>Ga0326727_10000034_pt1 | contig 551711 bp, 453 predicted proteins | sample MB2enrmetagenome_FD_207643 | JGI IMG/M metagenome (GOLD analysis project Ga0326727, IMG submission 207643) | Lab enriched peat soil microbial communities from McLean, Ithaca, NY, United States - MB29MY | ecosystem: Environmental > Terrestrial > Soil > Wetlands > Peat | place: USA: New York... | reverse complement strand
AACCCGTACCGCGTCGGGAACTGGGATTCCTGCAAGTGCCTGATTTTGTTGGCGTCCCCGATGGGATTTGAACCCATGTTACCGCCGTGAAAGGGCGATGTCCTAGGCCAGGCTAGACGACGGGGACGTATCTGGTGAGAGACGGCTATCGGCGGCCAAGCATCATACTAGCAGGGCGCTTTTCCCGCGTCAAAACCGCGCGCTCAACTTCTCGTTCCCATCTCGACTTCCTGCTCGCGCCCGGAAAGGTCGAAGCGGACCGGCGCACGATTTAGAATACTGGCATGGGCGATTCGCTTTATTTGAGTCTGTGGTTTCCGAGTTTTGAGGAGTCCGAGATTCTGCCCCGGACGGTGACCGTGCTTCGCCAGTTTCCGTTTTCTCCGGCGCGGGAGGGAGTAACCTACGCGGCCATCCAGCCGGTGTCCTGGAGCGAGCCCACGATTCTTGAGCGCCGCTTTGTTCCGGGTGTTGCAGCCGAAGAGGCCGTGGCGGCGGTGGCCGAACTTCTGCACGACGACTACGCTTATATTTTCGAGGCTTATTGGGATCTGTGGACTCCTCCCTCGGGCGCGGAGAAATGGGTGCTGGAACCGGCGCTGGTGCGGGTGGTGGCGCACGGACTGGAATTTGAAGAACACGCCGCCGAAGAAGCGGGGCACATGCAAATTGATTTCGGCTTGGATTCATCCTTCTTGCACGAAGAAGTCGCGTTCACGGCGGAGGCCGAGCGCCACGTCCGCAGCAATGTCCACAAACTGGTGGAGTTCACGGCCAAGGTGGAAAAGAATGCCGGGGCCACGGGACGCCTGCTGTGGTCGGAGTCGGAGGAAAATCTGGCGCAGAAGTTGATCGCCCGGCTGCAGCGGGTGCACTAGCCTGATCAGCGGGTGCAGTACCCTGATCGAAGAGGCGAAGGAAAAATCGACAAGGGTCGCAAAGATTTCGGGGCAGGCACTGGAGCGCAACGGATTTTGAACTCACCGCACGATTACTTCCGGCACGGAAAAGGAAGAAGGGCATCGCAGACCGCGCCGCGATGCCCTCGGTGAATCACGACCATTGCTTGGTTCGTCTACTCGGCTCGTCCACTTGGTTCGTCTACTTGGTTCTTCCCGCATCGACCTGCAGCTTTTCTCCGGCCGCGGCCTGCGCCGCCGCCAGTCGAGCCGTAAGCACGCGGAACGGCGAACAGGAAACATAGTTGAGGCCGGTCTGGTAGCAGAACTCGACGGACGAGGGTTCGCCGCCGTGTTCGCCGCAGATGCCCACCTTCAGGTTGGGACGCGTCTTGCGTCCGCGTTCGGTGGCCATCTTGACTAACTGACCCACGCCTTCGCGATCGAGAACGGCAAACGGATCCTGCTTGATGATTCCGTCGGCCAAATAAGTGGGCAGGATCTTGTTGACGTCGTCGCGCGAGAAGCCCCAGGTCGTCTGGGTGAGATCGTTCGTGCCGAAGGAGAAGAACTGCGCTTCCTTGGCAATCTCATCGGCCACCAGGGCGGCGCGTGGCAACTCGATCATGGTGCCCACCAGGTACTCGACGGAGCGTCCTTTTTCCGCGAAGACTTCTTTCGCCACCCGATTCACAATCGCCGCCTGGTTCGCCATCTCATTGCGAGTGGCGGTCAGCGGGATCATCACTTCGGGATAGACTTTGACGCCATCTTTGGCGACCGCAACCGCAGCTTCAAAAATAGCCCGCGCCTGCATCTCGGTGATCTCCGGATAGGTGATCCCGAGGCGGCATCCGCGATGTCCGAGCATGGGGTTGAACTCATGCAGTTGTTCGACCCGGCTGAGGAGCAGTGGCATCAGCTTCTTCAAATCGCCGACCACTTTTGCGCCATAGTCACCGTATTTTTTGACCAGCGACTTTTTTTCTTTGGCGTCGGCATACTGCAGGGTCGCGATATCCACCATCAGGTCTTCGCGGCGCGGCAGGAACTCGTGCAGCGGCGGGTCCAGGGTGCGAATGGTGACGGGCAATCCGTCCATGGCCCGGAACACACCGTCAAAATCCTTGCGCTGCATGGGCAGGAGTTTCTTGAGCGCGAGGCGACGGTCTTTTTCGTTGTCGGCGAGAATCATGGCGCGCATGTGAGGAATTTTCTCCTCGCCGAAGAACATGTGCTCGGTGCGGCAGAGGCCGATCCCTTCCGCCCCGAATGCCCGCGCCTGAATGGCATCGCGGGGAATGTCGGCATTGGCGCGCACCTTCATGGTGCGGTAGGGATCGACCCACGCCATGAATTTCTGCAGTTCGGGATCGTCGGGGCTGGGATCGAGAGTGTTGAGCTTGCCCTTGATGACGCGGCCGGTGGTGCCATCGAGCGAGATCCAATCCCCGGCACGGAAGGTCTGGCCCTTGACCCGCATTTCGCGGGCTTTTTCATCGACGTCGATGTCGCCTGCGCCCGCCACGCAGCACTTGCCCATGCCGCGCGTCACCACGGCAGCGTGGCTGGTCATGCCGCCCCGCGAAGTCAGAATGCCCTTGGCGACTTCCATGCCGTGAATGTCTTCCGGCGTGGTTTCGGCGCGGACCAGGATGACGTGGACGTTTTTTTCGGGTCCAGCTTTTTCGACGGCCTCGTCGGCGCTGAATACAATCTGTCCCACCGCCGCGCCGGGAGAAGCGGGCAGCCCCTTCGCCAGCACTTCGACCTTGCTTCCCTTTTCGTCGAGGCGGGGCACCAGGAAGTCATACAACTGATTGGGATCGACCCGGAAGATGGCTTCTTCTTTGGTGATGAGCCCTTCGTCGACCATCTGCAAGGCGACTCGAACCGCAGCCAGTCCAGTGCGTTTGCCGTTGCGGGTCTGGAGCATGTAGAGCTTGCGGTCCTGGATGGTGAACTCAAAATCCTGCATGTCTTTGTAATGTTTTTCCAGCCGGGTGGTGATTTCGCGGAGCTGGTTGTAGACATCGGGCATGATTTTTTCCAGTTCGAGGATGGGAACCGGAGTGCGAACGCCGGAGACGACATCCTCGCCCTGCGCGTTCAGCAGAAATTCGCCATAGAATTCCTTGGTTCCATTGGCGGGGTTGCGGGTAAAGCCCACGCCCGTGCCGCTGGTTTCGCCGAGGTTGCCGAAGACCATGGCCTGCACGTTGACGGCGGTTCCAAGCATGTCGTCGATGTTGTTGATGCGGCGATAGTGTTTGGCGCGATCGTTCTGCCAGGAGCGGAAGACGGCATCGCGCGACATCACCAGCTGTTCGTTCGCATCCTGCGGAAAATCGCGTTTGGCGTGCTTCTTCACCGCTTTCTTATATTCCGCAATAACTTCCTGCAGCGCCTTGGCGTCGAGGCCGGTGTCGAACTTCGTTTTCTTCTGTTTCTTCTTGGCGTCGAAGATTTCGTCGAACACGGATTTTTCGATGTCGAGGACGACGTTGCCGAACATCTGAATCAGACGGCGATAGGAATCGTAGGCGAAGCGCGGATTGCCGGTGCGCTGGGCCAGCGCTTCGACGCTCTGGTCGTTGAGGCCGAGATTGAGAATCGTATCCATCATGCCGGGCATGGAAAACTTTGCGCCGGAGCGGACGCTCACCAGCAGCGGGTTCTCGCCCTTGCCCAGTTCTTGGCCCTGCAGGGCCTCGAGTTTCGCCAGCGCCTCTTCCATCTGGCGGTCGACGTCCTTCGACACCGCGTTGAGCCGCATGTATTCGCGGCAGGCTTCAGTCTGGATGGTGAAGCCGGGAGGCACGGGCAGTCCGGCGTTGGTCATCTCGGCCAACCCGGCGCCTTTGCCGCCGAGAACGTCCTTCATCTTGCCGTTGCCGTCGGCCTTGCCACCGCCGAAGGAATAGACGTATTTTGTGGCTGCGGGCTTGGCCGCCGCGGGTTTCGATTCGATCGTTTCAGCTTCTGGGAGAGTCGTCGTTGCCATAGTTGGTCCTCTTCAGTATTCGATTTCGTAGAATGTATTTATTTCGTAGAATCTTTGCCCTCGGTCACGATCTCGGAAAAATCGGCTATGGTGGAGAATTCTTTCACCACCGTCTGCAACAAAGCCAGGCGGTTGGCGCGGAGATGGTCATCGTCCACCATGACCATGACCCTATCGAAGAACTGGTCGATGGCGGGACGCAGCTTGGCAATCTCCAGCAGCGCTCCTTCATAATCGCGCGCCACGCGCCGTTTCTCAACCGTCGCCACGGTCTCGGGAATCAGCGCGGCCAGCGCCTTTTCGGATTCTTCCCGGAGTCCGGCGGGATCGACACGCATGGCGACAAGATTATTCTTTTCAGAAGCCTGGCGCAAAATGTTCTTCATCCGCTTAAACGCGCTGGAGATCGATTCGAAATCGGCCGAGCCGCGAACTTTGCTGACCGCCTCGGCCCGCGCAGCGGCGTCGACCACATCGTCCGAGTCGACCGCGAGCACGGCGTTGACCACGTCATAGGCGTAGCGATGTTGCGGCGCATCCTTCAAGTAAAACTCCAGCCGCTCGCGAAAGAAGCTGCGCACCGCTTCGGAATAGGCGGCGTTGGAGAACTTCTTCTCCGCTTCGGAACCCTGATAGCGGGCGCGAGCATCGGCCATGATCTCCGAGAGACGGAACGGCAGTTTATGTTCGGCGATGGTCTTCACCATGCCATTCGCCTGCCGGCGCAGCGCGAACGGATCTTTCGATCCGCTGGGAATGAGGCCGAGGGCGAACATTCCCGCGATGGAATCGGCTTTGTCGGCGATGGAAAGAAGCGCGCCCTCGACCGTGGCGGGGGCGCCGTCTTCCATCGATTCGGGCTTGTAATGATCGTAAATGGCCCGTGAGACTTCCAGTTGCACGTCGGACTTCAAGTCTTCGTCGAGTTGCTGCACCCGGGCATACAAACCTCCGACGATGCCCTGGAGTTCGGTAAACTCCTTGACCAGTTCGGTGGTGAGATCGGTTTTCGCCAGCAAAGCCGCTTTGTGCACGACCCCGGGCCGAACCGCCATCCCACTCTGTTTCACGATCTCCGCCAGCCAACTGGCCAGGCGCTGCACGCGCATCGTCTTGTCGTAATAACTGCCCAGATCCTTCTGGAAGGTGACGTTGCGCAGCAGTTCGACGCGCTGGCGCAGGGTCTGTTTCTGGTCCGTCTGCCAGAAAAAACGGGCATCGTTAAAGCGGGCGCGCAAAACCCGTTCGTTGCCGTGGCGGATCAATCCGTCGGAATCGGCGGCGGTATTAAGGACAGCCAGGAAGTGAGGCAGTAACTTTCCGTGGACATCCTCGATGGCAAAATATTTCTGGTGGTCGCGCATCACCGTGACCAGCACCTCTTCCGGCAACTCGAGAAATTCGGGATCGAAGCTGCCTAGAATGGCGGAAGGAAATTCGGTGAGATTGACGACGGTCGCGACGAGCGGCTTGTCTTCGCGCCAGCGCGCGCCGGGGATGGTTCGCGTGGCCGCGTCGAGCGCTTTGCGAATCACCTGCTCGCGTTCCGCGGCGCCCAGAACCTTCGCGTCGCGCAGGGCCTCGACATAGGCACTGGGCTGGGAGATGACCACGGCCTTACCACCGCTCATGATGCGGTGCCCGCGGGATTTGCTGCCGGCGGGAATCCCAAATAGTTCCAGGGGGACGACCTGGTCATCGAGCATGGCCACCAGCCAGCGCACGGGACGCACGAAAAGTTCGCCGCGCTTACGCCAGTACATATTCTTCGGCCAGTAAAGTGAGGAAATTTCCTTGGGCAGCAACTCGGCCAGAATCTCGGCGGCCGTGCGACCCTTGCGCGTTACGGTCGCCGACAAGTACTCGCCCTTGGGGGTGCTGACTTTCTCCAGCTTCGCGACATCAACACCGACTTTCTTAGCGAATGCGTGCGCGGCTGGAGTCGGCTCTCCATTTTTATAGGCGATCTGCGCGGACGGCCCGGTCACTTGCTCGGTGAGGTCGGGCTGCGAAGGGAGAACCGTTGTTATCTGCAGAGCAATGCGCCGCGGCGTCGAGAATGGGCTAACGCTCCCATAGGTCAATCTTTCATTGCCGAGCAGACGCGTAATACGCCACACTAGTTCTTGCTCGGCGTCAACAATCATCCTCGCCGGGATTTCTTCGCATCCGATTTCTAGTAAAAAGTCAGGCATCAGGCAATTCCATCTATCGTCTCAGACTTGGGGCAAAGTAACTGTGCGCTGGATCACAATACGCTCATGGCTTCTGGCTTGGAGCTTCATGCGAGAGGTTTTATCCCACTGGCTGCAGCTTACCCTTCTTTTCTTTGGCTCCAGGCTTCACAGACTGGTCGCCCTCTTTTTTTTCACTCGGATACTGCTGATCCATCCAAGCCTTGGCAATCCCCACGGCTAGCGCGCGCACGCGTGCGATGACTCCAACGCGCTCGGTTACCGAGATGGCGCCGCGGGCGTCGAGAATATTGAAGTAGTGCGAGCACTTCAGGCAAAGGTCGTAGGCGCCGAGTAGCGGGAAGCGCTTCTTTTGTTCAGAAATCGGGTGTCCCACTTCCTTATCTATCACCGTAAGTACTTCGTCTACCTTCTGTACAGGATCGTTACCTAGCCGGATCAATGCAGCGTAGGCATCGATCAGGCGCTTGCACTCCGCCTCGCAAAGTTCGAAATGCTTCCAGGCGCTGGCTACATCGGCGGCTTCGAAGTTGTAGACGGAGAACTGCTGCTCGTCGGCCAGCCGCACTTCTCCATACTTCACTTCCCTGCCCGTGTCGGGGTCGCGCGCCCAGACAATGTCGTAGATCGAATCCACGTCCTGCAAGAACGCGCACAGACGTTCCAGACCATAGGTAAGCTCAGCCGAAATCGGATCGAGGTCCACGCCGCCGCATTGCTGGAAGTAAGTGAACTGCGTGACCTCAAGGCCGTCGAGCATGACCTGCCATCCGATGCCCCATGCTCCCAGCGTGGGCGACTCCCAGTTATCCTCTTCAAACTTGATGTCGTGCTGGCGGAGATCAATGCCGATCGCGGCGAGCGATTCAAGGTACAGTTCCTGCACGTTCTCCGGCGGCGCCTTCAGGATTACCTGCAATTGCAGGTGCTTGAACAGGCGATTGGGATTCTCGCCATAGCGACCGTCGGCCGGACGCCGCGAAGGCTGCACATAGGCCACCTTATAAGGATTCGGCCCCAGCACGCGCAGAAACGTCTCCGGAGCCATGGTGCCCGCGCCAACTTCAACGTCATAAGGCTGCTGAATGACCGCCCCGCGCGCGGCATAAAAAGCCTGCAGTTTGAGAATGAGTTCCTGGAAGGTCAGCGAATTGGATTTGGGCAAAGTCACAATCAATAGCGTTTAGAGAGAATCCTTCCTAGTAGTTTTCCGGACCATCAGGCAAATCGCGGTGCTTGACAAACATTACCTGGCGAAAGACTCCAAAGCCAAACACGATCACTCCGATAGCGGCCCAATGTACGCCACGCAGAAAAGCAACCACAAACAGCAAAGCTATCCCAGCGTACACGCACATCAGAAAGCCGTCCCACAGAACCGCTGCCTTACTACTCATGTCAGAAATCCCAATAACGGACTAGCCGGCAATCTTCTCCAGCATACCCGCAGTCACCAGCTTCTTCTCGATGTGCCGCTCCAGGATCTGAACCAGGAACTTGCGCAAGTCTGCACACACCGCTTTCGGCCAGTCGATTTCCGCGAACTCCGATACTCGCGACCGCAGCATTTGCGCCGCGATTTTTCGAGACTCCGGCGACAATTCCGACGATGCGATGCGCTTATCGTCGACGCAAACCAAACCGTCGGCCAACGCGTGGTAGAACGCCCGAGTGCCGTCGAGGGCGGCTCCGCAGACGACGCACTGCGAAAACTCCGGCAGAAATCCCATAAGCCGGGTCATCCACAGCTCAAAGTAGGTCACCGCCATCCACAACGTCTGGCCGCGCAATTCCTGCAAGACCGCCAGACTCAAGCGGAAAACCGCGTCGCTGGCCTCGCGGTCCGGCATCAACTCATCAAGCACCTCGGCAACATGCGCCAAGGCCGCCGCCCGTGGATAACTCACCGCGCTCGACATCGGCGACTCGATCACTTCGCAAGAATCAAGCCGCGCCAGTTCCTGCCGTTCACGGTCGTCATAGAACGCCCGCACATAGGTAAGAGGTTCGAGCGCGCCTCCAAAACGCCGTTTGGACTTCATGGCGGCGCGCGCCACGCCTTTTACCTTGCCTTCCGAGCGGGTAAAAAGCGTCACCAGCAGGTCGGACTCACGCAGCGGGTACGTGCGCAGAACGATCGCTTCCGACTCCTTCAGCGCCATGGAAGGTGTACAGGTTAAGGAATGATTGTAACGGAAGGAGCCGTCAGCCGTCAGCCGTCAGCCAGAATCAGATGCCGCGAAGAACTGACCGCTGTGAGCTAAGCCAAAGGCGCACGCCGTTATTGGCGTGCGCCTCTGGATTCGATGCCGAATGCCGAACCGGTTCTCCTTACGGCTGAGAGCTACTTTACCGCCCGAAGTACTTCGCGTTCCGCTCGGTATATTCTTTCCACTTTTCCGGCAGATCGTCGAGCGCGAAGATGGCCGAGACCGGACACACCGGAACGCAGGCGCCACAGTCGATGCATTCCACGGGATCGATATACAACATCTCCTCCGTCCCGAATTTGTCGGAGTCTTTCTTGGGATGAATGCAATCCACCGGACAGGAGTCAACGCAGGCGGTGTCTTTGGTTCCAATACAAGGCTCGGCAATTACGTAGGCCATAGATTCTCAGGGCTCCTAAGTGTCGGGAGGATGAACAGACTGATTATCTTAGCAAGAATCCCCAAACGACGTATAGAGGCGCATGTGCCCGCGCGGTTTCGCGCCGCCTACCCCTCGGCGACCTGTGCGATGGCTTCGACCGGCTCCGCGGGCGGCAGAGCACTGGCGGGAATCCGCTCTGGCGCGCCGCGCCAGGCGCCCGCCTTGAACCCCTGCCTTACGAGTTTGAAGATGGTTCGGCGATTTTGGGCAATCACTTTCACCCAAGCCATTTTCCCCATCATCGGAAAATAAATGCCGCGGAAACAGAGGCGCGCTAGAAAGATGTTGATGCGATAGCCGAGCGGCTGATCGCTCAGTGAATCCACCGCGTGCGCCAGCGCTTCCGCGCTGTAAGACTCGTCCCACCCATGCCGAACTTCCTCGTGGGCCTCCTCTACCGTCATCTTCAACGGAGTGTGCGCCATGGCAAACGGAATGAACTCCTGCCAATGCTTCGGGCGCGTCAAGCGTCCGGCTTTTTCCAGCCGTTTGTAGAGCGGGGTCGCGGGCAAAGGAGTGAGCAGCCCGAAAATCGGCAACCCCGGCGGCCAGGTCCGAACCTGCTCCAGCGTCCGCTCGGCGGCTCCAACGGTGTCGTTATCCATGCCAAAGATAAACGACGTAATCGCGTAAACATTGCGGGACGCCAGTCGCTCCAGCACGGCTGCGTATTCACCCGGCTTGTTGAATCCCTTGTTGACGTCTTTCAAATTGGCCGGGTCGATCGACTCCATCCCGATAAAAATCCACTTCCCGCCCGAAGCCGCGATCAGGTCGACCAGTTCTTCGTCGCGCAACAGGTTGGCCGAGATTTGCGCCACCCAATGCACCTGGGCCTTGGCGGCAATGATGTCGCGCAGCAGCGACTTCGTGCGTTTGATGTTGATGGCGAAATTGTCGTCGATAAAGAACACCGCCATCTGTCCCTTCTCGGTGCGGGCGCGCGCCTTCAACAACAGCAGTTCATTGACCACGCTTTCATTGGTGCGGAACCGGATTGAGTCGCCGAAAAATCCTGTCACGGTGCAGAACTCGCAACCGTAAGGGCAGCCTCGCCCCGATTCCACCGGGATGATCCGAAACGATCCCCAGCCCTCCCCAATCTTCTGCAGCAGCGCAGTCGCGGCCTTGGGCACCAGATTGAATTGCTTCAGATCGATCGACTGCCACGGAATCACCGGGTAGTCCTTCAGCGAAGGCTTGCTCTCCTGTCCAAAAGCATCGACTGGCGAGTAGACATCCTTAAGTTGATGGCGGGCAGCGTCCTCGACAATCTGCGGCCAGGTTGCGTCGGCTTCGCCGAGGGCAACGGCGTCGGCGTGCCGCGGTCCGCCATCGCGGCCCAGCGCCTCGTCGGCCATCTCGGTCACGTGCGGTCCCCCCATCACCACCGGAACCCCCGTCGCTCGAACCGCATCGGCCATGCGATAGGCCTTGGCAATCATGCGAGTCATGGCGCCGATGCCCACGAGTCCAATGTTGTTCTCGAGCACAAACCGCCCGATCCCCGCTTCATCCATGGGCTGCGCGTTGCCGTCCACGAGCACGACCTCATGCCCCGGCGGCGTCAGTGCCTGCAATAGAAACATCCACAGATGAGGCATGAAATTGCGCGTGACACCGTTATCGGGGTTATAGAGCAGGATTTTCATAGGGGGTCTTAGCGATTCTGCAAAGCGCTACTTTGCCGCTGTGCTGCGGTGAAGAAGGAGATCCCAGGCGCCAAATCGGCAGGCTTCCCCGGCGCCCGTGACTATGGAGGCTTTCGTTTGAATGTACCCTAGCGTACAGTGTACACCGCTAGCGCAAGTGCCATGGCAAATTGTCAGGAAAAATTGAAGATCCCCGCCAGTTTCTCCATTACTGTCCAATATTCGGAAATTCAGCGCCCGACGCTGGGAGTCGATGGTTCGTACTCGACAATGTAGCCCGCCACCGCGCTCGCAGCCACGGTCAGCGGCGACGCCAGATACATTTGTCCCGGCCCGCTGCGGCCGGGGAAGTTCCGGTTCTGCGCGCTGATCACGACCTGATCAGGACGCGTCGATACTCCCGGCCCCGCGTTGATACAAGCCCCACAACTCGGCTCGATCACGCGCGCGCCCGCCTGTTCGAAGATCTCAAGATAGCCGCGGCGTTTGGAATATTCGCGCGTCGCCTGCGAGCCGAACTGAATCCAGAACTCGACCTGCTTCGAAACCCGCCTGCCCTCCCGCAGCGCATCGGCGAGAACCGCCGCGTACATGTCCATGTCTTCGTTCTTCCCCGCCGTACAGGTCCCGCCATAGGCGATTTCAATTGGTACGCGACTGCCAAGATCTCGGATGTACCTGCCATTGCCCGGATCGCCCGGCGTCGCGACCATGGGAGTGATCTCCGCCGCGTCCAGTTCAATCACTTCGTCGTACTCGGCATCCGGATCGCTCTGCAGGCCTGGCATCAGCTTTTCAATATCCGCCCGCTTCATGCCCCGGCGCTCGATGAGAAACTCGACCACCTTCTCATCCGGAGCGACGATGCCGGTAAAGCCTCCAATTTCGGCCGCCATATTCGTCATGGTGGCGCGCTCGTCCACCGACAGTGCCTCGACCGCTTCGCCCGCATATTCCATCACTTTCGCCAGCGCCTTGCCGCTGCGCACGTAATCGAGCGAGAGAATCTTCAAGATAAAATCCTTAGCCGTAACATTCGGATGCCGCTGGCCCCGAATCACGATCTTCACAGACTCCGGCACCTTGACGCGAACGTCTTTCGTGATCCAGGAATTGAAAACGTCAGTCGTGCCAATGCCAAAGGCGATGCACCCGATGGCGCCGACGTGCGGCGTGTGCGAGTCCGACCCAACGTTTACCTGCCCCGGCAGCGCGTAGGTCTCCAGCATCACCGAATGGCAAATGCCTTCCGAGCCCTTCCGGTCGGTGAGTTCGCCATGCAGTTTAATGCCCTGCTGCTTAGCGAAATCCTCCTGCTTGAGCTTGAGTTGCGTGGCCAGGTCGAGCAACCCGATCTTCTTTTTTTCCCCGGAAATCACTTCGTCAAGAAATGTAAGATGGTCGCGAAAAAAACAGATACTCGACGCATCGTTCACCGGAACATCTTTGCCTACATATTGCTCATAGAAAATAGACGCCATGGGCGTGACGTATTCATGACTGAAACGCAGATCGACGCGAGTAAAACCGCTGTCGCCGGGATGCACTTCTGCAACACCGACCGCTCCGGTGGGAGCCACCATGTGCCGGGCAAAGATCTTCTCCGCCAAAGTCATGGCTCGTGTCGAGCGGACATTCCTGTCCGCTGCCTTGATGGCCGGCAGAAAAACTTTCCCCTGCATGCGCGCCACATTGAACGGAAACAGTCCCCCATACTCGATCACTTGCCTGGTAATCTCGTCTTCTCCGGCGGTGAATTCGCCGAGCGCGATTTCCTCCCCAGCGCGAATTCGGTCGATGAAAGAAAAATCAGTCGAAGTCAGCAACCCGAGATTCTGGCAGTTCTGCTTGTAAATCCGCTCAATGTTCTCTGCCAGCGCAATCTGAATTCCGGCGCACATTTCCGCATAGGGAGACTGCTCACGGCTCGAGCCTTTGCCCCGCCGCTTGCCGCTCACTGAGCATACGAAGCCACCACGTTTCACTTCGCCGCGCCCAATCGGCAAGGTGTCGCCGCACCTCAAACCCACATAAGGAATCTCGCCCAGCGTCCGATCAAAGTAGAAGCAATAGTGCGCGGGAGTGATCTCATCGGTCGAAATATCGTCGCGGAGTTTGGGGTTCTTGGCGGGATTCTTCGTATCCCAGGGCAGATCCCAGCCCGCAAGCTGCCTCTTGATGAGCTCCGGGTCTTCGGTGAGAAACAAAATGCGCCCGCGCAACCGAACCTGGTCGGGACGCTTCTCGATCTGGCGTTCCAGCAATGACGAAATCACGCGAGCCATTGTAACGCGTGCACAGCGGAGGTGGGGCGACGCGCAATCCGCGAGACTTCTATGGTTCGTCTTCTAAGGTCCTTGATCTTTGCCGTAGGCAACCGGACTGGGCAACTCTTCCAACCCCCGGCCCGCGAAGATTTCCTCGAACTCGTGCAGAAGCGCGTCGTGCACCAGGCCATTCGACGCTAGAGTCTCGCGGCTGGCAATCTGGAATGCGCCGCCCGAAAAGTCCGTCACCCGGCCGCCGGCTTCTTCCACCATCAGCACGCCCGCCGCCGTATCCCATGGATTGAGATTAAATTCCCAGAAGCCGTCAAACCGGCCCGAAGCGACATTACACAGATCAAGCGCCGCCGATCCCGCCCGCCGCACCCCATGCGTGCGCAGTGTGATCTGGTGGTAAAAATAAATGTTCGGGTTCTTGTGCCGCTTGTGGCTGGGAAACCCGGTGGCCACCAGACTCTCGCCCAAACTTGGCGTAGCCGACACGTGGATCTTCTTGTCGTCCAGTCGAGCGCCACTGCCCAGTTCGGCGGAGAACATCTCGTCGCGCGTTGGATCGTAAATCACGCCCGCGATCCGTCGTCCCCGGCGCTCGACTGCGAGCGACACGCAAAACACCGGGAAACCATGGGCAAAATTCGTGGTGCCATCAAGCGGATCGACGTACCACTGATACTCGCTGCCCGTTTCGATGCGAGTTCCTTCTTCACCCATCACATCATGAGTCGGAAACTGATGACGAATCCGTTCCAGGATCAGCGCCTCCGACTGGCGGTCGGCCACGGTAACCAGATCCACGTCGCCTTTGTATTCGATCTTCACGTGCTGCTTGAAATAGCCCATCAGCAGGCCGCCTGCTTCGCGAGCCATCGCCTGCATGGGAGAAATAAGATCCAGAGATGGAGTGGATGTCATGCAAAACCCAGGCTTTCATTTTGAGGATCGGGTGTCAGGTTCTGAGATCTGAGAACCGGGAACTGGTCCCAGTTACTTCTTCTTGCTGTCTTCTGCGATATAAACAATCTCGTGTTTGAAAATAAAGAGGTTCGGACCATCCTCGCGCGTCACTCGCACCATATTCTTGTCGTAATACTCGATCCAGCCCCGCACCACTTCCCCGTCGGCCAGCTTCAGGCTCACGATTTTCTGCTTTTCGCCGAGCGCTTTCAGATAGGCCGCTTCCTCGAACGTCTCGTCCGGAGGCGGGGTGCGCTTCTTGTTGAACGTGGAACCACCTGGCTGTAACGGCATTGGGGTATTTTACAACGTCCGACGGTAGCCTAAGGCTCCGTTGGTGGACCGGGTCGATTTCCGGCCGGCCCGTCATCGGCCTAATTTGGTTCAGGGTTGACCGATTGCCGCTTGTTGAATTGATTGGGCACTGCCAACCGCTTTAGAAAATCTATGGTTTCCGTCCGGTTCGACTCACTACGCAGCGGTAGCGTCGCAATGATCTCATTGATCTCAGCCTGATACTCCTCAAGGGCGCTTTGTCGCTCGTCTGCCGTGCCCGCCCAGAGCGTAGCCTCGTCGGTCACCCACTGTCTATGCATCAGTTCCTTCGCTTGGCGGAGAGCGGCCTGCCGTTCAGATGTCGGAACCCGATGTGGGTCGCGCCATGCCGCCTCCAGCAGGGTGAGTTGCAATTGTTTATTGCGTGAACTTGGCAAGCCGTCCCTCAGGATCGGGCCAATAGGATTGGCTTCGCCATCTTCTCGCTCATCGGCAATCAAGTGAACTTTGGCGCGGACAGCGTCGTCTCCGGCTAAGTATGCAAGGCGGACAGCTGCCTCACGTCGGGCATCTTCCTGTTTGTGGACGGCCGCGAGCAGATTTGTCCTTAGATCGGTTAGTTTTCGAAGCATGGCTTCACTTTGCTTTTTACTGGCTTCGGTTGAATCGGCCGTTATCATTTGGGCATCGAGTTCATGCAAGAGTTCCTCCTTCTGCTCGGGAGCTAATTTGATGGCAGGCGTTTTACTCTTGGTTTCCTCAAGCTCGCGCGAAAGAGACACGACCAGAGCCGCTTCCTCCGACTCATCCCGCGCAGACAAGTCAATGCCGACAGCATTTGTCGTACGACATCGATCGCAGGTTTCAAGTGAGGTCGAATTCATCAGCGCATCCGAGGTACGAAGCCGCTCCGTTGTGAGAGTCACTTCGTAATGGCCCGGCTTCTGAAACGTTATGGTTCGGTTTAACAGCACTGGCACGCGTACTGGAGAACTACCCAGATTTGCCAATGCCGAGCCGTTTTGAGACAGTCCTCGGAAGCTGCGGTGGGAACGCACCCATCCGTGCTTCGGCGCAAGTTCTACGAGATCGGACACGGGAAGGTAGGGAGTGGTGTCAGTGTTGACGACATACTCCGGCGACTGACTGGTGAAGACAAGGTCGAGCATTACCGGATCGCCCATCTTGAAGTGGGTCTGACCATCGTGCGCCTCCAGGCGAACTGCGGCACGAAAACTCTCATCTGTACCTGCAAGCGTTTGATTCTGCGCAGCGATTGATCCCCACACGAGGCCTGACATGAGTATGGCCATCTGCGAAGTGTGGCTGTGCATTTCTGCTCCTATCCCATTCTAGAATCTTTCGGAGAGAAATAGAACGCCGCTTCCTCAGGACGGTGCACACGCGGAATCCACAACGGCCGCCGCAACCCATTCGGCCCCGGCGCCGGCCGAGTCAACGCCTTCCAGCGCTGGTACACAGCAAAAGAAAGATTCGTATCGACGAAGATGTCGCCATACTGGTCGCCAGCCGAAGCCCGCTCCACGCGCACCATCTGGTGCCAGCAGTGCATCCCTGTAACGGGATCGGGATGCACCGGGAAGGTGAGGTTCTGGTGGACACCAGCATCGCTCCACCAGACACGCTGGGTGTCAGGATCGGACGTTTCGTAAGGTTCGACACCCGAGAGCTGGCGCATCTTCCACTGTCCTTTGCCAACTTCTTTCAGATCGACCCACGCGCTCGACATGCGCTCGACATGATCTTCTTTATTCAGCCGCCAGCGCCCCATATGGTGCGAGCAGGCGACCACACCCGGCGCAAGACCTTCGGTGACCCAGGCGTGCAGGACGAAGAAACCGATTTCAGTGTGAACTTTCAGCAGATCGCCGGTGTCTATGTTGCCGAGCTTCACGGCATCGGTAGGATTCAACCACAGCGGATTCTTGTGCGCCATCTCGTATAGAAACTTCGAGTTTCCCGAACGCGTGTGAATCAGATGCGGCAAGCGAAAGATCGGCAGCAGCGTAAAGACATCGCCCTTGGCATCTTTGGGCCACTCCACCAGCGGCGCATATCGTACATCGAAATCTGTGGCTGGCTCTCCTATCGACGCCGCCTGCGCCGCGCGATGAATATGGCTGCGATAATATTCCGGCAGCGCAAACTCCGGCCACTTCCAGTCCGCCATCGTTTTCGAAAACAACTCCAGTTTCCGCGACGGCGTGTTGTAGCCGACCACCGCTTTCTCGTCAACCATCACGCCTACCGCTTTGCCCGCCTTCGTCACCACGCCATTCGCCTCGACCGCCGATCCCGAAAGATCCGCGGGCGCCACCGGCTTCTCATTCAGCTTGTACACGTCGGTAGTGACTTCATACGCCCCATACTTGCGCATGTATTCGAGCGGCTTCAACCCTTCCTTAGCCGCGGCTTCAGGCAATCCCGGAACCGAATTCTCAAACATCCATCCGTAGTATTCGTCAACCGTCAGTTTCTGCCCCGCACGATACGGCGACTCAAACCACTGCCGAATTCCCATCGCGCCATCAGGATCGATCGCCCAGGAAAGGTTGATCCAGAATTCATCCTCTTCCCACACTTCTCCCGGATTCGCCTGATACGTGTAATCGAACTTCTTGCCCTGCCTCTCCTGCAGAACCCGCAGCACCGGTTGTCGAAAGCCGATCCACTTCCCGGCGTACGATTCCTGGCTCATCAGGTCGTGACGTTCCGAACTGAAGCCCATGGGTAAAACATAATCTGCGAACCACGCCGTCTCGCTCCAGGTCGGCGTCAACGCCGCATGCAGGCCCACCTTCTCTTCGTCGCGCAACATCTCGATCCACGAAAATCCGTCGGGATAGGTCCATACCGGATTGAACACTCGCGTGAAATAAGCTTCAAGGCGGCCGCGCCCCTCTTTGAGAAAATGCGGCAGCAGCGGCGACATCTCATGCGTGCACAGCGGCCACTCCAGCGGATAGAGCAGTTCATTCCAGTGTTTCTGCGGCGGCGGATTCTTGAACGGACGCGGCACGAACTTATTCCACGCATTCAGATTATGTCCGCCCGGAGTTCCCACCGATCCGGTGAGCACATGCAGCAGCATCAAGGCCCGCGCCGATTGCCAGCCGCCCAGATTGCCCGACGCGCTGCCCCTCCACAAATGCGACGCAAACCGGCTTCCGGCGGTCGCGATCTCGCGCGCCGTCTTGACGATGATCTCCGCCTTCACTCCACTTTCTCTTTCCGCAAACTCCGGAGTGAACTTCGCATAGTGCCGATTCAACGCTTCGATCACTGCTTCAAAACTTTGGCCCCGCGCCGAAAATCCATCGACTTCGAGCTCTTCCCAGTTCGTCCAGTTCCTGACGAAGCCCGCGTCAAAGAGATTTTCGCCCAGAATCACCATCGCCATCGCCAACAGCACCGCCGCTTCGGTTCCGGGATAGCTGGGCATCCAGTAATCCGCCATGCTCGCCGTATTCGAGAGCCGCGGGTCCATCACCGCCAGCTTCGCGCCCGCCATTTTTCCTTCGATAATGCGCTGCGCGTGCGGATTGAAATAATGTCCCGACTCCAGATGAGCCGAGAGCAGCAGAATAAAACGCGCGTTGGCATGGTCGGGCGAAGGCCGGTCGGCATGATGCCACAGCAGGTAACCCAGCCGCGCCGAGGACGAGCACACATTGGTATGCGAGTTGTGACCGTCGATGCCCCACGCCTGCAGCGTGCGCTCCATGATGAAGTCATGTCCCGGCCGGCCCACGTGGTACATGACTTCCTCGCCGCGATCTTCCTGAAACGCTTTCCGGATGCGCGTCCCGAATGTCTCCAGCACCTCGTCCCACGAAGTCCGAGCCCATTGCCCTCCGCCGCGCGGCCCGGAACGTTTCATCGGATAAAGAATGCGATCGGGATCGTGAATCTGCGTAATCGTCGCGGGCCCTTTCGCACACAGGCGTCCTCGGCTTGCCGGATGCTTCGGATTGCCTTCAAACTTGGCAACCTCTCCGGTAGCCTTATCGACATAGGCAAGCAGCCCGCAGCCCGATTCGCAGTTGAAGCAGATCGTGGGTACCAACTGGTAATGCTTTTCGACCCGGCGCGGCCAGGCTGCGGCATCGTACTCCACCCAGTCATCCCACTTTTCGACCGGCGGACAATACGCAAGATGGCTGCCGTCGCGCTTGAATTCTGTCATCGCTGCCTCTCCATACCCTTCGCCACTCCGCTAGCTGTTCGGCACGCTCTGTCCCGCCATCACAAAACACCATTCGAAAATCAACAACCCTGCCAGGGCCAGAACGCTTGCCACTCCCGCTGCCATCCGACTCGGGCCAGCCCACGACAAAGCGCCACCCCCCAAAATCAGGAGCGGGACAATTCCGCCCAGCACGACCGCCCCGCCCCAGAAAGCGCGCGCGAACGGACCGTGGGTCATCAGTCGCGCCCCGTAACGCGCGTTGTCGGTCGTGTGCGGCATCGCAACTTCCCCCAGCAGTATCAACAAATGCGCTCCCAAACTGACCCCTAGCATGAGGCCCGCGAACGACAGCGCCTGGGCTGAACCACCAATAGCCAGCGGCAGCAACGCCAGCACCGCCGCTCCACACAATAATGCCTGAACCATCAAATGCGCCGGCAGCAGCGGCGTTTGCCACAGATCTCGCCCTTCACACTGGCCAAAGAGAAACGCCGTGTAGACCGCCGCGCAAAAGCCAGCCAGCACCGTAGGCCACAACAAGAAGGAAGCGGCGACCGAAAATCCCGCCATCGCCGCCAGCCAGAACCCGCCACACAACCCGCTATACGCGATCAGTATGAAAGCCCCCCGCGCCAGCCACGATTTACTTTGGGGCGTGAACACCACCCGCAAGAATCGTTCCTTGTGATCGAGATCCCACACCAGCAGCACCGTAGTCAAAGCCGTGAACAAGAGCGCAACCGTCGCCAGCGCAATATCGCGCACCCGATCGCCCGGCAATCTTCCCAGCAGCATGGCAATGGCTGGAACCGCCAGTGCTCCCGACCCAATCGATTTGGTCCAGCAATAAGCCGGAACCTGCCATCCCCACGGCCGCGCATGAGCAACGTCGTAGGCGACCAGCGCATTCTTTTGCAGCAGCGGACTGTCGTTCGGATAAATCGCGCCGCCACCATGCACCGCCGTATTCCTCTGCGCCCACATATAAATCGACTCATGGCGCGCCGCCGCAGGCACGATGGCGCTTTCATCCCCATCGATGTAGTAGAGCTTCGGTTGAGTTCCCTGCTCGGGCTTGCGCACTCGCACCGGTTCCCGCGCCACCAGTTGCGCCGCTTCACTGGCGGGGTCGCTCAGGTCACCCGCAACGATGGCATGCTCCGGACATACGATCACGCATGCCGGCTCCAGTCCAACCTCCGTGCGATGCGCGCAGAAATGACACTTCGTGGCCGTGCCGTCCTCCGGATCGATGTAGATCGAATCGTACGGGCACGCCTGCATGCAAGCCTTACAGCCAATGCAGCGGTCGGAATTGAAATCGACAATCCCATCCTTGCGCTGGTACATCGCGGTTACCGGACAGATGGTGACGCAGGGAGGCTTCTCGCAATGGTTGCAGCGTGTGACTTGAAACACGCGGCGCGTGTTGGGGAATACGCCCTTCTCAACGTACTTTACCCAGGTCCGGTTCACGCCGACCGGCACCTGGTTTTCAGTCTTGCACGCCACCGTGCAGGCGTGGCACCCGATGCACTTGCGGTTATCGATGACGAATCCGTATTTCATCCGCGAAAGATCGACCCGGAAAAGTCAATCATACTTGGGTCCATTCAAAAGGGGAGTTACCTTGGTGACGCTGCCTGGCGAGAAAAACAAGATCGAATGGAGCGCTGGGATTCCCGCTCGGGCCCCAGAATGTCCAACGAGCGTCACCACATCGCTGCGCTAGATCTGATAATCCACATCCTCGATAATCCGTTGCATCGATTCCGACACCGGCTCAGCGCCGCCCGTGCCTTCCAGTTGACGCACCCGTTCCGCCAGCTTATTAACTTCCGTCGCCACCGCGGCCAGGGCCTCTGAGAGAGGATCATTAATCTGTTTGGGATCGGTAATCACCACCCGCTTGCCTTCCCGGAAAATGATGTGTCCGGGCACGCCCACCACCGTGGAATCGTCCGGCACATTGCGCAGCACTACCGATCCCGCGCCAATCCGGCAATTACTTCCCACGGTGATATTGCCCAGAATCTTCGCGCCTCCGCCCACCACCACGTTGTCGAGCAGCGTCGGATGCCGCTTTCCGTGTTCCTTGCCGGTTCCGCCAAGCGTCACTCCCTGGTAGAGCGTAACGTCCTCGCCGACAACCGCCGTCTCGCCAATCACCACGCCCATGCCGTGGTCGATGAATAAACGCCGGCCCACCTGCGCCCCCGGGTGGATCTCGATACCCGTGAGCAGGCGCGCTACCTGGGAGAGCCAGCGCGCCAGCAGAAAAAATGAGTGGTTCCACAACCAGTGATTCATCCGGTAGAACCACACCGCGTGCAGGCCGGAATAGCAGAGATAGATCTCCAGCCGCGACTTCGCCGCCGGATCGCGCTCCAGCACGGTGGCGACGTCCTCGCGGATTAGCGACAGCAGATGCGGCATGTGTCCTAGACGTTCAATCCCCGGATCACCAGTCCCGATGAAAGCTCAGGCCGGCAGTTGCGACGTCGGTATCAGCAACGCCTGGTTCCGGAGTCCTTCGAAGAGAATACTACTCAAGTAGCGTTCGCCGAACGACGGCAGAACCACAACAATCAATTTCCCCGCATTTTCCGCCCGGCGCGCCACCTGCAACGCCGCCACCACCGCCGCTCCCGACGAAATACCCACCAGCAGGCCTTCTTCCAGCGGCAAGCGCCGCGCCATGTTGATGGAGTCTTCGTTGCTCACGGTGATGACCTCATCGACGAAATCCCGCCGCAGGATGCTGGGAACAAAACCCGCGCCGATTCCCTGGATCTTGTGCGGCGCCGGCTTGCCGCCGGAAAGTACTGGGCTCTCCGTCGGCTCCACAGCGATCGCCTTGAAGGACGGTTTCTTCGCCTTGATATATTGGGAAACGCCAGTGATCGTTCCCCCTGTGCCGACGCCCGAGATCAGAAAATCCACTCGCCCGTCCGTGTCTTCCCAAATCTCCGGACCAGTGGTTTCCAAGTGGATCTTGGGATTCGCCGGGTTGTCGAACTGTTGCAGCATGTAGCCGTTTGGCGTCGAGGCGAGCAATTCCTCCGCCTTCAAAACCGCTCCTTTCATCCCCCGGGGACCGGGCGTGAGAACGATCTCGGCGCCGAAAGCGAGCAGCAATACCCGCCGCTCCAGACTCATCGTCTCCGGCATGGTGAGGATGAGCTTGTACCCTTTCACCGCCGCCACAAAAGCCAGCGCGATGCCGGTATTGCCGCTCGTCGGCTCGATCAGAACGGTTTTCCCAGGCTGGATCCGCCCGGCCCGCTCGGCATCGGCAATCATGCTCACGCCGATGCGGTCTTTGACGCTCGAAACGGGGTTCTGGCTTTCCAACTTCGCCACCACTTCCGCAACCGCGCCCTCGGTAACCCGGTTCAGCCGCACCAGGGGCGTGTGCCCAATCAGTTCCGTGACATCCTTCGCGATTTTCATGGTCCGGATCGCCTCTTTCGTCCTCTGGAATCAGCGCTTCGGGATTCTGCATCCCCGATGCTGTCTAACACAACTAACCCTACTACTTTACTTATCTATTGGCAGTGACGCAAATCACTTCGCTCGCGCCCAGTGTTTTGGGGATTTTATGAACCCGCACCCGGCTTTCGCCGCCCCACCCGCGCCAGAATGCGCCGCACTTTCTTGGGGGAAATCGACAACCGCGCCGCCACCCGCGACACTTTGCGCCCTTCCCGCTCCCACAGCCGCGCTATCACGATCTCCGCGAATTCCTCGCTGATTTGCCGGAACGTCTTCTCCCCCACCGCTCCCTGCGACCATGCTTTCAGCGCCGGATGCACGCTTCCCTTGCGCAGTATCTTCGCCCCCAACGTCTGCAGGTCCTGCCACATATTATTGTCCGGTTGATTTCCCCCGCAGGATGCCCGCGCCAGGTCATACGACTCCCGGGCCGCGTCCGGATTATCGAAGAACGAATTGCACTGCGTCAGTCCCTGCCACAGATGGGCATTGGCCAGCAGCAGACCATGCTGCGTATGTTTCGCCAGTTCAATCGCCTCCTGGCTGCACTCAAAAGCGCGGCGAGCATGGCTTCCCGGGTCGGCGCCTCCGCCAATTTCTTCCTCTACCCTGGCGTTTTCGATCATGCACTGCAGAATGCGCGCCCGCCCCATCAGAATATAGTCCTGCTTCTGTTGCGCCACCTCATAGGCCGAATCCGCTTCTTGCTCGGCGCGCTGGAAATCTCCACCATCCAGGTGAATGTAAGCGGCATTCAAGTAAACCGTGCCTTCCCCGTGATGGTTGGGACGCAACTGGTAGATCTCCCGGGCGGCCTGCAGGTGTTCCAGGGCCTCGCGCCGCAACTGAGCCAGACGCCCGCGATAATCATTGCTGCTCGCGCCGGGCTTACCCGCACGCCGGGCCGCGGCCTTCCGGCGCCGCTGCACATCGCGGTCGATTCTTTTCTGCAACTGCAGCGCGATTCCCCGTTTGGCCAGCGCCATGTTGGCCAGCGAGCGCGCCAGGTTCATATGCCGCGGATCCCGCTTGCGATACTGCCGAATCGCCTTCTCGAAAAACCCAATCGCTTTGTCGAAGCGCCCTTCCCGTCGCGCCATTCGACCGTAAAAGGACTGAATGTTGCCGAGTGTCACGTAGTCATCAGTTGGGTCGAGCGCGCTCTCCGCTGCCTGCGCGATGCGCAAAGCCTCTTTCCACTTGCCCTGCTGAAACAGGAGCCAACTCTCAAGCACCTGCATCACTGCCGCCATGCGCAGATGGCCTAGCTCCAGCGCCAGATCTCTTCCTTTGCCGGTGTAGATCAGCGCCTCTTCGTATTCACCGCGCCGCCGAAGGCAGCGGCCCTTCCAGAAATAAACGATGGCGAGCAAAAATCGGTCTTCGAGCTCCTCGCCCAGGCTCAGCACGAAATCAAAATGAGCGATGGCCGCTTCCATCGCCTCCTCCACCATGGCCGCCATGCCTTCGGCCATGCGCAGGCAGATGTAGTCCGTGATCGAGAGCTTCGACCGTGACCCCGGTTTCAAGTCTTCGAAGCGCTGGAGCAGTTCGCGAAGTGGAGGTCCGCTGAATCCGATATCGGTCCAGATCGCGAGTTGCGCCAGAAGACGGCCTGCGTTTTCCTGGGAGGGATCCAGTCGTGCGATTTGATCCTGGTGAGCTCGAAGGCAGGCAATGCCCCGCTCGATCTCGCGGGCGGCAACATGTTCCCGGAGTTGCGCGAGGAATGCCTCGTCCATCGACTGGTTGGCGACGTGACTTCTTCGTGCGCCCATCAACTGACGTTCTAGTCCAATAAATCGTAACTGGCAAGCGTCAAGAACTCCGCGAATTCGCGGCTGGTCGTCAAGTCTTCCAGGACTTTGGCCGCCTGCCGCAACTTCTCATCTTTCTCGCTCCCCAGTTCCGCCGCCCTCTGCTGAATGATCTCTTTGACCATGGCCTCCGTCACCGGCCCGCCATCCTTCAGATGTGCGCCGTGCCGAACCCATTGCCACACTTGCGCCCGGCAGATCTCCGCCGTCGCCGCATCTTCCATCAGGTTGTAAATCGGAACACACCCCGATCCCTGCAGCCACGAATGCAGATACTGCAAGCCGACATCGATATTCCACCGCAACCCGGCTTCCGTAATATCGCCCTTCGGGACCGCCAGCAGATCCTCCGCCTGCACCGTCTGGCTGTTCCTGTCATGATCTTTATCTTTATCTTTATTCCTATCCTTACCTTTATGACCTGAAATCTGGTTCGCCTCCGGCATGTACTTGTCGAAAATTTCCCGGGCCACCGGTACCAGTCCCGGATGCGCCACCCAAGTGCCGTCATGACCCGCTTTCACCTCCCGGAGTTTGTCGCGCCGCACTTTCTCCAGCGCCTGCTCGTTGGCGGCCGCATCATTTCGAATCGGGATCTGCGCCGCCATTCCACCCATCGCGTGAATGCCCCGCCGGTGGCAGGTTTGAATCAGCAATGCAACGTACGAACTGAGGAAGTGAACCTCCATCGTGACTTGCGACCGGTCGGGCAGCACGAATTCCGGGTGCGCGCGGAACTTCTTGATGAAACTGAAAATGTAATCCCAGCGTCCGCAATTCAGTCCCGCCGAGTGCTCGCGCAATTCGTAGAGGATCTCGTCCATCTCGAACGCCGCCAGAATCGTCTCGATCAGCACGGTGGCGCGAATCGATCCGCGCGGGATGCCCAGTTCGTCCTGGGCAAAACAAAATACATCGTTCCACAGCCGCGCCTCCAGATGACTCTCCATCTTCGGCAGGTAAAAATAAGGCCCCGATCCTTTGCTCAGTAACGCCGCCGCGTTGTGAAAAAAGAACAAACCAAAATCAAACAGCGATCCCGAGATCGGCTTCCCTTCCACCAGAAAGTGCTTTTCCTCGAGATGCCATCCCCGCGGCCGCACAAACAAAGTTGCCAGCTTCGCGCCCAGCCGATACTGCTTTCCCTCCGGACTCTCATAGTGAATCGTCCCTCGAATCGCGTCCCGCAGATTTTGCTGGCCTTCGATGTTGTTGCTCCAGGTCGGTGAATTCGAGTCCTCGAAGTCGGCCATAAAAACACTGGCGCCCGAGTTCAAAGCGTTAATGATCATCTTGCGATCGACCGGTCCCGTGATTTCCACGCGCCGATCGAGCAGATCGTTTGGGATCGGCGCAACCTTCCAATCGCCTTCCCGGATCGCCGCCGTCTCCGCCAAAAAGTCGGGCAGTTTGCCGTGATCGATTTCCCCCTGCACGTCTCGCCGCCGCGCCAGCAGTTCCTGCCGCCGCGCCTCGAATCGACCGGCGAGCTTGGATAAAAACACACGCGCTTCCGGGGTAAGAATGTTGGTCTCGGCTGGAGTCGGAGTCTGGGTTTCAGCGGCATCATTCAGAATCGTCATGGCATCCATAAGTCAACATCATAGTCGTCCACCGGTGCAAGTGCAGCGTGCTGGGTCATTTTGACCTAGTGGGTCGGCGCGGACAGCGCCATTTGTCTGAATGCGCCATTCGAGGTCTACTGCACCTGGACCCAAGTCCGGAAGCAAATCATGAAGCACGTATTAAGGGATAAAGCGATGACCACTTCGACCTCCAACCGGCACACCACTAACTCCGACGACAACCTATTGGACGCAGCACGCAGCCACCGCATCACTGCCGCGATGGCTCTCTACTATCCGTCGTTGGCGGGCAATTCGTTAATCGGGAGTTGTTGGGACGACGAATTGCTCCCCTCGGGAGACTAATCGCGGACCGCGCCGATTCTATGGCGATCGGCGCCAGTTCCCAACCGTTCGACCGCGATTGGCCAGGCACGCGTGACCTGGCATCCCGCGCCACTGAATCCCCAAAAATCTGTCCGTGCCGTCATGCGGAAAGCCTCCGCTGTGCTTGACCGAGCGACGGGATCGTTGAGGCTGCCACGCGACCCCGGGAGGAGTAGGATTGGCTGCATATGGTGGCTGCATAGAAAGAGCAGGACGAGAAAATCGTCATCTTGAATCATCGAAGCAATGGAGGCGAAACATGTTGACCAGCGCTGATATCCCAGAAACCACGATGACCATGTTCGAGCGACAGGTCGCAGCCGCGGAAGAATGGTTCGCCAATCCCCGATTCGACGGGATTGTCCGTCTCTACTCTCCACGCCAGGTGGCCGAACAACAAGGCACGCTTCCCGGAGACTACACCGTAGCTCGCACCGCGGCTGAAGATTTCTACGCCCGGCTGCGCGAGCTTTTCCAACAGCGCCGACAAATCACGACCTTCGGCCCCTATTCGCCGGGCCAGGCCGTAATGATGAAGCGCATTGGGATGGAAGGCATCTACCTGGGCGGCTGGGCCACTTCAGCCAAAGGATCCCTCGCCGAGGATCCCGGGCCTGACCTGGCCAGCTATCCGCTCAGCCAGGTACCCGACGAAGCCGCCGGATTGGTGCGCGCGCTTCTTACCGCCGACAAGAACCAGCACTTCACCCGCATGAGAATGACGGAAGAGCAGCGCAAGGCGACGCCCGTCGTCGACTTCCGCCCTTTCATCATCGCCGACGCCGATACCGGTCATGGTGGAGACGCGCATGTCCGCAATCTCATTCGCCGCTTTGTCGAAGTCGGAGTGCCCGGCTACCACATCGAAGATCAGAAGCCCGGGGCGAAGAAGTGTGGCCACCAGGGTGGAAAAGTTCTGGTCGCGGCGGACGAGCAAATCAAGCGTCTCAACGCCGCCCGGCTGCAACTCGACATCATGCGGGTTCCCGGCATTGTCGTGGCCCGAACCGACGCCGAATCGGCAACCTTCATCGAGAGCCGCAGCGACGAGCGCGACCAGCCTTTCATCATCGGCGCCACCAACATCGATCTGCCCAGCTACAAAGCGGGCTATCTCGCCATTTTGCGCAAGCTCTACGAACTCGGCGTCGAAGAGGTTCGCGGCCATCTGCTTTTTGCCATGTCCGAAACCGAGTACGCTGCCGCCTTCGACTGGCTCAATCGTGTCGGCCTGATGCAGATCGTGAGCGAACGCGCCTCAGCTCTCCGCAAGATGACCTCCACCGAACTCGACGCGGTCCTCGACAAAATCGACACCCGCTATGTCGAAGCCTGGCAGGCCGAAGCGGGCATGAAAACCTACGGTCTAGCCGTCGCCGAGGTGCTGGAATTCCGCGCCGCCGAAGGCGAACGTTTCGACATGACCGTCGAAGAATGGCTCAAGTTCTCCAAACGCGCTTCCTTGTACGAAGCCCGCGAGCGCGCCAAGTCCATGGGCGTGCATGTGATCTGGGATTGCGAGCTGCCCAAGACTGCCGAGGGCTTTTACCACATCCAGGCCGGAATCGATTACGCCATCGCCAAGTCGCTGGCGGTTGCGCCCTTCGCTGACCTGCTCTGGATGGAGACCAAGACGGCCGACCTCGAAGACGCCGCCAGGTTCGCTCATGCCATCCACGCCCAGTTCCCCGACAAGATGCTGGCCTACAACCTCTCGCCCTCCTTCAGTTGGGATACGACCGGCATGAACGATGAGCAGATGAAGCGCTTTCCAGAAGAACTCGGCAAACTCGGCTTCGTCTTCAACTTCATTACCTACGGAGGCCACCAGATCGACGGCCTCGCTGCCGAGGAATTCGCCACCGCATTGAAACAGGACGGAATGCTCGCCCTCGCCCGCCTGCAGCGCAAGTTCAGGCTGCTCGAATCCCCCTATCGAACCCCGCAGACCCTGGTCGGAGGCCCCCGCCTCGACGCCGCCCTGATGGCTTCGTCCGGTCGCACCGCCGCCACCAAGGCGATGGGCAAGGGTTCAACCCAGTTTCAGCACCTGGTGCAAACCGAAGTCCCCACCAAACTGCTGGAAGAATGGCTCGCGGAGTGGCGCAAACACAACGACTATCCGGCGAAGATTCGGGTCCTGCTGCGTCCTCACACTGCTGGCTCTGAACTACTGGAGATCAGCGTGCTGAACGACTCTAGCGGCGAGAAGCTCGCCAACGTGGTCTTCGCCTACATTCAGGATCGCCACGGGCGCAGCATCCTTTCCGTTCGCGACCAGAACACCCTGGCGCCGGTTCGCAAGAAGCGGCTGATGACGGTAACCCAGCTGTTCCTCATCCATCGCTACAATGCCAGCTCGGTCCACTACGTCACGCCCACCGAAGACAACGAATTCCAGACCCAAAGAATGAAGAGCGCTGGGATTTTCTCGGATGTGCACACCGAGATTGGCCAGATCATCGTCGCCCAGGTCAACAAAGAACGCGTCGCGGAACTGCTCAAACCGGACCGTGTACTTCTCCTGGAGATGATCCGAAAGACGACCCCGGCATTGCCAAGCAAGAATTAGTGAGCCGGTGAACAATGGCGGATAAGAGTCGAAAGAGCTAAACGATCACGCGCGTCTTTGCCCGTCCGCGCTTGTCCTCGCGCAGCTGTGCGGCGGTAAAGGCGCATCCGCAAGTGCCGCATCTCCAACTCGTAAATGCGCTGGTCAACAAGCTCGCCCCATCGCCACCCGACTGGGGTTGGTTCGCACGCACCGCCAGAACCAGCTCACCACCGCATTTCGAACATTCGCGTTTTTGCATATCCCTCGTTGAAGATTCGGTCGCCCGGGGGGAATTCTGCCAGATCCTCCGTAGACCTTTTCTTCAAACTACTCTCTCTACTATGTCACAAATGCCCGAAGACAACCGGTCAATATTGACCGCCGGAAGTTGACCGCCCGAACGGACCGCATCGAGGTCCGCCGCCACCGGCATATTTCTCTCACTAGCTTTCCGTTTCCCCATTTCACGCCGAGATGGCTCCTGCACGAAATCGTTCGCACTAAAGTGAGCACTAGTGAACAGACTCGGCACGCCCCGTGTGGAATTCTTGCCTCGACGCGTCGCCCTCCATCCGCGCAGCTCGCAGCCGCAAGGTGCAACCGGGCAATCGGAGGATGAACTGGCAAGGTGATTCAAAATGCGTACCATTCGTTTGCTATTACTGGCTTTTCTAATCCTGGCCATACCGGCCACCTCCATGGCGCAGTTCGGCGTATCCATCATGATCGCTCCACCGGCCTTGCCCGTCTACACCCAACCCATGCTTCCCGCCCCCGGCTATTTGTGGACTCCCGGCTATTGGGCCTATGGCGATGAAGGCTATTTCTGGGTGCCGGGTACGTGGGTGATGGCTCCCGAGGTGGGCTTGCTTTGGACTCCTGGCTATTGGGGCTGGGGCGGCAACGCCTTTGCCTGGAATGAAGGCTACTGGGGGCCGCATATCGGCTTCTACGGCGGCGTCAACTACGGCTTCGGCTATGGCGGCGTCGGCTATCAGGGCGGCTATTGGAATAACGGCGCCTTCAACTACAACCGATCGGTCAATAACGTGAACATCACGAACATTCACAATGTCTACAACAAGACGGTGATCAACGAAACCACAGTGAATCACGTCAGCTATAACGGAGGCCAGGGCGGGATCACCGCTCGACCGACTGGTGCCGAAGAAACCGCCGGGCACGAGCAGCACACCCCGGCAACAGCGCTGCAAACCCAGCATGTGCATGCCGCCAGTAGCAATCACGCTCTCCTGGCCTCCGTAAACCACGGGCGGCCAGCCATCGCCGCCACTGCCAAGCCCGCGGAGCTTGGCGGCTCGGGAGTAGTCGCCGCGAAAGCTGCGGGAGCAACTTATAAGGCGCCCGAGAACAAGGGGCCCCAAAACAAAGCCGCCGCCACTCGTTCCAATGAGAGCAAAGCGGCCGAAAACAAAGCCGCTCGCGCACAACCGGCAGCACGTCAACCGGCCGCGCCACGCACTCAGGCTCGCTCGGCCAGCCCTGCCCGTCCGGCGCCTGCGGCTCATGCACAGCCCCAAGCACGCCAACCGGCCGCGCCGCGCGCTCAGTCTCGCCCTGAAAGCGCGCCTCGTGCGGAGAAAAAAGCCCCTGGAGGCAAAGAGTAAATTCGTCGACGGAAAATTGACCACAGATTTAATGTGCGGAAGCTCGATGTACTAAGAAAGCACAGAAGGAGTGCAATATGCTTGGAACTATATTGATTGTGATCTTGATCTTAGCCCTCTGTGGCGCGCTGCCCAGATGGTCCCATAGCCGAGACTGGGGATATGCTCCGTCGGGAGGATTGGGGCTGATCCTCGTGATCGTCGTCATTCTATTGGTTATCGGCCGGATTTAACCAAAGAACATGGTGCGCGGAGGCTCATCGATTTTCGCGCGGGCCCAGTACATGGGCCTGCGCTACTTTTCCGGACGCAAGCAATCTAGGCGCTAACCCGCACCGATACCAACTCCGGGTTGCAGTGGGAATTCTGCATCGACTTGACCGCGTCTTCCGCAGTGAATCGGCCCATGACCAGCGCCAGCTTACGATTCGTTGTCGTCTGGATGGGCAACCGATCGACGCGCAACACATATTGCGGAGCATGGGCGCCCCCGCGGTTGACTTTCACAACAAACTTGATGTTTTTCATGGTTCCTTTCCGAATTCTTTAATATCTGTCCAAACTTAAAACAGATAAGGAGGCGACATCTAAGCCTGCTGCCCGTTTTCTTACCAGCCGTCCTCACTCGAGAACCAGTCGCTGGGTCTCAATGGGGCGTGGCGTCTAGCGTTCTCGCTGCCAACACGAAGCTTGACCGCTTGGGTTTGCCGTCGGAAATATACCCAGCTAGTCAATAGCGACACGAGCAATGGTCGAAGATCGATCCATACTCTTCTCGGATGACCCCGAAAAGTCCGTTTTCACACCGGTTAACTTGCTTCAGCTAACGAAGTTCAGAGGACCTGAAACATCAAGAAAAGGTACTTACGCTAGTCACGATCCTAGGCTTCCGCCCCACTATTGTCAAGCTCGTTACCCCCGCGGGTGATGTCAAGCTGCTTGTGTAAATAGGTTGAGGGTGCGGGTTTTCCATTCCAGGTTGAATCTCTGGAAGATGGAGTAGATGATGCGGTCCACGCTTGCGACATTCACAAAGCAGACCATGGGCCGGGTTCGTCGGCGCACTTCTACAAAGCAGCGTTCGATAATGTTGGTGGTGCGTAGTTTCTGCCACAGATGCTTGGGGAAGGCGAAGACCGAGAGTAGTTCCGGCAGATCGCGCTCCAGGCGGCGGACCATGGGCCCGTACTCCCGATAGTGAATCGCAACCGGGTACGCCCGGTTCGAAACCCGCCCGCGGTTCCCATGCTGCAGCCCCTTCCCACCTCCCATACCATAGCGCGCCCCAGCCGGCTTGGTCTGCCGGTGACTCACTCCAGCAACTGGGCCGGTTCGCGCAAGCGCAAACTGTGCGCCTTCACCCGCCCCATCACAATCCTGTTCTCCCCAATCTCGGTTCCTCCACGTCCAAGGAACTCCAAAACGGGATACTTCTGCTGTGGTTTCAGGGGGACACTCTAAATGGGGTTCAACAGCGGACGGGCGAGGACGCCCGTCGCTCCACCGGACTCCTATGCTGGCGACAGGCCGTACTTCGCTTGCAGACGACGTTCCATGGTGCGGAAGATCAGGCCGTCTACCATGTAGCCGAGGATAACGATCAGGATCATTACCGCCATCACCTGGCTCATATCGCTGAGGTCGCGACCCATCATCAACAACTGGCCCAGTCCAAGGCTGAGAAAAATCATTTCGGCTTGAATCAGCGACCGCCAGGCGAAGGCCCAGCCTTGTTTCATTCCATTGACGATGAAGGGCAAGCTCGCGGGCAAAAGAACGGACCAGAAAAGGCGGAAACCCGTGGCTCCCAGGTTGCGCCCAGCCATACCGTAGATTTTAGGCATTTGCTTGCGGCCGTCCTCCATGGCGATGGTCACCGAGAGCAGCGAACCCATGAGCACGACAAAGAGGATGGCTTTTTCCGTGAGTCCGAACCAGAGCACGGCGAGGGGAATCCAGCAGATACTGGGCAGAGATTGCAGGCTTACGAGCAAACCGCCCAGTGTGTCTTCGAGGAACTTATTGCTGGACACAGCTAATCCCAGAATCATACCCAACACTACCGAGAGGGTGTAGCCGATGAGCATGCGCTTCATGGTGACGGCGATGCCAATCCAAAAGCTGTGGTCGGCGAAGCCGTCCCACAAGGCGTGTCCCACTCCCCACGGGGGAGGAAATAGGTAGGGCGGCCAGACGCGCAGTTTTGCGATCAGGGCCCAAGCGCCGATGAGCACGGAATAGAAAATTACCTGCTTAGCGAGTTTTTTCATCGGCGTACTCCACTTCCAGGGACTTATTGATTTCATCGCGCAGGCAATCGAGGATATCGCGCGCGGTGCGCAAGACATCGGTTTGCTCCATTTGACGTGGGCGTGGCAGGCTCACGGAAAATTCCTGTTTCACCCGACCGGGGCGAAAGGTGAGCAAGGCGACGCGGTCTCCGAGTCTTACGGCCTCGCGCACGTTGTGGGTCACGAAGATGATGGTGCGGCCGGTTTCGGCCCAGATGCGTTCCAATTCGTCATGGAGCAGGTCGCGAGTCTGAGCGTCGAGCGCAGCAAAGGGCTCGTCCATGAGGAGAACGTCAGGCTCGGTTGCCAGCGCTCGCGCCAGTGCTACTCGTTGCCGCATGCCGCCAGAGAGTTGATGGATATAACTGTCCCTGAATTTCGAAAGATGGACGAGGCGGAGATAGTACTGCACTTTCTCTTCGCGCTCGGCTTTGGGGACGTTCTTCATCTTCATGCCGAACTCGACGTTGCCGCCGACGGTCAGCCATGGAAACAAGCCGAGTTCCTGGAAAATCAGAATGCGATCCGTGCCGGGTCCGCTTACGGGAGCGCCATCTACCAGAACCTTGCCCGAGGTTTGCGGGTTGAGGCCGGCAATCAAATGAAGGAGAGTGGACTTGCCGCAACCCGAAGGACCGACGATGCAAAGAAACTCGCCCGGCTTGACTTCGAGGCTGATATTGTCGAGCGCCAGCAAGCGCTCTCCCGAGGTAGTTTTATAACTGAGCGAGATGGAATCGAGCGCGACCTTCGGGACCACGATCTCACACAACGGAGGTTTGGGGAACGTGGTGACCGAGGAGGAGGGCTTGCCATGAAACACATTCGCGCGCACACCGTTACAAGGGCGAACGGGGACGGACGAGGGGTATGCATTCTGAGGACTTGTGCTCATTGGATTGCCTTCTTCCCTTTTTCGGCTAACACCTGGTTGAGGAGCGAAAGATCGTAGAGACCGGACAGGTCTGGCATCTGATGGCCGAGGAACCCAGCGTCGAATGAGGACCTGGCAGCGTTCATCAGGGAACCACGCAGCGGATCATAGGTGGCGGTCATGCGCCCGAAGGCTTCGTTCAAGACCGCTTCGGGCAGCGCTTTCCCGGTTTCCTTCGCAATCTGCTGGTTGAGAAGTTTCCTGGCTTCGGGTAAGTGGCCGTTAATCCAGTCCGTCAATTCGACGTGGGCGCGTATCCAGTTCTTCACCAGGTCGGGGTGATCTTTGAGGAACTGGGTGCGGACGACGAGATGCGCGGCAATAAACTCGCCATTGGGCCAGAGCGTGCGTTCGTCAAGGAAAAGACGGCCATTTCCTTCCTTGATCAGGCGGGTCGCCCAGGGCTCAGGCGCCCAGGCGCCATCGAGTTCTTTTTTGAGGAATAGAGTCAGCTGATCGGGATTGGCCAGCGGAATGACTTGCACGTCGCCACCCTTGTCCGTGGTTTTCATGCCGTGCGCTTTCAACCAGGCGCGCAGCGCAACGTCCTGGGTGTTGCCCATCTGCGGTGAAGCGACTTTCTTGCCATGAAAATCTTCGGGCTTCTGAATACCGGAATCGTTGCGCACGACGAGCGAGGCTCCGCCGCTGGTTGCGCCGGCTACGATCCGCAGCGCTTCCCCATTGGAGCGAACATAGCCGGCGATGGCCGGGTTCGGGCCGATGTAGGTCATGTCAATCGCCCCGGCAAACAGAGCTTCGATCGCCGAAGGTCCGGCGTTGAAACTCTTCCACTCGACCTTGACCTGGGGCCCCAAGGCTTTGTCAAACCAGCCGTTGTTCTTGCCTACCATGGCTTGCGGGTGGGTGATATTGGGAAATGCGCCGACGCGAACCACGGTCTGGGCAACAGCGCAGGCGCAGAGCAAGAAAACCCAACCGGCCGCGGCGAAGAGACTTCGCTTAGTCATGACCCTCGCCTCGGGTCTGCATGGACAGCACAACCGGCTCTTCTTTTTTCTTTCTGCTCCTGCCAACACTTCGATCATTGGCTCTTGGGGTGGAACCGGCGGGCTCGCGGCTGATGAGGTCGGCCAGCGTCGTGTTCTCGAGAATCTTCGCGGCCGCATCGCGGACTTCGAGAAACACACGATAGAGGGCGCTGTGGTCGGCGTCGCGATCAATCAGGACGCGCAGCTGATCCGCGTCTCCGAAAGGGGCCAGCGGCCCATCAATCAGACGGATGATTTCGCTCAGCCGGATTTCCGCTGGCGGGCGGCGCAAGCGGTATCCGCCCTTGGCGCCGCGAACACTCTCGACCAGTCTCGCATTCTTGAGCTCGAGGAGAATCAACTCCAGAAATTTTTCCGGCAGGTTTTCCTCGTACGCAATGTCGCGAATCCGGATAGCACCCTGAGTGTAGCGGCGGGTGAGCACCATCATCGCCTGCAATGCATACAAGCCTTTTTGGGAAACTTTCATTCGCGTCCCTTCCGAGTATCCCTATGTCACTGATAGGCATTATAGGAAACGCAAGCGCAATGCCAAAGCACTAAATCATCGGGGAAGGTCGGATCGTGTGATTTCAGCAATTTACGGCGGCAGTAGGCGCACAATCGGGCGGCCATTGTGCAAGGCTTTGCACTCTTAGAGACAGTTCCCTCGAGTGCTTCCCTGGAAGGAGGATGCTTTGATGGGAGCCGCGCCTCAAAGCAAGCGCAGAATCTCGACCGTGATGTTGTCGGGGCCACCGCGTTCGCGAGCCAGTTCGATCAGTTTGCGGCCCGCCTGTTCCGCGCTGTTGTTATGAACGGCCGCCAGCAACTCGGCATCGTGGACCTGCCCCCACAATCCGTCGGTGCAGATCAGGAGCACGTCCTCGGGACGAAGGGGTTCGGCATGTCCCGGTGAATCCATGATGAGATCGGGGTTGGTGCCGAGGGCCGCAGTCAGAATATTTCGCTGGGGATGGGTTTCGGCTTCTTCCGGGCTGATCAAGCCCGCCTCCACCAACCGTCCGACATAGGAGTGGTCGCGGGTTACGCGCGTAATCTGCCCGTCGCGGATCAGGTAAAGGCGGGTATCGCCGACATGAACGTAGTACAGTTCTTCCCCGGGCTCACTCCCGTCGGACGCTGTGGTCGAGCTCCTAACGACGGCGGCCGCGGTGCAAGTGGTTCCCATACCGCGCAATTCGGGATGGGCAAAGCTGTATTCGCGAATCTGGTGGTGGGCGGCCTGTAAGGCTTCAATGAGCGCGGCCTGGGGGTCGTCCCCGGCAAAATCGCGATAGACCGACACCAGCGTTTCCACCGCCAGGCGGCTGGCTTCCTGACCACCTTCATAGCCACCCATACCGTCCGCTACCACGGCGAGGCGGCCCTTGCGGCGGAATTGTTCGTCATCCTCGGGCTCCCAATAACCGAAAGAATCCTCGTTATTGGCGCGTTGGCAGCCGATGTCGGACTGACTCGAGATTTCAATTCCAGTGCGAACCTTCATTCAGGACCGACGTCGATTGCGGGAGTGACTGGCATAGGAAGCGACGGCACTCAGAAGCAATTTTAAAATTATATAAGTTTGCGGGGTGAAGGCTCAAATCGAGTGCAGGGGTGGTGTACCAAATTAGAGGGCTGGCTTGGGACGTGAGAACATCTCCAAAGCGGAGACGAGGACGGCAGTGAAACACCGTCCTCGTGGATGAAACGTCGGGAAGCAAGAATCAAGACTCGGTTACGGACCGGTCGGCGGATTGGTACACAGGCCGTTGGGATTGCTGGAACTGGTAATGCCGCCTGCGGAAGCGAGCGTGACAAAGGCCGGGGGACTGGTGAAGCCTTTATAGGTCGAGGTAACCGTGTACCAGCCGATCACGGCAAAGGCCGGAGTGGTCGAAGGTGGCACGGCGGTGTTCTCATAGGTACAGGCGAAGGGCTCGACAGCCGTGAGCAAGCCGTTGGGAGTGGTCAGCTGGACGGTCTGCGCCGGAGAGGCATTCGGATCGCCGAGTGAGCCGGTTTCGGCAGCACCGCTTGGAGTGCTGGAGATCTGGTAGGCAATATCGTTGCCGTAGAGAAGCACTTGTTTCCCGTTGCTGTAGTTCCCCCAGGTGTACAACTGGGCGGTGCCACCAATGCCATAGAGGGTGAGGGTGCTTCCCGCGGTCTCGCTGGTGTTCGAGGTAGAAAGCTGAATGGACTGCAAATGGTCGGTCGTCCCGCAGCCAAGCATGCTGAAGATGAGCAACCCGCTAGCCAACGCGGTAAGGAGAGTTTTACGATTCACCGCCAAGTACCTCCAAAAGGAAATCTTCCGCATCGTCGCAGCATCCGTCACCCGAGGCAAGGTAACCAAAGTCACTGCACTAAGCTGAGTTGATCCTGTGTCCGCTTGGCGCGGTCGTTCGTCCGGGTGGGCAGACCAGCAGAAGAGCGGCGGAAGAAGGCGGCGGTCATCTACAATCGGTGCATGCTGGAACCAGCGTCGAATGGGGGGTCAGAGAATCCGGGATCTGAGCATCCCGAATCAGGCTCCGTTCCAGAACCCGAAGGGGCGGCTCCATCTTCGTCGCAGCCAGCGCCGGAGCCGATCACCGAGTTCCACATTGGCGAAGAGTTCGGAACCGCGAAGCGCAGTCTTCCTCCCATGCGCATCGTGCTGATCTGCATTGCGGGGGTGGCCGTGGTGGTGGGGATTCTTGCTTTCCGGGAACGGCCGAAACCGCAGGGTGCGGGAGCGATCAATTTCGTGAGCGCGGCCGAGGTGCCGGGTCAGGGCATGGTTCTCGCCGCCATCACTTTCACTTTGCGGAACACGACCGAAAAGCCGATGTGGATCCACACTCTCAAAGCACAGCTCACCACCGCCGACGGCGGGACCTTTGACGATAACGCCGCCTCGGCTGTGGACCTCGACCGCTATTACCAGGCGTTTCCGGCGCTGAAAGAAAGTTCCGAGGCGGCGATTTCGCCCGAAGCCAAGCTGCTCGCGGGAGCGGAGCAGAGAGGCACGATCATCGTCGGCTTCAAAGTCACGAAGGAAGCGTTCGACCAGCGAAAATCACTGACGGTGAGCATTCAACCGTATGACCAGGTGCTGCCGGTGGTGCTGAAATGAAGTCTCAACCTCTAATTTGTCACTTGTTTCACGGGTTACGGACAACTTACTCGTTCTCCAGTTGTTGACGCGCTTCTTTGAGGGCGGCCTTCTCGGCGCCACTCACTTTCGGATATTTCAAACTCATTCCCTTTAATGCATCGACAACGGCCTGCGCTACCACCAGGCGGGTGAACCATTTGTTATCGGCCGGAACCACGTACCAGGGAGCGCAGGCAGTCGCGGTATGGCGGATCATGTCCTCATAGGCTTCCTGATAGGCATCCCAGAATCCACGTTCTTTTACATCGGAGGCGGAAAACTTCCAGTTCTTGTCCGGAGTGTCGAGCCGTTCCATAAAGCGGCGCTTCTGTTCTTTCTTCGACAGATGCAGAAAAAACTTGACCACCGCGATGCCATTGCGGGTGGCATAGCGTTCGAAATTGTTGATATCTTCGAAGCGCTCCTCCCAGATATGCCTGGTGACCAGCACTTTTGGAAGTTTCTGGTTGTCCAGAATTTCGGGGTGGATGCGCACCACCAGCACTTCTTCATAGTACGACCGGTTGAAGATGCCAATGCGGCCTCGTCCCGGAACGCATTTCATGCAGCGCCAGAGATAGCCGTGATGCAGTTCTTCCGAAGAAGGCGCCTTGAACGAGGAGACGTCGACGCCCTGTGGATTGACTCCGGACATGACATGTTTGATGGTGCCGTCTTTGCCGGCGGCGTCGAGCGCCTGAAAGATCAGCAGCAGGCCCCAGCGGTCCTGGGCGGCGAGAATGTCCTGCAGGCGGCTCAATTCCTTGACGCCGTTCGCGAGCAGTTCCTTCGCCTCGGGCTTGAGTTCTGAACCCAGTCCGTGAGTGTCGGCGGGGTCATAATCGTGGAGGCGGAAATGTTTGCCGTGTTCAACGCGGTAGCGTTTGAGCAGTTTGTCGATTTTCATGGTCTTCTTTTTTTAACCTGGGTTGCCTACCGCTGCTGATTATAGCCAGACTCGTTGGAAGCAGGTTCGTCATAGTCGCGTCCATACTTATTCTTGTGCGCCATACGCTGCCCATTCGTCCCGGGAACACGAATCACTCCGAGAGAGGTGGCATTCTCGCCGATGTTGATCTCACGGGTCTGGGGCTGGACATTCTCCGGACCCATGCCTTCGCTCCAAATGTGCAACTGGTACCGGCCGTAAGGAACGGATGGGAGGCTCAGTTCGCCGTCGCGGCTGGAAATGGCGTAGAGCGGCGTGGTCAGCGTGATGACAACCGCGCTCATTTCGGGATGAATATTGCAGAAGATGTAACTGATACCCGGACGGTCGAAGCGCACCACGCGAGAAGTACCGGCCTCATACAGGCCGAGGTCGAAACGCTTGCCTTCAAAGAGTGAAAATACGTTGTGGAAGAAAGGATCGTGATTGGGAAATTCGACCATCGAGCCCGCTGGAACCACTAGGATGTGGGGCTCGAAACTCTTGTTTTTCTGCACCAGGCGCGGGTTTTGCTGAGGTGTCTGCGGGTTGCTGGCGGGCGGGGCTATGGGCGCGTCGCCGCCTGTCCCAGGCATGGGAGTGAGCCACACCACAGTGCCGGGAATAGCACTGCGCCGGGCTTTGGCATCGCTCTTGCCGCCGCTCCCTATGACCTCGACGCGCCCGCGCACGGTCGCTGTCGAGGGCGCCGACTGAGCCCGGACTCCCGCCGCGGCTATGCACAAGATCGCTACTGAAAGCAGGATTCTTCCGGGGCTCATGATTGATAACTCATATGCAATGACGCATGGCTGATGAAATTTGGTGCATGAAGCAAGCCGCCTTCCGCGCTCAAAAAAGCACGCCCATCATGAGGTTAAGTTGGCCGGCGCTGTTGCCCTCGCCAGCGGTCATGTAGGTGGTAAGGTGTCGATACTCGGCGGAGAATAACAAATCCGATCGAGGACGATAGATCAGGTTGGCGAAGCTGCCGAGATTTCTCGCGAGTGACGTGTTATACGGTTGCGAGTACGGAAAATATTTCAGATCACTAGCGTAGGGATTATCCATACCGTACGCTGCATTCAGCTCCCATTTGTTGGCGGGCCGGTATCTCAGTTGTGTCCAACCGCCAACTGAGTTGAGGCCTCTTACCTCGGTGCCGGCGGTCGCGGGCGGCCCGCTGAACACAGCGCTGGTGCCGATTCCCCCGTTCAGTCCGCCCAAGGCACGGCCACGGTACAGCTTTCCGCTCAGCGAAAGCCGACTGCTCAGTGGGATCTCGATGTCGGACATGGCGGCCCAGCTATCCACATTCTGGCCAAAGCCATAATCCTGGCGGCTATAGAATCCGGCTGCGCCGAGCCGCAGCGGTTGCCCAAGGATTTGGCGCGTCCACGCGATGCGCGAGCCCACTGCCGGTTGGCGCGAGGACTCTCCGGCGCCAGGTCCACGGTAATAGCTTGCGCCCGGGATCTCTGCATTCACCGGATCGAGAATCCCTCCCTGGAATAGAAGGCTCGATTCATTCCCCAGGTCGACGCGGTGCTCGACGCGAATCTGCGGTACCCAACTCCACAAGTTGCCCGACCAGGAGAGTGCTGGGATTGCCAGCGAAGCAAATGATGTAGGCGAATTCGGGGAAAAGAAGAGCGCATCCTGACCGACGACCAGCGCGGTGTTGGGCCAGTCCATGCGCAGGGTCGCCGTTCGCAAGCGCAGCAGTCCGGAATTGAATCCGTTGGGAATCGTCGCGAAACCGCCGCCGAAATCGACTTGCAGGTTGGCGCTGGTCTTCGCGCCCGCCACGGTCGGCCCGAAGGTTTCAAATCCGATCTCGGACTGGCGCAAGGTCGCTCCGAAGCTGCCGCCGGAATCACCGGGCTGACGCCCATAAGCGACCTGGGGGAGATCGATGGCATCGACCACGCCTTGATTGCTAACGAGATTCATGAGGACGATGCCAGACAAACGCAGGCGGTATTTGGATCCGCTTTCCACTTTCGTCTGATACTGATCGTCGACCTTGCCGATGAGGAGCTGGTATTCCTCTTCCAGAGTGGCGGCGCGTTCGGCTTTCTTTGAATCGAGCTTTTCATTCTGCGAATCGTCCTGTCTCTGCTCTTTCTCCACCTCCTCCTGAGCGACTGGGGCCGCATTCTGCAGGAAGCTTGGCGCGGAGTTGGCAGGGAGGACGGCGGCGGAAGCGGGGTTGCGCGTTTCCGACCTTACTACCGCGCGCTTAAGAACCGCGTTTCGCGGCGCGGTTCCGGCGCGGACTTCATCGAGTTCGCGGCGCAGGTCCGACGTTTCGGCGCGAGCGCGCTGCCAATCGGAACGCAGTTCGTCGATCGCCTCGTGCAACTCGCGCACCTGTTCGCGCAACTCGCGCATGGAATCACTCGAGGGGTCATCGCCTCGGGCTGACGCGAGAGGAGGTGGCTCTAGCCGGTTCGCAGCCGTCTGTGCAACCGCGGAAGCCGTAGTCGCCAGCGCCAACGCCAGGAGCGCCGATCGCGTCCATTCAACCCAGCGCGTCGTTCTATTTTTCATGTCGCCTCCTGCTACCCGTTTGTCATTGCGATTAGAGCTTTGCATCTCGGATCTGTCTTCACAAAAAGTAGGACTCGAATTTATATGAATTCGTCCTAAGATCGCGACAGCGGTTACCTCAGGCGCCTGAAGCGCAACCGATTTCCGGCGACTTACGGTACGACTGAAGTCGAACCCTTCCCCGAGGCTGGAAGGGCGCCAAGTTCTTTGCCACTCCCGGAGGGGCAAAGCCCCGTCACGACCTGACTCTGCGGTCTACGTCCCGTGTCTAGCGGCCAGGACATTTTCGGCCGAGGGATCCAGCGGGATATTGATGCGAAACGTAGTGCCCGCCGGCGAAGTCTTTTCGACCGCTACGTCTCCGCCGTGATCCTGCAGAATTTTCTGCACTACGGTCAACCCCATCCCAGTGCCATTTTCTTTGCCGTGGCTAACAAACGGCTCGAACAAATGGTCGCGAACGGCATCGGCGATACCGGGGCCGTTATCCTCGATACGAATTTCAAGATTGCCAATGGTGCGGTTCAGGCCGATATCGATTTTGCCCGATTCCGCGGGCACAGCTTCGCAGGCGTTGAGGAGTAAATTCAGCAGGGCGCGCTCCAATTTTCTGAAGTCGAACCAACCCTCAGTGGAGCCTTCGGAGGAAATGCGAATCCGGATGCGCTGGAATTCCGGATGCGCTTTGACGCCTTGCACGGCGCGATCGACGGCGGAGCGGACGTCGCCGTAGGAGGGACGTAAGGACTCGCGGGTGCGGGAGAATTCGAGCAGGGACTCGATCAACTCGGTCATCTGGTCGACCGCAATCCGAATCTCGGCATAGAGATCTTCGCGCTGCCTCGGGGTCAGATTGCTCTCGCAAAGAAATTCCGCATTGGCCATCATGGCCGCCAGCGAATGGCGCAGATCGTGAGAGATGGAACTGGCCATCCGCCCAATGGTGGCCAGGCGTTCCGCATCCAGCAACTCTCTTTGAGTTTTCTGCAGATTCTTTCGCATGCGATCAAAGGTGCCGGTGAGCTCGGCGACTTCGTCTCCGCCGCGCGCCTGCAAGGGATAGGCATAGTCTCCCTGCTCCAGCGCGCGCACGCCGGCTACCAGGGTCTCCAGCGGACGAGTAAAAGTATGGGAGATGAGAAAAACCAGCAGGCTGCCGGCCAGCAGCGCCGTGAGGCCGAGGGCCAACAACAACTCATTCAGGCTGCGCAAAAATGCGGTTGCCCGATCGAAGGACTTCAAGACCCAGAGATTAAGGGCGGCCGCGCCCGGGGTGGGCAAATTGACCGCTGTCGCCAGAAATGTCTCGCCACCCAACGGAATCTGGTCTCCTTGCGGAGGACCTCCAGCAGCGGTTCTCAGCGGCACACTCAGCAACTCCGATTCCTGGGCTGGTTTCAGAGTGCTGCGCACAATCACGTCTCCGTAACGAAACGCCACTTCGCTGGCGGCGACGCGGCTCAAATCGCGCGCAACCTGGTCGTCAATTTCGTAACCGAGCATCAAGTATCCCAATACCTGATGCCGGCTGGCAGGGCCAAAATAAATATCCTGGAGAAAGACTTCGTAGAGATGGCCTTCGACATACCACCAGTGGCGCGTTTCGGAAGTAGACATGACCTGCGGGAAAAAATCTTGCCCCTGGCGAAGCGTGACCTCCGGTGGAGCAGCCTGCAGCGCCATGACCTTACCGGAGGAATCGGCCAGCAACAGGAGGTCGCTGCCGCCCAGTTGCCATAGATCCCGCGACGCATCCTGGATGGTGGCGGGGTCGTGCGTGGTCATCAGGGCGCGCACGTTGGGCAGGTCGGCCAAGAGCGCGGCCGAGCGCTCGAGCGTCATTTCTCTCTGCTTCTGAAAACTGTGGAAGGCGGAAACGGAATTCTCCAGGTCGCGCTGGATGCCCAGGCGAACCTCCTGCTGCACGGTATGCCTCACGACCAGCAGGGTGGTGAAGGTCAGGGCCGCGGATACTGCCACCATGGAAAGCAGAAACTTGGTCCGTAACCGAATTCCGCCCATGTCCCCTGGATCTCCCCGGAAAAATTGTCGCCGCTCCGCTACGGCACGAACTTGTAACCCGAGCTATGGACGGTGCGAAAATGCAGCGGGTTACCTGGATCCTTCTCGAGTTTCTGACGGAGGCGCAGAATGTGATTATCGACCGTCCGGGTGCTCGGATAATTCTGGTATCCCCAAACGTGGTTGAGCAACTCTTCGCGAGACAGCACGCGCTCGGCGTTCTGGATCATGAACTTCAGCACTTTAAATTCCTGCGAAGTCAACTGCACCGGGTTCCCTTCCCGCCATAATTCCATCTTGGTGAAATCGACTTTCACATCGGCGAAGTTGAAAGTTTCGGTGAGCGGAATGCGGGTCGAGCGCCGCATCGCGGTTCGCACCCGCGCCAGCAATTCGCGAGGGCTGAAAGGCTTGGTGACGTAATCATGCGCGCCCAATTCCAGCAGCAGCACTTTGTCCATCACTTCGGTTCGGGCGCTTAAAATGATAATGGGCAACGACGGAGATGCCTGGCTGATTTCCCGGCAGACATCCTGCCCCGGCGTACCGGGCAGGCTCAAATCCAGCACCAGCACCGATGGCGGCGCGGCTCGAAACATCTCCAGTCCGGCCGCGCCGTTCCCCGCGACATCCACGGCGAAGCCTTCGGCTTCGAACAAACGCTTGAGAGCCTTTTGGACGGCGCGGTCATCCTCGATCACCAGAATCCGCTCCACGCTACCTGCGAACGCTTCCATTGTCATGGTTTGGGTTACCGCCGCGGCAAAGGCTGAACATACGTTCTTACTCACCACCGCACCCCTGCATCAAGTAGTGGAAATCATACCCCTAAACTGTAGCGTGATATTGGGTTAGTTAAACATTTCGGGGAATAAAGTGACATGAATTTGACAATTTGTTGACAAAGGGGTGGCTCAGGGGGATGGCGGGCTTGGTCTAGCGTGGGCCGGGCGAGTCTTCACTTTTCCCGGGTTTTTGCAAATTCGTTTACAAAACTCTATGAAAACCACATCCCCAATCGATCTACCATCACTTTAGGCGCTCAACTTAGGCTCTCAGGGTGTCAGGCCCTGGTGTGCGCTGGTCGACATCTCTTCGCAAGCGCGCGGACGAAGGAGTGGATACCATGATCAAGATGACGGTCCTAGCACTGGTCACAATTTTCCTGTTCCCATCGGGCATGGTCGCAACCATGTTCGCACAAAATTCCGCACAAAATGCAATCGCACCCGGATGCGGGCCGGCCCATGCCAGATTCAATGTCAGGACCGAGACCGGGCCGCACCCGGCTCAACCGGAAGCAGGCAAGGCGCTGGTGTACTTTATTCAGGATGACTCCGATTTTAATTCGAGACCCAGACCCACCAGCCGGATGGGCGTCGACGGAGCATGGGTAGGCGCCACCAAGAGCAATTCCTACTTCTACTTCTCAGTGGATCCTGGCGTCCATCATATTTGTGCCGGCTGGCAAATGACGGAAGGTGAACCGACGAACCACAATACAGCCGCGGCTCATTTCACCGCGGAGGCCAATGGCGTTTACTACTTCGAGGCAAAAGACACGCTCGGGTATGGAGGATCGGCGAGCATCGATCTGAAGCCACTGGATAGCGATGAAGGCCAGCTTCTGGTGGATCAGTTATCGTTCAGCATTTCTCAACCGAAGAAGTAGCGCCGGTTTGCGCCAGGGCTGACTAATACGTGAACGACTGGATCTCCGTCACTCCGGAGTCGGGACCATCCACATAGCCGCTGCGCGTACTGGGATGCAACGCGATGTGAGTGAAGACAACGTTGAACGCGTTGGAGAAGTTGAAGCCATTGAGCGATTCGACCAGGTTTCCCTTGGTGTCGTAGACCTGAATGCTGCTTCCGGGCCCCGTGCTTGACACGGATTGCGCCACCAGGAACAGCTTGTGCACGGGATCGTATTCCACGTCGGAACCGCTCTGGATCTGGCTGGTCGCTCCGGGCAGGACTACAGCGAAACCGGTTTTCTTCTTGAGGTTGTAGAACTCGACGCTGAAATCGAGTTCGGTCGTGGTGCAGGCGATACCGTCGTCGGAATCCACCGCGATACCGTTCACGAAACCCGCTCGATACGGTGGCGGGCCTGGGAGCCCGTTGAAGTAAGCGACCGCCCCCGTCGTCAGATTGGCCAGCGCAAACACCGGCGGCGGACCGCCGACCGCACCTGTCGATGTGGCCACGACCGCCTGGTTCGTCTTGCTGTCATACGCCATCACGGGAGTGACGGCGAAATAAAATGCCGGGTTGGTGAGGGTTATCACCGATTCGAAAGTATTGGCGCCGACATTGGAGCCGAACACGAAGGTGTGATTGTCGCCACCATTTTCAAAACCGAACGCCGCCGTGGTGGTGGACGCCTGATTCCGGCTCAATCCGAAAAGTATGTCGTCCTTCGCCAGCGGTGGCGTCCAAGTGCCCGTGAACTGGTTGGAGTCGAGCGGATTCAGTTCTTCGTAAACCCGCTTCGATACATAGATTCCTTTGACTTCCTCATGCTCCACCAGACCCACACTGCCGCCGGAAATGCCCAGGGTAAGGAAGTCATCCTTGGTTTCGAGCTTCTGGACCACGTTCAGGATCTTGCCGGTGGTTTGATCGAAGGTCTCGACGGCCGCCAGCACCTTGCCACCGCCCAGGTCCTGGGATTCGCTCAACACGCCCTCGGTGCCATTCTGGTCGATGTCGAAGCCAAAAATCTGCCCGCCAAACTGACTCTGGACGATGACGTTGCCGGGTCCAACGTTGCCGGGTCCAACCCGGGCCGTTTCGAACGACTGAGCCGCGGAGATCCACGGTCTCGTCCAAGAAAGCGCGCATAGCAGCGCGATGGTTGCGATTCGATGCCATCGAGAATTTGCCTTCAGTGCGATCTCCATGCCCGCGCCCCCCCATTGGATTGGCAGACTCGGCCTGCAGGCCGACTCGTGCGCTTGCTTTCGCCTGCCTGACTCGCGAGTGCAACACGGTACCGCAGGGGCGCCTCACCAATGTCATACCCGAGTCAGAGAGTTGTAAACATTTTGTCACTTTAGCGGCGGAAACGCCGGACCCAATATCAGTAATTCCGAACGATCCGGCGCTGCGTGGCGATCCGCACTTTCCGTGCTAAAATCCCGTTTCTCGGGTAGCGGGTATCTGCCAATGATTTTTCGCCAGACGGTTCTCCGGATTCTCCGGATCGTGGCTTCCAGCGCCCTGATCGTAATCATGATCGTAATCCTCGCAGCCTGCGGTGATCCCAGGCAGTCGCCCCCGCCGATTGTGGTTACGTTTGCTACCGCGCCCCCGACCACGCTCGCGATCGGCGCCAGCGCCGGCCTCACGGTTACCGTCACGAACGACACCCAGACGGGTAACGTCATCTGGACCTGCAGTCCCGACCAGGCTTCCGGAGCGTGCGGCACGTTCAGTCCGACCACGATTCACAGTGGCGTTCCCACCAATTACGAGGCGCCCGCCCAGGTTCCGGCAGCCGGCAAGGTAACCGTGACCGCGACTTCAGTGACCGATAGTACTAAGTTTGTCTCGGCCACTATCACCATTTCTAACTGACAGATAGGGTAAATCTGGAAACAATAGGTTGAATTTAGGCGAAAAAAGCCTGTCGGCTGTGCCTCGCTAGAGAAGCACCCGGCCTGAGAGCAAACGACGGAGGGCGAACGCCATTTGACTTCCCGCCACTTACCGCCCAGAATAGTCGTAGTTCTTTACAGGCCAATCCCACCAGTGGGGGCGTCACGGCTTCGACGGAGATGCTTGCGGCCAAGAGGCATGCCGGGGTGCACACACCCGTAATCGCGTGCAAAATGATAATTGCCAATCAACAAATGGCATACGCAGCCTAACTCGTTTAGGCAGCCGTTCTCCGCAGCTTTGCCCGTGGGCTGCGAGCGAACGTCACACAGCGGGCTGCTCTTCCCGGCTACGTCTGGGCCGGGAGGCTAAGATCTCAGGCTAGCGACTAGCGTTTCTTGTCCGTTCTGAGCGTGGGTCGCGAACGTCCTGGGGTAATGCCCAGGGCATGAACTGGAATAAGCATGTAGTCTCTTGACCAGTAACATTTTCGGACGCGGGTTCGACTCCCGCCGCCTCCACCAATTACCCCATTTAATATCAAGTACTCGCAGATAATGCGGGGCACCTGCTCCGCCGTTTTCCCGAAATTTACGGAGTTCAGCGGGCACCTTGTCGGGCTCTGGCAGTGTGATGCTGCCCGCGTCCTCGAGGGTTCCTGACGACGTTGTCCACGACACGCGCTTCACGCCCCGAACTGCCGCAAGTGGTGATCCAAGTGTTTATACATCCCCCGGCCCCAGGCGTAGGGCGGGAGCGCGCCAAAGAACGGATGGGGATGCCGGGTGCATTGCGCTTCGCCGCCCTCATGAAATCGCCGCACTTTCAGTTTGAGCTGTTCCCGTTCCCGGAGAAAATCCCGCTGATCGGAGATCACGAGTTGCTTGCCGGTGGGCCCATTCTTTCCGAAGGGCTTGTCATTGGTATAGATGGCCTTGAAGAAGGGAGCGATCAACCTCCCGATAAAAATCCGCGGCGGATTCAGCCTACCTGAGGCGATATCCATTGTCACGGAACAATGGGCCATCATTTGCGCCACGTCCATTTTTCCCCACTGCCTTGGCGAGGTGGGTTGCAGCGTATCGATGCGCGAGATCACTTCGTCCACCGTTTCCTGCTGAAACAGCGTTTTCATTCTCCACCTTCAAGGGTCATTCGAGTGTCGCGCATCCGCATGGCTGGACGAAAAGATACTACATCAATCGCTCAAGGCGAATGATAAGCGTACAAAGCGACGATCGGCAAACCGACGATCGGCAAACCGACGATCGGCAAACCGACGATCGGCAAACCGACGATCGGCAAACCGAGGCGGCAAACTGCTCCGACCGTAGAGCAGTATGATGTTTTCGGCTCCCGATGCGCCCCACACCGATGATTACCGGGCTTGTGTTCGTGGCGGCGGGCGCCTACGTTCTAAGCGGAGCGGCGCTGCTGCTATGGCTGTCCGGCGATTGGCGTTGGGTGGAGGGCTGGATCTTCGGCGTCTGGTGGGCGTCCTTCATGGCCGCCATCGTCTTGTGGCTTTACTACCGGGATCCTGCGCTGCTGGCCGAGCGCTTCCGCATGCCCGGCAGCGGCGGTGAATCGCGCGCTGATATGGCTATCCTCATCGGGATAAAAATAGGATTCCTCGGCTGGATCGTCGTCTCGCCGCTAGACGTTCGTTTCGGCTGGCTACCTCGTCTGCCGGTGTGGAGCGAAGTCTGCGGAGGCATTGCGCTCATGGCAGGTAGTTTCTTTACGTTCCGCGCGATCACCGATAACACGTATCTGTCCCCCTTGGTGCGCATTCAGACTGAGCGGGGGCAGCACGTCATCGACACGGGCGTCTACGGCTTGGTTCGCCACCCCATGTATTTTGGCGCAAGTCTATGGTTGGTTGGTGGCGCGTTGCTGCTGGGCTCCGTTAGTGGCCTTCTTGTAGCCTTAGGCATTGTCGGGTTGTTCATTGTGCGCATTTTTGGAGAAGAGGAGTTGTTGGCGCGCGATCTGGAAGGCTACAAGGAATATCTCCAGAAGGTGCGTTACCGGTTGGTACCACACGTCTGGTGAGCACCCGTCAACGGATTTCCGCTCTCGACAGGAAGGTATTGCGGGTAATCCGGTTCACCGGTCGGGACTTCGGCAAAAACGTCGGCAAAGCGGAGTAATGTGACACGTGGAACTGGGAAAGCTGATAGTCCCGCGCCAAGTTCGACGCGGGACTATCGTTGGCCTTTGTCAGGGTGCTGCAGTTGCGATCGCACTCTTCCGCTTTACGGCAAGTAGTAGCGGAATGAGGTGAAGACCATGCCGTCCAGCCCTTCCGGCGAGATTCCTGCCGGGCCGCTGGAGTTGGCGCCTGACCAGGTCTGACGGGTCACGTAGGAGTATTGTGAACCGAATCGGAATCTGCCCTTGGGACCGCTGTAGAACGTATACCAGAAGCCCGCCGTGCCCTCAATCACCGCCCGGGTGTCGCCGGTGCAATGGGCGAGTGATCCCGGAGCGAAACCGGAGTTCGCGGAAGGAGCCTGCTCCACGTAGCAACCGTCATTCCTGAAGTTAGGCGAACCATAGCCGACATAGCCTGGGGCCACCGACCAGACGCCCGTGGTCGCGTTGAGCACCACCAGATTAGGATCGTAGGCGTAGGAACGGCCCGCGTATTCGGCTCCCACGTAGCTGTAGATGTCGAGCTTCTTGCCATGCCACTCCAGCGTTTCCAGACCTTGGAGGTTCTTGATCAGATGAACCGATCCGTTGGGACTGATGGAAAGGTCGGAAAGCTGAGCGGCGCCGTAGCGGCCGATGCCGCTGCCGCCAAAGCCGTGCAGACCGAAAACGACATGCTTGTTGGCGAAGTTCCAGCGGGCATTGGCGCCAAAACCGCCGCCTTCTTTCGAGGAGTTATAGGCGTTGGCGGCACTGGGAGCAGTCAATCCGGTGATGGAGCAAGTGGAACTGGCGAACTGATAGCAGGGGAAGATCCGGTCGGCGAAGCGATCGACCAAGCCATAGACCTCATAGTGCCCGAAACCGGGATCAAAAGCGACCTTGGCGATAATGTCGGGCGAAGGATTGGCAGTGTAGTTCGAGGTCGTGTTGTAGGTGTTGCTTGCGCCCGCTTCGCCGAGCAGGAAATTGGCATCGTTGTTGTGCGTGGTGATCGTGCCTTGCGCGTTTTCCATAGCGACCGCGACCGAGAACTTATCGCCGAAGTCTTTGGTTAGGCGAATCCCGTACTGCCGCGCAAAGCTAAAGCCGACGTTGTAACCGGGATCGATGGTCGAGGGGCGGGCATCGTTGACCTTGCCCAGATCGTCGCTGGGAGCGATTCCCGCTTTGCCTTCGGTCACGAGACTCCACATCTGGCCGCCGAGGAACTTCCAGCCATTGTCGAACTTGGCTTGGCCCCAAGCCTGGCGCAGGCGGAGAGTGTAGCTATTGGTCTGAGTCGCGGTGGAGGTCACGCCGGCGGAGAGAAAGTCAGCCGATATGTAGCTGGAGAGCTCGACATTCTTCAAACGGCCGACGACAAAGAGGGTAGGACGCGACTGGCGAGCGGAACCGAAAAACTCGGACAGTCTGCTCTGCGAAGCGCCAGGCATCGTCAGAGAATTGAAGGGAGTGGCAACGTCGGCTCCCAGTTCTCGCGAGCGCCGCACAAATTCGGCGGCCACAAACGCGCTGGTAGTGAAGCTGATGCCTTTGTAGTGAATGGAAAGCGGATTCTGCAGGGTGTCGTCGACAGTCTTCTGGGTTTCCTGCAACGACAAGACGGCGGCGTTGGCAGTGGTTTTGAGATCGGCAACGTCGCTCTTTAACTCACCCACGGTCTGCTGTTGTTGGGTGGTCTGCGTTTGAGCGGCCGACGCTTTTGTCGAGGCTTCGGCGGCAACGGCTTGCGCCTGCTGCCAGTTCTGTTGCGCCTGCTGCAGTTGTTGGGTCAATTGCTGGATTTGCTGCTGCTGGGCGGCGATCGCGTCTTTCAGTTCTTGAACGTCGGCAGCGGTTGCCGCTGGTTGCGCCGGCGCCGTGGCTGCGGCTTTGTGTTTCTTCCTGGCAGCCGCCGGAGCTGTGTCCGAAGCTTGCGCCCAGGCGCCCACGGAGAACGCCAACAGCGTGAGGGTCATGAGAATGAGGTTCTTGATCGGTTTCATGAAAATGTGATCCTCTCCTTTTGGAGTTTTAAGCGAAAAACGAAACTGGGGAAAAACAGAAATCTCTTTCGCACACGGGGGTTTCAGCCTGATTGAGCTTGTGAGTTTCTATTATGGCATAAAGTCTATTGCACTGATTGGCTTTATTGACATTACTGGAAGAGCACCTTCCAGCCCATTCGAAAACGGGAGGATGACCATGTACCTTGTTTATTTTCATTGTTTTATTCACAACCATGGGAGAATGCTGCAGTTTGAGTGCGCATCGGATTGCAGTCCAGGGAGGGCAAAATTCTCAAGGCACCCCACCTGGAAGAGCTCGCCCCGCGTACGCGTATATGACCGCCAGTCGCAACAATAGCCACATGGTCAGAGGCGGAGTGTTGGGTGAGTTTTGCCAGACTGGTCATCCCGGATTGGCCCCGAGGGCGGACAAAAAGAGCAGTTTCTAGGACCACGAAACGGCCCGTCGCTTTGGTCCCGGGGTAGATGTGCGAGGCGGCGCGTTTGACTGAGTCGCGCAATCAACTCGCGGGACGCAAGGACTCCGTTGGCCGCAACGGGCAAATGTCGAGAATAGCATCTCGGTCGACGGCCAGTTGACCGCCTCGAATCACCGCCGCCTCCGGGGCGACAACTGACCGCCGCATCCTCCATCAAGGTTACCGAACTGATGCTTCGGGTGTGAGCCCGACGCTTTCGATTTCCAACCAGTGTTCTCAAACCTGGCCCACCTCAGCGGGGTCGGACCCGGTTCGGGCCTCGCAGTGCCTTGGTCATGAACGCCGCGTCCAATCTCGCAATGATGCCTCGAGAGTGGGCCGATTCACGGAATATTCAACAAACTGTAATCGGCTATTAACAAGCCGCAGTCTAGGCTACTGGTTCACCCAAACAACCACGAACCTAAGATGGGTTTTGACCGAGCTTTGCCGGAAGTCTGGAGACTCTATTTCCCAGGAGACGGAACGATGAAACGAATGATGGCGATAATGGTGGCGATGGTGTTCGCGATGAGTGCCGTCGCGGCACAGGCCCAACAAGGTACGGCGGCCACAACGACGACGAGCCCGCGAAAGAAAATGGCTCCCAAGAAATCCGGGCCGAGTGTTGCCGAGCAACTGAGTGAGATGAAGCAGGCAATCGATGCCCAGCAGCAGCAGATCAAGCAGCTGAGCGACCTGGTGCAAACCCGGGACCAGAAGATTCAGCAACTGGAACAGCGACTCGATCAGAGCCAGGCAGTTGCCACCCAGGCGCAGACCAAGGCGGACACGGCGGTGGCGCAGAATGTTGAGGAAGAGCAATCGGTCTCGGCACTTAAGAGCGATGTTTCGGACTTGAAGTCGAATGCTACGAATGCGGCCATGACCCTGCAGGAAACGCAGAAGAGAATTGGCGAGATGGAAAGTCCGCTGGCGATCCACTTCAAAGGGATCACGATTACTCCCGGCGGATTCCTGGTCGGCGAATCGGTCTATCGCAATCGGGCGTTGGGAGGGGAGGCTACTCCGTTCAACAGCGTTTCCATGCCCGGGAGCGGTCAGAACGGTATCTCTGAGTTCTATGGCTCGGGCCGCCAGTCGCGCATCTCGATGCTTGCGGAGGGCAAATTCAGCGACGTCAAACTGAGCGGTTATTACGAAGCCGACTTCCTTTCGGCGGGCGTGACTTCCAACAATAACCAGACCAACAGCTACACTCTGCGGCAACGCCAGGTTTGGTCGCAGGCTGCTTTTGACAATGGCTGGAGTTTCACAGCGGGTCAAATGTGGACCCTGGCAACGGAAACGAAGAAAGGAGTCGATAACCGGACCGAAGCTACTCCGATGACCATCGATCCGAACTACACGGTGGGCTTCAGTTTTGCGCGGCAATGGGGTGTGCGGGTGGCCAAGAAGTTCGACAATCGTTTCTGGCTCGCGGCCTCGCTAGAAAACCCTCAGACCATTTTTGCGGCCAGTGGTAACGCCGCGAACTTCGCCTTGGGCGGTCCGGGTTCAGGCGGCGGGCTGTATAACGGCGGTGGCAGCCCGACCGGTTCGGCGCTGGCCAACTATTCGTTCAACGCCACGCCCGACGTTATCGTCAAGGCGGTCTTCGAACCTGGGATGGGCCATTACGAGATCTTCGGCATCCTGAGCCGCTTCCGCGACCGCGTCTATCCTTGCGAGGAACCCCCGGCCAACACATCGCTGTGCAATGGCGGGGTTCAGTCCACCGAGGGAGCGTATAACAGTTCGAAGAATGGGGGCGGATTGGGAGCGAACGCTCGCATCACTTTCTTCAAGCAGCTTGATCTCGGTCTGCACGGGCTCTACGGGAACGGCGTAGGCCGATACGGCGCATCGGGTCTGCCAGATGCCACGGTGAACCCCGATGGCACACTGGCTCCGCTCCGCAGCTATCAGGCTCTGGCAACACTGGAATGGCATAAGCCACGGTTCGATTTCTACCTTAATGGTGGCGAGGAATACGTGGGCCGACGCTATGCAGTCGACCCTGTTTCGCTGAAGACGGTGGGATATGGGGCGCCGAGTTTTGTCGACTCGGGTTGCTACAGCGAGACCCTGCCATCTTCGGGCAACGGCTATGGCTTTGGCGGTCTTAGCAATTGCAGCGGCAACACCCAGCGGGTGATCGAAGGCACCGTCGGGTTCTGGTTAAAAGTTCATAGCGGCCCGAGAGGAAGGCTGCAGTTCGGCCCGCAGTATTCGTTCATCAGCCGGGATGCATGGACAGGCACGGGCGCGACGGCGGGGACCTACGTAGCTCCGCACGGAATCGACAACCTGCTCTATACCTCTTTCCGCTACTACTTGCCGTAGTGTGGAATCTTCCCCGCCCCTTTGGTTCCTGTTCTTTTGCCATGGAGGGGCGGGGATGGTCTTCAATCGTGGCACACGTTTCGGGAGGTACGGATCAGTTGCCCTTAAACAATTTAGCAAGACTCTCGATGTCGGAAACACCTGTATCTCCGATCACAAAATATCGAAGTCCGTTCTGGCTCCAGGTTTCCATTCTGAAGGCCAGGCTCATGGGCAAGAAAGAGTTCTCTCCCAGACCGGCGGGCAACAGCCGCTCCTGAAACACGAACACGGAAATGTGGTGCTTACGGACGTCGTAAATGAGGTGCGCGCCCGGGGCTTGGTCGAGATAGGCCATCCGGCCACCCAGCAGAGTGAACCCGGTATTTTGAAGTTCCGGCAGATCGAACGCGAAAGGGATCTTCCCCTGAAACCACGGCTTCACCGTATGCCGATCGGCGGAGACGACGTCGACCGGCGAGGAACTGGCCAACGAGTCCACGTGCAAATCGGCAATCTCACTGTAAACCTGGTTTCGAATAAGCTGGTCTCTTCCGGACTCTGTGTCCCAATAAGTTAAGGTCAGGGCGGCAGCCACGAAAACAAGGGCGAGCGCTGAGGTAAAGATCCATCCGGGATGGAGGCGGCGCTGCGGTGTGGGCGCAACGCTCTGCTGCACCTTTTTGCGGAACTCGGCGCTGGGAGTGAAACGCTTTCCAGCGACTTGAATCGCCCGCTTAATCTGCACACGCGCAAGAGCGTCCGCCGCGCAGGGCGCGCAGCCGCGCACGTGAGCGTCGAAAGCGCGCAGTTCCTGCTCCGGAAGCTCGCCGTCGAGATAGGTGTCGAGTTTCGCCTTCCAGGAATCGCAAACCATAGTTTCATCCTTTTTGAAACTGCGGCCGCAGGCGGTCGCGCAATGTTTTTCTGGCGCGCGCTAAACGCGACATCACCGTTCCCATCGGAATGGAAAGAGTTTCCGCAATCTCCTGATATGACATTTCCTCCACCTCGCAAAGCAGGAGGATCTCTCGAAAATGCACGGGCAGAGCGGAGATGGCGTCCTGGAGAAGTTGAGAGCTGGAGAGTTGCATGAGAATCGCCTCGGGTGTCTGATTCTCAACCGCCAGGACAGGTCCGTCCACCTCCGTATCAAGAGGAACGGTCGAAGTGGCCGCCAGGCCGCTGCGCGAAGTCAGGAACGTGTTTCGCAGGATGCGATACATCCACGCCCGAAAGTTAGTTCCCAACTGGAAGGAGCAGAACCCTTTCAAAGCCTTGGTATAGGTTTCCTGAACCAGATCTTCCGCCTCCTCGCGATTCTGCGTCAACCAATGCGCGAAGTTGTAGAGCTGATCGAAGAGTGGCATGGCCAGCGCTTCGAAAGCATCGGATTGAGGAGCCGGTCCTGACATCCCCATAAGATTAAACCGAGATTAAGGACGTTTATTCCACGCATTCCACATCGAACCAAAATAATTTTCCGGGCGGGAATAAAGCGCCTGTCTGGATGGTTATCGGTTTTGAGCGCCAGGACAGCGGCGCGGGAATCGACACATCCAGGAAAAAAAGCAGCAGCTATGGTAAATCCTTTCGATCCAAAAACCGCACTCTTGGCGAAGCACGCGCAGCATGTGGTGCTCGTCCACTTTCCGATCGCGCTGTTTATCGCGGCCGCGGCATTCGACCTGATCGGGCAATGGACGGAGCAGCGCGGACTGGCGGAGGCAGCCTACTACAACCTGCTCACAGCGGCGATTTCGACTTTGCCGGCCGTGGCCACGGGTCTTCTTGCGTGGCAGTTTCAACTCGAGGGCCAGAAACTCAAGAGCATCTTGTTACTTCACCTGGTTCTCGCAGGGGTCGCAAGCGCGACGATCTGGCTGGTCTGGTGGGTTCATTTCCGGGCACGCCGGGGGGCGGAAGAGTTACATGGCTATCGCCTGGCTCTTGAATTTCTCGGGGTCGGCCTCCTCGCGCTGACCGGGCATCTAGGGGGCTATCTGAGCGGCGTCAATCTTCCGCTCCAGTGAAGCGTTGGAACAAGCGTGGAATAAAAACTATTGGTGCCAGTTATCACCTCAGAGCGACACAACCAACGGAGGGCAAATGTCCGACATCAGACAGGATGTTATCCACCAGAAGGTGCAAGACTTGAACGACGATGGCGTAGACCGTCGCCGATTTCTAAAGTGCATGGCGTGGGCAGGCGCGGGGCTGGTTTGGACCATGAGTGGCGGCGTTCCGGTGTCGAGGGCCATCGCCACGGGCGGAGGCCATGCCCGGGATGGCAGCGGTGGCGGAGACTTCAGCTTTGTACAGATCAGCGACAGCCACATGGGATTCAACAAGCCGGCCAATCCGGACGTGGCCGCGACTCTGCAGGTAGCAGTCGACAAGATTAACGGATTGCCCAACCAGCCCGACTTCCTGCTGCACACCGGCGACATCAGCCATCTCTCGCGAGCGGAACAGTTCGACACGGTCGACCAGATTCTAAAGGGAGCGAAAGCGAAGGACGTCTTTTTTGTGCCCGGCGAACACGACGTGCTCGACGACAACGGGAAGTCCTATCTCGAACGCTACGGCAAGGACGCGCGGAGAGGGGGATGGTACAGCTTCGATCACAAAGGCGTGCACTTCATCGGGCTGGTGAACGTAGTGGACTTGAAGGCGGGCGGACTCGGCTCGCTGGGCGGCGAACAACTGAAATGGATGGAAAAAGACGTCAAGCATCGGAAGCACAGCACGCCGATCGTGATCTTCGCGCATATTCCCTTGTGGTCGGTGTACCCGGAATGGGGATGGGGGACGGAGGATAGCGCGCAGGCTCTGGCCTGCGTGAAGAAGTTCGGTTCCGTAACCGTGCTGAACGGGCACATCCATCAGATCATGCAAAAAGTGGAAGGAAACGTGACGTTTCACACCGCGATGTCCACAGCCTTTCCGCAACCGCAGCCGGGCAAATCGGACTCTCCGGGGCCGATGAAAGTTCCGGCGGAGCAGTTGAGGAGCCTGCTGGGAATTACCCAGGTGAATACAATTCGAGGCAAGCATGCCTTGGCGGTCGTGGACTCGACGCTGGGGTAAGTCGAAGTGGAGTCAATCCAGAGGCCGACAAGTCAGGCAAGAAATCAAATCTAGAGAGGAAATGAAAATGAGAAGCTGGTGGGTTGGCAATCTGGCTGCGGCGGTAATGATTGCGATGCTATTTTTCGCCGGTTCAATGCGGGTCCGGGCAGAGAATGACGGTGTTAACAATCATAATGACCAGGCCGCCGCGACCGCTGCCGACGTGAGAATCGACAATTTCAGTTTTGCGCCTCAGACGCTGACCGTCGCTGCCGGAACAACCGTCACCTGGACCAACCGCGACGATATCCCCCACAGCGTGGTCAGCACTGACGGCGTGTTCAAGTCCAAGGTGCGGGATACGGACGAAAAGTTCTCTTACACGTTCGCCAAGGCGGGAGTCTATCCTTACTACTGTTCGATCCACCCGAAGATGACCGGCAAGGTTGTGGTCCAGTGAGCCGGCGCCGGACACCGCTAAGAGCTGGCGCCGAGCGTGACAAAACGGCTGGGCAAAGTTGCAAACTGTACTGTGCCCAGTCCGCGCTCACTTGCCATCTTCAGATAAGGTAGCGCTGCCTCCTCGAGATTCCAGTATGCCTTGGCAACGTAAGCATCGAGCGCGACTGGGTCGGTTCCGGCCACCAGAGTCTTCTTCAACTGCACGTCTTCCAGATTGCCGCCGGTCGGACCATTGCGCACGAGCACGCGGTAGCAGTCGATCATGGTGAGCGTCGGCCGGATGAAGTCGGCGAGATCGGCCAGGCTCTCGTGAATTCGCTGATGGAGTTGCTGCCGTTGCCCGCCCAGAATGCCGTACCAGTTCTTCATGCCCAAGGTGGTTCCGGTAAGGCTGTGGTGTTTGGCTATGGGGAGATTGATGATCTTGTCGGCATCGAGGAAGGGCTGGAAGACCGGCCAGTCGCGCAGCACATCGCCGCCGAGATCTACCTGCCTGAACCGGGAGGGATCCGGCAGCAACACTTCAGCACCCTCCTGACGCGCCGCCTGGGCAATTCCGGAGCGCTGGAAACAGCGATTCGGATCGTTGCAACTGACATCAGTCACGATGACCTTCTTGGCGCCCGCCTCCCAGCATTGCCGCACCACCTCCGCCACAACCAGAGGATTGGTATTGGCGGCCTGTTCGGGCGTGCGATCCCAGGCGATGTTCGGTTTGACGATGACGACGTCGGAGCGCGAGATGAAACGGCGAATGCCGCCGAGTTCCTGAAGAGCGCGCTGCACCAGTTGCCGCGGCTCGCCGTCCTGGATGATGGCTAACTGCGGCAGAGCGGGGTCTGCCGCTATGGTATGAGTGCGGCGGACGCCGGTCACCAATGCATCGACGGGGTGGGCGCTGCGCGACCGGAGCCAGATGCCGGCACCAACCGCTCCCGCGCTGATTCCCGCCAGGCGCAGGATTCGAAGCATGGCTTCGCGACGGTCCATTATTCGCGAACCGGCTGTTTGCGAACCGAGTGCTGGCGAATCGTTCGTTTTCAATTCCAGCGTTTTCGGATCTGGCTCTTCTGGCATCACTACACCTCAACCACAGCGATGCGCCTGGGATCGTTCGTGCCCAAACGATGTTGGGCATCGCCGGCGATGGCGATGTATTTTGGCGGACGGCCCGCTTCCTCGAGTGTCTTCAATTTGAGTTCCGCACGTTTGCGCTCGATGATCTGCCACCCGGTGTAATCGTGCGCAACAGGGTCGGTCGCAACGATCAGGCCGTTATGCTTCCAGGTGTATTGCGGCTTAAAACCCGGGCCACCCTCGTAGCAGGCGGTCATGGCGTCGCAAATTACCAGCCGGAATTTTCCTTTGATCTCGGGAATCGAGTTGAGGTCGGCGATGTAGGGACAGCAATTATTGTCGTGAAAATCTCCAGGGTTATGAATGACGCCATACATATTTTTCATGGCGAGCGTGACCCCCGCTCCGCTGTGATCTTTCAGAATCGGGAGATTGATCATGCAATGGCAGGTGCGGGTCAGAAGCTTGGAAAGCCGGGTGTTGACGCTGCCATGTACGGATGCATTTTCCTCGTAGCCGACGCTCTTGTCGTCGGTACCAATAACGCGTTCGCGGTTGCCATCGCGGGAAATCTGGAATCCGACGCGCTCCAATTCGTGGTTCGTACGATCCCAGATCACAATATCCGAAGCTTTCACGCCCACCTGTTTCAGGCGTTCGCAAATGGCATCGACGAGTGCGTTGTGGGTCGAGAGTCCGGGTCCGGCGATGGTATTCACCTTGAGCCCGACAACCTCACCCGGGCGCACCAATTTCTTCCACGGTGCCACCGGGTCGGAAGTTTCGTAGAAAGTTTGCATTGCATGGTCGAGCAACTTTTGCACGCGGGACGAATCGGGTGTGGAGCTGGTCCCATTTCCATTTCCGTAGAGCATGGCGTCGCGCGCAATCACAACTTTCGACTTGCCGGGTACGGGTTCGCTGGAAGCAGATCCCATCTGCGACAGCCCGCCCACGCCCGCGACCACGGCTCCGGCAACGCAACTTTTCAGGAAGTCACGACGGTTTTCTCCCGCTTTATTCTTCATGCGAACTCCTTCGTCATTAGTGTGGCAGCTTCTTTTCGATTCCCTGCCCGAGATCGAGCATGGCCTGCTGCAATTGCGCTGATGTCTGATAGGCAACGATGCGAACCAGATAGGGTCCTCTTCGAAACACCAGGCTTTGTGCGTACAAACGCGCGGCGTCGCCGACCGGAGCGCTCCTGGCATCGGCGGCTGGTTCCGATTCGAAGATGTCTTTCGCACTGTCTACCGTGGACATGGTGTAGACATCGGCAACCACCTGAGTCTGGTCGCCGAATTTATAGTCCGCGGTCGATGCGCTGCGGACGCCAGCTCTCAGGTATTTTTCCGCATCGCCGTCGATGTAGTTGGAAAGGTCAGCCGCGGCAAACGTGCGAATATCTCCGGTCCGCGTCCAGCCCGACACTTCGTTGGTTTGGGGAAAACCGCTGCCAGCCGTCGCCAGCTGCTTACTGCAGGCCATACCGACGGTGAGAACGCATGCGATCACGGTCGCGAGCACGGCGCGCTTGAGCGCGCTTACGTTCCCCGCGTTCACGATACTAGGATTTGCGTTCATGATCGGGCAATACTCCGTCGCTGATTGAGCAGAATCTGATTGGTCCTGGACCGGCTCTCTCCGATGCTGGTGACGTAAATGGCGGGCCGGTCCTGGAGTGGACAGGCGTGCTCACAGGCGCCGCAACCGACACAGTGGGCCGGATCGACGCGCGGCTGTTTCAGCACTTTGGTCTGGCCTTTGGCGTCGGTCACTTCGGCGGGCTGCAGATAAATCGCCTTGGGTGAGGTAGGACACCACTCTTCGCAGACGATGCATTCCGTGGCCATGGCCCATGGAAGACAGCGGCCACGGTCGTAGAAAGCGGTACCGATCCGGATGGGCTGAGTGTTAGCGCTCACGTCCACCACCCAACCTTTTGATTGGGGCGAAGTCTCCCAGATCGCGCCGGTTGGACAAACATCGGAGCACAAGACGCAACTGGGCTCGCAATAACCGACGCGAGGCACAACAACGGGCGTCCAGATTCCCTCCAACCCAGCTTCAGTGAGCGCGGGATGCAGGGCGTTGTTGGGGCACACCTTCATACACTCGCCACAGCGAATGCAGCGCGCCAGAAAATCCGATTCCTCCAGCGCACCGGGAGGGCGAATAAGGCGTTCATCTTTTTCCACCGCGAAGGCGGTCGCGCTGCGCACCAGTGGAATCGCAACCGCACCCGTGGCTAGCGCTGTAAGAGCCTTGCGGCGAGCGAGGTTGGGGCCGAGGGCGACCGCATGATTTTCGAGTTTGGGGAAGAATTTGAACTCGAGTCCTTGATGCGGACACTCGCCAATGCAGTTCAAACAGAGGTGGCATTCCGCCTGGTGCCAGGGCACGCCGCCGATCGGATCGTCGCCGCCCTGACAGTGCCGCAGACAACGGTTGCAGTCGTCGCAGGCGGCTGCGTCTTTCCGCAGACTGAGAATCGACCAGCGCGACAAGGCGCCCAGCAGCGCGCCCAGGGGACAAAGCGCGCGGCAGAAAAATCTGGTAACACGCAGATTCAGGGCCATGATGCAGATAAAGATCAGTCCCAGAGTCAGGCCCTGCCGGAAGTGCGGCTGTTTGAAGCTGAGTACGGCGGCGTTGAGAAGGGCGTGCAGTCCGCCGCCTATTTGACGCACGACTCCGGAATCGGCGTTTTCCGCCACTGTCAGGCTGGCGTTTGTCAGATAGTTGAAAGCCGGAAGAATCGACAAGCTGATAGATCGCGTTAGAAAAGAAAACGGATCCAGCCATCCCACTAATCCCGTCCCCAGAAGAGCGGCCATCAACGTGGCAACCAGAATGTAGTACTTTGTCGTCTGCCAGCGTTTGTAGCGGTTGGAATCGATGAGCAGTTTGCCGCGCTTATTTTCCGACTTCAGGCTTCCGAAGAAGTGGTTCAGGGTGCCCATCGGGCAAACCCAGCCACAGAAAAACCGGCCCACAAAGAGCGTTGGGATGATGATCAGTAGGCTCCAAAGCAGGCCGCGATACAGAGCGCGGCTGGCCAGAGCGTTGGAGATCGCGATTAGTGGGTCGAGTTCGAAGAACAGTCGCACGGGATAACCGAGGTGGATTTCGCCGGCGCTGGAGCGCAGGGAACCGCGAAACTCCGTCCGCGAGAGGAGCAGAACGAAGACTAGAAGAAAAGCGATCTGACAGAGACGACGCAACCGCCTCAGCGTCGCGTATTTCACAATTCATTCTGACGATTCGCAGGGCACACCGGCGGTGATTGTCATCACACACGAAGGTACCGTAGATCACCGCTGCCGAGCGGCGCCACGATTGAGACTGAGCGGGTAGCTTGAGGACGGGAGGATTGTCATGATGATGTTGTATCGTCTCGTTCGGATGATCGAGACCCACTCCCAATCGCTGGCCGCCTGCCTTCTCGATCGCGTCCAGCATTCTGAATTGACGCAAAATTACCAGCGCAACGTTCCCCCCGAAGACCTGAAAGAACGGGTTTACGAGATCTACCGCCATCTCGGGGAGTGGCTCATCGGCAAGGATGAAACTCACCTGGAGCAACGCTACCTGCAGATTGGAGCGGCCCGGGCGGGCCAGCATGTGCCTTTGAGCGAGTTGATCTGGGTGATCGTTTTGACCAAAGAAAATCTGTGGGAATTCATCAAGAAAGAAGCGGTTTTGGAACGTCCGGTGGAGGTATTTGGCGAACTGGAAATGTTACAGTTGCTGGAGCAGTTCTTCGATCGGGCAATCTATTACGCCTCGGTCGGCTATGAACTGGCGGTCGCTGACCCTCTCGGGGAACCAAGCGCGCCATCCAAGAAAGCATAAGGAGACTACGGGGAATGTCGATGTCGTGGGAAATTGACTACGCTACAAAAGTGCAAACCGCGGACGACGCTTTGCGCTGCGTCGAATCGGGTATGCGCGTTTATATCCAGCCGGGTTGCGCCGAACCCGAAACGCTGGTGGAAGCTCTGATGCGGCGCGGCCCGTTCGTTCGTGATGTCGAAATTGTCCACATGATGACGATGGGATGCGCTCCCTACGTGTCGGCGGAGATGGCGGGACATTTTCGGCACAACGCCATGTTCATCGGCGCCAATGTCCGCGAGGCCATCAATGAAGGCCGGGCCGACTATACGCCCATCTACCTGAGCGAGATTGAAGGACTTTTCGAGAGCGGCGCGATGCCGATCGATGTAGCGCTGATCGAGGTGTCTCCGCCGGATTCGCACGGTTTTTGCAGCTTTGGCGTCGGTGTCGACACCACGCTGACGGCCGCCAAGTGCGCGCGTTTTGTAATCGCCCAGGTGAACGGGCAGATGCCGCGAACTTATGGCGACAGCTTCATTCATGTAAGTGACATCGACAAGGTGGTGGAATCGACACGGCCTCTGTGTGCACTGAAGCCTTCGCAAACTACCGATATGCACCGCGCTATTGCGCGCAACGTTGCCGGGTTGATTGAGGATGGTTCGGTGCTGCAGACCGGCATCGGCGGCATTCCGGATGCGGTGCTGCCGTTTCTGATGGATCGCAAGGATCTCGCCGTCCACAGCGAACTAGTGTCGGATGGCGTGATTCCGTTGATCGAAGCGGGAGTGCTCACGGGCGCGCGCAAGAATTTTAAGCCGCGCAAGATCATTCTCGGTTTCGCGCTGGGGTCGAAGAAGCTGTTCGACTTTGTCGACAACAATCCCATCTTTGAGTTCCACCCCACGGCCTACACCAACGATCCATTATTCGTTGCTCGCAACGACAACATGGTGGCCATCAACTCGGCGCTGCAGATCGACTTGACCGGGCAGGTCTGCTCCGACTCCATTGGCAACCATTTTTACAGCGGGATCGGCGGGCAGGTCGACTTCCTGCGTGGAGCATCGCGCTCCAAGGGCGGCAAGCCGATCATTGCCATCTCTTCGACCGCGAAGAATGGAACGATATCGCGGATTGTTCCAATGCTGAGCCCGGGAGCGGGCGTGGTCACCTCGCGCGGGTTGATCCGCTACGTAGTGACGGAGTACGGAGTGGCATACCTGCACGGCAAGACGATTCGGCAGCGGGCGCTGTCCCTGATCGAGATCGCGCATCCCAAGTTCCGCGAAGAACTCTACGAATATTGCGAAAAGACAAAGTGGCTGCATCGGCCGCAGGCCGCGGTGAAGCCATAGACCGTTAGGACGGCCGGGCGGGAACGCCTGGCTCCGTTGTCCGGATCAGATATCATGGGACCGGCCAGATAGTGGCCGCGCAGCTTCCTGCTTAGCCAGCCTTGCCACCAACGCGGTCAACTTTGGAAGACCGTTTTCGACCACAGCGGATAACGCCTCGCCGTGGTCGAAGCATTCTCCGCACAAAGAAACAACGTAGGCCCGCGGAGTGCGACCATACAGTTGCTGAACCAGGGTCAGAATTCCCGCAGGTGAGCCGTGGTGAGACGACCCGGTTCGCGCTTCCGGAATCACGGGCGCGCAGGTCAACTCTCCGGGCTGGCCACCTCGAGCCGCGTCAATAAAGAAAATGGCATCGGCATGCCGGAACTTGTCGGCCAATTCAGGAGTGAGTTGATGGCGGACGATCACCTCAACTTCAGCTTCTGGAAGCGAGAGGTCGCGGGATAGTTCTTCCGCTGCTCGCCAGCCCAAGCCGTCGTCGGAGCGTAGCGGGTTACCGTAGCCGACGATCAGGATGCGCGCCATAAGAGATGGTGGTACGCCGAGTTTCGAGGCTACGCTTCTTCCGCCAAGAGTCAGGATCGAATCAGGAGTTGATCATTTTTTCGAGCGCGGCTTTGTCCCGGATGATCAGAGTGGCGCCCTTTAATTGCAAAAGCTGCTTCTTCTTGAACTGGGAGAATAGACGGCTGACGGTTTCGCGTGTCGTGCCGATGATCTCGGCGATTTCCTCATGGGTGAGCGTCAACTTCACCTGCAGCGGATCGCCATTACGGTTGGTGTTGGACCATCCCAGCAGCAATTGCGCGAATCTTTCGGAGGGGGAGTTGGTGAGTCCCAAGGTTCGCATCCCCTGGTAAGCCGCGTAGTAGTTGCGGCTGAGTTGCTCCGCCACGCGCACCGCAACCTCTCCATATTCGCGCATGAAGTGCAGCAAGGCATCGCGGGTAATGAAATTTGCCTGGCCGGGCTCGATCATCTCGGCGGTGACTTCGTAGGGGCGATTGGAAATCGTTGCGCTCAGCCCGAGAACGTCCCCTGCTTCCGAAATTTTGGTGATGACGGTCTTGCCTTCGGAAGACGATGTCGACAACTTGGCTTTCCCGGTGCAAAGCAGAAACACGCCACGGGGCTGCTGGCCTTCGATAAAAAGCATGGCGGATTTCGGGTAAACGGCGGTGGACTTGATGTCATTTAACCGCTGCATGGCCGCCACTGGGAGTGCGCAGAATAAATGTTCCTCCCGCATCGGGCAGGTGAGGCAGTTATCGAGGATGTTCAGCCCGTAGGGAGCGCGCATTCGGCACAAAGATCCGAGCAAATTGTATCACCGATCGCAGAGTGATCATGATCACGATAGGCCGTGACTTCAACCACGGTCAGCGGCCAACGATTGCGAGGAAAATCCGACTGTAAAGGGTCTATGCACCCCCGGGGGCTCGATCGAGGTTTCCTGGAAGACCACAATCCCGGGAAATCTCAAACTTTTTCGCTGCGGTCACGCTAGCCGTGACTTTGAAACAGGCGACATAAGGATGGTGATAGCACATGGAAGAAGCACATCGCTTTCGAGTCGTGGCGTGGTGGGCCTCGGGCCGGACTGGGATTGCTAAGTCCACTTCCGCACCCAATGCAATCCATTTCACCTCACCGCCAGCGTTCGGAGGTCTGGACGGGAGGTGGACCCCGGAGGATTTGCTGCTCTGCGCGATCGGCAGTTGCTATACCACCACCTTCCAGACCCTCGCCGAATACTCGAAGTTCGAGTACACCGATCTGCAGGTGGAAGTCGACGGCGCGATATGCAAGGCAGACACGGGCTACAGTCTCGGCGAAGTAATCATTCGCGCAAATCTGACGATTCCGCAGGAAGAAGAACGGCCGCGGGGGATAAAGCTCTTACATAAGGCTAAGGGCCTATGCCTGGTGTCTCGCGCGCTCTCGCTCGAACAGCGCTTTGAACCGCATGTGCGGGTAGGGGAAGCGCGGACGGAAACTGACGAGCCTTTGTCCGTTTCCGGCAAGGGGGACGGCGTCCACCCCAACACAAAGGCGCAATGATGGCGTGCTCGCCAGACCCGCTGCACGCCTTGATCGTCACGGGGAGGATGACGGCCCCAAAGGAGTGCGGTCACCTTCTCCAGTAAAGACATTTTCTGGGAGGCGTTTTATGCGTACCGTCGAAGCGGGTAAGAGGATCGATCTCAAGAACATCCTGTTTGCCACAGATTTTTCATCCTGCTCGAATGCGGCATTGCCTTATGCTTTGTCGATTGCACGCCGGTTTGGAGCGACGTTGCATGCGGCTTACGTGAAACCAACCGACGCCGAGGTTTTCTTCGCGTCACCGGAAAGCTGGCCGACGGTAGCCGAGGCGGACGAAAAGAGAGTTCAAGCGCGTATCGAGCAGATGGAAAAGCAGCTCCACGATCTGCCCCACGATGTGTTGACCCCGCGCGGTAAGGTCGCGGAAGCGGTCGCCAGCATCATCGAAGAATGGAGCATTGATTTGCTTGTGCTCGGCACGCACGGCCGTTCGGGCCTTGGAAAATTGTTAATGGGCTCGGTGGCCGAGGAGATCTTCCGGCGCGCAGCCTGCCCGGTTCTGAGCGTGGGGCCAAATCTCCGCACCAAACCGGACGACGAGATTCACCTTCAGCGGATCCTGTTCGCCACTGACTTCAGCGAAGATGCGCTGGCGGCCTTGGCCCACGCCATCTCGCTCGCAGAGGAGGATGAAGCACAACTGACATTGCTGCACGTGGTTGAGCAACCGGCCGCCGGCATCGCGGACGCGGAAGAGGTCAATGCCTCCCTGATGTTCCGCCTCCGGCAACTGGTGCCGGCGGAAGCGGATCCCTGGTGTCACGCGGAATGCCAGGTTGCATTCGGACGGCAGTTCGCACCTGCAGCGGAGAGCATTCTGGAGGTCGCGAAAGATCGAAAGGTGGACTTGATGGTTCTCGGTGCGCGTCCCCTGCATGGCAAGTTCGGACAGGTCATGACGCACCTGGCCAGCACCACGGCGCAGATATTGACCCAGGCGACGTGCCCGGTACTGACCGTCCGGGGCGTGAGCACCAAGTAACGGTGGGAACGTACCTGGGCTGCCCCGATTGCGAACCCGAAATTTCACTCCGGGTTGCGAACTGCCAAACATTCGGTGATAGACATTCGCCGATGGTCTATCCTTGCGTTGACGGACTTCGACGGACCGTGACGACAAAATCACAATACAACGTAAGGAGCTGCTATGAGTTCGACCGAGGCTGGAGTAGCGGGATGGCCGCCCAATCATCAAGGCGAGAAGACTAACGCGCCCGTGAGCTACGGTTTGGAGGCAATCTTTAGTCCCGCCTCGGTAGCCGTGATTGGCGCGACTAGCCGTCCCGGGACGGTGGGCCGGACCGTACTGGAAAATCTGCTCAATGCCAAGTTTCGCGGGAAAGTGTATGCCGTCAACGCGAAGCATCCGGAAGTGCTGGGTCTGAAGGCCTACGCGAGCATCCGCGATATCGCTGAGCCAGTCGACCTGGCCGTGATCGCCACGCCAGCGGCGACTGTACCGCAACTCATTGCCGAGTGCGTGGATGCCCACGCCAAGTCCGCGGTTGTGATTTCCGCGGGATTCAGAGAGCGTGGCGCGGGCGGGGCGGCCATCGAAGAGCAGATTCAAGAGCAGTTGCGGCGCGGTTCCATGCGCCTGATTGGCCCGAATTGCCTGGGGATTATGAACCCGGCGATCGGATTGAATGCGACCTTCGCTAAGGATGCCACCAAGGCGGGGAACGTCGCGTTCCTGAGTCAGAGTGGAGCGCTCTTGAGCGCCATCCTCGACTGGAGCCACCGCGAAGAGGTGGGGTTCAGCGCGATTGTCTCGACCGGCTCGATGCTGGATGTAGGTTGGGGCGATTTGATCTACCACTTTGGCGACGACCCGCGGACCAAGAGCATCCTGCTCTACATGGAGTCGGTGGGAGATGCGCGGTCGTTCGTGTCCGCGGCACGTGAAGTTGCGCTCACCAAGCCCATTATCGTGATCAAGGCCGGTCGATCGCAAGCTGCCTCGCGGGCCGCCGCGTCGCATACGGGCGCGCTGACGGGCAGCGACGAGGTACTCGAAGCTGCTTTCCGCCGCTCCGGTGTCTTGCGCGTACACAACATTGCGGACCTCTTTTATATGGCGGAGGTTCTCGGTCGCCAACCCCGCCCTAAAGGTCCCCGGCTCACCATTCTCACGAATGCAGGCGGGCCCGGAGTTCTGGCCACCGACGCCCTGGTGGCCAATGGCGGAGAACTAGCCGAACTTTCTCCGGAGAGTCTGCGCCGTCTGGACGAGTTCCTCCCGGAGCATTGGAGCCACAACAATCCCATTGACGTTCTTGGCGATGCAGATCCGGAGCGCTATGCCAAAGCCCTCGAAATTGCGTCTCAGGATCCGAACAGCGATGGATTGCTGGTGATTCTCGCCCCACAGGGCATGACGGACCCGGCCCAGATTGCGGAGCGTCTGAAACCTTACGCCAAGCAGACGGGCAAACCGGTGCTCGCCAGTTGGATGGGAGGGAGCAGCATCGCTGCCGGAGAGGCTACCCTGAATTCGGCGGGCATTCCGACTTTCCCTTTTCCAGATACCGCGGCACGCGCCTTCACCTACATGTGGAGATACAGTTACAACCTGCGCGGGCTCTACGAGACGCCGGCGCTGGCCGAGCAATCTGAACCGGAGTGCGTGTCCCGCCAACGGGCTGAGAAGATCATTCAAGACGCGCGCAGTCGGGGTCGCGTTCTGCTTACTGAATTGGAATCGAAGGAAGTGCTTTCGCTCTATGGCATTCCCACGGTAGAAACGCACTTCGCCGGCAGCGAAGACGAGGCCGCGGCGCTGGCGGCGACTATCGGCTATCCGGTGGTGCTGAAAGTTTTTTCCGAAACCATCACGCACAAGACCGATGTGGGCGGAGTGAAGCTGAATTTGCGCGATGAAATGGCAGTGCGTTCCGGTTATCGCGCCATCCAGTCTTCGGTGGTGGAGAAAGCCGGCGTCGGCCAATTCAAGGGCGTCAGTGTCCAGCCGATGGTAAAGTTCGAGGGCTACGAATTAATTCTGGGCAGCAGCGTGGACCCGCAGTTTGGGCCCGTGATCCTGTTCGGCTCCGGCGGCCAACTGGTCGAAGTGTATGGTGACCGGGCACTGGCGTTACCTCCGCTGAATACGACGCTGGCACAGCGAATGATGGAGCAAACGCGGGTTTTCACGGCGCTTAAGGGAGTCCGCGGACGCAAACCGGTCGACCTGGGGGCGCTCGAGAAACTGTTAGTTCGTTTCAGCCAACTCGTGCTCGAACAACGGTTGATTGCCGAGATTGACATCAATCCTCTTCTGGCTTCATCCGATCAGATCCTGGCCCTCGATGGCAGAATCGTATTGCACGGGCCCAGCACCACGCTCGACCAGTTGCCCAAGCCCGCCATCCGGCCTTATCCGTTGCAGTACGTCTCGACGTGGACGATGAAGGATGGAAATCAGGTTACGATCCGTCCAATCCGTCCCGAAGACGAACCGCTGATGGTGAAGTTTCACGAGACACTTTCGGATCGCAGCGTGTATTTGCGCTACTTCTCGACTCTCAGCCTGAGCCGGCGAGTGGCTCATGAACGGCTGCTGCGCATCTGTTTCGGAGACTACGACCGCGAGGTTGTACTGGTTGCCGAGCGCACCGATCCGGCGACGGGAGAGCGCCAGATTACGGCTGTGGGACGCATGACCAAACTTCATGACCGAAATGAAGCGGAAATCGCGGCGCTGGTTTCCGATCAGTATCAGCATCTGGGTTTGGGAAATGAACTATTCCGGCGTGCAGTGCAGATTGCCCGCGATGAAAAAGTAAGCCAGGTATCCGCGGAGACGTTGCCTGACAACCTGGCGATGCAGGCCATCCTCAGGCGGCTTGGCTTTCGGGTTCGGCCGGACGAGGATCTGAGTTCGGTCCGGGCGTTCCTGGACCTCAGGGAATGAGTGCTGGGGGCCTGCCCAGAGCGTTAGCCATAAGAGAGACTGAGGTAACGGAGTCGTCCACACTTCGGGCGGGTGCGAGCAGAACTGTTAGTGTAATTCTGATTTGCATTTCTACTCTTTTCCCATTGTGACCCAGATCACACTTCGCTGTGAGCCATGTACCCGACAATTTGAGCTCCTTCCGTCATTCTCTATAGGACCGCTCGCTCAGAGTGGCCCAAGCTCCAAAGTCCAGAAGGGAATGTCATGAAGCGCAAGTTCAAGACCATGGACGGCAACGAAGCCGTCGCCTATGTCGCGTACCGCCTGAACGAAGTCATTGCCATTTATCCCATCACGCCCTCGTCGAACATGGGCGAATGGGCCGACCAATGGTCGTCGGAATCGGTGCCCAATATCTGGGGCTCCGTGCCCCACGTGGTCGAAATGCAAAGCGAAGGCGGCGCTGCGGGAGCGGTTCATGGCGCGCTCCAGACCGGGGCTCTCTCCACTACGTTCACCGCGTCCCAGGGCTTGCTGTTGATGATCCCGAACATGAACAAGATCGCAGGCGAGCTTACACCCACGGCATTTCACGTCAGCGCGCGCACCATTGCAACCCACGCCCTCTCGATCTTCGGCGACCATTCCGACGTGATGTTCTGCCGCACCACCGGCTTTGCCATGCTCTCGTCGAATTCTGTACAGGAAGCGATGGATCTGGCGCTCATCGCGCATTCGGCCACGCTCGAAACCCGCATTCCTTTCCTGCATTTCTTTGACGGCTTCCGCACCTCTCACGAAGTCAACAAAATCGAATTGCTGACCGAAGACGACATGCGGACCATGATCAATATGGATCGCGTGTTCGAGCACCGGCAACGGGCGCTTTCTCCCGACCATCCGGTCTTGCGCGGCACCGCGCAGAACCCTGACGTGTATTTTCAGGCGCGCGAGGCCGGCAATTATTTCTACGACGCGTGCCCGGAAAAAGTGCAGGCGGCAATGGATAAATTCGCCCAGACTGTCGGCCGTTCCTATCATCTCTTCGACTACGTGGGAGCACCCGATGCCGAGCGCGTGATCGTCATGATGGGTTCCGGCGCGGAAACCACGCATGAGACTGTCGACCACCTCAATCAGAAAGGCGAGAAAGTCGGACTGTTGAAAGTTCGCTTGTATCGCCCCTTCTCGGTGCAGCGTTTTATCGAAGCGCTTCCGGCCACTGTGCGCAAGATTGCCGTGCTGGATCGCACCAAAGAAGCGGGAGCCGGCAGGGAGCCGCTGTATCTGGACGTAATCAACGGACTGCAGGAAGGCATCAAACTGGGCTATGGCAAGTTGAAGGTAGCGCCCGACACCATTGGCGGGCGTTACGGCCTGTCTTCCAAGGAATTTACACCTGCCATGGTCAAAGCTGTTTATGACAATCTGGCCGCAGTGAAGCCCAAAGACCATTTCACGGTCGGCATCCAGGACGATGTAACCCACACCAGCCTCAACTACGACTCGGACTTCTCCATCGAGCCAGAAAATGTAGTGCGGGCGATGTTCTACGGTTTGGGCGCAGACGGCACGGTCGGCGCCAACAAGAATTCCATCAAGATCATCGGCGAAAACACCGACAACTACGGCCAGGGATATTTCGTCTACGACTCCAAGAAGTCGGGAGCGATGACCGTATCCCACCTGCGTTTCGGACCCCAGCCAGTTCGCTCCAGCTACCTGATTACCAAGGCGAACTTCGTAGCCTGCCATCAGTGGATTTTCCTCGAGCGCTACGACATGCTCAGCGCGCTGGTTCCGGGCGGAGTCTTTCTGCTCAACAGTCCATTTAACAAAGACGAAGTCTGGGACCGGCTGCCGCGCGAAGTGCAGACCCAGCTGATCGCCAAAAAAGCGCGATTCTTTATCATCGACGCCTACCAGGTGGCTCGCGACACGGGCATGGGCTCGCGCATGAACACCATTTTGCAAGCCTGTTTCTTCGCCATCTCCAAGGTTCTGCCGCGCGATGAAGCCATCGAGGCAATTCGCGAGTCGATCCGCTACACCTACGGCAAGAAAGGCGACGAGGTCGTCCAGCAAAATCTGCGCGCCGTGGATGAGACTTTGGCGCACATGTTTGAAGTCAACGTTCCCGAAAAAGTAACGAGCCATGCCGAAATGCCGGCCGCGTTCGCTGCGGGAGCGCCTCAGTTCGAGCGCGATGTGCTCGGCGTAATCTACGCCGGCCACGGCGACGAAATACCCGTGAGCGCATTCCCCGTCGACGGCACCTTCCCCACCGGCACGGCTAAGTGGGAAAAGCGCAACATCGCGCTCGAAATTCCCGCATGGGACACAAAGACCTGCATTCAGTGCGGCAAGTGCGCCATGGTTTGTCCCCACGCCGTGCTGCGCATCAAGGTATACGACTCCAAGCAGTTAGAGGGTGCGCCTCAGACGTTCAAATCCACCGAAGTCCGCGACAAGGACTGGCAGGGACAGAAGTACACCATCCAGGTTGCGCCCGAAGATTGCACTGGGTGCGGCATCTGCGTCGACGTCTGTCCGGCCAAGAACAAGAGCGAGACGCGCCTCAAGGCCATCAATATGGTGGCGCAACCCCCGCTGCGAGAACCGGAACGCGAGAACTGGGATTTCTTTCTCAAGATTCCAGAGCTCGATCGCCGCAAGATCAAAAACACCAGCATTCGCCAACAACAGGTGCAGGAACCTCTGTTCGAATTTTCGGGAGCTTGCTCCGGATGCGGCGAAACGCCCTATCTCAAGCTGGTTTCACAGCTCTTTGGAGATCGCACCGTAATCGCCAACGCCACGGGCTGCTCCTCGATCTACGGCGGGAACCTGCCGACCACACCGTGGTCCAAGAACATCGATGGCCGGGGACCGGCGTGGTCGAATTCTCTGTTCGAAGACAATGCCGAGTTTGGCATGGGCTTCAGGCTCTCCATCGACAAGCAGACGGAATTTGCCCGCGAGTTGGTGCATCGCCTGGCCGCCTCCATCGGAGAAGACCTGGCCGCCGCTCTGGTGACCGCGCCCCAAAAAGACGAGTCCGACATTTATGAGCAGCGCCAGCGCGTGGAACTGTTGAAGCAAAAGCTGCATGGCGCGAACTCGATAGAAGCCAGGCAACTGCTGTCGGTCGCCGACTTGCTGGTGAAGAAAAGCGTGTGGATCATTGGCGGAGACGGTTGGGCTTACGACATTGGTTACGGCGGCCTCGACCACGTCCTGGCCAGCGGACGCAACGTGAACGTGCTCGTACTCGACACCGAGGTCTATTCCAACACCGGCGGGCAAGCCTCGAAGTCCACTCCCCGCGGAGCCGTAGCCAAGTTCGCCGCCGGAGGCAAGCCTGGTCCCAAGAAAGATCTTGGACTGATGGCCATGACCTACGGCAATGTCTATGTCGCGAGCGTTGCCATGGGCGCCAAAGACGAGCACACGCTCAAGGCATTTCTGGAAGCCGAAGCCTACGACGGCCCCAGCCTCATCATTGCTTACTCCCATTGCATCGCACACGGCATCGACATGACGACGGCCATGTCAGACCAGAAAGTTGCGGTGGAATCTGGCCAGTGGCTGCTCTACCGCTATCACCCAGAACGCGGCCTGGCCGGCGACAATCCGCTAACCCTCGATTCCCGGACCCCGACGCGCAAAGTCAAAGACTATCTGCAACAGCAGACTCGCTTTAAAATGCTGGCCAAGAGCAATCCGGAACACGCCAAACTTCTGTGGCAAGAGGCCCAGCAGGACGCGGAGACTCGATACCGTCTGTACGAGTATCTGGCGCAGCGCAAGACAGAGAAAGCCGCGGCTCCGGCTGCGACGGAAAAGCCGCAAGCTTCTCCGCTGCCCGTGGTGACCGGGAAATAGTAACGCTCCATCGTCAGGAGCCAAGGTTCGAGATTAACGAATACCAAGTTAGAGACAGCACAAGGGAAACTTTATGAGCTTAAGCACCAAGTATCTGGGCCTGCCGTTGCGCACTCCGCTGGTGGCCTCCGCCTCCCCGCTCTCCCAGGAAGTCAGCGGCATACGAGCCCTCGAAGATGCCGGAGCCTCAGCCGTCGTGCTCTATTCCCTTTTTGAGGAACAACTGCGTCAGGAAGCCATGGAACTGGAGCGCGATCTTAACGCCGGCACCGAGAGCTTTGCCGAAGCCACCAGTTATTTTCCGCGGGCCAGCGAATTTCATACCGGATCCGAAGGCTATCTCGAACACATTCGTCGCGCCAAAGCCGCGGTGAAGATCCCCATCATCGCGAGCCTCAACAGTTCGACTATGGGCGGCTGGACGAAGTTTGCCAGGCAGGTTGAGCAGGCCGGCGCCGACGCGATCGAGTGCAATATTTATTCGATTCCGACCAACACGGAGGTTTTGGGATCCGATTTGGAGAATGCGTATCTCGACATTGTCCGCGAAGTGAAGACTTCCGTTACCATTCCTGTGGCCGTCAAGCTCAGCCCGTTCTTCAGCAACTTTGCCAACATGGCAAAACGTCTCGACCAGATCGGCGCCGACGGCCTGGTGTTGTTCAACCGTTTCTACCAGCCCGACATCGACCTGGAGGAACTCGAAATCAAACCCAGCGTGCTGCTCAGCAGTCCGCAGGAGTTACGACTGCCGCTGACCTGGATCGGCATTCTCTACGGACGAATCCGCGCCAACCTGGCCGCAACCAGCGGCGTCTATGGCCCCAAAGACGTTATCAAGCTCCTCATGGTCGGCGCCGATGTGACCATGCTGTGCTCCGCGTTATTGCGCAATGGCGTCGGGCATCTCCGCCACGTCGAGCAGGGCCTTCAGGAATGGATGGAAGAACACGAATATGAATCCGTGCAACAGATGCAAGGCAGCATGAGCCAACTCCGATGCCCCGATCCCGGGGCCTTCGAGCGCTCCCAATACATGCGCGCCGTCAAGGGTATGGAGCACGTGCTGGTAAACAGCTGATGCTGGAGTGAGTTTCAACAGTTTGATACCAGGGGAGTCCCGATTTGTTTTGGAATAGCGGAATCCGGATGGAACGAAACTAGAGGTTCTGTCGTATAAACAATCGAGGGCAGGCCATGAAAACTCTACAAATTTCTTTGATTGCTTCTTTGATTGGATCTGCGGCTGGGTTGGGAGCATGGATCTTCGGCCTCGGGGGAATTATCTGGCCCGGTCACCCTCAAATGGCCAGCTTTCTGCTCACACTGGTTACGACCATAGTGATTCAGATTGCCTGGCCCCGGCTGATGGAGACGAATTCGCGGTGATTCGTGAAATCAAGGGTACTGAGTCTTAGTGTGCCTCGGCAAGCTTTCTTTCTCGCCCTTTTCACCAGACCACATTGCAAGCTTAAGAAGATCAAGTCACGAAAACGCTATCAACAAACAGCGCAACTAAATATTTCTCCCTAACCCGCCGTTCCTTCGAAGTGCGCTTCGATTTCTTCCAGGGTCTTCCCTTTCGTTTCCGGCAGGAAGACTGCCGCGGTAATGAAGTAGATCACCGTACAGGCGGCAAATCCGAAAAACATGGTTGCGTACCCATGCTTGCCGACCGTCGGAAGGAAAACGGCGGCAATGGTCGTCGACACAGCCTGGTTGAGCAGCAACGCGATGCTCATGCCGTTGGAACGGATGCGCGTCGGCATTAACTCGGAGAGCGCCAGCCAGACGCATACTCCCGGACCGATCGCGTAGAACGCCATAAATACAAAAAGTGTAATCGCCACCAGCCAGCCATTGTGAGTGCTAGGCACGGGAGTAATCAACGCGTTGTCAATTTTCAACGAGGCCGTCCGGGCCGCTTCGAGATTGCTGAAGGGATTGGAGAAAAATGCGACCACTTTGTTGGCAGGTACACAGCTTTCGCGCGTGATCTCAATCGGCGCGGCCGCTTCGTCATCGGAACGCGCCACCTTGGTGGCCGCGCGGAAATCCCCATACGAATAAATGACGACCAGCGAGGTGGGACGACTGCCGAGCGCCTTGCCTGCCTCCCCGCTGGCATTGAGCAGCGCGTCCGCAGTCTTCCCGTCGTAGCGCAACGTAACTCTCTGGTCCGGGTCCACCATGGTTTGAACGGCTTGGCGTGAATCCACTCGCAAGCTTTCAGTCTGGCGAAACAGCAAACCGGTGCAGACGAGCGACACAATGATGCCCGCGCTGCCCACCGACAACAGGAACTTCCGCCCCTTGCGATCCACTAGCAGCACGCCGCCAATGGTCATCAGAAAATTCACGATGGTGAATATTACGTAACCCCAATGGGCATGGACGTCGGAGAGGCCGCTCTGCAGAAGGATGTTGGTGTTGTAGCCGATGATGGAGTTGACGCCGGTGGCCTGATTGCAGGCGAGAATGACGCAGGCGAGAACAAACGGGATTACATACCTGCGCCGCAGCAACGATTCCTTGACCCTGGCGCCGTTTGAGCTGTTTGCTTTTTCGGCGGAGGCCGCCTGCTGCATTTCAGACAGCTCGACATCCGCCTGCTCGCTGGTGCGCGAGCGGAGAAGCGCGGCATAGGCGGCATCCCGTCTCTCCTGGCGGAACAACCAGCGTGGAGACTCCGATACCATAAAACTGCCAATCACGAACAAAATTCCCGGTGGCAACGACACCCAGAAGATACTGCGCCATGCCGTGTCTTTGAAGGCAAAGAGTCTTGTGGCATCGCCCAACTTAGCCACTTCTTCGACGCGAAAACTGAAATACATACCCACGATGGCCGCGGTCACGATCCCCAGGGTCAGCAGCCATTGGAAAATTCCTGTCCCCTTGCCGCGACTCGACGCCGACAGGCACTCCGCCAGATAGAGCGGGACAACGACACCGATCAAGCCGGCACTGACGCCTTGCAAGAGGCGGCCCAGCACCAAGGATTCATAGCCGCGAGAAAGCGCAATCGTTGGAATGCTGCAGACAAACAGCACGCCACTGAGGATCATCAGAGGCTTGCGTCCCATCCAATCCGCCAGCGCGCCGGCGAACAGAGTCGAGATCACGCTGCCGAGGAGCACGGCCGCAACCACGATGGAGAGCTGGCCCGCGTTTAATCCGGACGTGGCTTCCAGATAGGGCAAGGCCCCAGCGATAATGCCCACGTCCACGCCGTAGAGTAAACCGCCCAGCCCCGCTACCAGCAGCAGGAAGCGGTTGTAGCCAACTTTTTCGTTGCTCAGCACCATGGCAGCCCTTTCGACCCGACAATTGAAGCCAACAATTCATCCCTCCGGAAGTAAGTAGTCAGTCATGACTGTGTTGGAGGAGAAGCAAGCATGACCTCCGACCTACGTGGATTCGCGAGCAACCCACAGATTCAGTACGCATGTGAAGAGGGAATGCTATCAGAGATCGATGGCCAAAGTGAGGTGGCTCGCGGCTCGGCAAAGACGCGCCTCGGCGCGAAACCTTTGTTATGCGTCCACTGCAGGAAATGCCGGCAGCGGCTCAATTCTATGCAAGCCACATTCCGTCTTGTTCGAGCCCGACCAGCGGCCCGCTCTGGGATCTTCCCCGGGCAGGACCGCACGCGTGCAATGGATGCAGCCTATGCTGGGATAGTTTTTATCGTGCAGCGAGTTGTAGGGTACGTCGTGTTCGAGGAGATACTGCCAAACTTGTTGCGAATTCCAGTCGGCAACCGGATTCAGCTTCACCAAACCGAACTTTTCGTCCGTCTCAATTTTGCGGGCGCTCTGCCGGGCGGCGGTCTGATCGCGGCGAATGCTGGTGATCCATGCGCTCAGTCCACTAAGTTTGCGGCGGAGCGGCTCAACCTTGCGCAGGTTGCAGCATTGATCGGGATTGCGGGCCCAGAGTGCGACACCGTGAACTCGCTCCTGCTCTTCCGGCGGCAGCAGCGAAAAGACGCGCTCAACTCTGATTTCATATTTCTGCTCGATCCTGTCCATCAAGCTGTAGGTCTCCGGAAACAGAAATTCGGTGTCCAGCGTAAATACGCGAAACTTCTTGCGCAACCGTGACGCCATATCAATCAGCACCATGCCTTCTGCGCCGAAGGCCGACGCAATAGCCACGCTGTCTCCAAAGGTTTCAAAGGCCCAGGCCAGCACCTGTTGCGGACTCCAACTCTCGGCAATCAAACGAATTTCCGCGATCTGGTCGTTCATGCAATCCACTCCTTAGCCGCACGGGGCGGCCATGGCGAGCGGGGAAACATCTTGCCGAGACGCGCGGGCAAGCCTCTGTCTCTGAACTCGATTTCTGGGATCGCCAATCCATCGACCACCGCGGCCGGATTGGCCAGGCGCACCACCTCGCCTACGACCAGCAAGGTTGGAGACGCGACTCGCGGCATGCGGGGAAGATCCCACACCGTGGCTCGCTCGACTTTCTGATACTGAGTGGTGGCGCGAGAAACCACAACGCACGGAGTCTCAGGACTAACTCCCGCTGACGTCAGCCGCAGCGCAACATCCGAATAATCCGGCCCGGGCATATAGATGACGAGCGTCGCTCCACTGGCAGCCAACTTGCTCCAGTCAGCGCCACATTTCTCGGAAGCGCATGGTTCACCAGTTCGCGATCTGGACGCTCGATGGGCGGTAAGGAAAACAACCGCGTCTGACGCGCGACGATGTGTGAGCGGAATCTGGGCGGCGGCGGCCGCACCGAGGGCCGATGTCACTCCCGGCACGATCTCGAAAGGAATGCGGTTTCGGCGCAGGAACTCGATCTCTTCCCCGGCGCGCCCGAAAATCAGCGGATCACCGCCTTTGAGACGAACAACGCGCAGACCCGACTTCGCCAGCGCCACCATCAGACCGTTAATTTCGCCTTGAAGAATTCTCTTTTTCCCGCAGCGCTTGCCCACGTTGAGAATCTGCGCCGTCGGCGAAATTAGCTTCAGAACCTCCAACGAGACCAGGTCGTCGTGCAAAACCGCTTCTGCGCCCTGCAGCAGACGCAGCGCCTTCACGGTCAGCAACTCGGAATCACCCGGACCTGCGCCCACCAGATAAACTTTTCCCCTCATGGTCGCCCACCTTGCGGGTCTATCGCCGCCTTCGCTCTTAATGCCGGGTTTCCAGCTAAATGCGCTTCGACCGCTTCCCTGCTCGCCAGGGACTGCAGCAAATTCCACTTGGTCTCGCGATCAAGAGCGCTCGCCAGAATCAGCTTTCTGGTCTCGCCAAGTTCCTCCACCCAAGCCGCGTATCCCGCGCTGAACTGTCGTTCCAGTTGGTGCCGAAGCCTCTGCGCCAGCGAAGGACTCCGGCCACCGGTCGAAATCGCTACCTGCAAGCCTCCGCGCCGCACCACTGCGGGATAAAAGAAATCGCAATACTCCGGCACATCGACCACGTTGCACAGCACTCCGCGCCGCTGCGCTTCACGATAGATCTGTTCGTTCAAGCGGTTGCAGGACGTTGCCACGACCGCAAGGAACTTGCTATCGAGGTCAGATGCCGAAAAGGCTCGCAGTTCCAGATCGATCTTCCCCAGGTCGGACCATTCCCGAACCTGTGGGCTGGCCTCGAGCGCAACCACGCGGAGGTGCGCGCCGGTATCCATGAGGCCTCCGATCTTGGGCTCGCCGACCTTCCCCGCACCGACAACCAGGCACTGCCTTCCAGTCAAACGTATGAACATTGGGAACAGGCTAGTCACCTTCGCCTCCTGCGGCTCGGGCAATCGCTCCTGCCGTCACCGGCGGCGTGTCGCGAGCAACCGCGTCCACCGAACCGCCCGCTAGAAATTCACGCAACTCTGCGTCCGTGTGCCGGCCAAAAAACTGACGCAGGTTTTCGCCTGGCGGACGCGACGCGAGATAGCGCCTAAGCAATCTCTCGATTGCATCCGGAACCTCGGTCGCCAGGCAGCGATAGCCGACGGGCCGCGCGGTCGCCTGATGCAAACCGAGCGCCCCGCCGACGCAGAAGTAATAGGCATCTACAAGATGGCCATCGACTTTCATCTTCTTGCCATCGATGCCAATATCCGCAATCCAGTGCTGGCCACAACTATTCGGGCATCCCGTAACGTGCAGTTTGAGATGCTGATCGAAGCCCGGCAGGCGTTCTTCGAGTTCTTCGACCAGCCAGCGGGAAAAGCTCTTTGTCTCCGTGATCGCCAGTTTGCAAAATTCCGTACCGCTGCACGCGACCGTCCCGCGCCAAAATGACGATCCGCCCACGCGCAATCCAACCGCATCCAACTCCCGTGCCAGCGCCTCGGCATGGAACTCGGGAACATTCACGATGAGCAGGTTCTGCATGTTGCTGGTACGCAGTTCGCCAGCGGCAAAGCGATCCGCCAGATCGGCTGCGACGCGCATTTGTTCAGCGGTAATTCGACCGCGGAGCACCGCCGCGCCCACATAGCGATAGCCCGCTTGCTTTTGCGGATGAATTCCCACGTGGTCACGATAGACATCTTCGGGCAACTCTTCCTCGACTGCGGCATCGAATCGGAATCCAATCCGAGTCTGGAGTTCATCGAGAAATCTCTCCGCCGTCCATCCATGTCGCAGAAAGAGAAATTTCAGCCGGGCTCGTTCGCGATGTTCGCGCAATACATCGGAGTCGCGAAACAGTTCGGCAATCCCGAGGACGGCGGGCAAAACCTGGTGCCAGCGGACAAATGCGTTCAATCGCGCCCCCAGGTAGGGCTCGGTGGAGAGGCCGCCCGCAACCCGCAACGAGAAACCCACCTCGGGCGTTCCGCGGCGCACACGGGTGGTCGCGGTCAACCCGACATCGTTGATTTCCGGATACGGGCACCACACGCGGCATCCCGTAATCGAGATCTTGAACTTGCGTGGAAGATTGTAGAAGTCGGCATTGCCGGACAACATGCGCGAAGCTTCGAGCGCCAAAGGCGAAGCGTTACAAATCTCGTCCGCATCCACGCCAGCGACTGGGCAGCCGGTAACATTGCGCGTCACATCACCACAGGCGCTGGTGGTGTTCAATCCCACCCGCCTGAGCGCTTCGAGCAAATCCGGTAGCGCCTCGATCGTGACCCAATGCAACTGAATGTTCTGGCGAACCGTGATGTCGGCAATTCCGTGAGCGTAGCGTTGAGTAAGGTCGGCAATCGTGCGCAGTTGCTCGGAGCGCAAAAAGCCGTTGGGAATCCGAATTCTGACCATGAAGCAAGGCAGCGCCCGGCCTTCGCCATTCTGCCCTCCGGTGACGCCAGCACCGTCGCCCTGGGTGTAGACTCCCCACCAGCGGAAGTAGGTTCCTATCCACTCTGGCGGAATGGATGCGAATCCCTCACGGGCGAAACGCCGGATTTCTTCCAGCCCTTCCCACGGATTCTTGGAGCGTTTGAGACGCTCGACTCTTTGCGCCTTGGTTTCCTTCCCTGGATCTGTCATCGCCTGACTGTCCCCCAAAAATGAAAAGCCCACCGCCAGTGTTGCTGGCGGTGGGTTATAAGTGCCGGTATTTTAATAACTTACTTCAGGTCGGCAACCTCCCCGCGCCAGCGCACAGCGATGCGACAACAACAACACGCGCACATGCACATAGCGGAGAAATTGAGTTTCATCCTATTCGGGATTCTAGGTTCCCTGGCTGGCGATGGTCAACCAACTTCAGCCATTGCCTCGATTGATATTTTCCATTCGATGAATCAATATTTCTGCATTGCCATTCTCTTGGATTGCGATTCGAAGTACGTCATGTCCCGGACGCGGGCGGGCCCGAATCCCGATAATGCTGGGCTGGAACATTGCGCAACCACTGCGCGGCAGTTTCGGCGGTGATGTCGCGCTGCGGCATGGCCAACATCTCGTAGCCCACCATGAATTTTCGGATCGTCGCCGAGCGCAGCAACGGCGGATAAAAATGGGCATGCAGGTGAAACTCCGGATAGTCTCCGCCATCGGTAGGCCGCTGATGAAAACCCATAGTGTAAGGAAACGACGTGCGAAACAGGTTGTCATAGCGAATCGTCGTCTGTTGGAGAATCTCGGCCAGAGCGGTGCGCTCCTGGTCATGCAATTGATCGATAGCGGAGACGCATCTCCGGCTGATCAAAAGAATCTCGAAGGGCCAAACTGCCCAGAAAGGCACGAGCGCAACGAAATGATCGTTGCTCGCTACCAGGCGCTCCTGTTTTGCAAGCTCAACTTCCAGATAATCACGCAACAGCGTCGTGCCGTGTACCTTCCGGTAGTCACGGAACGCGGTCAGTTCCTTTTCTAATTCATTGGGCAGAGTTTCGTTTGCCCAGATTTGTCCATGGGGATGAGGGTTGCTGCATCCCATCATGGCTCCACGATTCTCAAAGATCTGCACGGAATGAATGTGTGGATCGCTTGCGAGGATGGAGAATTCCTCGACCCAGGTATCGACCACCCGGCGCAGTGCGCCGACGCTCATTCGCGACAGGGTGAGGTCGTGCTGGGGCGAGAAGCAAACCACGCGGCAGCGCCCGGATTCGCTGTGCGCAACCAGCAGGCCTTGCTCTTCAATCTTGCGGGGCGGGGTATCCGGCTTCAGCGCAGCGAAGTCGTTATCGAAAGCGAACGTCCCCGCGTAGAGAGGATTTTCAACCCCACCAGCCCGCGCATTGCCGGGGCAAAGGTAACAGCTCGGATCGTAACTGGCAGTCGTCTCGGGCGCGATCTCTTCAACCTGTCCCTGCCAGGGCCGCTGCGTACGGTGAGGCGACACCAACACCCATTCCCCCGTCAGCGGATTCAAGCGTCGATGCGGCTGCGAAGCCAGATCACAGAAGTTCATGGAATCACTTGGATTCTTGGCGCCGATGCCTTACTACATCCTTCGATTGCCCTCGTATCCATTCGGATGCGCGCGATGCCATTGCCACGCGCTTTCGACGATCGCGGTCAAATCGTGGAATTTCGGCTGCCATCCCAGTTCGCGTCGAATTTTGTCCGAACTGGCGATTAATACCGCTGGATCCCCTACGCGGCGCGGCGATTCAACGACCGGAACCGCATGCCCGGAAATCTCTCGCACCACTTCGACCACCTGCCGCACACTGAAACCCTGGCCATTGCCCAGGTTGTAAATCAGCGGCGTGGAATCCGCCGAGCCGTCCTGCGCCAGTTTTTCGAGAGCCAGCAAGTGCGCGCGCGCCAAGTCGCTGACGTGAATGTAATCGCGGATGCAAGTTCCGTCGGGCGTGGGATAGTCCGTGCCGAAAATGTTGACGTGATCGGCTCGGCCAAGCGCGACTTGCAAAATCCTTGGGATCAGATGCGACTCCGGCTGGTGGGCTTCTCCCTGGTCGGGACGGGACGCGCCTGCGGCATTAAAATATCGCAAGCTGGCGTAGCGCAGGCCGTGAATCTGATGCAACCATGCGAGCATGCGCTCTACCAGCAGCTTCGATTCACCGTATGCGTTGGTTGGACGAAGAGGGTCATCCTCTTCAATGGGCGTACGCTCGGGATTACCGAACAACGCGGCCGTCGAAGAGAAAACAAAGCGCTTGACCCCGGCCGCCAGCATCGCCTCCAGCAGGGCCAGAGCGTTGGCGGTGTTGTTGCGGAAGAACTGTTCCGGGACCTTCATCGATTCGCCCGCTTCGATCAGCGCCGCGAAATGCATGACAGCATCAATCGGGCGGGACTGGAATAGCTGATCGAGCGCAGCTCGATCCGCCAAATCACCAACGACCAAGCCCGCATTCTTTGGCACCGCCTGGCGGTGGCCCCGGCTCAGGTTATCGAACACAGTAACCTCGTGTCCGGTCTGCAGCAATTCATGAGCCACCACGCTACCGATGTAGCCCGCTCCTCCTGTCACCAGAACTCTCATTCAATTCTGACCATTCCCAGGAAAGATTTGGAGGACTCTCAAAACATCTGACCGACTCCGTCGGCGGCGTAGCAAACATAGATCTCGGGTTTGCAGCCAGTGGCGCGAGTATAGCCCTCCTGCACGGTTTGCTGAAACGCTTCGACGCAGGCGCTTTCGACGAGCGCGATGGTACAACCACCAAAACCGCCTCCGGTCATTCGCGTTCCGTAAACACCCTGGGCCTGCCCCGCCAGTTGCACCATCAAATCGAGTTCCGAGCAGCTCACCTCGAAGTCGTCGCGCAGGCTGCGATGCGATTCCAGCATCAGCTTGCCGAAGGCCGGCAAGTCTCCACTTTCCAGCGCCGTCGCAGCCTGGCGGACGCGCGCATTTTCACTGATTACGTGATGGCAACGCCGACGGACCACATCGGGCAAGTTGTGCCCGAAGGTATCCAGATCCTCGGCAGTCACGTCCCGCAAGGCAAGCACGTGGGGCAGACATTTCGAGAGCTCGCGCACACCCGCTTCGCATTCGGCTCGGCGCTGGTTGTATTCGCCCTTGGCGATGCTGTGTTTGACCATGGTGTTGCAAATCGCAAGGGCGACACCGTCCGGCAGCGGCAACAGGCGATAATCGAGGGAACGGCAATCGAGCATCAGTGCCTGACCCTGCTTGCCATGACTGGAAACAAATTGATCCATGATGCCGCAGCGCGCGCCGACAAACTCGTTTTCGGCCTGCTGACAAAGCAGAGCCAGTTTCGTCCGGTCAATGCTGGTTCCATTGCACATGGTTCCGCTGGTCTGGTCGGGCCTATGATCGGACGAGTCCAGCAGTGCATATCCGATGGCCACTTCAAGCGAAGCGGAGGAACTCAACCCCGCCCCCTGCGGTACGTCTCCAACGACCAGCACGTTAGCTCCGACCAGCGTCTTGCCCGCCCGCTCCAGCATTTTCACGACCCCGATTACATAATCGCTCCAGTGTCCGGTTCGCGCGACGGGCAAATGATCCAGATCAAGTTCAATATGTTCGGAATAGTTTTCCGAGTAAATCACCAGCTTCCGGCCTGGACGGGGAGCGATCGAGACCATCGTATGAAACCCGATCGCCGCCGGCATGACAAAACCACTGTTGTAATCGGTGTGTTCGCCGATCAGATTGACTCGCCCCGGCGCCTGGTACGTCCGAGAGTCCCCCCCAAAGAGCTGAGAGAACCTCTGCTTCAGAATGGAGGTGCGATTCTCGGCTGTCAATTTCGTGTTATCCATGAAGATTAGCCGCAAGCTCAGGTTTGCCAGGGCCATTCAAGCGGGAGCGATTACCTAACCGTGGCGCGTTCATGTTGAAACGGTGAACACTCAATGGTACCAAGAACGCCGCCCCCTATCGAATCGTTGCGCCCGAGCACCGGGGACCGGATAACATCAACTCGGACACTGCCGGACTTGCTAGCGATTAGCGCCCAAGCGTCGCATAAAAACAATGGTTGTATTCGGGTAATAATGGCTAAGGATTTGCGCGAAATCAGCACCTCCCTTCGCCATTGCTATCGCTCCCGACTGGCAGAGCCCGATGCCATGTCCCTGTCCAGTGCCTTCCAGAATGACATGCTCGCCCTGCTTTCGCCTAATGTAAGTATTGCTGGGAGCGGTACCCCAGCCCAGCCGTCGATTCAGTTGCAATCGTGACGACTCATCGGAATCGCGCAGGGTGGCGGCATTGCGCGCCGAGATTTGGCTCTGCCAACGCGATGGGTGCAGGCGGCAGTACTTGCAATCAACCGAATAGTAGGGATAGACGCCGGAAGGAAGGCCGAGTTCGAGAGGCGTGCGGGTACGGCCACGGCAACTGCGAGTGTACATTGCCGCAAAAGGCTGCGAGTCGTAGGCCAGCACCAGTCCGCGCGTGGCTAGAGCGGCCTCGGCGACGCTGCCGGGACCGGGCGGGTCGCGCAGAAACTGACAATGCGTGCTGTCGCAGAAATCGAACTCGGAGTGGCGCCCCTTGCCGGCGACCAAGTAGGAACGAGCCGCAACCGCCTGGGCTTTCAGAGCCTCGATCGGCGCTCCGGCTAAGCCTTCGGCCCCCACCACGGAGGCAACCGCGGTTTCGAGATCCATACTGACCACGGCAACGACAACGCCGGAGACCGGCTTTAATTCCAGGGTTCCGCGATAGTGGCGCGCGATCTTTCCTGGCACCGAAAGTACAAAACCTGCCGGGCCGCCGTCCCGACCGGTGATGGTCAGTGTGGAAGTATGTACAGTGCTGGTTCCGACGCGGACCACCAGGACGCTCCCGATGGAACGCACCTCGGCGACCTGCACACCAGAACTTCTTTCCAGTACTGAGGTTTGTTGTTCACTGTGCAAAATGAGGGCGTTGTTGTCCTCCGCACTCACGGTTAGCTCGCGCGGTTCGAACAGACCGAGCACACCGATACGAACGTTCCCGTTTCGCGGCTCCTGAGTTCGTACGCGCTCGACGCGAGCATCCTCTGCCAACGCGACAGCCAACAGCATCACTCCGCAGGCGATAGCCAGTTTGATGGCACTCTCAATTCGTCCGTGCTGTCTTGGCGCATGTCGGCTCATGGCTCAATGCTGCGCAACATCCGTCCGGCGATTCCGGCGGCCTGGCTACCCGGAACCCCATGAACACGAACCAGAAGCAGAACGGTCGGATGGCCGGCTGGGAACAACACTACGGTGAAACCGTCGCCCGGGGCGTGCCGCGCATGAATGCAGGGTGCAGTGCCAGTTTTGGCGAGAGCCACGGAGTTTAGAAGAGCGCGATCGACATCAGCGGCAGTTCCCTGCCGCGCCGACTGCGCCATCCCGTCCAGCACCAGGCGCACGCCCCGGTCGTAACGGCTTCGAATCAACTCCCGGTATGCACGAGCCATGTTTAGCGGCGCGATCAACCATGCCGTGTCGGAACCGTGATCAGGACCGGGGTCCGCGGCAACATGATTGCTCAATCCGGCGAGGGCAGGACCGGAGTTTTCTTTCGATGGAGGCTGCAGTCCGAAGCGGGCCGCGAACGGAGTCATCTCCGCGGCAGTCATCTGTGCTGTAAGCATTCGAAAGTAAGAGTTGCACGATTGCGCGATGGCAGACGTGAGATCCATCTTGCCGTGGCCGCGAGGGTGCCAGCAACCGGTGCTTGCACCGCGACAGATATGCACGGGATATCTGAAATCGTGCCCTTCACCGTAGGCTAGGGCCGTGAAAGGCTTAACCAGCGACCCCATCGCAATAGGTATCTCGGGATGATCCCAACGCGAGGCAAGCACCTCTCCAGAGGGAATGTCAATCAGCAGGAACGAAATATCATCGCTGGGGAAATCGCGATGGAGCGTCTGGCCGGTGGATTGAGCAAACAGCGAAGTTCCTCGACTGTCACTGCTCAAGTTTGAGCGCCCGTCCATGCCACTGTCACTACGACCTGGCGTGGAACGCTGCGCACGCTGGCTTCCAGGAAACAGCAAGCAGAGGCCGACGATTACCAGCAGGAGCGCGAGAATTCTCATCGGGACCATTCGTAGGTAACCGTTTGCAAGACTCGGTCTGGTTCGGCGCGCTGCACCACTCTCTCCGCGGAAACATCGGCGAGGGTCGCGCTCAGGCTCGTCATGTTGTCGGAGAAGAATTGCGGTTGCCGATCCATGCCGCGAACATCAGAAAGCGACCCGGTCGGCCGGTCGACCAAGCCAAAGAAGCGCGCGAAGTTGCTCTGCTCCTGCCTGTGATTGAAACCGGCGATCAAGGTTGCGGACTTGACATCCGACTTGCGGTTCAGTCCTGCCAACATGGCCTTGATCAAGGCAGGGTCGTCAGCAATCATAAGAACCTTGCCGCGAACAGCCAGCGCAAGCGGCCACAATCCATCGAGTTTGTAATAGCCTGACGACTGCTCCCAGACAATTCCATGCTCGCCCGCGGTGAGACCGGGTCGCAAGAAGTCCGTCAGTCCGGCCTGAACGGCAGGCTCATTCCAGTCCGAGGCCGCAGCCAGACCAATGGCGGAGTGAATTCGGATGAAGACTCCCGACGGATCGCGCTCGGTCGATTGCACCTGGAGCGAAGCCAGAATCTGTGTTTTCTCAAACAATGCTTTCAAAAGCCCTGTGCCTTGAGGCCGAACGATCGGTGCAACGGCTTGTTGATCGATACGAGTTTCAAGATCGGACCCGCCACCGGTTTCGCCGGAGGTGAGTTGTACTTCGGGAGCCATCTCGGAAACAAGCGCAGGGCCAGAATGCGGGGCCAGGAGCTTGGTTTCAATCAGGTCGAAACAGGAATCGCGGGAAGGATACGCCTTGGTTTCGTAGATGGCCGCACGTTCTGGGATCAGGCGGATCAGGCTGGCGGCCTCCTCCAATCCTGTATCAGCGACCGGCGATGCGGGTGATTTCCGAAGCAAAACGCGCTCCTCGCGGTATTGCTCGAGGGAACGAAACAAGTCGGACACCGCGGCGGAGTACTGCTTCATTTCGGTAATGTTCTGCTGAACCCAGTAGGTTCGGAAATACGGGCTGGGGACAATCTTCTCGAGATTCATCACCATGCGGAGATCGCCCGCCGGTCCGGCGGACGCGACCGCTTGCGACCACCATGGCTCGGAGGCCAGGTCGTGAACTTGCGTCTGGGTCTGGCTTTTCGACATCAGTTGCAGCGCGCCGGCCAGAAGATCTTCGCGGGTCGCCAACAGCAGGTAGTCGCCGGAAACGGCAAAGGCTACTTGCTTCTGCGATTCAGGATCGCTGCGTACGTAGAAAGCGACTCCGCCAGCGTTCCGCGGTTCAAACTTCGCGCGCGTTTGCCAAAGCGTCGTTTGCATCGACCTCGCCGATGGCAAGTAGGTCACATAGAGGAACTCGAGGTTCCCGATGTCATACAGAGCCAGCGCGCTGCGCGTTCCGGCGACCTGCGACAGGAAATCCATGCTGGGAGGAATTCCGGCAGCGGCAGCGAATTGGGCGCTAGCTCCCTGAAGACGAAGAAGAAGGCGCGAGCGCGAGAAGACTTCGTAATTGCTGGTCGTGACCCATTGTTTTTTTTCAGTGGAGGAATTCCAATCCGCCAGCAATGAAGATAAGTCTCGCGCCTCGAGGTACAGCAGCGAACCAGCGGGAACGTACTTGGAAAGCGCCTTTTCCGGGGCGGTCGCGGCATGGTAAGCGGCCCGGCCAATGGCGGCAAGCAGCAGGGCGAGGGAAAGAAAAAGGAAGATGCGTTTCATTGCTTAACTCCTCCTTGCCGCAAATCAGCGTCGGCGAGTGCGACCTTCATTGCCAGCGCCTCGCGAACTGCAAGCCGCGGCCGAACCACGCCATCCTGTTCCAGAGCTTCATGCAACAGCGGTTGGCGAGCGGCGTTCTGACGTTCGGCCCACAATTCGGCCTTGGCGACTGCGATGTTGTGGCTGAGTCGCTTGCGAGCTTCTGGCGAGTTCTCAGCGCGACGAGCTATTTCAAAATATGAGACTGCATCCGCCAGATGATGGAGGCGCATCATGACGTCACCAATTGTCCGCGCCAACTCCGCCTGCTGGGTGCCGGTAAGAGACTGACTCGCACTCGTTGGAATTGTTTGGGCAGCCTCATCCTCATCGCCGTCATCCTCGCGGCCATCAGAACTATGCGGCGGCGCGTCGTCCGCAGTGAGGTTGCCCCCCGGGCTTAAATCTAGCCTTGCACTGTGGCGCGAACCGAAGCCTGGGCCAAGGCTTGAAGTGGGAGAGCCGAGGAAATGCCTCTGGATCAGTGGATCGAGAATGGCCACGGCGAACTCGTCCGATCGCAGAGCGGCCGCCGCCATGAACAGTGGGACCAGAGCTTCATCGCGGCGCGGAAAATCGATGATGCAATGGCTGAGCAGCCGGACCTTCGTATGCGCGTCCGCAGCGTTGTGAGCGGCGCGGATGCGAGGGTCATAGAAGTAGAACTGATCCGTTTGAGCTGCGGTGATGGCCTTAGGATCTCCGGCGAGCAAGTTCAGCTCGCCACTCCCAAGATCCGGGTGCGGATGCCCGGCCAAAGCCAGCGCAGCCTCGATTCGAACATGGTAAGCGTCCTTCGCTCCCGCGGCGATCGACGCCAACATGGCTTCGGAGCGAGCGGCGTCTTTACCGGCGGCGATCTTCGCTTTGGCCAATCGCAAACGGTAGGTACCATCCCATGGCGCTGACTGGACGAGTTGATCGAGAAATTCGATCGCTTCGGCGTTGTGACCGGATTTCTCCAGAAGGGCGGCGGCGGGATCGAGATTCTCAAAAGGATTACCGACAACAACCACCAAGCGGCGCAACAGACTGAGCCCGCCGGGCGTATCCCCCGACGCGAGCCGGATCTCGGCGAGACCTAAGAAGTTGGCCGCATTCAGTTGATGGTCGTCGATTTCCCGGGCAAAGACGAATTCGAGAATCTTGCGGGCCGCCTGCCTGTCGCCGCCTTCCAACAGTTTTTGCGCGGCGCGGCGCAGGATCTCCGGAGCTGGAACGTTCTGGGGCTGGTTGCGATACCCCGCTATGGTCTCATCGAGCGTTCCAAGTTTCGCGGCCACTTTGAGAGCAAGTGGGACCAGAGCGCCCTCCCGGGAATCGCGGGTCTCTTTCGGCAAAGCGCCTAAGGCATCGGCGGCCGATGCGTACTTTTTTGTGCGTACCATGTACGTGATCCAGCGCACTTGCCAGGAGTCAAGACCCTGCTGCGCGTTGTCGCGTTCAGCCCCATCCAGTTTAACGAGCAGGTCCTGCTTGGACTCAATAATCCGCCGATAGATGGGAGCACGCACGGCGAGCGGGATCCAGGCAGCATCGACGACATCGGCCAATATCTGCGTGGAATCGTGAGCAGCAGAGGAAATATCCAGAAGCCAAGCGGTCGCGGAAACTGGATCGCCGATGGCGGTATAGGCGGGTTGCAGCATGGCGTTCGAACGCCAGTTGCCGTATTGATGCAGATAGGCGCGAATGATCGCATCGGCGTCGGGCTTGAGCTCAGGGTAGAGCCTGCGGACGCGAAGCTGATCGCAGGTACGTCCAAAATCACGCCAGAAACTCTCGGGAACGTGAGTGCTGACCAGCTGTTTGGAGAGCGCGTCGAAGGCCTGTTTCCACTGGGCTAGAGCGGCAGCGCGGTCGCCTTGCTTGTAGTACGCGACCGCCAGGTTGTCATAAACATCGGCGCGGTTCGGTGAAAGTTCAAGGGTGTGCTGGTAGTCGACAATGGCACGCCGCGTTTCACCAGCGTCGGCATAGTAATTGGCCAGCGCCAGGTATTCAGAGGGAGTCGCCGGACTCTGTTCCAGAAGGGCCGGCAGAAAGTCTTCGGAATGGCCGCGCTTGCTAACGTCCAAATACTCACCATACCGCGAACCGTAGTAGAACCAGGTGTTACCCGCGAGTTGCTGGGAGCGATCGACCGGCTTCGTGAGGCGCTCTGCAACAGTGTTGTCGCCCAGGGTATCGGTAAAAGCGGTGTCTGCGGTGGCAGTGGGCTCGGCAAAATAAAGTGCGACGAGCGCGTTGTAGGCCTTGTTCCATACGGGTGGGCGCACCGCTCCGCGGGCTTGTATAACGGAGTGCGCCAGTTCGCCACTCCCGTGCGCGACCACGTAACTCGCCGCCTGCTCGCCCGATGGCCTCGGCCAGATCGATGCGATGCGAACCAACTCCCGGGGTTGATGCGCGAGAAGCAACTGGAAGAAACGTTGTTGGCGCGTCGGATCCAAACCGCTTGCGGCAAAAACGCCGGCGAGGACACGTTGTTCGTCGGCTTCGTTGCCGGCGGAACGATAAGCATCGGCGGCGGCGAGGAGCGGGGCATTGCCAACCGCCGGGGGCACGCCCTTTTCGTACTGCTCAAGCTTTAATCCAAGTTCGGCAAACCGGCCGCGGCGGCGCTCCAGATTGATAAACGGCTGCACCTGAGCATACGAATCTTTGAAGGCGGTTGGCTTCTCCATCATCAACTCAAAGCGCCAACGCGATTCCTGGTCGGCGAGAGCGGCACTTTCAGCGAGAGGAATGGCAAACTGCTCGACGTCGACCGCACTCATGCCCCGGCGCGTGTTTTCGGCAAAGGTGGCGAAAGTCAGACGCTCCTCGGGAGTGAAGTAAGCATTCACCGTGCCACCCATCTCTTCGAGGACGGCAGCCATGCCGTTGCGCGCGGTAGCGATGCGGTTCTGGTGGACTCGTTCGCGCCACTGGGTGTCGGTTACAGCGGCAATCCCCTGCTTTTCGACTTGCTCTTTGAGAACGGGCAAACTCGCCGGGGCGTCCGCGAGGGCGTTCGCGACGGTCATGTAGGCCTGCTCGTGCTCGCGCAGGCGGGTCATGATGTGGACGTAGGTTTTAGCGCCAGCGTGATTCTCCGCAACGGCCAGCAGGTCCGAGCCCGCGGTCTTGACTCCGCGCTCGGCAAACGTACGCGCTTCAGTGAGCATGCCCCACGATTCGAGCCGCCGGGCAACCTCAAAATAGTTGGCAGCATTTTCGGGACGCCCATCGATGAGCGCGGCCTGCAGCGCGGCGACCACGTCTTTTTCTTTGCCCTGACGCGCGCGCACTGCCGCGACCTTCTCCATCCACTGCGGATCTTTGTATGCCAGCTGAAAAACACGCTCGTAGTCCGCTGCCGCATCGTCGAAGCGCATCAACCGCTCTTCGAGTCCGGCGCGAGCAGTGTACAGCTCGACGCGATCGGGGCGGATAGCAATCGCCTTGGCATAAACATCGATCGCAGCCGGATAGTTCTCCAGATTGGTCTGGATGCGGGCCAATACGGTCGACCAGCGATCATCGCGCGGAGACTGGACCACGGTCCTGGAATAGAAGTCCACGAGTTGCTGCTGGCGCTGGTAGCGGAGGGCATAGAGCGCGGCCTCGCTTGCGGCCGCTTCGTCTTCGGGGAAATTATTAATCAACTCGATGTACTGGTCGACCGCGCCCGGGTAGTCCTTTAAGCGGGTGAGCGCCGGGATCAAACCGCGACGCAGAGCGGCAATTTCGTTTTTGCGCGCATCAGCCGAAAGAGGCGCACTACGCAGGAGCTCAATTTCGTTGACATAAAATTGCTGAAGTCCGTGATCGTCGCCCGCCTGTGCGTAGGCATCCGCCATGGCGGCCAGATACTCCGCGTTGTAAGGAGAATCCTTCAGAAGCCGGGTAAGCAAATCGCGCGCTTGCTGATACTGTTTCGCATCGGTCGATTTCCGAGCCGCCTCGTAAGTGAACTGCTGGCTCAGTTCCGGGTAGGCGTCTCTCGCCGCCTGCAGCAGGACAGCAATGGCTTGCGGAGTTTTACCGGTGCGCCAGTAAAAGTCAACGGTCGAGCGAACTACACCAAGAATCCTGGGATTTTCTCGATAGAGTAGCGCAACATTCTTCTCGGCCGACTGGAAGTCCTTGCGCCCTTCGTACAACTGAATCACCGCATACCGAAGTTGCAGCCGGGTGACGGGGTCGGTGGTGAGCGCCGCCTGTCTTTCCAGAGCGTGCTGGCGCACGGTTTCGAGCGATTTCTGTTGCGCCAGATTCTCAATATCCTGAGCCTGTTCAATCGAGGAGGTGCGAGTGACAAGCGAGTCCAGTAGAGCTTCCATTTCGGGCTTGCGATTCTGCGCTTCCAGCACTTTCGCGCGCAGGAAGATGGAAGAAGTCGATACGGTAGGTATAGGAGCATTCGGCAGCGTGAGGATGTTGGCGGTCGCCAGATCGACCAGATCGCGAAACTTGGGACGTCGCGCCAGAGCTAACAGCCTGAGTTGGGCAGGAGAACTGGGAAGTCCGCTGAGCGATCCGCGAACGTATTCCTCGATCGCGTGGGCGTAGTCGCGCCGGTTCTCAAAGATCGCGCCAGCTTCGTAGGCGTAAAGGTTCGAATCGTGCAGGCGGTCACGACCCCGATTCAACATGCGCAAAGCGTTGTCAAAATCGTAATAGTCCCAATAAATCGTGGCCGATTCCAGATAACCGCCAGCCTCGCCCGGGGCAACCTGGGAGATACGCTCCCAGTATGGCGCGGCATCGGCGAAGCGCTCGCGGTCGGCATAGATGTCGCCGATTCGCGCCATGATTTCGGTATCGCGGGGATTCGCCCGCAGCCAATTGTCTTCAATTTTGACCGCGACCGCAGTGTCAGCGGGCTCGAAGTAAGCCAGAGAGCGAAAAACAGACGAGGCGCTTCGAGCAATCTCCGGTTCGGCAGGATACTGGGCGGCCAGCGATTCGAGCACGGGCGCGCTCGCTTCAAAGTGCGACTGCCAGAGTTCGGCGCCAGCGATGAAATCAGCAGCAGCGGGATTGCGTTCCCAACTAACGTCATCGGGCGCACTATGGCGCAAAGCGCTCAACTCGGGTTCCAACTTGCCGGTTCGTGAAAGATATTCGAAAAACTGGTTGCGGAGTTCTGTTTCTTCGAACCAATGCTGGCGTAACAGCGCCTCCCATGCGATGGGATCGCGAGTCAGAGGCATCTGGTATGCGGAGAGAAGGTTGTGAACAAATACGGGGTTGTGCGGGAAGCGCTGGTGGGCGTACTGATTCAACCGGAGATACAGAACCGGGCCATCACCATACACATTATCGTTGAAGTACCGTTCCAGGTCGCTACCATTAAAGCTTCTCACGGCTTCGCGGGTCAGTTGCTCGAAATCTGAGTTTCGCCGCTGACGCAGATAGAAGCGCGCCATCTTGTCGTACCAGGACTTCGCCGGGAAGCGGGCGATTGCCCGGCGGTAAACTTCTTCCTGTTCAGCGCCGAGTTGGTTCTGATCGAGGAACTCGGCAAGCCGCTGGTAGAGTCCAGGATCGTCGGGATTGTGGTCAATCTCCCGCCGCAGAACCATAAGCGCCTGTGGAATCTGTTTCAACTGCACCAGGCGAGCCAGATAGCGATCGAGAACGTGCGCGTATTCGGGTGAGCGGGCGTCCGTCTGAGACGTGGGCGAGGCCGCTGAACTGACTTGAAACGCCTGGCTTGGCGGGCGTCGCGCGGTTGCGCTCTGTGGCGACCCGGCGTCCTCTCCCTCACCACCCCGGTCGTCTCCGCGGTAAATTCCGTTTTCAGCATCGGTGGCTGCCAGGTTCAATGCTGCTTCCGCCGAACCCAGAGGCACGTTCTGCGCTTTGCCGGCGAGTTCCTGGAGCACGGAATCGTAGATCGCAAATTCGCTGACACTGTCGTCCTTGCGGGAATAAGCATCGGCCATGAGCAGCGCGACGGAAGTGCGCTCGGGAGCGTTAGGGAAATTCGCCAGAAACTCGCGGCCTCTCTGAATGACAGCATCGCTTTCGCCGGCACTCGCATAGAAATCCAGCAGTTCGTAATGAAGCTCCGGACGGCGCGTCGAGGCGGGGAATTTAGTATCGAGCAAGGCCAGCAGTTCCGCCGCGCGCGCGCGGTGAAAGTAGGGTACGGCGCGTTGCTCTTCCTCGGAATATTGCGCCGCCGGCGCAGTCGTGTTCAAGAGCAACGAAAGAATACCGTTCAGATAGCCCGGGCCCTGGTCCATGGTAGCGATATCGCGGTACATCGAGAGTTCTCCCGAACCAAAGCGGATCGGCGTCTCCGGCGCAGTCAGCAGAAGATTTGCAAGTCCGGAGATAGCCACTTCCTGAGCGTCGGGCAAGCCCTTGCTGTTGTAGAGCGCGAAGTAGTAGCGCGCCGACTCGGGATAAGCGTGGATGTCTTCGAGCAGGCGCGCGCAAATGAATAGCTCCTGCGAAGTCCAAGGCGACTTGCGGCCTTCCTTGTGGCGGCGGAAATCGGTGATCGCCTGTTGCGCCACATCCAGCTTGCCTTGCTGCTGGTAGTAATAAAAAAGACGCGCCGTCGCGTTGAGATCTTCGGGGTTGGCGGTCAGCGCAGCGCGCGTCTGATCGAGAAACTTGCGCAGATTGTCGGTTTCACGCAACAGGTCGAAATAGCTTCTGACCAGTTCCGGATCCCAGAGGGGCTGGAAACTTTGCTCGTAAACCGCCAAGCCCTCACGCACCGAGCCCTGGCGGTACTCAACCATCGCCTTCGCTTTCACGGGGAAAATACGGTCGCCGGGAAATTGCTGCGTATAGTCGGCAATAAGTCTGGCGGCGGCAGCATATTCTTTCTGCGAAACTAGAAACTGCAGGAAACGGGCATAGAGCGACTGCTCGCGCGGGTAGCGGGCAATCCAGGCGCGGTACTGGGCAATGGAAACATCCTTCGGCAGACCCTGTTCCTGAATGATGCCAAAGATTCGATCAAACGATTTCCACGAGCGCTGTTCGGCTGGAGCGACAAGCTTCTCCGCTACACTCGGTGGCGCGTTGGCGATCAGCGCTAGCGTCTTGATTTCATCGGCCGGACGCAGGCGCCGGTGATAGAAATCCGCGAGGGCCAACTCGGCGTTCGTTGTATCGGACGACCTCTCGACATAGGCCTTCCAGTCAGATTCGGCCGCGGCGGAGTCGAGCTGTTGCTCGTCCTCAAGCGCGCGCAGAGAGTAAAGCTCGGCATTGCCGGGCTGCGCTTTGATGAGGTCGGCGAGCGCCGGACGAGTTTCGCGCGCTGGGCGGCGAAAGAGTACATCGCCTCCGGGCAGCGCCATGACGCGAAAGAATACGTCATGGAGCGCGCTCCCCGCCTCGATGTTCCGAACCCAGGAAGGCAGCTCGCCGACGGCAGAGATGGCAGAGCCAATTGCGATCACGAACGCAGTCACCGCCAGCAGGCGCCTACGCCGGCGCGATGAAAAACTGTATCGGCGATCACTTTGCAAACGATCAAGGAAGCACTTCAATCTGCACCTCCTGGGTCCCAATGTTGTGCGCTATATCTTCGGCGGTTACAGTCAGCGCGTACCTACCGGGAATGGTTTGTGCTGGAATCAACAGATCGCCCGTGTTGGCGGCAGCTGTCGCATTCCACCTCAGTTCGACAGGCGCAGCGCCTTCGAGTCGCGCCACCAGCGTACGGGTGCTCTGCGAGGCTCCAACCTTCAGCGTTATGGTCTGGCCGCGCTGAAAACGCTTGCGATCAAGCTTCACTTCGACGATCGGCGGCCGGCTCGCGATCACGAATGTCTTCGACTCCCGATAGGCATGCCCCAGGCGATCGCGCAGAATCAGGCGCACCGTGTAGGTTCCATCCCGCATCTCGGCCGGCGCTAGAAAGCGAGTCTGCCAGACATCTTCGGACGAAAGATGGCGAAGCGGCTGCACCAGGCCAAACGGAAACAGCGCGATGACCGAGACCATCGACGGATCGGCCTTAACCCGCAGCACGGGATCGCCAGGGCGGATAACGCGAGGCCGCAGCAAAGCGCGCGGAGCGGCCAGGAACGATGTATACGGCGTGACGAATTTGTACTGACGCGCAAGACGGATGATCTCGTCAATGGTGGCTTGATCTTCGCCATCGCGCTCGATCTTTTCGAGCAGCGCATCCACTCGGGCGCGCGCCCACAACCGCGGCAGTTGCGAGTGTGCAAGAGATTCACCCGGCAAGTTGACATTGCCTTCCATTCCGAGCGCTGCTCCGTCACGCACCCCGCTGACCTTAAAGCTGACATTTTCCTGCGGCCTCTGGAAACGCCCCACCCATGAGGCGAGAGACCCGGAAAATATTGCGCCGTGCAGCGGATAGACGCTATCGACAGCGGATTCCGGCGCTACCGTAAGCTGCAGTTGCCCAACCGGACTGCGCCCAATTTTCGCGAGAAATGAACTCAGCTTGAAGTCCATCGGTTCCGTGGAGAGTACATGTTCCAGGACCCCGTCCTGGCGCGCGAGCAGGCGAAACAAGGGCAGGTTGGCATCGTCACCCACGGCGAGAATGTAGGTGCGCGGGCGCTGCGTCTCGGCGAGTCGTTGCCATGCGGAGGCGTACCACGCTGCCAGCTTTCCATTCTGAATAGGACCACGCGTAGCGCCGCCATCGCTGAGAATGACCAGATACGCATTGTTTACTCCAGCAGCAGCCGCTTGCTGCAGTCCGGTCTCGAGCGCGCGTTGAATATCGGTGCCTCCACGCAGGCGGCTGGAGCGGACGAAATCAATCGCATGTTGAATGTGAACCGGGTCAGCGGTGGTCACAGGTAACACTTGGGTTTCACTGTTGAAAAGCACCAGGCTGAAACGATCGGTGGGACGCAGCGTCCTCAGAAGTGTTTCAAAAGCCCGGTAGCTGCGCTCTAGTTTTTCCCATTGCATCGACAGCGATGTATCGAAAAGGACAACGATTGTCTTGGGGACGATCGAGTTGGAAGCGGCGATTTCCGGTTTTTGCCCCACCGCCGCCGCTTGACCCAATCCCAGCAGAGCCTCCACCTCGAAGAAACCGGGTTCGTTCGCGCTGCGGACCGGGGATTTCTCCGTCGGCGCGGGCTGTCCACTGACCGCGTTGCGGTAGGTCAGAACCTGCAGGCTGTCGGATGCGGCGGGATCGAGGTCGTAGGTAATGGCGAAGTCTTCCGCCAGATTTACGTTCTGTGCTTCGAAGTGTCCGGCAACGAGGTGGGGCGTATTGTGATCGAATTGCAGCGGGAAGCTCTTTGCCGGCGACTGGAAGTTGCGAATTGCGTGCGCCGAGCGCAGTTCGAAGTTGACACGAAGATGGCGGGCCACCTGCGCCGAATAGGCGTCGGGACGCAACGGGATGGCGAAGTAGGACTTCAGATTCTCCACCGCAATCGACTCGTGATACTCGATTTCGAGGCGCTTCGTGCCGAATGCGGGGATTGGAACAATGCGCGCGCTGAAGACGGACGTGCGTTTCGCTTCTTCGGCGCCGCGCTCCCCCATCTCCAGCAAACCAGGATCGATGGCCTGTTGCTTGAGTTGGTTGTAGATCTCCTCCGCCCGCTTGCGCTCGAGAATTACCGCGGGGATGCGAATGGGGCCATCCCACGTGGCGAAATCAGACACAGTCGCGTGGCTGGGAAGCGCAAAAATGTAATTCCCTTCTTCGATGCTCGCGGTGTGGTTGGCAAAAACCTGGCGCACGAAGACGCGAGCATCCCCGTTGTCGATCTGGACTGTAATTTCCATTTCTTCGAGCGAGAGAATGGAAGAATCGGGCTGCTGCTTGTCGCGGGGAAGCAGCACGCCCGCGTCAGCCCGCAGCATCGCCGCAGCCAGCAGCGAAAAAAACATCGAGAGTACTATGCGTTTCATGAGTGCAGCTTCTGTTCTGGGATTCGAACCAGCCCGTTGTCAGTGCCGATGTAGAGATAACCGCCGCCAACCGCGAGCGCGGTCACGTTCAAGGACGGCAGTCCGTGGTCGATGATCGACCACCGTTCCGATTGGCGATCGAAAACGCACAAACCTTTCCCCAAAGTCCCAGCCAGCACATGATTGGGCGTCACCAGCATCGCATTGGGATTGACTTCGAAGGCGCCGGACGCATTCTCGAAAGTATGGAAATGGCCCGAGCGATCCAGACCGAGAATGCCTGCACCGTAGGTTCCTACCATCCAATCGGAACCGACGCGCACCACGCCGGTAATCCAGTTGTGCTTCAGGTTCGAACTTGTCGTGGTGTAATTCATCGTGACGTCGCCCTTTTCCAGCACCGAAAGACCTCCCAGTGTGCCGGCGAGCAGTTCGTCGTCCGCGACGCCGAGCGCATAAACATGGTTGTTCACCAAACCCTGGAAGGCGTAGATACTGCGGGCTCCACTGGGGTCGAGAAAGGTCAGGCCTGCGGGAGTCGCCAGGGCAATGCCGTCGCGATAAGCAGCAACGTCGGTCACGTGGTCGGCAATGAGCCCATCGGCGCGAGTGAGAACCTGCTGCTCGCTGCCGGCGCTGTCAAAGCGAACCAGGCCGTTCGCGGTGGCCACGTCAATCGTGCCCGCCTTCGGATCGAGCAGGATACGGTTAATGCAGAACACGTGTTCGTCTTCGATATGAGATGCGCGCGCATTGTCGGGCTCCAAAAGGTCAAGCCCGCGGTCGAAGTATCCCACCCATAGCCTGCCACTGGCATCCTTTGCCAGGGCGGAAATATTGCGATCGCTCAGCACCACTGGACCTGGTTGCAGCACTTGCTCCCATCCGAAACCGTTAGAGTTCATGCGGTAGAGTCCGCTGCGAGCCACCGCGAATACGGAATCGGCGGAGCTGAAAAGCTGGCGCACTTCGGACAACTGGGGTCTTGACTCCGAGGTCTCTTCAGCAGCCGGCCCCGGATTCGGACGTCGCCCTTCGAGCGCAATCGGAATCACGCCTTGATCTTCGGTTCCGACGTAAAGCTGTTTCGGTGTCGCGAGCAGAGCGGTAGCCATGACTCCGGGAGCGAGCACGCGGGAAAAGCGTCCGCCCCTAAAGACAGCGACACCGATTGGCGTGCCAACGTAGGTGGTATCGCCGGAAATGGCGAGCGACTCGACCTGCGGATCGGGCAGTCCTTGCGCTTCGGAGAAGTCGTCGGTAGCGGCGGCATGGAAATGAAGAACACCCCGGTCCAGAGTCCCGACCCACAAGTCCGACTCACTGCCGGCGAGGGCGGTCACATAGACATCTTTCAATGAGGGATGCAGGACGGCAATCTGCTTGCCGTCGTAGACAAGAACGCCTCGCCTTTTCGTGCCGATCAGCAGATGGCCCGAGGTATCCGGCAAAATGGCGGTGATGGCGCGCGCATCGGCGCCGTCAGGAACGATCTGCCGAAACCCGCGGCCGTTGAAGGCGAGCAGGCCATCGTTCGCGGTGGCCAGAATGATCTCAGGTTCACGGGAGTCAGCCAGAACTGCGGAAACCAGAGCGATCAGCGGCGATCCAGGAAGATCGCGGCCTACCGCATATTGGTGAACCAGAACGCCGCGCGGATCATATTCGAGAAGTCCGGCCGGACCGGCGACATAAAGATGATCCTGAAATCGAGTCGCCTGGAAGAATACCGCAGGCGAACTGATGACTTCGAAATCGGCGTTGGCAGAGGAGGCCAGCGGACGAACGACAAATCGAATCGCGCTGGCCGATCGGACGTCCCTGGCTGCCGAATGCAGAGCGCTCGTGGCGCGCCAGATTACGAACGCTCCCACTGCCATGGTGAGCAGGAGCGTGGCTGCGACTGCTCTGCGCACTGACGGGACGACCGTCCGCTTCATGACTACCTTCCTCGCAGAAAGTGAACTATAAACCTCGAACACTTCGCGGCAAATAGAAAGCAAGGTTCGTACCAAAATGTAATCTCGCCACGCGCAAGGGGTTGCGAGGCAAGCAGGGGCCGTGGGTTGTGTCACGCAGGAAACAGCGTATGGATTCAGACACGGGGGAGAAAAGAACGTTGCAGAACCGAGGAATCAAAGAAAACGTCCCGGGGGAAATCCCGGGACGTTGATGATTGGACTTCTTTGCGCGTTGCTAGTGAGAAACGGCGGCGAACAGCGGCGAGTGCATCAGGGACTGAAACTTCTGGTCGTCACTTTTGAAGTGCAGTTGCACATTGGAGCTGTCGGAATCGACAGTGGTAGCGTCGAGAGCTGTTTTTTCAATCGGGCTGGCATTCAGTTTCTTGTAGAGCATGCCGGCCTTGACGACAGACGAGAGCGTAGCCGCCGTCATCGAGTCGGCGGTGAGGACGCTCAAATCGAAATTGACTCCACTCTGGAAGTTCATGGTATAGCGCGAGGCCAGGATGCGCTTCTTGAGGGTGTCGTAGTCCGCAACTTTGGCGGCATCGCCCAGGGCGGAAAACATCATGGCCTGGGTTCCCTTCTGGTCGAGAACACTCCACACCGGCGCTCCATCCACCGCGGCCATCTGTTCCGTCATGGTCGGATTGGAATCCAACGATGGACGCTTGCCATCGCGAGTATCGAGCGCGCTCTTCAACGAAGCCTCGGTGCCGAAGGCCAACGTGTTGTCGTCCATGAAGGTCATCACCAAGCCGTTATCCATCGGGTAGATGCTGGCGGTACCGTATTTCGTGGCCGCGATCTTCTTGAGCTTCAGTTTCTTGAGGACAACTTTGGCAGAGAACGAGCCAGCCGCCACGCCGATGGTTTGAATTCCCTTCTTGTCAGTGCGGAAAGAGGCGAAGTTGAGCTGGTCGAGATCGTGCTCAGCATCAATGCCAATGCCCTTCAGGGCAGTCTCGAGCTCCTTGAGGTTGTCGGGCAGGACTTGCTGTTTGAGCGCCTGGGCGGTGGGCGAATCCTTGAGCGCGCGATAATCGACGCCGATCAGTTGCTGAATCTCAGATGGCACCATGGAGCGCGCCGAGGATGCAATCGGCATGGCGTAGCCAGCCGTGGCGCACAAAACCAAAACTGCAAGGCATACATTCTTCATAGAATCCCTCAAAAACAAAATCCTCAACACCAGCCTTTGAAAATGAGACTGTCAAGGTTTGTCTGCAACGGTTAGATGCAAGTTGCGAAACACTCGTTGGCGACCTTTGCAGTCTTTGAATCCCGTTATGACTTTGATTCTAGCCCTTAATCGGCGGGGCAGTAACGTTACTAAAGTGCGTCCTGCCCGGCGTGTTCCTAGAACGTTCTCATTCGCTTCACCTTGCGTGGGAAAATCGGGCTCTTGTTGAATTGCTCCTTAAGCCTGGAGCGCAGCGGCGCGCTTCTGCGTCTCATTCACAAAGACCTCGTCTTGCGGAGAATCCTTCTTCAACGAGTCGAGATTGATCGCAACATTCGCCAGCGCGCCTTCGAGCGCGGCTCGTGCCAGAGCAGTGGCGGTGATCAGGTCGGACTTCATATTCGGGTTGGTGATCGGCCTCAGGCTACTCGCGATCTCGGCGATCTCCGCAACTTTTCCTGCTACGCCCAGAGGGACGCTGGTCGCTTGCTTGAGCGCGGCACTGATCGCAGCGTTGCCATCTGAACCTTCTTTGGCCGACTTATAGGCCCTCATGACCACGTTATAGGAGTCGGCGTCAGCATCGATCGCCGATTTAAGCTCTTCGCGAAGCTGGCTGAGTCTGGCGATGGCTGCGCTCAGTTGGGCTTCGTATTGCACATACGCTTTTTTGCCCCGCGACATGGACGCAACCATGCCGGCCAGTCCGGCGGCCATGGCTCCGCTGGCGGCGGCGGCGCTGCCGCCTCCCGGAGTCGCGGTCGGAGCGGCGAGTTGTTCAATGAACGGTTCAACGCCGGCGCGCAGGCCGCCCACCGCCGTCTTGCCACCCATTACGGCGGTCAGGCGATTTTCCAGGATGAGCGACGAGTCGAAGTTTTCTACTTGCAGAAACCATTCGGCGGCTTGTTCCAGCGCCTTCTTGGGAATCAGCCCCACGATCTCGCTGGAGACGGGGATGACGCCGTAACGCTGGGCTTCGCGCCTCACGAATTCGAAGACGCGGTGCACCGGCGTCTGTTCGAAGTCGGTGAGGTTCATGGAAACTTGCGCCAGCCCGCGGACCAGGAATCCGGCGCCTTTGACAAAGCGTAAGCCTCCATTCGAAAAGCGCACGGCCTTTGCGATCTTCTTCGCGATGTCTACGTCGGTCGTGTTCAGGAAAACGTTGTAGGCAACCAGAAATTTGCGTGCTCCCACGACCGTCGCGCCCGCGGTGGGATGAACGCGGGCTTCGCCGAAATCAGGTTTGCGCGCAGGATTGGTCGCAATGTCGGCGCGGATGCCTTCAAACTGGCCGCGGCGGATGTTCTCCAGATTCTGGCGCTCAGGCGTGGCCGCGGCGGCTTCGTAAAGATAGACAGGGATCTGAAAGCGCTTCGCAATCTCGGCTCCAACGTGGCGAGCCATGGTGACACAGTCTTCAATGGTGACACCGTCGATGGGAATGAAGGGGACGACATCGGCCGCTCCCATGCGCGGATGCGCGCCTTGATGTTTGGTGAGATCGATCAACTCGGCGGCTTTGCCTACACCGCGAATAGCGGCTTCCTGAACGGCATCGCGTTCACCAACCAGAGTGATGACGCAACGGTTGTGGTCGGAATCCATCTCGCGATCGAGCAGATAGACTCCCGAGATTTTCATAGCTTCGATGATGGCGTCGACTTTGGCGGGGTCGCGGCCTTCAGAGAAATTAGGAACGCATTCCACAAGAGTGCTGGGCATGGCCAGAAGGATAACGGGCAGTGGAGGGGTCGGGCAACTGGGGGTCCTTAGTGGCGTGAATGGCGTCTTGTCCGTCGAGTGTCGTCCCCGGCAATGTGGCAAACGGACGACCGTGCCCGGCGCTCCACCCAGCAGTGGCAATGAACGCCCCTGGCACTGCCGAATTAGGCGATGCCGAATTTTGACAACGTGCTCGCACAACAGGCAGACTGCAACACTGAACGAGATCGGCGGCAAGGAATAATCCGAATGTCTCCATCGCGTTCTCTTTTGCGGATGCAGATTCAGCGGCCACCAACGTTAGCACTTTGCGATAGAAACGTTCTTGGTTTTCCGCGAACCCGAGAGCAATGCTAGAATCCGGGATCGCAGTTGCTAGGGGACGACAATACCAACAGCAGGAGCCTACTATGCCGAAATACGTAATTGAGCGCGAGATTCCCAACGCCGGGAAACTGACCCAGCAGGAACTCCTTGGCATCTCGCAAAAATCCTGCGGCGTTCTGCAGAAGCTTGGTCCGCAGGTGCAGTGGCTTGAAAGTTTCGTCACCGACGACAAGATCTATTGCATCTATATCGCGCCGAATGAAGAGATGGTTCGCGAACACGCCCGCCAGGGAGGGTTCCCGGCCAATCGAATTTCCGCCGTCCGATCCGTCATCAGTCCAACGACTGCGGAAGGTTAGAGCTTGACCTTTGTGCCCAAATCACGCCGGCCAACCATTGGCGTCTTTGATTCCGGCGTTGGCGGCCTCACGGTTCTGCGCGCGCTGCTCGACCGCATCCCCAACGCGCATTATCTTTACTTCGGCGACACGGCCCGCCTGCCTTACGGATCGAAGTCGGCAGCCACGGTTGCGCACTACGCCGTCGGGGCGGTGCGCTATCTGCAAGATCACGGAGCCGAGTTGCTGGTGATCGCCTGCAACACGGCCACTGCCCTCGCGCTCGACGAGATCAGAGCTGCGGCCGGGGTCGAAGTGATCGGCGTCGTCGAACCGGGAGCGCACGCCGCAACGGCGGCCAGTCGCAATCGCAAGGTGGTCGTCATCGGCACCGAGGCTACCGTCAGCAGCCATGCCTACCGGCGGGCGCTCGAGGCCCGATCCGTCATGGCGCGTGAGATGGCTTGCCCTTTGTTTGTGCCGCTGGTCGAAGAGGGGTGGCTCGAACATCCCGTGACCGAGCAGGTGGCCAGGATTTATCTATCGGAAGCTTTTTCGGAGGATGCGGGTGATGCCGACGTTTTGGTGCTCGGCTGCACCCACTATCCGCTGATTAAGCCCTTGCTGAGACGAGTGGCGCCGGGGCACGTCAAAATTGTGGATTCAGCCGAATCGACTGCCGAGGACGTGGCTTGTTACTTGGGAGAGCAAGCAAAGACCGGCCCGCCGCGTTCTTCGCCGGAGACACAGAACGTGGAACTAGGCGCTTCCAATCTCAAGTTTTTTGCCACCGATTCGGCGGAGAAGTTCAGGAAGATGGGAACGCGTTTTCTGGGACTTCCGGTCGAAGATGTAGTGCATGTGGATTTGAAAGAATAGACGGGACCCGTGCTGCGCGTGGCTGGACGAACGCCCGTGCCTCAAAGAAAAACGGCCGCTTGTGGCGGCCGCTATCGGGGCTCCTAAACCTTATTCTCTCAATTCCCTTCCCGCCTCAGTACAAATGGAAATCAACTTCCACGCTCACAAGCGCGGCCACCGGCTTGCCATCTTTCTTGGCCGGTTCGAAACGCCATTTCTTGACTGCTTCTATCGCCTTTTCATCCAATCCCAATCCTAAAGTGCGAACTACTCGAATGTCGCGAGGAGTGCCGTCGGGGCTCACGACCAACTGCAATACCACCGTGCCCATGTGCTTAACTTTGCGGGCTTCTTCCGAGTACTCGGGTTCCGGCGCGTAAATTTCTTTCGGAGCGGAAACGCCGCCGCCGACACGAAATACACCGCCTCCGGTACCACCACCATGACCGGGACCGTATCCGGGTCCCTCCCCCGAACCCACACCACCGCCGCTGCCCGAGCCAATGCCCCCGCCCGAGCCCGTTCCGTTCGAAGGCACCGACGGAAGATGTGAAAGCGGGTCGCCCAGTTCCGGCATATTCGGCTGCTGCAGATGGATGTCGGGAGGAACCACAATCGTCGGGGCTACCGGCAGTTTCGGATCGAGATTGCGAATCACGGCTGCGGGCGGAGTGATCTGCTGCATGGATTGTTTGGGCAAACGGCCCTGCGACGCCTGCAACTTATCGCGATCGCCGCCACCACCCCCGCCTCCGCTCACCGACTTTGATGGCGGCAAGACCGGAAGATCATCGGGTGCAATCAACAAAACGGTCTCCTTCGGCTTGGCGACATCGACGATCCGTCGCCCCAGGAATGTCGCCGCGATGATCACCGCCACCGCGAGCAGGTGGATGACCGTCGAGCCAGCCGCTCCGCGTCCCTTGTAGTTGTAGAAGCCCCAGATATCGCGCACCGGCACCGGCTTCGAAGTCAGCACCAGGGGCGGAAGTTTCTTGGGAAAAAAGAAGTCGTCTACGTTGCGGAACAGGGATTTCCACAGAGGCTCGTTCAGAGTCTGGTTGTTCAGCAGAAGATGAAGCTCGGGTTCTGGACCCAGCGGATTCTGCGGTGATTCGAGTTCTGCCATATTTTCCCGAGCCGAAACCCAGTTGCAAGCTTCAGGGAGCCAATCAATTTGGATGCGCGAGCTGTCCCCAAAGGTCGCTCGTAAATCGCACTCACTCTGCAGCCTATACGTATCTTATTTCGTTAGATGCACGTTGGCCTTTGATCTACTAAAAATTGTACACGGTTTTTCACGGGCGCAAACAGTACTTTTTGAATTCGTACCTGGGCCTCAGCGCGCAAGCGCGTATCCTACCGGATTCCCTATATAATGAGAAGATTCAATCAGTTGGGAGAACCTTGCGAGTGCCGATGGATCTGAAATCCAGCATCAATTTGCCTAAGACCGCCTTCCCCATGAAGGCCGGCCTCCCTCAAAACGAGCCCAAAATGCTGGAGCGATGGGAACAGATGGGGCTCTACGAGCGCATTCGTCAAGCGCGGAAAGGCAAGAAAAAGTACATCCTGCATGACGGACCTCCCTACACTAGCGGGCCGATCCACCTGGGCACCGCTATGAACAAGTGCCTCAAGGATTTTGTGGTCAAGTCAAAGACAATGTCCGGGTTCGACGCGCCTTACGTCCCCGGCTGGGATTGCCACGGCTTGCCGATCGAGATCAAGGTCGACAAAGAACTTGGTGGCAAGAAGCTGGAGATGCACCCTACCGCCGTCCGCGCCGAGTGCCGCAGGTACGCGCAGAAGTATCTCGACTTGCAGCGCCAGCAATTCAAGCGCATCGGCGTCTTCGGACGCTTTGACAGACCTTACGCGACCATGACGCCGCAGTACGAGTCGGTCGTGCTCCAGACTTTCTTCTCTTTCTATGAGAATGGATTCGTCTACAAAGGACTGCGCGCCGTTTACTGGTGTATGCACGACGAAACGGCTCTGGCCGAAGCCGAAGTCGAATACGAGAACCACACCAGCTCTACCGTGTGGGTCAAATACGCGTTGCTCGATGACCCCGCAGGCATCGATCCGGCCCTGGCAGGCAAGAAACTTTCCACCATCATCTGGACGACAACCCCATGGACGCTGCCCGCCTCCATGGCCGTGGCTTTTCATCCCAACGAAGAGTATGTCGGGCTGGAATCGGGTGGCGAAGTTTATATCGTTGCCTCCAAGCTCGCGAAAGATGCCGCCGAGAAGTGCGGCCTCGCCAACCCGCGCGAAATCGCCCATTTCCCCGGACGCAAACTGGAGCGGCTGAACTTTCAGCATCCATTCCTCGACCGCAAAGTCCTCGGCGTCCTCGCCGATTACGTGACCATGGACACGGGAACCGGAGTCGTGCACACCGCGCCCTCGCACGGTGCGGAAGACTTCGCCACCGGGGTCAAGTACGGACTCGATGCCACCAGCAACGTCGACGAAAAAGGCATCTTGCGCAACGGCCTGCCTGAATATGACGGCAAACGGGTGTGGGAGGCCAATCAGCCCATCATCGACCTGGTAAAAAAACGCGGCGCGCTGCTGCACACGGAAAAAACCGAGCACTCGTATCCGCACTGCTGGCGCTGCCACAATCCCGTGATCTTCCGCGCCACCGAGCAGTGGTTTATTTCCATGGAAACCCCAATGCCGGGCGGCCATGGCAAAGACGACACGCTGCGCACGCGCACGCTCAGCGAGATTAAGAGCGTGAAATGGGACCCCACCTGGGGTGAAGAACGTCTCTCCAACATGATTCAGACTCGCCCCGACTGGTGCATCTCGCGCCAGCGCGTTTGGGGCGTGCCCATCGCCGTCTTTCTTTGCGAAAGCTGCGGCAAGCCGCTCAACGACCGCGCCATCAATCGTAAGGTCGTCGAACTTTTTGGCCGATCGGGCGCCGATGCCTGGTTCACTTCCGAACCCGACAGCATTATTCCCGCTGGCACCAAGTGCCCGCATTGCGGCGGCGCGAAGTTCGAAAAGGAATTTGACATCTTCGACGTCTGGCTTGAATCCGGTGCCAGTTATCTGGCCCTGGTTGCGGACGAGCCCGACTATTATCCGTGGCCTTCCGATCTCTACCTTGAAGGCGGCGACCAGTACCGCGGTTGGTTCCAATCGTCCCTTCTATGCGCCATGGGCACTCACGCTACCCCTCCGTATCGCGGCGTGGTCACGCCCGGCTGGACGCTGGACGAAAAAGGGCAGGCCATGTCGAAATCGCGTGGCAACGATGTCGATCCGGTCGACATCGCCAGCCGGCTGGGCGGAGAAATCGTTCGCCTGTGGACAGCTTCGGTAGACTTCCGCGAAGACGTGGTTGGCTCCGAAGCTCTGATGCAGCGCGTCGGCGAAAACTACAAAAAGATTCGCAACACGTTCCGCTACGTACTGAGCAACCTCTACGATTTCGATCCGGTGAAAGACGCCGTGTCTTTCGATCAGATGGAGGAACTCGACCAGTACATGCTGCGTCAGACCTGCGCGTTCGCGGCCGACGTGCGCAGCGGCTATGACGAGTTCGCCTTCCACCGGATCTATCACCGGGTGAACCATTTCTGCATCGTGGATTTGAGCGCGTTCTACTTTGACGTGCTGAAAGACCGCCTCTACATTTCAGCGCCGAAGTCGCACGGCCGCCGCAGTGCACAAACCGCGATCTGGCGCATCGGGGAAGCGCTGACTCGATTGCTGGCGCCGATACTGACTTTCACCTCCGAGGAGGTCTGGCCATATTTGCCCAAGGCCGAGGGCCGCGAAGAGAGCGTGCACCTTGCAAGCTTCCCGAACGCAACCGAAATTGCAGGCATGGGAACGGCGCCGGCTGATTCGACTCAGCAAGCCGATTGGACGACGCTGCGTTCCGTCCGCGACGAAGTGCTGAAGGCTCTCGAAGAAGCCCGTAACAGCAAACTCATCGGCGGCGGCCTGGAAGCTCAAGTCCTGCTCACCGCTCCCGATCCCGTACATTCGGTTTTGAAGCGCTACGAGGCTCAATTGCGCTACCTGTTCATCGTCTCGGCAGTCAGCGTGGCTCAAGGTCCCACCAACGGCACAGGCAGCGTACACGTGGAAGTCAAGAAAGCCGGCGGCCAAAAATGCGAACGTTGTTGGAATTACTCGATCCACGTCGGCGAAGATCAGAACTATCCGACGGTATGCGAGCGCTGCAGCGCCGTGCTCAAAGAAATTGCAAGCGCGTAACCGGAGCATCCTCAAACGCGATAAAGTATAAGAGGAAGCTCCCGGGTCATGCGCAAATATCATTTTCTGATTGCACTGTCGGTCGTGGTTCTCGATCGCTGCACCAAGTGGACGATCGCGCGCCGTCTTTCCCTGCATGACAGCATCCCGGTGATTCCCGGATTTTTTCGCATCATCCACGCCGAAAACCCGGGGGCGGCGTTTGGCATTTTTGCGGATTCTCCTTCGGAATGGAAAGTCGGATTGCTGATCGCGTTTTCCGTGATTGCGCTGCTGATCGTCTCCGTGCTGCTCTGGAAAAACAGTCACAGCCTGAACTCGACTGGGATCGGGCTGTCGTTGATTCTGGGCGGCGCCATGGGGAATCTGTGGGACCGCCTGGTCAGCCGGCATGTGGTGGATTTTTTGCTCTTCTATGTCGGCCCACATCAGTGGCCGGCCTTCAACGTGGCCGACAGCGCGATTGTGGTAGGAGCGGGACTGCTGGTGTTTGAGATCGTGTTCACCAAATCGCCCAGCGAGCAATCAGCATAACGCAAATGGTTGCGGCTTGGGCGATAGCAAAAAAACCTCCGTCTCAGCGCTTTGCTGACCTCTGGTCTTGCCCTCCCTTACCTCCGTAACTGGAGTCTCCCGCGCCGCAATGCCAAGATCGGGAGCAGTTGGCCGGAGGCTCTTGATGCGAAAATATGTGGTCATCAGCTTTTCTTTGATCTTGTGGGCGGAAATGTGCGCCGGCCTATTGGCCGAAACCCAGATTCCGAAAGCTCCCCAAACTGCCCGTCAGGCGCTGATGGAAATGTTCTTCAACCAGGAACCGGGAACCTTCCTCAAACATCTGCCTGCCGTCACCCGCGCCGCGCTCGAGAAATCGGGGACACTGACCAGCATGCAGCAGTATTCCGCACTCGCCGGGCAGATCCAAACCCAGGGAAAAAGTTTTAAGACTTTTGAGACTGGGCCGGTCATGCTGGCCACAGAAGATCCCAAGACCGACCAGAAGTTTGAGATCGTGGTGGACAAGGACTCCCTGCAAGGCGATCAGGACGACATCGAGGTATCCTTCCGCAGCTATAAAGACAAGCAGGCGCAACCGACCGCCTTCAAGCCACGCATCGTCTTCTCCATGAAAATGGAATCGGGGTTGTGGAAATTGAATGACATTGCCATTACTGTCAATCTGCCCCTTGACGACGCCGATTTCTTGAAACGCATCTCGGATGGCATAGCAGCGCGGGCCGCAGCCGCCAGTCCGTTGCTCCACACCCAAGGCATCGGCCAGGCTCCGGGACAGATTACGACACCCATTACGACCCGCATTCCCAACAACACTTTCGGGAGCGATACCAGCACTCTGACGGCACTGCGCAAGATTCTCAAGGCAGAATCTACCTACGCCGCAACCTATCCCGCGGTCGGGTATACCTGCAGCCTCTCCGATCTCGGTGGCTTTGGCGCCAGCGAACCCAACGAACGCCAAGCCATGCTGATCGATATCGGACTGGTCAGCGGCAAACATCAGGGCTACAGTTTCTCGCTGTCGGGGTGCGCCGGTACTCCCGCCGCGAGTTTCCAGTTGACGGCCACACCCATCGGCAACAGTTACGGTCGCCGCGCATTTTGTAGCGATCGATCAGGCATCATTCGCTTTTCGACCGATGGCCAGGCTGCGACCTGTCTGGGGCATGGGACGGCCTTGCCGTAGACGCTGTCATTGGACTTCACCTAAGTTCGGCTTTTGGTTGCGCTAAGGCGTCCCGTAGAGCTGGCGGTAGACGTTGGCATTGCGCAGGATGGCTTGCACGTATTCGCGGGTTTCAGTAAAGGGGATGGACTCGACGAATTCTTGCGGATCGCGGTAGTGACCCTGTCCCAGCCAGTCTTCCACCCGGTCCGAGCCGGCGTTGTAGGCGGCCAGCGCGTACTCGAACTGCCCGTTGTACCGATCGACCATATCCTTGAAGTAGCGCGTGCCGAGTTGGAGGTTCACGGCAGGCGTGTAGAGTTGCGGCGCCGAGTATCTCTTAAGCTTGACTTGCTTGGCAACGCTTTTCCCGGTCTTCGGCAGAAGCTGCATCAGACCCACGGCGTTGGCGCGAGAGATGGCCGCGGCATTAAATTCCGATTCCTGCCGGATCAGCGACGCAACCAGGTAGGGGTCGAGCCCGTTCAGATCCGAATATTTGCGCAGATCAGCCCAGTAAGCTTTCGGGAAAAGCGCTTCCCAGTAAGGACGCGGCAGGTCGGGAATGTCGACGGCAAAATAGTTGGGCGTCGAGTGCTTCATGATCTCGATGCCGCGATCATAGCGGCCAAGATCCTGGTAAACGCGCGCCATCGCCGGAGGCGCCCAGGAACCGCCTTCCTGGCTGGCAGCGGCCTGAAGTTCCCGCACAGCCAAATCGGCCAGTCCGCCATTCGAAAGCAGACGCGCCCGGGCTACACGCAGATTGTCCTCGGGAGGGTCGGCGGCGGTAATCTTTCCCGCGCTTGACAGCGGAGAAACGCGGTCGAGCAGGGCGTAGTGAGGCGGAGGTTCCTTCATGGGTACGTCATTCAGCGACGCATCCTTGAGCGAGCTTTCTTTCGATACAGCTGGCTTCGACGCCGCTTCCTTGGCCATCGCGGCACCTGCGCCCGGCAGGCTTCTCAAACGCCGCCTTCCGAATTCCGCGTAGTAGTAGTTGTGAAAGCGGTCGGAGAGTTTCTGATAAAAGGCCCGCGCCATCGCCGGATTCCCATCTTCTTCGGCAATGCGAGCGCGCCAGTAGAGCGCGGCTGGCACCTCTGCGGAGTCGGGATAGAGGGCGATCTGATTTTCGAAACCCTGGCGGGCTTCATCGGTGCGGCCTTGCCGAAAGGCGAGCCAGCTAGCCTTCCAGTGGGCATACGATGCCTTGCTGCCATTCGGGAAGCGCTGCTGCAATTCGCGGAAAGAATCGATGGCCTTATCGTAGTCGCGCTTTAGAAGGTGCATGTTCCCGGCCGAAAACAGCGCCTGTTCGAGCCAGGGGCTGGTGGGACCAAAGCGCCGCAGTTCGTTGAGCGTCTTTTCCACTGCCTCTTCGTCGCTGGACGAACGCTCGGTCTCGCTCAGCAGGTAGAGGCGCTCAGCTTCGGAGTCGCCGACATTCTGCACCCCCATGGCCGTCAGAATCTGCCGGGCATCGTGACTGCGTCCATTTTTTTCCAGCGCTCCAGCCAGAGCCAGTTGGACCTCCGGACGAATCGTGGGACTGACTTCGGCGACCAGCGCCTGGTACTCGTGCACCGCATCGCCGTAGTGCTTCGCTTTGAGCAGCAGATCGGCACGAGCGCGGCGTTCGGCGACATCGCCGGAGATCCCAAGCTTGTGCAATTCCGCTCCCGCCGCGTCTGCCTCGGAACTGTTGGGCAGGTTGAAATAAACATTGCGGAAAGCGCTGGCCGCCTTCTGATTGTCGCCCGCCGCTTCGTAGGCGCGGCCCAGGGCAAATTCGAGGTCGCTGCGCACCGGCGCGCGATCTTTCTCGAGCAGCGCGGCTGCTTCCGCCGCGCGATCCTCATTGAGCAGCGCATCGGCGTATACCAGATCCGCATCGCGAACCAGCAGCGAGTCGGGAAAGTTCTTGCTGAAATCAGCCAGCGTGGAGAGCGCTTCGGCGTTATGAGCCGTTTTCAGGTAAGCATCGCCCAGATAATAGGCAACGTAGTCGCCGAGTTCGCTGGCGCCCGCCTTGGCCCGATTGAGCGGGTCGATTGCCTTGCCGTAATCGTGGTCGAGCGTGTGGGCATACCCAAGAACGAGCCAGGCCAGGGCTCCGGCATCTTCTTTGGCGTGACGGCGGGCGTAGGCTTCAACTCCGGCGTAGGCAGGGGCGGTGCGTTCCTGCAACAACTGCTGCGCCATGAAACGGAGACTGGCCGAGGCAACAAAGGCCTGGCGCGCCCGGCGCACCCGCGGAGAGACGCTTTTATGCTTCTTCCGGGCCGTGGAAGCGGCGGCCGTGCCCTTGCTCTTGCTCGGGGCTGAGCCGTGCGGGGTGGGCGTGCGTTTGACCGCTGAAGGATTCGCGGGTGTGCCGTCGGTCGGTGCGGACGTGGGCGATTGGGATTGGGCGTTCGCGGGCGGCCAAGAGCCGAGCGAAAACAGGAGTAAAATTCCAGCGAAAGCCACCACTGCAAAACAGCGCACTCAAACCCTACCTACTGCCTGAAATCGGCACCCATGATGGAGAGATCGTCTTCTGCGAGACTTCGTATTATTTCATGCTGAAAGTAATCGCCGGAAGCAGCAACCGTATTCCCGTAACGTTTCTGGTACATGGCTCGGCTTTTTTCAATCGCTTCCTGCAGTCGGTCGTAAAGATCCTTGTTCTTCCGCCCCTCCACGACCTTGGCCTGATTGTAGAGCTTGATCTCGTCGACCAGGAGACGGGCAAAACGCTGCGCCTTGCGATGCACATCCTGTTCTTCAGGCGAGATCGTGGCCACCGGCAAATCAGAGGTCGCGAGAGTCGGCGGAAAAGAATCCGGCGCAATCGGCGGCAACCCGACAGACGGAGCCTCGGCTTCGCCCCCCGAGGCAGCCAACGCGGACTGAACTTCGGTGACGGCACTCTGCGCCTCGGCCCTTGTACTCTCGGCGATTGTGCCGGCAGTGACCTGTGGCGCGTCAACCGGCGTGTTGGCAACACATTCGGAAGGTGTTCCCGCGGAGGCCGATGCTGCCATGGCATGTCCGACCGCATGCACTGGAGCGGACGCGGCAAAGGGGTCATTAAATGCAGGTGCTGCAGGTGCCGAGGACGAGCGGGCTGCCGGTTCGTGCGGCGAGGTCTGCGGCCATGTCGGACCGTGACTTTCGCTATGACTGTCACCATGACCGTCACTCTGCCCCTCCGACTGTACGGCGGGCGAGTCTTTATGTGCCTGCTTCCGCAGGGAGTTGACCTCAAGCCATGCGCTCGTCGAAAGCACGAGAAGTTCGAGCGATCCGGAATCAAGCAAGCCTGAGTCCTCGGGACCGCCGTCCGCGTATACCAGCGCGGCTACTTTGTCTTTCAACATCAGAGGCAGAATCCAGGCTTCCCCGCTGGCTGGCGCTCCCACTTCCCCCAGGAAGCGTGCATCGAGATCGGCCACCTTCGCGCTGGCCGCGACCTGGTCCACGAGGGTGCGAACGACCGCAGGCGCGTTTTGGTCAAGCGCAAAGTCTTTGACCGCATCGCCCTTGGCAAAGCCGCGCGCCTGCCACCCGGTGGCATGGCTTCCTTTGACCACGAAGAGAGCGATCCGCGCGGCGTAGCGGGCACCCGTATCGAGCAAGGCCCGCAGTATTTCCCGTTGCGAGGTTCCCAGCTGGATTTCGGCCACGGCTCGAGCCAGATCGGCCGAGCCGGGAGCGAGCGCGCTGCCAGAACTGGTGGTTGCGGCCCCCGGAGCAACCGCGATCTCGTCCATCACCCGGCGAACAATCTCGGTGCGGATTTGGGCCGCGTGGCTGTCCAGAACCTGACCAGCCACCCGTTCTACAATTGCTTCAATCCAACCGCGCTCCTTCATGCGTACTCCCAAGTAAAAGTATTGTCGGGGGCGAAGGAAGTAACCTTCTAACCTCTTATTGTATGGCGGCTTGCGTCTATTAGCGGCGCACCTTGGTACCTGCCCTAGTGGTGCCGTAAAGCGGTCAATCTCTTAGGAAAGGAAACTTTCTGGCATCCACGCGTCGAAACAGCCTACTGCAAACCGCCGTTAGCAAGTACAATAGCACTGCGGATTCCGTGGCACTGTCGGAAAAATCTGCATCAAGTTACGAATGAGTACCATCCAACCCAACATAGAGCAACCGGTCAGCGAAGAGATGCAGCTGGTCCGGCGCGCGAAACGCGGCGACGATCAGGCGTTCGAAGAGTTGGTGAGGCGCTATGATCGCAACGTTTTCCGCATTGCACAGCACATTACGCAGAATCGCGAGGATGCTGAAGATGTGGTTCAGGAAGCCTTCCTCAAGGCGTATGGCAACCTGGCGAAGTTCCAGGAACAGTCCAAGTTTTATACCTGGCTGGTGCGTATTGCGGTCAACGAAGCGCTGATGAAGTTGCGCCGGAGAAAGCCGGAACGCACGGTTTCTCTGGACGAGGAAGTAAAAACTGAAGACGACTCGCTGCCCCGTGAGGTTGCGGATTGGAGCCCCAATCCAGAACAGATGTACAACCAGGCGGAGCTGCGGGAGATTCTGACTCGCACCATTCAAGGATTGCCATCGGGATTCCGGACCGTGTTCGTACTTCGCGACGTGGAAGGCCTGTCGACCGAAGAGACGGCGCAGGCTCTCGAACTCAGCATTCCGGCGGTGAAGTCTCGGTTGCTCCGCGCCCGCCTGCAATTGCGCGAGCGGCTGAACCGTTACTTTCAGAAAAGGGCGAGTGGAGATGGCGACCAGTGAAGTGTTCTGAGTTTCTCAACGAATTAACCAACTACCTCGATGGCGCGCTGGACGCCCGCACCAAGACCGAACTCGACGACCATCTGGCATGGTGCCACAACTGCTACGTGGTCTGCGATACCACCCGCAAGACCATCGAGATTTATCGCGACTCCGAGCTTTATGAGTTGCCCGACGATCTGCGGACGCGGCTGCGCTCTGCCATTATGACCAAGTGCGCGGCGCATAAGAAGTCCGACCCGCCGCACAGCTGACCGGTCATAGTGCACGTCGACATATTTCCTGTTTTCCCTGTGTATTCCCGCTGCTGGCCCCGGATGCGCCCAAGCGTTTGATTCCGTGGCGCGTGAGAGCCGTACCTCCTCTGCTATTGGCCTCGCGAACCTTTTTCGTCATCCTCGAATCTAAACAGTTAGATCTCGCCTCGCTGTTGCAATGCAGGAGGTGGTTCGGCTTTATCGTTTTAATCTGTGGAGGCTATCCGATGTTTTCAAAGTTGATGGATGCCATGTTTGGTTGCCGGCACGAGCGCTACAGTTTTCCCATCACGGTGCGCGCCGGTTCTCGACGCGCTCAGACCGCGCAGCGGACGGGCACTTATGTTGCCTGCCTGGATTGCGGCAAGGAATTTCGCTATGACTGGCAGGAAATGAAGATTGTGGGATCACAGGTACGAGAGATCGCCCGTTCCCTAGTCACGAAAGAAGCCGCCTGAGGATTCCAAAAGAAGGTTCGCGCTGTTCCCCCGCAGTGCCTTCTTCTTAGCCCTTAGCGTCTGAAACTGAACATTCCACGCGAGTCTCCCCGAGTTCTTGCTCTTCGTTTTCCCGTTTTGGAACAGCCCCTGCCTGACTGCATCTCGAAGTGGCTTCCTGCGCACTCATTCCGTCCCACTGATTTCATCGTAGAAGGCACAAAACATCACATCCGATTGTGACGGAAGTGTGGCCGTCATTCGAGGCATGGGCTGGAAATTTTCCTACCTTCCCGACCGCGCCAAAGCGCATAATTAAATCAGTTCCGAGCCCGGAGCACGCTTCTCTTTTTCCTTCCAGAAGCTTTCCCGCTCTCCCGCTCGGACGGGAGGTGTCTGTGCCTCTTTCCATGCTTCGGGAATTCCTCGATCGTAACCGCATTCAATACCTGGTGATCTCGCACTCCGTGGCCTACACCGCGCAGGGGATTGCCGCCCTTACTCACACACCCGGGAAAGAACTGGCAAAAACCGTCATGGTGATGTTGGATGGACGGCTCGCGATGGCCGTCGTGCCAGCTTCATTTCGAGTGGATCTATACCGGCTCAAGAAATACCTGGGTGCAGTCTCGGTGGAACTGGCCAGCGAACTCGAATTTCGCGGCCGTTTTCCGGACTGCGAAACCGGGTCGATGCCACCCTTCGGCAATCTTTACGGCATGGATGTTTTCGTGGATCAGTCGCTGGCCGAAGATCACGAAATCGCCTTCAACGCTGGTTCGCACCGGGAACTGGTGCGCATGAGGTTCGCCGACTTCAATCAATTGGTGAAGCCGGTGCTCCTGCCGCTGGCGGGGAAGGCCCATATTCACGCGGCTTGAGTGCTGCGGGCAGTGGGTCGTTGGTCGCTAGCCGCTAGGCTTGTTCGCTAGAGCCGTTGTTCGCGAACAGCCAACGACCAAGGACTGCAGCCGAAGCCTCCAAGCGGGCGGTGCTTCGGCGAACTGGGATATTCCTGTTTTTTTCATACAATCTTCATAAATCACTGTGTTAGATTTGCCCCTCAGACTAAAAACAGCTTTTTTTCTGGAGGAAACTGCATTGGGCAAGGACATGGTCCCCAAGAAAATCTTCTTCACCAAAGGAGTGGGGAAACACAAAGAGCGCCTCACCTCTTTCGAACTTGCGTTGCGTGACGCCGGCATCGCCGCGCAAAATCTCGTGCGCGTCTCTTCCATCTTTCCGCCCAACTGCAAACTTGTTCCGCGCTCGCAGGGACTCACTTACCTATCGCCTGGAGAAGTTGTATTCGCGGTCGTCGCCGAAAACTCCACTCACGAACCCCATCGCCTTCTGGCCTCTTCGATTGGCGTCGCCATTCCTGCCGACCGCAACACCTATGGCTACCTGAGCGAGCACCACTCCTTCGGTGAGACCGAAGATGCCGCCGGAGATTACGCGGAAGAACTCGCCGCTGAAATGCTGGCCACCACTCTGAACGTGGAGTTCGATTCCGACCGCTCGTGGGACGAGAAAAAAGAGATCTACCGTATCTCGAATAAGATCGTTCGGACAGCGAATGTTACGCAATCGGCTGTAGGCGACAAGCGCGGTTTGTGGACTACAGTGATCGCGTCGGCTGTGCTGATCTTCGACTAGAGGCTACTTTTGGCTCTTGTCGAAGCGCAAGTGTACTAGCGAGTCGACCTCACTATCGAGCTCACTTTGCGACGGCGCGCCCGCTCTGACCACGAGGATTCGTCGATCGGACAGAGTAATCGCGATTGCTGAGTTGTAGCGGGGCACTTGATTCGGAGTGGAGAAATCCAGCCGCCAATAGTCATAGCTTGGCTCGGGAACCTTGGTTGGACCAACGATTTTGACGTCTTTCACGCCCAGCCACATTCCTTTAATCTCGCCAATATAGGCCAGCGCAACTGTATCGTGAGTCTTGTCGCTGCTCCGCTGTTTTGTGTCGTAAAGAAACGCCATTCTGAGTGCACCGCCGCGCTGCGGTGGATCCCAGAGAGTCAAGATCATGCGTTCTCGGCCAGTGGTGTCGTGACCGAAGAGTTTATTGTTCTCGTCGACCTTCGGGCTGAATTTCTCCGGAAACTCGTACGTCAGCCCCATGCTCTCTTCGCGGAAGACATTTCCACGAACGCTGCCTTTACCCTGAGCAACGCACAGTGTGCAGATAACTATCGCGCCGACCAACGCCCCAATGAACCGCCTCATTCTCCCGCCTTCGCCAGCTTCTTCTTCGCGGCCGGCTTCTTCTCCAGTCGCTCCAGCACGGCGGCCACAATCAGCGGCAGGCCTACCGTAGCGTCCACAAAAACTTCGCCAAACTTCCCGCCTTCCGCTGGAGGCACGAACTTACCCCACGAGACCGCTTCGCTATACGGACTGCCCGACAGCCCGCCCCAGTAAACCGGTTCCGGGCAGATGCGCAGTCCATAGTGATAGCGCTTCAGCGGCAGGTCTTCCCCTCCCCGGCGGTGGCGCAATTCGATGAACGGCCCGAACTGCTGCGACCAGTTGCGCGGAACACCGCCGCCAATGGTGAAGATTCCCAGCCGCTTCTGACCGAGCAGGGTTGCGGCGAAGTGTTCCAGGTCTTCAAAGGGATCGAAACGGAATCGCGGCTTGCTTTCTTTGTCGCGCTCGCGGTTGGTCAATGCATAGTCGAGTCCGAGCTCGGAATCGGAGAATGCGGGCACAAATACGGAAACATTTTTTTCGTAGGCCGACTTCAGAATGCCGCGTTGCCCTTTGGCGCGCTTGGCCAGATGCGCGCCAATCGCGCGGTTCAACTTATACGAGCACATGACTTCGTCCGCGTCCCAGCCGCCAAACACCGCGGCCATCACGCGCTCCACGTCGTCGAGGTTCTGCTCGGGTTCGAGCGTGTCGTAGACGCGGTTGTATCCCGCCTCGTAGAGTTCCTCGTCACTGAGCTCCGGATTATGCCGGAAATGAGCGCGCCCGGTCGCTTCGACCAGCCCATGCGCCATCAGCGCGCCAGTGGAAACGATAGCATTCACGATACCGCGATCGATCAGCTCCGCAATCACCAGGCCTTGCTTGGCCACGGTCATCGCGCCAGCAAGCGTCATAACAACGAAGCATTCTTTGTCGCGCGCCATGGCCTCCAGCACGTCGGCCGCTTCGCCAAGCTGGCGGCCGGTGAAGGCTGTCTTCGACATGGCGCGCACCAGGTCGTCGATGGATCGAATCTTGCCGAGATCCAGTGGCTCCAGCGGAATCAGACGATCGGCCACCGGGTCGTGCAGCTTGCGATCAATGCCCGCGCCTTCCTGATGATTAGCGTGCTTCGAACTACTCTTGTGCTTCAAGGGCAATTCCTCCGCGGTAGGGATGCGTTTTGGTGAAAAACCAATGTACTAGAAGTTCGTGAATGCGGCGAAACGCACCGCGGACGTTACGGCCTGATGTCGATCGGAGTACCGACTTGAACCAGGCTCCAGAGTTCATCCATTTCTTCGTTTGAGACAGCGATGCATCCGTCTGTCCAGTCGTGCAGAGTGTGCGTTTTCCCGACCCACGCATACTCTTTGGGAAGCCCGTGCAGCATGATATCGCCTCCAGGACTGACTCCGAGTTTCTTTGCGGCCGCGACGTCTTTCGGGGCCGGATAGGAAATGTGAAAGGCTTTGTAGTAATGGCTGCCAGGGTTTCGTCCATCGAGTACATAAGTCCCCTCGGGGGTTCGATGATCTCCCTGGCGCATTTTTGGCCCAACAGGTTCGCTTCCGAGCGCGACCTTGTATGACCGTACTTCCTTCCCCCCTGACAGAAGCACCAGCTTGCGCTGTTGCTTGTAAACGACGACCCGATCGACTTCGACGCGCGTGTTCTGTGCGATAAGGAATAACCCGGAGGTGAACAAAAAGAAAGCGGCTGCGAGTATTCGCATTCACATAATTCTATCCGCAACGGCAGTCACTCGCTTTGGTATCCTAAGGCCTAGTTGTTGTGCTGTGAAGTTGCAGTCCGTTTGCGGATGCGCTGAATGAACAACCCGGATGGAGAAGCAATTGACGGATCAATTCACCATCGCCCTGATCCAAATGTCGTGCGGCCCCGAGCCCGCCGATAATCTGACTAAGGCGCTAGATCGCGTAGCGGAGGCGGCACGAAAGGGCGCCCACGTCGTCTGCCTGCCCGAGCTTTTCCAGACGCAGTATTTCTGCCAGCGCGAAGACGCCGCGCTTTTCGATCTCGCGGAGCCGATCCCCGGAGCCACCACAGAAATCCTCGCCGCCGCCGCCCTCAAGAATCAGGTTGTGCTGATCGCGTCGCTCTTCGAGAAGCGCGCGCCGGGGCTCTATCACAACACGGCGGCCATTTTCGATTCAGGTGGCGCTCTCGGCGGCATCTACCGCAAGATGCACATTCCCGACGATCCGCTTTACTACGAGAAGTTTTATTTCACTCCCGGCGATCTGGGCTTCAAGGCTTTCGAAACTTCCGCCGGAAAACTCGGCACGCTGGTCTGCTGGGATCAGTGGTATCCCGAAGGCGCGCGCCTCACAGCTCTGCAAGGAGCGAGCATCCTGTTTTATCCGACCGCCATCGGATGGCATCCCGCCGAGAAGGCCGAATTCGGCGAGGCGCAACACGATGCCTGGCGCACCATCCAGCGAGCGCACGCCATCGCGAACGGCGTTTATGTCGGCGTGGTGAATCGCGTCGGCCTTGAGACCGGTGATATCCGCGGCAATTCCGTGCCCGGCAAAGGCCTCGAGTTCTGGGGAGGGTCGTTCTTTTGCGACCCGTTCGGCCGCGTCCTGGCCGAAGCATCACACGATAAAGAAGAAATTCTGCTCGGCGAAGTGGACCTGAGTCATCTCGAAGACATTCGCCGCAACTGGCCTTTCCTGCGCGACCGTCGCATCGACGCGTACGCTCCCATCACCAGCCGCATGCTCGACGGAAAATAGCAATGCCCAGATCTTCCGCCACGCGCGCCAAACTCCCCGCCGCCCAGGGCTACCGCATGCCCGCGGAATGGGAACCCCACGAATCCACCTGGCTGGCCTGGCCACACCTTCGCGATGACTGGCCCGGCAAGTTCGAGCCGATTCCGTGGGTCTATGCCGAAATCGTTCGCAACCTGGCGCGGCATGAGCGTGTAGACCTGATCGTCAATGACGCCAACTGGGAAAATCGGGCGCGCACGGTGCTCGAAAAAGCAGGCGCGCTGTCTGACAACGTTTCCATCCACCGCTGGCGCACGGATCGCGTCTGGACGCGCGACTCCGGTTGCATCTTCCTGGCGCCGCCCGCCGATCGTCACCGTGACAAAGTGGATTCCAGCCTGCTGGCGCTGCACTTTCAGTTCAACGCATGGGCGAAATATCCAAATTACACGCAGGACGAAAAAGTCGGACACCGTATGGCGAAGTCGGCTGGGGTTCGAGTCGTCCAACCGGTCAGCGTGAGTCCGTTCAGCGACCAGCACCGTGTCGTGCTCGAAGGCGGCGCGATCGACGTCAACGGCTGCGGCACCTTGCTGACCACCGAAGAATGCCTGCTCTCGACCACGCAGCAGCGCAATCCGCCCATGGACCGTGCGGCCTATGAACAACTGTTTGCCGACTATTTTGGTGTGCGGTCCGTCATCTGGCTCGACAGCGGCATAGCCGGCGACGACACGCACGGACACGTGGATGACATCACCCGCTTTGTCGCTCCCCATACCGTGGTCACCATGGTCGAAGCGAACGAGCAAAATGAAAATTACGCGGCCCTGTATGCCAACCTGGGCCGTCTGAGAAATGCTCGCACTGCCGATGGCGAAAAACTCGAGATCGTAGAGATTCCTATGCCCCGTGCCATCGTCTTCGAAGGCCGCCAGTTGCCCGCCAGTTACGCGAACTTCTATATCGCGAATGGCGCAGTGCTGGTGCCCGTCTTTAACGATCCTAACGATCGCATCGCGCTCAACACGCTCGCGAAAGTTTTCCCATCACGCGAAATCGTACCCATCTATTCCGGCGATCTGATCTGGGGATTCGGGGCGCTGCACTGCATGACGCAGCAACAACCGGCGAGATGAAGCTCGAAGCCCGCAGCCTGTGGCAAAAGCGAGACCTTTAAAAGGATTTGTCATCCCGACCTAAGCGAAGGATCTGCAGGCCGCCACAAAATGCGGATCCTTCGCTTCGCTCGGGATGACAATTGTGAAGGATTGACATCTACTCCATCATTTACACTCTTACCCGTGGACGCAGAGATTATCGCCGTGGGATCTGAATTACTGACTCCCCATCGTCAGGACACCAACTCGCTCTACCTCACCGAGAAACTTAACGAACTCGGGATTGAAGTCCGCTACAAGTGCATTGTGGGCGACGACCTTGTCGGGCTGATTGCAGCCGCAAAACTCGCCATGCGGCGTTCCGACATCATCATCTTCAGCGGCGGCCTCGGTCCCACTGAAGACGACTTGACGCGCGAGGCCGTGGCGGATGCGCTGGGATTGAAACTGCAGCGCGATCCCACAATCACCGCCAAGCTCGAAGAACGTTTCGCTAAGCGCGGCATAAAGATGACGACAAACAATGCCAAGCAAGCCGATGTCCTGACCAGCGCAGCGGCGTTGCCGAATGCGCTCGGCACCGCGCCCGGCCAGTGGATCGCCGGAAAGTACGACGGGGAGGAGCGGCTGTTGATGCTGCTTCCCGGGCCTCCCTATGAACTCAAGGCGCTCTTCGAAACCGAATGCATCCCGCGCCTGCGCGCCCGAATTCCGGTACAGCACATTGCGACGCGCACGCTCAAAATGGCCATGATGCCGGAATCGCAAGTGGACGCTCGAGTCGCGCCCATCTACAAAACCTATACCGACGTCGAAACTACGATTCTGGCAGGAGCGGGCGAGATTCAACTCCACCTGCGCTGCCGGAAAGATTCGGCGGCCGATGCCGAGGCGCGGGTCGAGGAACTGGCTGAAAAAATGGAGGACGAACTGGGCGACGCCATCTTTTCGCGGAAAGGCGAAACCATCGAACAGATCGTCAGCTATCTGCTGCAGATGCGCAGCTTGACGCTGGCAGTGGCGGAATCCTGTACCGGAGGCCTGCTGGCCGAGCGCATCACTTCGATCAGCGGCAGCTCGCGCTACTTTCTGGGCGGCGCGGTCGTGTATTCGAACGAACTCAAGACCCAATTTGCAAATGTGCCCAAGGCTCTGATCGACCAGCACGGAGCGGTCAGCCGCGAAGTCGCGGCTGCGATGGCCGAAGGCATTCGCAAGCGTTGCCTCGCCAGCTATGGAATCGGCATCACTGGAGTTGCGGGCCCCAGCGGCGGCACTGAGCAGAAGCCAGTTGGCCTCGTTTACATCGCGCTGGCGGGAGAGGAAGGGACACAGGTCGCCGAACGTAATTTTCCCGGCGACCGAAAACGCATTCGCCAGTTTTCGACCCAGCAGGCTCTGGAAATGATCCGGCGGGCCCTTTTGTAATGCGTCCCTGCGATTACTGCATGGTTCCTGTGTGAGGGGACATCCGGTCACCACAGGAACATAATTAACGAATAAAGAGATGCGAATCTTCGTCGGCATCGACCTCGACCCGGAAGTCCGCGCCCGGATCGCTCGCTTTCTCGAAGGCGTCGAGAGTTTTGCGCCCGATGCGCGCTGGGTGCGTCCCGAGTCGCTGCATATCACTTTGAAGTTCATCGGCGAACAAACGCCAGACCAGGTAGCGGCCCTCGCCAAACGTCTGCCTCGAGTCGAGAACGGCGAGTTCGAAATTCGCGCCGGAGGCTATGGATTTTTCCCGACGGCCAAGGCGCCCCGCGTATTCTGGATCGGAATCGACGGCGGCCCGCAACTCACAAGACTGGCCCATAACATCGATGCGGCCACGGCCGAACTCGGTGTTCCGCGCGAGGACCGGCCTTACAGTCCACATCTGACCCTGGCCCGCGGTGGCGCTGGCAGAAGATCGGGCTCACCGAAATGGCAAAACGGCGATGCCCCCAACGCAGCGTTCGCAACTCTTGAAAAACGGCTAGCCGCCATGGGCGACCTCGATTTCGGCACGATGACTGCCCGTGAGTTTATTCTTTATCAGAGTCAGCTTTCACCGGCAGGATCGAAATACACGAACCTCGATCGTTTTGCCCTCGTGCATGGATAAAAGCCGGGATTGCGCCCGAATGAGGATAAAGCCAGCCGGCTTGTATCGAATTTAAATCGGCGAACATGAATCCCTACCTCATCACCGCCGCCGTGAGCTACTTGCTGGGATCCATCCCCTTTGGCTACTTGCTCGTCCGGATTTTCACAGGTGAGGACGTTCGCGCCAGCGGCAGCGGCAACATTGGCGCAACCAATGTTGCTCGCCAGTCGCCCGCCCTCGGAGTTGCAACCTTGATCCTCGATGCCGCCAAAGGGCTGGCTGCGGTTCTGATGGCGCAGATTCTAAGCAGCGGACCGCATCAGCAACTGATCATGACCACGGCGGCGTTCTTCGCCGTGCTCGGGCATCTCTTTCCCGTATGGCTTAAATTTCGCGGCGGCAAGGGCGTCGCCACCAGTCTCGGGGCTTTTCTATTACTGACTCCCAAGTCTATTTTGTGTATGGTGGTGCTGTTCCTGATCATTGCCGTCGCCTTCCGCTATGTTTCGCTTGGATCGGTCGCGGTGGCGGCTGCATTTCCGTTGCTGGCTTGGGCATTCCACGAATACAGAGACGCGCGACAACTGGGTTGGATCGCCCTGGTTTCGGCGCTGGTCATCTGGAAGCACCGACAAAATATCGGGCGTATCGCCGCCGGAACGGAATCAAGATTCGGACGTAAGGTAGCGAAAGCCGAAAGCTCAGTCTGAAACTGGTTCCCACAAATCCGGATAACAACCCGCGAACCTTAGGAGCAACCCGCACATGAGCCGTGTTGCCGTAATCGGAGCAGGAGCCTGGGGCACGGGACTGGCAATCGTCCTGGCACGCAAAGGAAGGCAAGCTGCCCCTCACGACGTCTGTCTCTGGGCCAACGAGCCGCAAGTTTCCCAGAGCATCGGTCGAAGCCGTATCAACGAGCGCTTTTTGCCGGGATTCGTCCTGCCAGATTCGATTACCGCAACCAGCAACTTGAATCGCGCGTTGGATGGCGCGGAGATCGTCGTCAGCGTCATGCCCTCGCAGCATTGTCGAGCGCTCTTCCAACGGATGGCGCCCCTGCTCCGCCCGGAAGCGATTTTCGTGAGCTGCACCAAGGGACTCGAAGACGGCACGTTGCTGCGCATGACGGAGGTGATTACCGACGTCCTGCGCTACCGCGAATTCACCACTCGCGTGGCAGCCCTCAGCGGACCGTCGTTCGCCAAGGAAGTGGCGCGGGGCGATCCCACGGCTGTGACGGTAGCTTCCATCGACGGCGACGTAACGCGGGCCGTGCAGCAGGCGTTCAACGACTCGCGCTTTCGCGTCTATACCAACGACGATGTCATCGGCGTGGAACTGGGAGGCGCTTTGAAGAACATTATCGCCATCGCCGCTGGAGTTTGCGATGGGCTGGGACTCGGACACAATTCCGTGGCGGCGCTGATCACACGTGGACTCGCCGAGATGGCGCGGCTGGTCGTGGCCTGCGGCGGCCGCCTCGACACCATGGCCGGACTCGCGGGACTGGGCGACCTGGTGCTGACCTGCACCGGGGATCTCTCGCGCAACCGCAGCGTGGGCGTGGACCTGGGCAAAGGGCGCAAGCTTCCCGACATTATTGCCGCCATGCGCGGAGCGGTTGCCGAAGGAGTTTTCACTACCAAAGCGGCGGTCGGTTTGGCGCGCAGGAAGAACGTCGAGATGCCGATCACCGAACAGATTTTCGCCATTCTCGAAAAAGGCAAATCGCCGCAGCAAGCCATCGAAGACCTGATGACACGCGCCGCCCGCGCGGAAGTTTAGCCGATGACCTGCGAACGCCGGCTTTGACTTCACTCTGGTGTGGGTTACCATCCTTAGCGATGTATGTGCCCGAAACAAATCTCAGCGCCAACCAGATTTTGAGCGTATTCCACCATGACGAGCCCTTCCTCTTTCTGGGGTCGGCATTCACCACAGTGGCGCTGGTAACCGCGGCGTTTTGCCTGCTGCGCCGCAAGTTCGACGCTTTGCTGGTTTACTTCGCGCTCTTCGCGTTTCTCTACGGCCAGCGCTTGTGGATTCAATCCGGCCTGCTCGACATTCTCATCCCGCAGTCGATGTTTTTCGACAAGCTGCGTTCGGTCTCCGACTACCTCGTCCCCATTCCTGCTTTTCTCTTTTTTAGCACCGTCGGCTTTATCAATCGTCGAATCAAGGTTGCGGGCTACACCTTGACCTTAATCATGGCTGGACTGGCAATCGCGACCGTCGTTTTCGGGCCATCCCACAGCTATCACATGATCAACAATGTAGTTGTAATCGTCGCGCTGGTGGGCATGATCGCGCAGTCGATTCGCAACCCCACCGCCGATCGGGATTTTGTAGTAATCCGGGCAGGCCTGTTCGTTTTTGTCGCATTGGCCTTATGGGACAACGTGGCGGGCGCGTTTGGACTCAGATCCAAAATTGAGCCCTACGGGTTTGTGGTATTGCTGGGAGCGTTGGGATATGTCGCAGCTCGCCGAACCTTGCAACGGGATCAGCAACTCAATCAGATTCAAAAAGAACTGGAGGTCGCGCAACGAATTCAGTTATCGATTCTGCCGGCGGATTTTCCCAACTCCGCAAACTTCCGAGTCGCGGCTCGCTACCTACCGATGAGCGCGGTAGCGGGGGACTTCTATGATTTCATCGTAGCGGATGAGAAACAGGCTGGGCTGCTGATTGCCGACGTATCCGGCCACGGGGTTCCGGCGGCGTTGATAGCCTCCATGGTCAAGCTGGCCGCTACCGCGCAGCGCGCCCATGCTTCGGACCCTGCCGGATTTTTGGCCGGGATGAACGCGGTGCTGTTCGGAAATACCCAGCAGCAGTTCGTGACGGCCGCGTATGTTTATCTCGATTCCGAGACGCGGGAACTGCGGTATTCGGCGGCGGGGCATCCCGCCATGCTGCTGTTGCGCGCGGGCCAGGTGACTGAAATCGTGGAAAACGGCCTAATCCTTGCGGCCTTCGACCCAGTTACCTACTGCAACGTTACCCACCGTCTGGAACCGGGGGATCGCCTTCTGCTCTACACAGATGGAATTCTTGAAGCGGCGGATGGCAAAGGCGATTTTTTTGGCAGCGCTGCCCTGTGCGCGCTGGTGCAGCAGACCGGCAAACTCTCGCCCGCCGACGCCGCCGAGCGGATTGTCTCGGTAGTCAGGCAATGGTCCCCTTCGCAGGAGGACGACTTGACGGTTATGGTTTGCGACTATGCCAGCGATTGAAATGGCCAATGCCAATTGCTCCAGTTGGCGGGGCATTGAGCGCGCCGCGAGACGGGGCTACTCCCAAAGGACTCGGGTTGCTTGCCTCCCAGGCTCCCCGGCTGCTATTTTCAATGAGCAATCGAGGCTGCTCGCGGCTGGGGCCTAACTGCGGCAATCCAAAGCTCTTTTTGAGACGTACTTCAGGAGGATGAAGACCGGCTTGGCGAGCGTTGACACCAACGCGACACCGTCTGATCTGGCGCTGGTGACGGCCATACGGTCGGGCGATCAAGGCGCCATGGCGGCGCTTTACGATCGTTTTTCATCCATCGTCTATTCGGTAGCACTGCGTGTGCTGCAGGATACCGGAGCAGCCGAAGACGTGTTGCAGGATATCTTCATGCAGCTTTGGCGCAACCCCGGAGCTTTTGACGCCAGCCGCGGCAACATGGCGGCGTGGCTGGCGGTGATTACGCGGCACCGCGCCATCGATGCTTTGCGGCGGCGGCGTCCGGAAAACGATATCGAAGATGTGGTGGTTTCGGTCGAACCCGACATGGCCAGCGACGCCGATCGTTCGCGAGCCATGGATAAAGTTCGAGGAGCGTTGCGGACCATGCCCTCTTCACAGCGCTCGGCCCTCGAGATGGCGTATTTCGAAGGACTGACTCATTCCGAGATCGCCGACAGAACCGGCGAGCCGCTCGGGACCATTAAAACGAGGATTCGCACCGGATTATTATCTTTGCGAAAAGTGTTGGCCGCATGACAGTACACGAACAATTCGCGGACGATCTGGCGCTTTACGCGCTCGGATCGTTGGACGGAGCGGAACGCCAGGCGCTCGTCCGCCATCTTGAGGACTGCTCCTCCTGCCGCCGGGAATTGGAACTCCTGCGCGGCGACCTGGGCATGCTGGCCCTGACCACGGCGGGACCCAAGCCGCCAGCGCGGTCGCGGCAACGCCTGATGTCGGCGATCGCCAATGAGAATCGAGCGACGTCATCACGACTGCCGCTCGCAGTAGCCACGCCCGCGCCTCCGGTCCGGCGCCGTTCATGGTGGCCCACGTTGGGCTGGGTCGCGGCGGCGGCGCTGGTTCTGCTTTGCGTTGGCCTGCTGCGACAGAATTCAACCCTGCAGCGGAACCTGGCCTCGAACCGAGCGCAGTTCGAAGCGCAGTTGAACGATCAGGCTAAGCGACTCGAACGCACAAGTGAGGTGGTGGCAACGCTGTTGGATCCTGAAGCGGCCACGATCGAACTGGTGGCGGCCGGGGCCAAACCCCAGCCCCATGGCAAAGCCATCTACCAGCAGCGCAACCGCAACCTGATTTTCGTGGCCAGCAATTTGGCTCCTCTGCCCCCGGAGAGAATTTATGAGTTGTGGCTGTTCCCCGCCAACGGCGGCGCGCCCATCGCGGCCGGACTGTTCAAGCCTGATGCTCGGGGCAGTGCGACCGTGGTCGATCCTCCCCTGCCGCAGGGAGTCGAGGCCAAGAATTTTGTGGTCACTCTCGAGCCTGACAGCGGTTCGCATGAGTCTCCGCGGGGGACGCCTGTGATTGTTGGACTAGGCGCGGGTGAGTAAGTAGGAAATTGAAATCGCGGAAGAACTCTTGACGGAAGGGTTGAGTCGCCTGGGATGAGCACGATCGCACCTGGCGGTCAGTTCGAAATCGATCTACCGGTTCCCGCGAGGGGTGCTGCCTTCAAGCTCCGTACCGGCAATTTTGTGATGGCAGGGATGGTCGGGGTTTGTTCCCTTTTCCTGCTGAGCGGAACCGGACTATTGCGAGCTTCCGGCAGCCATCATGTCGCGGCTGCGAATGCTGCGTCCGCCAGCTCAACCGCGAAGATCACGATTGACTATCCCCTCGACGCCTCGCTGTTCCCTCCCGAAATCACGCCTCCCACTTTTCTCTGGCGCGATGCCACTGACAGCGCGAAACGCTGGGTGATCGAAGTCTCGTTTGCGGATCACTCCGCCGGAATTCGCCTGGACGCCCCCGGCGAGCGTCTGAAAATTGGCGAAATTGATACCCTGGCCGGACCGGGCAATGAGATTCTGACTCCGGAGCAGCAAGCCACGCGGACATGGAAGCCGGACACAGAGACATGGACAAAGATCAAGCGCCACTCCGTAAAATCGCCCGCTACCATCACTATCAAAGGCTTCTCCGACGACGATCCGAAGGTTCCAGTCTCAAGCGGCACCGTGCACCTTTCCACTTCAGTGGATCCCGTCGGCGCTCCCGTGTTCTACCGCGATGTCCCGCTGATACTCTCGCCGCCCGGTGACAAGGGCGCAATCCAACCGCTGCCCCCGTCCGCCATTCCCCTGATCAAATGGAAGTTGCGGAACATTGGAGAGCCCCAGAGCCGAACCGTGATGGAGAAGCTCTACACTTGCGCCAACTGCCATTCGTTTTCGCGCGACGGTAAGACGCTGGGCTTGGATGTCGATGGTCCGAAGAATGACAAGGGCCTCTACGCTATCGTTCCGGTGTCGAAGAATATGGCCATCCGCAATCAGGATGTCATCCGCTGGAGTTCTTTTCAGGAAGATCTTGAATCCCGAACCTCCGCGCCCGCGGTAAAGCGCTTTGGCTTCATGTCGCAGATCTCACCGGATGGCCAGTACGTCATAACTTCGATCGGGCCTCCCGCCGCCAAGGCCATTCACAAAAAAGAAAATCCCGATTTCGCGCCCGGTCTCTCCGATCGCCTGTTCAGCACCAACTTCAGGGACTTCCGCTTCAACCAGGTCTTTTATCCAACCCGCGGCATCCTGGTCTGGTACGACCGCAAAGAAAAGAAGTTACGCCATCTGCCGGGCGCGGACGACCCGCGCTACGTGCAGACCAGCGCCTTCTGGTCGCCGGACGGAAAATACCTGATTTATAGCCGTGCCGAAGCGCGCGATCCCTATCCGCCCGGAGCCAAAAAGCCGGAGTACGCGAACGACCCGAATGAACCGCAGATCCAATATGACCTTTACAAAATCCCTTTTAACCAGGGTCGAGGCGGAAAACCGGAGCCGGTCATCGGCGCATCCGGCAACGGCATGAGCAACAACTTCCCCAAAGTATCGCCGGATGGCCGCTGGATTGTCTTCGTGCAGAATCATAACGGGCTGCTGATGCGCCCCGACAGCAAGCTTTACATTGTGCCTTTCGAGGGCGGTAAAGCGCGCCTGATGAAGTGCAACACTTCACTGATGAATTCGTGGCACACGTTTTCTCCGAACGGGCGCTGGCTGGCGTTCTCGTCGAAGGCGCGGTCGCCCTATACGAGGCTCATGCTGACCCACATTGACGCCCAGGGCAACGACACGCCTGCGATTCTGGTCGACGACACCACCGCCGCCAATCGCGCCGTCAATATCCCGGAGTTTGTGAACCTCCCGCCGGACGGCCTGCAGAAAATCGACCCGCAGGCCGCCGAGTTTTACAAGTTGTTCAACCAGGCTTTCGAGTTAATGGAGAACAGCCGCATGGCCGACGCCATTCCAATCCTGCGCCAGGCCGTGGCGCTGGATCCGGAGGACGCCCTGGCGCACTCCGCGCTTGCAACCGCACTGACCGGCAACGACCAGGAGAACGAAGCGGTGGACGAATACCGCAAAGCCTGCACGCTCGACACTCAGCATGCCGCGTGGTTCGCGCAATTCGCCGTATCGCTGGCCCTTACCGGCCATCTCGACGAGGCAGTCGTGAACTGGAAAAAAGCGCTGGCTCTCGATCCTACCGACGCCGGGTCGGAGACGGACATGGGCTCAGCGCTATTCGAAAACGGCCAAACTCAGGAGGGATACGAGCACCTGCGGAAAGCGGTCGAGATGGCTCCCGAGTTTCCCGAGGGTCACAATCGCCTGGGTTGGGAGCTCGCCACAAAAATGGGACGGATGGACGAGGCGGTCGATCAGCTGCAAAAAGCGATTGCACTTCGTCCTACCTCGGTCGAATACCGCTTCAACCTCGGCTATGTGTTGGCTTTACGCGGGGACTATGCCGGCGCCGTGCCGGCCTTTCAGAAGGCAGTCGAGTTGAGCGAGGGGAAAGACTGGCAATGCCTCGACGGGTTGGCGAACGCCTACAGCAAGTCGGGCCATCACGCCGAGGCCATGCAATTTGAGCGGCAAGCGCTTGATGTTGCCCTGCAGCAACACGACGAGGACCTGGTTAAAAAGTTGCGCGGCAATCTCGAGCGCTACGAACGCGAAGGGGAAGAGTCGAAGCCCCAGTGATGAAAAGTTCTGCCTCGAGATTCCGTAGGTGCTCCACCAATCAAATATGAGTGACGTTGTCAGGATGTGGCGCACCGGGTTGGCAATCTTTTGGCTGGTCTCGGCCTTGGCCGCCCAGACGCGGAAGCCGTTTCCCGTCGTCTCGACCGTGGATCAACCGGAGATTGCAGGCCGCGCGGTGCAACTTGATGGGCAAGGGAAACTGCTGCCTTGGCCCATCGCAGACGATACGGGCTATTCATACTCCGCTCACTTTCTCACGCAATGGACCATCTTGTGGGATCAATACAATCGCCAGAGGCTGCCCTATTACTACTGTTGCTTCGATTTCGATCGCGCGACGTATGAGATGGTTCCCGATCGACATTGGGCCAACTCCACGGGCTACCTCCGGGCCATGCTGCAGGGGTTTATGGAGCGGCTCTATCCGTACACGGGCGATGCGCGCACGCTTGTGTTTCTGCAGGATTTCGTCGATTACGAATTGGAGAACGGGCTTACGCCGGAGGGCTATGCCTGGCCGCAAGTTCCGTATGCATCGGCGAATCCCGGCGCCGAACGCTACACCGGTTGGAGCGTCCACGGCGAAGACTACATTGAGCCGCATGTGGTCGGCGAAGACGGTTACGCCTATCTGCGGCTTTATGAGATGACCGGTAACACGAAATATCTGCGGGCGGCGATCCGCTGCGCCGACGCTCTGGTCAAGAATTACAAGACAGGCGACGAGAAGAACTCGCCCTGGCCCGTGCGGTGTTACGCACGCGACGGAAAAGCTGAAGGCGGACCGATGGGCCCCTACTCCGCCAACGTGATTGAGCCCATCATGTTGTTCGATGAACTTGTTCGGCTGGGACATGGCGATGTAGCGGGTTATGCACGAGTGCGAGCAGGCGCATGGGACTGGTTCCAGAAATATCCGCTCACCAACAACGTATGGGTGGGTTATTTCGAGGATGTGGCGCCCAGCATGGGCAACATGAACCAGGTTATTCCGCTGGAGTTTGCCCGTTACGTTCTGCTGCATCCGGAGAAAGATACGGAATGGCGTGAACACGCGCGACGCCTCATCGAGTGGGTCAAGACCACGCCAAAATGGCCCAAGTACATTGTGCATGGCGCTACCGTCACCACGGAGCAGGGAGATGGCGTTGGTTTCTGCTGCAACGAGCCCAATCAGTGCTGTGACAGCCACACGTCCAGGCTGGCCGCGGTGGAAGCACTGTACTTCGCCAAGACTGGAGACGAGGCCTATCGGGAAGCGGCGTTCCGCTCCTTTAACTGGGTCACATATTTTCAGGGACTGCCCGGCGAAGCCCACGCTCCCTTCGGGACGCAGTGGTGGTTTACGGACGAATTTGCCGACGGTCCGCGAAGGCTGATGGACGCTTTCTGGGCGGTGCCAGAATGGGCACCCGGAGATGAGTCTCATCTGCTCGGCTCCAGTTCGGTGGTAACGAGAATCAGCTACGGCAGAGGCTCGGTCACTTATTCGACGTTCGATCCCCAGTCGATCGATGTTTTGCGCCTGGACTTCGTGCCAGAATTCGTAACTGCTCGAGGAAATCTCCTCACTCGGCGGAAGGACTTAGACCGCGAAGGCTACGTATTCGATGAGTCGATCCACGTGCTTCGCATTCGGCACGACCAGGCAAATGATATCGACGTCCAAGGGCGCGACGGCCAGGCGCCGCCGCAGTACGTGACGTTCGATGACCCGCATCTTCCGGCAGGAACGGCGTTGAGCGGACAGTATCCCGCAGGCGCGATCGATTGGACCCCCGATCAATGGCGGATCGCTGCGCCCCAAGGCAAGTTTGGAACGTTCAATCTTGCTCTCGTCCAGACCGCGACGGGATCCGCAGAATTCAGTTTCCCTGCGCCACGTGTGTTCGTGGGGATGGATGCGTACAACGGCGGTCAATCTGAAGCGGTGGTCACGATCCACGCTCCCAACGTTCGGGAGGTGTCTTTCAGGCTTAAGCCGGGAGAACTTCGACGCCTGCGCACGGGTTGGCGCGATCCTGCCTCCGGCGTCATCTTGGATTTCAAGAATGGCGAAGGACTTCGCTTCGACAACCTGGCCTACCTGCACGATTGAAAGTCGGATGGAGCATCTCAGCGATTTCGGATGAGGCATAAAATTCTTCCGAAAGCCATTTTCGAAATCCTGAGAGTTGCGCTACTGCGAGATGTCGAGCTTGGCATCCAAACCGCTTGCCGAATCCGGACTGATCCAGATGGTGACTTTCGACGGCTCAACCGAGAATTGGTTACTGTCATTCCAGACGGCGAAGGCGTCCGCCGCCAAGCGGAAGGTGACTGTTTTGGCTTCTCCGGGCGCCAAGACGACGCGCTGAAAACCCTTCAAGGCACGCACTGGCTGGGCCGTGCTGGTACCTTGCAGGCGGACATAAAGCTGCACCAGCTCTTCGCCAGATCGCGAGCCTGTGTTGGAGACGGTGGTTTCGACGGTCAGCAGGCTTTCTGCTTTACCGTCCAGGCTCCGATTCAGGTCCGCGGCGCTGAGCTGGGTCGAGCTGATCTGCGTCGGGCCGTACCGGAAAGTGGTGTAAGAGGCGCCGTAGCCGAAAGGAAACTGCGGGCTGTTTTGCTCGTCGATGTAGCGCGAAACGTACTTGGAATCCGAATCGGATGCGGGACGGGTGAGATCGATTTTTCCGGGAGGCCTTCCAGTGTTCAAGGCGTTGTAGTACAGCGGTTCCTGGCCCACGCTGCGCGGCCAACTTACAACCAGCCTGCCGCTGGGATTCGATTGGCCGAGGAGCGTCCGCGCCAGAGCCGGTCCGGCTTCAGTTCCAGGAAACCAGGCGGCAAGCACGGCGGGCACGTGTTCAAAAGCCCAAGGCACGGTCAGGGGACGACCACTGAAGAGAATGAGCGCGATCGGTTTGCCGGTGTGGACAACGGCTTCGAGCAATTCCTGCTGGCGTCCGGGCAGACCGAGATTCGAGCGGGACGCGGCCTCTCCGCTCATGTCTGGAGTTTCCCCCAAGGTGAGGATGACCAGGTCGGCGCGCTGGGCGGTGGCGACCGCGTTCGCAATTTCTGCGTCGCTGCCGTGGAGAACGCCGGTTCCCTCGGCGCGTAACACGTTGCTCTCGCCCAAAAGCCGCGCCAATTCGGCCGGAAACGACAGAACTCCGGCTTTTTGCGCGCTGGGCCGGGGCGCGATGTCGGAAGGGCTATCGGCGAGGGGCCCAATGATCGCGACCTTTCCCACGTCCTTAGAGATAGGAAGAAGCGGTCTCCCGCCCGAGGCCGGAGAATTCTTCAGCAGAACGAATGAACGCTCGGCAATAGTCCGCGCCAACTCCAGGCTCTCCGGCAGAAAAAAGGAGTGCTGGGCGCGGGCTTCGTCAACATAGGGATGTTCGAAAAGGCCGAGTGCGAACTTGACACGCAAGATGCGCCGGACACTTTCGTCGATCCTGGCTTCCGGCACTGCACCCGAGCCTACAAGTTGAGCAAGACGGTCGTGATAGAGGCTGCTCGCCATGTCCATGTCAACGCCGGCGAGAAAAGCTTTGCGGGCGGCGGCGGCGTCATCGGCAGCGATGCCATGTGCCACCAGTTCGCCGACCGCGGACCAGTCGCTGACGACGAACCCGGCAAACCCCCACTCCTTTCGCAGAACCTGCGTGAGTGTAAACGGATTGGCGGAAGCGGGAACGCCGTTGAGCGAGTTGAAGGCGCTCATCACAGTCGCGGTTCCAGCGTCAACCGCAGCGTGAAATGGAGGTAAATAGAATTCGCGCAGAGTGTGCTCGGAAATTTCTGTGCTGTTGTAATCCCGTCCCGCCTCCGCCGCGCCGTAGCCCACATAATGCTTGGCGCACGCCGCCACGGAGTCAGCCGCATCCAGACGCAAGCCTTGATAGCCGCGCACGTAGGCCGCGGCCATGGCGGCACCGAGATATGGGTCTTCCCCGGCGCCTTCCTGAATACGACCCCAGCGGGCATCGCGGGCAATATCGACCATCGGGGAGAATGTCCAGCGGATGCCAATGGCGCTCGCTTCCGAGGCCGCGACGCGTGACGCCTTCTCGACCAGAGAGGGATCCCACGTCGAAGCCATGCCAAGCGGAATCGGGAACTCGGTCCGGAATCCGTGGATCACGTCCAGTCCGAACAGCAGTGGAATGTGCAACCGCGACTGCTCGACCGCAATGTGCTGATACTGGTTAATCAGCGGGGTGTCGATGACGTTGAGCAGCGCCCCGATCTGTCCCCGGGCGATCATTTCTTTGTAGTCGGATCGTCCCGTGCCGGGGCCTGTCGCCTGGCCGGCGGAGTATTGCACCAGTTGCCCAATTTTTTCTTCCAATGTCATGCGCTGGAGCAAGGACTCGATGCGGGCGTCAAAGTCCGGGTTCGCGATAGGGTTGGCACTAGCGCTACTCCGGATCACCGCTGGCGCGGGTGCGACGGCTTGGGCAGAGACTAGCTCAATGCCGGCTACCGGACACAGCAGCGCAACGAGGAGCGCACAGGCTTTTCGAGCATAGCGGGTAAGCCGGAAACCAGTGAAAATCAGTGAACCACCAGTCTGCGTGGGTCGGACGGGGAACCACATCGATCAGCCCTTCGAACAGATACGATTTTTTAGCTTACTAAATCGCGTTAGTAAAGCGCTTCCGGTCTGTATGAAATACGCTTTTCCAGCCGATGTCAATAGCGGAGACGAGGAAGCGCCAGAAACGCGCCTTGCCCGCTTGATTTCATTGTGCGAGACTGCGCATGGTGACTACCAAGAAAACCAAGGCAGGCAGCGATGCGACGGCGCGCGCCGGCCGCAAACCGATGAGCCTGAAAAAGCTGGCAGAGCATCTCGCACTGTCGCCCGCCACCGTGTCCCTGGTCATCAACCGGTCGACTGTCGCCGACTCAATTCCCCAAGATACCAAGGACCGGATCTTCGCGGCGGCCAGGAAATTCAAGTATCGTCCCAATTTCTTTGCCCGCTCGCTGCGCACCCAGCGCAGTTTTACGATCGGCGTCCTCGTCCCCGAAGTCAGCGACGGATATTCGGCCACGGTAATGAGTGGAGTCGAAGATTACCTCCTGCAGGAGGGTTACTTCTACTTCGTCGCCAGCCATCGCCACCGCGCCGATCTGATCGAGGAATACCCTCGCATGTTCATGGAACGATCGGTGGATGGTCTGATCGCCGTCGACACGCCTTGGAGCGTCAATCTGTCCGTACCCGTCGTCACCGTGTCCGGGCACAACGACATGAAGGGCGTAACGAATATCGTTCTCAACCACCAGCGCGCGGCGGAAGTCGCATTGAAGCACCTGTTTCATCTGGGTCACCGGCGCGTCGCTTTCATCAAGGGACAAGAGTTCAGTTCCGACACGGAGATCCGCTGGGCTAACATCGAACGCGCTGCCCAGCAACTGGGTCTGACGGTCAATCCGCGACTGGTGGCGCAACTGGAGGGCGACTCCTCGTCTCCTCAACTGGGCTACATGGCTACCAGGATGTTGTTGGCGGCGGACGAAGATTTTACCGCTCTCTTCGCCTTTAACGACATCTCCGCCATGGGAGCCATCCGCGCCCTGCGCGAAGCCGGATGGGCAGTGCCCGAAGACGTTTCGGTGGTCGGTTTTGACGACATTCAAAGTGCCGCTTTCCAGAATCCCAGCCTAACCACGGTGCGCCAGCCGTTGTATGAAATGGGCCGGGCGGCCGCCGAAATCCTCCTCAAACGCATCAACCGTCCCGGGTCCGAATTGCGCGACACCCACACCCTCGAACCGGAACTGATGATCCGCGAAACGACCGGTCCCGCGCCAAATGGGAAGCGAATCCGGGGCAAGCGGAAGACCTAACTCTCTATCGTTTTTCATATTTTTCTCTGTATTTCCATAGACACGACAACACTTGGGCGTTCCGTTTTGGGCCTTGACTGCCTAAAAATCGGCAATGCTATAAGCAAAGCCTGTACTTCTACTAAATCGCTTTTTTAGAGATTTAGTAAGAGATTTGGTGTATAGATTGCAGTTGCACCCAGTTGGCATTCGCGTAAGGCACTTTTTCACCCAGGAGATTTACATGAGGCGTTTGAGTCGGGCAGTCCAAGTCGTACTGCTGATAGTTGGCATGGTTGCATCAGCCGCGTTGGTCCAGGCGCAGTATCGAACTTCCATTCAGGGCGTGGTCACCGATACCACGGGCGCAGTGGTTCCGGGGGCCAATCTAACGCTGATCAATCCCGCGACCGGCGAAAAACAAGTCCGGGTCAGCAATGACGCCGGTGTTTTCAACTTCAACGCCCTGGCCGCATCGGCGCGCTTCAACCTGGAAGTGGAAAAGAAGGGCTTTGAGAAGAAGGTCATCGACGGTCTCGATCTGATTCCCGATCAGGCCAATTCGCTCGACGTGACCCTGATCGTGGGCACGGAATCGCAGACCGTGAATGTGAATGGCTCGTCGATTCCCGCCATTGATACGGAGACCGCATCGGTGACCGGCACCATCACCAGCAACCAGGTTCAGCATATGCCATCGTTCGGACGCGATGTCTTTCAACTGATCCAGTTGGCGCCCGGAGTCTTCGGCGATGGCGCGCAGGGAAATGGTGGTGGCAGCGAAAATCTTCCCGGCACTCAGGGTCCCGGAGGAACCGGCGGCAGCACCGGCATTTTTGCCACGGAGAACGGCCCGCAGGCGGTTGCCCATGGCGGCCAGTATGAGAACAACAGCATAACCATCGACGGCATCAGCACTACCAGCGCGGTATGGGGCGGAACTACCATCATCACCCCGTCGGAAGATTCCGTGGAAAGCGTCAAGGTCGTCTCCAACAGCTATGATGCCGAAAGCGGACGCTTCAGTGGAGCGCAGGTTCAAGTTACTTCCAAGAGCGGCAGCAACGACATTCATGGCAGTGCCTTTTTCACGGCTCACCGTCCCGGCCTGAATGCCTATCAGCGGTTCAACGGTAACGGAAATAGCGTATTGCGAGACCCGAATTTCTTTGATCAGTTCGGCGGCAGCGTCGGCGGCCCGATCTGGAAAAATAAAGTATTCGCTTTCTTCGCCTATGAAACGGTCCGCAGCCCCAAAACCCAGCCCAACACGGGCAACGGATGGTACGACACCTCGGCTTTCGACTCCTCCGCGCCGACTGGAAGCCTCGCCGCGACCTATCTCTCCTTCCCCGGTTCTGGGGTCGTCAACAAAGGCATCAATAACGCTACCTGCCTCGATGCCGGCCTGACCGAGGGCGTAAACTGCGCCACGATTCCGGGCCAGGGTCTGGATATTGGTCGGCCATTGACCGCCGCTTTGGGCACGCAGGATTTGGGCTGGACCAGCCAAAGTCACCCCGGCACGGGCGGCGACGGTCTGGGCGGCGCCAATAACCTCGATGGCGTGGCCGACATCGCAAACTACATCACAGTGAGCACCACTACCTATTCCAAGGCACAATATAACGGCCGCCTCGATGCGGATGTCACCGGCAACGATCGCATCGGCTTTGCCATCTACTGGGTCCCGCAGTCGAATAGCTTCCTGAACGGTCCAGCCCGCGAGTATAACTACTTCCATCACTCGCAGATCAATGAAGCGTATTCCGGAATCTGGAACCACACTTTCTCCCCGAGTCTGCTCAACGAAGCCCGCTTTAACGGCGCGGGATGGCATTGGAACGAAATCAAATCCAACCCACAGTCGCCGGTAGGACTTCCCTCCGACTCCATCGACCAGATCGGCAGCATTAACATAGAATCTTTTGGGCCGAATGTCGGCAGCATCCTCGATCAATGGACATACAGCTTCAAGGATGTGGCCACTAAGATTGTCGGCAACCACACCATCAAGTTTGGTGGAGAACTGACGCGTCTCTTTTACCTGAACGACTGCGCTGGCTGCGGCGTGCCCAGCTACAACTTCTTCAATCTCTGGGACTTTCTCAACGATGCGCCGCAAAGTGAAGGCGGAGGCTTCAATCCGGTTACTGGAGCTCCGAGCACGCTTCGCCAGGACGACCGCACCGACATCTGGGGCTTCTTCGTTCAGGACGACTTCAAGGTTCGCAAGAACCTGACCGTCAATCTCGGGCTGCGCTGGTCTTACTTTGGCCCGCTCTCTTCCAAAGAGGGCAACATGTTCGTGGCTCATCCGGGGGCGGGATCGGATTACTTGACGGGCCTCACCATTTCCAAGGGAGAATCCTGGAAGGCGCAGAAGGGTAACTTTGGCCCCCAGATCGGCTTCGCCTGGAGTCCGGAAAAATTCAACGGCAAACTTGTGACTCGCGGCGGTTACGGCCTGAGCTACAACCAGGAAGAAATCGCGATTTCGGCCAATATCGGAAATAATCCCGGCTTGGTGGTGTTCCCGACCTTGAGCATCTCCACGCCGACTTCGCCGAATCCTGGCATTATTTACGCTGCGTCGTCGGGAGTCCACAACCTTTACGGCTACCCGGCCAACCCGAACACAGTTTCGACCTTCGGCGCCAATGGACTTCCGACAGGCGGCGTGGGGCTTGGAGTCGGAATCTTCCCGGGCAATCTCCCCACTATGCTGACCCACCACTACTCGCTGGATGCCCAATATGAGCTCGCTCGCCAATGGGTCGCGTCGTTGGGATACCAAGGCAGTTTGTCGCGCAACAGCTACTTCCACGAAAACCCGAATGCTACCCCGGCGGCCCTGGGATATCCTCTGAACCCGCAGATCGGTGGCGGGGACTACTGGGGCGTTGGCGGCAGCGGCAACTACAATGCCCTGCTGGCGGAATTGAAGCATCAGTTCTCCAGCCAGTTCATGGCCGACGCTCAATTCACCTGGGCCAAGAGCCTGGACACCAGTTCCGCGCCCTACTCGGAACAGATTTACGCCTACAACATCGGCGAGAACTACGGGCGGTCGGACTACGACGTTGCCAAGGCGTTCAAGCTCTTTGGCATGTGGCAGCCCGTCTTCTTCCACGGCAATAACAGCTGGGTGGAGAAGATCGCCGGAGGTTGGTCGCTCAGCGGCATCTGGAATTGGCACTCTGGGTTCCCCTGGAATCCCATCATAAATTTCGGCGGGAGCCTCTATTGCGGAACCTGCGGTTATTCGTCACTGCTGCCCGCAGCCTACCTCGGCGGGGCTGGGAACAGCACCAGCAACGATCAATTCAAGAACGGTTCCAACTATCCCTTGGCAGCGACCAGTCCGCTCCACGGCGGAGTATATTTCTCGACGCCGGCTTACACCGCCTACAGCGGCACAAACTACGGGAACGCGAATCCTCAGGGCCCTGGTGTCGCGCGCAACTCGCTCACCGGTCCCGGATACCGCGATGTCGACATCACTTTGGCCAAGAGCTTTGGCCTGCCGAACATGAGGGTGCTGGGCGAAGGCGCCAAGTTTGAGTTCCGCATGGATGCCTTTAACCTGTTCAACAATTTGAACTTCAACCCGACCAGCATCTCTAACAATATTGCCAACTCGAACTTCGGCACGGCTCAGGGGGCTCTGGCTGGCCGCGTCGTCACGTTGTCGGCGCGCTTCAGCTTCTAAGCTTTCACGCAACGTCGACTCCGGCGCACTCAAATTCTTGAGTGCGCTTTTTTTATTGGGATTATTTCGACCTCAGGCGGGTTTGAAGCCGGCTCTTTCCATGCCGCGCTGGGCTTCCTTGTTCTTCATGAAAGTGTTCCAGACGAATCCGGAGCGCGCATTTTCCGCCATCAGCATGGTGATGCCCACGTCGATTCCGAGCACATCCGGGTTATACCAGCCAGTCAGCGGATTGAACGCATCGACAAATCCATATCGTCCCCAGGCCTTCGGGTAGCGCTCTCGAATGTTGCGCAACACCCGCATGCAATCCTCCTGCAGGAACGGCAACGAGCCGCCCGCAGCGCAGGGAACAACGCTGCCGTCGAGCCGGCCAATGCGGGGAGGGCCGCCCCAACCCTGATAGCCTGTAGACGAATCCGAAGCTGTGATCCCCCACAGATGGTCGCTGTAATCGGGAAACTCGTTGTGCAAAGAAATGCAAAACGCCTCATGGGCCTCAGTCGCGGTCACCGAATTCGTGAAGTAGTTGGCGTAGGCATCGCGCTGACGGCGAAAATCAAACCACGCCTGTGAGTACTGATGAGTAAACAGCGGATCATGTCCCGAGATGTATTCGAATTTCTCAAACTTAACCGTAGGACGCTTCCAGGCCAGCCACGTGTCACCCGCAACCGGGTGGGTAGGCGAGCCCATCGCCAGAAGGTAGATCATCATCAGTTCGCAATACTGGCTCCAGCGCGAATGCAGAAATCCGCTGTCCGGCTTCCATCCCATGGAAAAAGTCGTGCCGCCATTGAGCATCCACGGCCAATCGACACGTTCGTAGATTGCGGTGGCCAGATCCTGAATCTCGGGATCGTGGAAATGCTGGCGAGCGGTGAGCACTCCACACAAGAGCAGTGCGGAGTCGATGGAAGAGAGTTCGCAGTTCCACATGCGCTCGCCGGTTTCCATGTCGATGAAGTGGTAGAAGAAGCCGTGCTCATTGGGCAATTGCCGGGTCAGGAAACGGAGCGTCTGCCGCACCCGTTCGCGGATTGCCGCCGAAGCACCATACCCCCGGGATTCCCCAATGCAGAGGCCGGTGAGGGCAAAGCCGGTGGCTGCAATACTCGCCACGCGCCGGCGGTCGCCGCCGCTGAGCAAGGCCCGATCCCTGACTTGGCCGGTGGCGCCGCTGGCTTCGTTCCAGAAGAAATCGTAAGCGGCGCGCTCAATGTCGTCGAGTAGCTGATCGTCAGACCCGCGATAGGGAGTGCGCGGCGGTTCCTCGAAGGTCACCCGCCCCAACGGCCATGCCGCAACGGCGAAACTCGGGAAAAGTAGCAACCCAGAGCCCGCCGTCTTCAGCATCTCTCGGCGCGTAAGCAAGTTGCGGTGAAACATGACGGCTCTCAGTGTATCAGTCTCTCGTGCGTTGTCTTCACAGACGCTACCGAGCTCATTATGAGGAATCGTTGCACCAAGGCAGAAACCGTGTGCGTACTCGACGCGCGGCCCGCGAATGAGTTGATGGTGCCCGGAGACGGAATCGAACCGTCACGTCCCGTTAAGGACTCGGGATTTTAAGTCCCGTGCGTCTGCCAGTTTCGCCATCCGGGCATCTCGAATTGAAATGCAGCGCTTAGTTGATATCCTCAGTGGCGCCAATCAGGTGCCGGTAGGAACTTTGGTAGCCATTGGATTCTCGCCTTTGTTCGGGAGCCGACACTGCCCCATCGAAGTACCGCAGCTGCAAGGTCGGATTCGTGGACGTCGGATCCATAAACAATGTTATACCGGCCGACACGCTTCGGGGCTTGCGTCCTGAAAGTTTCCCACCCACAGCTTCCAAAGAAACTACGCGGTCCGGAGTGTCTCGCGGTGCCGAGGGGCGCGAGTCATGAAGGATAACGAACTCTCCAAGTTGTGCCCAGTGATTGACGATTGACCGGTGTGGCTGCGGCCGTGCCCGGCTCTCGACCGGTTGGGAGATCGGCTTTCGTTCGTCGCCATGTCTTTCCCTTCCTGGAACTCTCAACGTCACCGTTTTGCTGTAGAGGCGTCACTGACATCGAGTGCAATCTTTTGCACAATGAGTCGGTGAACTGCCAGATTCCGGTGGCGAAAATTCGGTGTCGAGGAAAGCTCTCACCGCGTCGGGCGCGCGACACCCGAACCGCCCGTCTGGCCATCCTTGGCTCTACCGCAGTCGCGCAACGGCTCGCCCTTTGAAGTACCTGACGAATGGAGATCCAGATGAAGATGAAGTTGTTACTCCCCCTATTTTTGTCGTTATCGATGACCATGTTCGGCGAATCTCTCAGCAGCGGAGGAGTCGTCTTCGCCCTGCCGGTGAGCGGAGCGTATGAGTTTGCACTGATGTTCGGCGGCTATCAAGAGCAAGAACAGGCGCAGCTAAATGGCTTCCATTACGGGGATGGCACATTCCATCTCTGGAAAAACGGGGGTCCGGGATTTTGCATTGACGGGCTCGATCCGAATGTTCCGGGTTGCCGCTTCGACGGAAAAATAGGGAAGCTATCCACGGTCGCACTCGACCGCAATTGCACCCAGATCACCTTTCCCATTACCAGCGGCAAGCTGCAGATTCTGGAGGGCGGCGGCCGGGTTGCCAATTACGAGAATGTAACCGCTCTCTACTCGCAAACGTTCTGCAACGTGAACGGCAGCCTGTTCATGGCTGGTGGCAGCCTCGTCGTTTATTTGAAGTAAAGTGAAGTGCCGGCTAACCTGCAATCCGGGTGGTTTAGCGACCGGCTGTTTGGCTACTGACGCTGAGCCACCAGGAACATTCCATACAACTTTTCGCGAGCTTCCGGGTTCAATAGTATGTAGAAGTGGGACTGGTTCGGAGGGAGCCTTGAACGAATCGCGTTTTTATAGGACGGATGGCCCATTGCGGGCGACGAGAGCGGTATTGATGTTTTTTGTAGTTGGAGCAGCGGCATTGGCTGGCGCGCAGACCGGCGCTATGAGTCCCTATCAGGACGAGCAGGATGGCGTCAGCGCCGGGGGGAAATGGCTGGAGTTCTCCTCCACCGATAAGATGACGAGTGCGAAGAAAGTGCGCTTCGAGCTGCAGTCGGATAACTATTTCAAGGAAGACCCAGATTTTAGGCCCCGAGTAAATCTCTACTGCAGTAACGGCAAGCTTAAGCTCGGGGACTTCAATCCTGGAGTCAGGCTGCCTCCGCCGAACCGCCCCGGCTTCTGGGGTCAGCCGCAATTGGAAGTGGAGGTGCGGGTCGACGATGTCCACTACTTCAAGGGCTGGAACTGGATGCGCGGCCATTTCCTCTCGATGGACAAAGGCACGGTTCGAGGCCTGATGTCGGCGCAAGTTTTCAACATCGCCCTGCCGACGCGAAGCGGCCGGCAAATCGCGGAATTTTCTCCAGCCGGCCTGAATGTCGATCTGGTCAGGCAAGCCTGCGATCTGACGCCGAAGAAGCCGAGCAAAGACTAAACGAACGGCGGTGGGCTCCCACTCGTTCGCATCAAACGCGAATGACTGAACTCCCAGCCGCCTTTCCCTTTAATTGCGCCCACCCTGAGCTCTTACGGTTTTGCGTCCGCAGGTTTCGCTTCGCCTGCTTTGCTTTCCGGTTTCAATTCCTGGCTGAGAACACGCAGTTTCTGCTCAGAACCGTCGGGCAAAGGGATGAAGGCTGAGTCTTTCTCAATCCGGAATTGAATCACATCGCCGATCTGAATTTCTTTTTGGCCCCCGCATCCCTTTCCCGTGGTGTGAAAGAACATCGGTACCTTGCCACAGTCCAACTCGTAAATCTTAGTATCCGTTTCAACCTTATAGGTGTGGCTGTAAACCGTGTACGTTCCGCCCCCGGTCACCGGGGTTCCGTTCCCTCCGGATACGGGGTGCGACTTGTCGTGCTGGTCCAGGCCGGTCGCAATTACCTTGCCCGATTCCGGGTAGTTCTTGGGCTCGTGCTTCGCACTTGCCGTTCCAGACAGAATCATCAGGCCCATCACCAACAGCCCTACGCTGGCGATCCGTGCCCCGCCCCCTTGGTCGTATTGCATTGGAACCTCCTCGCAACAATCTATCGATTTATTTCACAAGAACAAGAACGTGGAACCTTCGACTGCGGCAAAACCATCCCGCGACGCCGACGAAATCATCTTACACGCCCCTAATCCACCATTCGCCAGATTCATCCGACAAGACCAACGGTCGAATTCCAAGCATCCCCAGCCATCCTTTCGAATCCAATGATGATATCTTTGGAGCGAATCGTCGGAAGGCGCATGAAAGTCGGAATTACCTGTTATCCAACTTACGGTGGCAGCGGAGTGGTGGCCACCGAACTCGGGCTTGAGCTCGCTCGCCGCGGGCACGAGATTCACTTCATTTCCTATTCGCAACCCATTCGTCTGACCGGACCGGAACCTAACATTCATTATCATGAGGTCGAGGTCACGCGCTATCCGCTGTTTGAATATCCTCCGTATGATCTGGCGCTGTCCACGCGAATGGCCGAGGTGTCGCAGCTTTACGAACTCGACCTGCTGCACGTCCACTACGCCATCCCGCACTCCGTCAGCGCGATGCTGGCCAAACAGATGCTCGCCGCAACTCCGCCCCGGCGGCATCTGCCGTTTGTCACTACGCTGCACGGCACCGACATCACGCTGGTCGGACTCGACCGCTCCTACCTTCCCATTACGCGTTTTTCCATCGAGCAGAGCGACGGAGTCACGGCAATTTCGCAATATCTGCGCAACCGCACCCTCAAAGTGTTCGACATCAAGAACCATATCGAGGTCATTCCCAACTTTGTCAATTGCGACGAGTACATGCGCAAACCAGAGTGGATGGAAAAACGCGTCGAGTATGTTTCCAACGACGAACGCCTGCTGGTCCATCTGTCCAACTTCCGCCCGGTGAAGCGCGTCCTCGACGTCATCGAGATCTTTGACCGAGTGCGAAAAAAAATCCCTTCCAAGCTGTTGCTGATTGGCGACGGCCCAGACCGTTCCCAGGCGGAGTGGCTGGCCGTCCAAAAAGGCATTCACGAACATGTGCTGTTCCTCGGAAAGCAGGATCAAATCCGGGAAAAACTGGCAATTTCGGATGTGATGCTGATGCCCAGCGAACTGGAAACATTCGGACTTGCGGCCCTCGAAGGCATGGCTTGTGAGGTGGTGCCGATTGCCACCCGCACCGGCGGGGTCTCGGAGGTGATCGAGCACGGCGTGACCGGATTCCTGGCCGATGTGGGCGACGTGGACACCATGGCGCGTTACGCCATCGATCTGCTGGGCGACGAATCGGCTCTCCGCGCCATGGGTAAGAAGGCGCGCGCCTCGGCTCAGGAAAAATACTGCGCCAGCAGGATCATTCCACTTTACGAAGATTTTTACCAAAAAGTGCTGGCGCAATCGCCGAAGTCGTCATGAGCTCCTCGGGATTCGGCAGAATCGGCAAGCGCAACCGGATCAGCGTGCCGCCGGTTTCGCGGCTTTCGATCATCATCTTCGCCCCGTCGCCATAAAGCACTTTCAACCTCTCCGCCACGTTCGCCATGCCGATGCCCGTGCTCCCGGGACCATCGGAAGGATCGAGCAAATGCGCTGCCCTCATACCCACGCCGTCATCTTCCACTTCAACCACCAGCCGGGATTTGATGAGGCGGCTGCGCAGCGTGATGCTGCCACCTTCGATCTTGGGAGAAAGTCCGTGCTTGATGCAGTTTTCGACCAGCGGCTGCAGCAGCATGCTCGGAACCATGACTTCGAGTGACGCGGGATCCAGATCTTTCACCACCTTGAGCTTGTCCCGTCCAAAGCGCACCACTTCGATATCCAGATAATTGTCGATGAACTCCAATTCCTCGCGCAGCGGGACGAACGAGTCCGTACTGTTGAGCAGGCGGCGAAGAATCGTCGCCAGCTTCAGGATCATTTCCCGCGCCGTGTCCGGATCGAAGCGCACCAGGGACGAAATGGAATTCAGCGTATTGAATAGAAAGTGCGGGTTGATCTGGTTCTGCAACGCCGCCATCCGCGCCTGCAGCAGCAGCCGTTCCTGCTCTTCCAGTTTGATCTGGATGCGGACGCTATTGAAGATTTTCAGTTCCGTACCCACCACCATCACAACCGTCAGGTAGATCGCAGCCTCCACCAGATAGCCGTTCAGCGTGACGCCATCGGCCCATAGGCCGGGGCTCTCCAGGCTGAAAATGGAGCGCGGCCAAAAGCGCCAGACCTCCGTCTGCAGAAAACGTAACCCAACGATGGTGGCGAAAAATGCCACCTGCCAATCAAACACCCGCGGACGCGGCAGATTCCGGCGGATCATACGATACAGGGTGAGATCGATGAAGGGGGAGAAGGACCAGATGTCTTCCTGTTCGGGGGCGACCCGGCGCAATTGCCCCGCAATGATTCCCGCGAGAACATTCAAGGGCAAGCTGGCCCATTCGCCGTAGAACACCGCCGGCAGCGATAACAGGGCGCCCCCCAGTCCGCCCGACAAACGACCCCCGATCACACCCAGCAGCAAGGCGGTTTCGAGCGACAGATCGCCCGCCAGAAAACTCTTGACGCTGCATCGTATCCAGACGCCGAGTGCGATCGGGACCGCCATCCACAGCGCCAGATAGATCTTATGTCGGGGGTCTCTGTGCTCCCGGAAAATCAGACTCTTGAATTCCTTGGAGCGCACCAGAGCGCTCGACAAAGCCGCGGCCACACCCAGCTTGATCAGAAGGTTGACGAGTATCAGCCGCGGTTCAAGCATTGAAAAATTCGGCGGTGGAGAACCGCTCCACCCTGTGACTCTCTTCGTGTGACTTCTTCGTGTGATTTCCGTCCCGAGAACGCGCCCGCGTCGGGATCAGGATTCGATTGTAACCGCTGCCTGCCGCAAAAGCTGTTCCACGTCGACCGTCGAGTCCGCCGGGATTCCGCCTTGCGCGAAATCGCGGCTCCCCCCGCCGCGCCCTCCAACGGATAAAAGCACCTGCTTGAGCAACCCTCCCATGTCAGCGGTCGAACCGGACGCGCCAGCCACAGGCTGCGCCGGAGTTGACTCCGGTGTCTGCGCAAATACCAGCCCCGGCGAATCCACCGTGCTCGCCACCAGCGCAATCGCTGGCTCACCCGCCCGCGTCACTTTCTGCGCAAACAGTTTGGCGAAGTTGATGTCGCGATCGGCAAATATCCGCACGATAGTCTTCCGCCCGTTCGCCTTGGACTGACGATGGAGAGCCTCCCCGGCCATGGCCTCGGCGAGTTGATCGAGCGCGTCGTCTTTTTGTTTGCGCAGCAGTTTGCTTTCTTCGAGATGCTTGCGAATCTGTTCCGGCACATCCCAAAGTTGCGCCGAAAAAAGTGCGGCCGCTTCCGTAAGCGCGCTGTAATCGCGCCGCGCCATGCGAACCGCCCGATCACCGCAGACAAATTCGACCCTGATTCCCTGCCGTGTCTTCTCGGACTTCCGCAGCAGGATCGAACCGATCTGCCCGCTGGCGCCAACATGGGTTCCACCACACGCCGAGAGATCAAAGTCCGCCACCTCAATCAGGCGCAACTCATCGCGCTCCGCGGGCGGCAGTTTACGCAGGCCCAACCGCTCCGCTTCTGCCCGCGAAACATAGCGAACCCGCACTGGACGGTTCTCAAAAATAATTTGATTGGCCCGCTTTTCCGCTCCAACCACTTGCGCAGAGCTCACCAACGGCGTCGCCAGATCGATCGAGCAATAGTCGTCGCCCATATGGAACGAGACCGTCGGCATCTGATAAAGCTCGATGAAAGCGGCCGACAGAACATGCTGCCCAGTGTGCTGCTGCATGTGATCGCGGCGGCGTTCGGGATCGATGCTGCCGTGAACAGCGGTGCCTTTTGGCGGCAATTTTGCCGGCGCCTCCAGATAGTGAACCACCCGGCCGTCTTCGGCATCCGCAACCTCTGCCACGCGCAGGCGCTCTTTCGCCGGACCACCACTGTCTAGCGTCAGCCACCCGGTGTCGTGGACCTGACCGCCGCTGGTGGGATAAAACGCCGTCTCGCGAAGTGTCAGTGCGGGACGCGATCGCCCGTCCGCAGGCGGGGTAACCTCCTCGATCACCGAATCGAATTCGTAAAGTTCAGAACTGTCGTAGTAGAGACGTTTGGTCATGATGAAAGGTGGCGAGCCACACTGACTCCCCGGGGAACAAAAGCAAAAGTCAGGCACCGGAGGTCCACTGCACACGAAAGAGCCCGTTACCGTTGCTTCCTTCCGGACCTGGCGGGGTTGGCGGGAAAACGTCGCGCGGAACCGATGCCTGACTCTACATACTATCAAGAGATGGCGGAGAACAGGAAAAGCCCGAGCCCCATTTTCACCAGCTATCCCAAATGGCCCATTGTGAGTTAACTTGATGGTCAGATCCTTGTCCGTGAATCGCATCTATGGCTGAGTCGGAATGCACAATTTACAGGAAGTTGAAAGAACGCGAAACCCGCGCCCACGCGGCTTGGACTTCATTTCTCTATCGCAATGAAGTCAAGCCGAAGCTTTCGGAAAAGGCCAAGCGGAAGCATCAGAAAGAAGAGATGGAGGAGTATCAGCAGGCTCACAAAGCCCGTCTGGCTCATGCGAAGATATGCCCGGCCTGCAGTAAGTGATGCGATGGGGCGCCGGGCGCTCTCTCAGAAAATTGGACTAGCGCACAACCAGCACTTCCCGTATGGCATCGCGGGTCAGGAAAAACTTGATGGAAGAGAAGTCCCGGAAAAGGTTTTCGATATGCCGGTTGTTGAACACGCGCTGCAACCGTGGGGATTGCTTTTCGGACGCGGGATGGCCCGGTAGGGCGAACTTCACTTCCTGCATCTCCAGCATATCTTTGTCGGTGACGTGATAGCGATAGCAGGTGGAATCCGGGCCCGCCTCGCGGGTGTGAAAAAACGCCAGCAGGTAACCTCCCGGCTTCATCATTGACCAGAGGCGATCGATGGTTGGCTTCACCAGACTCTCCTCCAAATAATCCGGCAAATTCCAGCAGAGCACAATGTCGAACTGGGCGTTCGGGTAGACCAGATTCTCTTGCAGAAACTTCTTGCTGTCGACAACGGAATTTCCCGCACCGTCCTGACTACGGAGCGCGGGATCGAGCGACGAACGCAGCAAATCTTCACTGTAGTTCTTGTGCCCTTTCCCGGTAAAGAAGCGGATATTGCTGGCCGAGGTTGCGCCCATATCGAGGATGCACAGGCCTTCCTGCGAATTCAGCAGGCGTGAAATTTCCCCCATGCCGCTCGACCGGCGGCTCAGCTTCTGCGGGACTGCGGAATCCGCAGCCGGGTGCGATGAGCTCCGAAAGAATTTCATTACGTTGTCAGAAACAGTGGCCATCGATAAAGAGGAATGCTTCGGGGGCGTAGTACACCCTCATTAGCCTTGCTACGAAGACGCGACCCCCGCTTTTCCCGCTTCTTTCTGAACTTCAACCTTGCCTTTAAGGAACGCTCCCTCCTCAATGGCGATGCGTTGCGTAGTGACGTCCCCATTGACGACCGCCGATTTGCGCAAATCCACGCGTTCGGTGGCGTTCACCGTGCCCGCCAACTTCCCCTGAATCACAACTGCTTTGGCGGTAACGTCGGCCTTGACGTTCCCGTTGGGGCCTACGGTCAGGCTGTGATTGCGCAGCTCAATCTTTCCTTCCACGTTGCCGTCCACGTACAAGTCTTCGGAACCCGAGAGTTCTCCCTTGATCACGACCGACTTGCCGATGTGCGCGCCCTCTCCGGTTTGTGGAGCATCCATGCCTTAGCCCTCCCTTTTGATTCCGCGCTCTGTTCGCCGCGAATGAACCGATTGTAAACCATTCCGTGCGCTTGCGGCTCACTTCGGCTACCGGAAACTATTCTCAGGCAGGAACTTACAGCGCAATCGAAAGCGCGCGGCCCGATTCAGCCAGCGGTTTGCTACCATCTGGTGAAGGGGAGGAACGTGCTCACACAGGTCATGACGGTAGTCAACTCGGTCTCGCGCAGATCCCTCGCTGGTAGCTTCCCTAAGAGTGTCGCTCACATTTGCGCATCAATTTTGCTGCTCGCCGCAGCCAATGGTGCGGCGCAGCAACCATCGGTTTCCGCATATCGCGACCCCGCGGAACTGGTGCAGCAAGCTGTGCAGAATGAGATCAAGGCCGCGAACGACGATAGCACCCGCTTTCTGTTTCGCGGCACCAAGACTACCCCTCAGGGGTCGACGACCAGACTCTATGTGGAGACCAGGGATGCTACCGCCGGTCTGGTGATCGCCTACAACGGCAAACCGCTGACTCCCGAACAGCGTCAAGAGGAAAAGGCGCGGGTCGAGCGTTTCGTCACCAATCCTGAGGAACTAAGAAAGAAACACGAGCAGGAACGGGCGAGCGCCGAGCGCAGCCTGCGCATCGTGCGCTCCCTGCCCGATGCTTTCCTCTTTGAATACGCCGGAGAACAACCGGGGTCGGCAGGCATCGGCCGGACGGGCGCTACTCTAGTCAAGTTGAGGTTTCGCCCGAATCCGCGCTACGAACCGCCGTCGCGCGTGGAGGAAGTCCTCACCGGGATGGAGGGCTATGTGCTGGTGGACCCGGTTCGCTACCGCCTCGCCAGCATTGACGGCACGCTCTCCAAGGAGGTCGGGTTTGGATGGGGAATTCTCGGACACCTCGATCGCGGCGGCCACTTCATGGTGCAACAGCAGGAGGTCGGCGACAACCTCTGGGAACTATCAAGCATGACTTTACGTTTCACAGGGAAAATACTGTTAATAAAGAATTTTTCCATTGACTCAACCGAGGTTTTTACTGGATTCAAACGCGTTCCTTCGGACCTGACATTCGCCCAGGCGCTGGAACTGCTGCAGAAGGAAGAAGCCTCCAACCCTTTATAGGACGGGGGCGCGGTTTTGAATGGGGGATTACATCCCCACACGGAACGTCTCTTCTCGCACTGTAAACCTGCGTACCAGATCTTCACGGACCTGATAGCCCGTTCCCGGTGCGTCGCTGATGGCAATCATTCCGTCGGCGCGAACTTGCACTTCGGGCTCGATAATATCTTCCTTCCAATAACGCTTCGACGCCGACACATCTCCCGGCAAGCGGAAATTTTCCAGGGTCGACAAAGCAATGTTATGAGCGCGTCCCACGCCCGATTCCAGCATGCCGCCGCACCACACCGGAACGTTGTGTCGCACCGTGACATCGTGTATTTTTTTCGCCTCACTGAAACCGCCGACGCGACCGACTTTGATATTGATGATGCGGCAGGCGCCGATCTCGAGGGCAAAATTGGCGTCGCGCGCGTTCAGAATCGATTCGTCCAGACAGATCGACGTCTCGATGGATTTCTGCAGGCGCGCATGGAGATAGATCTCATCATTCCACAAAGGCTGTTCAACCATCAGCAAATGGAAGGCATCGAATCTGCGCAAGTGCTCGCCCTCGTCCAGCGTGTATGCCGAATTTGCATCCACGCTGAGAACGATATCCGCCCACCGCGCGCGAATTTTTTCGAGCACGTTCAAATCCCATCCCGGTTTCACCTTGATCTTGATCCGCCGGTATCCTGCCGCCAACTCAATTTCGATCTTGTCCAGAAGCTGTTCCGGAGTGTCCTGAATGCCGATCGAAACGCCGCAGGCGATCTCGCGCCTGGTTCCTCCCAACAGTTTCCAGAGTGGCAGTTGTTTCTGCCGCGCTTCCGCATCCCAAACCGCATTTTCGAGGGCAGCCTTGGACATGCGGTGGCCGCGAACCCGGGCAAACCGCGCGGCGCAATCCCGGCCCGCATCCAACTGGCTTTGCATCAGCAGGGGCGCCAGATAATTCTTAATCGTGGGCCAGGCCGTCTCCGTCCATTCCGGGCTGTAATACGGATCTTCCCCGGCGACGCATTCGCCCCACCCGCGCACTCCATCGGCCTCCACGCTCGCCAGCAGGATGCGGCGACTGTAGCTCCGGCCAAAGCTGGTTTCAAAGAAATGCACGAGGGGCATGTGGAGTTCACGCAGAGTAACCGATTCGATTTTCATAATTCTTTCTAGTACCGCCAGCCTTCGTCCCACTCTCCCAGCAGGAATCGCCCATTTCCGCGCCGATCGCGTTCGTAGGCCAGCACGCTCAGGCCTTGGGCAAAGAATCCGGCGAACTGACCGCGATTGCGCTGCTGCACCGCCAATGCCTGCGCGCGCGTGGTTGCATCCGCCTTCCAGTCATAAATGTCCGCCGGCACATCGATGCGGGCGGGATAATCGAACTGCGGCCGCGGAGTGCCGGCCAACACGGTTTCGACCCGCTTCGACTTCATCCACCATTCCGCGATCAGCCGGTCGGTGGGCAGCCCGCCCTGTAGAGGCGACGATGTGATCCCATACTGATTGACATTGTAGCGGCGCGAAATGGCACCCAGCTTCTCGATGTTCAAATACGCGTTCTTGATCTCGAGCGGATCGAACGTCCACTCCATCAGTTCGAAACCTCGCGCCAGGGCATCATCACGCTGATAGAGCTTGAGCCGCCGGCCGAGGCCGCCGTTGCGATATTGCGGGTGGACGGCCAGCATCTGCGAATGCAGGTAGCTGTGACTGTTCCGAATCGCCGGAATCGCAAGCGCAAAACCAACGACTTGCGCACCGGCGAAGGCCCCAACCACCTGGCCGCCTATCTTTGCCGCGACCACAAACATGCGCACCGGGACCAGGTCGGCATCGGAAAACTTCCACACTTCTTTCTGCAGCGCGAAACAGGCCTGCATTTCCTCCAGGGCATCGCATTTGCGGATGGTCACCTCGCCCGTCGCGGTTGCGGAGTTCAATTCGCTCACTTCTGTTTTTCCTGCCGTTTGGCTTCTTGCCATAGCGTTTCCAGTTCATCCATCGAGGCCTGCAGCGGACCTCGTCCGCGGGCGTGCAGACGTTTCTCCATCCATTGAAAGCGGCGCTTGAATTTGCGATTTGTTTTGCGCAACGCCGATTCCGGATCGAGCGACAGATAACGCGCAATATTCACCAGCACGAAGAACAGATCTCCCACCTCATCTTCCAATCGCTCGCGCAGTTCCGGGGAAACGTGTGGCTTCCCCGAGCCGGCTATGCCCTTGCCCGATGGCCTGGGAACGGATACGGCTTTCAGTTCATGGCGTAACTCGGCAGTTTCTTCTGCCAGCTTTTCGAAGAGTCCTTCGATCTCCGGCCAATCAAATCCAACATGCGCCGCTCGTGAACTGAGTTTGTAGGCCTCCATCAACGCCGGCATTTTCGAGGACACGCTCGCGAGCACGGATGGGGGCTCGGGTTGCTCCACGTTCATTTCGTCGGAAGCCAGCCGCTTCTTCTTTTCTTTCTCCAGCGCCTTCAGCGCTTCCCAGTTGCGCAGCACTTCGGCGGGAGTCTCGGCCTTCACGTCACCAAATACATGCGGATGCCGGTCCACTAATTTGTCAGCCAACCGGTCGAGCACGTCATCCACCGAGAAGTGGCCTTGCTCGCGAGCCATCTGGGAATAGAACAGCACCTGCAACAGCAGATCGCCCAATTCACCCGTCAGTTCCGGCCAGTCACGATTGTCGATCGCTTCCAGCACTTCGTAAGTCTCTTCCAGCGTGTAGGGTTTGATGGTGTCAAAGGTCTGTTCGCGATCCCACGGGCATCCGTCCGGAGCCCGCAAGCGCGCCATGATCTGCACCGCTCGTTCGAATCGTTCGCCTGTAGTGGGCATCCTGTTCAATGTAACTGAGGCGAATACCGGGAGCAATGGCAGTCGTCAGTCTCGCCGTTATCGCAGCGATCGGACTAACAACTCCGTTTCATCCGAAATGATCGCGTCGGCGCCCCACTCCTTGAACTCACGCATCCGCTCGGCACAATTCACCGTCCAAACCATGATTCTCTTCCCAGCCGCATGAACCTGCTCGACCAATTCCCTTGTCGTCAGATCCGCTTGCGAAATCACCGATTGGGCCGGGCTTTCCCGCCACTCTCGAAGCTGCCCCTGTGTCTCACAAAGGAAACCCAGAGGAATCGTCGCGTCGAAGGCATGGACGGCCGCTAGCACTTCCGGGAGAAACGACGAAACCACGAATCCCTCTTGGGGCGGATGATGATGCAACGCCGCCAGCGCCTGACGCTCCAAGCCGGACACCTTCAATTCAATATCAAGGAACGCCCGCTGCGAAAATTGCCGCAGAACATCTTCCAGCGTGGGCAAGAGCAGTCTTCTCGAATCCGTCTTCTCGATTTTCATCCCGCCGATGGAAGCATCGTGGCAAATCACAGCCGAACCGTCGGCGGAAAGCCGCACATCGAATTCAAATCCGTCGCAGCCGTGTCGCAAACAAAGCTCGAACGAAACCAAACTATTTTCAGGAATGTGGCGGGAAGCCCGCGCTCCGCGATGCCCGAGGAGAAGAGGGGTCATGGGAGTTGTCAGTTCCCGGTTCTCAGTTCTCAGCAAAGTCGTCCCTGGCCTCTAAACGCAGAACTAAGAAGAGAACTGGGAACTGGGTTTTCAATCCAGATCGAAATCCCGGATCGGCTTGCCCGTGTCCGGCGTTTCCTTGGCCTTCTTGACCGCCTCCTGGAATTTCTTCTCCAGCAGTTCCGAGGCGTGTTTTTGCGCTTCCATCGACTGGCGAAAGATCGAATCGCGCCGGCTGTCCTGTTCTTTCATGGCGCGAGCGGCTTCTTCCATATCATTAAAAGTTTTGGGCTTGACCGGCGCGGTATGGGCGATGATGCCGCGTGTTGCCGGATCGATTTTCATGACCGCGCCGCAGCAGGGGCAAGTCACGTCAAAACTAATCTCAAGTAAACCAGGTTCGGGTTTCACAGAGGCGATCATACCGCAATCCGGGTTACACCGGTGTGATGCGAATGGGCAAAATGTGGAAGAGATAGAGCATTTCCCAACCCAGCAGCACAATCGAGACCAGCACGACCATGATCGCGAGAATCTCTCCAAAGCTGAGGCCTTGCTTCTCCCGTTCGAAACGCCTCGCCCCTAGGCTCAAAATATTGATCGTGGCAAAGCCGAACACCAGAATCCAGAGGATGTTATAGACTTCCTCGCGCGTCGAGCGCAGCAGGAACATCGCGGGCAAAATTCCGACCGCCAGGGCGTGCAACGTACGAAGAGAAACACCAGGCCAGCCATGGAATTGCCCCATGGCGAGAAACAACGAGGCACAACCGCGGCGGGCGGCAGCGAAAGGTCCAGGCGGTCTCATGCAGAAAGTAGTCTCATGCAGACATTGATACTACCGTGTTTGCGTTCCAAAAACAGCCGGGCCTGCGTAAAAAAACATTCCGCAGGTAACCACGGTTGCTTTTCTCGCCACGCTCGCAGAGGATAGTACGCGAGACTAGGCGCGAGATATTACTGGATGATCGTCAACTTCGCCGAGCGGGCGCACAACCACAATTGGGAACTCGACCCGGTAATCCGGTCGCTGCTCGATACCGATTTCTACAAGCTGCTGATGCTTCAGTTCATCTGGAAGCATTATCCGAAAACGCGGGTGACGTTCTCGCTGCTGAACCGTTCCACCTCGGTGCGTCTCGGCGATATGTTCGCGCGCGAGGAACTGATCCACCAGATGGAGCACGTTCGCCGCCTGCGTTTTCGCAGGTCGGAACTGGTGTGGCTTGCGGGTAACACTTTTTACGGCCGCCGCGGCATCTTTGAACCGGCGTTTCTGGAATGGCTGGAACGTGATTTTCGACTGTCGGACTACGAACTGTCGGTCAAGGACGGCCAGTTCGATCTCTCCTTCGATGGACTTTGGATCGAAACTACGATGTGGGAGCTGTATGCGCTCTCCATTCTCGACGAGCTCAAGACGCGGGCGGGCCTGAAGGAACTTCGCGAGTTCGGCCTCGACATCCTGTACGCGCGGGCGAAAACAAAGCTCTGGGGCAAGATCGAGCGGCTGCGCGGCGTCCCGGATCTGGCGGTGGCAGACTTCGGCACCCGGCGCCGCCACAGCTTTCTGTGGCAGGAATACGTGGTCAACGCCATGGCCGCGAATCTGGGCAGCGCCTTCACCGGAACCTCAAATGCTTTCCTCGCCCATAAGCACGATCTCGAAGCCATCGGAACCAACGCGCATGAAATTCCGATGGTGCTGGCCGCGCTGGTGGCCGAGGGTGATGACGATGCCCTGCGGGCTTCGCAGTACCGCGTCCTCGAGATGTGGCAGAAAACTTACGAAGGCGCACTCCGCATTATGTTGCCAGACACCTTCGGCACCACGCAATTTCTCGCCAACGCTCCCGGCTGGACCGCCGATTGGACCGGCCAACGCGTCGACAGCAAGAATCCTTACCTCGCGGGCGACGAGTATATCGAGTGGCTTAAGGCGCACGGTCGCGATCCCCGGGAGAAACGCATCATCGCTTCCGACGCACTTGACGTCGATGACATTCTCGGCCTGCACGCTTATTTTGGCGGCACGCTGGCCAACGACGTCACAGGAGGCGAGTTCCGCAGCGCCGCCGACTTTGACGACTCCAGGAAGTGGACTCCGGGACGACGAATTCGTTTCAGCGCGGGCTGGGGAACTTTGCTCACGAACGATTTTCGCGGATGCGACCCCGCCGATGGCAACAACTTCGACCCTATCAGCCTGATCTGCAAGGTATCCACCGTAGAAGGCAAGCCCGCGGTGAAACTCTCCGACAACTACGCCAAGGCGCTGGGCACTCCGGAAGAGATCGAGCGCTACCGCCGCGTCTTTGGCACCGCGGGAATGACAAATATTGCTGTGATCACCTGACGCGCTAGCGGGCCACGGGACCACTGGCCGCACGCACCGTAACCATCTCGGCAAGGGTCAGAAACAGGGCGTAGCTGGCAAAAAGAAACGCTCCATACTTTCCCGCAGTCTCGGGACGCATCCGCGGCATGAAGCGTGCGAAACACGAGAGCAGGACGGCCTCGCCAAACATGCCCGGCAACGCGATCAGCAGCGCGGCGGAGGCCCACTCCGCCGACGGCACATGACGCCAGTTCACAATGTCGATACAGACCGCGGCAGCCAAAATTGGAGTGAGGACAAAGTTAATCCAGAATCGCAGACTGGTTGTCTCGAATACGCGCGCCCCCCGAGCCTGGTACCAGATAGTTCCGAGAATCCAAAAGACGAACCCGAATAGAGCGAAGAGCAACTTGTCACGCAGCGTCATGGAACATCCTCCCAACGGGAAACATGTACCAACCGGTACAACTATTCTTGTACCATATGGTACATTGACAGACCAGATGGCCACAAACAAAAAACATCGCGGCCGGGATGACTTGATGCAATGCTGTCTGGCGGCTTTCATTCGAGCCGGCAGCCTCGATCTGAGCCTCGATGGACTGGCGAAAGTGGTCGGAACCAGCAAGCGCATGCTGATTCACTACTTCGGAGGGCGCGACGCCATCGAGGAAAAGGCGCTGTCGTTACTCGAAGACCGGTTGCGGGCAAGATTCCGCGCCAGCGTATTTCCAGCAGGCACAACTCTCAGGTCGGTGGTGGCGGCTCTGTGGGAGCAGACGACGAGCGCTGAGAATCGAGGGGTCTTGCTGCTGGTGACGGACCTGACGCGGCGAAGCTGGAGCGGATCGGCCCGCGCCAAGCACTTCTTTGAGGAGCAACAGCGAGCGTGGAACGAACTACTGCTGGAATTCCTGCCTGACCCCGATGCGGTCGAGGCTCTGTTGCAACTCTTTCAAGGGGCGGTCCTTATCTACCTGGCCACGGGAGATCGGGAAAAAGGCAAACGTGCCCTGGAACGATTCACAGCGATCGAAGCCAAAATGCCGCGCATCAAGAAATAGCCACGAGTCGGATGCTCCGCCCTGGGATGGACAAGTCGGGAGACATGGATCATGGGAGAATAATGCGATGGCGACAACCGTACCGTCTTTTCCCGATTTCATCTATGGCACGGCGTGGAAGGAGGACCGCACCCCGGCTCTCACCGAACTCGCATTGCGCATGGGTTTTCGCGCCATCGACACCGCGAACCAGCGGCGCCATTATTGCGAGGAGGGGGTTGGTCAGGGATTGGTGGAGGCATATCAAGCGGGGTTGGTCGCTCGCGCCGATCTCTTTCTGCAGACGAAATTCACTTATCAGCGTGGCCAGGACCACCGGCTGCCTTACGATCCAGCAGCCGCTTTGCCCGTGCAGGTGGCGCAGTCGATGGCGGGTTCGCTCGAACATCTCGGGACTGATCATGTCGACAGCTACGTGCTGCACGGGCCGTCGTCCAACTATGACTGGACCGGTGACGACACAGAAGTCTGGGATGCCATGCGCATGGAGCGGGACGCTGGGCGTACACGCCTACTCGGCGTAAGCAATGTTTCTCTGCGCCACCTGCAACAGATGGAAGCCGTCGGCGCTGAACTTCCTGCCTTCGTGCAAAATCGCTGCTACGCCCGCCTGGGCTGGGATCGCGCCGTGCGCTTATTCTGCCGCGATCACAAGATTATCTATCAAGGATTTTCGCTGCTCACCGCGAATCCGGAGGTGCTGCACCATCCTCTGATTGCCGGCTTAACGAGTGACAGCTTAACCATCGCCGGCGTAACGACCGCTCGTCCGGGCGCCGTGAGCCCAAATGCTACGCCGGCGCAGGTGGTCTTCAGCTTCGCCCGCAGTATTGGGATTGTACCGCTCACTGGCACCACCAATGCGGAACACATGCGGCAGGATCTGGCCAGTCGCGAGGTGACGCTTCCGCCGGAAACAGTACGCGCCATCGAGTCTCTGGCGGGGTGAGACGGGGACAGCGTAGTCTCTGGCAGCGCGAATGGGGGCTACTTCGCCTGCACAACCGCTTCGCGTTCGCCAACCTGCTGCCGCCACATCGCGTAGTACAACCCTTTTTGATGGAGCAGTTCCGAGTGGCGTCCGAATTCAACGATGCGTCCACGCTCCAGAACATAGATCCGATCGGCATGCATGACGGTAGACAGGCGATGCGCAATCAGAATCGTAATCGCCTCCTGATGGGTAGCAACTTCGCGAATAGTGCGGCTGATTTCTTCCTCGGTCAGCGAATCCAGAGACGAGGTGGCTTCATCGAAGACGAGCAATTGTGGATGCCGCAGCAGTGCGCGAGCGATCGAGAGCCGCTGCTTTTCGCCTCCAGAAACCTTGACGCCGCCTTCGCCAATGAGCGTATCCAACCCACGGTCAGCGCGGGATAGCAAGCTGTGCGCGGCTGCCTGTTGCAACACCTCCATGCATTCCTCGTCGGTCGCCTTGGGATTCACGAACAGCAGATTCTCACGAATCGAGCCTGAGAACAGTTGGGTATCCTGGGTCACGAATCCTATTTTTTCCCGAAGCAGATCCAGGTCCACGCGCTGCGAAGGAATCCCGTTGTACAGAATCTCGCCGGCTTTCGGGGAGTACAAGCCCACCAGCAGCTTTACCAAGGTTGACTTCCCTGCCCCGGAGGGTCCCACAAAAGCAATCGTATCTCCGCGCGCGGCGCTGAAACCGATCTCGTCGAGCGCCAGCGCAGTTGAACTCTGATGCTGAAAGCTGACACCCTCAAACTGCAGCGTCATCAGTTCATCGATCGGCACCGGATCGGCTGGCTTGGGGTCGCGAGGAGTGTCGAGGATCTGTTGAAAATTCTGCAGCGAGACTTCCGTTTCCCGGTAGATGTTGATGACGTTTCCCAGTTCCTGCAGGGGCGTGAAGATGAAAAACGAATAGATCATCAGGGAGAAAAACTGACCGATCGTGATTTCCTGCCGGAAAATCAGATAGAGCATCAAGAATAGAATGCTGGTGCGCAGCGCGTTGACCGCTGTCCCCTGAATAAAACTCAAACTGCGAAGGTATTTCACTTTCTTCAGTTCGAGCTTCAAAATTTTCCCGGTAATCCCGTTCAACCGGACCACTTCCTGATGCGCGAGACCGAGACTCTTGACCAGTTCGATATTGCGCAGTGACTCCGTGGTCGAACCGGCCAGGGCGGTGGTTTCGGCAACGATCGTCTTTTGCATCTTTTTGATCCGTTTGCTCAGCACCGAACTGATGATTCCGAGCAGGGGGACGGTTACCAGGAACGCAGGGGCGATTGACCAGTGCACGCGAAAAGCATAGATCATTACAAAAACGATGCCCACAACCGAAATGAAAAGGATATTGATGGCAGCGGTAATGAAACGCTCCACGTCGCTGCGGACCTTTTGCAGTTTGCCCAGGGTCTCGCCGCTGCGCTGGTCTTCAAAGACCTGATAGGGCAAGTCCAATGAATGGCGGATTCCATCGGAGTACATCTTCGCACCCAGACGCTGCACGATTACGTTCACGAAGTAGTCCTGAAAATTTTTTGCCACGCGAGAGACAAACGCCACGCCCACCGCCGCCAGCAGCAAAAGCCCAGCCCCGCGGATAAATTGCCCCTGCGTGTATTGATGATATCTGGTAGCGTAGCTGTCGATTACATGACGGAAAATCAGAGGATCGAGCAGGGAAAAAATCTGGTTGGTCGCGGCCAGCAAAAGCGCGGCCACAAAAAGCTTCCAGTACTGTCTGGAATAGCGGTAAAGAAGGTTCATAGGCGTCGCGGCGAAGGCACCAGACTGATGCAATTTAGATGGCTTGCCAGTTCTTTAGATTCAAAACCCGCGACCGAGCAACGGACGAGGCAACCGTCTACCAAACTCATGCTGTCCCGGTATTGGCTAGCGCTTCAACGGCTTCCCAGGTGGTGCCAAAGGTGACGAAGAAATCGTTCACCTTGGTGATCTCCATAATTCTGCGCACCCGCGGCTTCATGCCCGTCAGCACCAGGCATCGCCCCATTTTCTGATGCGATACATAGGCCCTGACCAACGAACCCAATCCCACCGAGTCAATGTAGGGGACGTCCGACAAATCCAGAATCATCGTCTCGGCGCTCTCGTGCCAGACCGCCCGCTCAAATTGCGGAGCGGTTTCGATCGTGATAGGTCCGCGCAACAGCAGAATGCGCTGATCGTCCGCCACCCCTTCATAGCGCTCGACGGTTAATTCCTGCAACCCCATAGCTCCCGAATTGTAGGCCACGCGGCCCGCTGTGTCACCTCCGGCGTGAACAAGGCGGACACCTTCACTTCTTCTTATCGTCATACACCGAGTACTGCTCACCGGGATGTTTCAGTTTTACGGTAATCTCCAGTTCCGGCTTGTTGACCTCATAGTCTTCTCCAAAGGTCTGGAAATGCGGCGCCAGCACCTGAACCCGCAGCGGGCCATACGGAATGCCGTCGACGCTCGTCTTCCCCTCTGGATCGGTCTTCAGCTCCATCTCGCCTTGCGCCTGTTTTCCTTTGCTTTTCACCGGATGGAGCACGACCGCGGCATTGCGCACCGGCTTGCCATCGGAATCGCGAATCACCACGAAGCGTAATCTCGAAGTCGGGCCCTCATCGTCCTGCGCAAAAGCTGAGTCAAGCATGCCGAACGCGAGCACAACGACCACGAGCGGGATCCAGAAGTTTGTTTTCATAGGAAGCCTCTTGTCTGCGGCGTGGCTGAGGTCCGCGCCATTCGCCAAAACATTACTAAGGAAGGTTATCCACTGACTACTGCGGCTTCGGAGCGGGCGGTTTCTGGTCGTCGGGTTTCTTGGTCTCTCCCTGATTCCCGTAAGCAGAGTACTGTGCCCCCGGACGTTTCAACTTCACGGTAATTTCCACGGCCGGCTTGTCGATCTGGTAATCCTCACCAAATGTCTGGAAACCTGGAGCCAGCACCTGCACACGCAGCGGCCCGTAGGGAATGCCGTCAATGTTCGTTTTCCCGTCATTATCGGTCTTCAACTCCAAGCCGCCCTTCGACTGCTTTCCCTTCTTGCCCACCGGATGGAGCACTACGGCCGCATTTCGCACTGGCTTGCCGTTGTAGTCTTTCACTACCACGAAGCTCAAGTCCGACATCGGCCCCTCATCGTCGTCCTGGGGAACAGCCCATCCAACCAGGCCGAGGACAAGGGCGACGGTCAACGTCCACGTAATCCGAATCGGGCGTCTCTTTTTCATAAGACTCATTCTATCTGCGCCCCGAAGGCAGTCGCTACTTCATACCGCGCACGACATAAATCTGCGACAGCGTCTGAACGTAAAGGTAGACATACGCGCCCGCGTCCGCGGCCAGATAAGATGCGCTTCCGCTCACGGTTCCAGGGGCCAGGTCTTCTCCGAAGATTTTCCAGGGCTCAATCTTTCCAGTGGATGCGTTCACGCGATAGACGTTTCCGGTTTTGTCGCGCTGGCGACGAGGAATGGCGAAGACCGACAGCCCGTCCGGCGACCAGCCCTTCACCCGGTATCTCGCGTCCAGCCCGGGAATCGGCCGCAAGCCGCTACCATCCAGTGGCCAAATCCCCCACTTGCCGTCCGGAGTGAGAGCTGTGGTGCTGCGGCCATCCGGCGAGGGCTCGACTCCCACCGTACCTTCGGGAGTGATGGGTTTGGAGTTTCCGGTACTCAATTCAATGACATAGTCGCGAGCACCGTGGCCGGCCTCGATACCGCTGGCCAGCAGTTGCTTGCCGCCAGCCAGCCAGCGCACACGCTGGTAGGTGACATGATCGTGCGTCAACTGCCGGGCTTCGCCAGCTCCCGTTGGCACCACGGTCAGCGGGCCGCCTTTCGCCGGTTGAGTAATCACCCACATGGCATCGGGAGAAATCGCGAGGCCCACGCCCTCGCCAATACGCACTGGAGGCGAGCCGTCGGTATCGCGCATGAACACGGTGTAATTCGGGCCGCCGCCATCGCCTTCCTCATCGAAAAGAACCTTGCGGCCGTCCGGCGTCAGGTCACTCAAAATGGACCAGCCGAACCATCCCAGTTCCCGTTCTTCTTTTCCACCTGGAGGCACACCGCGAATCCCAATGCGCCGGTGATGATTCACGGTCAGCGCCAGCCCATTCTGGAGGTCCTCCAGCCACATTCCACCCGGCACATTGGTGATGGTTCGCGACTTTCCCGACAGGGTTACGGCCTGCGGGTTGCCGGCGCTCCCATTTCTGGAGGCGGTGAACCAGATTTCATCGCCAGCGGGCGACCAGACCACGCCCTGCAGCGTGGTCCAGCCCGAAGAAAGCAGCTTCTCCTTGTCGTCATTTCTGCCATCCGAGGCAATGACAGCCACGGAACCTTCGTCATCGCCGGAGGCGTTTTGATGGTCGGCAAACGCGATCCACCTCCCGTCGGGCGATATCTTGGGGTGGCTGATCCAGTTGATGCCGTCGAACAGAACTTTCCCAATGGGATATTCCAAACGCCAGTGTCCGCTCTCGGGCAGATAACGAACTACCGCCAGATGCTCGCCGTCGGCCGCCCAATCTGCGTCCTGCACATTGTCGAGAACCTCGCGGGGTGTTCCTCCACTCAAGGGAACCCGTGCCAGCGTTCCCGCCCTGGCAAAACCGCCCAGATTCGTGGAGTTCAGACGCACTGCCAATTCTCCGCTCTTTGAGATGGACAATATTTCCGCGTCATTCACCCCAAGTTCGCGTGCCCCGTGATCATCGACTCGCCCGATGTAGAGCTGGTCTTCGCCTCCATCCCAGGACGCGCTGTAGACGATGCTACCGTCGGGTGTGAAGCGCGCATTGCCAATTGCACCGGTGCGGAACGTGATCGGCTGATATTCAGCGAGAGGCGCGCGGACACTGCTTCGTCCCAACCACCAACCGAGGGCGACCATCAGAACCAAAAACGCCAGCGCACCAGCCACGGCCAACGGGCTGCGGCGAGACGCAGCCGTATTCCGCAGGCTTGTTGTCCGCGGGATTCCTGGCTCAGCGAGAGCGGCCTGCTGGCCCGTCTTTGCCGCCTCCACACCAAGAGACGAACTCACTGAGGAACTATCCGTCAGCGCTTCCAGATTGAACGCCAGATCTCCGGCAGACTGAAAGCGCTGGCCGGGAATTTTCTCCAGGCAATGCCGCACCATGCGTTCCAGCGCGGGCGGAACGTTGCGGGCGGTTTCCGAAAGCTCGGCGGGTTCTTCTTTGAGAATTGCACTCATGGTTTCCGCCGGAGAATCTCCGTGAAACGTGCGTTGCCCGGAAAGCATCTCGTAGAGTATTGATCCAAAGGCAAAAATGTCGGAGCGATGGTCCGCAGCTTTTCCCCGCACCTGCTCGGGTGACATGTAGCCGACGGTGCCCATGATCTGTCCAGGCTCGGTATTCACCTGGACGGTGGCCGCGTCAGCGCCCGGCTCGGTTTCCGGACGCGTCAGCTTCGCCAGGCCGAAGTCGAGAATCTTTACCCGGTCGTCATTCGTGAGGAACAAATTTTCCGGCTTCAAGTCACGATGCACGATTCCCTTCTCGTGCGCCGCCGCCAATCCGCGGGCCACCTGTAACGCGTATTCAATTGCCTTGCGGGTGGAAAGCGGCCCGCTCCTGATCCGCTCCCGCAAAGTCTGACCTTCGAGCAATTCAGAAACAATGTAGGGAGCACCCCGCTGCTCGCCGATATCGAAGATTGAAAGTATGTTGGGATGATTCAGCGCCGCCGCCGAGCGCGCCTCTTGCACGAAGCGTTGCAAGCGATCGGCATCCGCGGAATAGGACGCAGGCAGGATTTTGATGGCCACGATGCGATCCAGCCGGGAATCGCGAGCCCGATACACTTCGCCCATCCCGCCCGAACCGACGAGCGATTGGAGGGTATAGGGACCTAGCTTCGTGCCGGCGGCGAGTGCCATGTGAAGTTGTGGATTATATCGGACTTGGTGGGAAGGCGGTTGCGGCCGGAGTGGTAAAGCCGGCTTCTTACGCGTATTCAGCGAAGGGCTCGGCCACGACGAACACACGCCGCTCACGAGGGAAAAGCCTGGAGCAGAAAAACCTTCGTGAAACTCTGTATTCTCGGTGGCTCGGTGGCTAACCGTTTCGCTATTGCAGCGGTTTAGCGGGCGTGCCGGGCTTGACACCGGCGTGTTTTTTCGCCTGCGCCATCAGTTCCAGGACTTTGTCTTTGGCTTCATAGTTCGGATTCGTGTCCAACAGCTTCTGCCAGGTGGCGGTGGCCTTATCGATATCCATCTTGCCCTGCCACTCGACGATGCCGAGATTGAAGAGTGTGTTGGGCTTGGTGGGTTCGTAAGAAAGCGATTTCTGAAATTCCGCGATGGCAGTATCGGCGTCGCCAGTGTACCAATACGCGGTCGCCATGTCGGTACGGACGCCGGTGTTGGCGGGCTGAACCTTCAGGGCGCGCTGGTAATAGTCAATGGCCGTGGGAAACTGCTGGGCATCGTAGTAGACATTGCCGATGCTTTCGAGAAGTCCAGCGTTCGTGGGATCGGCCTTGAGCTTCTCGATCAGAGGCGCAGCCTGGGTGTCGGCCATTTTTTGCATTTGAGCCGGGGTTGGGGCCTGGGCGCCGGGGTTGGCACTGTCCATTGCCGGTGCGGACGCAGCCGGAATCTCAGCCGCGGCGGTTGCCGGACCTTGCGATCCACGAATGAACCAACCGCCAGCAATTCCGACCAGAAGGCAGATGACCGCCAATACGTAGGCCTGCACGCTGGTCCATTGCTCGATTGAAGTAGAAGTTGCTTGATTCGTATCTGTCATTGCCGTTTGCTCCCTACTCCTTAACATATGCCCGTTTGTTCGCTCCAGGGTATGAAACCCGCTAGCTCTTGCCCTGCATCTGAACGTCGGCCATTAGTTTCTCAACCGTTGCTTTTCGCTCGGGGCTCAATTGCGGATTCGACTTCAGCAACAGCTGCCAGGCCGCGACCGCGCCCTTGCTGTCTTGCTTGCCCTGCCACTTGATCATGCCGAGGTTGAACAGCGAGTTGGCATCCTTGGGGTCATAGTGCAACGCCTGCTGCAATTGGCTGATGGCCCCGTCCACATCTCCGTTGTAGTAGAGGCAGGAAGACATCTCGGTACGAATGGCAACGTTCTTGGGATCGATCTGCAACGCCTTGTCGTAATATGCCAGCGCTTCCTTGAATTGGTGAGTGGCTTTGTAGATGTTCCCGAGTTGAAAGAGCAGATCGCTGTTATTGGGATCAGTCTTGAGCTTTTCCAGCAGCGGGGCGGCCTTTTTGTCGGCCATCTGTTTCATCTGGTCAAGGCTCGGCATTTGCCCGCCCATCACTCCAGCATGGCCCGGCTGCCCATTATCTTGATCATTGCCGTGGACTCCGGCCTGACCACCAGCCTGGGAATTGACTGCGGATAGCGCCAGGGGCGAGGCCGATTGTGACCCGCGGAACAGGTATCCAATCGCCAGCCCGACCACGAGGCTGATCACGGCCATCGCATAGACCTGCTTCGACTGCCAGGACGATCCCGCAGTCGTTGGTGTGGTGGGTTCAGTCGCCATGCGCTATTCCTCAGCTGAAATAATTTCCAATTTACCTTAAAGGCATGGAAAGACGGGGGCAGCATTCTGCGTCACTCGGGAATGTGACGCTGATCACAACAACGCGATTGCAACGAGGATTCCAACCAAGAATTTCAGTGCATTCGCCAGCGAGCGGCATCGGATCGTGCTTTGGAGCTAAAAACTTGCCTCAGACGGCCAGGGCATCGACGAAACGATCGCAGAGCGCTGTTTCAAGGTTGGAGTAGCTCACCTCGACCGGCGTCGTCAGGCATGGCGTCAGGATATCGAGGACTTTGGGATGAAACTCTCCCTCGTAGCGCTCGGCATCCCTCCTGGTTGTCCACAGCGTGATGGTGAACACCTTCTCCTCTGTGACCTTTTTGTGGAAGAAAGGCAAAATTTCGAGGAAGCCGACCTGCTGCTTGAGAATAGGGAGAACTTGGTCCTTCAGGACCTTCACCAACTCTTCTTTCTTTTCGACTTTCACTTCAAAAGCAAGAATGCAGGCAACCATGATCGCGCTCCTTGTAGTTTCAAATAGGCGTTGCTCGATTGCGTGTTCGAGAACAACGGCCGCAGCCCGACTCCCGTTAACTCGGAACCTACACTTACTGGGAACTACACTTACAATGACCGGCGTACCCACGGCTGTGATGGTTGACCGCCAGTGCTGTGCACTACGTCACAAACCCTTTGTGACAAACGAATGGACGCGGCCGGATATTTCTTTTGATTCAAGTGCTTGCGCTCCTCGCCCTTTACACATAAGCAGGTTCCGACATACATTGAATGACCGGGAGTCTTACACTGCGGAGTTGTTCATGTCACGACTTTCGTCTCACAAGAAACCCGCGCCCGCGCTTTCGTCCAAGCCCATGGCGGAAGCTTTTCTTTCGAGCGACCTCTTGGAAACGCTGCCGGACGCCGTCATCGCGGTAGATCGCGACGGAACGATCGTTCAAGTCAATACGCAAGCGCAGGATCTGTTTGGCTATGACCGCGAGGAAATGATCGGTCAGAAAGTCGAGATGCTGGTGCCTGAAAGCTACCGCCCTCAGCACCATCGGCATCGCGAGCATTACGCGGAGAAACCGAAGACGCGGCGGATGGGAGCGGAGTTGGATCTCTATGGAAGACGCCGAAATGGATCGGAGTTTCCCGTAGAGATCGGTCTGAGTCCGGTGGCCACGGAGAATGGGACCTTTGTTCTGAGCGCGATCCGCGATATCAGCGATCGCAAGAGGATCGCCGAAGAGCTGCGCCGGGCGAACGAGGAACTGCATCGCAGAACCGCCGAGCAACTGGGCGAATACCGGTCGAGACTGGCTTTGATTATCGATTCCTCCGACGACGCCATCATTGGCAAGACGCTGGACGGCACGATCACCAGTTGGAACAAGGGCGCCGAGCGGATCTATGGCTACACGCCTGAGGAAGTCCTGGGGAAAAACATAGCCCTTCTGGTTCCCGCGGATCTATCCGACGAAATCCCCAATATCCTGCGGAAGATCGCGAGCGGTGGAAGCGTCGAACATTATGAGTCGGTGCGGGTGACGAAAGACGGGCGCCACCTGGATATTTCCGTTTCCGTGTCTCCATTGCGCGATGCGAAAGGCGAGGTTGTGGGAGCATCCGCGATTGCGCGCGATATTACAGCCCAGAAGCGAGCGGAAGCGCAGCTTCGTCAAGCGCAGAAGATGGAAGCGATCGGGCGACTGGCGGGCGGGGTGGCGCACGATTTCAACAACATTCTGGGAATCATCAACGCCTGCACCGAATTTCTCCGCGATCGGCTTGACCCTGCTGCGGAATCGTCGCTTTACGTTGAAAATATTAAGAAGGCAACCGAGCGCGGCTCTTCCTTAACCAGACAGCTCCTCACCTTCAGCCGCAGTCCCGCAGTCCAACCTTGTATCCTCGATCTTAACGATCGGTTAAAAGACATCAGCAAACTTCTGCGGCCACTGATGGGTGACGATGTTGAAGTGCTGGTTGTGTCCCGTTCGCCGTCGGCGGTAGTGGAGGCAGACCCCGGGCAACTCGACCAAGTCCTGGTCAACCTGGCGGTGAATGCGCGCGATGCCATGCCTCGTGGTGGCAAACTGATTCTCGAAACGCGCTCCGAAAGATTCGACGATGAATTTGCCGAGCAGCACCAAACCATGGCAGCGGGAAGGTACGTTCTGCTCGCGGTCAGCGATACTGGCAGCGGAATGGACGCGGCGACCTCGGAACGCATTTTCGAACCCTTCTTTACCACCAAAGAAGTGGGCAAAGGAACTGGTCTGGGCCTGGCCACCGTGTATGGCATTGTCAAGCAAAGCGCCGGACACATCCTGGTTTACAGCGAACCAGGGCATGGAACGACTTTCAAGATTTATCTCCCCAGCGCTGATCACAAGATCGGACTGAGATCCGATGCCGCAGTGGAGGCCGTCGCGCCAAAGCGTTCCGGGACGACGATCCTGCTGGTGGAAGATGACGAAATTATGCGGAGTTTGACTCGGCAGCTCCTGCAGGAACACGGCTATACGGTAGCTGAAGCCGATGACGGAAAGTCGGCGCTAGAGTGGGTAGCGTCTCATCCCGGTCCGATTGATCTTCTGTTGACCGATGTAGTGATGCGTCGCATGAGTGGCCCTGAATTAGTCGATCAACTGAAGGCCTCCCGGCCCAATCTCAAGGTCGTATATATGTCGGGTTACACAGGCGAACTGATCGCGGAGCGCGAAGTGTTGGAGCGCGGCATCACCCTGCTGGAGAAGCCCTTTAGCCGGACGGCATTGTTGAACACCATCCATGCCACTCTGGGTTGAGAGCGAGTGGCGGGAAACTGCCAGTCCATGCGACAACCAACGGCCAATGGCCGCCTCCAGACAAGCGCCCCTATCGATCAATCAGGAAGTACGAAACTGAGGGTTACGTTGGTAGTAAACGGGGATGGACGACCATTGAGAACGTAGGGTTCATAGCGCCAAGTGCGCACCGCGTCGGTCGCGGCTGCGGCCAGGAGCGGGTCTCCGCTAACAATGTGTATCGAGGAGACGGAACCGTCCTCGGCGACCTGGACTTCGAGAATGACTTCACCGGCGCGACGGGCGACTTGGGCCGCGGACGGATACTTGGGTTCGGTACGATTAAGGAGGCGGGTTTCGGCTTGTCCGGCAGCCAGCCAAACGCTCTGCGAAGAAGCAACTTTCTGGGTGGATGACGCGGCCACGACGGCGGCGCCGGGAGGCTTGATCGGATCGGGCGGCACTTGACGACTCTTTCCGTGATCGGGCTTGGTGGAGCCTGGCATCATCCGGAAGATAACTTTGCCCTTATCGTAGACCACCAGTTCGCCCGCAGTAACCGGGGTTGGGCCAGTGGCTTTCTCCGGGGCGGCTGGAGTTGATCGTCGATCCACGGACTTTGTGATGATGGGTTGTATGGGGGCGACATTCACCGGTTCGGCGAGAACCGGATTGGGTGGAACAGGCTGGGAGCCCTGCGCATGCGACGCGGCGGGATGGAGCCATCCGACGCGCGAACCAATCAGCATGCTGACAAAGACGATGGCGAGAATGGCCAGAGATCCAAGAACCAGGCTCCACGCTTCGTAAGGGCGGCTCGCTGGCGGGGGCGCCGGCACAGCGAACTCGGACGGCACGAATCCAGACGGTATGACCAGGTCGGGCGCCAGAACTGCAGCGGCAGGCTTGCGTTGTCCCAACGCGATGGCAGCGTGACGAACCCGGGCACACTCTTCTGCGAAACGTTCGAGCATCTTCTGGTCGATGGCGGAAAAAGCGGCTGGTAACTGCGAAAACACTTCGAGAATTCCACCGATCGGCGCTTGGTTGTCATTCGTGTCGAACAGGGGCACGATGAGGATGGATCGAATACCCGGGAGGGCAGTGCCGAGGCGGGGATCCAAATCTGTATCCACGGAAAGCTGTGTCTGACGGGTCCGAAGACAAGCGCCAGCAAGACCATCTCGTGTGCTGACAGGCACGCCAATATCAGGAGCGAGGGGGCCGGTGGCGGCGCGGTAGATCATCTCATCGCCGCGGGCGAGGGCCAGGGCAGCGGCAGCAGCGCGGGTAGCTTCAGCGGCATGGACCACGATTTCGTTCAGCACCAGATCAAGCGCAAGGTCGGGAGGAAAACCGGCGAGGATGTGCTGCTCGAGGGTACGAGTTGGGTCGGGGTGCGAATCGTCAGGATGAACCTCGGACCTCAACATAGGTTGCGGAAGCATAATTGTTCCGGCAGACTGCGGCGATGCGGCGGACGCAGCGTCTAATGCGAGTTTCCCGCGAAATGGGGGGGAAGTCAATTGGAGACGGGGTCAGTCACTTCGTAATCCTCAAATTCATGCAAACAGAGCATTTGCTCAGCGGGACTCACCAGGCAAATACGCTACAACTGCCTTTCCGGGCCGATGGCGGCTATACTGATCTCGAAGCTGCGCCGTGGGAAGTGTCGGTTGCATTGTGCAAGTACTTCCGCCGCAGATTATCTGATCACAACAATACAAAATTCTTATGTCCAAGTTTGCCGAACCGATGTCACGGCTGATCGACGAACTCAAGAAACTGCCCGGAATCGGCAGCAAGAGCGCGCAACGGCTGGCCTTTCACATTCTGCGGTCGAGCGAGGACGACGCCGAGGCCCTGGCCTCGGCCGTTCGCGACCTCAAAGCCAAGCTGCGTTTGTGCTCGGTCTGTAACAATATTACCGACATCAATCCCTGCGTCTACTGCAGCAGCCCTACCCGCAATCAAAAACTGGTCTGCGTGGTTGAGGAACCGACCAACATCGCCGCCATCGAGAAAACGCGGAACTATCACGGCGTCTATCATGTGCTCCATGGCTCTTTTTCGCCGTTACATGGTGTCGGGCCTGAACAGCTGCGCATTGGCAATCTGTTAAGCCGTGTCGCGGCGGGCGAAATCGAAGAAGTCATCCTGGCCACCAATCCCACCGTCGAAGGCGAAGCCACCGCCTCCTACCTGGCCGATCACCTGAAGAGGCAGGGATTGCGGGTTACTCGCATCGCCATGGGAATTCCGGTAGGCAGCGATATCGAGTACACCGACGAGGTCACCATGCTGAAAGCCATGGAAGGCCGCCGTGATATGTAGATTGGCTTCGATCAGCGGCCATTTCAGTCCACAACCCCGTGCCTGACTTGGTCCCATGACCTTGACGGGCTTGGGCCACGCCCTTAAGATGAGTGCACTGTCTAATAATGATACACTCGGCCTGTTTGCACCACTGCGATGTTGCACAAATGGACTGCGGCGGCATTGGCATAGTGTATAAATTGAAAGACTCCCGGCCATGCGGTTTTGTGGGCTTGAAGTCCATTCCCAGAGAAGTCTTCCGTGAAAATGCCGGCTTTCTTGCGCCCTCAACCATGGCGACTGGAGAATTGGATCGTCGAAGCATGAGTCCCGCTCGAGGGGGCGGTGCATGAAGAGAGAGGGCACGGGTGGTGAACCGCATCGGGCGGAAACGCCTGCCTGCGCGGAATCCGAGCCAGCGCGTCGCCGAAAGCCCTATCTGAAGCCAGCGTTCCGGTTTGAACGTGTGTTTGAAACCATGGCGCTGTCTTGCGGGAAGGTAACAACGACCCAGTTTCAATGCCGGTTCAATCGGAAGAATTCATAACCAGCCAGTTTCGGCAAGCACGCGAATGTCAAGCAACGACCCTGAGCGACTCGCGGGGGCTAGTTTCTCGCCGGTTCCGTTCCGGGCACGATTCCATCGGTCAGCAAATGCGCGGCAGGTGGTTTTTCGTCTTTTAGCCACACCCAGACAAATCCAAGCGGGCATGTTACCTAGGTCATCCTAGTTTCCCGTTTCTAGCTCCGGTCCGATACAGAACTTCTTTACAATTTAGGTGACATCCAGTCTCTGGGTGCGGGGCCAATACTGCTTCGACAGTGTCTACCTCAGGAATTGAGCTGAGCTGTAGCCCGGATGAGAGCCGGATGAGAGTTGGAGAGGAAGACTATGCGAGTGTGCGCATTTGCGTGGATCGGTGCGGCGGCTTGCTTACTCCTGCTGGGATTTCCGCAGTCTGGGCAGGCACAAATGGAGGCCGATTCTCCGGTCGAAACCAGCACCGGAAAAATGTCAGTTGGTTATCCGCAGGACTGGAGCTCAAGCCACCTGTTGATGCCGGGCACGCGACCGGAGGACGTGCTGGCGGCGGGAGACCGCGACCCGCGGCATGTTTACAATCTCGTAATGCGGCAAATGGCGGTCGAAAACTCGCACCCGGCTCCACCCATAACCATTGACAAATTGCGGCCTCCTCGCCGGGTCAAAATCGACTGGGCGGTTTCCTTGGAAAACGGGTACGTGCCCGAGGATCAGTTCCCCGCGAAATATCGCTTTAGTATCGGCACCGAGAGTTGCAGCGCCGACTACGTTGTCTTCGGCCTCACCGTGACTTCAGGCACGCAGGCTAATCTGGTCGGAATCAACAATCTTTACACGAACGCAAATCCGAAGTGCAACGGAGGATCGCCGTGGGTGGCATTCGCCTACAACACGGTCACCCAAAGCGGTGGCCAGATCCGTACTTCACCGGAGCTCTCCAGCGACGGAACCAAAGTCGCTTTCGTTGAGTCGACCAGCAGCGGTTCATACTTCCACGTTCTGGTGCTGCCCAATCCAATTCCGACGCCTCCAGCCCTTTCGATCGGAACGGTGTTGAGTCCGCAGACACCGACTTCGTGTACGACCCCAACCACTCCGGGGTGCATGACCACCCTAGCCATCCAAAGCAGCGCCACCGACTCCAATTCCTCACCTTGGGTCGACTACAACTCGGACACGGCCTACGTGGGCGCCGACAATGGCTTGCTATACAAGATCACCCCAGTATTCGGTGGCGGAGCGCCTGCCCTGGTCAACGATCCAAATAACTGGCCCGTCACCGTCTCCACCGCGCCTACGAAAGTTCTGACCGCTCCAATCGTCGACACCACTACAGGACGGATCTTCATAGGCGATGGATACGGCTATCTGTATGCAGTCAGCCTGACCAGCCCGGGCAAGACTTACTCTGCCCTCCAATCCATCGGGTGGGTTGGACACGGAGCTGGCACCGGGCTGGTGGACTCGCCGATCGTGGTCAACGACGCCGCCAATCCTTCCGTCAATCAGGTATTCGCCTTTACCGGGTGCAGTTCCGTCATTGGCGTCGGTGGGGCGGTGAGTCAGATTGCGGCCAACTTCACCAGTTCCAGCACCTTCACTACCGTTGACATGGGATCGGGGACGGGTACCGGTAACTGCACTACCGGCAATGTCCACGCCGGGACTTTTGATAATGCCTTCTGGCTGAACGGGAGCGCGACCGGGCACATGATCGCCTGTGGATTTGTGCAGGGATCGACCAAAAACAAACTGATTCCCTCGAACCCCCAGATCTATTTCTTTCCCTTTGCCGGTAATCTCATCACCAGCACCGGGGCGACCACGTTTGTGGTGGATAGTACGAAAGGGGACGAGTGTTCGCCGATGACTGAGTTCTATGACGGAGCGACAGACCGTCTGTTTTTCGGGGTAGGCAGCAGTTCGAAGGACGGATTCGTCGAGAGCTCAACGATTACAAGCTCATTGACCTCACCGAACTGCACCACCACTCCTACATCGACGTGCGTAACGGCTCCGAGCGCTCTCGGAGGTACCAGCGGGATCATCGTCGACAACCAGGTTACAAGCAATGGCGGTGCGAACATCTATTTCTCGACTCTGGCAGCGGGGTCGGTGAATGGGCAGCAGTGCAACGTCTCCGGGGGAACTGCGACTCCTTATTGCGCAGTAAAACTGACTCAATCGGGATTGAACTAGGGCGAAATTGCGGAATTTTGTCTTCACCGAGGGCCGCAAGCACCCGGGCTGGAGTCGCGTTCGACGCCCATGCACCGGAGACTGTGCAACAGTTTGAAACTCCGGGGCGCGGACCGTCCGGAACTTGGCCAGCAGTTTCAGATCGTACTAGATTCTATACATCTTAATTATCTTTAACTTACAAAGATGTTTAAATCTATCGCACAAGGCTTGCCACTGGCCCCATAGTTGCTGCCGTTAGATCTGTCTCCTCGCTCCTTTTGTACGACGTTGCTGGCGAGAGGCGCAACAGCGAGCGTGAACCACGCCCGCGCGAATCTCCGAGCCAGCGCGCCGCGTTTGCGATGTAACCGCATCACAAACCGACGCTTCCGAAACCGGGCCAAACAGCCCGGTTTCTTTTTTGGGTAGAGGCGGACTCCATCAGCGGACCGATCGTTTCCGGTCAATCCGTCAGCCTGCGGCTTAGAATCTCAGTCACCTGCGGTGCCCGCGAGGAACGCATTGGCTTCTTCTGCCACCGCAACCAACCCCTCGGGCAAACTACCCCGGTTGTATTGTGCCATGCGGTTTTTCCATTTGAGGAAATCCGTGATGCTCTCCGGTTCAATGCGGATCTCCACCCGCCGCAAACTCGCCAGCAGCAGATTCATCTCGTTCAGGAACCCAGCCTCGGAACGCAGGTTCCTCCCCGACGATCTTACTTTCTCGATCTCGCGCCCGCAGACCTCTAGCAGTCCCCAACCCGTGGGAATTTCCTCGATCCGGATTAAACCGCGTGGCGCCAGGTAATAGCGCTCGCAGCCGACGCCGAGTTCCGGCTTTTGGCGGAAGGGCTTCTCGCGATCGGCCAGAAAATCTCCGCGCGACACCTTGCTTTCAACCAGCACGGAATGGCAGGCCTTTTTCCATCCAATGGCGTCCGGCATCTCGCCGCTGACGCACGCCTGCTCGCTCAGCACGACTCCGCAGCGATAGCGTCGCAGCCACCCTACCGCCATCGAGACTAGTTTCGCGTGAGTCATAATCGTATGGGTCACAAACAAAGTTTGAAACGGGATCGTGGTTCTGAGAAGTGTCAGAGTAGCTTCTGCACCCCGCTTGTGTCGGGACGGGCGCCCTCGCCCGTCCAAGCCCAAGCCAGCTCTGCAACAGCCAGAGCCGAACGGTGGATTCTCTATAGCTCTTAGGTGCCAGTTCGTCCCGTGGATCTTCCGCCACCAACCGCAGCCCTTAAAGTGCGCACCAGCACCGGCTGGCGCAGCACGGTTTCCAGTAAATGTCGCGCCGCGGCGATGTCTTCCGCCGATCGATCGAATACCGAGTATCCTGCCACACGCACCACTACGGAATGCTCCTGCAAACTCACCTCGAGCTGCGGCGCGTCGTGGTTCGCTTTCCCATTGAGCCCATGGCGTCCATGACTCATATCCAGCGCATTGGCCAACCGCAAAACGGCGGCCAGAGCCACGGCGATCGAGCGATCTGGGAGTTCCAGAATCTGCAAGGTCTTTCGTCGCGGGTGCGGCAATGCTCCACGGTGATAACGCGCAACCACCGCCGCCAGTTCAAGGTCGCGCGCACTCCAGCCCAAAGGCCGCGCCAGCCCCTGGATCATGCGATAGGATCTCTTTTGGTGATCTTCCTGCCCCTTGGCTTTGCCCACGTCATGCATGAGGGCCGCCGCCTGCAGCACAGCTCGCGAGTCGTGCTTCCGATTTGACCCACCTCCATTGGGCACTTCATCAGCCTGGTCCGCAGCGCCGGTCGTCAGCAGGTTCGCGTCCCGCAGCCCATCGAACAAGAGCAGGGCCAACTGGGCCACGCGTTGGGAATGCGCGAAATCTGGATCGACGTATCCCGCCCACACTCGAAGCCGGCTCATCGCCGCCGCCTGCAGCTGCGGACCCGATGGCAAGACCGCCCGCCAGACGCGCCATAGCGACTCGCGGCCCACCATCTTCTCGCGATAACGCCCGATTCGCTTGACGCGCTCGGCGTTCAACTTGTCACGCCAGCGGTTTCGGCTTTCGAGATCGGGGAACGCACTCACATCGCTGGCGACGGCCATGGTCCACAGCACATCCAGATCATGCACCTCGCCCAGCACATCCTGAAGTTCCTTCAGATCATCGCCCCATAGCGCATGCTGGCGCGGCAGAAAATTTTCCACCGTGTAGCGAAAGCGTTTGATGCCAATGCGCAACTCGTGCCAACTGGCCTGCGACCGCGTCCGCAGAGCGTGTTTGTGCAAATCGTAGGCGGCGGTCCACTTTTCGAGCGCCAGATGTAGATATACCGCGCTCCCCGGGCGTACCTGCGCAGCGCGCCGCGGAAGAGTTCTCGTCCACTGCCGCCATTGCTTGCGGTCAAACTGACCGAGATCTTTGAAGGCGTGCTGCTTGCATTCGGCTTCGCGCGCTCGCACGTGATTCAGCAGCTTGATGGCGGCCGGATCTTTGTCATCGCCGGCGCCGCTCAGCTTCTCGATCCACTCCTGCATCACCTGCATATCGCGCAGTTCACCCAGCGCCTGGAAAAGCCTCTTCCCCGATTTCTTCATATCCTTCCACGAAGAGTCGGGATCGATGGCCATCATGCCATCGGCGAGAGATCGGCAGCGCCGCAGCGCCACCCGAAGATCATGAACCGCTTCGGCGTCAAAACCGAGAGCCGCCCGGTCGCACTCCACGAGTACGCGCTCCATCCAGGCTCGGAGCCCGAGTTTCGGCTTGGCCGTCCTGGTCGTGATTACGATTGATGCCTTATTGGATGTTGCGTTGCCCTCTGCCAGAACAATGCTCCCCGAAATCCATGACTAGTGTACAGAAAAACAGTCACCAGGCTGGGGATTGGGCCGGGGTTGCGAGAGCGTTCAACACCAGTGTTCACCGCAAGCGTTAACTACAGAGGATACGAAGTTTCACGAACGCGATGCAATATGGATGATCGAGCAGTCACTCGAGGAAACCGAACATTTTTCATGTTCAGGCGTCCTTGTGACGCTAGCCACCCCCGTGCCACTCTTCTTCACAATGCTGCGAGAAATGGTCATGCGAAAGATCGCGTCGATCCTGGTCATGATCGGCTTGTTCGCGATTGAATGCGCCGCCGTCCCGAAGCCCCACGTCATCACCTTCGGAAAATGGATTTCCGCCAAATGGCCGAACGCCACGGGACAGAAACTAATCGACTTGAAGGTGCGCCCTCTGTTTGTGGATACCCGGCTTAAGGAGTACACGACTGGAACACAGCATGAGCTGACCGATCGCCTGTTTGTCGTCCGGCGCGCCTTTCGCGTGAACGACGCCCTGCCCGCGGAAAGCGCGAATGCCAGCGGCCCACGCTGGCAGTGGCAGCGTGGCGGCTGGCTGCTGGTCGATCGCCTCACGGGACGTGTCTCCCAAATCAACCTGCCAGACTTTGATCCCTTCTATTCGACAGCCAGCTGGTATCGCGACTACATTGCGTATTGCGGCGTCTCCGACGATGGCAAGAAACTCTATGCCATCGTCTCCCAGGTGGGACGTAGAAAACCAATTCTGAAAAAGGATGCTGGCGAACCCGCCGGAGACGACGATCCCGACTCGGAGTGCCCGCCTCCTGTCTGGGAACGTACACCCATGCGCGTCACTTTCCAGCCCGACGACGATCAGAAATTGGTGTTCAACATTCGAAGCCGGGTGGTCGATGTAGTCAACGACGCCGAAGAACCGGATGAGTAGCGCTTCCGCCCTCGCTGACAACTAATAACTGACAATGGATTGGTGCCGTCAGTCTCCCACAGCCTCTGCCGGCAGTTCCTCGGCTACAGTCCGGGTCGAGACCTTCGCACTGGTCACCAGCACCACCGAAGCCACGATGATCGCGCTTCCCATCAGAATGTACCTGTCAATGCGCTCGTGCAGCACCAGCCATCCCAGAAACACCGCGACTACGGGATTGACGTAGGCGTAGGTGGACACCTTGGACGTCGGAACGTGCTGCAGCAGCCAGATGTAGGCGGTATATCCGATCCATGATCCGAAAACCACCAGATACAGGATTGCGCCCACTCCGCGGAAGGTCCAGTGCACGCTGGCGGGCTTCTCGACCAGCAGCGCAAAAATCAAATTCGCGATCCCCGCAAAAGTCACTTGCCAGGCTATGGCGCTAAATGGATCGGCAGCAGCAGTCTGCCACTTTTTCGAAAGCACCGAACCAAAGGCCCAACTGAGGGATCCGAGTTGCAACGCCAGAGACCACCAGAGTTCACGATGCCCAAGCGCATGGGCTTGCCCCACCGATGGACGAAGATCAGGCCAGATGAGGACGACAACTCCGACAATTCCGATCGCTAGTCCGATCTTGCCGCGCTGCGAGATATGATGGTCGCCGAGCAGAAGGCTGTCGAGCACCAGAAACCACAGCGGCGAAACCGCAATCAGCAGCGCGGCCAGGCCGGTGGGAACGATCCGCTCGGCGTACGAAAGAGTGAGGTTGCCACCCATCAGAAGCAAAATGCCGACAGCTGCCAAGCGGCTCAGTTGGAGCATCGAGAAGCGAATGCGGTGTCCGCTAAGCGCGCAATACGCGAGCATCACCGTGCCCGCAATCAGGAAGCGCGCGGCACACATTGCGCCCGGAGGAATCTGCTCGACCGCGATGCCGATGCCGAGATACGTCGAGCCCCAGAAGACATAGACGAGTCCAAAGGCAAGAATTACCTTCCACCGGATTGGGGTCGCAACGCTGTTCATTGAAATGACAGGAATGGAAAAGTCAGAATATCAGAGCCAGAGACGATGTCTGTTTTATTGCGAAGCGCCGTTCAGCAGGTTGCGCAAAACCGCGACTTCCGCCTCCATGCCCGTGCGCAGTGCCGGATCCGCGTCCGGAGCGAAATAAGGGGAGTGATTGGACGGAAGCTGAGTACCCGCATTCTTGCTTTCGGCATACTTCCGGGGGTCTGCGCCTCCCAGGCTCATGTAGAGCGAGGGAACGCCCTGTTCAATGAAGAAGGCGTAGTCCTCGGAAGGCGTGATCGACTCGGTGGCAATCACGTTGCCTTTGCCCAATGCTGCTTCGAGTGGGGCTCTAAGCCGTTGCGCCAGTGCCGGGTCGTTATAAACCGAGTCGGTGAACTCGTAGTGCTCGATCAGAGGCTCCTGCGGCGCGCCCCCGGCCAGCGCTTCGGCTTTGGCGATGCGGGTGATCGCCGCTAGAACCTGCTTCCGCACATCCGCTTTGTAGGTCCGCACGGTCAAGCCCAGTTCCGCATGGTCAGGAATGATGTTGTTTTTCGTGCCGGCCCGCACGTAGCCGACAGTTACGACGGCCATCTCTCCCGGCTTCACCTCGCGCGAAACGATAGTTTGCAGAGCGAGAATCGTTCGGGCGGCAATCACAATGGGGTCGATGGCCGACTGCGGCGCGGAACCATGTCCGCCTTTGCCGTAAATTGTGATCCGCAAGGAATCGGCATTCGTATTGTAGATGCCTGGAGTGATCCCAACTTCTCCAGCGGGAAGGTCGTTGCCGACGTGAAGAGCAATGCCCACGCTTGGCTTCGGAAAGCGCGTGAACAGGCCATCGTCGATCATCCTCCTGGCCCCGGAGATCGTTTCCTCGGCTGGCTGGCCAATCAGCATCAGAGTGCCGTGCCAACTCTGCTGGCTATGCGCCATGATGGCGGCTGTCCCTGCCAGCGCCGCCATGTGCAGATCATGGCCGCAGGCATGCATGACTGGCACCTCGCGTCCGGAGTCGTCCTGGGCATGGACTTTGCTCGCATACGGCAGCCCAGTCTTTTCTTCGACGGGTAGCGCGTCGAGTTCGGTACGCAGCATGACCGTGGGCCCCACCCCATTTTCGAGAATGGCGACAACGCCGGTGCCGCCGACTCCTTCCGTGACGGTATAGCCCAGGCTGCGCAAACGGGCGGCAAGGTTGGAAGCGGTCTGGATCTCGTGCGACGACAGTTCAGGAGTCCGATGAAGATCAATGTACAAGTCGTGGGCCGCCGGGTAGACAGCTTCCACTTCCTCGGAAATTGTTGGGGTCTGCGCCCCGATGGAAACAGCCAGCGACAAAAACAGAAACAGCGTTACCGTTTTCATGTTCATCGCATGATATCCAGCGCTGGCGGGCACGGCAAGCCGCGATCGGCAGCGGCCGGGACTCTCGCAGCTAACTTGCTTGATCGTAGCTCAGTCGGCGTGCTGCCGTTCCACCGACCACATGTGGGCCGCGTCCTTTTCCAGGGGATACAGATGCACCATCCAGTTAAAGATGATGGGATGAAATTCTCCGCCGGCGGCGTCGCATTCTTCCTTCGTCGCGATCGATCCTCTCAGGCCGAATTTCGGATTCGCTCCCAGCATTTCCCCTCTGTGTCCTTCGGGCGCTTTGCAGAAATTCACATGCTCGTGCCATTGCGCGATGCTGAGCGGAATACGCTGATTCAAGTCTTCTTCCGTAAAACGCTTGGGAGCCGTATACATCACTCCCACCAACCGGTATCCGTCGCCATTCTTTTCGTAGAGCAACGAGGTCGGATGTTCGGGGTTAAACTGACCGGCCGCCTCGAATGCATACTCGTAATTTGTGAAGTGGTACTGCTTCTGCGGCACTTCGGGGTGAAAAATCTTGAAGCCCGCGTTGAGCGCAACCTGGTAGTCTTTATACTTTTCCATCACTGCCCGCGCCACGTCCGCGACCTTCTGCGCCTTCTCCGCGTCACCGGGTTGCGCCGGGCGCAGCGCCGTCATTTTCATGTGCGGGCCCATATCCATGCGGCCTTCCATCGAATGCATGGCATGCATACCGGCGTCCGAGTCTTCCGCGGAATCATGGGCTGAGACTTTCGACATGTCGTGCCCAGGCATGTTCATGCCCTTCATGTCTTGTGTTGAATTTTGTCGCGCAAAACAGAGCGCTCCCAAAAGACAAAACAGAGCCGGCAAATGCTTCATAGCTTCCCCCGCACGGCCTTATTGTACCAACCTGCTCAAACTTCGTTGTTGGCTAGGCAGCCGACCACATACCCATCTCGGCGAGTATCTTGCCCGCCGCCTCGGTACCCGAGCGTACGCAGTCGGGAACGCCGATCCCGTTATATCCATTACCCGCGAGCGCCAGACCGGGAAGTTTCTGGCGGAGCGCCTCGATGCGCTGCAAGCGTTCAAGGTGCCCAACCGAATATTGCGCCATGGCGGACTTCCATTTGTAGACGCGGGCAAACAGGGGTTCGACATTCAGAGCAACGCCAACGATCTTGCGCAACTCGACGCGAACGATTTCGAGAATTTCTTTTTCGCTCGCTTCCAGAATAGCCTCGTCGCGCGCGCCTCCGAGAAAGCAGCGAACCAGGGCGCGATTTTCCGGTGCGCGATGCGGAAATTTATTGTGGACAAAAGTCGCCGCCAGCATGCGATGGCCCTCACTTCGTGGCACCAGAAATCCGAAGCCCGGGGGCAGTCCACGCCGCACTTTTTCATCGTAACCGAGCGTGACCGTTACCGAAGAACTGTAGTTGATCTCGCCTAATTCTCGGGCCAGGTCCTGATCCGCGCTTTGCAATACCCCCGCGGCGGCATGGGTTGGAATCGCGATGATTACGGCGTCGAAGTGGTCCGTCTGGTACCCAGCGGAAACCGTCCAGCCATTGTCCTGGCGGATCAGCGACTGCACCAGCGACGATGTGTTGAGCGCTCGCGCATCCAACCGCGCGACCAGGGCATTCACCATCTGCTGCATGCCGTCCTTCAGCGAACTAAAGAGCGGGCGCGCTGGCACGCTCGCCGCTGCGCCCATTTTCTTGCGCGCCTTGAGCATGGCGCGGCCCAGGCTGCCATGCTTCGATTCCATGTCAGCGAAGCGAGGCAGCACCGCGCGCACGCTTAATCCCGTAGCCTCGCCGCCATAAACTCCCGAGAGCAACGGATCGGCAAGCAACTCGACCATCTCGGGGCCGTAGTGCCGCTTCACCATATCAGCAACGGTCTCGTCCTCGGAAGCTCTGCGCGGCGGATGGAACCACTCCGCCGCCATGCGAATTTTTGTGCCCCATGAAAAGAGCGGCGACAGCACGGTGGGCATGATCTTGGTCGGCACCATGAACATGAGTCCGTCGGGCATCACCACTAATTGACCCCGGGCAACAATGTAGGTCTTGCGCTCCGAGTCGTTCGACCCGATCAGTTGTCCAGCCAAACCGATCTTGCCGCAGAGTTCCGCTGCCCAGGGCTTTTCCGTGAGAAAGGAATCGGGGCCGGCCTCGACCAGGCATCCGTCAACGTGGTCCGTGACCAGAACACCGCCAAGACGCGGACTGGACTCGAAAAGAACATATTCGACGGGCGTGCCGGCGCGGCGTTTTTCGTCGATCGTGTATGCGGCCGAAAGACCTGAGATTCCGCCGCCGATAATGGCAATTCGTTTCATGAAACGGAGTACTTTCCGGGTTCCTGTGGCGCGGATACTCTTGTCCGCGTTGCCCTGATTTCGGTGCTGTCACGCGGACAAGAGTGTCCGCGCCACACAATCTACACGAGGTCAGTTGCGACCGCGAACTAATTCTGCAAGGGCCTCGGTTAAAATCCAGGAACCGTTGAGAGACTCGGCTCTCCATAACCGCAGGCCTTCTATTTCCGCGAACTTTTTGAAGGCGATGTCGATATCGTAAAGCACTTCCACGTGATCGCACAAAAATCCGATCGGCTGCAGGAAGACACCGCCGTGGCCTTTCGCTTTTAAATTTCTGATCGTGTCTTCGACCGTCGGACCGATCCACGCGCCTCCAGACATGCCCTGGCTCTGGAATGCAAAAGTCCAGTCACCCCCCGCTATGCCAGCCTCCTTTGCCACCAACGCCGCCGTTTCTTTGGCTTGCGTTTCGTAGGGATCGCCCTCAGCAATGGTGCGCTCGGGGACACTGTGCGCGGTGAAGATGATCGGCAACTTCACTGCGTTTTCCGCGGACGCCTTCTCCCAGCCAAGATGCAGTCTTTCGGCGAAAGCTTTCGCCAGCAGGGGCAGATCGTGCCATTCCTCGACAAAGTCCATTTTGAAAGGAATGTTTCCGCCAGCGTTGACGGCGCTGCGATAGAGTCCGACGCTGGTGCGAGAATTCTGCGGTGCGAGGCAGATGGCGATCACGCGCTCAAATTGCTGACATGAAATCGTCTTCACCGCATCGCCGATGAAGGGCTTCCAGTTGCGCATACCCACAAAGACAGGCATCTTCAATAACCGCGAAAGTTGATCGGCTTGCAACCGAGTCCAGCAGGCAAGCGGGGAGAAACCTATCAGCGAATAGCGATGACGAATCTCCTCCACCACCGCTGGGGGCAAGGGCCGTCCGCCAGTGACGTGGTTCAGGAATTCAGGAATCTGATCGGGACTCTCGGGGCTGCCGTGCGCCAATAAAAGCACCGCGGTCTTCGATCCCGATCCAGAAGTGTCTGCCGACACAGCAAACGAACTCACTTGGCTGGCGCAATAACACTGGCCGGCGAGCCCCAGTGGGCAGGCGGTCATTGATTCACTCCCCTCAGCGTTTGAAAGCGCATTCATCGTGCAGCGGTTGCGGCTTCTCTAAAGCGACGCCCTGATACGAACTTCAACTGCGATCTTTCTTGAAGCCTGCAGAGTTCTCGCGGACGTAATCGCACAGCGCTTTCACATTGTCTACCGGAGTCTCCGGAAGAATGCCGTGGCCGAGATTGAAAATGTGGCCAGGGCGCCCACCCGCCCGCCGCAAAATGTCTCCGGCACGCGACTTGAGTTCGCTCCAATCGGCGAAGAGCAGCACGGGATCGAGATTCCCCTGCACCGCCCCTTTGAAACCCAAGCTCTGCCATCCGGTTTCGAGCGGAATGCGCCAGTCGAGTCCGATGACTTCGGCGCCGGTCTCCTGCATGGACGGAAGAAGAGTCGAACTGTCGGTACCGAAATAGATGATGGGTACTCCGGTTTTCTGCAGACGCCTTACCAAGTCGGTCACATGGGGCAGAACATAGCGGCGATAATCTTCGACGCTGAGGCAACCCACCCAGCTATCGAAAATCTGGATGGCGTCGGCTCCGGCGCGCACTTGTTCCGCGGAATATTCGGCGGCCACCGCGACCAGCTTGCTCATCAACTCATTCCACGCGGCGGGCGCCGAGTACATCATTTTCTTGGTGAAGATGTAGTTGCGCGATCCTCCCCCCTCGATCATGTAGCTGGCCAGAGTAAAGGGCGCGCCACAGAAACCGATGACGGGGAGTTTGTCGCCGAAGCGTTTGACCACCAGCTTCACCGCTTCGGAAACATAGCCGAGGTCAGCAGCACGATCGGTGCGCAGATGATCAATGTCCTGGGCGGAGCGCACCGGCCTTTCGATCTTCGGGCCCTCGCCCGCGGAAAAGTGAAAAGGCAGCCCCATGACCTCCAGCGGAAGAAGCAGATCGGCGAAGATGATCGCGGCATCGACCTTGAGGATTTCGGCCGCCTCAATGGTGACCTGGGCCGCGACCTCCGGCTTCTTGCAGATCTCGATCAGGGAATACTGTTTGCGAATGGCGCGATACTCCGCCATATAGCGTCCCGCCTGTCTCATGAACCAGACCGGAGTCCGTTCAGTGGCCTGAGCCTTGGCGGCGCGGATGAAGAGAGAGTCGGGAGCAGACATGAATCTTCTAATTTAACATCTTCAACGGAACTCTGGCCGGATTGCGATCATCTGATGATTAACCAGCTACAGTGGTGTTCGAGGGGCCGTTTCTATGTTCTTTCCATTTTGCCGTCCGAAATTTCAATTTGGCAGGTTGCTTTACAGTCTTTTTGCCTGCTCGATTTTTCTGTGTGCAGCGCTGAGCTTTTCGCAGCAACCGGTTCAGCAACTCAGTGGGAGCGCCGTGGAAGCGATGAAGCCAGACGCCAAGCCGGGCACAGACAAAGACAAAGACAAAGATAGGGACGATAAAGCGAAGCAGATCGGAACCCGTCCGGAACAGCCGGCCGCCGTGCTGCAGCAGCTTAACTCCGCCATCGAGCAGCTTACCGCCAGAATTTCGCCCGCCGTGGTTCAAATCCTGGTCACCAGCTACGGGGCCCTGGACGAGAACAATCACAGTCAAACCGCGCTCGTCACTCGCGAGAATGTCATTGGTTCCGGGGTTATCGTGGACCCCGACGGCTACATCATGACCAATGCCCACGTGGTCGAAGGAGCGCAACGCATCCACGTAGCCCTGCCCATGCCCTCGGTGGATTTCCCCGACCAGATTGCTCCCACAGGCAAACAGCGGATCGTGGAGGCGCGCCTCATCGGCATGCACAAAGAGACTGACCTGGCGCTGCTCAAGATCGAGCAAACCGGGTTGCCTGTGCTTTCTCTGGGCACCCGACGGCCCGTGCACCAGGGGCAGCTCGTGTTTGCCATGGGTAGTCCAGAAGGACTGGAGAACTCCGTGACCATGGGCGTAGTCAGTTCCGTTGCCCGGCAGGCGGATCCAAACCGGCCCCTGGTTTACATTCAGACCGATGCTCCCATCAACCCGGGCAATAGCGGTGGCCCGCTGGTGGATGCCGACGGCTATGTGGTGGGGATTAATACCTTCATTCTTTCCGAAGCCGGAGGAAGCGAAGGGCTGGGGTTTGCCATTCCGGCGCGAATCGTGAGCTTCGTCTACGAGAGCCTGCGCAAGTATGGGCACGTGCATCGCATCGAGATCAAAGCAGGCGCTCAAACCATCACTGAAAACCTGGCCAAAGGACTGGGCCTGGCGAGAAACTGGGGCGTCGTTATCGACGACGTCACGCCCGGAGGTCCGGCGGACGCTGGCGGCCTGAAGATCGGCGATATTGTGATAAGGGCGGATGACCGCTTAATCGGTACTTTGCCGGCCTTCACCGCCGCGCTCTACCTGCATCGTCTCGACGAATCGCTTAGGCTCGAAGTTCTCCGCGGCACCGAGCGAAAGACACTGTTCATCGTGGCGCTTGAGATGAAGGACGCAATGGACGCTCTCCCTGATCTGGCCAATCCGCGCGACAACCTGGTTTCACGCCTGGGTATTCTTGGCCTCGACTTGACCGACGAACTGCGGTCGATGCTGGGGACACTTCGCAGTCCCTCGGGCGTCGTTGTGGTGGCGCGAGTCGCGGATTTTCTGAGTTCTGCCAGCGGCCTGCAGACTGGAGACGTGATCCACAGCGTGAACCAGACATCCATCGACTCTTTGAACTCCCTCCGCGCCGCCCTCCGCCAAATCAAGCCCCATGATTCGGTCGTGCTACAGGTGGAACGCGGAGGCGGATTGCAGTGGCTGGCGTTTGAGATGGAGTAGTTGTGTTCTTCTCAGCAGCGCGATCAGGAAGCTTTTTCTTTGGCAGTGGAGACCAGCGCCGTCTTAATGGGCATCGCTTTCGTTCTTAGATAGGCATCCACGCTTGCGGCAGCCTTTCGGCCTTCGGCAATCGCCCACACCACTAGGGATTGGCCGCGTCGCATATCGCCCGCAGCGAAAATGCCCGGCTCCGACGACATATAGTCCTGGTCAGTGGCGACGTTACCCCGCCCGTCAAGCTTCACCCCGAGTTGCTCAACCATGCCATCCTTTACCGGTCCCAGGAAGCCCATCGCAATGAGTACCAGGTCGGCTTCCATGGCGAATTCAGTTCCGGGAATTGGCTCGAACCTCGGTGGCGGCCCGACTCGCACGGCATGGAGGTATTCAACCTCACCAGAAGCCGAACCCGTGAATTTTGTGGTCGCCAAACTCCAATCGCGCACGCCCCCTTCTTCATGTGCGCCTTCGGTGCGCAGTTGCATCGGCCACAGTGGCCACGGCGTCAGCGGTGAGCGCTCCTCGGGAGGCTTGGGCAGGATCTCAAACTGGTGCACCGAAAGCGGCTTTTGACGGTGGCAGGTCCCGAGGCAATCGGCGCCGGTATCGCCCCCTCCGATAATGACAACGCGCTTTCCAGCCGCCACAATCTCAGCTTCAGGCTTGAGCGTATCGCCCAGACAACGCCGGTTCTGCTGTGGCAGGAACTCCATTGCATAATGAATTCCCTTCAGTTCGCGTCCCGGAACGTTCAGATCGCGCGGTTGCTCGGCTCCTCCGGCGAGCACAATCGCATCAAATTCAGCGCGCAGATCGCCAACCGCGACATTCTTGCCAACCTCCGCTCCGGTAACAAACTTAACGCCCTCTGCGGCCATCTGCTCCAGCCGTCGATCGACGATGTGCTTCTCCAACTTGAACTGCGGAATGCCGTAACGCAGCAAACCGCCGATGCGGTCCGCTTTTTCGTAAACCGCGACGGCGTGTCCGGCGCGACGCAACTGCTGGGCCGCAGCCAATCCCGCCGGGCCCGAACCAACCACGGCAACGTTTTTCCCGGTGCTGAATGCTGGCGGTTCCGGATGAATCCAACCTTCCGCGAACCCCCGCTCTACTATATTTTTTTCGATTTGCTTGATGGTGACCGGAGGCTGATTGATCCCCAGCACACAAGACGCCTCGCAAGGCGCGGGACAAATCCGTCCGGTGAATTCCGGGAAGTTGTTGGTCGCGTGCAACTGGCGCACCGCCTCTTTCCAACGCCCGTGATAAACGAGATCGTTCCAGTCAGGGATCAGATTGTTGACGGGGCATCCCGTCTGACAAAAAGGCACACCGCAATCCATGCAGCGCGCGCCCTGAGTTCGAAGGTTCTCTTCCGGAAAATCAAGATAGATCTCGAACCAATCGTTCACCCGCTGCGTAACCGCCCGGCGCGGCGCGAGTTCGCGCGAATACTCCAGGAAACCCGTGTCCTTACCCATGTTGCACCTGCTCAACTGCGGCGACTGCGGCCAACGGCGCGCTCGGGATATAAGGCTGTCGCCGGCGGCTCACGCCCAGCACGCGCTTATGTTCGTGGGGGAAGACTTTGATGAAACGGGACAAAGCTTCCGGCCAATTATCGAGAATCCAGGCTGCGCGCGGGCTCCGGGTCAGTTCGCGATGCCGCGCCACCAGCACTTTTACCAGATTCGCTTCCGCGAACTTCACTCCAAAGTGGCTTTCAACCAGGCGAGCGTCCTGCGCTTCGAGCACGGGCTCGAGGTCAACCGAATCCAGATTGCAGCGCTTTTCCGTGAAGTCGCCGCGTTCGTCAAACACGTAAGCGACACCGCCGCTCATACCCGCGGCAAAATTTCTGCCGCAAGCTCCGAGCACCAGCACCAACCCCTTGGTCATGTATTCGCAGCCGTGGTCGCCAACGCCCTCGACCACCGCAGTCGCGCCCGAGTTGCGCACCGCAAAACGCTCACCCGCCATCCCGTTGAAAAACGCTTCGCCGCTGGTGGCGCCGTAGAGAGCCACGTTGCCAATCAGGATGTTTCTTTCGGGCGCAAAACTTGACCGCCGCGGCGGATACACTATCAGCCGCCCGCCAGACAGCCCCTTGCCCACGTAATCGTTCGCCTCACCTTCGAGCGTAAGGGTAACGCCCCGGGTGAGAAAGGCCCCCAAACTCTGCCCCGCCGATCCTTCCAGCTGAAGCTTAATCGTGTCATCAGGTAGTCCGGTAGATCCGTGACGGCGCGCAATCGATCCGCTCAACATGGTCCCCACGGAGCGATGAACATTACGCACGGGCAGTTTGATCTCGACTGGCGTCAGCGTCTCCAACGCGTCCTTCGCTTCCGCAAGAATCTGATGGTCGAGCGCCTGCTCCAGACCGTGGTCCTGCGCCATTACACAGCGGCGTGCCACTCGTGAAGGTACCTCCGGGTTATATAGGATGGCCGACAGGTCCAGGCCCCGGCCCTTCCAGTGATCCAGGGCTGGCCGCACGTCGAGCATGTCGACGCGGCCGATCATCTCGTCTACACGCCGGAATCCAAGATCAGCCATGTAGTGGCGCACCTGTTCCGCAAGGAAGAAGAAAAAGTTGATCACATGCTCGGGCTGTCCTTGAAAACGCTTGCGCAGCACGGGATCCTGGGTGGCGATGCCCACCGAACAAGTATTCAGATGACACTTGCGCATCATCACACATCCCATGGCGATCAAAGGCGTAGTGGCAAAGCCGAATTCTTCAGCGCCGAGCAGGGCCGCAACCACGACATCGCGGCCGGTTTGAAGTTTACCGTCCGTCTGTACCCGGATTCGACTGCGCAAATCGTTCAGCAAAAGCACCTGCTGCGTTTCCGCCAAACCCAGTTCCCAGGGAATGCCCGCATGTTTGATTGAACTTAGTGGAGAAGCTCCCGTGCCTCCGCTATCGCCGCTGATCAGGACAACGTCGGCATGCGCTTTGGCGACGCCGGCCGCCACCGTACCCACGCCAACTTCCGCCACCAACTTCACCGCGATGCGGGCCTGCGGGTTCACATTCTTCAGGTCATAGATCAGTTGCGCCAGATCTTCAATCGAATAGATATCATGGTGAGGCGGCGGCGAAATCAACCCAACGCCGGGGATGGAATGCCGCAGGCGCGCAATCACCTCATCCACTTTGTGCCCGGGAAGTTGGCCGCCCTCTCCCGGTTTGGCGCCCTGCGCCATCTTGATCTGTAACTCGTCCGCATTCACGAGGTAGTTTGCGGTAACGCCAAAGCGCGCCGAAGCAACCTGCTTCACCGCGCTTCGCCGCAGGTCGCCATTCGCATCCGGCTGGAATCGTTCTTCGTCTTCGCCACCTTCGCCAGTATTCGATTTTCCTCCGATACGGTTCATGGCAATGGCCAAGGTCTCGTGTGCTTCTTTGCTGATCGAACCGAACGACATCGCTCCCGTAGTAAAACGCTTCACAATCTCTTTGGCCGGCTCCACTTCTTCGATCGGAACCGGTTTGGCGCTCTTTTTTATCTTCATTAAACTGCGCAGCGTGGCCATGTTGCTGCTCTGCGTGTCGATGAGATCGGTGTATTCCTCAAATGTCTGGAAGTTCTGCTGCCGCACTGCCTGCTGCAGTTTGCCGATGGTTAACGGATTCAGCAGGTGATACTCGCCGTTCGCGCGCTGGTGATAATTTCCGACAACCGCTAGTTCGGTCTCGGACTCCGTGAACGGCCGAAAGGCGTGCTCGTGTTTCATTTGCGCTTCCCGTGCCAGCACTTCGAGGCCGATACCTTCCAGGCGCGACACGGTTCCCGAAAAATAGTTATCTACTAGCTCCTTGTTAAGACCAATCGCTTCGAAGACTTGCGCCCCCTGGTAACTCTGCAAAGTCGAGATACCCATTTTGGCGAACGTCTTCAACAAACCTTTGTTTACCGCCTTGATAAAGTGCTTGCCGGCGGTTTCCGGAGTGACTCCATCCGATAGGTCGCCGCGCTGCGCCAGGCTTTCCACGCTCTCCAGCGCAAGATAAGGATTGATGGCGCTCGCCCCATAGCCGCTGAGCAGCGCAAAGTGCATCACCTCGCGCGGTTCACCGGACTCCGTGATCAGTGCGACCTGAGTTCGCGTCTCCTCCTTGACCAGCAGGTTGTGCACGGCGGCCAATGCCAACAGGCTGGGTATGGGGGCGTAGTCTCTATTTACTCCACGATCGGAAAGAATCAGCAACGTGTATCCCGCTTTTCCGGCGAGTGACGCGCGCTGGCACAATTCATCCAACGCCCGCTTCAATCCGGCTTCGCCTTCGCTGGCGCGGAAGAGCGCGGGCAACGTGATGGCCAGCAGATCTCCAGTCGAAACGCGCCGCAGCTTCTCCAGTTCAAGGTTCGTGAGCAGTGGGTGTGCCAGCTTCAGCATGTGACAATTCTCGGGATTCTCCGAGAGAATATTGCGTTCGCTCCCGATATAGCTGATCAGCGACATCACAATCTCCTCGCGAATCGGATCAATAGGAGGATTCGTCACTTGCGCAAAAAGCTGCTTGAAGTAGCTGAAGAGCGACTGCGGCCGGTCCGAAAGGCAAGCCAGCGGCGTATCCGTGCCCATGGAACCAACCGGCTCTTGCCCCTGGGAAGCCATGGGGCCGAGAATCATCCGCAAATCTTCATCGCTGTAACCAAAAGCGCGTTGCCTCCGAAGCAGAGTCTCCGCATCCGGATGATGCATGCGCGTAGGCTCCGGCAGCTGATCAATGGTGATCTGATTGTCTTTAACCCACTGGGCATACGGCTGCCGCGAAGCCAGCCGGTGTTTGATTTCCTTGTCGGGAACGATTCGGCCCTCGATGGTGTCCACAAGAAACATCTTCCCGGGCTGCAGCCGTCCCTTCATCTTGACCTGTTCCGGCTCAATATCGAGTACTCCAGCTTCGGACGCCATGATCACGTGGCCGTCGTTCGTGACCAAGTAGCGTCCGGGCCGCAATCCGTTGCGGTCGAGCATTGCGCCGATCACTCTTCCATCGGTGAAGGCGATGGCCGCTGGACCATCCCAAGGTTCCATCAGGCAAGCGTGATACTCGTAAAACGCGCGTTTCTCCGGCTTCATATGGCGATTGCCCGCCCACGCTTCTGGAATCAGCATGGCCATTGCGTGCGGCAGGCTGCGCCCCGCCTGCAGAAGCAGTTCCACCGCATTGTCGAAATTCGCGGAATCACTACCATCGGGCGCAATGATGGGATAGAGCTTCCTGATGTCGTCGCCAAACAGAGGAGACTGCAGAAGAGACTGACGCGCGTGCATCCAGTTGACATTGCCCCTGAGTGTATTGATTTCGCCGTTGTGCGCAATGTAACGGTAAGGATGCGCGCGTTGCCAACTCGGAAACGTGTTGGTGGAAAAACGCTGGTGCACCAGACACAAGGCGCTGATGACATCGGGATCGGAGAGTTCCTTGTAGAAGTTGGTGATCTGCGGAGCCAGCAGCAGTCCCTTGTAGACAATGGTGCGGCAAGAAAGCGAAGGAATGTGGAACATCTCCGCATCCTTGATGCCGGACGCCGCCATCTCGCTCTCGGCGCGCTTGCGTACGACGTAGAGTTTGCGCTCAAAAGCGTCTTCATCTGGGAACGCACCACAACCTAGGAAAATCTGCTGGATGTAAGGTTGGGAAGCTCGCGCCTCGCGACCGATCGCGGACGCATAGACCGGCGTGTCGCGCCAGCCGAGCACCGTCAATCCTTCCTCGCGCGCGATGCGCTCCAGAATTCCCTCGCACTGCAGACGTTCGTGCTTCTCCACCGGTAAGAACGTCATGCCCACACCGTAAGTGCCCGGGTGAGGCAGGTCGAAGCCCATCTGGCCGCACTCCCGCGCAAAGAATTGGTGCGGGATCTGGAGAAGAATGCCAGCGCCATCGCCCGTCTCGGGATCGCATCCACAGGCCCCACGGTGCGTGAGGTTGAGCAGCACCTTGATTCCCTTGCTGATGATTTCGTGGCTTTTTTGGCCGCGGATGTTAGCCACGAATCCGATTCCGCAGGCGTCGTGCTCTTGTGCTGGATGATAGAGACCCTGGGCCGGCGGAGGAGCGTTCTTTGTTTTCAGACGCGTCGTCATGGGCACGTTTTCCAGCTTTGGCGAAATCGCGACGCTAGCCCGCCGCGCAGCCATGATTGCTCTTGAGTTAGCAGTTCACACTTCGCCGCAACGGTTCGCGGGCGTCGCACTTCGTCTCAGGAACACACTTCCGTAGCTTCCTAGTTACAGCCAGTTAACCGCGAAAGTACAATTCAGAATTTTGATGCCGAGGATGCAAATTTCAGAATAAGCCGGTTTTCCGGGGCGCCGCGCTTCCTCATTTCGCGCCAAACTACCTCGTCCGTTATAATCCGTCCATCAAAGCCCATGGACTTCGACCAGCTCATCACGTTTCTGGAAGTGGCCAAACAGGGTAGTTTTTCACGCGCCGGCGAGAAGGTTTTTCGATCCCAGTCCGCCGTGAGCGCCCAAATTCGCCAATTGGAACAGGAGTATGGCGATCGACTGCTCGACCGATCCGGCAAAACGGTAAAGCTGACCCCGGCAGGACAGGTCCTTTTTGACTATGCCGAGCGGCTCAAAAAGCTGCGCGAGGAATCGCTGATCGCGGTAGCAGACCATAGCAGCACGCCGCGCGGCACGCTTCGCGTCGGCGCCAACGAGGCAACCTGCCTCTACGTTCTGCCCGAAGTGTTCGCGGAATATTGCCGCCGCTACCCACCCGTGCAGATCAACATCTACCGGAACTTCAGCTACAAGATCACCGAGAAACTGGAGAACGGCGCCGTCGAGGTGGGCATCCTCACTCTGCCCATTACCTCTCCGAGTCTGGAAATTGAACCTATTTTCCGGGACAAACTGATGTTGATGGTGAGTCCCAATAATCCCCTGGCCAAACATAAAACCGCGGCCATCCGCGACATCGTCAGACACCCCCTTCTGTTGCCCAAGACCGGGCACACGCGGAGGATCATGGACAAGTTGTTCCGTCCTCATCGCGACGAACTCCAGGTCCGTATGGAACTTCCCAGCGTCGGCATGATCAAGAGCTTTGTGGCTGCCGACCTCGGAGTGTCCATCATCAGTGCATCATTCGCCCGTGATGAAGTAGCCGCCGGTAGAGTAAAGCTGATCGATCTGGAAGACGCGGAACTTTTCCGCGAACTCGGACTAGCCTACCGCCGCGACCGGACACTTTCTTGCGCCACTACCGCTTTCATCGATGTTTTGCGCAGGTTTTCCACCTCAGGAAGCAAACCTTGAAGAAGAGGGACTTCAGACCGCTGCGTTCGTGGTCTTGACTGCCAACGTGCGGCCCCTTTTGCAAGTGCAGATCGACACCGCCTATGAAAAAACAACCTTTCGGCGCGCTGTCAGCGGGTGCTGTGGAACTCTATACGCTGACCTGCGCGAGCGGCCTCGAATTACTCGCCACCAACTACGGTGCCACCATCGTCTCCCTGCATGTGCCGGACAAGCGCGGCGACACGGATGATGTGGTTCTTGGTTTTGACAAGCTCCAGAAATACCTCGATAACAAGTCTTACCTGGGCGGGATCATTGGCCGTTACGGCAATCGCATCGCGGGGGCGCGGTTTACGCTGGACCAAGTAGAATATTCGCTCGCGGCCAACGATGGTCGCAATTCCCTGCACGGCGGAAACAAAGGTTTTGACAAAGTAATCTGGCAAGCGGAATCCTTCGGCAATTCGCAGGGCGTCGGTCTGATGTTCACCTACACCAGCCCAGATGGAGAGGAGGGCTACCCGGGGCGTTTGAGAGTGAATGTGACCTACACGCTGACCAATCAGGACGAGTTGATTTTTGATTACGAGGCGACCACCGACAAAGCCACGCCTGTTAATCTCACCCAACATTCCTACTTCAATCTGGCGGGCGAAGGCCGGGGCGAGATTCTGGGACACGAGCTCACTCTCAATGCCGACGACTTCACTGCGGTGGACGCGACTCTCATTCCGACCGGCGAAATTCGCGCCGTAGAGAATACTCCCCTGGACTTCACCAAGCCCTGCCAAATCGGTGCGCGCATCAACCAGAATGATGAGCAACTGCTTCTGGCCCGAGGCTACGACCACAACTTCGTGATTCGTCGAACTGGACCCGGTCTTGAGTTGGCGGCTCGGGTACGTGAACCGGGAACGGGGCGAGTCTTAGAGGTGTATACAACCGAACCCGCGGTGCAGTTTTACTCCGGAAACTTCCTCGATGGAACCCTCACCGGCAAGCGGGGAGTCAACTACCAGCGACGCTCTGGATTCTGCCTCGAGACGCAACATTTTCCCGATTCGCCCAACCATCCCGACTTCCCTTCTACCATTCTCAGACCGGGACAAGTCTACCGGTCGCAAACCATCTGTAAGTTCTCGGTCGAAACATAAGTCATCGCCGGACTGGCAACTCTAAATCAATACCGCGACTAGGCGATCTTGTCGGCGTTGCCCGCAGGTTTTCCCTGAGCCGCCGATCTCAAGTGGCCCGCGCCTTTCACTTCCCAGATTCCATCGAACTTCACGAAGTAGGGTTCGACCGAAATTTCCGGGAAATTCGTGGTGAGAAGTTCTCCCGCACGCAGAAGTTCGCCGCGGTGGTGACTGGCCTCGGCGGCTTGATCGCCTTTGAAATACGCCAGGCCGCCGTAGGTTGCGCAGTCGGAGTGACTCATCACCATGACGCGTTTGGTCTGGTGCAGGCGAATCGACATCCGAACCTGTTCCAGAATGAAATCCTGTTCGAAGTCGTTGCGCGGCGAGGCCAGGGTCTTGGCTCCTCCGGCGACAATGATCATGTCGGCGCGCTCGACACCTTGCTTCTTGAGAAACTTTCTCACCGCCGTGCCGATGCGATGATCAAAACAGCAGAGCACGGCTGCATCGGCGACGTAAGGGGCGGGAGGCGAGTCGAAATGGAAGATCTTGCGCATAAGCAGCTCCGTTTGATTCTAATTGCAGATGTAAATTGCGCAAACCCATGACACCTGACTCAGCACACTGGACGGCGCTTAGGCCCGTCGCCTCACAGGTTGATCGGGCATTGCGAGCAAACTCGCGGTCCATCGCGCTTTATCCAATGCGCTTCCATAGCAACGCCACAATACCGATGAGCATTCCAATTAGACGAGTCTTGTTCGCTTTGTCAGACATCAAGCCACTCTACGCCCCGCGCTTCGTCTTCAATTCCGTCAGCAACTGCTCAATCCGATCTTCTTTTTCCAAAGCGGCGAGGCGATTTTCCACGTCGTCGGCCAGGATTTGCGCTTTGGCTCCCCCGATGGCTTCTTCGCGAGCCACCTTTCTCTTCATACGATCAAAGGTGGCGGACTTGCTGTTGGCGTCCATGCCAGATTGTGCATCGGTGGTTCGGCTGGCGGCCCGGGCGCGGCGGTGCTGCGCGATCAGCAAATCGGCTTTGGCATTCGCTTCGGCCAATTTCTGATCGAGATTGCGCAGGGCCGATTTCAGATTCTCCACCTGGGCTTTCTGGTCTTCAAGCTGTTGCGCGAAGTTGGTGCTCAGGTCGCGGTAGCTTTCCACCCGGAGCAGCGCCGCGCGCGCCAGGTCGTCCTGCTTCTTGTCGACGGCGAGCTCGGCCTTGCGCATCCATTCCTGGATTTTCTCGTCGTTTTCGACTTTCTTCTTTTCGAGCAGATGCTGGTCGGCAATAGCAATCGCGACCTGCGTTTTAACCTGCAAAAGCTGGTTGTTCATGTCAAGGATGACCTGCTTGATCATCTTCTCCGGCTCCTCGGCTTTGTCGATCAAGTCGTTGAGGTTGGCCCGGACTAAGGTGGAAACGCGTTCAAGTAAAGCCATAAAGCACCTCGTGAAATTCAGTCGTTGGTCGTTCGTCGTCTGTCGTTGGGCTTGTTGCTCCAGGCTCCGCCTACCACGGAGATCGCGATGTAGGCTGCGATCCCGGCGGCTACCCAGACGCCCATGTGGCCAGTGGCGGCGCCCAGAGCCGCCCCCATAGCGGCGCCCAGAGCGACGGACAGGCCTAGTGATCTGGCGTGATGAAGTTCTTCTTGCACGATACCTCCTGAAATCGGTCGTTCGTGAAAATCCGTCCTTCGTCGATGGTCGTTAGCTGTTGGCCGTCGCATATTCAGTCACTGGTCGCTGGTCGCTAGCCAACTGGTTCGATGGATTGCGCTGCACTTCGCGAACAGCAAGCGACCGACGACCAACGACCAACGACCTGCTCTACTGCTTCTCCTCCGGCTTCGGCGCTTTGTCGCCAATCTGCCGGACCTTGCCTAACAACTCTCCCAGCGGCATGCCGGAGAGCGTTTCGAATAGCGCCGGCACTTGTGCCGCCATTTTTGTGATGTCGCCCGTGATCTTGTTCATTCCAGCCGTGTCGCCGTTGCCGGTGGAGACAATCGTGATCTTGTCCACATTCGCCAGGGGCGCAGCCAGAGCCTTCACGATTTCCGGCAGGCCGCTGATCAGTTTGTCGACCACCGCCGCCTGGTTGTATTCCTGATAGGCTGCGGCTTTTACGTTCATCGCCTTGGCTTCGGCTTCCCCTTTCTTGAATATGATTTCCGCTTCCGCTTCTCCTTGCGCTCGAATCGCCGACGCCTGGCCTTCGGCCTCCGCGATCAAGCGCTGCTTCTCGGCCGCGGCCAGCGTTTCGATACACTGACGCTCGATCTCGGCCCCCTTCAATACGGTCGCGATCAGTTCTTTTTCGCGGCGGCTGATTTCCGCATCCTGAACTTTGACCTGTCCTTCTTTTTCGACTTGCTGCACCCTCACGCTTTCGGTAATCACCTGTTGCTGCATGACGTTCGATTGAATGTCATATGCCTTGTCGGCTTGCGCTTGTTGCTTCTTGCTGACTTCAAGGTATTGCGCTTTCTTGACCTCAAGGTCGCGCTGCGACTCCGCTTGTTTGGCTTGCGACAGCGTTTCCGCCAGCACCCGCTCCTGGTCGGCTTGCGCTTTTGCAACCGCCGCCTCTCGCGTCGCCATGGCGCGCCTGATGGCCGTGTCGCGCTCGGCTTCGGCAGTGGCCACGTCGGCGTCGCGCTTGATGCGGGCCACGTCAGGCTTGCCCATGTTGGTGATGTATTCGTTCTTGTCCCGGACCTCTTTGATGGTGAACGAAATGACTTCGAGGCCCATCTTGTTCATGTCGTCGGCGCAGGTCGCCCGCATGCGATCGCCCACCATCTCCGGCTGTTTGACGATTTCTTCCACGGTGAGCTGTCCAATAATGCCCCGCAGATGGCCTTCCATCACCAAACGGATCAGGCCTTCGCGCTCCTGGTCACTCTTGGTAAGGAACTGCTCCGCCGCCGTGAGAATCGACTCTTTGTCGGATTTCACCTTGATTTGAGCCACGGCTTCCACCGTAACCGCCACGCCCTGCTTGGTGTAAAGGTCCTGCTGCGGAGCGACGTCGAACGACATCAGTTCGAGCGAAAGATCCTTGCAGTTTTCCACCATCGGAAAGATGACGGTGCCATGTCCCTGAACCACCCGGGTTCCGCGAAAACCGTAAACGATCAGCGCTTCATGTGGTCCCGCTTTGCGGTATAAGCGGGCCAGCATGCTCATCAGGAACAGAATGGCCAGAACCATCAGTCCCGCGATGACCCAGATTTCCATTGGTATGCCGAACATATCGCCTCCTGAAAAACTCGTTGCTCGCGAACTGCGCGAGGACTGCTGGCTCATCAGCCGCGACCCACGCCTAGTACCTCATGACTCTGTCCAGATCGTGCACAATGCGGTCGGGATCGCGATGGCCAAGAAAGACATCCCCGTTCGAAGTCTTAATGTGAACGACTTTGTTGCACCAGACATAGGCGCGAGAGTTACCAACGCCGCGAATCCCATAGCCCCGTAACGCGCTCCAACCCTCGGACGCATAACTCTGAATCTGATGCCGGGGAATGGAACGAAGGCGAAAACCGAGAGTGCGAACCTCGACGCCTTCGCGCAGAAAACGATACTGGAATCCACTCCATGCGGCGGCGCTAGTCGTGAATCCGATCAGCGCGACCAGGGTCATCGACAAGCGCACGGCAGGCTCGTTCACCAAGGCAGCCGCTAGGGCGGGGCCGATCATAACCGGCAGGATGAACAGAATCGACCTTCCTCCGGAATGCGTTTCTTCTGCGAGAAGATCTCTTGATAATAGTGCGCTCGACGATAGCGCTGGTTCACGCTTGGACGCAATGTAGATGACGAGCAGCAAGACAACTGCAATTGGCAACACGATCAGCAGCACCCCCGGCAGCCTTGCCGTATCTTGCAGGCCACTTTGCAGGCCACTTTGCAGGTCACTTTGCAGGTTGTAACTCACAATGCTCCGGTTTACCTCGACCATGAATCCCAGAACGAGCGCGCCGAAACCCAGCAGCGCCCAGGAAAACACCTCTACCTGGCGGCGGATCGCATAGACCAGTAGCGGAGTAAAGATTGCCAGGAGAAGTGCTATCGCTCCCGCGCCGAAACTGAGCGCTTGCGGGCGCGACATCCACCCGTTGGCTTGGCCTGGGGCGTTAAAGTGCGTGGCCACGTGAGCCGGGAGTCGGTCCCACACCTGCCAGTACTGGAGCACAGTCAAAGGCAGCGCCAGCCAGAGTAATGCGATTGCGAATTGGAAGATTCGACGTTGCATTGGAAGCGTTTCCTCGTTCTTAGCGACTAGCTCTGAGCAGACTAGGCTCACGATTCACCACTCACGTCGTCCCAGCGCTTCACGTACGCGATACCCTTCTCGTAGCGCGCCACTACGATCTCCGCGCCTTTTTCAATCGCACTGCCGTTATCGCTGCGCGCGCCGCAGGTACGCCTGGTTCCGGCCTGCGAGTAGATGATTTCACCCGTGCCACTTTCACGGATCGGCATCGAAATCCTTCCCAGCACGCCCACCATCTCGTAGTCGGCGGAGTCCATGTTTTCCTCGTGCGAGATCAGCACCCGCGTGAGAAACATGAAAACAATGCCAGCACCGAAAACTCCTGCTGCCATAGCAATGACCAGCCCCAGCGCGAACCAGATGCTGGAAAAACGCGTAATCAGAAAGCCGGTTCCCCCAAACCAGGCAAGAAACGCCGTAAGAGTGACGAAGTTGAACGGCGAGACCGGCGAGTCGTGCCCCGCATGGGAGGCCGTGCCGTGGGAAGCAGCGCTGTCGCCGGCACCTCCGTGCGACACAGGCGCATGTCCGGCATCGCCACCCATATGAATGTCGCCATGCGGAAAATGCGGAAGGTGCAAGTGCCAGCGCAACCCGCCCGCCAGAAACGAAACCGCACTCAGCAGAAACCCGACCGCAAAACAGGTCAGATAAAAGTCGGCCCAGTTCATATTCCCAGTGCCAGTCATGCGTTTCGCCTCCTGGGCGCGACGCTCGGGGTGCGCGCCGCTTCCGGACGCAAAGCTTCAAACAATCGCTCCGACAATCCCGGCGTGTTCAGGATCTCGCCAAGCAGCAGCAGGCAACGCCGCGTGTCCTTGTCCCGCGCCACCTTGATCAATACCTCACTTACTTCCGGGTCGCTCGCAAACCGCTCCGAGCCTTGCAGCAACCAGACATCAAGCTGTCCCTCGGTCGTGCGCAGGTCTGAGACCAACTCGGTGTGGTAACCCTCGGGGTCATCGACCAGAAAGCCGGGGTGCACCTTGAAGAACCGCGCCAGCAACGTTCGCGAGGACTGCGTCATATGCGGCCGCTTGCCACCCTCGATCTGGGAGAGATACGACTGGCTGATCGTCTTCCCCGTCTCGGCTTGAATCCCCTTCATCAACTCCTGCTGGGTCAGCGGTCGATTCAATCCACGCAAAGAGCCTTCCACTTCGCGGAGGTAACGAATTTTTTCGCCAAGTGTCATACATTTCAGATCGCGATAATAGTATCGCAATATGAAATATTGTCAAGCAGTCGATTTGCTCTGTTTGCAAGGGCTTAGCTCAGACTTCCTGAGGGTTGCAGAATTGCCGGGTCTTATTGGCCTGAAGGAACGGAGCGAACTGAGCGACCGACGGGCGGGTCACAATTTCCATGAGTCAATATGATCGAATGATCGAAATGCCTCATTGATTGCAGTGACCCGACGCCTCCATCACTCGATGCTTCAAGAACTCAATTCACGATCATGGTGACCGCGGCGCTGTGCGAGGCTTGGGTTCCGGCGGAACCGACGACCGTGACAATATAGTTTCCCGCCAGCGTGCCGCCGCTCGAAGCCACGCTGCTGCTCGATGATCCACACGCCAGTTGCAGCAGAATCATACCTGCAACCAGGCCGAGAGCCGCTCCCGTCAACCAGCGGCGACGCCGTTTGCCGCCGACACCGATCCCCAACCCCACCAGGCTCAGCCCTCCAATGGGAAGCCATGCAGCATAGAACGAGCCGCGCCGCAACAAGCTTCCAGTATTCACGGGACGCGCCACGGTAGCGACGCTCAGCGTCGTGGTCCCGCAAGCTGTTCCAGAAAGCACAACCGTGGTTGGGTTAAAGGTAGGAGTAGTAGCCGTCACCATCGAAGGCGTGGTGGTCTGGCTCGGCGTAACAGTGGCGCTATAGCCGAGCGCTGTGTTCAATGGACAATAACTGACTTGGAACGTGGTGGTTTGGCCGGCAGTGAGGGAGACTGTCGAGGGCGTGACCGTGATTCCGAAGTCGGTAACCGTCACCGTCTGCTGTTTAGGGCCGGCAACCACGCTGCCATTATTCGCACTGGCGATGCCGGAGACGGAAACGGTTGGGGTAAGCACGGGAATTGTCGGCGTCAGGTTCACTTGAACTGACGCGACAGCGTTTACAGCAAGCGTCGGAACATAGCAAAGGATTGTTGCTTCCAACTCCGTAGTGCAGTTTCCCGCACCGCTGGTCACCGTGGCCGAGACATTCGTGACGCCGGTCGTCGGCACCGTGGCGGCGAACGTAACCTGGCTTGCGGGGTCAGGTCCGTTGTTGGTGATACTGAAAGTAAACGCAACCTGGCTGCCCGCCTGGACCGGGGAAGGCGATGGCGCTAGGGCGTTTAAAGTGAGCCCGCTGAGGGCGCCGATCTTGGTCACGAAGGCGTCCGCCGGACCGCCCGCCGTTCCATCCAAATTTGGCTGGAACGCATTCGCGGTGACGGGAAAGTCCGTCGATTGAGTGGTGCCAGCCACGAACGTAGCGCCGTATAGGTCGACCGCGACTCCCGTACCCTGATCCAACTGGCTGCCGCCAAGATAGGTGAGGTAATCGCCAACCGCCCTCGCCGGCAATGTGGTAACGATCTGCGCCACGAAAGCATCTCCACCAGTACCATTGTTCTGACCGCCGGAAGCGGGCAAAGCATTCAGGACCTGGAGGTCCGGCGACAAGGTCGAACCGACGACGTGGGCTCCCTGCGCCGTATCCACCTGCACACCCTCGCCCACGTCGTTGCCCGAACCACCAATGTAGGAGGCATAGTTCAACTGGTAAATCGTGCCCCCGGACGCCGGGTTATTGATCTTGGCGAGAAACGCATCCTGCGCGGTAGTGGGCGGGCAGGGCGGAGTATTATTCGCGTTATAGACAGTGTTGTTGAGGCATTGCTGGAACGCCGTGCCTTCAAACGCCGGGGGAATGAAATCCGGCGAATCCGTCGATCCCGTTATGTAGGCGTTGCCTCCACCATCCACTGCAATGCCGTAACCTATATCGTCGCCCGATCCACCGACGTACGTTGCGTACACAGGCAAGGTGAATCCCAGGGTTGGAGTAATCTTGGCCACGAAGGCATCCAGCGCCGTCGGGTTTGTTAAAGTACATTTTGTCTGGTTGGCTTCGTCCAGGCAACTCTGCTCCGCGTTATTGAGCGGAAACTTCGCTTCGCCGGTCGCCCCCGTCACCGGCAGAAAATTCGTTCCGCCAGTGATGTACATATTGCCCGCCGTGTCCACTGCAATGCCACCACCAACGGTCTGACCCGACTGTGGGTTTCCGCCGCCGAAATAGGTGGAATAGATCATGCTGGCACTGCCGCTTAACTGGGTATCGATCTTGCTGGCAAAAAACTGGCTGGGCGCGTTCGATTGAATTTGGAGACCGTTCGGATTCGCCGGGAAGCCGTTGCTCGCGGCATTCGTGGAAGTGGTGGTCCCGGTCACATAAGCGTTTCCATTATTATCGGCGGCCACTCCAGAGACCATATCGGTGCCGTTGCCGGCCAGATACGTCGAATACGTAAGCGAATAACTACCGCCGCCAGGTTTCGTCAGATTGCTCATGAATCCATGCGTCCCGGTCACGGGGCCAGGGTTGAAGGCGTTGCTCGAAGTGACGGGGAAGTCGGAACCGGAAGTGGTGTAACCGGCCACATAAATATTAGAGGCCGAATCGACCGCGATTCCCTCCAGGTAGTCCGATTGCGAACCACCCAGATAGATGGAGTACGCCAACTGCGCCGCACCCGTCTGTGAAGTATCGATCACGGAAACAAACACGTTCTGCACGCCGGTTTTCGAGGAGTTGCCAGCCGGGCTGAGCGGAAAGTCCGCGGAGTTCGTCGAGCCAGCAAGATAAATCCCGCCATTGCCATCGATCGCCATTCTCACCAGAGAGTTCGCCAAGGGATCGAAAGGCTCGGTGCCGCCGATGCCCTCGGTACCGCTGCCTCCGAGGTAGGTCGAATAGGTCAGGGTCGGGTCGATGACGAGCTCGCGGCTGTGGTCGTAGGCGCCAATTTCGAACCCGATTTTGTTATCCGCGAGCTGGCGAAAACTTCCCGCTACCGTCGTCTCACCAACACCAGATGCATTTCCCGATCCGACCGCAACAGGCTGATAGACGCGCGGCGCGTGGAAGCGCACGTCTCCGTTGGCGGTCGAGAGAATCAGATCCCCGGCTTCCTTGGAATTTGAATTCGTATTCCCGGCAACAATATGGGCGGTCGCACCCGCGAAGCTCATCGTGATCTGTTTGGGATCGGCCCCTGGCGCCACCCGGAAGTCATACTCGAGTTGTCCCTGATTGCCGTAGTAGACCAAATCGATCCCGGGATAAACACTCTGATATTCCACCCGGCCAAATTGCGGAATGTCACGATGCCACTTGGCGGGATCTTTGCCGATGAAGTAGCTGCTCTTGCCCGGAAGGGGCGAAACGCCCGAAACGTGAGGAGAAGCCTCCGCGCCGTCCAGACGCATTCGGATGACAGAACCCACCGCCCGCGGCGAACTAACGACGGGATGCCGAAGCTCCAGCACCGCTTCGTCGGCAGTCAAAAACAAGCCGTAGCCAGCGCCGTGCGCCAGAAACTTCACCGGAGAAGCGGTCTGACCCTGGTTCGGTTCGAAGAATAGCGGCGCCGACAGCGCCTTCGCCGACAGCCGTGTAGCGGATCTTTGCCCGGCGGAGACTTGTTCGGCGGATTCCCGCTGGCTGCCATCGGCGGCATTCGTGGCCTGCCCGAGATGGAACGCAGCGCCTGCGGTGGCTAGAATTGCCACCGCCAAACCGGCGACCTTCATCCAATTTCCGGTCCCGTTTTTTCCCTTTTCTTCCGCCAACGAACGTCTCACCAAGCCTCCTACCGACACAGGGCAATTCCGATTCACGAAGATCCTCCGATTTCCCAATTTCGTGGGGTGAGAACAAGAATGGCAAGCCAACTCCGCCAACCCGCGACGCCCCGGGGAAGCGGATGCGTACCTGTCACCAGAATACTGGGATTGAAACCAAACAAATACTTTTACATTCAACAGATACGCTGTCAAGCCAAGCGGACAGCAAAGACCGCTTAGTGAGAAGCTGAAAGCGGGACAAATGGTTGCAACAAAACAAGTGTGCGAGTCTCACCTGCCACCTGTTTTTTTCAGATCGCGCTTCAGCCGGGAATAGCGTGAGACGATGGTTCCGAGATAAGCAATGTGAATGATCCAGGTGACGGCATAGGCCGCGAAGAGATAGGGGTTCCCGCTCATCGCACACTCCCGCGAGGATTCAGCAACGACTCCATCGCATGGGCCTCGTCCACATCGCGCTGAAGCTTTTCCAAACGATACCGCGCCCAGCAAACCAGAAACGCAAAGCACGAGAAAGCCAGCCAGTTGATGAGCAGCACATGCAGCATGCGCGGGTCAATCGATCCCCCTCCGCCCATCACTGGCTGCGGGTGCTGGGTACGGAAGAACCAGATCGAAAAATAAACGAAGGGCACACACAGCGCGCCCAGAACCGCCAGCGCCGCCGCCAGCAGCGGAGTCTGGCCGCCGGAGGAAAAACGCCGTAAAAATAAATAGCTCACATAGATGAGCCACAGCACCAGGGTCGAGGTCAGCCGCATGTCCCATGTCCACCAGATGCCCCAAACCGGGCGCGCCCAGATCGGCCCCGTAATCAGTACAACCGTACAGAACACGACGCCGACTTCGGCAGTGACCAGCGCAATGATGTCTGCCGCCGGCCGGCGCTTGATCAGATAGACCAGCGAAGCCACGAAATTGATGAAGAACAGGATGAACGCCGTCCATGCCGAAGGAACGTGGTAATAAAAAATCCGCTGCACGTTGCCCATCGTCTGTTCGGTGGGAGCCCACACCAGCGCCAGGTACAACGCATAGCTAAGCAAGATCGCGGTCAATACGGCAAGGATGGGGAACGCTTTTTTCATTGAGTCATCGAGAAATTGAGTCATTAAATCATTCGAGCGATTGCATCATCCAGACCTTCAATGACTCAATGCTTCAATCACTCCATGTTTCAATGCTCTCATTCCGCATTCAATATGGTTTCAAACAAGAGTAGGCACACCGTAGTAAACACCAGATCGTAGGTCGCAAGCAATACGATCCAGAACCGGGCGCCCTCGCCATTGAGTATAGCGGTTGTGGCCTGCACCATGGCCAGGAGCGCGGGGATTGAGATCGGGAACAGCAGCAGCGGCAACATGATCTCGCGACTGCGGGTACGCAGAGACATTGCCGCAAAGAAGGTGCCGTTCACAACCAGCGCCCATGTCCCGAGCGCCGCAACCAGCAACAGTGGCCAGGACGGGCCAAGCGCCCGCAACCGATAAAACACGATGAACAGCGGGGTCATGAGCGCTTCCAGCACGCTCACAAAAATAAAATTGCCCAGCGTCTTCGCCATGAAGAGCGCGTTCGCCGGAGCGGGCGATACGCGGTAGGCGTCCAGCACCTGGTTGCGAATCTCGCGCGCCCAGGTCTGGTTCAGCGCCACCACTGCCGCGAACAGAAACGCCACCCAGACCAGGCCGCCGGCGATCTGGCGCGACTCTTCCGCGCTCGGATCAAACGAAAAACTGAACACGACCACCACCAGGAGCGAGAAAAACAGCATGGAGTTGATGGCATCCTTCGACCGCCACTCCAGGCGCAGGTCTTTGAGCAGTGTGACACGAGTGATGCCGCTGGGAGGAGTCATCGCGCAGCCTCCAGCCGTTTCAGATCGCGCGTGCGTTCCACAATCTTTCCGTATTCCATCCAGACAAATTCGTCGGCCGCACCCTCCAGCAACGATGCCTGATGGGTGACGATAAATATCGTCTTGCCTTGATCGCGCGTACCCGCCAGCAGGCGCACCATTTCCGTTGCGGAATGAAGATCCACATTCGAGAAGGGCTCATCGAGCAATAGGAGTTTGGGGTCGTTTAACAAAGCCCGCGCCAACGACATGCGCTGCCGCATGCCTTGCGAATACTGGCCGACGGGCCGCACAAGACCGGGATCAAGACCAACCGCGCGAATCACTTCCGCACAGTACTCGATGTCGGTGATTCCGTACAGCCGGGCAAAGTACGCGAGGTTCTCCATTCCGCTCATCTCGTCATAGAGCAGCGAAGGATGCGCCATGTAGCCCACCTGCTGGCAAACGTCACGGAACTTCTTGGCCCCGAAAATTTTGACTTCGCCACTCGACGGCTGACTCAGTCCTGCAAGAGTGCGCAGTAGCGTAGTCTTGCCGGCGCCATTGTCGCCGAGAATGGCGAAGATTTTGCCGCCGGAAAATTCGGCGGTCACGCCGCGCAGCGCGGCAAAGCGGCCAAACTGCTTGATCAGGTTCGAGACTATGATGACGGGCGCGGGGGCAGTCAAAGGAGTCGAGAAATCTTAAGCAAGAAATCTTAAGGATGAGGGGCTAATTCGCCATCCCGCTCGCATCGGAATTCTGGTTTTGCGACATCCTCTTGCCGGGCTCAACTGCCGGAGCGGCTCCGGGTTGCGGCGCATACTTCGAGGCGCACTTAGCCTGCAGTTGCTTGGCGTGGAAGACCCCGTCGCGTCCGAAGCTGCCATCGGCCAAAGCCTGCGAATCGTCCTTGAAAGTATCGGGAGGAGCTTCGGTCCCGGTATACGAAACCGGCAGCGTCAGTTCATTTTCCTTCAGCATAAAATCCACGCGGGTTCCGGAGCGCTTGATCGAACCTGGCACCACGTTGCCCGCTACGCGCAGCCGCTTCGAGTACGCCTCGTTCCCCATGCCGTTCAATTCCTTGATAGTGACGTAATAACTCTCGTTGTCTTGCACGCCGGTATAGGCAAGGTAGCCTAGCGAGCACAGAATCAAGACTGTGACCGATCCGAATTTCAAGTATTTACTGGCTTCGCTCGACATAAATTACCCCACCCCTAGCTCAAAATGTACGCGCTGCCTCGGTGCCGGTCAAGACGCGATGCTCGTGTAGGGCGGGCGCCCTCGCCCGCCCACCGCAGGTCAGAATATATATGCTTCCACCCATTTGCTAATTTGTCTGCGCCGCAATCGAGCACAACTCCCGCTGCTTCCCTTGCGTTTACAATGTTTCTCAGAGCTCATCCCCACTCACAAAGGCAGGCGAGATCCCATGATCCATCCTTGGCACGACGTAACTCCCGGCAGCAAGCTCCCGCAGGAGTTCAACACCGTCATCGAGATTCCTTTCGGTTCCAGCGTGAAATACGAACTGGACAAGGTCAGCGGCCTGATTAAACTCGACCGCATCTTGTACTCGGCGGTGTACTACCCGGCGAATTACGGTTTCATTCCACAGACGCTTGCCGAAGATGACGACCCGATCGATGTGCTGGTGCTGTGCCAGGAGCCCGTGGTGCCACTGACCATCATCCACGCCCGCGCCATCGGGTTGATGACCATGCTTGACTCGGGTAAGAAGGACCATAAGATCATCGCCATCGCCACCGAAGACCCCGAGTTCAACGCCTACCGTGAAGCCGCGGAAATGCCGCCTCACCGCTTGATCATGCTGCGCCGCTTCTTTCAGGACTATAAACAGCTCGAGGGCAAGTCGGTCGAAGTCGACGAGATCGAACCGGCCACCCGGGCCTATCCCATTATCGAAGACGCGCTGCACCGCTACAGCGAGCAGCGACGCAAGGGATTTGACGGAGCAAAGGCATAACGTGAAGGCGGCTTTGGCTAGAGATATTCGGCTCGCAGATCTTTAACCTACGACCTGGCTGCGAGGCGTTCTGTTCTTTTTTCAATGAGATAGGGGCGGTCCTAACTGAATAGAAACAAAGTCTATCTATTTACTTGACATACTGCCGGAGTTGCGCTATCTTCGTAATCGTTCCCTCCTGGTCCGTACCGCTATTCGCCTGGCGGTACGGGCCTTCTTTTTGCCCCCTAGCTTCCTTCTTTTTCTTTTTCCCGCTCGTAAGGCTTTTGCATGTAGCGGCGGCATTCGTCGAGGGCGCCCTGGGTATTGTCGTTGGTCTCGATCGCCCGCCGGTATTCATTCACGGCGCGTTCGCGCTGGCCAGTAACATCGAAGATCTTGCCTAGTTGCAGGTGGCTCCAAACCTCGGTCCATCGCGGTTCGCCATCGCCATTGAGCGATTCCCGGTAGGCGTTGGCCGACGCCTGATAGTTCTTTTGCAGGAAAAATACCTCCGCAATCCGGTAGTGAGCCAGGGAGCTGTTCTTGTTGACTTCGAGCGCTTTATTAAATTCGCTCAGCGCTCCCGCCAGGTCCCCTTGCTGGGTCAGGCCCTGTCCCCGCACGATGGATGATCGCAGCTTAATGTCCCGGGAGTTCGTCAGCACGCGGTTCTCGGGATCGATCGAGATCCGTCGCGGCCGCCCGAAAGTCTCCACCGAAAACGGAGAATCGGTGCCGACGACTTCAATCCTTTTCTCTTCCGTTCGGCCATCCGTATCGATGCGCAAATCCACCGGCATGCGGAACAAATCGAGATCCTGCTGGATCGCTCCGACGATGCGAAAGCCCTTGTTGTTGCCCAGACGGTAGCAGGTATATTTGGCCTTGAACTCGGGGGCGCTGGTGGAGTCCATCCACTGCGAGTAAAACCACACCAGCTTTTCGCCGTATATCTTCTCACTGAGTTCGCGGAAATTATCGGTGCTAGCGGATTTCCCCGCGTATTTAGTGGCAAACTCGCGCATCAGCTTCAGATAGTTTTTCTCGCCAACCACCCAGCGCAGCATGTGCAGGATCATCGCTCCCTTATCCGTCACCAGAGATTGAAATTCGGGAGAAAAATAATCCAGCTTGTCGGCGCTCGAAAGCGGCACGCTGTCATAAGCCAACGCGCCCACCGACATGTCTTTCACCATTTCTTCCAACCCTGCTTCGCCTGCCGCGCTCTCTACGTAGCGCGCCTCCGAGTAGCGCGCGAAACCGTCGCTGATCCACCAGTCGTCTTTCGACGCCGGACTCACCGAGACGCCCCACCATTGGTGCGCAATTACATTGGACAGCAGCCGGTAATTTACCTTTTCCGTGATCGCCCGGCTCGATAGCGCCGCGATTTCCGGCGCCCACGACGTCGGCACCGTGTCATCCGGGAGTTCGACAATCTTCAACCGCGTCGAGGGCGCATTTCCATATTGCGTCACAAAGTAGGTGTATGCCTTGACCGCCGTCGATGCGTACTCCGTGCCTAAGTCCTGTTTGTTGGGCTTGAAGAACACGTGCAAATCGAGTCCCGCATCGTCGCTCTTGAACTCCTGAAAGGCGCCGGCAATGATGGTGCCGGGAAAACTCGGCTTGTCCCATGCAAAGGTGAACGTCCTGGAGTTGGCCAGCACGCCCGCCGGCTGCTTCTTTGCGGCCGCGCCTGCGACCGCGGACGGCGCCGACTCCTTGCCGCTGCCGATCACCATCATGTGCGACGGAACCGTAACGCTGATGGTCGAAGTAAAGCGGTTGACGCCGTATCCCGCGACCGGGAACCACAGGCCGGAATAAAGCAGATAGCTGGTCTCTGGGCCAACGTAGGCAAGCTTCAATCCCTGGACCGGACTGTCGTCGGCGTTTTCGAGCGTTCCTTCGTATTCGAAGGTAAAGGTAGAGCTCGCGTTTTTCGCGATCCCGCTGTTGAGCGAGAAACGAACCGTCGAATCCTGGGTGTTGCGCTCCGGAGTAAGTGGCTTGTTATTCGCGTCACTGAGCTTGGTAATGCGCAGTGCGTTGTTCAACTGGAACGTCGCCACGTTGACGTCTTCCAGCGCCGTCACTTTAACCACGGCGCGGGCAGTGAGTTTATGAGTCTGAGGCAGCAGTTCAACGTCGATCTGGTAGTCGTCCACACGCAGGCGCGTCTTCTCGGCCGCAACCGCGGGACAAGTCGCGACCATGGCTACAAAGAAGGCCAGAGAAAAGACAACCGTTAAACCAAGCGCTCGGCGCGCTGGTTGATTTCGCCAAAGCTTCAAGTAGACTCTCCTGGCAGGACCACTGACTCTAAGATGTCAATTTTCCCGCAAAAGATGCTGTGCCGACAAGGCGCAGTGAAATTTGTTTGTCAAAAACGCGCCCCGGAAACGTCAACCCGCGGTGCCGCCCCTTCCCATGATGTTTAGCGCAACGGGTGCAGATCAGGTCCGTGTCCCGCAGGCCGATGGGACTCTCACGCTCTCGTCCGTCACGGAAAAATAAAAGTCCAATCCGTCAAGAATCTTGCATACCGACCCTCCGCGATCAGTTCCAATCCGGGAAAACAAACTCTACCGCGCTGAAATATAGATTCCCACAACGGGAACTGCGATGGCGCGGAGGTTGCACTGTGGAAATGCACCAAGCGCGCAGCCATGTGCCGGTTTCTTATCTTGATCTTGCCATTGGCGCGATGCAAACACAACGGAGGATATCCCACTGAAGACTGCGCACCGGTTCGTTCTAGCACTTCCCGTTATGTTTCTCTTTTTGGACCCCTCCCCCGTCCTCGCCCAGACTCTGCTGCCACATGAAATGCTTCGCGAAACCATAGCGGGGAACAACTCCGACGCGGCATCCACCTTCATCATGGCTTCGCCCGTCTCGCTTCCCGATTCTCCTTCCACGCGCAGTCTCAAAGTCGTCGACAAAAAGTTCATCATCACGATGGCGACGCTCGCTGGCGCGGAGACGCTGCGTTTGACTACCCACCAACTCGTACTGGTCCATGAGTTCGCCGCCGGCGCTCCCTGGGTCACAAGTGTCCCTTCAAACCCGCGCTTAGTCGGCAAGTACGCCGGAATCTATGCCGCTGAGTTGCTCGTGGCTTATGAGCTTAAGAAGTCGCACTCATGGCTTCCCGGGGACCGTATCGTTCGAAAAGTCTGGTGGGCGTATCCCGCGGCTATGGTGCCCATCCACATTAAGAACGGGGTTCGCAGCATCCGGACCCAAGCGCCGTCGTGTCCCCCGCAAGAATGCCCATCGCAATAGTCCGTCAGGATCAGGAATAAGAACTTTAATAGAGAAACGGGCGCTCCACTCGTTCGTGTTCTTTGCGAACGACCTTACCAGTCGAAGCTTCCCTGGCAGAGGCGCCGCTGGCCGTATCCCAGTATGCAATCCGTCCTCGCAAAATACCGCTTGGAGCGTGCGAAACCACCGGCGGCAGTAGAATGATGATAATAATCGAAGGGAAGGCAGGACCCAGCCGATGACCAAGCGTAAGTCCAAGGGCGCGTACATGATCTCGGCTGTGGCTGAGATGTATGAGATTCATCCCCAGACTTTGCGCCTCTACGAGCGCGAAGGACTGCTAAAGCCGAGCCGCACCGAAGGCAACACCCGGCTTTACACCGATGAGGACTTGCTCAGGCTGGAGTTCATCCTGTCGCTGGCGCGCGACCTCGGCGTGAACATCAGCGGCATCGCTATCATTCTTCAAATGCGCGAGCGGATGGAAGAAATGCAGCACCAGATTCAGGAGTTCGTGCAGTACATCCAGCACGAGGTCATCGCCCGCGCCTCCGCCGCCGCGGATCCCTCCAAAGGGGCAATCGTGCCGCTACGACGAACCCTACCCACGGTGGACGCCTCCCGCCGGAAGGATTCCGCGAAGTAGTTTCTCGGCGATCCTTCGTATCTCGGCGGCTAGGCTCTTCCGCTCGTGCTAAAAATGGCTCCCGGAACCAACCCCGAATTCCACAGTCCGAGTGCACGAAATTGACCGAACTTTCATTTCGGCGCAACCAATGGTTTGTGTTTCGCGACTAGCGTCTATTCATGAAACCCGAAAATTCAGCCGCGATCCCGGGTCCCACAATCGCGCGCGTGCCCTCGGCGACCAACCCGAAGCTCGATAAGAGGCACGACAAGAGGGTCAAACTCACTCTCGAAGCCGGACATGCGTGCAATACCATGGTAATGCACTGTCAAGGCCGGATCGTCTTCGGCAGCGAGGCGCGGGCGTTATCGACGCTTGTGGCCGAAGTGTTGCCGTCAGCCCGCCGCATGGTAGTGGATTTAGCGGAAGTCGATTCCATCGACAGCGGGGGATTGGGCGAACTTGTATTGACCCACCTCTGGGCCGAGGCTGCCGGATACGCGCTGAAGTTTGCCTGCCCCAGAAAATCGGTTCGGCAACTCTTCGAGATTACCAACCTGGTCTCGGTTCTCGATATCTACTCCAGCGTTCCCGAGGCAATGGTAGCCATGGTTCAGGAAACGGCTCAGGAAGACATCCACTGCGCATAGGCGCTACTTTTCGCGCTGGAATCGGTACCGTCCACCACGCTCTTTGGCCACCTGCTCCGCCACTTTCAGGAAGGCTTTTCCCGCGTGCGACAGAGTGGATTCTTCCCGATATACCAGGCGCAGTTTGCGCTGAAAATGCAGATCGCGCACCGGAACCCGCACCAGTTCGCCCCGATTGAGCTCGCTCTCCACACTCATTTCGGGCACCAGCGCCACTCCGTTGCCCATGCACACAAAACGCTTGATTGCTTGCAGCGTCGGCAGTTCCACGTCCATGTGCAACGGCGTCTTATGCTGCCGGAACGCTTCGATCACCTTATCGCGATACGGAGACGTCACGATGTGGGCCACGAATGATTCCGCCCCCAGTTGCCTGACGCTGACTTCGCCCGCCGACGCCAGCGGGTGGCCCGGAGGAACCACGAGTACCAGTTCATCGAGATAAACAACCGCCGATCGCAACTGGGGCTCCTGCGGATCATAAGAAAGAACACCAAGTTCCACATTATGCTTGCGCAAGTCGTCTGGAATCTGACTGCCCAGTGAACGGCGCACCGTGATCTTAATGGTGGGATACAAACGGCGAAACTCGCCCAACACCGGCAACAAGTAAAGCGCCGTAAACTCGTTGGCGGCGATGGCTAGCTTGCCCTTTTGCAACTCGCGCATCTCGACCAGGGCCACCTGGGCGTCCTGGCGCAAGTTGAGCAGCTTCTCGGCATACTCCTGTAAGACCCGCCCGGCATCCGTGAGCACACCCTCGCGCGAAGAGCGGTCGAACAAAGGTTCGCCGATGTCCAACTCGAGCTTTCGGATGGTCTGACTGACTGCCGATTGGGTGCGAAACAGCTTTTCGGCCGCACGCGAGAACCGGCGTTCACGGGCGACAGTAAGAAACACTTCCAGTTGGGAAAGGTCCATACGATCAATCCTTGGCGATCAAGGCCCGCAGGCACAGATCGCAGAGTGGGTTTCCGGGCCAGAGACCTGGGGACTTGGCTCCTTTCGCAAGTGCTAACATCCATTAGAATATCTAATACTATCATCGCCGCTAATGATACGGTTACGATAATAACCTTTTCTTTTGGCCCAATTGGCCGATAGAGTAGAAAGATAATTTTTCCGGAGGTACGGAATCAATGGATCGGCCGCACATTACCATCTTCGACACCACGCTTCGTGACGGCGAGCAATCGCCGGGCTGCAGCATGAATGTGCAGGAGAAACTGCGCCTTGCCCAGCAACTGGAGCGCCTGGGTGTCGACGTGATCGAGGCCGGATTCCCCATCGCGTCCGACGGCGACTTCGAAGCCGTAAAACGCATTGCCGCTTCGGTGCGCCGTCCCATCATTGCGGGCCTGGCCCGCGCCTGCAAAGGTGACGTGGACCGCGCCTGGCAGGCGCTGCAGGCAGCCGCGCGCCCGCGCATCCACGTTTTCCTGGCGACCTCCGACATCCATCTGAAATACAAGCTGCGCATCACCCGCGAGCAGTGTCTGGAGCAGGCTCGCGAAGCGGTTCGGCACGCCAAGTCTCTTTGTGCGGACGTTGAGTTTTCGCCCGAAGATGCCACCCGCACCGATGTCCCGTTTCTTTGTCAGGTCGTCGAGGCCGTGATCGCCGCCGGCGCCACCACCGTCAACATCCCCGATACCGTTGGTTACAGCATGCCCGAGGAATATGGCCAACTCATCCGCACCCTGCGCGAAACGGTTGCCGGTATCGACAAAGTAATCATCTCCACCCATTGCCACAACGACCTGGGCCTGGCGGTCGCAAACTCGCTCGCCGGAGTCCAGCAGGGCGCGCGTCAGGTCGAGTGCACCATCAACGGCATCGGGGAACGTGCTGGCAACGCATCTTTGGAAGAAATCGTAATGGCGATGCGAGTGCGTCCCGACCGTTATGCTTACGAGACCGCGGTCGCCAGCGAACAGTTGTTTACTTCCAGCCAGATGCTGGCGGAGATCACGCGCGTTCCGGTGCAGCCCAACAAGGCCATCACCGGCCGCAATGCCTTTGCCCACGAAGCCGGCATTCACCAGGATGGCATGCTCAAGAATCCGCTAACCTACGAGATCATGACGCCGCAATCGGTGGGCGTGCCCGATTCGCGATTGGTGCTCGGCAAGCATTCTGGCCGTCACGCGCTGGCTCTGCGTTGCGAACAATTGGGACACCAATTCGAACGGCGCGAACTCGACGAGGTCTATCGCAAGTTTGTGGTCCTTGCCGACCGCATCAAGAAAGTCCAGGACAGTCATCTGCTCGAACTCATCCACGATGTCATGAAGGGCGATACCGGACGAGGCAACGTCGGCAATACCGATGCCGCTGGCAATCCAATGAAGTTTCCGCCCGCCGCGGCCACTTTACCTTTCCCGCGCGCCGCCTCCGTTGCCGCTGGAGCCAATTCAAATGACTCGCATCCGGCTCAAGTACTTGGCAGCGCCGGCCAGGCGCAAGTGGCGATTCCCTTCACCGACCATCACAGCGAGCAGGAGGACTATCTCTGGGGCGTGTAGCCCCGAGCCGCGCGATGATCGCTTCGGGAAAGAACTTTCGCAATCCTCCACCACTTTACGGAGTCAAAGCACGAAAGACTTCACTACCACAGCCGCCTTTCCTCATTTATCCTTTCGAAAACCCAACGAATCGAGAACTCCATGCAACTCCGTGTCACATCTCTCCCCGGAGACGGGATTGGTCCTGAAGTAACCTCGGAAGCAATTTGTATTCTGGAAGAAGTGGCCACCGGCTTTGGCCATGATTTCGAGCTCGATGAAAAAGAGATCGGTGGAGTCGCACTGGAGAAATTCGGCAACCCTTTGCCCGACTCGACCATTCAGGCCTGTCTCGCCTCACAGGCCGTACTCCTGGGTGCTGTCGGCAGTCCGGCCTTCGATCACAATCCTCGCGAACTTCGCCCCGAAGCCGGACTCTTGCGCCTTCGTCAAGAACTCGGAGCATTCGCCAATCTGCGTCCCGCGGTCTTTTATCCGCCGCTCGCCGCCTGCTCGCCGCTCCGCGAAGAGATTGTCAAGGGAACCGACCTTCTGATCGTCCGCGAATTACTCGGCGGATTGTACTTCGGCACACCCCGCTCCCTCGAAGGCGTCCCCGGCGAGCGCCGTGCGCTCAACTCCATGCGCTACGGCGAACCGGAAATCGAGCGCATCGCCCGGGTCGCTTTTCAACTCGCTCAGACTCGCCGTCGCCGATTGCTCTCCGTCGACAAGGCCAACGTACTGGAGTGTTCTCGTCTGTGGCGCGAAGTCGTTTCCCGCATCGCCCGCGATTTTCCCGATGTCCAGCTTTCCCACATGTACGTGGATTCGGCCGCCATGTCGCTCGTTCTCAAGCCGGCCGAATTCGACGTCATCCTCACCGAAAACATGTTTGGCGACATCCTGTCCGATCAGGCTGGCGGAGTCGTCGGATCTCTCGGCTTGCTCGCCTCAGCCAGCATCGGAGGCCCGGTCGGTCTCTACGAACCCGTCCATGGCTCCGCTCCCGACATCGCCGGCCAGAACGTCGCCAATCCACTGGGCGCCATCCTTTCGGTAGCCTTAATGCTGCGCCATACCTTTCGCTTGCCCAAGGAAGCGGAGTGCGTGGAGGCTGGCGTCATCTCAACTTTGAGAGGCGGATTCCGCACTCGCGATCTCGCGCGACCCGGTGAACGAACCGTCTCCACGGAACAAATGGGATCTCAGATCGCAGAGTTCGTGCGCTTAGCGGCAAACACAACCGGCCGCGCCGTATCCTAGCGTGGCGCGGACACTCCTGTCCGCGGTTGTTGCTCTTGCTCTTTGAGGCCTTTGCTCATGATTTGAATGGGCTCAGTTCGAATCACGCCCACTGGTTTAAAACAATCATAAGACGAAAGCCGCCCGCGTTTCGTCACTCTTTACAATTTGCCCGGAGAAGGCACGCCCTCAGCAGTATAGTCGCCGCTCAGCGCATACCACCGAATCCGCAAAACTTCGAGGAACATGCGAAGCCCGTCGCGGAACGGATGCAGCCGCGTCCCCTCGCTATGCGCCCACAACACTGGAACTTCCTCCACTTTCAGGCCCGCCCGTCGCGCCAGAAACAAGATTTCCGGATCGAATCCCCAGCGTTCAATTCTCTGCAAAGGAAAAATCCGTTGCGCCGCGTCCCGCCGAAACGCTTTGAATCCGCACTGCGTGTCGGCAAAATGCAGGCCCAGAATCACACGCAGCACCAGGTTGAAGATGCGTCCAAATACCTGCCGGTATAAGGGTTGCCGCTCCGTCTGCAATTCCGCTCGGAGCCAGCGCGACCCGATCGCGATGTCCGCGCCCCGGTCAATGGAGTCGAACAGTTTCTGTGCTTCCGTCATCGGTGAAGAAAGGTCGGCATCCGTGAACAGGCAAATGTCGCCGCGAGCATGCAGCATTCCGTTGCGCACGCTGTAACCCTTGCCGCGGTTCCCGGGGTTCTCGACTAACAAGACCTGCGGATGCAACCTGCCATATTCCCGCACGATCTGCGCCGTATCGTCCCTCGAACCGTCGTTCACCACCAGAATTTCCGCGTCCCAGTTCTGCTCCTGCGTGAAACGGAGAAGTTCATCAAGCGTCGGCCGGATGCGTACGCTTTCGTTATATGCCGGAATGACGAAACTGTAGGTCAACATTGAGTGATTGAGTCATTGAACAATTGAGGCAGCGAATGAATCCCTCAATCAAGTCATCCATTGACTCAATGATCTACGCCACCTGCCGCCGCTTATCGAGCATGCCGAAGAACTCCGCGACCAACTCCTCGTCCCACAGCCCATTTTCCGCCTCGGCGCGCATCGTAACCGCAGTCTGCTCGTGCCCCAGCGCCGGTTTATACGGACGCGCCGTACGCAGCGCATCATAGATATCGACCACCTGTAAAATTCGTGGCAGCAGGGGAATCTCGCCGGCATGCAGTCCATCGGGATAGCCGCTGCCATCCGAGTGCTCGTGATGATGCCGTATGATCGGAAGCACCAGTCGCAACGACTTCAGCGGACGGCAAATCGCTTCTCCCGTTGCCGGATGCCGCTTCATAATATCCCATTCCGCCGGCGTGAGATCGCTTCCCTTCTTCAGGATTTCGTCTGGTACCGCAATCTTTCCCAGGTCATGCAGGTAACCGCCCCGCCCCAGGGCCACGATCGATTCTTCATCAAGGCCGAGAAACCGGCCCATATCCGCCGCATTTTTCGCCAACCGCTCGCAGTGCCCTTCGGTGTATGGATCGCGCGCCTCCACGCTCAACCCCAGCGTGCACAGCACCGAATCCGCCGTCTCCAATTCATCGGTGAACTCTTTCAAATTCAGCAGCGATTTCACCCGCGCAAATAACTCCTCGGGACTGATGGGCTTGGTCAGGAAGTCGTCGGCGCCCGCCTCGATTCCCTTCAAACGGTCTTCGCGCGCGCTCAGGCCGGTAATCATCACGACCGGAATCAGCCGTGTCTTCGGGTCCTCTTTGAGTTCGCGGCACAATTCGTAGCCGCTTTTCCCTGGCATCACTACATCCAGCAAAATCAGGTCTGGAGCTTCGCGCCGGATTTCTTCCTCCGCCGCCGCCGCGCTATGCGCCGCCATCGCCTGATAGCCGCGCCGGGCGAGCAACTCCCGCAACAAGGCCGCATTTACCAGATTGTCGTCGACCACTAGAATCGACTGCTTCCGGCGGACTGTCAGCAGATCACCCATACTGGGATAAGAACTCGACCGCGAAGATAAAGTTGTCTGGCGTGATCGTGGCGGAAAGCCCATCACTTCACTTTGCTCAATTCGGCAAGATATTGCAAGCCGGTAAGCCGGAAAAACGCGAACCCACCGTTGGTGGAAGTCGCTGCAAGAAGGCTGGCGCTAGGACCAGCAGACGCCACACCTGTGGAAGCCGCCGAGTCTCAGTCTACGGCGGGAGGCTCGGGGCGGGCCGCGTCTCGAGAGGCATCCTATTCAATTGCTCAGGACTTTCTCGCGTTCCTCGGCATCCTGCAGTTCCTCGCGCGGCGAAGTCGGCAGCGCGAACTCCAGCACTTCATCGATGTTCTTCACGTAGTGCGTGGTCAATCCCAGCAGTTGCTCGGGCGTCAAGTCTTCCTCGACGTTCGTTTTGTTATCCGCCGGCAGGATCACGTCATGCACACCCGCCCGCTTCGCTGCCAGGACCTTTTCCTTGATGCCGCCCACCGGCAGCACGTTCCCGCTCAGCGTGATCTCTCCCGTCATCGCCGTCAGAGGACGCACCTGTTTGCCAGACAGCAAGGACACCAGCGCCGTCACGATGGTAACCCCCGCCGAGGGACCGTCTTTGGGAATCGCTCCCGCAGGCACGTGAATGTGAATGTCATGGTTCGCGAAGAATTCCTCGTCAATACCCAACTGTTTCGCATTCGAACGCACCCAGCTCAACCCGGCCTGCATCGATTCCCGCATCACGTCCTGAATCTGCCCGGTGATGGTCAGTCCACCTTTGCCTTTCATCTGGTTGGCTTCGACAAACAGCACGTCTCCGCCCGACGGCGTCCACGCCAGGCCAACCACCACGCCCGGGCGCTTGGTGCGTTCCGCAATCTCGCCCTCGCTGCGGACCTTGATGCCGCCCAGAAACTCCAGCACGATTTCCCTGGTTACCACCAGTTTTTCGGTCTTGCCCTCGGCAATCCGGCGCGCCTGCTTCCGGCAGATGGTGCCGATAGTGCGCTCCAGGTTGCGTACCCCAGCCTCGCGCGTGTAATGACGAATTACGTAGCTGACCGCTTCCTCAGGAAATTCGATCTGCTCGGGCGTAATTCCATTCTCCTCAATCTGCCGCGGGATCAGGTACTGGAAAGAAATATGTACCTTTTCTTCCTCCGTATACCCCTGCAACTCAATAATCTCCATGCGATCGCGCAACGGCTCCGCGATCGGATCGAGCATGTTCGCCGTGGTGATGAATAGCACTTTTGAAAGATCGAAACTCACGTCCAGATAGTTGTCGCGGAAAGTGGCATTCTGTTCCGGATCCAAGGCCTCCAGTAACGCCGACGCCGGATCGCCCCGGAAGTCCCTGCCTACCTTGTCAATTTCGTCGAGCATGAACACCGGATCTTTCGTTTCCGCGCGCCGTATTCCCTGAATAATCTGCCCCGGCAGCGCCCCGATGTAGGTGCGCCGGTGACCGCGAATTTCTGCTTCGTCATGCACTCCGCCCAGGGACAAGCGCACGAACTTCCGTCCCAACGCGCGCGCGATGGATTTACCCAGCGAAGTCTTGCCTACGCCTGGAGGCCCGACAAAGCACAGAATCGGACCTTTCATGTTGGGCTTCAACCGCCGCACCGAAAGGTAGTCGAGAATGCGATCCTTCACTTTCTGCAAGTCGTAGTGGTCGGCGTCAAGAATCTCTTTCGCCTTCAGGATTTCAATTTCTCCGCCGGAAGTCTTCGCCCACGGCAACACCGCCAGCCACTCGATGTAATTCCGCGTCACCGAATAGTCGGCCGCCATGGGTGACATCCGCGCCAGCCTGCCCAGTTCTTTCAGAGCCTCTTTTTTCACTTCGTCCGGCATGCCCGCGGATTCGATCTTCTGCTTCAGTTCCTCGGTGTCGCGCGCGCCTTCGTCCTGTTCGCCCAGTTCCTTCTGAATCGCCTTCATCTGTTCGCGCAAGTAGTATTCGCGCTGCGTCTGCTGCACTCGGTCCTGTACTTCCGACTGGATCTTGTTGCGCAGCTGTTGCACTTCCAGTTCTTTGGCGAGATGCTGGTTAATTTTTTCAAGCCGCACTCGTACGTCACTCGTCTCCAGCGTCTCCTGCTTGTCAGCCGTCGATAGCGAGGGCAGGGACGATGCAATAAAGTCCACCAGCCGTCCCGGCTCTTCAATGTTCATGGCTACCGTAGAAAGCTCGTCCGATAGCGTCGGCGAACCGGCTACGATCTGCTGAAATAACGTCAGCACGTTCCGCTGCAACGCTTCAATCTCTGAATCCTTGGGCGGAATCGTCTCCGGAATCGTCGTCACCCGCGCCCGCATGAAAGGTGTAATCTGCGCGAAATCGGCCAACCGCACCCGCTCCAGCCCTTCGGCAAATACAAACAGGCTCTGGTTCGGCATCTTGACAACCTTGTGCACCACCGCCAAAGTTCCAATGCCATAGAGATCTGTGGGCTGCGGCGAGTCCACCCGCGCCTCGCGCTGCGCCACCACCACAATCGTCTTGTCGTCGCCCAGAGAATTGATCAACTGCACGGAACTCTCTCGCCCCACGGTGAGAGGCAACACCGCGTGGGGGAACAGCACGGTATCGCGCACTGGCAGAATCGGCAGCGAGCGCTCGGTGGTATCGTAAGAAGTGAGCTCGGTAGAAATCGGTTCGCTCATGATTTTTTCCCTTGAGTGACTTTCACTCAACCTTGGATGAACTGAATGGGCAAAAGGATGCAGCCTTCGTTCTAGGTTGTTGAATTTTAAACGTTTTTTAGACGTTTGCAAGACACGGAAGTGAGTCGGCCCACCGTCCCGGCTGGTCCCTCGTCCGTCAGCCGTATTCAGCCAACATCGGCCGTCTTCTCGCCTTCCTGCTGCTAAAACACATGTTTCGCGCGATCTCCCTTGAACACTAACTCCTGCAGAACCCGCTCGTTCGCCGCATTCAGGATGTAAACCGTCTGATCCCTGTCGGCCTTCGCGCCCAGCGGAACCAGCGTGCACTTGGCGCGCACTTCCACCGGTTTTTTCGTGCCCAACTGGCGGAACACCATGATGTGGTTCGAACCTTCCATCACGTGCCGAATCTCATAATTTCCCTGCGGCAAGAGGGTGTCGGCCACCCGCACCTTCTGAATGAAGCTCACTCGATAGTGATCGGCGATTCCCATTTCATTCTCGGCCGCCGAAAATGCGCCCAGCATAATGACAAACATGAATAAGATTATTCCTGCAAACATCCCACGCATACCAGCCCTCCTGTTGGCTCCGGGCCACACCGGCCCACCTTCAGGCTAGACCCAACCTGCGGTTCCCGCTGTGCATCTCCTCACAGCAGGTTGTGATGAAAGGTAATGACTTGGATGCCTCAGTGGCAGCGGTAACAGTCGCTGTAGCACTCGCTGGTACTGGCAGCTATGCACCTGACGCCGCCGGATAAATTCCCAGCACCTTCACCAGTTCCGCAACTTCGCCCAAATGCCGCAGAGCGTTGCGCGCGTCTTCATCGTCGCCCCGCAGAAGGTCCACAAAAAATGCGTATTCCCAGGGACGGCCGCGCATCGGCCGCGACTCGATCTTGCTCAAATTGATGTCGCGCAGCGCAAACACGCTCAGAGCTTTAAACAGCCCGCCCGGAATATTCTTCATGCTGAACGCCAGCGAAGTCTTATCCGCACGCCGCACCGCTCGCGCTTGGCCGCGCCGGATTTGGAAAAAGCGGGTAAAGTTCTTTTTGTCATCCTCGATTCCAACTCTCAGAATCTCCCCCCGATACACTTCGGCGGCCCGCCGACTGGCGATACCGGCCGCATCGCGCAAGCCTTCGGCGATCACATGCTTCACGCTTCCCGCCGTGTCGTAGAACGGCACCGGCTCCAGCTTCGGATTTTTTGCAAAAAGGTCGCGGCACTGATCGAGCGCCACTGGGTGCGACAAAACGCGGCGCACATCTCCGAACCGGACACCTGGCGGCGCAATCAGATTGTGCACAATGCGCAGGCGAAACTCGCGGACGATGTGAACCTCGCGCCCCAGCAACAAGTCAAAATGCTCGGCCACCGAACCCGCCAGCGAGTTCTCGATTGGAATCACCGCGCCATCGACCGTTCCGCTATTCACCCGGTCGAAAACCTCGAGCGAACGCGCGCACGGCACCACCCGCGCCCGCGGCAACATGGCTTCCGCCGCCTCGTGGCTGAAAGAACCGAGTTCTCCCTGAATCGCAATCTTCATGAAACCTTTCCGACCTTATTCGCGATAGCACTCAGAAACATCCGTGTTCGGCTGCCTCGTCTCGACTCTATCCCGCCACCGGCCGCGCCAGTTCTTTCGTCATGACCAGAGCGTCCAACTGGCCAGAATAGTAGCCTGGGACCGTCTTCTCCACGAAGTAACCTTTCTGTTTGTAGAAGCGAATCGCGGCCTCGTTATTCACCGGCGTCTCCAGCGCAACCAGCGCTGCCCCCGCCCGCAGCAATCGATCTTCCGCAGCTCGCAGCAAAGCCGACCCGACTCCCCCCCTACGCGCCTCCGCGACCACATCGATCGTAATGATGTGCCCGGTCTTGCGCTGAGCCTCCGCCACGATGAATCCGAGGATCCCTTGGGCGCTTTCCGCCACCAGAGTGAACGACCCCGGCCGCCGCATATAGAACGCCAGTTCCGGCCGGGAGTACGCCAATTGCGGATCGAAGCAGGCCTGGTCAATCCGCCAGAGCCCGTCAAAATCCGCCTTATCAAATTGTCGGACGTGAAACGGCACGCCGCCATTGTAACGGGATTACACTTAATGTCCCGACCCAGTCCCCGACGATCCGAAATTATAAACAGGAATTCGATGGGATCCGCGCCGGCCGGTTTCGCAGTTTCCGCCATTCGATCCGATAACTGATTTCCTCAGGCCGTTCCCCTTGCGCACTCGCATCAATAAGAAGTACGATTTCTCACACAGGGAGTGCCATGGGGCGTTTCATTCTCATCGACGTGGTTGTGGCGCTAGCGCTGTCTCTGCTCTGGTACGCCTGGTTTGTCCGCTATAACCGGCGCCGCGCCGGCAACGTGCTCCAGTGGGTACAAGCGGCATGCCTTGGAAAAGGCCGCCTCGCCGATCTCCAGTGGCAGAGAAGCAGTTCCAGGCTGAAGGCCACCCTGCATCTTTCCTCACGCTGGTTTGAGGACGCTCGTCTGACCATCCGCCTCTTGCCCCGTCCTCTCCCCGTGCACTGGGCGCTGAGCCGCTGGCGCCAGCAGCAGGAAACGCTCACCTTCGAAGCCGACATGGGATTCCCCCCCGGTTTCCACCTCGATGTCATCCGTCATCGCTGGTCAGGCCACTCGGGGGCGAAAAGTTCAACGGGCACTCGCTCCTGGACCGTCAGCCGACCCGGCCCCGTGATTCTCACCACCAAAGAAGACTGGCCTGTCGAACTCAGCCCGGTAGTCAATGCCCTCGCCTCCTGGCGCGATAAGGATTTCGTCGGCGTCCGCTTCAACTCCAAATCGCCCCACTTCACCGCCACGGTTGCTTTGGAGAATCTCGCGGATCAGAAAGCCGCAGCCGCCTTGCTCGGCCTCTTCCGCGAACTGGCGGCCAGTTCCTCGGCCAAGCAACACTGAGTTGTCTGCTCGCGCGGCGCCCGGACTGCTCGGGCTTCTTCCCGACCCGTTTACTTTTTTCCCGCATCTACTCGAAATCGTGTACTATGCGTCTACCTTCCCGCAAGCCTCCAGCAAGGGTCTGAGATTTGGGGTCCCGACGCAAGCGACTTTGACTGTTGCTGGTCGAGCTGACGTGTGGAAACAAAACAACCTACCGACGAAAAAAGGAGATCAATGAAACGCATCAAGTTGCTGTCACTTGTTGGGATCGCGTTGCTCGCAGCCGGCACGCTCGCCGCTCAGGAAAAACAAGGAAACCTATTCGCCGCCGAGTTCCAGAAACCAAAGAACGGCATGGTGCCACAGTACGAAGCCGGGCGTAAGCAGAAGGCGGCGTGGCACAAGCAGCAGAACGACCCGCAACCATTGCTCGTCTGGGAAACACTCACCGGCGACAATACGGGAACGTACATGGTCGGCCGAGGTGGCCTGCACTGGGCCGATCTGGACAAGCCCGCCATTCCGGACGAAAACGACATCGCCGAGTACCAGAAGGTGATCGGGAACTACGTCGAGTCTCTCACCTCTCGCTACTATGAGTTCCTGCCCAAAGTCAGTAATGCCCCCGCTGACATGATGCCTTCCAAGTTCTCGGAAATTTATGTTTTCCAGGTGCGCTACGGCAAGGGCTCGGATTTTCGCTCCGCCATCGAACGGATCTACGAGGCATCGCAGAAAACGAAGTGGCCCCTCCACTTCGAATGGTATGAGCTCGTGAATGGCGGATTGACGGGAACGTATGTTCTGTCGCTGCCGCACAGCAGTTGGGCGGATTTCGAGGATAAACCCGACGTGAAACCCTTCCGCGACATGCTCAAGGAAGCCTTTGGACAGGCCGAGGCCGATTCCATCGTCGATCGCCTCGACCATTCCATCGAAAAAGAGTCAAGCGAAACCATCCAATTTCGCCCCGACCTGAGTTACCTTCCCGGTAAATAAAACGGATCCGCTGCCGCGCCGGCGCTCCAGGCTTGCACCTCTTCGCAAGCGGGGCGCCGGTCGCGACTGCCTGCGCGGCTCACCGCGACAATCGGCGAGGACTGACCTTCTTGTCGCTCGTCATCCACCGCTTTGCGTTCTTTTCCACCCGCAGCTTCCAGGCCGCGCGCAGGGCTCCCGTCAGCACGTCTTCGCTGGCTTCCGCCAGCCGAATGTGCGTCATCCCCATTCGTCCCCACCCACCGTGAATCGGAAGGAAAACTTCCGGCAACTCCTCTACAAATTCCGCCTGCAACTCCGGCGTCAACATCAGGTTACCGTAGCCCTTGTCTTGCGATGCCAGGGTTGCGAAGATCTTGCCTCCCACCCGGAAGTCCGTCGCTCCCATGTGCGAGCCTTCCTCCGCACCCTCCAAACTCAGAGCAATCCTGCGGAAATCCGCTGCCTTCATATCTCTACTCCCAATTCATCGTCGCGCCTGCCTAGAAGCAGCTTTGCGATCACGCCTCCGGCTCCGCCACAAACCGGTACCCCACTCCCCGCACCGTCTGCAAATGCCTGGGACTCGACGGGTCTTCCTCGATATACCGCCTGAGCCGCACTACAAAGTTATCGATCGCGCGTGTGTCCGTGTCTGCGTGCAATCCCCAAACATCGCCCAAGATCGACTTCCGCGAAACCACCCGGCCCGCGCTCTGCACCAGATAGCGCAGAAACTCGGCCTCCATCACCGTTAGATGAATCGTATTTCCCAGCGAGCGCAGTTCCAGCTCTCCGAAATCAATCGACTTGCCGCTGAAACTGAAGGTGTCGCCGCTCTCTTCCCGCGCGGCCTCCCGTGTCGCCGCTGTCTCGCCGCCATCGCCGGTAATCTTGTCGCCCTTGCCAGCGCTGCCGCCAGTTCCCACCGGGCCCGCGCCTTTCATCCACACACTGCGCCGCAGCAGGCTCTCCAATCGTGCCATCAAAATCGCCAGCTCAAACGGTTTCGGCAGGTAATCGTCCGCTCCCGAGGCGAATCCCTGCAGAACATCCTCCGGACGCCCACGCGCGGTCAACATAAGAATCGGCACAAAATTCTTTTTCTCGCGCAGCAACGCCGCAACCTCAAAACCGCTCTTCCCCGGCAGCATCACATCGAGCACAACCACATCGAAAGGTTCCTTTTTTTCGACCAGCCTGTCCAGCGCCGTCTCCCCGTCTCCGGCAACTTCCACCGCGTGTCCTTCGGCTTGCAGATTGAAGCGCAAGCCCTGCGCCAGGTGCGCCTCGTCCTCCACCACCAGCACCCGGCTCATGCCACTCTCCGAGGTAATTCCAAGGTCACGGTCGTTCCCCTCCCCGCTCCTTCGCTCTGCGCGAAGACTCGGCCGCCATGTTTGCGCGCGATCGATCGCACGATGAACAGTCCCAACCCCGTGCCCTTCACTTGCGCGAGCGAACGCTGCGTCACCCGGTAAAACCGCCGGAAGATCCGTTTCAATTCATGCTCCGGAATCCCAACCCCCTGATCGCGCACTCGCAGCACCAGTCGCTCCTCATCCGGAGCATCCAGCTCGACCGAGATGTGCACGCCATCCGGCGAGTACTTCACGGCGTTGTCCAGCAGGTTTGAAACCGCCGTCCGCAACTCCTCCGCATCGCCCAAAACTCGTATTCCAACGCCGTTCCGCGAAGATAGAGATGCGGATAACGACGGCGCTTCGCGATACTCCAGGTCCGCCGCCTGCAAATGATGCCGCGTTCGCGCCAGTTCCACGCACTCCCGCACCAGCGCACCGAATTCCACCGGCAGGCGCTGGGGCGGACTCTTCTTCTGCGCCGCCTCTCCCGCTTTCAACACCTGCTCCACGGTGTGCAGCAGTCGCTCCGTATCAAGCAGCATCAGTTCGTAGAATTGCCGCCGTTGCGACTCTTCCACTTCGCGTCTCTGCAGAGTTTGCAGATAGAGCCGGATGGACGCGATCGGCGTCTTCAATTCATGCGTGACCGCGTTGATGAAGCTGTCGTGCTGCTCGTTGCGGCGAATTTCCCGCACCAGGAAAATGGTATTGAGCACCAGCCCCGCAATGATCACCAGAAAGAGGATGCCCCCAAAAAACAGCTTCAGTCCTTCACGCCAATACAGGATCACCCAGCTGACGTTCAGCGCGACCGCCGCCGCAATCAGGCAGACACCCAGCGTGATGAAAAAATAAATCGCCTTCTGCCGACTGATGATCCGCACAGAAAGATTGTAGCGATGTGGGTGGCGGGTGTCAGGTGGAGGGACGAGCGTTGCCAGTTTCCGAATTGGCGACGATCTGCCCACAAACATGGCATTTCTGGGTGAAGTCTTTGGGCATTACCGCAAACTCGAATAATTTCGCCAGCGGCAATTTCGTGTTCCTCGATCACTTGAATGGCGTACAGCCTGCTCATACATATGAAGGCTCGCAGCGTAACCGTGAAACCTGGCGATCGCGTGCGGCAGGGGCAGGTCGTGGGTTGCATTGGTTTCACTGGAGACTCGATTTTTCCACACTTGCATTATTCATTCATGGACGGTGGAGAAGCCTTCAAGGCATGGGGCCTCCCTGCGTACTTTCGCACTTCCGCAGAGTTCTGGAGGCGAGTTGGACGAAGGTGGAGCGTGGGCGGTGGATTCCGGGGATTTCCTGGAGAGCGACGCTGTGTATTTCGATGCAAAGTAGGTGAAGCACATCTTCATCCACTGCGGTTGCGAATCGAGGCAAGCGTCTTGGCAATTGTGATCGGATCAGGGGCAAATCGGGATAAAGGTCTGAAAATCAGGGTTACTACCAAAAAGGCTCCCGGCGCCGGCCACTGAGGCCGGTTCGAGAGCCTTCCTGAGAACCGAGAGCCAACGTCCGATCGCTGCTAGTCGTTCCCCGCAGCCGCCGCCAGCATCGCGGCCGCCTTCACATCCCGTACCAGCGGCGGTTTCGGCGGCAGGTGGTCGAGTTCGATCTTGTATACGTGCCGCGCCAGTCCGAGTTTCTTCAGCGCCCAGATGCCATACCAGTTCATGTCGACTTCGTACCACGTCAACCCATGCCGCGCCGAAACCGGATGCGCGTGGTGGTTATTGTGCCAGCCTTCGCCAAAAGTCAGTATCGCAACCAGCAGGTTATTGGTCGAAAGGTCTTTGGTCGCGAACCGCCGCGAGCCCCACATGTGGGTCACCGAGTTCACCATCCAGGTGGCATGCAGTCCAACGACCACGCGGGCGAATACTCCCCAGAGAAGCCAGGGTAATCCACCAATCGCATAAAGGATGACACCGACAACGATGTTTCCCGTGTAGTGATACTTGGTCAGCCAGACGTGCACCTTATCTTTCGTGAGGTCGGGGACGTAACGCGCCAGGGTCGTGGTGTCGTGATGCATCGACTTGCCCATCAGGATCCACCCCATATGCGACCACCACTTGCCATCGTTTGGCGAGTGCGGATCGCCGTCCTCGTCGGAAAACTGATGATGAATTCGATGCGTCGCCACCCAGAAAATCGGCCCGCCCTCGAGCGCCAGTGTCGCGCACCAGGTCAGGAAGTACTCCACCCACTTCGGCGTCTTGTAACCGCGATGCGTCAGCAGACGGTGATAGCTCATCCCGATCCCCAGGCTGCCCGACACCCACCACAAGAAAATGGCCACGAAAAACGCGGGCCAGGTAAAGAAAAACAAAGCCGCGACTGCTCCCACATGAAACAAGCCCATGGCGATCGCCGTGCCCCAGTTGAAGCCGTCACGGTTCGCCCGCTCTCTACGATTGCTGCCTTCTCCGGCATCGCTCATGGCCCGGCTCGTCGCTTCACTGATGGTCTCCCGTACCGTCTCGCTCATAGCTCTCTCCAAGTCTTTTTTTCCGCACAGCCCATTTAATCGTGGTCCGGCATAGACCATATCAAGAGCACGAGAAATACTTTGTAATAGTTTGGTAATCCTCGCTGAGTAAAGGGGTTACGAGCGTAATGAGGGCGTCGAAAAAGTCCGGTCCCGGGCCCAATCTGCCTCTTCAAACTAAGGTTCATCGACTGCCTGACTCTTCGAAACCGGATTACCCCTTAGCCTAGAAGGTTCCCGGACCGCAAACCTCCGGGTGCACGTTCCTTTGTCGTGGAGTATTGTTGAATGTTTCGACCGAGGGTTTCAACCGTGTTTCCGAACCGGAGGTGTGTGTTGAAAAAGAAATTGTCCAGACCGGAAGTCTTCAAGAAAACCGCTCTGCTCCTTCCAACCTTGTTACTTTGTGTGTTCGCGCTATGGGCACAGAAGGAGCAGCCTCCCGCAACCGCCCCCGAATACAAAATCCCGCCCGAGGCTGCCGCCAGGGTAAATCCGGTGAAGCCGGGTCCGGAGTCGCTCGCCAAAGGTAAAAAGCTCTATGGCTTCGATTGCGAGATGTGTCACGGAAAAAATGGGGACGGCAAGGGCGACATGGCGTCGGACATCAAGAACGTGACCGACTTCACCAATCCAGACGCGTTGAAAAACCGCACCGACGGCGAACTCTTCTACGTGATCCGGAAAGGCAAGGGAGAAATGCCCCCCGAAGGCGACCGCGCCAAAGACGACGACATCTGGAATATGGTGAACTACATCCGCTCGTTCGCCAAGAAGTAGCGCCCAGAAATCGGAGCAGACAAGTAGCAACCGCGTTCGCAGTAGAAATGCTTTGGCGAAGGGCACGGCTTGAGCAGGCTGCTGAAAATTTTGTGCCGCGCGTTGAGCGCTATACGCCCGAAGTTCCTGCGACTCTCAGAACTCAAACGCCAAGCCCGCGGTGGGGGTGATGGGCAGCCCCTGCCCAGTGACCACCGTGGTCGACGGCGAACTACATCCAGGTTGATTGGGAGGACAGGTATATGACGTGTAAAAATAACGGGGATTATTGTGGTCGGTCAGGTTAAGAACCTCACCATACAGGGCCAGTTTCCAGCGGGTAAATGCCCAATCCTTTTCGGCGCGTACATCAAGGCGCTGGTAGTCGCCGAGCCGCAGGACGTTGGGTCCAGTGGCGCTGCCGGAGGGGATGGGGAATCCAGAACCGAAGAGAAATTTTCCGCCAATGTGCACGGTGGGATTGATGCGGTAGCTGGCGAACAGGTTCAGGGTGTGGCGCTGGTCTTCCGTTGTTGGGAACTGAATCCAGATCGGCGGTACATCGCAACAAATAGGAATCCTCTCTCGCGAGTATGCCAGCGTGTAGCCAATCCAGCCGGACAAGCGATTGGCCGTTCGACTCTGGAGAACGATCTGCGCGCCCCGTGAGTAGTCACGCTCATTGGCGACAAATCCATGGGTCGAGGCGCAGGTTTCGGTAATTGGGTCAACGAACGATTCCTTGATCAACTCTTGGTTCTGCCGATCAAACAACAGGAGCTTTATGCGCGTAGTTTCCCCGATGCGCTGCTCCACGCCTGCCGTGTAGTGGTTTGCGGCCTGATAGGATTCAATGCCGATGGGGCATCTCAGCGGGGGCGGAATTAAAATGGGAGGATAGCCCGGGAACTCGAACTGGTTGTAGCGTCCCACCCCGAACTGCAACTGCGTTGCCGAGGCGACCTGCAGCGAGGCTCCGAGTTGTGGCGAGATCGGATGAAAGTCAAATTGCTGACTGCTATCCAGGCGCAGTCCGCCGGCCAAATGCAGCCGGTCGCCAAAGAAGCTAGATGACTGCTGAACATATCCGTCATTCTTCCAGCCGACCCCGCTCTGACTTCCAGCGGACTCCACGGTGCCGTTGGGGTTGTAAAGCGTTTGTTCCTCGGTTGTAGCCGCCCGGCGCGACGTCCATCCACCTTCCAGCACGCGATCCTTTTGCCAGTTCCAAACCACGCTTCCTCCCGTGACCCACTCCGCATAATGCACGTTATTGAGAGGCTTCCGATTGGGATTCCAATAGTAGAAAGGCGCCTGAAAGTACGCTGCCCGCGTATCGATCAGCAGGTGAGGAGTCACCGCCCAGCGCCAACCCAGGCGACCCATCTCAAAATCATTGGTCGCCCGCTGGATGTTGTTTGGCGTAGGAGCGTAGGCCAGATCGAGCAACTCGTAAAGCGTCTGCCCGCCTACACCATAGAAGCTCACCGTCTGGTTCGCCGCCACATCGTAGGTAAGTTTCAGATCGCCATCGTAGAACGAGACATTATCGTGAGTATCGTTCAGGCGGTTGCGCAGCAGATAGCCAAGATAGCTCTTGCGCGCCGACGCCAGCCACGAGCCTTTCTTGTCCTTGCCAAGTTTCCCCTCGCCCAGCAGTTCCGAGTCCGCCAGGCCAATAGAGGCTCGGAAGATTGGTGCGGTGCGGCTGCCATCGCGGGTCTGCAAGGACAGAGCGGCCCCTACGGAGTCGCCGTATTGTTCCGGATAGGCGGCCGGAAATAGCTTGACGTCCTCCAACGTCTCACTGGTGAAAATGCTCAGGGTGGCGCCCTGGGTGATGTTGGTGCCGTGAAAGGGCGAGGGTACCAAAATTCCGTCGACGTAAATGCTGCTATTGCCGTAGGACGCGCCCATCACCGAGAATTGCGCGAAGAAATCGTTGCCGCCCTCCGCCGAAACTCCCGGCAAAGTCTGGATCGAGCGGAATGGATCGTCAGCCACAACCGTTGACGTTTCGCGCAGTTCGGTACTGGTCAGGTTGAGTTCGCTGATGGCCGGCGAATCCGGGCCCTGAAAAATGTCGCCCTTGACTTCAACCTTCTCGGTTCGCCGGAAGTTATCGGGCACCAGACTGATGTCAAACTCTTTGCCCGCTTCGTCCGCCGCCAGCGAAAACTCCACTGTGATCAGCCGGTACCCAACCCCGTTCAGCCGCAGCGTATAGTGACCGGGATCGAGCCCCCGAATGACGAAGTCGCCGTCGTTCGTGGTCACCGCTTCCCGCCGCGCTTCCAGCACTGCGACCTGCACACGCGCAAGCGGTTCGCCGCCAGCGGCGCTCACCACCTTGCCGCGGATTTCAGCGGCGTAAAGAGCGGTAACCGTAGAAGACAGGAAGACTGACGAGAGAAAAATGAACCCGGCCAGACGATCGTGCATCGCGTCCTCGCTGAAGAAACTGGGGCCTTTCCGCAGCCCACCCCAGTAAGAACGACTGAAGCCGGAGAAATTGTATGAAGACCGCAACGAAGAACGACTCAGTGACTGAGGCGTTCTTTTTCAGTTCACTGACTTTAGGATGCCGCGCCTTTCACCTTCACCGCCGCCCATTTCTCCAACAATGTCAGCGTGGCCGCGTAGTCCAAATCCGCCTGCCCTTCCTCGGCCGCAACGTCATACACCTCTTCCACCGCTTCCAAGCCCGGCAGTCGCACTCGCGATTCTTTGGCCGCGTCTAGCGCCAGCCGAATATCTTTCAGCATCAGCCGCAACGGAAAGTTCGGTGAGAAGTCGCGCTTCAGAATGAACGGCGCTTTGTAATCCACCACTCCCGAGCGCACCATCGACGCCTGAATCAGGGGCAACAGCTTTTCCACGTCCACGCCCAGTTTGGAAGCGAGTGTGAGCGCTTCCGCGAAGCCTTCATAGATCATCGCAATCTGCAGATTCATCACCAGTTTCGTAGCCTGCCCTTTGCCGGTCTCGCCCATGTGGAACACCTGTTTGCCCATCGCCTGAAAAAGCGGCTGCAGTCGAGCCAGCACCGCTTCGTCGCCTCCCACCATGAAAATCAGGCTGCCCGCCTCGGCGGCGATCTTCGACCCGGTCATCGGGGCGTCCACATAATCAACCCCACGCGCCTTCACCCGCTCAGCAAACCGCAGCGTTGCCGAGGGCGCAATCGTGCTCGAATCCGCCAGGATCATGCCCGCGGACAGCACTGGATCCACGCCGCCCGGCCCCAGAAGCACGCCCTCCACCGCCTTCGTGTCGGAGAGGCACATCCAAACCACTTCCACCCCCGTCGCTGCATCCGCTGGAGAACTTGCGCTGCGTGCGCCCTCTACGTCCTTCCCCGCGCTCCGATTCCACACCGCAACTTCGTGTCCGGCCTTGACCAGGTTCGTGGCCATCGACCGTCCCATAATTCCCATGCCCAAGAAAGCGACGCGCATCAGCGTTCATCCTCCCAAAAAATACTGTAATTTGTTTCGTCCGGGACCGTTGCGGCGCAACACTTTCCTCGCTACCCCAACTTCCTCATAATCACCCCCTCCACAGCCCGTTGCCGGGCAATGGAGAAAGCGCCCCTGACTGCGCCGCTCGCACCTTCCCGAGCATCTAATTAAACTAGAGACTTAAGTCAGCAAAGCCGATAATAAATCAAGCGAGTGCTTTGCCGCACGCGAATCGCGACGCTAGGACAATACTGGTTAAATTCATGCTGAAATCCTCATTTAAAAACCCCGCGTTGCGCAAGCGCGCTGGCCAGTTTACGCGCCTGGTAAGGCATTCCGCTGTCACCCCTCGCACTGGCACCACTCACAAGCCGCAACTCGCCGCCAACGGCGAACTCGGACTCACCTTCATCGGACATTCCACCTTCTTTCTCCAGATTGGAGGCCAGAACGTCATCATCGATCCTAACTTCGCCCGCTGGCTGTTCGTTCTTAAGCGTCTCCGCCAACCGGGATTGAATCTGCGCGATCTTCCTCCCATGGATCTGGTCCTCGTCACCCACGCGCACTTCGATCATTTGCATCGCCAGTCGCTGCGTACCATCGCGCGCCAAGCCCGACGCCAGACCGGAACCGCGCCTACGCTCATCGTCCCCCATCATTTGTTCGATCTGGTTTCCGATCTGGGATTCGAACAGATTGTCGAACTCGAGTGGTGGAACTCCTATCGCCACGGCTCCATCGATATCACCCACGTTCCCTCGCGGCATTGGGGAGCGCGCATCATCAAAGACTCCCACCGCGGCTATGGCGGCTACGTGCTCCGCAGCGGTAAACATTCCGTTTACCACGCTGGAGACACCGCTTATTTCGCCGGCTTTCGCGAAATCGGTGTCCGACTTGCCCCCGAACTCGCCCTCCTCCCCATCGGCGCCTATCACCCCGAGAGCTTTCGCAACGTGCATACCAGCCCCGCCGATGCCACCCAAGCCTTTCTCGATCTCAAGTCTCGCTGGATGGTCCCCATGCATTACGGAACCTTCCGCCTCTCGCACGAGCCCATCGAAGAACCTCTTCAATTGCTGGAACGGGAAGCCCTGAAGGCCGGCGTAAAAGACAAAGTGGTTGTGCTCGAAGAGGGCGTCACTCGATTTTTCTAAAGGGTTATTCGATAATCTGGAATGCGGATCTCCGACATGGAAGAGTATTCTTCCGTCATGGACAAGAAAGAAATCAATTCTCCGAAATTAACCGAGCATTTTCTTTTCTGGGTTTGTGGCCTCGCACTGTTGCTGATGGCCGCTCTGTTTGCTCACTTCGTTTACCATATCTTTTAAAGTGGTCGCGCGAACCTAGCTCTGAAGTTCCTGAGTTATGAAAGATCTGACCTTCGCTGACCCAATTGAGCAGGCCAATCCACGTGACCAGAAAAGCGAATTATTGGATTCAGAAGCTGGCACTCGAACCCCACCCCGAAGGTGGCTATTATCGCCAGACCTACCGCTCCGATCTGTTGCTGGCTCAGGAATCCCTGCCCCACCAATTCAACGGTCCCAGAGCCGCTTCGACTGCAATCTACTTCTTACTCGAAGCCCACGATTTTTCCGCTTTCCACCGTTTGCACTCCGATGAACTCTGGCATTTTTATGCCGGGAGTCCGCTGGAAGTCCATGTCATCAGCCCCCAAGGCGGCTATTCCAGTATCCAGCTAGGCAACGACCTCGATGCGGGAGAGTTCCTGCAAGCCCCGGTAAAGGCCGGTTGCTGGTTCGCATCGCAGGTGCGGGTGCACATAAATAATGGACAGCCCTTCGCGCTCGTGGGCTGCACCGTCGCGCCCGGCTTTGACTTCGAGGACTTTCAATTGGCCAAACGGGAGGAACTGGCAGAAGCCTATCCACAATACAGATCCCTCATTGAAAAATTGACCCGGCAGTAAAACAATCTGCTAACATTCCTGATCAGGTGTGGCGCGGACACCTTTGTCCGCGAAATGGCACTGCTGCCTGAGCAGCCGAGTGCGTGTTCGGAAGTCCCCCGGATGCCGCTACCAGCGCCCGTTTCGGGGTTGCATTTCCGTCCTGCAACCGTCATCATTCTTATTGGAAAATATTGGAAAACCACCGACCCAGTTCAGGAGCCGGCAAATGAAACCTACCCCTGCAGTACAAGCCGTCGCCAAGTGCCTCAGCGTCATCGGGATAGCGCTTTTCCTCGGAGCCGCCTCTTCTCCCGCCTCCGCTCAGACCCGAATCGAGTCCGTTCTCGACGGGCGCAGAATCATCTACCCGGAATCCAGCATTCCCCAGCCCGGGCGCCATCACACCAATTATTTCTTTGTTGACTCCGACATTCCAGACCCCAGCGGACCGCCTCCCGGCGTGGAAACCCCGGGATCTCTGGCCTGTGTCTACCAACTGGTCATCGGACCAGCCGGTTGCCCGGTCGCTACCAGCACCGCTTTGCCCACCGGCGGCTGGGGGGCGATCGCCATCGTGGATGCCGGAGACTATCCGACGGCCGCAGCCGACCTCGCTGCCTTCTCCAGTTACTACGGCATACCCGCCGCCGACTTTACGGTAGAGTATGCGGGCGGCAAGAAACCTCCAGTCTATGGGGATTGGGAAGTTGAGGAAGCTCTGGATATCGAATGGGCCCACGCCATGGCACCCCAAGCCAAACTCTTTTTGGTTGAATCCGTACAGGTCAATACCGATCCGACGTGGGCAGCCGTCAAGCTGGCGGCAAGCCTGGTGGCCAAAGCCGGTGGCGGCGTGGTCAGCATGAGCTGGGGGGATCCCGAAGTGAAACAGGAGAAAAACTGGGACAAGTACTTCACCACCCCAGGAGTCGTCTATTTTGCCGCATCCGGCGATTCAGGCATAGGTGTCAGCATTTATCCGGGCGCGTCTCCCAACGTAGTCTCGGTCGGAGGCACGCATTTCAACCGCGACGGCAACGGTAACTTTATGAATGAGGTCTACGGCGGGGGCGGAGGAAACCTGAGTCCCTACGAGCCCATCCCAAGCTACCAGAGCGGCATTGCCGGTATCGTCGGAACCCAACGGGGATATCCCGATGTTGCTTCCGATTTCTGCTGTGCTCCCATCTACCTGAAGGGCGGCTGGTATTCCATCGGAGGCACCAGTTGGGCCTCGCCCACCTTTGCCGGTATCGTGAACGCCGCCGGCAACAAGCAACCATCGACGGTGGACGAACTCACATGGATCTACGGAGAGTTGGCCAGTCCGACCGAATACAGCGCCGATTTCAACGACATCACTCAGGGCAACTCCCACTGCAAAGCCGGCTGGGATCTGTGCGCCGGCGTCGGCTCACCGCGTACATACGTAGGTAAGTAAGAGATTCGGATTTTGAATTGCGGCGAACCTGCGACTCAAGTACGTTGCGAATGAGAGTGACACGAGCGGCATTCGTTTTTTGATGACCTACTCCTCTATGATTCCTCCTGAATTCTCGGATCCTCTTTTTTTCCTGACCTTCTGATCTTCTTTCCCTCTATGCACTCCTCAGCCGATTGGCGTCAAAGTGAAACACTTTGCGACTTCCGGCTTGCGTCGCGGTTTTCGGCCTGGAATTTAACAAACCCTTCATCTTCCAACAACGACCGTCAGCGATAATCGGGGCCGTTCGTCTTGAGCAATCACTAGATCCCCGTTGGAGGAAGCGCCACTATGTCCAAGACAATTTCCAGATCACTCGTCTGCTTTGCACTCTTCACACTTCTCGTCATTTGCTTAATCGGGAGCGCTTTTGCGCAATCCGCCACCCCCCTGGCACCCGGCAGCATTCAAGTCAGCCGCGTTCAATACGACGGCAACGCTGGCAACAATTACGTAAGCCCCTTCGGTTTTCCCGAAATTTTCAACGATCAGACCGGATGCAATCTTCTGAACGACATCTGCAATATCGCCGGCATCCAGGGCAGCATTTACATCGATCAATTCTCCGCCGTCCCATTGGCTCCGGTGGCCGGATCGCTATCCCTGCCTTCGACGGGAGCGCCCGCTGCTTATCCCACGGTCGAACCGGGCAGCTACATCACAACCAGCTTCAGCTCGAAGTCGGAAGGCGCGCTGATGTTCTCACCGGGCGGCAATTATCTGACTTACATGGGGTATGAAGGCGGAGATCAACTTGATGATGTCTCCAACTCGTACTCGCCGAATCCCAACTACCAGCTTGTTCCCAACACCTATACCAATGGCTCCGGCGTGCCCTACCCGTTCTACGACCGCGAAGTTGCGCTGATCGGAAACAACGGACTGGTCAGCCTCACTCCCATCGACAACGCCAACAGCGGCGACAATCCCCGCGCCGCCATTACGGTGGACGGACTTGAGTTTTATACGGCGGGCAACTCCGACTCGACCGAATACACCGCCCATAACGGTACGGTCACCGGCCCGGGCCTGACCATCGGAGTCCGTTGCGGCACCCCGCTCAGCAGCCAGTCGTATCAGTTGGGGACGTATGTCGCGACGGATCGTCCCGACGAAACCCCCAAAAAACACATCAAGGATAACAACTGGCGCGGCATCGGAATTTACAACGACGTTAATGGCAACCCGCAGCTCTATGTATCGAAGGGCAGCGGCGGCAACGGTGACGACGGTGTATTCCAGGTGGGCACGAGCCTGCCGACTTGTTCGGCCAATGGAACCGACACCAACGCTGTGATCACTCCTCTCTTCAGCGCTCAAGCCACCAATCCCACCAACTCGAACATCGTGTCGCAGTACACTCCGTTCGGCTTCTGGTTCGCCAACCCCACGACCCTCTATGTGGCCGACGAAGGCTACCAAAACCTCGACGGGAACGGAAACCTGATCCCCGATCCCCTCGCCGGTCTCGAAAAATGGAGCCTGGTTAATGGCACTTGGACGCTGGACTATACGATTCAAGCTGGTTTGAACCTGTACCAACCTCAGTCCCCAGCCGGCTACGTCGATCAAAACGGCAATCAGATTCAAACCTTCCCCACTGGACTCCGCAACATGACGGGCGCGGTCAATGGTGACGGCACTGTCACCATCTACGCCATCACCGCGCAGTACAGCTCTGTCTCCAGCGGCGAACCTGACCCCACCTCTCTGGTGGGCATCACCGACTCATTGGCCGCTACCACTCTGCCCGCCAACGAACAGTTCGTGACCCTGCAGACCTCGGCGAGTGGAGAAGTGTTCCGCGGCGTCGCTTACATTCCTCAACCGAACGGCACCGCGCGGCAAACGCAGACCATCAGCTTCACTAACCCTGGGCCGGTCGCCTACGGTGTCGCGCCCATCACTTTGGCAGCCACTGCAACCTCGAACTGGCCCATCGCTTACACCTTGATCTCAGGTCCGGCCACGCTTTCGGGCAATGTCCTGACCATCACTGGCGCTGGATCCGTAGTGGTTCAAGCGGACCAGTCCGGTAATACCGAATACTCCGCCGCCGCGTCGGTGCAAGACACCATCGTCGTCAACCCGGAGGCCACGACTGTTACTTGGGCGACGCCTGCTCCGATCACCTACGGGACCGCGCTGAGCGCTACACAACTGAACGCCACGGCGAGCCAGGCGGGCTCGTTTGTCTACACGCCACCGCTAGGCACAGTGCTGGGCGCGGGCAGCCAGTTGCTTTCCGTCTCCTTCACTCCGACCAACAGCAACTACGCCCCATCAACCGGCACAGTGTACCTGCAAGTCAACCAGGCCACGCCTACCATCACTTGGTCGAGCCCCGTCGCGATCACCTACGGCACGGCGCTCAGCGCCACCCAGTTGAACGCCACCGCCAGCGTCCCCGGCACTTTCCTCTATTCGCCGGCAGCAGGCACCGTGTTAGGCGCGGGCAGTCAGACGCTTTCCGTCTCCTTCACTCCCACGGACGCGACCGACTACACGACCGCGATTGCCAGCGTCGCTCTGCAAGTCAATCAGGCGGCAACCACCGTCTCGTGGACGACCCCTGCGCCAATCACCTATGGCACGCTGCTCAGCGGAACTCAGTTGAACGCCACAGCCTCGGTCCCTGGCAGCTTTGTCTATACCCCGCCAGCCGGCACGTTGCTCAACGCTGGAAATCAGACGCTCTCGGTCAGCTTCACTCCGACCGACAACGTGGACTATGCCCCCTCCACAGGCTCGGTCCACTTGACCGTTAATAAGGCCAGCCAGACCATCTCGGTCACCACTCCAGCTCCGTCGAGCGCTATTTACGGCTCTCAGTTCACGGTCGTGGCCAGTGCTCCGGGAGGGCCCATCACCTACTCGAACGGCGGTTCCTGCACTAACTCCGGGGCCACTTACACCATGGACAGTGGCATCGGGGAGTGCAACGTAAGGCTGAGCCAGTCCGGCAGCGCTAACTACCTGGCAGCCCCACCGGTGAGCGAAATTACCCTCGCGGGTCTCGCGACGCCAACCGTAAGCCTCACCGGTGCGCCAGCCAAAGCACCATTCGGCAGCACCTTCACCCTGATCGCAACCACCAACGCCAGCACAGCGGCGGTCATCACCGCGACCGACCCAGCCACCTGCTCGCTCTCGGGATCGTCTTCTCCAGATCCAGTGACGATTCTGAAGGGGTCGGGTTCGTGCATCTTCACTGCAACCTGGGCGGCGGATAACAATTACAAGGCCGCTTCTACCAAGGTCATAACCACTGCGGAAAAAGCGGTGCCCGTGATTACCTGGCCGACCCCGGCCCCCGTCCCCGCTGGGACGGCGCTCGGTTCAACTCAACTCGATGCCACTGCCAACGTAGCGGGCAGCTTCAGCTACTCTCCGGCAGCCGGCACCGTGTTGACCGCGGGAAACCAAACGCTGACCACGATGTTCACTCCTAGCGACACCGCCGACTACAGCACGGCGAGTGCCAGCGTTGTCCTGCAAGTCAACGGTTCGATGCTTAGCTGGGCGCCCCCCGCGCCAATCACCTACGGGACCCCGCTCAGTGGGGTCCAGTTGAATGCCACGGCCAGCGTGCCGGGGACCTTTGTCTACACGCCAGGAGCGGGTACCGTGCTTGGCGCCGGAAAGCAAACCCTTTCCGTCACTTTCACTCCCAACAGCCCCAACTACCCGACGGCGACGGCCACCGTGAACCTTACGGTCAACAAAGCGACGCCGGCCATCACATGGCCAACGCCGCTGGCGATCACCTACGGACAGGCGCTCAGCGCAACTCAACTGGATGCCACAGCTAACGTCCCGGGTAACTTCACCTACTCGCCGGCAATCGGCGCTATTGTGAACGCGGGAAGCAGGACTCTTTCCGTGACCTTCACCCCCACCGATACGACCGACTACAGCACGGCAAGGGGCTCAGTGACCCTGCAAGTACTCCAGGCGCCCACCGCTACCTCGATCACTTCGTCGAGTTCCACGGTGACGCTAAGCCCCGGTGGCTCCGCCAACGCCACGTTGGACTTCTCCGTGTCGTCCTACAAGCCGACCGGCGCGGTCGTTCTAACGGCCAGCACGGGTGAGTTCTGTGCTGGAAATGTCGTTCCCGGAACCGGGTTAGGCCACTGCACGTTGACCTTCACTACCACCGGACAAAGAACCATCGTTGCCAGCTACAGTGGAGACACCAACCACCTCGCCAGCAACTCATCCGGCCAGACAGTCACCGTAACGGTGAACCCGGCACCGTAGTTCAAACACCCGAGAATTCCGCCCTTGACATTCCATCGTCCAGGGCGGAATTCCCCGGATTTTCCCGCTTGGCAGCCCTCGCCTGCACCGAGTATTTCGTTCCCCCTGTGTCCTCTGTGATTTCCGTGGTACAGACTTTGCCTTTGATTTTGACTCCTTCCACAGAGAACTGAGAAGCTGCCCCGCCCCCACCGTTCCCAGGCCGGCAGCCATCGTGCAGCGTCACCGATCCTGCCCCAAAAGCTCTCGCCCGGATGTAACCTCCGCCGCTGGTTTGCATCCAAGTAAACAGCCGGTTTCACGTGCTATACTGCGTTTAGATGGGGTAATTTGACCCTTTCTCGTCCCTGCCAGTATTTCGAGCATATTTCTTTTGAGGTTTTCGACACATGGCCCGTAGTTCTCGCCGCTCGCTATTCCTGATTGTCTTCGTTCTCGCTCTGTTCGGACTGCTCGGAATGTTGTTCGCGCAAAGAATCAGCCCGGCCTCCACGCCCAGCAGCGATTCCGACGTACGCGACAGCCTGAAGCAGTTCACCGAGATCTATGAAACCATCGAGCAGAATTATGCCGACCCGGTGAATCCCGACAAGGCGATTTACAACGGCGCCATCCCCAGCATGCTGCACCAGCTCGACCCCCACTCCAACTTTTTCGATCCTAAGTCTTACTCCGCTCTGCGCGAAGAACAACGCGGCAAGTACTACGGCGTCGGCATGACCGTCGGCCCCCGCAACAACAAAGTGATCGTCATCGCTCCCTTCGTCGGCACTCCGGCCTATCGTGCCGGCATCCGCCCCGGCGACATTATCGCCGCCATCGACGGCAAGCCCACCGACAACATGAGCACTTCCGACGTAGCCGATCTGCTTAAGGGACCGAAAGGCACCACGGTCCGCATCACCATGTTGCGCGAAGGTTCCGACCATCCCCTCGAATTCGCCGTCATCCGTGACGAGATCCCGCGCTACAGCGTTGATTTGCACTTCATGATCAAGCCCGGCATCGGTTACATGCACGTTTCCGGGTTCCAGGAAACGACCGAGCATGAGGTCGCCGAAGCGCTCGATCAGATGGGCGATCTCAAAGGCTTGGTCCTCGACCTGCGTCAGAATCCCGGCGGCCTGTTAAGCGAGGGCGTCGGCGTTGCCGACAAATTCTTAAAGAAGGGACAACTCATCGTCTCCCACCACGGCCGCTCCTCGCCAGAAAAGCGCTACGTGGCCGCCCGCGGCAACGGTGGCAAGGATTATCCCCTGGTTGTCCTCGTCAATCGCGGCACCGCCTCCGCTGCTGAAATCGTAGCCGGAGCCATTCAGGATCACGACCGCGGCCTGATCGTGGGCGAAGTGACTTTCGGCAAGGGACTCGTCCAAACCGTCTACCCTCTAGCCGAGAACACCGGTCTCGCCCTCACCACCGCCAAGTACTACACGCCCAGCGGACGCCTGATTCAGCGGGATTATTCGACTCTTTCTCTCTACGACTACTATTACAACCGGAACGCCGAAGACAACAACGCCAATCATGAAGTTAAGCTCACCGATGGCGGACGCACCGTTTACGGCGGCGGCGGCATCACTCCCGATGTAAAGCTCGCGCCTTACAAGTCCAACAAGTTTCAGGAAACGCTGCTCCAGCATTACGCTTTGTTTAATTTTGCCAAACGCTATGCGCTCGCTCACAAGATCACGCAAAACTTCGAAGTTGATGATGCCTTGCTTCTGGACTTCCGGAAATTCCTCGACGGTGAAAAAGTTCCATACACCGAAGCTGAACTAATCGAGAACAACGATTGGCTGCGCTCTAATCTAAAAAGCGAACTCTTCGTCGATGCCTTCGGCCAGGAAGAAGGATTGAAGGTGCGGGCGGAAACCGATCCGGACGTGATCAAGGCGCTGGAACTCATGCCCCAAGCGCGCGCTCTGGCCGATAACGCTAAGAAAGTAGTTGCCGAGAGGAACTCGGCCCCTCCGGTCAGTCGCTAGGCACGACTTGCTTCAATTTGAACTTCAGGCCCGGGCAACTGGGCCTTTTGTTTTGCTCTGGAGCCGCCAGTTCTCAGAAAAACCATGCTGTCAATTGCATGCCCCTGAGACTGAAACTGGGAACCCGGAGCTGAGAACTTTCTCTTGAGTGTGGCCCCGGAAAGCCATAAAGTAATCAAGAGAAACGCGCGGAGGCGCCTGTCTGCCAGCGGCAATCGTGCTTCAATCCGGGCCCTGGACCTCGACTGGCGGAACTTTCAGTTCATGGCTTCCTGCTCTACTGCTGGCCGCAGGCGCGGGCTATCTCGACTGGCGTTACCGCCGGATTCCAAACTGGCTGACCGTGTCGGGCCTTGGAGCCGGCGTCGCGGTCAACACGATTCTGTACCACTGGCCGGGACTGAAAGCCGCGTTGCTGGGGACGGTCTTAGGCCTCGGGTTGTTGCTTCCGTTCGTACTGATCCGCAGCCTCGGCGCGGGCGACTGGAAGCTGGCTGGCGCTCTGGGAGCGTGCCTCGGTCCCAGGCAACTCCTCTCCGTGCTCATGGGCACGGTCCTGGTGGCGGGAGTGATGGCCCTCGCCATAGTCGTTTGGAAAGGGCGCCTGAAAAGCACACTTCTGAACATCGCGCACCTGCTGGCGGCGTTGTTGAGCCTGCGGATGCCCGGCTCGGAAGTATCGCTTGACAACCCGCAGTCGACCAGGATTCCGTTTGGCGTGGCCATGGCCCTTACGGTTGTCTTCTACGCCATCGGCAGAGCAATTGGATTTGGAAATTTGTGATCGATAATAGTTGGTAATCTGTAAATGGGAATCGGTAATTTGGCGTCCCACTTAAAATCTGTCGTCCGGAGCGAAGAACCTATGCATTTGAACCCGTCAGGATGTGCGGTTTCGCGGCATTCTGGTGACAGCGCATTACAGAGATGACCCAGAGAAAACCAATCACGCGTAGACTTGCCAGCACGGACGGCGCCGAGATCGCCGAGGCCGCGCTGGTCCTGCCTTTGGTCTTCATGCTGCTGTTGGGCACGGTCTGGTTTGGACGGGCCTTCAACATCTACTCCACTATCCAGCAGGCGGCGCAGCAGGGCGCGATCACCGCCGCCCGTTCGACCTGCGGCACCTGCGGAAATTTCAACGCTGCAGATGCAACTGTGGTGAAAACGATTAAAGCGGTGATGCAAGCGTCCAGTATCGATCCCGCTCAGATTCCGGTAAACACGAATGCCCCGGCCCCGACCTTCTGCACGCCTCCCCCACCGGACGGAGCCTGCAAAACTACCGGCAACATCACCATCTGCCGCAATGCGCTCCTGAACCCCACAGCAGGCAAGACCCAGCCGCAACAATGTGGTGTCATTGTCAGCTTTCAATATCCCTTCCAGTTCTATTTGCCGTTCACTTCGCTCAACATGCAGAAAATCATACTATCGGCGCAGGCACAGAGCAGGATGGAAAACTAGATGACCCGCATTTTGCATCGTCGCGCTGTGCACCGAGCCACCAACAGAGTTGGATTGAAAGTTGATCCTTCGCGGGGATTCAGCCGAGCCGCTGCCGTCGGTCGCACCTTGCGGAACGATACTCGCGGCGCGGCGCTCCTCGAGTTTGCCATCTCCCTGCCCCTTCTCGTCGTCTTTGTGGTGGGCATCTTCGATTTCAGCGGCGCTTTCAATCAGAAGCAGAAAATCGCGCAGGCCGCGCAGGAAGGCGCGATCATCGCCGGTGCGCAGACGATGAGTGACATTCAATCGACCAATGGCAACCCCGATTCTCTGCAGCCAGTATTGACCGCCGTCTTCAATTCCCTGGCCGGCACTAATGTATTGCCGCAACCGAATCAGGGTAGTTGTACGGTTGCCAGCGCCGCCGTCTCGCAAGCGGGCCCGTTAGGCCCACTCGAGTGGATCTATAAGATCTCCGGTTGTCCGGACGTCCTGACCGTCGAGATCAATCGCGGTTGGTTGCCCGCCGTCGGCGGCGCTGCCCAGACCGTCGGCACCACGGTAACAGTGAGTTACCCCTATCACTGGCGCTTCAACAGCGTCATTCAGTTGCTGTTTCCGGGAGCGCCGTACGCTGCCACCACATTCATCAGTGAAACCGCGAAAGTCCATAATCAGCAGTGAGGGCATGAGTGCGCCAAGCCAGTAACGTCTCCCCACGAAAACGCGAGCAAGGCATCGTCATCACCCTGGTTGCGGTCGTCATGTTGTTTGTAATCGGAGCCATGGCTGCCTTGGCCATCGACGTGGTGACGCTCTACACCGCCCGCAGCGAAGCGCAACTGGCCGCCGACAGCGCCGCCCTCGCCGGCGCACGCGTCCTCGCCAATTCGGGAATGACCTCCGACACCGGCGCGTTGGCGCCAGGTGCGGAGGCCCTCGCAAGCACGATCGCCACTCAGGTGGCCACCCACAACGATGTTGGAGGAAGAGCCCTCGCCGCCGGTGAAGTCACCGTCACCATCAATGCCAACGACATCACCAACCCTCGAATAACGGTTGCGACCAAACGGACCGACTTGCCCACCTTCTTCTCGCGCATTTGGGGGAACACCGCCCTTACTGTAGCTGCGTCGGCAACAGCGGAAGCCTACAATCCGTCGGGCGCGAAGGCTCTCACTGGAACGACCACGCCGGTTGCGCCGCTGTGTGTGAAACCGTGGCTGCTGCCCAACCTGGATCCCACCAGTCCGACCACAAACATTTTTGATCCCGTTAGCGGGGCTATTCAGAACACGGGTTTGGTGGGATGGACCTACAATACTACTGCCCCTGCTGGAACGCCCATGATTCCGGCGTCCGAGTGTGCGTCCGGTACATGCACCGAGCCGTTCGCCCCGAAACCTTGGAACTATTACCCCGGGGATCAGGCTTCGTTCCCTGCTCCGACCACAGCGCTCCCGACGTGCAGCCAGGTACCAACACCTACCGCCTATCAGACGAGTATTGCGGGTTGCGTTCAAATGCCGATCTCCTGCGGCGGGCCAAACAGCGCGTCCAATAAGAGCCAGGCCAATATCGACATGACCGCTTACGGCGCGACTCGAAATGCCGATACCGCGGCGGCAGTCAATTGCCTGACTCATGCCACAAACAATAAGGGCGATACGTGCGCGTTTACGCCGGGAGTCTCTCTCCAATTCGTTGCGGGTGCGGACAATCCTATTCCTGGTTTAGCCACCAGCGATGTGATCGTTAGCGACTCGCTGGTCACGGTTCCGGTATTTGACGTTGGCGCCACATTTAGCCCAACCTCCAACACCGTGCAGATCGTGGGCTTTGTCCAACTATTCTTGAACCCCGACGGCAACGCAGCGCCGCCGAGCGGCAGCATTAATGCCACCATTATTAACCTGGCGGGCTGCGGCACTACCGCCGCCGTAAACCCGATCCTCGGCAACGGCGCATCTCCCGTGGCCGTGCGCCTGATCACGCCACCGTAATTGCAGGCGAGATCCAAGGCAAGACGGTCCCCTGTCTCTCCCAGACGATTCCTCGCAGATACTAGAAGCTGTTGGGATCCCGGCGGGTCAGAATGACGCGCTCCAGGCTCAGTTCGTTGCCCACAAAGATGAAGTTGTAGGGTGAACCATTCAGCAGCGATGCGAGCACATCGCGCGCTGGAGCCGGTCCCAGATCGGCGACCACCTGTTCCTGTTCGGCGCCCGCCGGAATGGCAATCTCGGCTTGGGTCATGCGCTGCACTTCGAACAGCACCTGCGACATCGTAGCCCGATCGGCGCGGATGCAGAGCATTCCGTTGGCAAACGTCACAGTCACGGGCGGCTTCGCTGGCGCGGCGTCGGCCAGTGCCGGCATCGATGAATCAGCAGCCGGGACGGGGGTGGTAACGACACGATTCTGCGGCAGCGTGGGATCGCCTACGCCTCGCAAGTCCGGGTCCAGCACTATGTTCTGAATCTTTGCTGGCGCCGCTGCGGGCGCAGCATCTGGCTGCGATGGAACCCTCGGCGTCCTCGCCCGTTCCGCAGCTTCGGGCGCTGGCACCAGAACCGGAGCCATGGGTTGAGCCACGACAGACCGAGCAACCACCGGTTGGGCAACAACGGGTCGAGTAACCACTGCGACCGCCACCGGCTTCGACTCCGCCTTGGCGGAAACCTGCTTTGCCGTGCCCGGAGCTACCGAGCCCACGCTTGCCGAGTTTGGACTTGCCGATCCCGGGTTTGCCGCACCCAGACGGACCAAAATCCTGTTATCCACCGTCGAAATTCGATAGGACTGCGGCTCCGACAGGTCGAGCACGACCCGTGTAATGGGAGGGTTTTCGAAAAATAATCCGGCGCGAATCCCCTTCAGCGCGCCCCGATTGACTTTCAGAGCCCGCAACTCGGCGGCGGGCAGCGCGCCGGGAAAATCCACGACGATGCGATCCGGGCCGGTGATGGATTGCGTGTCGGGCGCGACTGCGGCTCCTGAAGTCTGAATCTCGACCGCCAGCGCACCCCCGGTTTCGCGCACAACGACGTGCTCTACCCGAGCCGTACCTGGAGCGCTCTTGGTAGCCCCGTGCGAGGCAGACGTCTGCGCGGAAATGGACGCCGACAGCACGCTGGCCGCCAGCAGGGATCCGAAATAAGAGAGGCGTGACATTGGAATTGAGACTCTTGAGCAAAGTCTAACAGCTATGAAAAGGCTGCGGCAGCGTCATAAGTCGTAGCACTAATGGCCCCGTGTCCCCAGGTTCTCGAGTTCCCTGCCGCGGCCGTCTACATCGCCCACTTAAAACGCCCCCAGGCGCCACTTAAGCCTTCTATTGCCACGCCAGCCTGGAAGTCACCAGGGTATTGACCGGCCCAATCAAGGCTGAAACAGAGGCCGGAACCGGACTGTCCGTGGTTACTTCCTGGGTTTGAATCAGGGGATAGTCCACGTTTGCCGCAGCGGCGCAGGAGGGAAACACCCCCGTCCACCCTCCGAGGAATGGGTTGATGTTGTTAACGGTCACGTAAGTGCCAAGGCCAGCCAGGGTATTGCAGGTCCAACTCACGTAGCTGACGCTGTCGGGCGTGCCGCCGACTGCATTAGTGGCCAGTCCCTGCCCCAGCACGCGCTCGCGCACGCTGATCCCGGGATTCGTCAAGTTCAGCGGATTGCCGTCAGCCAGCGCGGGATTCACGCCCGCTTCCTGCGACTTGATGGGCGCACAATTGACGTACGCCTTGTTTTCCATTTCATACCACGGCCCGTCGAGCGGGTCGTCCAGGAAAACAGTCAGCACGTTGCCGGGCGCTGCGACCCCAAACAACTGGGTCGTGTCGACCTTCCCCTGCAGGCCGGACGACAGCGTGCCACAGGGCTCGGTCACATTGTGGTGAGTGGCGATGAAGCTGCCGATCCCTCCGGCGCCGGTATTGCTGGCGTTCACAAACGGAACTACCAGCGAGTTGCGCATAGCGGTCGTCTTGTAAGGCGGGATCGCGTGGCCGGTGATCGGGTCCGTCCCCGTGATCTTAAAGACTACGGGAGTGCGGTACTTGTTGGATACCGAACTGAGAATCTCGCGATTGAAGGGGCTGGGACCGTAGCCGTACTTGGCTGGCGGCGCTGGCGGAGTAGCCAGAACTTTATTGCTCTGAGTGAAGTTTGACGCGGGCATATTCGCGGTCATGATCGCGTTCCACGGCTGATGATTGATGGCGTTGTAAATCGCGGCGGGAAGAGCGGGCGCGTCCGGCGGAAGCCCCGCCTCCAGGTTTTCTCCCGGAGTGGTGAGCAGCGCCGGATCGAGTAGTAACTGAGAGCGCGGAACGGCGAAAAATCCCCGCGTGGCCACGATCGAATCGGTATTGAGATAGCACCACACCTTTGTCAGGGTGGAATTCCACACCACCCAAAGACCGCCTCTTTCGAGAGGAATATTGGAGGATCGGATGTCTTGCAGCGAGGCATAGAAGCCGCCCGTGTTGGGGTCGATCCCCGAAATCGTGTAGTTGTTATTGGCCCCGCTGGCGGCGTGCGCGACCTGCGCCCAGGTGTCGAACTGCGTCTCATCTCCCGTCGCGATCAACTCGATGGTCACAGTTTGAGGGATGTCCTGGGCAACCGAAGCGCAAACCAGAATTGCTGCCATCAGCAGCGCGAAAAGCAGGTGTTCCATTCGCTGAATCATCGAGATCCTCACAAAACAGGCAGGCCCACACGAGACCCCGGGGAAGGTGACGGTGAAAGTTCGACCCTCAATCTGAAGCGTCAAGAGTTGAGGGGACTCTTGCGCGGCAGTCTACATGCCACGGCTGGCAGGGTCAACATTGATTTCAGAACGCGATTTTCAGGGCGTGGTTTCGATGCCTCTGGCGGAATGGCCGCTGCCTAGCTACGCAGCTGCGCGGGTGGTTCTTCGATAACGCCATGTGATAAAAGCAAGTCCGGCACCAAAAAGCACGATGGTCGAGGGCTCGGGAACCACCGGCGGTTTGTGGTGTTTCGGGCGGCAGCGGCCATCAACATCCACGTCGTTCTGGGAACAAACACGGGCCGGAATGGGCACACCAATTGGCACATAAGGGAATGAAAATCCACTGGCGAAAAGCTGCGGCGGGGTAGGTTGACCGGCGGGAAGGTCGGCGGCCGAGAGCAGCGGACGGACGGGGAACCCCGGAGCCGAATCAACCGCGGCTACGGGCTGGTCGAACACATCCTCGGCCGGCTCTTCTTCGGAAACGTCAGGTTTGGCGGTGTCGGAGATCTGGTTGCCGCAACGGGCCCGCGCCGTAATTTTCCCGTCCGTCAGCAGCATTTCACCAAGCCGCAACCGAATCTTTCTGCGCGTCCAGAAAACGCTGTCGCGAATGCGATAGGAAAGATACACTTCCCGAGCTTCCCGAGCTTGCACCAGCCGGGCGTGGCTGTAATCGAAATGCGCGTAATGGCGCCGCACTACATAATCGCGTAATGCCTTATAGCGGAGATCATCCACGTCTTTCACGCCCCCGGGCACCACGGAATAAGCGTAGACGCCCGCAATCCGGGCAGCCGACCTGGCAGGTCGGGAAGAGCGGGACGCCATTAAAGCAAGAGTATTCCGAACATTCCCCCGCGTCCAAACGGAGTCGGATAAAGTCCGGGAAGCGTGCCACGAGGGTAAGGAGAAATAGCTCGCCGCATTCTGCAAACACGCGCCGACGACCACCGTCCCGATAACCACTGCCATCAAAGTCCGCTGCATACGCAGACGGCGCCGATACCAGCTGCGCCTCCGTCGTACACGCTTTCCAACTGTGGTCTTCACAACCTCGTCATTCAAAAACGACACTCCTACCTGGCAGTGGGCCAGCCCGTACAACACAGTGAAAGCCAATTGGTACAGAGCATTTCGGCGTCCAAAGTGCGGCACGGAACCGGCTGAGACACAGGAACTTAGCCTTGAAGACACACCATCTTATCAGAGCTGTGCAAGAGATTTCATTCGGAGTGAATACTTTGGGCGATTCGGCTTCCCAATTCGGAAACTACCTTGCATAGGCAGCAGGCCCGACCGGCGGTCGGGCCTGCTGCTGGAACATCCGTCTGTTAGCCTCACCCGTTGGCAGATTCCCACCCATTACATCTTCATGTCTTTCATGACGGAGGAGGAGAAGTATAGGAAGAAGTTCGATGGCGCCTCGACCGCAGCGCCAGCCCGCTCGGCTGCACGAATTGCCTTGAGCGAGGTAATGCCGCTGCTGCCGTCCTGCGCTGGCCAGTCACTCTGCTTGAGCACCAGCACCGGTATCACCTGCCACCAGATTGCCTTAATGTTTATGTCCTGATTGATCAGCACATGGCTGTGATTTGGAGTGGGCAAAAAGACGTTGGAAGTGGGCGGAGGGATGAATCCAAGAGCCGCCAGAACCGGGCCCAGGTCCAGCCGCGATGCATGCATGGTGCAGGTGCCGGGCTGCGACCCTGGATCGGGACACTGCGTGAACACAAGAGGCTTCTGCTTGAACCCCTCCGGAACCGCTCCAAACAGAGAGATCAGCGTCTTGCCCAGAGCCTCGCCACACAGCGTGCCCTTCACAACATTCTTGCAGGAAATGGCGCTCCCAGGGTTCTGGTCGTTGTCAACCGAGAACATGGGAACCAGAACGTAGAGCGGCTCCGTGGTAACCGCCGGATTCCCTTTCTGTCCCGGAGGGTTGATCGAGGGCTGCGTCCCCACCACGCAGATGGGAGTCTGCAATTCTCCCGGATCCGATTGCGCCAGAATGCCGTTGTAATTCAGATCATCCAGAGGCTGGTCGATGCAATCGAAATTCTGGGTATATGTGAACTGAAGCACTTGGTTGCTGCCATAACCCTGGGTTTGATTCGGCTGCAGTTGCGCGAATAAGGTTCCAGTAAATAGAGCCACGGCTGATGTCAGCACCAGCCGAAAAATCGTAGTCTTCACCTTCATGTTCATGTCGATTCCTCCATGGCCTTAGAGGGCCGTGTCTGGAGTACGCAGGCGATGGCGGATCGGATTTACACCACCACCGGCTGACACATGAAGTAGTTTCTGTGCTTTCTGCCCTCCTCTAGTTCTCCACCAGACAGTAGTCTCCAACTTTCTCGCCAGCTTCCGGTTTGTCTTGACTCCCCTGGTACATCTCCACGTTCTTGCAATCGTACATGCCGTGGTTTTCGGGTAGTTCGACCATCAGGTAATTGCCGGCGGTCAGAGCTTTGCAACTGCCCGCTCCCTGGTTGCACTGCAGGTCGAGAGATTTTGCTCCCTGCTGGATGTGAACAATGACCACTCCGGTTACAACTTCCGAGCTTTTCACTTTGACCGGCGTCTTGTCCTGCCCCAGCGCGGTTGCGTTAGCCAGGATGACAAAAGCGACAGTGAATATTGCCAACAGAGAAACAGTCCCTTTCATAGTTCCCTCCCCTGACGAAGCTGAAACAACTTTTCAAGCCCATCTATATTTTCGTCCGGCGGCATTCCTCTGTCTGTGATCTCCGATCACCTCCTTGTGATCTGGGATCACATTCGGAAATGCGCTAATCATCCGCAGAATGCAAACATTTGGTTGCCAACGCATGGCCCCAAGTGCTAAGAATGTTGCACTCAAAAAAATCCGCCTCTTGCCTTGTTGCAAGCGCTTTGCGAAACCAAGGCACTTAGACGGGAAAGATAGGTGGCCCGTGTTCTGCTCCCCGTTGTCTCGTCGCGGCTCTTCATACTTCCTACCCCTGGTCCTTGGAACGGTCTTTTCCGCCCTGCTGCTGCTGTTCGTTACGGCTTCGGGACTGGCGCAATCAACGGTCGGAACCGGCAGCATCGTAGGTACGATTCTCGATCCCAGCGGAGCTGTGGTCGGCGGAGCCAAGGTCACCATCACTAACCTGGCCACAGGTCACGTGGAAAACCTGACCACCAACTCCTCCGGCGCTTACAACGCCGGCGCTCTCATCCCCGGCAACTACAAGGTCCGAGCCACCGCCAAGGGCTTCCGTACGACCGAAGTGGGGTTGACCGTGCTCGTCGGTAACACCGCGACCGGCAACCTGAAACTCGAGCTCGGAACCGAGAACCAGGTAGTTGAAGTGCAAGGCTCAGCGATACAAGTGAACACCGAGCAGGCCACCGTGCAAGGCGTGCTCAATGCCGACCAGATTGAGAACCTCCCCGTTAACGGCCGCAACTTCCTCGACCTCGCGCAACTCGAACCCGGAGTTCAAATTCAGGACGGCGGCACGTTCGATCCCACCAAGGCGGGAATGTCGTCGATTTCCTTCGGCGGCCGCTTCGGTCGCACTGCCCGCATCGAGGTGGATGGCGTGGACGTGTCCGATGAAACCGTCGGCACCACCACCACTGATATTCCCGCCAGCGGAATCGAAGAGTTTCAACTCAGCCAGTCCAGCCTCGACCTTTCGAACGAGTTAACCTCATCGGGAGCCGTCAACGTCACCACCCGCTCCGGGACCAACGTGATTCACGGCGAGGCTTTTGGCCTGTTCCGCGACAGTTCGATGGCAGCCGCGTTACCCACGCCACCGGGATTGTCGGCTCCTTTCCAGCGCTCGCAGTATGGCGGACGGGTCGGTGGACCGGTATTGAAAGACAAGCTCTTTTACTTCCTGGATGGCGAACGTACCTTCCAGCATGAGCAAGCGCCGGTGGTCGTGGACGCGCCGTTCCAGGCGTTCGCTGGAACTTTCAATTCGCCCTTCATCGAAGACAACCTCATGGGCAAGGCGGACTACCAACTCACGCAGACGGCGCACCTGTTTTATCGCTTCAGCTATTTCAAGAATTCCCTGCTGGCCAATGCCGGACTGGGATTCTCCGTCTACGACAACAAAGACATCACCCGCACTCACGTCATTGGTCTGGATTTCAACACCGGCAGCTTTGCCCACAGCGTCCGTTTCGAATATCTCAAGTTCCAAAACCAGATCGTGGACGCCACGACCGGCAGCAGTTTGCCGCTCGCCAATTATCCCCTGGAAATTCAGATGGGCAGCACGGGACTGGTCACTGGCCCGAACTACCTCGCCCCACAGACCACGCTGCAAAGCAATCACCAGCTTAAGTACGACGGCAGCAAGACTCTGGGATCCCACATTATCCGCTACGGCTTTGGGTGGAACCACATTGAAGGCGGCGGCCTCGCCGCCTTCCAAAGCATCGCGCCTTATCTGGTCACGCAGACGGGAAGCACGGAAACCAGCTTTGCCGCCAACGGGCCCTTTCCCGGTGGCACTTCTAATCCGCTGAATTATCCCGTGGAAGATGTTTACCTGGGCAACGGGCTGGGATACTCCACCAGCGTCCCTTCGTTTGGCTTCCCGGCGGGCGGAATCACCGACAATCGTATCGGCGCCTACGTAGGTGACAGTTGGAAGTTGAGGAAGAATTTCACCCTGACATACGGCTTGCGCTACGTCCGCGATTCGGGCCGGACCGACAGCAACCTGCCAGGAATTCCAGAACTTAACCAGGCAATGCCCGGGTTGGGGAATCCAGTCAAACAGCCGAACCTGAATTTCGCGCCACAAATCGGCGTGGCCTGGGACCCCTCGGGACACGGAAAGACCGTCATTCGCGCCGGCATCGGTCTCTTCTTTGAAAACGCGATCTGGAACAACGTAGCCTTTGATGCTCCCGACCGCGAAGCCACGGGAGCTTTCGGCCAGTTCCCTACAGCATGCAATGGCTCGAACGTTCCTGAGCCGGTCGTCGCCTCCGGCGGCCCGCTGCCTCTGGCAACGTTTTGCGGAGACGGATCCGGTAACCCGATTGCGATTGGTACCGTCGCCAACCAGATCGCGGCTTACCAGAAGCAGTACCAGTCGTTGTCTCCGTTCAGCGTAACGCTGCCTAATCCCAACTACGTCGGCTCGCTTCTGGACCAGGGAGAGGGCTTTGGCACCGGCCCCTCCATGTTCGATCCCGATTACCGCAGCCCGCGTTCAGTGCAGATGAATTTTGGCATCCAGCGGGAACTCCGCCCCGGCATGGTGCTCACGGCCGATTTTGTGCGCAACGTGCAGACTCATTACCTGCTTGGCGTCGACGAAAACCACACTGGCGACACTCGCTACTTCAACTTGGCTGGGGCGCAACAGGCGATTGCCAACACCTTGACCGATTGCGGCGTCGGTTCGATTCAGGCTGGGATCAGCAACCCATGTCCTTCGGGTTACTATACGGACCCGAATGGAAACAACCGTCCTCTGCTGATGAGCGATTTCGCCGGCAATGGACTGACTTCATCAGGGGACTTTGACGTGGCCTGCACCAACACGACCAATGGCTTCGGCTATCCCTGCGCGTTCGGCGGTATCAATCCCAACGCACCGCCACTGCCGTTCCTGAAAGCGATCGGCCGTTCGGTGTATAACGGCTTGCAAACCAAGCTGTCTGAGAATGTCAAAGAACCATTTCGCGGGGTTCGCTACTTGAACTTCCAGGTGTCCTACTCCCTGTCGCGCTTCGAGAACACCGGTGGCGGTTCGGCCGATAGCCCCGGCGCGTCCGATCAGGATTTCATTATCAGCGCGCTCGACAACGCCAAGCCCAACCGCTACTTCGGGCCATCCGTGCTCGATCGCACCCACCAGATTTCTTTTGGCGGATTCGCCAGATTACCCGGCGGCTTCCAGGTCAGTTTGATCTCCCATTTCTGGAGCCCGCTTGCGGTGTCGGTCATTGTTCCGAACACACAATTGGGACCGGGCGAGATTTTCCGTACCGACTTCACCGGTGACGGCACAGTTCAAGATCCCGTCCCCGGCACGCATGTGGGAAACTTCGGCCGCGGCATCGATAAATCCAACATCAACAACGTCATCAACGCCTACAACGCTACTTATGCTGGCCAACCGACCCCGGCCGGCCAGGTGTTGGTCCAGAATGGCTTGTTCACCTTGAATCAACTGCAGCAGATTGGCGCAGCTTATCTCGGTCAGCCAACTGGCGATGGCGTAGCTCCAAGCTTGCCGAACGCGCCGCCGGGGCAGGTCAACCTCGGCTGGCTCCGGGCTTTGGACATGAAATACACATGGAGCCACACTTTCTACGAACGTTTCAAGGTAGAACCGAGCGTAGGCATCTACAACCTGTTGAACTTTTCCAACTTCGATCTGCCCGGCTTGACCATGAACGGACTGTTAACCGGGGCACCCGGCCAAATCAACGGTACTGACTCGGGCGGGCACAACACAGATCGGGTCGGCGTCGGAACCGGAGTCTATGCCCTCGGCGCGCCCAGACAGATCGAGTTCGGTCTGACCCTGACGTTCTAGAAGCATCGCGCGTCCGCGAGCCTAAGCAGTGTCGGCCCTGCCCCTGTGTCCTCCCTGGTTGAGATTCCTTCTCAACCAGGGAGAAAGTTGGGGTGGCAACCATCCGAGTTACTGCCCCGGTCCCACCGCCTTCTCCAGATCGTCAGCAGCCTTGCCAATCGCGGTGGCAACGCTTTCCAGCACCTGGCCCACGATCGGAACCTGGGCCTCGGCTTCCTGCCATTTTTCCTGGTCCATGTATTCACGAACCGCCGCAATCGGCTTCGCCCCATAACCCGTGTAAGCGCCGGGAGCATAGACCTGATGTTTGAACCATGGGCGCTCAGGTAATCCCTTTTCCGTCAAAAATGTTCTCTGAATCCGCATCAGGTCCGCGTTCAGAGCCGCTGTGGTCGCAGGCGGCAAGTCGATGTTGCTGGTCTGCCATCTGGCAAACACCGACTGGTAACGCTCCGCGCTCTTCTTGATCGCCTCCGCTCCATTCTTTAATGGAGCAAGGTTCATGAACGGCGGCACCGGCTTCGCGGGCGGAGGGACGGAGGTTTTGCGGGGGTCGGCGGTGGCCGCGAACGCGCCTTCTTTCAGTTCCAGATTGCGCTCGGTGATCTCCTCTTGCTTGTCTTTGAGCAGTTTCTCCAGGTCTTTCACATACCGTCCGATCGTCTCCGCCTCGGCGTTGTACTCGTAGGGAATCAGGTCCGCATCCGCCAGTCGCATGACCACCGTTCCCCCAGTCTGAGCCAGCGCGCGGCCGTACGAAAAATCAGTATCCATAAATTTCGTGTACCAGGTGAAATCGTCGTAGATGGAGTGATACGAGTCGGCATCGTCCTCCCCGCCATAACCGATGTTGAGGCCCGAGATGCCGGCATGGTCGATGAAGGCGGTGTAGTCGGAACCGTCTCCCAGCGCGTTGATCCGCAGATCGTCGCTTTTTCTGATCTCGGCACGGTCTTCGGCATTGGCTGCCCGGGCAATTCGTAACAGGCGCGCTCGTTGTTGAACCGAAATGTGCTTCTCCGGATCTTGAATGTCTGAAACCACATCGTTGATCAGGTGTTGCAAGTCGTGCGTCCCCCCGGCGTGGAAGAAGCCCCGGCCATTACTATCGGAATTGATATACGCGACGGCATGTTTCTGAAGTTCATCGCGATGGGTTTCAACCCACTCAGTCGAGCCCAGCAGGCCGGGTTCTTCGCCGTCCCACGCGCAGAGGATGATCGTCCGCTTCGGATTCCATCCCTGTCTGTGCAACTCGCCGAGCAACCGAGCCTCTTCTAGAACCGTTACCATCCCCGAGATCGGATCATCCGCGCCATTGACCCAGGCATCATAGTGATTTCCTCGGATCACCCATTCCTCGGGCGCATCCGATCCGCGAAGCGTCGCGATCACGTCGTTGACCGGCTTCAAATCCCAATTCGAAACCACTTTCAGATGAACCTTCGCCGGGCCCGGGCCTAAGTGATAGGTGATCGGTAAAGCGCCGCGCCATGCCTCGGGAGCCACCGGTCCCTGCAAGGCGGAAAGCAGCGGCTGCGCATCGCCCCAGGAAATCGGCAGCACTGGAATTTTGGTGATGGTCTTTGCATCCTTCAACGCCAGCCGCTTGGCATCCGCTGTCGCGCCCACGCCAGGAGTCAGCGGGTCGCCGGGATAGTCTGTATCCATGACGCTGCCACGTTGCACGCCTTCGCGCGGCCGCCACCCACCTTTGGGATAGTCGTCCCCGTTAAAGAAGCCATCGTCCCTGGGATCGGAATAAATAATGCACCCGATCGCCTCATGCTCGGCGGCCACCTTGGGCTTGATGCCGCGCCAGCCCTCACCGTAGCGCGCAATCACGATTGCGCCCTTGACGGAAATCCCCAAACGATCGAGTTGCTCGTAGTCTTCGCGGTTGCCATAGTTCACGTACACCAGCGGCGCGGTTACCTCGCCATCGATGGAATACGCGTTGTAAGTCGGCAACTGCTCCGTGGTCTGATCTGAGGTCGTATCGCCCGGCACGGCCGGCTCCTGCAGCTGGGCCCGGAATCTGTTCGGCTCGATCATCTCGACGACGCGTTCTTTGGGCGTCGGGAACAGCACCTGGAAGGTCTCTATGTGCGCTTCGAATCCCCATTCTTTGAACTTGGAGAGGATCCAGTCCCCATTCTCCTTGTCGTAGGGAGAGCCAACGTGATGCGGACGGGCGCTCAAATGCTGCATGTCCTGACGCAAGTTGTCCCGCAGGATGCCGGTTTGGAGTTTCTTCTCCCACTCACGCTCGACCTTGGAGGATGCCGACGAGTACCCGGCGAGACGGGAAGTCTCAGTAGCCGTTTTCTCGGCAGATTGCGCAACGGCGAGATGAGCGCGGCCGAGCATGAGCATGATCGTTGCCATTGCCGTCGCCATTGCCGTTGGGGTTGCGAAATGCGCAAAAAACGAGCGTGGTGAAATCAAGAAGCCTCCTAAAGCAGCCTGCGTTCTTAGCCTGATTGATCGCGACGATTGCGGACCCAGTTGCGGATTTGTTCTCGACCAAAGGGCCGTCCGCAAGGATTTTCTTTCTTATATTTGGTGGAGCTAGTCGGGCTCGAACCGACGACCTCATCGTTGCGAACGATGCGCTCTCCCAGCTGAGCTATAGCCCCATATGGCGGCGAGGTTGCTTTCTGATTTTACCAGCGAGCGATCCATTTCGCCTATGCACCGGTGAATACCTGAAATCGAAGGCTATAATTTGAACGTGAGTTCTTTCAAGGTAAAGCAGGTAGCGTCCGCCGACTTCCCGACGCGTTGGGGACATTTTCTCATTCACGGGTTCACGACTCGGGCCTCCGCCACCGGCGACGGCGCCAAGACCGAAGAGGCCGTGGCCCTGGTGATGGGCGAAGTGCACACCGGATCGCCGCTGGTTCGCATCCACTCGCAGTGTCTCACTGGCGACGTATTTGGCTCGCTGCGCTGCGATTGCCGCCAGCAACTGGAAATGTCGCTCTCCATGATTGCCCATGCCGGTTCGGGCGTTCTGATCTATGAACAGCAGGAAGGCCGCGGCATTGGACTGATGGCGAAGCTTCAGGCCTACGCGCTTCAGGACAGCGGATTTGACACGGTGGAAGCCAACGAGCGCCTGGGCTTTAAAGCCGATCAGCGCGAGTTCCTCATGCCCGTCGAGATTCTAAAGGCATTGGATATTAAGCGCGTCCGCCTGCTCTCGAACAATCCCGACAAAGTCGCTGCACTCGAACGCGCCGGCATCCAGGTCACCGAGCGTGTGCCCTGCGAAGTCGCGCCCACCGAACATACCGAAGAATACTTGAAGACAAAGCAGGAAAAACTGGGACATCTGTTCACCAGCCGGAGGCAGCATTGAGGTTTGACTCTCGCCTCAGGCCCGCACCAGCCGCTTGAGTGCGTTCTGATCCTTCACCGGCAACCCGCGTAGAGCCGCTCGCGCCAACGCCACATAAACCTCCTGAACTCCGGGATGCCTTTTCAGTGCCGAGAGGTGTTTCGCGACCGTCTTCGCGTCTCCGCGAACCAGCGGACCGCTGAAAGATCGCGCGGGACCGAGGCGCGCGTAATTAGCCAAAGTCTGCCGGATGATCGGCAGACTCTTGCGGCGCGCATCCTCGCGCGTGAATCCAGCAGCGTGAGCCGCTTCTTCGAGGGTCACGAGAAAGGCGATGAACAACGGCGAAGTCATCGTGGCCCACGCATGGTAGTCCGCTTTGCGCGCCTTGGGCAATCGGAAACTCTCGCCTCCCAACTCGCGGACTATTCGGCGCGCAACTCGCATCGCCTGGTCATCGCCCTCAAGAGCAAAGGGCACGCCCGTCAATGAAGGCTGCGATCCGCCAACGAACGTCATCAACGGATGCGCCGACGCAACCGCGACGCCGGCCGGGCGCAAGGGATCGAGTTCGCTACTGCAGAGCGCCCCGCTGGAGTGCAGGGCGAATCGAGGGAGCGCTTCCTGGCCGGCCAACTTCCGAGCAAGAAACTGACCTCCCAGCGCCGACGCCGCGGCCCCAATCTCCCGGTCGGGAACGCAGAACCAGAGCAAGGTCGCATCGAGCGCAGCGGCACGAGTCGTGACTCCCCGCGCACCGACTCTCGTGGCGAGCGAGCGCGCGCGCTGGAGCGACCGAGGCGAATCGCGCCCCACGATCTCAGCAATGGTAAAACCGGCAGCATCGAGCGCCACGGCCAAAAAAGTCGCCAGGCTCCCAGCTCCCATGATCGCGACCGTCGGTCTCTTGATCGTTTTTTTAACTGGCGCTTTCGCGGCCATCCTTGGATTTCCAGCTATCTTTAAGCAGGCCTTGGATTCAGCCTAACGGCGCAGCATACCTTATATTGTTGTTATGGCGAAATCGGCAGGAACAAAATCAGCGGCGATAAGATCGGCCAAGGCTCGCGTTCTGTCTTCGCGCGTCAGCTACCGAGGCCCGGTATTCAGCGTAGCCACGGATGAAGTGGAAGAGCCCGGAGGCGTGCGTGCGCGGCGCGATGTCGTCCGGCATGCGGGTTCGATCGTGGTTCTGGCGATCGACGACGAAGCGACCGACCATGGCGGCAGCATAGCTGCGGCCAAGTCCGGCGGTAAGAGCGAGCCACGCATCCTGCTCGAGCGTCAGTATCGTCATGCCGCCCAGTCGATGATGTGGGAGCTGCCCGCTGGACGCATCGACGATGGCGAAACTGCGCTCACTGCGGCCAAGCGTGAACTGCTGGAAGAAACCGGCTACCGCGCCCGCCATTGGAAGCGGATCCTGCATTTCTACGTAAGCCCAGGTTTCCTCGACGAAACCATGACCATCTACCTGGCTCGGGGCCTCCGGGCCGGCATTGCTCAACCCGAGGCCGACGAGAGGATCGCAATTCGATTTGTCGATTTGTCCGAAGCGAAAGGGATGGCGCTCAATGGGCGAATCCGCGATGCCAAGACGATCTGCGGAATCTTGTGGCTGGCGCAGAGGGCGCGACTAGAGCGATAGCTCGGTCACTCCGAGCGACGCCCAGAACCAATCCCCACTCCCGGCGTTTTGCCGATGGTCTCCTGTCTCGCCATCCCCATCGCATGTTCAGGCCTGCCAAAGCTATGTGACGCCAAGCCTTGACAGTCCCTTCAGTGAGCATCACAATTCCTTCACAATCGATTGCGCGCCCTTGGAATAAGCGCCCTTTCAGGGGAGAGCGCAGGAAAAAGGGGGAGCACGTGGAACGTTTGAAAGGCACCGTCAAGTGGTTCAATAACGCCAAGGGATACGGCTTCCTCGGCCGCGACGATGGACCGGACGTATTCATTCATTACAGCTCGATCACCACCGAAGGTTACAAAAGCTTGCAGGAGGGAGACAAGGTGGAGTTTGAGATTGTCCAGGGACAGAAAGGGCCGCAAGCGGCCAATGTAACGAAGACTCCATAATCGGAGTTCCTATAACTCCGCCAAGTATCTCGCACCATGTCGTGTTCGTCTAGCCGCCCACGCCGGTTGTGTCCCCTGCCGTTTGCCACCCACCGCGGCGCACTTTCTTCGCTACAATCTCCTCTGACTGATAAACGCCATCTCCATGGACAACAAATCGATTGCCACACTTCTCTACGAGACTGCCGCCCTGCTGGAGATCGACGGGCAGGATTCATTTCGAGTGCGCTCCTACCGCAATGCCGCCGAAGCCATTGAAGCCCTGCCGCAGCAGATTGCCGACCTGATCGGGGAACCGAAAAAGCTCCTTGCAATTCAAGGCATCGGTAAAGGCATGCTGGCCAATCTGCAGATGCTCTTCAAAGATGGCCACATCGAAGCGCACGCCGAGCTGCTGAAAAAATATCGCCCCTCGATGCTGGAGTTGCTCAAGATTCAGGGTCTCGGGCCAAAGACGATCGCTTTGATCTGGAGCGCGTATCAGGTCAGCGATCTCGAAGGCGTCGAGAAGTTGGCTCGCGAAGGCAAAATCCGAACCCTGCCGCGCATGGGCGAGAAGCACGAACTAAAACTGCTGAAAGCAATCGAAGATTACCGCCGCATCGCCGGACGATTCCTGCTCGACACGGCGGAAGAGTTGGCCGAAAAATTAAAGGAGTATCTGCTGGCTTCCCCTACTGGTGGCATCGAGAAGGTCACTCCCGCTGGATCGCTGCGCCGCGGACGTGAAACCGTCGGCGACCTTGACATCCTCGTCACCGGCAAAGGCTGCATCGAGGCCGAGTCACGGCAGAAGCTTATCCAATACCTGCTCCAATTCCCCGGCTTGATGGATGTCATCGCGCAAGGCGAGAACAAGGTCAGCTTCCGCCACCGCAATGGCATGCAGGTGGACGTACGCCTGCTCCCTCCCGAATCCTTCGGAGCGGCCATGCAGTACTTTACCGGGTCCAAGGCGCATAACGTTGCGTTGCGCCAGCGCGCTCTGAAAATGGGCTTTACTCTGAATGAATACAGTCTCTCCAGCATCGAAGACGACAAACCGGTCGCGCGCAGGACGGAAGAGGAAATCTACGCCAAACTTAAGCTCGACTTCATCCCTCCCGAACTGCGGGAAAATCTCGGAGAAATCGAGGCCGCCGCTGCACACACGCTCCCTGATCTGATCGAACTGTCAGACATCCGCGGCGACGTGCACATGCACACCGTCGAGACCGATGGCCGCAACACCATTGAAGAAATGGCCGAAGCTGCGCGTAGCCGCGGCTACGCATACATGGCCATTACCGATCACTCGAAAAATCTCGCCTTCGCCAACGGCCTCACTGACGAGCGCGCCTTGGCACACATCGAGAGGATTCGCGCCGTCGGGAAGAAAATGCAGGACATCCGCATTTTCGCGGGCATCGAAGTCGATATTCTCGGCGATGGCTCGCTTGACTTGTCGGACTCCGTCCTCGAACAGATGGACCTCGTCATCGCCAGCGTGCACTCCCAGTTTAACCAGGATCGCACCACCATGACGGACCGGCTGCTGAAAGCCATCGCGAATCCCAATACGTCGCTCATCGGTCATCCCACCGGTCGCCTGCTGCTGCGCCGCGACGCTTACCAGTTCGATCTCGATGCGGTTCTCAAAGCGGCCGTCAAACACAAGGTAGCGATGGAATTGAATTCCTATCCCGACCGGCTCGACTTGAGCGACGTGCATCTGCGTCTAGCCAAACAACTGGGCGTGAAAATCGTCATCAACACCGATTCCCATCACACCTCGCACATGGAGAAGCTGCATTACGGTGTCACCCAGGCCCGCCGTGCCTGGCTCACCAAAGACGATGTGCTGAACGCTCTCCCGGCACGCCAATTCGCAAAAGCGATGAAACACGACTGGTAGAAAAAGGGCCTGGCGCGACTCGTATTCCTATTCCACGCCGGCAATGGCAGCTTCCAGAGCATCAATGTCCGCGCCCATGTCGCGGCCATCGGAAGCAGCGCCCGCTCCGGGAGATACCTTGGGGCAGCCGGGCCCTTTCGCGTGACAGAGCCTTGGATCCTTGCTGACGCCGTCTTTCAAGTCGCGAATGCCCGCCGCTTCGGGCGACGTGACGGTGATGGTGCCTTTGGGAAAGGAACCGCGACCGCTTACGATCAGGTTGTTATCGAACTTATAGGGATCAAAACAGCTTTGGAGCACGGCTTCAGCGCCCTGCGCCTGGCTCTTGGTCGCGCAACTCTCCGGACCTCCGCCGGCCGAGGCCAGCGGTTGCCGCCGATCTCCAAGGGAGAAGACGCTGTTGGTAATGGTGAAGTTTGACAGCTTCGCTCCGGTGTTCAGAATCGAAGCCAGCACTCCCGTGACAAACGCGGTAACGTGATCGATCTGAATGTCATGCACTGGCGGGTGAGTGGAAACCAGAATCAGAAAAGTGCCGCCACCTTTGTAGTCCTGATCGTGAAGGTCGTCGGCGAAAATATCGTGGATGCTGTAACGCCCGCCGTCGGCGGGAGCAGCCCCGGTCTTGGCCAACGCGTTGGCAATCTGCAAGACTCCCGCAACATTTCGAATCCGGTTAAAACGTATCGTAATGTCGTTCACCCGGCAAATTGGGCACTCGCTCGACTGATTCTTCGGAGTCAGCAGAATGGCATATCCCGTCTGACTGAAGCCGCCCCAGGTATTCTCAAGCAGATTGGCCTCGAATAAAACCCGGCTAGCGTTCTTCAGTTCGAAGTTATTCTTTACCACGTAAGCATATCCCGAAGCGGTTGGCTTGTAGCCGGGTTCGCCTTCCTTCCAGAGCATGGGGCGGAAAAGATGATTGCGCCGGATCTCGATGTCGGACGGAACCTGGTTGGCCGCGCTGCCGCCGAATAAGATGTTCTCTCCCGCCGCCTCAATGAAGTTGTTGTAAATCTTCAAGGCTGTGACCGGCTCGTCAGACTCGCCGCTGCCACCCCCTATTCCAGTCGCGTCCGTGCACTTTCCGGCGCGCGAGATGCAATTCAAGCCGCTGATGTACGAGTTGATCACGGCAATCATGTGCGAGCCTTTGATCACTCCCACGCCGTGGGCTACTTCCTCGCCATCGGGAGGATGAATCCAGTTGCGATCGAGGATGACGTGGTCGGAGTGCTCGGCAGCAACGATGCGGCCGATGTCGGTGCCCGGAGGCGTGGTCCACTCAATACCGATGAAACGAATGTGATCTCCCACGGTTGTGCCCGAAGGGCGACGGACCACCAGGGTCGCCAGCAACTTAGCCGGTCCACCCGCCGGTTGGGCAAAGGGTGGGCGCCCCGGCAGACTCGCGATGCCGCCCCATGCGGGAGAAATCCGCGTGCCTTCGGCCGGAAGCTTGGAGTCGGGAGTATCGGTTCGCACCGTAATGTAATGCTGGTCGTCACATTTTTTCGAGGGGAGTTCGTGCACTTCGAAAGAAGCGCCCGCGGGCAGCAGCAGCGTGTCTCCGCACTTGGCCCCGTCGATGGCGCTGGCTAGATCGGACTTGGCGCCCACGCGAATCTGTTTTCCCGGCGACGGCGTTCCATCGAGCCCGGTGTAGTAACAGACCCTGGGAAGTTCGGCCATCCCGTCCTTGGCGCCAAACTGCGCGACGTTGCCCTTGCCGCAATAAGCATTCTCACCGGTGGGCAGCGCAGCCGCCAGTCCGGGCAGGGTGGAGACTACGACCAGTGCGCAGACCAGACAGAAAAAGTGGAAGCTCTTCGGCAACAAGCTGTTCATTGCATCAGGGCGCGAGGATCGAGCCATGCGTCAGTTTCTCCTTCTAACATCCCACGCCGATCATCTCACGCCCCGCACATGCGCCTGGCAACACTCCGGAGCCCCCAGCCTGTTGGGATGAGTGGATGATAGCACGCGATTGAGGGTCCACTCTTCGGGTAGGTCGTGCTTGCCTGAGAACAGAAACCGAGGTCCGCGACGACTCGCGGACCTCGATTTGGCAGCGTAGGAACTCCAGCCAGGGTGAACGGTTATTCGACGTTAGCCAGCGCTGCGTCGAGCCCCACGATATCGGCCCCCAGATCCTTGCCGTCCGTGCCCTTGTTCCTGTAGGGACTGCTCGGCAGCAGCGCATAGTTGCCACCATTGCCGTTGTTGTAATTGGTGAAATCGACGTCGGCGATCGTCTGCGGGAACAGGTTATTCTTTGGCCACGCCGACGGGGGATAAGCCGGCGGAGGCGCAACCAGTCCATTGTTGATGAATGTAAAGGTAGTGAAGCAGTTGGTGATGCTGGTGATGGGCACATCCGTTACGGCGCAGCTTTTTGTGTCTCCCGTGTTCCACACCGGATGCGCGGCCGTGACCACCAGGTTGTTGGTGAAGACCAAGCCATACATCGGCGCGGTGTGGGGCAGATCCCCCATGATGATCATGTGGCTGTTGGGATCTGGGAAAGCGGTAACGTGATTGATGGTGACCGTATTCAACGGGTTCGTCGCCCATGCATTCATGATCTCGAACGCCGTGCCGCCGCCCACGTACTTCTTACTCAGGTCGTCGAGAACCACGTCGTGAATGCTCCAGCGCGTGCCCGACAGCGCCGCCGCGCCGCCGCTACCGTTGCCGGAGAGGACAGTCGCCATCTGGAGTCCGCCGCCGCCATGCGAGATGTGCACATAGCGAATCGTAATATCCGTCACCTGGCACAACGGACAGACGTTCTTGCCGCTGGGCTCGTGTTGGTTCTTAGGGGTGAGCAGAATGCCGTAACCGGTTTGACTGAAGCCTCCCCAGGTGTTCTCCATGAGGTTCGAGTCCACTAATACGCGAACCGCATTCTTCAGTTCCAGGTGATTCTTGACGACGAAGGCATTGCCGTCCGCTCCGCCAATGAAGTTCGGGCTGCCTGGCATCCACTGCCACGGCTTCCAGAAATGATTGCCAAGAATCTGAATGTCGGAGGGGCTCAATGTCGCCTCTCCGCCGCCAAACATGATGCCCTCCCCCGAAGCTTCCAGAAAATTGTCCTGGAACTTGAAGGGCCCATCCTGGGTATCGCTGGTGCCTCCAGCAATAGCGTGGGAGTCAACGCAAGTGCCGCTGATCGCGATGCAATGGAAATCGCTGAAGTAGGAATCGACGATCGCTACGTTTGTCGCGCCATTCACATTCACGCCGGCGTGGGTTTCATCCTGCAGTGCGCCATGCAGCCAGGAGCGGTCCACCACAAAATGATCCACCGTGCCTTGGTTCGAGATTAGCCGGGCTCCTCCCGGGGTTCCGGCTGGACGAGTCACTTCCAGACCGATGAAGCGGTAATAGTTGGCTCCGTTGGCGAACTGGAACGGACCGTCGCCATGGGTTTGCATCTGCACCTTCGCCAGAACATTCTTCGCATTCGGGCACGGATACGACGGACGTCCCTCCAGAGAAGCGACCCCGGCATAGCAAGGTGTCAGACGCTGACCTTCCGCCGGCAGAGCGCTGTCCGGCGAACTGGTTCGGACCCAAATCCAATGGTTGATGTCACAATTCTTGGCCGGCACGATGAACTTGCCGGTGAAGGTTGCACCCGCTTGCAGTTGAATTACGTCGCCGCATTGCGCGCTGTCCAACGCTCCTTGCAGATCGCCGCCAGCATTGACGTTAATCACAGCTCCCGGCGCGGGCGTGTCGGACATGGCACTCGGAACTGTTACTCTCGGCAGTTCCGCCGGACCATCGAAATTGCCCCCCGCCGTAACCATAACGCTGAAGTTGCCGTCTGCCTTCGTGTTCGTGGCATCGGTGACCGTTACCGTGAAGCTGAATGTGCCCTGACTGCTGGGCGTGCCGGAGAAGTCCCCGCCCGCATTCATCGCGACTCCAGGAGGAGGAGTGCCCGCCGAAACGCTCCAACTGTAAGGCGGCGTTCCACCGATCGCGGCAAAGACTTGGCTATAAGGGTTTCCCTGCTCGCCTTGGGGAAGATTGCCGGTGAGGATCTGCAATGCCTGGTCAACTACCGGATCAACCGTCACTGCGGCGCTGGCCGACTTTGTAGTGTCAGCCTTGCTAGTGGCGGTTACAACCACGTTGGTTTGCGAACTCACCTTGGGTGCAGTATAGAGGCCCTTCGCATCAACTCCTCCTGCCGTCGCCGACCACGTCACCGCCGTATTCGAAGATCCACTGACCGTGGCCGTAAACTGCTGCTGTTGTTTCGATAGCAAAGTCGCACTGGCCGGAGAAACGCTGACTTTGACATCCCCGCCCGTGCCGTTCGCGACATCAATGACAAACGTCTGGCTCCCCTCATCGATGCGCGGGGCGTCGGTCACTATCACTTCGAAGGAATAAGTCCCAGCCGTCGCCGGCTTCCCGGCAAATCCGCCGGTGGAGGGATTCAAACTGATGCCCGGAGGCAGAGCGCCGGTTTTCACCGAGAAATAGTACGGAGAACTTCCGCCCACTACTCCGAGCACCGCATTGTAAGACTGATTCACCGCGCCTGCGGGAAGGTTCCCATATAAGTTCAGGTTGTTCGGGGTCCCGTTGTTCTGCGTACCCGCAGCTTGCGCCACCGTGCCGCATGAGGTGGTCACCAACGCGACGATCAGCAGGAGTAGGAAAACCGTAAGGTGCTGCGCCAGCGCACCGGAAAATCTGGAATTCTGCGAAACTCTATTTTTTGCCCTGGTTGCGACTGCTTCTAACATTGCGGCCCTCGACCGTACAAAGATGGGGGACTAGTCGATTGTCCTCAAGCTGAAATCTACCGGGAAGGAGCGGAGGTTCCCAGATGCCACTAGTGCATTAGGGACGCGTTAGTACAGCGGACGCGGCATGTACGATTTCCCACTCCGCCAGTGTCCCCCCGGGCAGAATTGCGGAATCCATGATAACAGGCGCGGGACGGGCGTTCTCGGCTGCGAGACCGATTCTTGGGAAGCGGGCGCGATCTGGAATCATTGGGCTGATATCATCGAAAACCAAAATAACCAAAGTTTTGGTTACGACCCGATCCTCCATTGCAAAGCCGCGGGGATTCGATGGGCTCAATTTGCATTTGTTTTGAAAAGGAGCGGCTTCGGCCGCCCCGTAAACCTCGACTTTTTCCGGCGTCAGCCGCTGAGGGAATGCGTTTTTCAAACTGAGCCACTACCTAGGATTCTTCCTGATATTCCACCGAGATCACAGGTTCCAGGGTAACCTGTTGAGATTGTGGCGGGACAGGTGCACCAGAGTCTTCGATCTGAAACACACGGCCGGTTCGATACGCCCAAAGCGCTCCAACGCCGTAAATCAGGAACGCCGCTCCAATTTCCAGCACCAACTGGATCAAGTTCCGCGGAGTAAAGTACCGATTCATCAGCCAGACCACTCCCAGCAGCGGCAACGTCAGCAGAAAAGGCAACGAATAAGCCTGGCGCACGAAACTGCCTACGGGCACTCCGATCTGCTTCTTTAGATGGCGCGGCATAAAGAGGAGAAACGTGCAACCCAGCGGGACGGCCGTGCCCAGCGCGTCCCCCACCACTCCCAGCGTGGGAACAAGAGCAATGCTCAGAATTAAGTTGGCGATGCCTTCGAGCAGCGTCACTTTAGCCATGGCTTGATGCTTGCCGATGCCGAACAGCACCCGTCCCGAAGCCGACTGCATGAGCATGAGCGCGAACGGAATGATCAGCACCACCAGCACCGGGTAACTGTGCGGCACGTAGCGCGCGCCCACCCAGATGCGAATCACATGTTTCCCCAGCACGATCAGGACTACGGTGATGGGCAGAATCAGCAGCGCACAGACGCGGTTGCCCGCGATATAAACCTTCCGCAGCCGGTTCAAATCCCCTTTTGCTTCCGACTGGCTCGACATGGGGACAAAAATCTGCGCCAGACTGGAAACGAATTCCTGGGCGTAATCCACGATCCGCGCGCCAAACGAGAAATACGTAATGGCCACCGTGGACATCATTGATCCCAGCACTAATTCATCAGTGCGGAAGCGAAGTCGCCCAGCCACGACTACCAGAAAGGTCGTCCCCCCATAGGTTGCCATGTTGCGGAACGACTCCCTTTCGATGTAGCGCAGCCCGAGCGGCACCGGGCACGAGCGGAACACGATCATGCCACGCAGAATCGACGACAGAATGGGCAGACCGACTGTAATCAGGGCAACCGTGATCAGTCCATAGCCGCGATTCAGGAAATAAACGATGAGCCCCGCTCGCAGCAGGGTCGCCCCAATGCTTGTCCAATTCAGAATGTAAAACCGTTGCAAGCCCTCCAGCATCCCGCCAAACACGCCGAGCGGAAACCCCAGGCTTACCGATGCCCCCACAATGAGCAGAAGAACGTGAGCCTCGGAACCCATTTCGAGCGGGATATGAAACAGTTTTCCAACCTGAAAGCTCAGCACTGTGGTGATGACCATGCTCACCATGCCGATCACGGTGTAAGTAAAGAGGCTGGTATTGACAAAGCGCGCCAGCTTTTCATGGTCGCCGGTGGCCGTGTACTTGGAAACGTAGCGAATAATCGAGGAGCGGATTCCCAGGTCAAACAATCCGTAGTAGCCGGTGACCGAAAAAATCAGGATCCAGATGCCGAAAGCCGCATCGCCCAGCCGGTGAACGATGAAGGGTGACAGAAAAATTCCGACCACCACGTTCACGGCCAGCGCCGACCAACTGGAGCCCACATTTTTCAGGATCTGCGTTTTTTCGAACTTCCGCATCGGCTCCGGTCTTCCTCGCGCCCAGTTCCCGCAACTGGCAGAGCGACGGGTGTTCTCGGCTGTCAGTTCTGGTCCTAGAGATAGGCTGCGTAGCGCAGCCACTGTTCCACCAGTTTCATACCGCCGGCAAATTGTATCCGCGGTTCGTAGCCCATCACCTTTCGCGCTTTTTCGATACTGAAGAACACCGTCGCGCTCTGCGTCGCTTCCGTAACCGCATCCGGTATGAACCTTGCCCGGGTTGGCTTCGCCGCCGCCCGGCGCACTCCAAAACGCGCCCGCAGCCGTTCCCGCTTCTGCGCAGGCAGCGAACTGACATAGCTCCACGCCTTCTTCATGGCCGCTTCGGTGAGCGGAATTTGCATCAGCATCTGGCGGAATTCCTTGCCCCGCGCCACCCGTGCCGCCGCCTTCACCGAGCCCAGCAACAGTCCGGAACTCGGGCCGCGGCTCGCCGCAATCTCCGCCCGTGAAATCTCCCCCACGTCCGGCACCGGGTCGAGCAGCGCCATATGCGCCCTGATGAAATCGCCCCAAGTCACGCGCTCGCCATCCGTAATGAAGAAAGCGTGGTTCAGCGCGCGGTCATCTTCCAGGCCGAGCACCATCGCATCAATCAGATTGTCCACGTAGGTCGTGTTGCAGGCGCCGCGCCCGCCTTCGATGAAGGCCACCTGGCCCGCGCGCAGATCGTCCATCAGGCGCGTGGACCATGCGGAGTATGGCCCCCATACAATCGAAGGCCGCAGGATCACCACCGGCAGTCCGCGTTTGCCATAATCCAGAACGACTTTTTCCGCCGCCGCTTTGTTGTCACAATAGGCGTCGCCCGTCTGACGCAGCGGCGCCTCTTCGCTCTCCGACCCCGGCGGCGGCGTGATCCCATACACCGCTGCCGTGCTCACATGAATAACGCGCTGCACCCCGGCGGCCTGCGCCACCGCCAGCATGTTTTCGGTTCCCCGCACGATGGTGCTCGATGGACCAAGCCCGCAGTGGATCACAACCTTGGCGTCGCCCAGCGCCTGCCGCAGCGATTCCCGCTCCTGCAGGTCTCCCGGGCAGAGTTCCACCGGCATGCGTGCGATGCGCGCCGCGCGATGCATGCCATGCACCAGGGCGCGAACTCTGGGCACTCCCGCTTGCATCATCCGTTCGCAGACGCGCCCGCCGATGAATCCAGTAGCGCCGGTCACGAACACGGTCTGGTTGCGCCAGTTCATGTCCGTGCCTCGTGTGCCGCCGCTTGCTTCCCGCCGCTGCCTTCGGCCCCGGCTTCCAATCTGCTTTCCGACCCAGTTTCCGACCCCGCTTCCGCCCAAGGTTCCTCGATCCGCCGCTTATGGGCGTAGCAATTTTCAATCAGTTCCAGCACCCGGACAGCCTGCCAGCCATCCACTTCCGGCTGAGTGCCGCGCTGAATGCTCTGCACGAAGTTGTCCAGTTGTCGCCAGTAGGAACTGCCACCCGCGATCTTCTCCAGTCGCAAAGTCTGGCTGACCGCGGCGCCGCCGATCCGGCGATGGATCACCACTACTTCTGGATCGTGCACGGAAATCTCCGCGCTGGCCTCGCTGCCGCGAACCAGGATCCGGTTCTTCAATCCGAAGGTGCGGCTGATCCGCAATTGTCCTTCCGTGTCGCCGAAGCGGCCGGTGTGTTTAACGCCAAGAAAAAAATTGGCCTCGACGCCGCTCCCCCAATCGTCATCCTGGTAGTCGAACCCGGTCACCGGCCCGAACCAGTCGATCACGCTATCCAGCATGTGCACGCCGAAATCCACCAGCGCTCCGCCGCCCGCCTTGGCGCGGTCAAAGTAAAAGCCCGACGCGCTCCGCCAATCGAAGGCGCCGCCATATTGGAAATCGTAGTCTTGAATGGAACCGAGCAGTCCCTCGGAGATGACCAGCTTCAGCAAGCAATGGCTGGCGGCAAAACGGCGGTTCATGCCCACCGCCAGCACCAGTTTTTTCGCCGCGGCGAATTCCGTGCAGGAGCGCGCCTCCGCCGCCGTAATCGCCAGCGGCTTCTCGCACAACACGTGCTTGCCTGCGCCCAGGCAATCGAGGTTACTGGAAACATGCAGATGGTTGGGCAGCGCGTTCAATACCGCATCCACCTGCCCCAGAACTTCGCGATAATCCGCGACGGCTTTACAACTCAGCCCCCGATTCTGGATCAGCGCATCAGCGCGCGCTGGATCGGTATCCACCAGAGCCACCAATTGCACGCCAGGATGAGCGATGACCGCCGGAATGTGTTCGCTGCGGGTGATGGCCCCGCAGCCTAGAATGGCCAATCGGACGGGCTCCGTCATCCCCGCTCCCCCGGAACCAAGACATGGACTGAGGCAACGCCCATTACGAATACTGCCGCTGCCAATCGAAGGTCCGCACTCTCCGCTTTGCCCGTCACCAACTCACACCCCAACTGCGCCATGGTGTTCCCCCACGCCAAAGAGAGCGGTTTCAGGGTGTGCACCGGAATGTGTGTCTTTTTCTTGCTCTGGGGCGCGAGTGTGAAGTTCGTATCCGAGGTACGTCATCAGGTGCCCCCATTGCGCTTCCAATGCCGCAATGCACGACTCCGGCACTTCCGTGCGCCAGCCTCCAGACTTGGCCGAACGCACAAAAGGAATATCCTGGCGCGTCTCCCGGGTCGAACTCCACAACAGTGCCTGCGATTTCTCCAGCTTGCGCATCGTACTGGCATCGCTCCGGCGAACCGCGGTTGCAATGCGCTCCGGATCAGGATCGATTCCCAGAAAAACCGCCACTTTCGCCAATTCCTCCGCGGTGTTGGCCAGCATGTCCTCGTAGCGCAGCAATAGGAACCCGGGCCGGTTGTGCCGTGTCGCCAGCCATGAGGCTACATTGTCTCCCCACGCGGCATACGGATTGAAGTCTCCCGCCATAAAACGGGCGGCGTACTTTTCGAAAGGATATTGGTCGTCAATCAGGCGGCGCTTGCGTTGAAAGTGGTATCCCGACAGGAGCACATCCCTGGGGTCGCGCACGATGTAGATGACCTTGGGAAACCGCGGATCGAAATACTGATGGCTCTTGAGGATTCGCGGCCGTGGCATCTTCAACAGTTCACGCTTGGACAGGGCCTCCGGGTCCGGCGTCAACCGATTAATGTTGGAAAAGTCCGCCGGGGTTTCCGGATAGGCCAGGTTTGCAATCAGGAACCGGGTCCAGGTATTACCCGACTTTATGTAAGAAACGATGAAAGTATCGTCTGGAAAAACATCCAGATTACGTCCGGGGTGGTGCAGTCCCAACGCCCGCCGCGTGCCGCGGATTAGCTTCTGCATCATAAAGGTCGAACCTCTCCCTATCCTGATCGACTACCCACCGGAACCTTGGGGGAGACACGGCCATTCGGGGGCAGCCGCGCCGGTTGGGGCATCCTGGTAATTCAAGCTTGGTATTTCAAGCCCGGTACTTAAAGACCGGTGATTCAAGCTAAGTATTTCAGGCTGATTTTATTTTCAACTTTTTCATTATAGCCGACCGATCTCACGACCGGCCGTTACCGCTGTAACTGCTTCTGCTTCCGTTTCCGCGCCATGCGAGCTTCCTGCAAGCCCAGAAAACCGCGGACCGCCCACGGCGCAATCTGCACCGCCAGCGCCACACGCCGGCTGCCCCGATCCTGCAACAGTACCGCCGCTTTACCCGCCGCCACGCGCGCCTCCGGGTAACGTCCCTCCCGCAAGTAGCGCTTCAACAGATCCTTCTGGCAGAAGCCCTCAGTCCGCGCAATGAGTTCCCGGATGAGCTTTTTCTGTTCGGCTGAAACCGGAAGGGTCGCCAGAACCTTGTGGTAGATCGCGATTTGCCCCTGCTTGAGCAAATAGCCGTCAGCTCCCAGTCCGTCGGCAAGCAACCGGTGTTCAATCCCCACTTGCCGCAACAGGTCCATTCTTGCCCCGCGAAACGACATCCGCACCCAGAGGTCAAAGTCTTCGCTGCGGCGATGGTTTTCGTCGAACAATCCGGCATCGATCATGGCCTGCCGCGAGGCCATCATGGCCGAAGTCGTCACTCCGCACTCTTCCGACAGCAGCTTCTCGAAGGTCACCGGCGGATTCTGCGGCTGCCGTTCGAAAGCCCGCCCGACATGAACTCCGTCCTTTGTAAAATCGGAATCGGAGTACACCAGATCCAGACCGCGTTCCTCCAGCAGTCGCACCAGATTGGCCAAATGGTCAGGAAAATAAATATCGTCGCTATCGAGGCAGGCAATGTACTTGCCCCGGGCCGCGCGGATCGCGGTGTTACGCGCCCCCGATGGGCCCCGGTTTTCCTGCCGGATATACATCAACCTCTCGCCATAACTTCGGATCGCATTCTCCAGCGCCTCCGTGTCCGGCGAGCCATCATTGACCAGCACGACTTCAAAATTACGATAGGTTTGCGCGAACACGGAATCCAGGGTTTCCCGAATACGCCCCGCCGCCTTATACGCGGGAATAATCACGCTCACCAGCGGTTGTTGCCCCTCGTTCAAAATGCAAGCCCCTTCCGATACCTGAAATCCAGCAAATTGGAGCCGAAAAACGCCCTTTAAGTTCTAAGTCTAACTGTTTGATTTGTCGAAGGGATGATTACTTTCGATTGGAGGCGGCACTGAAGTCTGCTGGCAGACGGTCCACTGGGTCGCGTGATCCGATTCTATTCCACATTTGGGCTCAAGGTTGCAGTCCGTTTCACACCCCTTGCAGCGCCCGGGCGCGTTTTAAGGTAAAATCGAAGATGGCTACTGTTCTTAATAGCTTAGCTGGATCCATCTGCTGGCTTTCGGCATCCGAATTGCTGGTTCCCCCGGTTCCGTTGAAGCTAGGCCAGATTTCATCACCGGCGCGCCTGTCTTCTATTTCGTGGCTCCGCTCATGTTCCAGAGGTCACCTGCAACCCCTGCATATAGCTTGACGAGCGATGGCAAATGGGGCGAGCTTAGAAGAGACCCCTAGTGATTTTGATTTCAGCACAATTTTTTGGTTACAACATACCGGAGGAATACTGCTTTGAGCGCATTGACGAGTCACCTTATCGCTCCCCACGGGGGAGAACTGGTCCAGTTGCAAGTGCCGGCCGCGCGCGCCGCCGAATTAAAAGCGCATTCGAAGGATTGGCCTTCCTGGGACTTGTCCGCCCGGCAGCTTTGCGATCTTGAACTGCTTATGAGCGGTGGCTTCTCGCCGCTGCGCGGATTCATGAACCGCGCCGATTACGAGGGCGTCTGCCACAACATGCGTCTGTCGAACGGCACGCTCTGGCCCATGCCGATTACGCTCGACGTGAGCGAGGAATTTGCCAGGAAGCTGACCCCGGGCTCGAGCAAAGTCGCGCTCCGCGATCCCGAAGGCGTGATGCTTGCCGTCCTCAGCGTGGAAGATGTGTGGCAGCCCGATCGCAAGGCCGAAGCTCAGTCCGTTTTCGGTTCCACCAGCGCCGCCCATCCGGGCGCCGACTACGCCATCAACAAATCCAATCCCTGGTACGTGGGCGGAAAGATTGAAGAGCTTCAACCTCCGTCCCACTATGATTTCCGCTCGCTGCGCCTGACTCCCGCCGACCTGCGCGCCGAATTCAGCCGCCTGGGCTGGACCAGTATCGTGGCCTTCCAGACCCGCAATCCCATGCATCGCGCCCACGTGGAACTGACCATGCGCGCCGCCAAGCAAGTCGAGGCCAATCTTCTGATCCACCCCTCGGTCGGTATGACCAAGCCGGGCGACGTCGATTATTTCGTTCGTACCCGCTGCTATCAGTTACTGCTCTCCAAGTACCCTAAGGGCACCGTCGAGCTCGCCATGCTGCCTCTCGCCATGCGCATGGGCGGACCGCGCGAGGCCGTCTGGCATGGCCTGATTCGCAAGAATCATGGATGCACTCACTTCATCGTCGGCCGCGACCATGCCGGTCCCGGAAAAGATACCGACGGCAAGAACTTCTACGGCCCCTACGACGCCCAGGAGCTTTTCAAAAAGCACGAGGCCGAAATCGGCGTCATCATGGTTCCCTTCCAGATGATGGTGTATCTGCAGAATGAAGACCGCTACGTCCCAGCCGACGAAGTACCGGCGGGGGCCAAGGTCCTCGACATCTCCGGCACGGAATTGCGCCAACGCCTGAACGAAGGCCGCGACATACCCTCGTGGTTCACGTATCCCGAAGTCGTGAAGGAGCTGCGCCGCAGCTATCCCCCACGCGAGAAGCAAGGCGTCACCATTTTCTTTACCGGACTGTCGGGCTCGGGCAAATCCACTATCGCCAACGCGCTCATCACCAAGTTCCTCGAAATGGGCGGACGTCCAGTCACCCTGCTCGATGGCGATCTGGTGCGCAAGAACCTGTCGTCGGAGTTGGGATTCTCGAAAGAGCACCGCGACATCAACATCCGCCGCATTGGCTATGTCGCATCCGAGATCACCAAGAACGGCGGTATCGCCATCTGCGCTCCGATTGCGCCTTATGCGGCCACGCGCCAGGCGGTGAGGCAGATGATCGAGCCCTTTGGCGGCTTTATCCTGGTGCACGCCGCCACTTCGATCGAAGTCTGTGAACAGCGCGACCGCAAGGGCTTGTACGCCAAGGCTCGCGCCGGCATCGTCAAGGAATTCACCGGCATCTCCGATCCATACGAGGCGCCCACTGATGCCGAAGTCGTTATTGACACCGCCAAGCTGAGCCCCGAGGAAGCGGCGCAGACCATCATTCTGCACCTCGAACGCGAAGGCTTCGTCGGCGCGAACGGCAATAGCTAGATGATAGTTCTCTGTCCCGGTTCCCAGTTCTCGGTTCCTTAACTTGGTTTTGCTGAGAACTGACTACTGGGAACTGGGAACTCAGAAAACGCATGGATTTGCTCCTTAAGATACTGATCGGCTTCATCGTAGGAACGCTGATCGGGTTGACGGGTCTGGGCGGTGGCGTATTGCTGCTGCCCATGCTCATCTTCGGCCTGCGCGTGCCCGCCATCATTGCCGTCGGTAGCGACGCGCTGTTCAACTTCTTCACCAAGATTCCCGCCAGCATCATGCATTTGAGTAAAGGCACGGTGCGCCGAAGAATCGTGCTCGCCATGTCGGTCGGCAGCATTCCAGGTTCCTACCTGGGTGTAACGTTTCTGGTGCATTTGCGCCATGTCTACGGCACCGGCGTCAACGACTTCATCAAATCCGCCGTCGGACTGCTGCTGGTTCTGATTCCGACGCTGCTCATGTTTCAGGGGAGCATTGAAGAGCATCTCGCCAAGCGCGAGCCCACCATGAAGTCATTCGCCGGCATGAGTCTCATCGGATTGGTCGGCGGTTTCCTGGTGGGCATCACCTCGGTCGGATCGGGCAGCATCATCATGATGTTGCTCCTTCTGTTTTACTCGTTCGCTCCTAAAATCATGGTCGGCACCGACATTACCCACGCCGTGATTCTGACCGGAGTCACCAGCCTTCTACACTGGCGCGCGGGCAATGTCGACGCCCATCTGGTGGGTGCTTTGCTCATCGGATCCGTCCCCGGCGGAATACTCGGCTCCCACCTGAGCACGCGCGTTCCGGTCCTTTGGCTGCGAAGAATCCTGTGCACAGTTTTGCTGATGACAGGGGCAAGAATGTTGTGGGCATGAAAACCGTTCCCGAGTATCGCTTTTCGGAAAATGTTGCAGGAAACTGAGAACCGGGACCTGAGAACCGGGAACTGAGAACTGAGAACTGAGAACCTCTTACGGAGCAGGAATGACTTCATCTTCATCCGCCGAAACTCTAGAACGCATTCACGCCGCCCTCGAAGCCGCCCGGGGCGTGCTCAACCGCTTCACTCCCGGCGCGATCGAAACCGAATACAAAGTCGGACACGACCCCGTCACCGAGGCTGACCGCGCCGTCGACGACGTTCTACGCCAGACGCTTCTTCGCCCCGGCGAAGGCTGGCTCTCGGAAGAAACGGTCGACGACTTCACTCGCCTCGACAAAAAACGTGTCTGGGTTGTCGATCCGCTCGACGGCACCCGCGAGTTCGTCCAAGGCATTCCCGAGTTCTGCGTTTCGATTGCCATGGTCGAGAACGGAATTCCCGTCGCTGGCGGAATCTGCAATCCCGCAACCGACGAACTCATCCTCGGATCGCGCGACACTGGCGTGACCTACAACGGCAAGCCCGCCCAACCCAGCCAGCGCAAGGACCTTCACGGCGCGCTCGTGCTCGCCAGCCGCAGCGAAGTAAAGCGCGGCGAGTGGAAGCAGTTCGAGTCGGCCGAGTTCAATATTCGTCCCATGGGATCGGTCGCCTACAAACTGGGACTGGTCGCCGCCGGGCGCGCCGACCTCACCTTCACGCTGGTTCCGAAAAATGAATGGGACGTTGCCGCCGGAGCTGCCCTGGTCGAAAGCGCCGGAGGCTGGACGCTGAAACTCGACAATTCTCCGCTGCGCTGCAACCAGAAGAATCCCCTGATCTCTGGCCTGCTGGCCGGGAGTCCGTTCCTGCGCGATCCCCTGCTGGCGCTGCTCGACCGGCACGCCCAGACAGTTGGCGCCGAGAAGCGCCCCTGAGGACTATGCAGGCGCTCAGATTGGCCTTTCACAATTGGCCTTTCACAAGATGACCAAGCCTGTCGAAAATTATCATGTCCGCCCCGCGCATCGTCTACCTGATGTACCACGAACTCGAACTCCCTGGCCGTAAGCTCTGCCAGTCCGAGCCGGGTTACGTACGCTACATTTTGCCGCTGGAGACGTTTCGCAGTCAGATGGCGCGGGTCAAGAACTCCGGCTGGCGCGGCTTGAACGTCGGCGAGGCCATTCGCTATCCCGCCGAGCCCAGCGTCTGCATCACCTTTGACGATGGCTGCGAGACCGACCTCATCGCCGCCGCGCCCGTCCTCCGCGAATTTGGATGCAACGCAACTTTCTACCTTACCGCCGGATTTCTCGGAACCCCCGGCTACCTCGATGCCCGCCAGGTGCGCGATCTCGACGCGCAGGGGTTCGAGGTCGGCTGCCATTCCATGACCCACCCGTATCTCTCCGATCTCTCGGAACCAGAACTCAAACGAGAAATCGCCGACGCCAAACTCCAGGTCGAACAGATCGTCGGACATCCTGTCGAACACTTTTCCTGTCCGGGAGGACGCTACGACCAACGCACGCTCCAGATGGCGCGCCGTGCCGGCTTCCGCACCGTTGCCAACAGCCAGTTCCACGCCAACTCGCCCGGCACCAGCCCCTACGAACTCGGCCGCGTCGCCATGTTGCGCGATCTCACTCTGGAGAAGTTCGGGGCCATCTGCAATGGGAGAGGATTGTGGAAGAAGCGCCTTGAGCATGAGTCCCGCCGCGGCGCCCAGCGTCTGCTCGGGAACCGCGCCTACGACCGCCTGCGCGCCGTCTTGCTCCGCGAACCCCGCCCGTAGCGTCGTGCCCTGGTTGGCGGCAGAGTAGCGTTTGGACCAAGCTGGGATGACGATCCCCGAGGAATCGGGCTTTACCGGGTCCTCTCGAATTCGCTAATGACCCTCAGAACCATCTCCACACATCCGACCGGAAATTTGCCGACGGCGGTTTCCGCGGCCAGAACCAGACCATCGACGCCGTCGTCCAGGGTGTTATAAATGTCGTTAATCTCCGCCAGCGTCGGCACCGACGAGTGCACCATCGACTCCAGCAGATTCGTGGCGACATAGACCGGCCGGCCCATGGCCTTTACGCGCCCGATAATATCCTTCTGATGCGCCGGGATCCGTTCCATTGCCACCTGCCGTGACAGGTCCCCCCGATCGATCAGGATCGCGTCCGACAAGCGCGCGATCTCGTCAAGATATGCAATGCCGCCGCGCGATTCTATCTTTGAAATCAGTGTGGCCTCGGGACCAATCAACTCCCGCATCTCGCGCACATCCTCCGGCCGATTTGCAAACGAGAGCGCGTAGTGATCAACTCCCATCTCTCGCCCCATCCCAATGGCTTTGCGGTCCTTATCGGTGATGGCTGGCAACTCGATTTCTCGATGCACGTGGCAAGCCTTGTTGTTCCCGACCCGTCCCCCTTGGCGAATGCGCAGCACCGCGCGGTCGCCCTCAATCTCCATCACTTCCGCGACCACGGCATGAAAGTCGATGGTGATCAGATCGCCCGGCTCCAGCAATTCGATGGTCGCCAGCGGCGTAAAACTGAGCCTCTCCGTATTTCCCGATATCGGATGCCGGTGAACCTGGATCAGACTGTCTTTCTTCAGGTTGGCGGGCGCGGGCGTGAAGCTTCCCGTCCTGATCTGCGCTCCCTCACTGTCCAGACAAATCGGCACTTTCGAATGCGTCTGGAGAAACAAAATCGCCCCGCCCACCTCTTCCAGCGGCGTGTGCGAGAGGTTGATCCGAAACAGGCTCACTCCGAGAGCCTCCAGGCGCCGGATCACCTTGGGCTTAAGCGAGGACGGGCCGACCGTACAGATCACTTTGGTACGAACGCCAGGGATCATGTCCCCTCCCGTCGTCCCGGCCATCGTCACATCGAGTCGCACTGGCGACCGCTGCACACCACTTCTCATTTCGCTTCCGCTCCCACTTCCCATCGTTCGACAGACACAAACTCAGCCCCATCCTCAGACGGGAGTGAGTTCCAGCCGTGTCCCCTTCGCCAGTCGGCCCACGACTGTCTTGGACTGCAAAAACAGTTTGGCCCCGAAGTACGGCGGGTACAGCATGCGCATCAGTCTCAATTTCGGTTCCAGGCGCCGGCGGCGCTCCGTGGCCAGCGGATAATCGAATTCTTCCAGACCATCCCCAATCAAAGACTCCAGATGGGCAATCTCCGGTGGAGAAAGTTTGCTCTTCCACCGGTTCACCGGACTGAAGGGCTGCGCGCCCGATTCTTCTTTCCAGACTGTGTTCGGAGAAACCACGCGCCCAATCGCGTTCCGCTGAATACGGCCATAGTCGAGATCGTGATCCAGAAACTCTCCCAGCGTTCTCAACGTCTTCTCGGGATGGCCAACCAGTTCTTCGTAACGCACTTCAATGTAGTCGGCGGGAAACTTCTGCCCGTAGCGTCTGCCTCTCCGAACCGTCCATTGCCACAGCAGCGCCCAGGCAAACAAGGCTCGTTCCCGCGCCCACAACCGGGGAGGAACCCCATGCTGTTTGTTCATCGACACTGCAGCATCCCGCCCATCCCGCACCACGTGGACAAATAAAGCGTCGGGGATCTCCTGCTTGATGACGGGCATATACATGATGTTGTCGCAGTCATATACGGCCCACCGTTGGACGCCGGCGCGGCGGGCGAGTTCTCCCATGACAATTCGCAGAAAGTCGCCGCCACTTTTGCATTCTTGCAGAATCTCCGAACGAAGATCCTCAACTCCCAAGCCGGTTCGCCGAAAGGCCTTGCTGCGCAGCCACAGTTGCAGCATCTTCTCGCGATTCCTGCGAATCGACGGGTCGCCACACATCCGAAGCAGTCCCGTGTGCACGTAAGGAGAAGCGTGATACAGCGGAAAGCCACCGGCAGAGAGCAGGCTATCGTAAAGCAGGGCCGTCCCCGACCGGTGACAGCCAATGACAAACACCGGTGATTTTTTTCGTTCCGTCACTGCGACTGATACCTCGGATCCTTGCCAGGGTTCGACTTCGTTTTACACAAAACACTATCGATTTACTAGACATTAAATTATACCCCTTCCCCGCCGCCCGGCGATAGCAGCATCTCGGCCCAGCCCACACAAAGGTAACTAGTCTTCACTTCGGAAAGTGCCTCCCCAACTTCATGTAAAATTTGCAGTTCCAGGAAGAGCAACCCGTTGCACTTCAGAGCTTGGAGTTTCGGGGCATCCGCCGGCCAAGTGGCTTGTTCACGTTCCCTTAACCCCACTCCCGGAATGGTTCGGCACTTGCTATAGTAATATGTCTATTAATTTAGTCGACTTTTACAATGCAACTTTCCCGATCTGAGTCCGTCAAAACCGCCCGGAGTACGGCGCCCGTCTTCGTGATCGGCTGCAGTCGATCGGGCACCACTCTGCTCTACCACATGCTCTTGTCTTCCGGTAATTTTGCGGTTTACCGCATGGAGTCGCAGATCTTCACCCTGCTCGAACCGCGTTTTCGGCCGCTCCGCAAGCCGCAGAATAAGCGCCGGATGCTCGACGCCTGGTACGGCACTCGCCTCTATCAGCGCTCCGGCCTCCAACCCGCGGAGATCGAGCCCAGAATCATGGCCGAGTGCCAGAACGGCGGCGATTTTCTGCGCATCATCATGGAGCAGATGTGCCGTAAACAGGGCGTGGAACGATGGGCGGAGACCACACCCGAGCACCTGCTGTATATCCCCCGCATTAAAGAAACCATCCCCAACGCACTCATCATTCATGTGATTCGGGACGGTCGCGATGTCGCCCTGTCGTGGGAGAAACTTGGCCAAATCCGTCCCTTCCCGTGGGATCGAAAGCGGGCCGCGATGGCCGCCGCCATCTACTGGGAGTGGATTCTGAATCGGGGACGGCAGGCTGGCCGCGCGCTGGGCGCTGATTATGTCGAAGTCCACTACGAAGATCTGGTGCGCAAGCCCGCCGAGGTTCTCAAGAAGCTTGAGCCGTTCGTGGAGCACGATCTGGATCATGACCGCATCACCCGGGTGGGAATTGGTTCGGTGAGCAAACCGAATACCGCCTTCGAAGAAGGCCACCAAGTTCCGATCGGGCGCTGGAAAGCTGCCCTTTCTCAAGAAGAGCTCGCAACCCTGGAGAGCCTGGTGGGCCGGACCCTGACAGCGCTCGGGTACGAACTCACCACGGAGGCGGCGAAGCGCTCCGACCTGGAGAGAATGCGCGCCGCTTACCGGCTGTACTTCGAGAGCAAGCAATATCTGAAAACCAGGACACCCGCAGGAAAATGGCTGGTAAAGCGCGACCTCTCCTGGGTCTAGAGACGACTGCCGGTCTAACTTGCTGAAAACACGCTCGGAAACACTTAATGCTATGCATTAAACAACAGCCCTATGCTAATGAACAAAAAAGATCTTGACGCCTCTATCGTTTTCGCGCTAATGTTACAGCTGTGTTACATGTTTAGTATATCTATTCGTTAACTAGACATCAACCGGCCAGTCCTCAGCACTTGCATCCTCCCTCCCGCTGAGGTCAACCACGTTCTTACAGGAGCTTCATCCAAATGGGAAAGCTGATTCTGGTGCGCCACGGAAAGACTGTCCTCAACTCGCGGGATAGCGAAGAAAGGCTGCGCGGTTGGATGGACGTGCCTCTCGACGAGCAGGGGTTGCGCGAAGCTGAGGAGTTGGCTCAAAGGCTGGCTCAACATCCAGTGGATCATATCTATTCGTCCGATCTCTATCGCGCCCGGCAGACCGCCGAGGCGGCAGTGAGAGCCACTCTCGTGCCGGTCGTTCATACTCCCGATCTGCGCCCCTGGAACGTCGGCACTTTAGCAGGACAGCGAGTAAAAGACATTCTCCCCATTCTCCAGAGGCTTGAACTTGATCCCGCTTTGCCTGCGCCCGGAGGCGAGTCCTTCCTCCAGTTTTGCGAACGCTATTCTCGAAAACTCCAGGATCTGCTTGCCATCGCAGGCCGTTGCAAGGGATGCGTCGTGGCCGTGACCCACGTGCGCAATCTTCTAGCTGCTCCAACTCTTCTTCGCGGCGGCGACCGCCGCCACATACCGGTCCGGGGAGGCCCCGGGACTGGCTCCCTCGTTTGGGTGGAGAAACGGGGCGACGGTTGGAATCTTCGCGTGGACGATGCGCCTGGGGTGGTCAGTCCTGTGCCCGCTCCCATGGCTTATCCGCGAGTCTTTTCTGCTTCGGAGGAAGTCGCTTGAATCTGGAGGGTTCCAGACGCTCCCCCACGCTTCCCACCCTGGTGTGACTTCCGTAACCCTCGTTGTCACAAGGGCTTAAACCTTTGCCGCCACCCTGCGTGATAAACTTTTTCCAGGGTGCCAGCTTCAATCCCAGCCGATCGCAAGCACGCTCCTGTCTTCGTGATGGGCTGCCACCGCTCTGGAACAAATCTGCTCTACGACATGTTGCTGTCCTCTGGCGGATTTGCCATCTACCGCGGTTTTCTGCCCATTTATAAGATTCTGATTCCGCGCTTCGGCTCCATGAAGAGCCGCGCCAATCGGGAAAAAATCTTCAAAACCTGGCTCCATAGTAAAGGCTTCCGGCGCAGCGGACTCGATGCCGGGCAGTTGTCGGAATCTATCCTGAACGACTGCCGCAACGGCGGCGATTTCATCCGCGTCGTGATGGACGCAGTCGCCCACAGCCAGCAAGTGGAGCGCTGGGCAGTGTACGATCCTGACGATGTACTGCACGTCGAGCGCGTGAAGCGAGACATCCCCAACGCGATATTCGTTCACATCATCCGCGACGGGCGCGACATTGCTCTCTCACTCAAAAAAATGGGCGGCTTCACTCCCCTGCCCTGGGATCGCGGGCAAACGGACAGCCTGGTGGCGACCGCGCTCTATTGGAAATGGATGGTCCGCCGAGGCCGCGCCCATGGCCGCAAGTTCCCATCCGACTACATCGAGATCCACTACGAAGACCTCATCACCAGCCCGCTCGAGACCCTCGGCAAGCTGGGCAGCTTTATCGATCACGATCTGGATTACGACAAAATCCAGCGCGCCGGACTGGGCCGCCTGTCGGAGAGCAACTCTTCCTTTCGCGAAGAGGGCGCGAAAGAGAAAATCAACCCGCTCGGCCGCTGGAAGGAACGCCTGGCGCCCGCCGAGGTCGCGGCCATCGAAGCAACCGTGGGCGACTGTCTGCGGGAAAACGGCTACGAGTTATCGTTGCCTGCCGCCGAGCGTCCCCGAAGCTTGCGGCAATTGTGGATGCGCGGAATGTATCCCACGTTTCTCGGCGGTAAACTTTGGCTGAAGCTGCATACACCCGTCGGCCGTTTTGCCAATATGTCAGCCCTCGAACTCGAGGAGGAACCGGCGCAGATGGCGGCGTCAGCCCGGTCTTGAGCATCGTCATGAATCCGCCATCTTTGGAAAAGCCGATGCCAAACCCTCACGAACTCGTCGCCAGCGAGCCCGCCGGTCAAACCGCAAAACCGCGCAATGCGCTTTCGAAGGCTCCCGTGTTTGTGCTGGGCTGCGGACGTTCGGGCACTAAGTTCCTCTACCACACGCTGCTTTCCGCCGGAGGCTTTGCCGTCTACCACGCGGAGAGCAACGCCTTCAACCTGCTCGGCCTTCGTTTCGGCAACCTCGCCCACCGCGGTAACCGCCGACGCTTGCTCGACGAGTACTACACCAGCAAACTCTTTCACCGCACCGGCCTCGATCCTAAGGATATCGATGAGCGCGTCATGAGAGACTGTCACAACACCGGCGAATTCCTGCGCATCGTGATGGATGCCATCGCCCGCAAGCAGGGAGTCGATCGCTGGGCTGAAACGACGCCCCTGCACCTGCTGTTTCTGCCCCTGATCAAGAAGTTGATTCCGGATGCGGTCGTCATCCACATTATTCGCGACGGTCGCGACGTCACCGCCTCGCTGCATCGCATCGGCTGGATTCGTCCCCTGCCCTGGGACCGCGCTCGCGCCTTTCTCGTGCCCGCCATTTATTGGCGGTGGGTGGTGAGCAAGGGACGCCGCGATGGTCAGGCCCTGGGTCCGGATTACATGGAAGTTCATTACGAGGATCTGGTGCAGAATCCGCGCCAAACCCTGGCCCGGATCGGACAGTTCATCCACCACGACTTGGACTATGATCGCATTCAGCAGGTGGCGCTCGGGTCGGTGCACAATCCAAACTCTTCGTTTCGCGGCGACGGCAAAGAGACGGAGGCCAATACCATCGGCCGCTGGAAAAAAATGTTTACCGCGCCTCAGGTTCGCGATGTGGAATCGAGCCTCGGCACGCTGCTGGTTGATACCGGGTACGTGCTCGAAACGCCACCGTCGGAGCGCCGCTCCCCCTTCGCCGTCCATTTCATGAATTTTCTGTACCCCTTATATTTCGATCTCAAGATTTGGCTGAAATCGCATACTCCGCTCGCCCGCATCGCCGATAAACGACGTATGGGCATCGCCGAGTCCGATGCCAAGTCTCAGTGAAAGCAATGGAGGCACGGGCGTCTCGCCCGCCCTCTTTCGTGCCCGCCGGACCTTTCGTAACGGGCCCGACGGTTGGTTTCGAGTCATGTGGTTCGTATCAGAGCATCGCTTTAGCGATTGCCGCAAGCACCGGCTCGAGCCAAGCGCCTTTAGGCGCTGAGGCCCGAGTTCACCGAGAATCCCAGCGCATGAACGCCATCTCTCTAACCTGGCAACCCGAAGGCGCTTTTCACCATGTCGGCTTCGTCGTGGCTTCGATTTCGAAAACCGTGCAGGCCTTCGCCAGCATGCTGCAGGCGGACTGGGACGAGCAGATTTTTCATGATTCCAACCAAGGCGTTCGCGTCACTTTTCTAAAGAGCCGCCGCGCCGGCGATCCGCTCTGGGAACTGGTTGAACCGGCGGGCGAACAATCGCCGGTGCACTCTTTCGCCGCCAAAGGAGGCGGCCTGCACCACGTTTGCTATGTAGTGGACGATCTGGAACAGGTGCTCGCCGCAGCGCGTTCGCTGGGAGCCCTGGTCACCCGTCAACCCATGCCGGCCGTCGCTTTTGGCGGCCGCCGCATCGCATGGATCTACACAAAGAACCGTCTCTTGATCGAATATCTGGAACGCTGATTGAGTCTTTAGTTTGATGTTCGATTTTCAAGTCCGATTTTGATGTCCGGTTTTGATGACCGATTCGAACTCCAACCCGGCGCCCGACCGCAGTCCAGCGAACCTTCGTCCCGAAATCGACCGACTGATCGCCGAAGGCGCTTTGGTGCCGGCCGCAAGGCTTCTGGCCGAATTGTGGCGACGCGACCCCGCTTCCAGTACGGCAAGCTTCGTAACTTCGCGGGTCGACGGATTACGCAACAGAATCCCACTGTCAAAATTCAAGCTTGCCATCCTGCGCTCTTTCACCGTCGAGCCCATCGTGCCGCTGTTACGGGCGGAAGCCTTCGCCCACGGCATTGACCTCGACGTCCACGTTGGAGACTTCAATACCTACGTGCAGGACATACTCGACGACCAGAGCTCGCTTTATCGCTTTGCGCCGAATGCAGTCGTCATGGCAGTACGGACCGATCAGGCCGCTCCGGAACTGTGGCGCAACTTCGCCGACCTTTCACCGGAGGCGGCGCAACAAGCCGCCTCGCGCGCCCTCCAGAGCTACGAGCAGTCCATCGGCGCCTTTCGCAAACATAGCCAGGCCACGCTCATCGTGCATTCCCTGGAGCATCCGTCAATCCCCAGCCTCGGAATTCTCGACGACCAATCCGAAGCAGGCCAGTGTGGACTCATCGGCCACATCAATCGTGAACTGCGTCACATCGCCCAAGCGTTCCACGGAGTTTACACCCTCGACTACGATGCGCTGGTCGCCCGCCACGGCAGCGAACACTGGCACGACGAGCGCAAGTGGCTCACGGCCCGCCTTCCCATCGCCGCCGGTTATCTTCTCCAAATGGCGCGCGAGTGGATGCGTTTCATTGTGCCGCTCAGCGGCCGTATCGCCAAAGTTCTGGTGGTTGACCTCGACAACACGCTGTGGGGCGGCGTCATCGGCGAAGACGGCATGAACGGCATCAACATCGGCGCGGAACATCCCGGAGCGGCGTATCAGGCCCTGCAGCGTGCTTTGCTTGATCTGTCGCGCAAGGGAATCCTGCTCGCCGTTTGCAGCAAGAATAATCTCGAGGACGCCATGGAAGCGATCGAGAACCATCCCGGCATGTTGCTGCGCGCAAAACATTTCGCCGCCTGGCGCATCAATTGGACGGATAAATCCCAAAACCTCCGCGAGATTGCCGAGGAACTGAACGTCGGCATCGACGCACTCGCCTTCCTGGATGACAATCCTTTCGAGCGCGAGCAGGTTCGCACCGCGCTTCCCGAAGTTACCGTGATCGATCTGCCGAAAAATCCGCTGGACTATGCTTCCGCCGTAAGAAATCGCGCGGTGTTCGAGCGGCTCACTCTTTCGTCCGAAGACCAGCAGCGTACCGAAATGTATGCGGCCCAGAAACAGCGCGCCGGCGCCGAGCAGAACTTCCAATCGAAGGAAGATTTCTTTCGCTACCTCGAACAGGAAGCAGATCTCGAACCAGTATCCGGCCAGACGTTGGCGCGGGTCGCGCAACTGACGCAGAAGACCAACCAGTTCAACCTCACCACCCGTCGCTATACCGAACCCCAGATCGCGCAGATGGCCAAACAGCCGCATTGGCACATTTTCTCCATTCGCGTCCGCGATCGTTTCGGCGACCACGGACTGGTCGGAGTCGCGATCGCGCACGATGATGACGAAGCCGGGCAATGCGAAATCGATACCTTCCTGCTGAGTTGCCGCGTCATCGGAAGAACCGTGGAAACCGCGCTGCTTGCTCATCTCGCTCAAAGCGCTGCCCAGCGCGGATACAAGCGCCTGGTCGGCTGGTTCCTCCCCACCAAGAAAAATGCTCCGGCCCGCGATTTCTACGAACAGCATGGTTTTGAACGCAAGGAAACCAACGCCACCGGGACGCTCTGGGCTTTGGATCTTAAGAGTTCCACGCTGCGCTGTCCCGATTGGATTAAGCTGAAGGTGACCGAGGAACCAGCGTCACGCGAAACGACACCAGCAAAATAGGAGGACAAACTTTGACAGCCAGTACGTTTGAGCAGGTGCGCGATGTGGCCAGCGACATTTTCGGCGTTCCGGCGGACAAGATCACCGCGGACTCTTCGCCAGAAACCATTGAGAACTGGGATTCCATGCAACATCTGAATCTGGTGCTCGCCATTGAAGAGAAGTTTGGAGTGCAGCTTGATCCCGAAGATATCGAGCAGATGAAGAACATCGGCGCGGTCGCGGGCCTGGTGGATAAACTGCAATCGGCCGCTCGCTGACAATTTTTAAATCTGTCATGCTGAGCGCAGCTTTGGACCTGCCGTCTCGTGCTCTGGAAGCAAGCAAGTCGCGGGTTGCGCTCAGCATGAAAATCATTCCGGGGACTCCTGTTCTCTAGAACCCATGGCGATCGTCATACAGCCCTATCGTCCCGAGCACGAACCCGCTGTAGGGGACTTCAATCAGCGCCTCCGCGAGGCGGGCGCGGATGAAAACCTTGTCTTCTATCGTTACTCCGAGCCACGCTGGCTGCCGCGTTCGGCCGGTTCGCGTATCTATAACGAATACTTTATCGCGCTCGACACCGGGAATAACAGCGGGATCGTACGCGGCGGTTACGCCCTCAAGACTCAGGACTTCTCTTTCCCCGACGGACAAACTCGCTCCATCGCCTACTATCACCATCCTTTATCCGAGGGCATCGTAAACAAAACTCACGCTATGGTGGGCATGTTGCTCCTGCGCGACGCCATGCAGCGCGCGCCCCTTCTCTATTGTCTCGGCATGGGAGGATATGACAACCCCTTGCCGCAAATGCTCATTCGTCTGGGATGGACGCATTGCGCCGTACCATTCTTCTTTCGCGTCCTGAATCCTAATCGCTTTCTGCGAAATATGCAGACGCTGCGCTCGTCGCCTGCACGCCGAGCTCTTCTCGACCTCGCAGCCTATAGCGGTGCCGGATGGGTTGGCTCAAAACTGTTTCAAGCCTATCGTTCCCTCGGAGCACCTCGTCCGCCAGCCGCCGCAACCTGCCAAGTTGCCGATTTTGAAGCGGACCTCGAACCGGGAAACTCGCCGTCGCCCACCGCCGCCCGATCCAACTCCGAAAGCTTGCAGTCCCTCTGGGAACAGGCCCGCCAGACTTGCTCCTTTACTGCCGTCCGCGATGCGCCGAGCCTGCGCGTTCTGTATCCTCCAGCGCAGACGCATCTAACCCGCTTACTAATAAAGCGCAGTGGCGCAACGATCGGTTGGGCGGTAGTGGGCGAACGCCGCAAAGACGAAAAATACGGAAACATGCGCGTCGCCTCAGTGGTCGACTGCTTCGCGCTGCCAGGAGAATGGTTCACGGTTGTGCAGGCCGCAACCGAAACCCTCCGCCGCCAACGCTTCGATCTGATCCTTAGCAATCAGAGTCACCACTCTTGGGGCGAGGCGTTCACGGCCGCGGGCTATCTGCCCGGCCCGTCAAATTTTATTTTCGCCGCCTCCAGGAAACTCGCGGAATTACTGGCTCCTTTCGAAGCGGTGCGCCCCCGAATGCATCTCACTCGCGCCGACGGAGATGGCCTCCCGGCAAATTTCTAGACTGGCTACCAATCTTCAGCGTGCAATAGGGGGCGCCACGGACGTCGAGTCAGATCAACTAACCTGAAACCCTTGCACCCGGAACGGTGCAAGGGCAAGACATAACCTTAGAGGCTCTTACGCGTGGTAAACCTGCTCGTTCTGCCGCGCTTCATACCACAGCGCGAGTTCGACGCGGTTCCATAATCCCAGCTTGTCGTAGATCACTCGCAGATAGTTCTTTACCACGTGCTCGGTGGTCCCGATGGAATCGGCGATCTCCCGGTTCTTGCAACCTTCGGCTACGCGTTGAATGATGAGCTGCTCGCGTTCGCTTGGCCCGCGGGGGTTTGCTGTTTCTCCAACCATAATTGCCTCCGATAGAGTAAAGTCGCGAGTTTAACCCGCTTGATGCCGCCCTTGATTCCGAAGCGCAAAAACAGGCGGTTGAAATGCGCTTTCACCGTCCGCTCAGCAATGTTCAAATCGCGAGCGATTTCTGAGTTGTCACAGCCCTGCAGCAGCAGATTGATGATCTGACGCTCCCTAGGCCCCACTTCTTTGAACTTCTCTTCCATAAGCGTTACGCCTGACCGGCCCGCCCCAAAACCCTCAACTGGCGCGGAAACTCGGCCCCTGGGCGATCTGGACTCACGAACTTGTGTCTCATTTTGCATTCACGCGGCCAAAGCGGGCTTCGAGGTGTTAACTAAGTGTTAAAAGTGCAATTTGCGCGTTTTTCCCTTGAAAAATAGCGCTTACGATGGTCACTTCACGAAGGTTACTGGTATGGCCATTTAGCACTTTTGCTCAGCGTCTAAGGTTAATCACTTAGTACAAAGTTCCGATGTTCCTGCCTGCCAACGAGCATGATTTACACGGAAGTACATCCCGGCCGCACTCTCGGCCCTCCCCTATAATGGGCTGTGGACTTCAAGCTGGTAAGCAACTACAAACCCCAAGGCGACCAGGCGCGCGCCATCGAAGCCCTGACCCGCGGCGTCTTTGATCGCGAACAGCACCAGGTCCTGCTCGGCGTCACTGGGTCGGGCAAGACCTTCACCGCCGCCAAAGTCATCGAGGCCGCCAACCGCCCCGCCCTCGTCATGGCCCACAACAAAACCCTCGCCGCCCAGCTCTACCACGAGTTCAAGAGCTTTTTCCCCAACAATGCGGTCGAATACTTCGTCTCCTATTACGACTACTACCAGCCCGAGGCCTACGTGCCGGCCGCCGATCTTTATATCGAAAAGGAATCAACCATCAATGACGAACTCGACAAGCTGCGACTGTCGGCGACTCGGTCTTTATTCGAACGGCGCGACTGCCTCATCGTCGCCTCCGTCAGTTGCATCTACGGCCTGGGTTCTCCCGAAGCCTACTACGGCATGATGCTGTTCCTGGAAAAGGGCCAGAAGATCAAGCGCCAGGACATTACCCGCAAGCTGGTCGACATCCTCTACGAGCGGACGGAAGGCGATTTCCGGCGCGGGACATTTCGCGTACGCGGCGATGTCATCGAGATCTATCCCACCTATGACGACAATGCCTATCGGGTGGAAATGTTTGGCGACGAGATTGAATCGCTGGCGCAGATCGATCCTCTGTTCGGGACGGTCAAACAGCGCTACATGCGGCTGCCGATTTATCCCAAGACCCACTACGTGATGAAAGAAGAAACCCGCGCTTCCGCAGTCGCGTCCATCAAGGCCGAGTTAGCCTGGTGGGAAGCGGAACTGGAAAAACAGGGACGGCTGGTGGAGTCCCAGCGCATCCATCAGCGTGTGATGTACGACCTCGAAATGATCAAGGCCATGGGCTACTGCCACGGCATCGAAAATTACTCGCGGCATTTCACCGGCCGTCTTCCCGGAGAGCCGCCACCCACCTTGCTCGATTATTTTCCCCGCGACTTTCTGATGTTCATCGACGAGTCCCATCAGACCGTGCCGCAACTTCATGGCATGTATCATGGCGACCGTTCGCGCAAGCAGACGCTGGTGGAATACGGATTTCGCATGCCTTCGGCGCTTGACAACCGGCCCCTTACCTTCGAGGAGTTCGAGCATCGAACCAACCAACTCGTTTATGTTTCAGCCACGCCCGGCCCCTACGAACTGACGAAATCGGCCGGCGTGGTGGTGGAGCAGATTATTCGTCCCACGGGCTTGATTGACCCGCCGGTCGAGATACGGCCAGTGAAGGGGCAGATCGACGACCTGCTGCATATGATCCGCGACCGCGTGGCCCGCAACGAGCGGGTACTGGTGACGACGCTCACCAAGCGCATGTCGGAGGATCTGGCCGAGTATTACAGCGAAGTGGGCGTGAAGTGCCGTTACATGCATTCAGAAATCGAGACGCTGGAGCGGATCAAAATCTTGCGCGACTTGCGCAAAGGCGAGTTCGACGTATTGATTGGCATCAATCTTTTGCGCGAAGGACTCGATCTGCCGGAAGTATCGCTGGTGGCGATTCTCGACGCCGACAAAGAGGGCTTCCTGCGCTCCGCCGGTTCCCTGATCCAGACCATTGGCCGCTGCGCTCGCAATCTAAACGGACGCGCGATTCTCTATGCGGATCGCATGACCGATTCCATGAAAAAGGCGCTCGACGAGACCAACCGCAGGCGCGCTATCCAGCAGGCTTATAACGAAGAGAACGGAATCACCCCGGAATCGATTATTCGCCCTCTCGATATGACCTTGGTGGCCATCGTCGGCGCCGACTATACCGACCTCACCGGCCCAGAAGCCGAGGGCATCCCCGAGTTAAAGTCACAGGAGGAGTTGGACGCCTACATTGGGAAACTGGAAAGCGATATGCGGGAAGCGGCCAAGCGCTTCGAATTTGAGAAGGCGGCGAAGCTTCGCGACACCATCAAAGAACTTCGCACCAAGGAATTCCTGTTCGCGTAAGCGATAGTCTCGCCGGGGAAAAAAGGGCCCTGCTCAATGATCCGGCTTGGAGCACAACTGCTTGATTCCGCCGAGAATGCGGGCCATGGGAATCGGGTTGCATCACTGCTCCCGAAAACGTAACCCCCAGTCTCCCTTGACCCGGGGCAATGGTCGCGGCATTTGCCTCGGCGGCAGAGTTGTTGGCGGCAGGGGTACTGGTTACCGAGGTTCGTTGCCGGGGCAAGGCGGACGAACCTATAATCTCGTAACCACCCACTCGACCCGAGGAGTGCATGTCAGAGGCAGCGAGCACATCCCCAATTCGCCTGTCGCAAGAGCTGACCATCTTTCACGATGTCGCCAAGGCGCTGACGTCCTCACTCAATCTTGATTCCATCCTCCAGACCATCATGGAAAAAATGGCGGAGTATTTCCGCCCCGATACCTGGTCCCTGCTGATGGTCGATGAGGAGAAAGACGAGCTCTATTTTGCCATCGCCGTCGGGGCTGCGGCCGAGGTCCTTTCCAAGGCCCGCTTAAAGGTAGGAGAAGGGATTGCAGGATGGGTGGCCAAGCACGGCCAGGTCCTGATCGTACCCGACGTACAAAGCGATCCCCGCTTTTCGTCGCGACTGGATGAAATAACGCGGGTGCAAACCCGGTCGGTCATCTGTGTGCCGTTGCGCTCCAAACACCGCGTCCTGGGAGTGATCCAACTCGTCAATGCCAACGTGGGCTTGACCGAACAGGAGATGTTCTTCCTGCAGGCCTTGTGCGATTACGCCGCCATTTCGATCGAGAACGCTCGCTCCGTCGAGAAGATCCAGGAACTGACCATCACCGACGATTGCACCGGTCTTTTCAATGCCCGCCATCTGCACAAGACGCTCGAGACCGAGGTCTACAGGTCCGCGCGTTTCGGCTATCAGTTCAGCGTGATTTTCATCGACCTCGACCACTTCAAGCAGGTCAACGATACCCACGGGCATCTAGTCGGAAGCCGGCTCCTGTCCGAGGTCGGATACCTGGTAAAAGCGCAGTTGCGCTTGATCGATTTCGCCTTCCGCTATGGTGGAGACGAGTTCGTGGTCCTGCTCCCCCAGACCAGCAAAGATCAGGCTGTGGTGGTGGCCAAGCGTCTGCAGGATTCCCTGCGCGCCGGAATCTTCTGCACGGAGCAGGGTTTGAATCTGAACGTACGCGCCAGCATGGGTCTGGCAACCTTTCCGCACGACGCCCAAACCCCGCATGACATCATCCGCCAGGCGGACGAAATGATGTACGTGGTCAAGAACACCACCCGCGACAATATTGGCATCGCTTCGCAGGGCCTGATGGAGCCGTAGCACCGTGCCCAGCCGCGACTATCCGCCGCAACAGCAAACTCAGTTCGCATGACTGCTTTTGTCCTGCGGCGAGCCCTTTCCTGTAGGAAAATAAAATCATGACCTCCGTGCGCATGGACAAGTGGCTTTGGGCGTCGCGATTTTTCAAGACGCGATCGCTGGCGGCGCGCGCGTGTGACCTGGGCAGGGTTCAGTCCAACGGGCAACCAGCCAAGCCAGCGCGCGAAGTCAAGGTTGGAGACATGTTGCGCGTCACTAACGACGGCGGCGACTTTCAGGTAGAAGTGCTATCGCTCAGCGAACTGCGCGGTCCGGCTTCCGTGGCCCAGACGCTTTATCGCGAAACCGAGGCGAGCCGCGAATTGCGCCAGAAAGTAGCAGCCGAACGCAAAGCCATGAAGCAGTTTGAAGAGTTACCCGCAGGCAGGCCATCAAAACGAGACCGCCGAAGAATCATCTCGTTTCGGGGACGAGACTAAATCGAGTGTAAACGGCCATCCGGTCGTCCCTCCGCTACTTCTGTTCTCGCTTCTTCAGTTCTTCCGGCTGGTCAATTTTCGGCTGCGCTTCGGGAGGATCCGGTTTCCACGTAAACGGGTTCGCCGGGGCCGAAGGATTGACCCCGAAATCCCAAACGTAGAGGTTGATTCCTTCCTTGCCCAGCAACTCCGCTACCGCATACTCTCCACCGGCCAGAGGGTCGGTAGGGGTGAGCTTGACCCAGCCTCCGGTCATGGCGGTCGCTGTGGTGGCGACAAATCGTTCGTCGGTTTTCATCTTTCCGGTAACCGCGATTTTAAGGGAGCCAGCGACCCGTTTCCCGTTCTTGACCTCAATGCGAATCAGCTTGAAGCGCTCCGTGGGCGCCAGCGGCGGAGGGTCGCCAGGAGGGCTTGCCGGCACTCCCTCATTCGAGTCGACGTTGATGTAAAGCGAAGGCACGCTGGTGTGCGACTGAATTTTGGCATGTGCCGCAGGCAGTTCAATCGTCTGCTTGGCACCCGCCAGCGGATTGATCGCCGCCCGCAGGATGTTGGACTTTGTATTCTTGTCCAAGTCGCCGCCCGATTGCTGCAATTCGGCTAGCTGCGGCTGATTCTCGTATGTATCCAGCAGGAAGATGCCGCCTTCATCCGGCAGCCGCAGACCGGGCGCTACCTGCGGAGAACGGGCTTGCTCGGCCTTGCGTTCAGCGTCGATTTCCTTGTCGAGTTCGACCGCTTCCGTCGCCAGTTTGCTCTGCTGCCGTCCTTGCTCAAACTTATCGGTCGCGTCCCAGTCGATCAGCGAATTGGGAACTTCCTCCCACTCCCCGCGTTCCGCGCTGAAGTATCGTACCCGGTCTCCCTGCACCTCATATTTCGTGACCGACTGGTAGGTACCGTCCTTGAGGATCAGACGGCGGGCCTGGGCCTGAGCGGGAGTCTGCGAATGCGCACAGACTAGCATCACCAGAGTTGCTGCGGCTAGTACGGCCGCCCTGCCGAAAAATTTCATTCCGCGGAACATTATCGACCTTTTCCAGTCCCTGCAAAAGGTTGGATGCGCGCAGACACCCCTGCAGTTTTGTAATCGGGGTACTTGGCAATCTTGAAAAAAAACCGGGCATCCGATGCCCCCCATTCCAAAACTACCACCCTGCAAAATCCCCTAGCCCGTGTTGTGCAAGCCGGCGGCGATCCCGTTCATGGTCGCGCCAATGGCGTAATCAAGAGACAGATCCGGCGATCGGTCCGCCGCTCCCGCCCGTTTGCGGCGCAACAGGTCGACTTGGATCAGGCTGAGCGGATCCACGTAGGGGTTCCGCAGCCGCACCGATCGAAACAGTACGGCATTATTTTCCAGCAACTCCTGCTGTCCGGTGACGCCGAGAATGAGCCGTCGGGTGCGCTCGAATTCCTCCAACAGCATCTCGAAGACGCGGTCCCGCAGAGCAGCGTCGGTGACCAGACCCGCGTAAAGACGGGCGATGGCAAAGTCAGCCTTGGCCATGGCGATTTCAACGCTGCGGATCAGGCTGCCAAAGAGCGGGAAGCCCAGCACCATTTCGCGCAGAAGTTGGGCGTGCTCTTCGCCGCCCGCCGCGAACCGGTCAAGGGCGTAGCCCACTCCAAACCATGCCGGAACTGCGTGCCGGCTCTGCATCCAGCCAAAAACCCAGGGAATGGCGCGCAGATCATTGAGGTCAACGCCGAGTTTGCGCTCGCCTCCGCGCCGCGCCGGGCGTGATCCGATACGGGCGTGCTCCAGTTCGTTGACCGGCGTGGCCTGCTCGAAGTATTCGAGCACCTCGGAATTTTCCGCAATGTGCCGGCGATAGAAAGTGAAGGCATCCGCCGACATGGTTTCCATGGCGTCGGCCCAGCGCTGCTTGGTTTCAGGCGCAGCTTGCGTCGGCATGGTGACCGCTTCGAGGCAAGCCGCGATCATGATTTCCAGATTCCACTCGGCAAGCACGGGGTCGGCGTATTTCCAGCTTAGAACTTCACCTTGCTCGGTGATGCGAATCTCACCCGAAAAATCTCCAGCAGGCTGCGCGAGAATGGCGGCGTGGGTGGGGCCACCACCGCGACCGACGGTGCCTCCGCGACCGTGAAAGAGGCGCAACTGCACTCGGCATTCCCGCGCCACCTCGTGTAGATTGTGTTGCGCCTTATGTAATTCCCACGTGCTCGTCAGCATGCCTCCATCTTTATTCGAATCGGAGTAGCCCAGCATGATTTCGTGGGTCCGCCCCCAGGAATCAAGCAACGCCTGGAGCTCCGGCGCTGTCCAGAATCGGCGCATAATGGCCGGCGAAGCTCGCAGGGCATCGATCGATTCAAACAAGGGAATAGGCATCAGGCCGGGGTCCCCCTTGCTGCCGGCAACCGTGACTCCGCCAAGGGCGGCGAGTCGGATTACGGCAAAGATGTCGCGTTCCGACTGGGTATTGCTGATGATGAAGTTGCGAATCGATTTCGGGGAGTGCGTCTTTTTTAGTTCGGCAATGGTGCGGAACGTCTCCAGCAGTTCGACCGACGGAGGAGAGAGTTCCGGCGGAAACCGGCCGCATGTGTCCGGCGGACTGACCGCATCTGCCAGTTCAGCCAGCGCGGCCGATTGCACGCTGGCGTTCTGGCGAATGTCCAGCGCGTGCAGATGGAATCCAAAAGTTCGAACCTTGCGCAACAGGGGCTCGACCAGTTCCGCCAATCGCTGACCGTGATTTGCCGAAAGGCTGTCGTGCATGATGACGAGGTCGTCCTCAAATTCCTGCGACGACTTGTAGGCGTTTGTGGCTTCCGAGGAATGGCGGCTCAGGCGCAAGCGGGCGAGCAGATACTCGAGCAAATGACGGTAGAGTTCGGCACCCGTGATCTGCTTCCAGCGGGAATGTTCTTCGCCCAGCTTCTGTTCGTACTCGCGAGCGCGCTGACCGAGGGCTTCCGACACTGGAATGCGGCGCGTGGACATGCTCAAGTGCCCAATCAGACGAACGGTTTCGGCGATGTAGTGGTCGATGATTACGTGGCGCGCCATCCCCAGCGCCTCGCGCGTGGAACCGGAGGTGACAAAAGGATTGCCGTCGCGATCGCCGCCGATCCATGATCCAAAAGACAAAGGATCAAAAGATGACGGGTTGGAGGCCAGCATTTCGATAATATCGGTGTCGGCGCCGTACACGTCGCGCAGAGATTCTTCTAGTTCGGCGAAGAGGCGCGGTAGCGTGTCGAATAGAACCATGGGAAAGTAATCGAGCCCCATGTGAATCTCATCGCGCACCGTTTGTTTGTTGAGCCGGACTTCGTCGGTCTGCCACAGCGCCGTGATCTCGGCGAGAATCAGCGATTCATATTCGCGAGCGTCCGAAGCGGAGAGCGGCAACTGGTCGAGCCGCTCCAGATAAGCGGCAATGCGCCGGCGTTTCAATCGGATCGTGTGGCGCGTGATTTCCGTTGGGTGCGCGGTAAAGACCGGCGTTACTTTAACCCGGTGCAGCCCTTCCAGCATGACGGCGCCAGAGATTCCCGCCGACTTCATGCGGACCAGCGTGCCCCGAAAGGATCCATCCGCACTTTTGGCAGCGGTCTTGCCAATCCAACCGCCAGTTAACATTCTGGCAGCCCGGCGGCGGCGTTTGCGATGGTTCGTCTCGGCAAGATTGGTGAGCTCGAAATAAATGGCGAAAGCTTTCGTCACCCGATAAGCGTCTTCCACCGAGAGCGCGCTGACGATGTCGCGGGCGCGCGTCATCAGGTTGTGGTCGAGTTCGGATACGCCCAACCAGGGCTGCTCGCGGTGTTGAATGAGCAGCCGCCGCAATTGCTCGACGACATCGAAAAACGCTTCGCCCTCCTGTTCCACTAGCACTCGTCCCAGCAGGATGCCCAGCGAGCGTACATCGCGGCGCAACGGAAGTTCTTTCGCGGGATCCGCGCTGTCGGCCGTCAACTCGGCCAGTCGGTCGGCTTGAACGCCGTCGCTCCACAAGGGATAGTCGAGCATGGGATATTCTAACGAAAGTAAAACTCGGATGCCCGGAATGATCTCCGGTGGTGTCTAATTATGACGGAGGGTTGGTCATGCGTTCATGGCAAACTCTGGCGCTGCGAATCGTGGTCGCGGTGGTGGCAACATCCTCTCTGTCAGGCTGTCAACCAGCCCCGGCCAACCAAGCTCCGGGCAGCTCCCTGCCCCGTCAATTGCTCTATATCGTGGATTCCGACCGTGGCAGCTCTGATTCCCACGAGCGGTTGTTTGCGGTGGATCCCGAGCGCAAGGCAATCGTCAGAACCTACGCCACCGGCAGCCATCCAGATATCGCCCTTTCCCCTGACGGGACGCGCCTCTACGTGGCCAGTGAATCGCGAGTGCCAGAGGGTCCAGAAGGAGCCGGGGCCGGAAGGCTGGACGTCGTCGATACCGAGACGGGCGCGACTCTTGCTTCTGTCGCCAACCCTCACCGCTGGGTTGCGATGGGGCCCTTGTATGGTTCCGAGATGGCGCTTTCCGCCGATGGCCATTGGTTATACGTTCACAAGACGATGCCAGGACCGGAGAACACCGTGTCCGATTTTGTCGCGATATTCGATACCGCCGCGAACAAGTTCCTGCCCGATACGATCTCGCTGCCGCAGTGTGGCGCGTCGTTCTTAGTACCTTGGCCGACCGGGCGGGCGCTCTCAGTCGCCTGCTTTGTTACCGGAGACTTGCGGACCATGCAGTTCAGCGATCAAGGCGTCCCCGCGACGCAATTGCCGACGATTATAGCCATTCCTCACGATTGGGGACGCACGCGGTTGGGAACCGTGTTTGTGTCCGGCGAAAATGAAGTGACCGTCTTGATGACGGACGGGAAGTACAGAAGGGTCAACGTCCAAACCGGGACTACTGTGCAGGAAGGCGAGATTAACTTTTCTCCACCACTCACTCCCCCTGGTTGGTACCCGCGGATTCCGGGCGCCGAGCACGTACCTTCGTTGGGGCGCAGGGTTATCGGCTCTCGCGTACTGGAATCCCAAGGAAGGCTCTACGTTCCACTTCATAGATCTGATCTATATCTGCGTGCGGCCGACGCCATCGCCGTTCTCGACGCCAAGTCGCTTCAGCAGGAGGGCTTCTTTGAACTCAAGAGCCTTTTCTTGCATCCCTCCTGGAATCTTTTCTCAGACGCTGCTGTGGGGAATGGCGGCAAGCGGCTTTACCTGTTGGCACTGGAGCGCAAGGGAGGAACAGTCCGGGTGCTGAGTCTGCCTGATGGCAAGGAAATCGGCACCATCCAAGGGCTTGGAACAACGCTGTCCATTGTGGTTCCTTCGCCCTAGCACATGGGTCGGACCCACGCCTGAGAGCTGCCCTTTTTTCACATTCCCTTCCCGAAAAATCTCTGCCATAATTGCTCGTGCACCCCAGCCCGCACAATTTTCCAAACAAAATTAAAGCGAGGAAGCGATGTCGGCTAAGTACATTTTTGTAACCGGCGGTGTGGTGTCTTCATTGGGCAAAGGACTGGCGGCGGCCTCCATCGGATGCCTGCTCGAAAGCCGTGGCCTCAAGGTAAACCTGATGAAGTTCGACCCCTATCTGAACGTCGACCCGGGCACCATGTCGCCGTTTCAGCATGGCGAAGTTTTCGTGACCGACGACGGCGCCGAAACCGACCTCGACCTCGGCCACTACGAGCGCTTCACCCACGCCAGACTTTCTCGCGACAACAACTGGACCACTGGACGCCTCTACGAGCAGATTATCGCGAAAGAAAGGCGCGGTGATTACCTGGGCAAGACTGTCCAGGTGATTCCGCACGTCACGAACGAAATCAAGGCGGCCGCCAAGAAAGTGGCGCAGGACGTGGATGTGGCCCTGATCGAAATTGGCGGTACGGTGGGCGACATCGAGTCTTTGCCTTTTATCGAGGCCATCCGCCAGATGCGTCAGGAACTGGGACGCGATAACACCCTGTTCGTCCACGTGACTCTGGTGCCGTTTATCGCCGCCGCCCAGGAATTGAAGACCAAGCCTACTCAGCACTCCGTCAAAGAGTTGCTCAGCGCCGGAATTCAGCCGGACATCCTGCTCTGCCGCACCGACCGCTTCCTCCCGAAAGAGATCAAGTCAAAGATCGCCTTGTTCTGCAACGTCGAAGAAGAAGCCGTGATCACCGCCAAGGACGTCGCCTCGATTTACGAAGTCCCAGTGGTTTTCGCCCATGAGGAAGTCGACACTCTGGTGCTGCGCCGCCTGAAACTCGAAGCCAAAGACCGCGATCTTTCAAAATGGAACGACCTCGTACACCGTGTCTACAACCCGAAAGACGTTGTAAGGATTGGTATTGTCGGAAAGTATGTGGAGTATGAAGACAGCTACAAGTCGCTGAAGGAAGCGCTGGTGCACGGCGCACTGTCGCACAACTTGAAGTTGGAATTGAACTGGATCGAAGCCGAGGGACTGGAGAGCGCCGACAAAGCCGATACCAGCTATGAAGCGCAACTCGAAGAATATGACGGACTGCTCGTACCCGGCGGATTCGGCAAGCGCGGCATCGAAGGCATGTTGCGCGCCATCCAGTACGCACGCGAAAAACATGTGCCGTACTTCGGAATCTGTCTGGGAATGCAGACGGCCTGCATTGAGTATGCGCGCAATGTTTGCGGCTTGGCGGATGCCAACTCCAGTGAATTCGATCCCGCAACCCCCCATCGCGTCATCTACAAACTGCGCGAGTTGCGGGGTGTAGAAGAACTGGGAGGCACCATGCGTCTCGGAGCCTGGCCCTGCAAGATCGAGACGGGAACCCTGGCCCACCAGGTTTACGGCCAGACTGAGATCAGCGAGCGGCACCGCCATCGTTACGAATTCAACCGCGAGTATGAAGAACCGATGGTTGCGGCGGGACTCCGGATTTCCGGTTCAACTCCTGATGGCACCTATGTCGAGATGGTCGAGATCCCCGGTCATCCTTTCTTTATCGGATGCCAGTTCCATCCCGAGTTCAAATCGAAACCGCTGGAGCCGCATCCCCTGTTCAAGGCATTTACCGGCGCGGCTTATGCACACGGACAGAAAAAGAAGGTGCAGAAAGACGAAGCCGAGGTGGAACTGTTTCTGCGGCCCGAAAAAGTCGGACGGAGATAGAGATAGAATCGGCAACCGGGAATTGGTAGTTTAAAACCCGAAGATTTTGGCACCACCGGTTGGGTTGAGATTACCAGCTTACAAAATTGCTCAATTACAATTCCTTTGACTTTGTCCTTCCAAATCGATAACGTCCGAGTCGGCGCCGGCGATCTCTTCCTCATTGCCGGTCCCTGCGTGATTGAGAGCGAAGAACACGCCCTGCGCATGGCCGAGATCATCAAGGGCGTGGTGCGCTCCCTGAATTTTCCCTTCATTTTCAAAGCGTCCTACGATAAGGCGAACCGCACCTCCATCCGCAGCTATCGTGGGCCGGGAATGAAAGAGGGCTTGCGAATTCTGCGGAAAGTCAAAGATGAAGTGCACATTCCCGTACTCACCGACGTGCATCAGGCCGCCGACGTCGCTGCCGTCGCGGAGGTCGTGGATGTGCTTCAGATCCCGGCTTTTCTCTGCCGCCAGACCGATCTGATTGTGGCGGCGGCTCTAACCGGCCGTCCCGTGAACATAAAGAAAGGGCAGTTTGTTTCCCCCTGGGATATGAAGCACGCCGTTGCCAAATGCCGCGATGCCGGCAATAGCCAGGTGTTCGTCACCGAGCGCGGATCGAGCTTCGGCTACAACAATCTGGTGGTGGATATGCGCTCGCTCGCCATCATGCGCAAGTTCGCGCCGGTGGTCTTTGACGCCACTCATTCAGTGCAGTTGCCTTCAGCTTCCCACGGCGATGAAGATCACGCCGCGGTCAGCGGAGGCCAACCGGAGTTCATCCCCGTGTTGTCGCGCGCGGCTGTCGCGGCGGGCGTCGACGGCATCTTCCTCGAAGTCCACGACAATCCGACAGAAGCCAAAAGCGACGGCGCGAACGCGCTCGATACCCGCAACCTGCGCGGGTTGCTCAAAGAACTGCAGGCGGTGAAGAAGGCAATCGACACGGCGCATTCCACCCCGTAGCACCATCGCCAGTTTCGCGGGACCCTGAATCTGCTACCATTCCGTCGTCATCTCACTCTCATCTATGCACTGGTGGGCATCGATTGCCGGTATTGGTCTTATTTTCGCCATCCTCATGGATGCGTTCGAAACCGTCGTACTGCCGCGGCGCATCAAGCGCCACTTTCGTATCGCGTCCTGGTTCTACAAAAATACCTGGGGGTTCTGGACCCGGGTCGGCGGCCATATCAAATCCGTGAACCGGCGTGAAGGCTTTCTCGCGTACTATGGGCCGCTCTCCCTGATCGTCCTCCTTGGTTTTTGGGCGATTGGCCTGATTTTCGGATTTGCCTGCGTGCAGTATGGCCTCGGCGAACATATGACACTGGCCAACGAAGCCATAACCTTCGGCAAAGTGCTCTATCTTAGCGGCGAAACTTTCTTCACCCTCGGCTACGGAGACATTACTCCCAACAACGCCGCTGCTCGCGCCCTCTCCGTGATGGAAGCGGGTATGGGCTTTGCGTTCCTCGGTGTCGTGGTCGGATATCTGCCGGTTATTTATGGATTATTTGCTACTCGCGAGGTCGAGATTTCGCTCCTCGATGCGCGGGCCGGATCCCCGCCCAGCGCTGCCGAGTTTCTCGGCCGCTTGGGCTGCTGTCCAGATCAGACTGTGCTCGATGACATTTTTCGCGACTGGGAGCGCTGGTGCGCTGAACTTCTCGCCAGTCACATATCCTATCCCGTGCTGCTGTTCTTCCGCTCCCAGCACAGCAATCAATCCTGGTTGAGCGCGCTCACCGTCATGCTCGATGTTACATCCCTGGTCATGACTGGAGTCGAAGGCATCCACCAGGATCAAGCCAAGCTCACCTTCGCCATGGCGCGGCACGCCGCCGTCGATCTCGCTCAGGTGGTGAGTTCAACGTACAGTCCGCATGACCCCGACCGGCTCTCGCCCGCGGATCGCCACCGCCTGCGCACCGAACTGGCATGGCGCGGCGTAACTCTAAGCTTAGTTCCGCAAGACAGAGAGAAAGATAAGCCGGACGCGCCCGATCGCTTGACCGACCTTCGCGATGTCTACGAGCCTTATTTGCACGCCCTCAGCCGCCGCCTCCTCATGACTCTACCCCCGTGGATTCACAACAATCGCTTGAAGGATAACTGGCAGGGCGGCCCCTGGGATCGCGCCATCCAGGCCCGCGCGCTGGAACATCCCAGCCATCCGGTGGACGATCACTTCTGATCCGCCGATCTCGCGCAAACCCTCAGCGTTCCAGGATTTCCCTGTACGCGTTCAAAGCCACTTTCTTGGGATGACTTGGCAGCAGCATATCGGCGCTATGCGATGTGTTCCCGCCGATTCTAACTTGACCCAGCCGAACCATGCCGTTGCCGAAATCCGCAAATATCGGAACCAGCATCGCAAAATGCTCGTCAACGTCGCTCTGCGTGATCGTGAAATGCAGTTTCGCCTTACCGCCTTCCGCCGCAGCGACTTCGTAGTCAAGATGGTATCGCGGCACCTGCGTACCATAGACCCATTCTCGAAAAAACCAGTCCAGGCGGCCGTTTCCCTCAAAGTCCATGAGCTTGGTCATGTGTTTTTCGGCAATGGCTTTGAACGACTCCGTGGTCGCCGGCTTTTCCCGGTGGCTGTCGACAAAATCATGCATCATCGCAATGAATGCCTTGTCCTGCTCGTCCGCGCTATACATCATCGAACGCAACATTTGCAGCACATATGCGCCTTTAGGATAGGTCACGTTCTGGTAGGCGTTTTCCGTGCGCGGAGAAATCAGGCGCAGCCCCATCCATAACGGACCCGCATCGTTAGGAGCCACGCCAAAAGCGTTGGTCTCCAGAATACGCTCCCGCAATCTCTGCCAGAATTCGATGTAATCCTTCCGCCAGTCTTTTCCCACAGCCTGCTGCAGAAACAGCCCAGCCGAGAATTCCGCAAATCCCTCCGAAAGCCACTGATCGTGATAGGAAGCCCAGCCCACCGTGTGGCCCCACCATTGATGCGCGACTTCGTGCGGCGTAACCTCCTGCACGAAACCCGTAAATTTGTTGTCGATTCGCCCAAACAACATCCACCTCTGCGTCGAGTCCATATACGCGGAGATGGGAAGGTAAACCAGATTCGGCCATGACTGCCCAAAGTTGAAGTCAGGCTGTTCGGTGATGTAGATGTCTGGGTAAGCGCTCTTGCCAAAGTAAAAAGTGCACAACTGCATCTGCGCTCGGGTCTGATCGAGCGCATATTTCGTCATGGCTCCGGGCGCCATCGATTGCAGGAAAGCTCCCTTTCCAGCAGCGTGTAGCGCATAAGGTAACTCCGTCAAGTAATATCCGGATATCCTGTAGCCCGTAATGTCATCAGTTGTCTCGACCTTCTTATAGTCGCCATAGTTGAATCCCGCGACCGCAACCGGAATTGGAGTTATCCAGTGACTAACTGCGAAATCTCCTTCCGTCGATTCTGCCTGCAACTGTCCCACGCTGACGACCCGGTATTGATGTGGCACCTTGTACGTCAAATCATAATAAACTCGCTCCCCAAACCCGTTGAGGTTCGGATACCAGGAGCTTCGTGCACTAACATAAAAACTTCCTTCTCCCGCCTCCTCGAGAACCTTGTCCCCTGTGTACTCGACCGTAATGGAGCGTTCTTTCCCAGCCTCGGGCGCTTGCGGCAGAATTGCGTAAAATGAACCATCCTCCTTGCGGCTCTCCTGAATCCAATAAAGCGCCTGACCTTGTTCGTCGGCAACTCGCGTCACCCGGAGACTCGGCAGCAATCCAAACTTAAGCACCCTCTCCCCCGCAACCAGCGGCTCGAAGGTGATGGTCGCGCTGCTGAACAGATGCTTGTTTTTAGAAATGACGGTTTCGATCTTATAGCGCCGTGTGGCAAATAAACGGCGGTCCTCGCGGGAACTGGCGCTGCGATTCTGGTATTCGGACTTCAAGTGCGCCAGATACCAGATGCCGTCTTCCATGCCTTCAGGATCGTAGTTAATAAGTGCCACTTCTTCCGGAGAATCGAGTTGCGGCACCGCCCCCACCCTCGCCCTCACGAAAAAACGAAAGTCCTTGTGCTTGGTTCCACGCAGGTAGGCATTGAAGAACTCCGGATGCGCGGGATTGTAGAGCGCGGCTAGCAGGTCGGCATCCACGTTGTCCATGGTTTCGCCCTGCAAGATCGATTGGGTAAAACCCAGAGGGCGTTCCCGGTTCTGCCGCATTCTTTTCTGCCAGTGCTCGAAGTCGGACGACGCTTCGGCCGGAGTTCCCGTTCGTTCCCCCAGCCCGGCAAGGAACTTCGGCCATGCATCCCGGGTGAATCGGAAAACCACCTCGGTGAAATCTTCGTTGACCTCGGCTGCCCCGGCTCGCCGAGCGAGTTCGCGGGCGTCGAGCGCAGCAATCGCTTTCAGATGGAAATGTCCCACTCCGACAAAGATGGCGCCAGTTACCACTCCCTCCACCGGTTTCAATACCGTCAGCATTCCCTTTTCAAATTGGAAATTAGCCGCGTCCCAAGACAAGCTGAAATTTTCGACACGAAATGTTTCGCCCAGTCCAAGGTCTCGGAGTTGCCGGTACAGTGGATCGGAATTGACAAACGCAAGATTCTTGCCCGGAACCGACACACTCACTTGCTGCTCGGCAATCGCAAGCGTCAGTTGCAATCGCACCGCCCCTTGCAGGTTCACGGACTTTAACAGTGGTTCGAAACCATCGCGCGTTACACGCACCGAGTACGCGCCAGGCTTCAACTCCGGAGAGATAAACTTGCCTGACCCATCCGAGGAGAGCACAATTGCCTGCGCCAGATCTCCCCCAGTGATCTCAATCCGAGCCCCCGCAATCACCGCACCTGACTGATCCAGGATTGTGCCAGAAATATTACTCGAAGTGGTTTCCGCAGGAAGCGAGATACCACCGCAGAGGAGCCCGATCAAACAAATTACAAATAAAGCCACCTTAGGCCACAGACAGAAGCGCTGATTCTCAGCCAGGCCCTGGGTGATTCCAAAACGCGTATTTACCAACATTCAAGTCCTTCTGCATGCCGGTTGCTCCGGCAGAGCGGGCCCCGTCACTAAGTAAGTAGACCCGACAGCCGATTACACCAATTGACAACCGTCGATGCAATAGCAATCTCGCGGCAGCAGTCCCTGCCCGCCCTGGTCGACGGTTCCGTGCCGAGAGACGACCCTCCGCTCCACTCCTTCTGCTAACATTCTTCCTTCATGAAACATATCGGTGAAAATGTAGTGCGCATCGAAGCCGAAGCTCTGCGGGCGCTGGCTGATCGTTTGGCGGGACCCATGGCGTCGGCCTTCAACCGGGCGCTCGAATTCATGTTCCACTGCCGCGGCCGAGTGGTCGTCACCGGCATGGGAAAAAGCGGTTTGATTGCTCGCAAAATCGCGGCCACGTTGAGTTCAACCGGTTCGCCCGCGCTCTATCTGCATCCGGTGGAAGCACTCCATGGCGATCTTGGGATGATCGTGCGTGGCGATGTCGTACTGGCGCTCTCGGCGAGCGGCGAGACCGAGGAAATTCTGCAATTAATGGCGACCATCAAGCGCTTGCAGGTGCCGCTGATCAGCATGACCTGCGACGAGTCCTCATCCGAAGCGGCGCACGACGGCGCCCGTTCCACGCGGGCAGCCTCTACGTTGGCGTCCTCTGCTGACGTTGCTCTCGACTGTTCTATCTCCAAGGAAGCATGCTCGCTGGGTCTCGCTCCTACCGCTTCCACGACCACCATGCTGGCTTTGGGCGACGCTTTAGCGGTGGCGCTTTCGGAGAAACGCGGATTCAAAGAAGAAGACTTTGCCAATCTGCACCCGGGCGGGAAGCTCGGCAAACGGCTGGCCCGGGTCGAATCGTTGATGCACACCGGCGAGGCGGTTCCACGAGTAACGGCCCAGACGAAAATGACGGACGTGATCTACGAAATGTCACGGAAGAAACTAGGAATGACCACAGTGGTCGAGGGAGATCGTCTGCTGGGCGTGATCAGCGATGGCGACCTGCGCCGATTATTAGAGCAGCGCGGCAAGGATACCCTCGACCTGGCCGCAGAGGACTGCATGACGCGGACTCCCAAGACCATCAGCGGGCGGGAATTCGCCGCCACCGCGCTGGCCCGGATGGAAGAGATGAAGATCACTTCCCTCGTGGTCGTGGATGGAATCGCCGGGAACAAGCTGCGATTGCGCGGAATCGTGCACTTGCATGATTTGTGGGGAACGGAAATGGTATAGCGGCAAGTCTCGCTAGCGACTCACTTTTACTTTCGGCGCATGGAAGGCGTCCGGAAAGGCGAACGTAACCAGCGCTCCCTCGCGAACGTTGCCCACCATTGCAGGACGGAAACATGCAATGCATGTGCCTCCACGATGCCTAACGCTGGGGTAGACTACTCCAGCCGACCCACGGTCGAGAAGCCGGCGGGCAAGTTGCTGCGAGGCGCGATAGCTGTCGGGCTGCAGGTATTTCTTGCGATCCGCTTGCTGATTGTGGTCCTCTTTTCGCATATCATCCTTTCGCCTTTCGTCGCCTCGAAGATCGTGAAACTGCGCACGAAAGTCGGCCAGGTACTCGCGATAGGCAGCCGTCTCTTCCTCCTGCCAACTTACCTCGCGCAATCCCTCAGCGTAATGGAAGGCAACTTCAACTTGCGCCGTCTTCAGTGAGAAACCCGCGTACCAGGCGCCCCGGTCGTCGCTGCTGAAGCGACTGCCTCCCGGGCGCGCGTGAGTGAAAGCTGCGTTGACGATGCGGTAGTGGGGCACGCCGAAAACTAACTCATGCACGGTGATTCCCGGCAGCAGATTCGCTTCGCCCGCCAACCGGCTGTTGGTCGCGTCGTCGAGCTGAAACAGATGCTGCATCTGCGCCGGCGGCAGGCCCAGACGCGCCAGGACGCCTTCGCCCCCATCGCGAAAGCGATCGGGAATCAGCCGGTGAGTGTTGTCCTGCGAAACCTGTGAGGTTGGGGGAAGCATCCGCTTGTTTTCCAGCTAGAGTCCGCCACGCCGGGCATCGAGCAGTTGCCGAACCCGAAGCATCGAAGGGACTCCACCCTTCAGCATGTAGTTCAGCGGCGTCTGACCGCGGAAAATGGGATTCGAATTGGGCAGCTTCACCCACGCATCCGCCAGCTTGGTCGAATAGAGGATATTGAGCGCCTTGAAGATGCCGACCAGCAGCGATATGCGCGTAAGTTTGTCTTGATCCAGAGTTTTTCTGTCCGCGGCTTTGGCTGCGCTGCGCTTGAGCTGATAGAACGAGCCGTTCGATATGCCGCCGATCAAGACCCGAGCATCCTCGTCCCGCAGCTTCCAGTGCGACCCCAGCCGAAAAAACGCTCGAACCGCGACCGGACTCAGATCTTCCTGCACTGCCCGGCTCGACAAATCGGCCGGCTGATCCCAGGCTACGCCGTGGAGCTGGATGACAGTGGATGTCCCCAGAACGCTATCTCCAAACATGACATCATTATGCTACATAATTGGAGTATAGTCAAAAGGCGGGTAATCGTGCTGGCCGCCCGGATCCACGACGAGTTGCGGCCTAGTGGCAGAAACGCTGTAGTTTTGGCGGCGGTGGAGTGGGCAATTCGGCAAACTCTCCGTCCCATCCCGAACACCCACGAGCGGTGATGGCGCGGATTACAACTTGCTCCAGGTCGCGGGCTTTCGCTCTGGCGGCCTCGATCTGGTCAGTCGTAAGATAGCCGCCGTTGCTGAGTTCTCCCAGATCCGCGCCGGCCGCGTTATAGCCGGCGTCCGCTGCAATCGTGTACCAGATGTAGGCCGTAAAGCGGTCCTGCGCGATGCCGCGGCCGTCTTTCAGCGCCTTGGCATAGTAGTACTGCGCCTGCGGCAATCCCTGGTCGGCCGCAATCTTATAGAGGGCCGGAGCCTTGGTGTAATCCCGATCCGCCATCAGACGCCCCAGGTAGTAAGCGCCATAGGCGTTGTTCTGGCTGGCCGCGATCTTGAGCCATTTCTGGGCCGCGTCGCGATCCGCCACACCGCCGATGCCCAGCAGATAGAGTCGTCCGGCCAGCCAGCCCGCCAGCGGATCGCCCTGTTGCGCGGCCTTGCGATAGAGTTCGAGGGCCTGCCCTGGATCCTTGGCGACGAAGGTTCCAGTTTCGTAGTAGTAGGCTAAGGCGATCTGGGCCGGTCCGTAGCCGAGGTCGGAGGAACGCCGAAAATAGTCAATCCCGGCCGCGTCATTCTGCGACGGCCCGACACCAGTAATGGCGTCCATCCCACGCTCGTAGAGCGCGTCTGGAGAAGTGCTCTGGCTTATCGCTAGCGCGCTCCACAGCACAAGAATTGCGGTCAGAATGATTCGACGCATGGTCAAATTTTCCGTAGAGTGGTATCGCCTCCAGTATAGAAACACCTGCGGCCCGTGTAGAGTTACGAAAGTTCCACGGGGAATGCACTGGGGGAATGGATATGCAAAAGGAGGAACCTGGGAGAAATGCTGATTTCAGAAACTCCGCACATGGCTGCAAAAGCAGCGTTTTACGCGGTCATCGGTTGCTGGTGGCTCTTTCTCCTGACATTCTGGTTGAGAAAACGTCCCCCTCACGCTCAGGAGGCCACGCGGGATTGGTCCTCTTTGATCGGATTAGCCCTCCAAGCCGCGGCCTATTTCATCGTCTGGCAACATCCCCTGCAACGGCAACAGTTTTCGCCCGTCGCATCCGGATCTCCCACCGCGCAATGGGGATTCGCAGCCTTGACCGTGGCCATCGCAGTCGCTTCAGTCTGGCTGGTAAACGCGGCCGCACGCCGTCTAGGCAAGCAATGGGCTCTGGCCGCGCGCATCGTCGAGGGCCACACCCTCATTCAGGATGGCCCATATCGCTGGGTCAGAAACCCAATCTACACGGGTATGTTCGGAATGCTCGTGGCCACCGGATTCGCCGCCGCTCAATGGCTCCCGCTACTCGTGGCGGTCGGCCTATTCCTACTCGGAACTTGGATTCGCATCCGCAGCGAAGAACAATTGCTGCGCGGCGCGTTTGGCTCCCAGTTCGAAGCTTATGCCCGCAAGGTGCCGGCTTTGTTTCCAGGAATCTACTGAGCCTTCAGACCCCATTCCTGCTCCGAGCATCGAACTCGAAGCTTGGGGGTTCATTCTAAGGGCCGCCCCTCCTCGATCCCAACCTTCAATGTCATCGTGCGATTAGAGTCGTCAAAGTCAGTGTCGATGACGAACACAGAATCTTTGTACCCTCTGGCCCCATAGTTCGATCGCAGCTTTTCCAATCCCCTCGCAACCATCTCTCTGCTGAAAATGTCACCCGGCACGATCGGGAACATGGCTCTTAACTCCGCCGTAGTAAACACCGTGCCTCCCGTAAACACCAACTCCTTCAGCTTGTATTGCGCGCCCGGATCTACTCTTGCTGCAACTGAGAAAACTTGCTCCCCCGCTGAACTGGATTCGAGCTTCGAACGCACCTCGACCTTCACTTTGAAATAGCCATGATTCTGCCATAGAGCTTTCGTTCTCTCCTCCACCTCATCCAGCCATGACTCCGGGGACTCGCCTAATTTCTTCAAGCCCTCGATTTCTTTGGCGAACTTGCGAATCTCCGCTTCGTCAATTGTCTTAGTCGTCTCCGCAAATGTAATTTGACTCACTCGTATGCGAGGTTGACCCGAATCTTCTTTCGCCTGAGCACCTTGCCCGACCGAGGATGCGCGAAGCGTGGCTTCGGATGCGGCCTGTATCGAGAATGCAGACGCAGCCATGGCGATGCCCGCCATGCTCCCCACCGCAGCCCAAGTAAGACCGCGTCCCCAGCCTCTCCCGAGGCGCTTCCCGTGGTCGAGCAGATTCCTGACCCGGCGTTCCATATGATCCGTATCGAACAGTCCATGAGCTAGCCCGGACGACATCCCCTTCGTATTCGCGAGCAGCGACTGTGCCATGTGGATCAGGGCGCCCGCATACAACGTTGGTGAGCGCATTTTCTCGGCCGCCAGGTCGTCGCAGGCCAGTTCTCTAGCCTGGCTGACACGCGACTTCATCAGCCAAACCGCCGGATGGAATGACACCGCCAAGGATACGAACTCGCAGATGAGGTTGCTTTGGAAATCTCGTCTGGCAATATGCGCCAGTTCGTGACACACCGCCGAATCAAGGTCGGTTCTCGAAGCGGCTTCCAGAAACGTCGCGGGCATCAGCAAAACTGGCTGCCTCGACCCCACAGTCAACGGTCCAATTCCATCCAGCGCATAAACTCTCGGCGCGCATTTCAAATGGAATTTCAGGGCGCGCTCTGTCACCAATGTGCGCACCAGCTCCGAGGCAGGTTGAGCGCTCGGTGCATCGTATAAATTCCGCACGCGCCTCCACGCAAAGGCCAGCCCCAAAATCCTGTAGCTGAAGAAAACGGCATAGCAAATCGCGAGTCCAGCCGCGACCGCCGAAGGAACCGAAATCTCTTTAATGTGTGGCTCCAAAATGTGGAACTCCAACAACCTCGCCCATATTCCAGACGCAGCGGAGTCGTTCGCCTTCACCTCGCCCGTTCTCGACTGGTTCAGCGCAGAAGTGTTGTGGTAATTCTCGCCTCGAACGGCTGGAAAGTTGGCTGACTTCAAGCTCCAGACAGGTAGCAGCGAACTCAACAACAAAGCAGCGACCCAAAGAACATGTTGATATCTCGCCGCTGCACGCCGAAGCGCACACGAGCAAACCAGGGCAAGACCAGCGATGACCACGACCTGGACCATCGAGTCAATCAGGAACGTCACCACCATCCGACTAATCCACTCCATCTTTCTCCTCCTGGTCTCGTTTCAGACGCTCCTCGATCACCCTGTTCAATCGTTGCAGTTTGCTTTGGTCCAGGTCCCGATGATCCAGAAGGTTCATCGCTAAAGCTTCGACGGAGCCCCCAAACAGCCGGTGGACCAGGTCGTTCAGGGACTGTCGAGCCGCTTTCGTCCGGCTGAAGACGGCGCGATAGCGATAGGCCTTGCCTTCGAGAGTCCGTGCTACCCGCCCCTTGCGAAGCAGGACGTTGAGCATTGTCTGCACCGTCGTGTAAGCGAGTTTCGGATTAACCCCGAGGCTCTTCTGCACGTCCTGCACGGTCGACGGGCCGCAGTCCCATAAGACATTCATGATTTCCAGCTCAAGCGGAGTGAGCTGCCGAGGCGCTTTGCGGGGCAGGACCAAATCGTATCTCCTAAATGCATAGGAGATTACGACGCCCATCGAAGAGTGTCAACTAAAATCTTAGGAGATAATCAACCAATCCCGGACTGACTCCCCGAGTCATCGAAACGCCATCATTCCAGGAAAGTCACGCACACGCCGTTCGGGTCAATCGCGCCGAACTCCCGCGTACCCCAGGGCTTGGTTTGCAGGCTGCCGTTGGGATGCACCCGGCCGCCCCGATTCTGATACTCCGCGTACAAGCCGTCGATGCCTTCCACCGCGATTCGGACCATCGTCTGATCGCCAACCTTCCGCGCCAGTACTTTGTCATCCATGCCGGCGATGTGGAGATGTGCATCCCCGCGACGAATACCGACATAGTTCGGCGGCGTGGCGTCGCGAAAAGTTTCCTCGAACCCGCAAACTTGCATCCACCAATGCAGCGACTCGACCACATCGGCGGCGGGTAAAACGGGAATTGCGCCTTTGATCACCGGTTCCATCGAAGCAGCATACACAAGCTCACGTCGGATTGTCGAAACTTTCGCTAAAGGGAAACTTCCCTGCCGACTTTTCCGCTACGGGTAGCGCTGCCCCATAAAATCGGCCATCGCCGCGTAAGCGGTCGCGAGCGTCTTTTCATCCGGCAGGAACACGATACGAAAATGCTTGGTTCCCGGTCTCTGTCCGAATCCGGAGCCGTGCACCACCATCACATGTTTCTGCCGAATCAACTCGGTGACAAACACGTCATCGCCTTCCGGAATATCGATGCTAGGGTAGGCGTAAAAAGCCCCACGCGGTGCCACGCAACTCACTCGCTTAGTTTCCGCGCACCACTTCATCGTCAGATCGCGGCGACTTCGCAGCTTTCGCTTCACTTCCACCAGGTGGTCCTGCGGGCCTTCGAGCGCCGGCTTGATGGCGTATTGCTCGGGGTGATTGGCGCAAAGACGCGCTCGCAACAATTTATTCACACCTTCCAAATACGGCTTGATGACGGAAGCCTCGCCGCTGGCGATGCCCCATCCGATGCGCCACCCGGGGGCAAGGTAATTCTTGGAGAGTCCTCCGAAAGTGATCACGGGCACATCAGGCGCGACCGCAGCCATGGCGACATGCGGGTCGTCATCGATGATCAGTTTGTCGTAAATCTCATCCGCAAAAATGATCAGATTGTACCGGCGCGCCAGGTCCGCAATCTGCTCCAGCATCTTGCGGCTACAGACTGAGCCAGTGGGATTGTTGGGATTAATCAGCACAATTCCGCGCGTCCGCGGCGTGATCTTTTTCTTGATGTCGTCGAGATCCGGCTGCCACCCGTCTTCTTCCTTAAGGTAATAAGCGTTCAGCCCAATTTCCATCTTCGCCAGAACCGCGGAGTAGAGCGGATAGTCAGGACAAGGAGTCAGCAGATTGTCCCCCGGATTGAGCAGCGCCGTCAGGCAGATATCGACCGTCTCGCTGACACCCGAGGTGATAAATACATCCTGAATCGTGGTGATTCCCTTGCGCGCCGCTTCAACCCGAATTGCATCGAGGGCGGGTGCGATGCCGGAAGAACTCGAATATCCATTCTTGCCGCCGCGCATCGCCTGATAGACGGCCTCAATCATATGGGCCGGCGTCTGGAAATCGAAACTAAGCGGGTCGCCAATATTGAGCGGCAAAATTTTGTGTCCCTGACAGGCCACTTCGTCGGCAATACAGGCCAGGTCCCGAATCGCGTAGCGAACTTTCTCGAGACGGGCGGCAGGGGCAATTTCGCGCAGTTGGATAACAGGCATGACAGAATTCTACCGCGCCCGCCTCTTGCCAGGCGGACAAATGCGGATTCGGCTTGAGACTCTCGACATCTCTGAGAATTAGGTCGGTGAAACTTGGATCGGTGGGAGTCGGATCGGTGGACCTTGTATCAGTGGGCGTTAAAAGTGAAGGTGACAATCTCATTGCTGGCGGACGCGCCCGGCGTGTATTTCCACGTCATCAATGCCTTAGTCGCACTCTCGGCCAGGATCGGATTCCCGCCCAGAACCTCGACGTTCGCAACTGTTCCATTCGCCAGTACCCTTGCATTCAGGCGAACGATGCCCGTAATCCCCTTGCTCTTTAGAACTGCGGGATACTCCGGCTTTTGCGTGTGAACCGTCTTGCGGCCGGAGTGCTCCTCGGATTCTTGCGCAAGAGAAATTGAGCCGAGGGCAGCGCACAACATCAGCAGCGACAACCATGCGCACGCCAGCCTCTTCCACCATCGCGTGCCGTCGCGCTCGCCACTTAGATTCCAGTTCACGCCATACCCGTCTACAGAGCAACTGAGTCAAACGAGCCCTGAACAAACAGAGTAAGATCAGTGAATACTGGAGAGCAAGATTACCGATGGCTGCGTTTAAAGCACGATTACTAATCTATTTCTAATCTACGGGCTAATCCACTCGATCGATTTGCGCCTTCTGCAGTTTGTCGGAGTAATCCACATACACCGCTTTCCACTCCGTGTAAAAATCAATGGCGCCGATTCCGCCTTCACGATGGCCGTTTCCCGTGGCCTTGGTGCCGCCGAAGGGTAAATGAACTTCCGCACCGATGGTTGGTGCATTGATGTACGTGATGCCCGCCTCGAGATCACGCACCGCGGCGAACGCCTTGTTCACGTCCCTGGTGTAGAGCGACGACGACAGCCCGTACTCAATATTGTTTGCGATCTCAATGGCGCTCTCCAGGCCATCACACGGAATGATCGACACCACCGGACCAAAAATTTCCTCCTGCGCAATCCGCATCTTGGGGTCGACGTCGATGAACACCGTAGGTTCGAGGAACCAGCCATGCTGGTATTCGCCTTTTTCAAGGCGGTTGCCACCCGTCCGCAGTTTCGCCCCTTCCGTCTTTCCGATCTCGATGTAACTCAGGTCGGTCTTGAGTTGGCTCTCATTCACTGCCGGACCCATCTCGACCGTTTCATCGAGCCCGTTGCCGACCTTGATCTTCTTGGCGCGCGCCACGAACTGCTCCACGAACTCCTTATATACCCCCTTCTGCACAATGATGCGGCTGGTCGCTGTGCACCGCTGTCCGGTTGTGCCGAACGCCCCCCAGAGACCGCCTTCGATCGCGAGGTCGAGGTTGGCATCGTCGAGCACAATCATTGGATTCTTCCCGCCCAGTTCCAGCGAGCAGTGCTTGAAGCTCTGGGCCGCCGTCGCGCCCACGATTCTGCCCACCGCCGAGGAACCGGTCAGGGAAATGGCGCGGACGACAGGATGTTCCGTCAGCGGCGTGCCCACCTCCGAGCCGAAGCCGGTCACAATATTGATCACTCCTTTCGGAATGCCCGCATCCGTCAGCGCCTGCACCAGGTTGAAGGTCGAAAGGGGCGTGTCCTGCGCCGGCTTGATCACGCAAGTATTGCCGCACACCACCGCCGGCAGCAACTTCCACGAAGAGATCGCCATGGGAAAATTCCACGGCGTGATCATGCCGCAGACGCCAATCGGCTGGCGTACCGCCATGGCAAATTTATTGGGCAGTTCCGAGGGCACGGTCGGCCCGAAGAGGCGGCGGCCTTCGCCGGCATTGTAGTAGGCGGCGTCAATTGCTTCCTGTACATCGCCTCGGGTCTCTTTCAGCACCTTGCCCATTTCACGCGTCATATCGCGGGCGTGGTCTTCTTTTCGCTCAATCAGAATTTCGGCGGCGCGAAACACCATCTCCGCGCGTCGCGGCGCCGGCACCAGTCGCCATTTGGCAAAGGCGCGCTTGGCGGCATCCACCGCGGCATCGACATCCGCTTTGTTGGAGCGCTGAAATGTGGCGACCACCTCGCGCGTGTCCGCGGGATTGCGATCTTCAAACGTTTGCCCGCTGGCGGATTCCACCCATTCGCCGTCGATGAAATTCTTGAAAATCTTGGTCTTGGTCGCGCCGCCTTTGATCGCGGGATTGGTTAGCGTATCGGTCGCCATGAGTCCTCCTGGAATATTTCAGAACACTCATGCTAACAACCGGGTTGCGGACGGGCAAGCGCTGCGGATACTGGCCGTCTGCCGATTCGTCATAGGTAGCCAGGCCTGTTCCGAAACGGCAGACACAACACATCTATTGCTGTAGTGCATTTGCCCGCACCCTGGTGCAGATGCAAACAATGCCCGGGTGCAGGAGTTCATTACCTATTGCAGGCGGAATTCATCGATCTGGAAATCGAACTTTCCTGCCTGTGGGCCGCCGACGAACAGAATCGCGGTTATATCGTGTCCATCAGTGCCGTCAAATGCCGACAGGGGTAAGGTGAATTGCTTCCACTCCCGCCCGGCCGTGAACGTCTGGATCGCGGGCATTCTGCCGCCGCTCTGAGTAAATATCATAGCTCGATATGTCTTGCCGTCGCCTTTCGCCCAGAAGGAAAGGTTCTTCTTCGCGGATAGATTGACGGGTGCAAAAGGCCGCGAACCGGGCGAGAACATGACGCCGGCCCAGGCGTAGGACAGTCCCCCATCGATGTCGCCGGACACATCCAGCGAATGCTCGCTGCCATTTGCTCCATCGGCAACAACATTCATGGTCCCGGTTGATTTTCCACCGGCAATGCGGTCGGTCGAAATACTCCAACCCGAGCCGAAGCTGGCGTCGGGCTTGCCGCTTTCGAAGTCGCTGACGGTACCAGACTCCGAACCTGATGGCGCAGGTGCGCTCTGGGCCTTCACCGCTTGCTCCTTCTGTTTTGCGATTTCCGCCCGGAACGTTTCGCGATCGTCCTGCTCTCCCGCTTTCCAGACGGCGACAATATCTCGCGTAACGGTGATGTCGTCAGTGGGATCGCCCTTCACCAGCAGCAGATCGGCGCGCTTGCCGGGCGCGATTTCTCCACGGTCATTCAGATGAAACACCCTTGCCGGAACTGAGGTGGCCGCTGCCAACGCTTGTTCCGGCGACATCCCAGATCGCACCAACAGTTCCAATTCGCGATGAATGCTGGCCCCGTGAGACGTCCCGGGATTCGGTGAATCCGTTCCCGCCAATACTGGTACGTGCGCCGCAAGCAATTCGCGCACGGCATCTTCCGCATATTTCTCGCTTAAACTTTTCGGGAACTTAGGGAAAGTTCGTTTGAGATTCGCGATATTTTCCAGGGTGAGATAGGGCGCAAACCTTGGGTCGGTAATAAGCGACACACCACTCGGTACACCGGACACGCTTTCAAGTACGGTTAGCGTGGGAATTACAAAGGCATGATGCGCCGCCAGCAACGGCACAAAATCCATGGTGGGCGCACTATCCGCGAAAAGGTGAGCCAGACCGTCGGCTCCGGCATCGATCGCATCCTTCGCTCCCTGTTGGTCTCCAATGTGAACCACGGCGAGCTTACCGCGCTTATGAGCCGCATCGATAACAGCCTTCATCGCCGCTTTACTCAGGGTGGGACGATGCCCACCATACGCAGAGGCGTCGTCATAGACAATTTTGATGTAGTCCGATCCCTCGGCGATGCGTGCGTCAACCCAAGCCTGCGCCTCATCCGGAGAAGTCAGCGTGGGCACGGGAATGCCATACTCGGTGCCGTGGCCGCCCGGTACCGTCGCGAGATAGCCAGCGGACCGAAGGTCCGCCATGTTTAGTTCTTTGCCTTCGGCCTGTTCCTTTTTCACATTCGCGGCGTAGTCAGGATCGGTGAACATATCCAACTCGGTGGTTACACCGAAGATGAGCGCGTCTCGTAGCGCGTCGCCCCAAGCATGGGTGTGGGAGTCGATGAACCCAGGCAGCAACGTGTCGCCTGTGGCGTCTATGATTTTTACATCGGCAGGAACCTTAAGATTCTTGCCCAGAGCTTTGATCTGGCCATCTTGAACCCACACGTCGACTCCGGTGGAGAACATCTTCCCGTCGAAGATACGGGCGTTGCGAATGACAAGGCGATTCGCGTTGGGCGACGGGGCCTGCGCCATGCCGGTGCTGCACAAGCCGAACAGAAGGGTGGCGCAGAGCGCGAACCCGATGATTCTTGCGTTTGATGGAATAGTCATGTCGTCTCCTTGCTGTTTATTACCACCTATTTCGGGATCGATGATCTGTGGTTGCGCGTTATTACTGGTCATCGAAAATTTCTTCGATCTTCATCCGGAATAACCGCGCGATCTTGAAGGCCAGGGGCAAGCTCGGATCGTACTTCTCGGTCTCAATGGCGTTGACCGTCTGCCGGGAGACTTTCAGTTTTTCCGCCAGTTCGGCCTGCGACAGACCGCGCATCTGGCGGAACTCGCGCAGTCTGCTCTTCATCGGTATCTCCTGTGTGCGATTACCAGACCGATGACCCAAAAGGCTGCCATCACGGGCCATACCCATACCCAGTTCGGCTGCGCCAGACCGGCGTTTCCCAGAAACCCGTAGGTTAAGGTAAGTATGGCGGTGGCAACGAAGCCGAAGGCTAAACCTTCCAATTGAATCCTCCGTTGCATCTCATCCATTACCCGAAAGAAGTGCGCCACGGCAACCGGGATGAACAGAGCAGGCAACACCGGCAAAGCAGCAATCGGATATTTCCACGGTGCCGGCGGATTGTGCAGCAGCCAACGAATACTGAGAAACAGGGTGGCGGTGTATAGAAGCATCAGGCACAGGATTCGAACCTGATACTTACGGCTTTCATGTTTCAGGCATTCATCAGTCATTGGGTGGTCCTCTATTTGGTGCTCCCTCGAGGGGTGGTCCTCTATGTCAAACACGCTTGACATGACAAGAGTACTTGACAGCCGGTATTTATGTCAAGCATGGCTGACATATCATTTTAAGGGCTTCACCGCCCCGATTTCGAGCATTACACCTTAGATCAATGCAGACTCTGCCCCTTGTCTCCACATAGTTGTTCGCTCGGCTGGGGTGCGGAATCCCCTGTGGTCACTTTCGTAACCCTTCTACCCCCTGCCCGAAGTTTGATACCCCTGCCACCGGGGATATGATGGTCATAGCGTGAGAGATATCCAGCATTCTCAGAATTTTGTAATGAGGTTGGCGCGAGTTCGTGTCGAATAAACTCAAGCCGGAACTCTATGTCGCCTGGAAGACGGTGACGTATCGCAGCGTGCTCGTGGCGCTGCTCGGCGTGGCGCTGATCTTTGGAGCCGTGATGCACGTGGCGTTTCCGAAATTTACCGACTCTACGGTGCGCGCGGCAGGACAGCTTTCCACGGGCTTGCTCGAAAAAGTCGCGGGTCTGGCGCCTCCGCTCAAGGCGCCGTCGGCTGCGGTTTCGCAACAAGCTCACTTCACGGCGCTCGATGGCGCCATCCGGGTAAGGAAGGGCAACGGCAACAGTTGGATCAACGCCGACTACACCGTGCCGCTGGAAAAAGGCGACGTCGTGCAGACCGGCGCGGAGGGCATGGCCAAAATCGTTTTCAACGACGGCACCAACTACACCGTGAAACAGGATTCACTGATCGTGATTGAAGAGAACTCGGCGAACGATCAACAGCAAACCAACGTTTCCGTGGCAGTCACGACGGGCACGGTGGACCTGACCACGGCAACCTATGTTCAGGGATCCAAGTCGCAGGTGATTGTCGCGGGCGCCAAGGCCTCTTTGGCTCCGGATTCGTCAGCCATGGTGCATAACAATCCCAAGGACGACCAACACGAGATCCTGGTGAAGCGCGGCAGCGGCGAAATCGAACGCAATGGAGAAGTGGTACGCCTCTCCAACTGGGAAAAGGTCAGCTTTCAGAACCAATCCAAAACCATGGAACGGGCCACTGAAATCGGTCCGCCAGCCCCCATCACTCCGGGCAACATGATGCCGGTTTTCATCAGCCCCGGCGAGAAGGCGAAAGAAGTGGAGTTTGCCTGGACCCCCATGGCCAACGCGGTCGGCTACCGGTTGAAGATTTCCCACAATCCGTATTTCTCGTCGTTGTTGATGGATCGCAAGGTGGATACTCCAAGCGTAGTCGTTACCGGCCTCCCGGTCGGCGCTTACTATTGGTCGGTCCAGTCCTATGACGCGGCGGGCAAGGAATCGGTGGAAAGCGAGAAGAATCGCTTTACCATCATCGTCAAAGCTAAGGAAAAGATCGATCTGGCGCTGGCCATCGATCCTTTAATCCAGCACGGACACGTGATTGAAGTCACGGGCAAGACCGAGGCCGGGGCCCGCGTCATGGTGAACGGGAGGGAAGTTCCAATCGTCAGCGACGATGGCACTTTCCACTATTTCACTCCACCCTTGCCCAACGGCGAAAGCCTGATTACGGTCACCGCGCAGAACGCCCAAGGCGGGGTGAACACCCATCAGGAGAAAGTGGTAATTCAGTAGAACATTTGACGCTCCAGGCACGGTGCGGATAGGTTTGGAGCGATGTTTGGAGCTAGGTTGGAACGACGTTCGAAACGCGGTTCGGAACAAGGTTCGGAATCACCCGGTGTCCAGACAACAACCGGTTTTCCTGAAGGTTGTCCTGAACATCGAAGTAGAATAGAAGAAAAGTACAATAACTTAATAGAAGCTGGGGCAGAGCGACTCACACCGAAACAGAGACAGATCCAGGTTCCGGTGGTGAGACGGGTTCCCGAGAGAGAGAAGTATTGCCATGTCCAACAACGGGTTTCATAACGGCTCTTCGCGATCGCATAATCTGCGTTCGCTTTTCAGTATGTTTTCGAGCGACCTTGCCATCGATCTCGGGACCGCCAACACGCTGGTGTACGCGCGCGGTAAAGGCATCGTCGTCAACGAGCCCTCCATCGTAGCCTTGAATAAGAACACCGGCGAAGTAGAGGCGGTCGGCAAAGAGGCCAAAGAGATGCTGGGTCGTACGCCCGGCAACATCGTGGCCATCAAGCCCATGAAAGACGGCGTCATCGCCGACTTCAAGGTCACCGAGAAGATGCTGAACTACTTCATCCAGAAGGCGCACAACCGCAAGATGCTGGTGCATCCGCGGATCGTCATCGGCGTCCCTTCTGAAATCACCCAGGTGGAAAAGCGCGCCGTCATGGATTCTGCCTATCGCGCCAAGGCCAGCGAAGTGCATCTCGTCGAACAGGCCATGGTGGCCGCCATCGGCGCCGGCTTGCCCATCACCGAACCGAGCGGCAACATGGTCGTCGACATCGGCGGCGGCACCACCGACATCGCGGTGATTTCGCTCAGCGGCATCGTGTATTCGCGTTCCGTGCGCATGGCCGGCAATCAGATGGATGAGGCCATCATGAATTACCTCAAGCGCAAATATAACCTGCTCGTCGGCGAGCGCACCGCCGAGCAGATCAAGATGGAGATCGGCTCCGCCTATCCTCTCGACAAGCCTCTGACCATGGAAATCAAAGGCCGCAACCTGATCGAAGGCGTGCCCAAGACCATCACAGTGGACGACAGTGAAATCCGCGAGTCCCTCAGTGAATGCGTTTCGACCATCATGAATGCGATTCGCGTCGCGCTCGAACGCACCCCCCCGGAACTCTCCGCCGATATCAGTGACCGCGGCATCGTGCTCACCGGCGGTGGCGCCCTCATCAAGAACCTCGACAAGCGCATCCGTGAGGAAACCGGTTTGCCGGTCTCGATTGCCGACGATCCGCTCTGCAGCGTGGTGCTCGGCACGGGTAAAATGCTCTCCGACTTCAAGCTGCTCCGCAAGATTTCGATTGAATAAACTGCGATCGGCGAGGCGCCGAACTGCGGACGATCCCGTTCGGCTGCGCTCAGGGTCGGGGTCACAATCCGAACGGAATGATCTCGGCGCATGATAACAATCTCAGGCTGACGGGTTCACTGAGAACTGACAACTGAGAACTGAAAACTGTTATGGACGTCCTCGGACGCTACCGCAATCTGATCGTACTCGTGGGTGTCTTGTTCGCCCAAGTGCTCGGCTTGGCCGTGCAGGTCAAGCGGACGACCGACAGCGAACCAACCCGCCTGATCCGCATCTGGGCCGTGGGTTCGGTCTCCCCTCTGGAAAGAATGCTGGCGTGGGCACAAACCTCGACGCGTGGCATTTGGCGCAATTATGTCTACTTGCGCGGCGTTCGCGCCGAAAACCGTAGCCTGAAGGCGCAGATTGAGCGCATGAGTCTCGATCAGGTGCGAATCAGCCAGGATGCCGATCAGGCCCGTCGCTTGCAGGCCCTGCTGGCCTTCAAGGAACAGTTCATTTCCCAGACGATGGCCGCCCAAGTCATCGGATCGACTGGCAGCGAGTTGTCCCGCTCGGTCTACATCGACAAGGGTGAGCGCGACGGCATCAGGCCCGACATGGCGGTCATCACTGCGGACGGCATCGTGGGCAAGGTTCTGCGGGTGTACGGTTCCACTTCGCTGGTGCTCTTGATCGACGACCAGACCAGCGGCGTGGGCGCCATTCTCGACAAAACACGGTTGCAGGGCATATTGCGCGGCACCCCCTCCGGCGAAGTGGTGCTCGAAAAAGTCATGAGCGATGAAACCGTGCCTCCCGGCGAACAGGTTCTTACCAGTGGCGGAGACGGCATTTTCCCCAAAGGTCTGCTGGTCGGCCGTGTGACAAAAGTCGCGCCCGGCAGCGAACTCTTTCTCAACATCCGCGTGCGTCCCGCAGCCGATCTCAGCCGGCTGGAAGAAGTGCTGGTGGTAACGAAAATCGACGAGAGACAGGCCGAACCCGATCAGACCGGTGGAGCGCGCGCCATCGACATCCTGGCCGGACGCCTGCCCGGTGTTCCTTCCAAACCGGAAAATGCTGTGAATGCCGACGCTCCGGCAACCGCCGCTCCGGCAAGCACGGCTGGTTCTACGGCCGGCCCTGTAGTCAACCCCAAAGCCGCGCCCTCGGAAACCTCCGTGGCCGCGAAGGTCTCTCCCAAGCCCGTGAAGGCACCGGCCGAACCAAAAACACAACCCGCCGCACAGGATAGCCCCCACTAACGTGGCCATCACCTACACATCGGGAGAACAGGTTGAGGTTTACCGGTTCAGCGTTCCGGCCACGGTTCTGATCCCGCTGGCTGCGGTCTTCCTGCAGGCATGGCTGCCGCTGCGCTTTCCTTTTTTCACCGTCTTCGATCTTCCGCTCCTGGTCACTATCGGCTTCGCCACCGCGCGTCGCAACCCGCTGGCCGGCCTCGTCACTGGAGGTTTGATCGGCATTTTGCAAGACGCGCTCACCCACCATCCCATCGGACTTTATGGAATCTCCAAGACGGTGGTGGGTTTCGGCGCCTCTTCCCTCGGCATCAAGCTCGACGTGGAAAACGCCGGCGCTCGTTTCCTGCTCACGATTTTCTTCTACGTAGTCCACGAAGTTGTCTACTTCATGATTGCGCGCGGCCTGGTCGGCCTCCACATGGAGTGGAGTTGGCCGCACGAATTGCTCTCCGGCGTCGCCAACGCCCTGCTCGGCGTTCTCGTCTTCATGCTCCTCGACCGCGTCAAACAGCGAACCTGATCCGCACAACAACTCCAGCTCTTACGAGGCTCACCCCCCCCGTCTCTTCCACGCCGCCCTGGACTTTCAGGATGAACGGATCAACGATCCAGATTGACCGACGCCACGCACGACTCGCGCCAGCGCCGCGAAGACAAGTGTTAGCCGCCACCAAGGCCAGCCGCTCCGGGGACCACGCCCAGCCATTTTTCAAAAAAACATTCATCATGCTGAGAAAACAGCCTCAGTTAACAGTCTCTCAGCTCGATTGTGGCCGCTGAAAGTGACGGCTGCCGCATGGCTTCTGACCGCAAAGCCCACGACCCGCGTTCGTTAACACTATATTCGGTGTCCGACGCCGCCGGACTACGTCATCTAGTGCTTGACCTTTGGATTCGCCTCGAAATCTGGTAGCAACAGCGTTGCCCTATTTAAGCTACACTTCAGTACGCTCGCCGGTGTCTTGGCATCCGATCGCCTCGCGGGAATTGCTCCGGTCGCGCCTGCGGGCAACTGACAAGACGAGGCAATCCTCGTCTCTAACTTTGGAGTGAAAGCATGGCGGCCTCGGTCTGGTCTGGATATCTAACCTTCGGATTAATCTCCATGCCGGTGCGTCTGTTCTCCGGCGCGCGCAGCAGCGGTATCTCGTTCAACCAGCTTCATCGCACCGACCACCATCGCGTAAAGCAGCAGCTCATTTGCCCGGCCGACAACCAGGTTCTCGAGCGCAGCGATATCGTAAAAGGCTATGAGTACCGCAAAGACGAATACGTGATCGTCGATCCCGAGGAGATCAAGAAAATCGAGCCGAAAACGGCAAAGACAATGGAGATCCTCGAATTCGTGAAGACCAGCGAAGTGGATCCAGTGTACTTCGAGTCGTCGTATTACATGGTGCCCGAAGAAGCCGGCCGCCGCCCCTATGCCTTGCTCACCAAGGCGCTCGAAGAGAGCGAGTACGTCGCCATCGCCAAGCTCACCATGCACAACCGCGAATACACCGTTTTCCTGCGCCCGCATAAAGGCGGCATGATGTTGCACACCATGTACTATGCCGAGGAAGTTCGCGAGGTCGAGTCCTTCGGCGCTCCCGACGTCGAGATCAAAGACGCTGAAATCAAGGTCGCGCATCAGTTGATTGAAGCTTTGGCCGGAGAGTGGAACCCGGAGAAATATCACGATACTTTTCAGGAGAACCTGAAGAAGCTGATCGAGGCCAAACTGGAGGGCGGCGAGGTTCAGGCCGTCGAGCAACCGAAGAAACTGGCTCCGGTGGTGGACTTGATGGCGGCGCTGAAAGAAAGCCTGGCTCAGACCAAGAAGCCCGCAGGATCGGAAAAGGTCGCCGAGATGCCCTCCGAGCGCCAACAAAAGACACGCCGCGGCCGCGGATAAATCCGGTGAGGACTTGGCTTGCCGCCTCTCCACCCCTTTTTTCAAGCTGTTCCCCACATCCAGCCAACCAAAACTGCCGCTGACTGCTTCTCACCAGAACGGCTAAGGAACGAGCGTGGTTGGCTCGCCTGCGCGTCGGTCGCGCCCGTCCCATTTGTGATTCCAAGATCCGATTTCCCCTCGTGGCCCGGTTCCCGATACAATATCGGTTTCCGCGCGACACTAACTTTTTCTGTGGAGTCCTAATGAAGCGGTTTCTCTGGCTGGGGTTCGTGCTGTTTCTTTACCTGATCTGCACCGGCTGCGGCGAAACTTTCCGCCCCATCATCATCCCCAATCCGCCAACCTTCCCCAACCCCAAGGCGGCCCACACCGTGGTATCGATCAACGATAACGGAACCGTGGTGGCCGGTAGCGCCATGGTCGTCGACGTCTCCGGCGACACCGAGTCCAGTTGGACGCCCGTGGGCCTCGCTCCCGTCCATGCCGTACAGCAAGCCGCCAACGAGATTTTAGTGGTCAATCATTCCGTCACCGGCGCGCTCGCCGATTCCATAACGAAACTGAACTTCTCCGGCACCGTTATCGGCAACACCAACACGATCAGTCTGCCGCCCAATTCGGCGCCAAACTTTGTCGCGACTACCGAGTCCAGTCAAGCCTACGTGCTGATGCCGAATTACCTCAACCCCGCGACCAATACCGTTGTCCCGTCGGTCCAGGTCATCAACACCAATACCAACAGCCTGGTGGCAACCATCCCGGTCGGAAACGCGCCGGTTGCCATGGCGGAAACGCCCAATACCCAGATTCTCTACGTGGCCAATAACGGCGATAACACGATCAGCGGTTTTAACACCAGCGACCGGTCGCCCAGACCTCTGAACCTCAACGGCTTCAACCCTTTCTCCGCTCCGCTCTGGGTGGCCGCGCGCTCCGATAGTCAGCGCCTCTTCGTGCTCAACGGCAATGCCGGCAACGCCTTCCTCACTACCATTGACACCACCAACTCCGTCGGCGATACCGTGGTCAACATCCTTGACAGTACCGTGATCCCACCCAGTGCCGCTTACATGCTCTATGACGGAAATCTGAACCGGTTGTACATCCCGGGAGGCGGCGAATTGACGATATTGGACGTTTCGCAGCCCACCCCCGCGGTTCTCACCGGAGGACCGATCGCCATTCCCACGGTTACCCCCTCCTCTCGCGGCACTGCCGACCCCTGCGTGGGAACGTCGACTGCGTCCCTGAATACCGTCGCGGTCGCCGCCCTGCCCGATGGCAGCCGCGCTTATGTCGGATCCTACTACGAGAGCGCGATCCAAGGCACGCAGTACGTCTGCCCGCAAGTGACCGTGATCGACCTCTCCAGCAACGCGATCAAAGCCTATTTTGCCGTCCCCGGATTTCCGGCCTACGATGCCCTCTGCTCTCCCAGCCTTCCTTCGCCGCGAGTGCGCTTCCGTTTGACCATGGCTGCCGGCGGCGACAGTTCGCGCGCCTACTTGGCCAGCTGCGATGGAGGCATGGTCAACATGATCGATACTGCCACGGATACCTACATCCTCAATCTCCCGGCCCCGGTCGGCGCCCGGGCCCCGATTCCGCCAGACCCGCAGAACCCTCCGCAAAATCCGGTGTTTCTGCTCGCCGGTCCTTAGCGGGTAGTCCGTTAGTCCGTAGTTCGTAGTTCGTTGTCCCCGAAAAGGAACTTCCTGTGGATTGCTTCGAAGGCGCGCGGCTTCGCAGCCGGCTGAAAAACGGGTTTGATGGAGGCTCGGCCCCGTCTCGTATACCCAAAAACTCTAAGCACCCTGCTTCGGAAAGGCCTGGGACACGGGCAACCGCAGACCAGGAAACACAAGCCGATTTTCTACCTCGCCGCTGCGGCGGCCTCGGCCGCGCGGCTGCAGTGATAGCTCAATGCCACATTCATGAACACTTTTCCGCTGGAAGTATTGAAGCCCATCACCAGAGCTTCCGTGTCTTCGCTACTCTTGCTTCCCTGCTCCCCCGTGTGCACGATGGGAGGGCGAACGTGAAAGCGAAACCCCTGGTCGTTGAGCGTGGTGACCGCGTTGCCAATAATCTGGTTCGCCAATTCCAGCACCGCCTCGCGCACTAGATCCTCGTGCGCCTCCGACACTTCGACGCCCGCCAGACGGCTGGCAAGCTGCACTGCCGCTCCAAGGTCTACGTCGAAAATGATCCGCCCTTCGATCTCGCCCGTAAGGTTAACCGCGGCCGCGATGCCTTTCCGCCGGTAAGCCTCTTTTTCCATGCTCAGGTCCTCGATGGAAATCGCCGACCCCAACGCCTGCGCCAGCACCGCGTCGGCCGAGTTGATGAACGGCTGAATCAGGTCCATCCGCATGACTAGACTCCCGCTCCAGCGCCGCGCGCAGTCGTACCGTCATCCCGCATCACGTACTTGATGACCTCATAGAGAACCTCGGGCTTCACTGGCTTCTGCACAAAGTGGCGCGCGCCACGCTGCAAAGCCGCTACGATGTTCTCCTGGTAGCCGACCGACGACACCATGACGATGCGGGCGTTCGGATGCTCGCGCACAATCCTCTCCGCCGCTTCAATGCCCTCCATCTGGGGCATCGTGATATCCATCAGAACGATGTCCGGTGTGAGCCGCTCGTACTCGCTGATCGCCGAAACTCCGTCGCCAGCCTCGCCGATCACCTGTCCGCCGAAGCTTTCGATCATCCGGACCAGGTTCTTGCGGGCGAACACGGAATCATCCACAATCAGATAACGCACCGGCTGTCCGTCTTCGCTCCGCTTCACGGGCGCAAACTTTTCCATACACTCCTCCACCCCATCACTTAATCACTTTCTAACTTGCCTTCGGTAGATAACTCTAGTCACTCCCGGCAGTCGCTTGCTTGACCTCGCTGCTGTCCCCGCCGTTGCCGTCCCTCCGTCCGGAGTCGGGCCCGCATCTTGCCTGGAACATCCCGGGCAAATCCTGCAGATCGGCCACCCGCATCACATAACCGCGTTCTATGGCCACCTTGGGCATGCCAAAAACCACGCATGTCTCCTGGCTCTGCGCTATCGTGAATCCTCCGGCTGCCCGGATCTCGCCCATTCCCGTCGCCCCGTCTTCTCCCATCCCAGTCATCAATACCGCCATGACCTGCGAGCCCAACTCCTCCGCCACGCTCCGGAACAGCACGTCCACCGAAGGGCGGTGTCCGTTTACCGGCGCTTCGTCGGACAACATCGCCACATTGCCCAAAGGTAATTTCTTCACTTTCATGTGCCGGTTTCCTGGACAGATCAGGGCTCGTCCCGCCACCAGCAAGTCGCCCGCTTGCGCTTCCTTCACCCGGATCGAGCAACTCCGGTCCAAGCGCTTGGCAAACAGTTCCGTGAAGCCCTCCGGCATATGTTGCACCACCACGATGCTGCCCGAAAATTCCGGCGACAGCTGCGAAAACAGATATTGCAGGGCATTCGGTCCGCCCGTGGAAACTCCAATGGCGATGATGTGCGACGGCGCGACCGGCTGCAGTTTGCCCCCATGCGCACTGGCGTACGCATCGGCTGGCGCACTATGACTTTCCTGGGGCAGGAACTCCGGCTGTATCCCGGCGCTCTCCGCCGCAGCATGGATTTTCTTGATCAACTCGTCGGCAATCTCTGGCATGCGTGCCGAAACGTCCCGCGGCTTGGCCACAAAATCGAAAGCTCCCAGCGCCAGCGCCTTCAGCGTAATCGACGCTCCGGCGGTGCTATGCGAACTGACCACGATGACCGGCAGCCGCCAGCGCCGCATGATTTCTTTCAGGGTATCAATCCCGTTCAGCCCCGGCATTTCGAGGTCGAGCGTCACCACTTGCGGCGACAGGTCCTCGATTTTCTTTAACCCGAAATTGCCATCGATCGCCGTGCCCACAACCTCAATCGAGTAATCGCGTTCCAGTATCTTCGGAATCAGCTTCCGCATCAGGGCCGAATCGTCCACCACCAGAACCCGCACCGGCTTTTTCATGCCCCGCCCCCGGCCGCGCCGCGTGCTCGCGAATTCGACCCCTTGTTCCCATCATCGCTCGACGTCGCCGCCGTCACCCCCGACAGTAAACCCGTGGTCGGCCTGCTCCTTGCATCCACCCGCCCGCCCGTGAAGCGATCCATCAGCGCCATCATATTCAGGATGAGAACCACCCGGCCATCGCCTAGAATCGAAGCTCCAGTTACCAGGTCGGTCGTGATCGACTGGCCGTCGAGCGCCTTGATTACCAGTTCCTCTTCGCCTTCCAACTGGTCGACGACCACTCCAAACTTGCGATCCCCGCTATGGATAACCAGCACGAAGACTTTGCGCCGCGCCGTCTCCGCCCCGCTCGCAGGTTTCCGGCCCAGCCGCAGCAGCGGCAGCACATCGTCGCGCAGTTGCAGGACTTCGTAATGTTCCACCTGATGAATTTGTTCTTCAAACGCCCGCGTGATCTCCGCCACCGTATTCAACGGCAGCGCGTAAAGCCGCTGTTCCACCTGGAACAGCAGCGCACGGATGATGGCCAGCGTCAGCGGCAGGCGCAGCCGGAAGGTTGTGCCTCGTCCCAGCACGGTTTCTATCTGCACCGTTCCCTTGAGGTGTCCGAGCACGCTTTGCACTACGTCCAATCCCACCCCCCGGCCGGAGAGTTCGGTGACTTCTTCCGCGGTCGAGAATCCCGGCTGCAGGATCAACTCCAGCGTCTCCGCTTCGCTCAGGCAGGCCGCCCGTTCCCCATTGATAAGGCCCTGAGACAGGGCGCGCTGCCGGACTTTTTCCGCATCAATCCCCGCCCCATCGTCGGAGACTTCGATCACCACTTGGTTTCCCTGATGATAAGCGCCCAACCGTAATGTCCCCAGCCGCCGCTTGCCCGCGCGCGCCCGTTCCGGTGCGCTCTCGATGCCATGCCCAATGGCATTGCGCACCATGTGGGTCAGTGGCTCGGCAATCGCATCCAGAATGCTTTTATCAAGATCCGTTTGCCCGCCCCGGATGACCAGCTCCACCTCTTTCCCGCACTGCCGCCCTACGTCGCGCACAATCCGCGGAAAGCGCCGGAACAGTTGATCGACCGGAACCATGCGTATCTTCATGACCGAGTGCTGCAGGTCATTCAACACCCGCGCCTGGAAAGCCATGGCATCGGAAAATTTTCCCCGCAAGGCATCTTTCGGGAAACGTTGTCCAAATTCCAGCAGCGTCTGTTGCAACATCGATTTCGCCAGGATCAGTTCCCCGACCAGGTTGAGCACGCTGTCGATTCTTTCCGCATCCACTCGCAGCACGCTGTCCCGGCCACCAGGCGTAGCCGCCGCCCGTGCTGGTTCCCTGCCTGCTGGCGTGTCTCCGGGCTGCCGGTCTTTTTCCCCAGCATCGACGACAGTAACATCGGCAACTTCGCCGGCAGTTACGGCGTCGCCCAACGGCGAAGCCTCCTCGTCACGTGTACTTTTGTTCTCGCCCTTAGAACCAGCCGGAATAGCCGGCGCCAGCTCACAGGAAGTCACGGCGACGCGCAAAGGTTTCACCCCGACCCGTAACGCAATCGTCGGTATGCTGCACTGCGCCCGGATTTGCTCCACCGCCGCTTCCGACGCCAGCGCCGCTTCAATGTGATCGCCGGAATCGAGGCTGCCTTCGGCGGGATACAGTGCCAGCACTTCGCCCAGCCCGCTCAGGGCCCGCTGAATCATCTGGCGCGCCGCGATGGGCATGCCGCACTGCGGATCCACCTCCACTTCCACGTGATGGACGCGCTTGCCCTCCGCCGCCGCCCGCGTGATCGCCAGATGCTCGTATTCCGACCAACGGCTGCTTTTCGACGCAGCTTTCCCTTTCTCTGTCTCTGTGCTTTCCCCAGTGCCCCCCGCGCCGCCAGGCGTCGGGTGCGCCAGCCTGGCAATGTCTGCCCGCAACGACTGTAGGCTGGGAAGAGTTGCCTGCATCCGATAGGCTTCGAGCACCGCCGCAAACCCGTCGGCGGCGCGCAGCGCGAGCTCAGGAACCGAAGCCGCTGCCGCCGCGTTCCCGAGCGCCAGTACATCCTCGAACTCATGGCATAGTTCGCTGAGCTCATGGAATCCGCAGGCGGCCGCATCCCCCTTCAGCGTGTGCACGGTCCGCCGCAGGCTGCGGGCGGTTTCCCCATCGCCGGGAGAATTTTCCAGCTGCATCGCATCGTCGTTCAGCTTCTGCACCAGCTCCGCCGCCGTTTCGAAGAACAACTGTCGAAGTTCGGTCATCCGGTCTTCCGGGGGAAGGGTCACGATTTCACCTCGACACGCTGGTACGCCGTGCCGTTATTGCGATACACCATCTGAAATTTTTCCGTCAACCCCATCAGGCTCTCGGCGTGGCCCACGAACAGGTAGCCTCGCGGATTCAAGCATCGATAGAACTTCTCCACCAGCCGCCTCTGCTCGGCGTCGTCGAAATACATCATCACGTTGCGGCAGAAAATGACGTCGTTGCGTTGCGGCAGGTATTCGGTCTTCAAATTATGAAAATCGAAGTGCACCAGTTCTTTGACGCTCTTCTTCACCACATAGCGATCGCCCACTTTGTCGAAGTAGCGCAAGCGGTACCCATAGTCCACCGCGGACATCTGATGTTCGCTGTAGGAACCTTCCTGCGCCGTCCGCAAAACCGAATAATTGAGGTCGCTGGCCAGAATCTCCACCCGCCAGGGTGGGGGAATCAGAGGTTTCGGAACCGCCGATGCGAACGACCCTGGATGGCGCGAGGAGTAGTACGACAACGCGTCACCCACTTGCATGGCCAGCGTATAGGGTTCCTGTCCCGTGGAACAGCCCGCGCTCCAGATTCTCAGGCTGTAGTCCCGCTGCTCCTGCTTGCGCCCCAGAAGATCGTCCATCACATCGCGCTGCAGCAGTTCCAGTTGCGCTTTGTTCCGGAAAAAGCTGGTCTCGTTGACCGTGAGATTTTCCAGCAGCCGCGACAACTCCTGCTTTCCCGCCTGGCTGGTGAGCAGGCGATAGTAGCTGTAGAACGAATCTAATTGGCACTCTTTTAGCCGGCGCTGCAGACGGTCCTGCAGAAACCCCGTGCGCCGCTCGTCGAAGTGCATCCCGCACTCCTGGTAGACAAGCGTCTGCAGCAGTCTTAACTCGGCCTCGGTGAGTACGGGTATTTCGCTGGTATTCATGTGGCTCGGTTCGTCTTTGCCTACTTTGCGGCCGAGGCGGCCTTCGTCCCCATCTCCGCCTTGCCACTGCCGGACGTCGCCGTTTTTTCTCCCTCCAGCCCGCCCCCGACTTCGCGTCCGGCTAAGATCTTCCCGATGTCCAGCAGAATAATCAGCCGTCCCTGGTACTTACCCAGGCCGGTCACGCAGTCCAACCCGCCCTCCTGCATCATCACCGGCGCGGCTTCGATGTCGCTTTCGGGAATCTTCAGAACCTCCGATGCCGAGTCCACAATCATGCCCACCAACCGGCCCCCGTGTTCCGCAACCAGAATGCGGCTCCGCCCGTCGATTCCCGCCGACGGCTTCCCGAAGCGCTTTCGCAGATCCACCACCGACACAATCTTCCCCCGCAAGTTGATCACCCCTTCCAGATAATCGGGCGCGTCCGGGACCGCCGTGATTTCCGGCACGCGGACGATTTCATGCAGCGCGGTGATAGGCACCCCATAGGTCTCGCGACCCACCCGGAAGCCTACGATTTGTAATTCCCGGCTCATGACTGAAACCCTCTCAACGCGACCCCGCCGCCGCGCTCCGGGCCGCCTTGCCCGACGCCGGCGCGCTGTCGCTGGTCCGGTCGCTCGATCGGTCGCTCGATCGGTCGCGTGTTGTTTCGTTCGAGTGCAGCGCAAAACCGTCCATCGAATCCAGCAGTCCCTGCGACATCTTCGACATCTGATCGGACGATGCGGCCAGTTCCGTCGAACTCGACGTCGACGACTGCACCAGTTCCCGCATGCGCTCCATCGCCTGCACCACCGCCTGCGCTCCCGACGCCTGCTCTTCCACCGCCGAGTTGATCTCGTGCGTAATTTCGTTCAGCCGCGTAGTGGCGCGGGCAATCTGCGCCGAACCGTGCGACTGCTCGTTGGTCGCCGCCCCGATCTCCTGCGCGAACTTGTACACCTCCGTCACCACGTTCGAGATCTTTCGCAGCGCGGCATTCAACTCCTGCCCCAGATTCAACCCTTCATTCACGATGGACGTGCTTTTTTCCATGTTTTCGACGGCCTTGCGCGCTTCCTTCTGGATACTCCCGATCAATTCGGAAATCTCCTTGGTCGACTGCGCGGATTTCTCCGCCAGCTTCCGCACCTCGTCCGCCACCACCGCGAATCCCAAACCGTGCTCGCCCGCCCGCGCCGCTTCAATCGCCGCATTCAGAGCCAGCAGGTTGGTCTGTTCCGCCAGATCGTCGATCACTTCGACAATCTTCCCGATGTCATCCGCCCGGTTCCCCAGCGAGTCGATGATCTCGCCCGAAGACCGAATCGTGGTGTTAATCCGGTTCAGGCCGTCGGTGGTCTTCTCCATCGTCCCGATGCCGCCATGCACCTCTTCCCGCGAACGGTTCGAGATGTCGAGCAGAACCTTCGCCGTATCCGCCACTCGTTGGATTGAGGTCACCATCTGGTCGATGGAGGCCGAGGTCTCACTGACGCTCGAAGCCTGAGTCTGCGTGCTCTTCACCATGTTCTGCACGTTCACGCTCATTTCGTGCATCGTGCTCGTGACTTCATCGATGGCCGACGAAGTCTGCAGACTGTAGCGGGCCGATTCGTCCGAAGCGCTGGCCACCTGCGTCGAGGCGCTGGCCACTTGTGAGGCGGCGTCGCGCACGTGCCGCACCAGTCCGCGCAAGCCTTCCAACATGCGCGTGAAGGCGTTCGCCAGCGTATCGTTCGCCGACCGCGGTCGCACTTCGACCGCCAGATTACCCCCCGCAATCGCTTCTGAAACCGCCGCCATTTCCTTCAGGTACTTGACCATGGAATCGAAAGTCCTGGCCAGTTGCCCGATCTCATCCTTGCCGTGGACGTCGATCGTGTGCTCCAGATCGCCGGTCTGGCCGATCTGATCCGCAACATGAATCAACCGATTCAGCGGGCCGGTGATCCCGGTGGCGGTGCGGTAAGCGATCACGATGCCCAAACCCACGGCAAACAGACAACTCAACACCGCCGCCAGAATCGTGCTTGTCGCCGCCAGTTCGTCGGAGTGCCGCCTCGTCTCCAGCAATAGCCGGTTTTCCCGATCCACATCGTCCAGCACTTCGCTGGAACGCGCCACCCATGAATTCGGGTCCTTTTGCAGATAGAAAATCTGCAATTCCGCCACCGTCGCATTCCCGCTATCCACCGCCCGCCGCTTCTCCACCAGCGGATTGGCGAAATCGCTGCCCCACGCCTGCTCCATTCCCTGCACTCTTTCCAGGCTGCTGCGTTGTTGCGTGGAATTCGCCAGCTCTTCGCTGTGGTGCAGCGCTTCACCCAACTGGCGCTCGCCCTCATTCATTTTCTCGACGTCGCGCGTGTCCCCGCTGAGCAGATAATTTTGCAGGTGAAGCCGGTTCTGCATCATCTGGAAGCGCACCAGCGATGTCGCCTCCGTCATGTCGATCGAGCGCTGCGCCGCAGCCTTGGTTTCGTGCTCGCGCTGTACCGCGATCAGGTTGATCGCCAGCAGCAACAGCACCGTCCCCAAAATAACTCCGAAACTCCAGTACAGCTTCTTCCCGATGTTCATGTCCCAGCCTTCCTTACCCAACCTGCTTCCGCTTCCGCGCGCCCGCTTATCGAGCCGAATTAAAACGGAATTCCACCACTCCCGTCGACTCTTGCGCGTCCGGCTCGAACCGCCATTTCCGTACCGCATCCAAAGCCGCGTTCACCAGCACCGGATGCCCGCCCACCAGCTTTGCCTCTTTCACCGTCCCATTCGGGCTGACCGTCACCACCACCTTCACCACGCCGGTGATGTTCATGTGTCGCGCCAGATCCGGATAGATTGGCGCCACCTTCGTTCTGACTTTTCGATTGATTTCTTCCTGTCCCCATATGGTGGGAGCGCTGAGCGCGATCCATCCGCCAACCAGCAGCAGACTTACTACGCTCGCACGGCTTAGGCCTCTAAGAGACACACTTCCTCCCTCGTCGCTTCCCCTGAACCCTATGTTCGTGCAAGGCACATACTGGCCGATACCGAAAGTTCTTTGCGGGCATTACTTTAGTGATTCCAAAAACACAACGAAGCGTCGATCCCCCAGTCTCTTCCCCGGCCTGCCTTCTCGCTCGCCCTCGGCCCTCCCCGCACCAACCCAGCAACTTCGGTTTCCAAAATGAGACGCCTGTATCACTTTCGTGACGTTTCCCAACTCGGCACTGCCCCCTTCATAATCCCTTGACTCAATTTGAGAATCAGGCGTACCGTTTTTATGTAATTCAATTGTTTTCAACCGCTTAGCCAAATGATCGGTGCGCACTGACAGCCCACACAGGAAATTCGCAGTCCAGTGTCGCGTCTCAGTCTGATGAGGCCTTTCAGAGGCTCCTTCTGGAGCTTTCTCGTGCCGCCCTTCAGAGTGGCGATCCCAACCAGCTGATCCGTTCTTTTTGCACTCTTACTCGCGCCTTCTTCCATGCCAGCGGCGCCTACTTCTGGAGCTGCTCCTCCAGCGGTGAACTTGTTGGAGCCGAAGCGGATGCCGATCAGGCGGACGCTTTCCGTGGCCTCCGGCGGCGCCCGGGTGAGGCGTCCATCGCCATGGACGCGGTTCAAAAGCGGCGCCCTGTTTTCGTCAATTACCCCGAAGTGGCCCGCGACCCATGGCTTGCCGCCAGCCAGGCACGCGCCGCCCTAGCCGCGCCTCTGCTGGTTTCCGGCGAAGTGGCTGGCGCCATCACCTTTCTGAAGACGGCGCCCTGTGCCGCCTTTGACGATGATGCCCTGGCCCGGGTCACCACCCTGGCGGCCCAACTCGGCACTGCCATCGAGGCCCTCCGCTTAAACCAGCTTTCCCGCGAAGAGCACCGCCGTGCCAGCCTTCTGGTCGAAGTCGCCACCGCACTCCATGGACTACCTGACACTGCATCCGTAATCGAGAGCATCGCCGACCGACTCCGCCTGCTGCTGCATTCGCCCGCCGTGCTCGTCTTCGTCCAACAAGAAAAACTGTTTCAGTTGCCTGCGGTGTCGACCGAGACTCCCCGCTTAGCCCTTCAGGTCCGTGCGCGTTTCCAGAACAACGACCTCCGCTCCTCCCTCGAAATCGCCACCCGCGCCGTCGCCGCCGGCGAGCGCATCACCGTAAGCATCGACGGCGCCTCGCATTTCGGAGACGATTCGCCCCCGGGAGTTCTCGTCGCCGCGCCCTTTCGCACCGCCCGCTCCCAGGGCGCCATTCTGGTCTATCCCCGCCTCGCCAACCCCTTCACTCAGGAAGACAAATCCCTGATTTCGGCCCTGGCGGGATTTGGCGCGGTCGCCATCGCCAACGCCGAGTTGTACGGCATGGCCCGCGCCCAAGCCCATGAACTCCACGAAATCCTCGAGATTTCCTTCGAACTCGGTTCCGCCGGAAAACTCGATGAGTTCATGCAGACCTCCGTCCTCCGCGCCGCCAGCTTCCTTGGCTTCAAACGCTGCTTCATCGGACTCCTCGAACACTCCGCCTTCCACATCCGCTGGGGAGTCGAGAACGGAGTCGCCCGCCCTGTCGATATCCCGCTCTATGACGGCACCGCTACCCAGACCCTGAAGAAAAAAAATGTCTTCGTCACCGATGACGCCGCCAAGACTCCCGGCGCTAACCTGGATTTCGTCGCCGCTTTTCAGATCCGCCAACTCCTCGCCGTCCCCCTGCTCGGTTCGAACGGCGACGTGCTCGGCATGTTTGGCGTCCTCGACCGCATCGAACCCGGGCCCATCAGCGATGAGGACGTCCGCCGCGCCCGCGCCTTGGCCGCGCAAGTTGCCATCGCTCTCGAACTGACCCGAAACCTCCACCAATCCGAGGAGCATCGCCGCCGCGCCGAGGCCCTGGTCACACTCGCCCTCGAGCTGAATCACGTCCTGCATCTGCCCCAGTTCACCCGCAACTTTGCGCTGCGCGCCGCCGACCTGCTGGGCGCCCGCTCCGTCGCCCTCACTCTTTTTCAGACGGCGGACACAGACACCTTCTTGATGCGCGCCAACTCCGGCGCCAAGGCTGAAGGCGGGGTTGAAGCCGGCCTTGAGATTGACGATCCGCAACTGCTTCGCCGCTTTCATCAAGCCCTCAAATTGGCCCTGCCGAACTACCCGGCCGATGTCGCCTTTGCCCCCGCCAGCGATGTCCTCGGATCCGCCCTCGCCTCCATTCTGGGATGGACCGATTGCACCCTCGTACGTCTCGCCGGCTCCTCGGGAGAACTCGTCGGCGTCCTCTGCCTTGCCGACCGCGGCGCCCCGCCCGCCCTCGAAGATCGCCAGTTGCTGCGCGCCATTGCCGGCCATGCCAGCATCGCGCTCGAAAATGCCTGCCTCTTTACCCGCATGGAACAGGCCAATCGCCATTGGGTTGAAGTCTTCGATGCCATCAGCGATTTCATCGTCGTCCACGACGAGCAGAACAACATCCTCCGGGTCAATCGCTCCCTCGGCGATTTTGTCGGCATCGCCCCCGACCAGCTCATCGGCATCAACATGCGCGCCCTCGACGCCCTTACCACCGGCGCTTCCCCCCACTCCTGCCCTTTCTGCCGCTCCGGCGAAGGTCTCGACGAATACGTCCATCCCGTCCTCGAACGCGCCTACCTGATTTCCACTTCGCGGATTCACGGCGCCACCACCCCGGAGCCACCCGCGCTCGGGGTCGGCGCCCGAGGCATGACCGCTACCCAGTGGCAGACCGTGCACGTGCTCAAGGACATCACCGACCGCCGCGAAGCGGAACGCCGTTATCGCCAACTCTTCGACAACATTCAGGAAGGGATCTTCTGTGCCACCCCCGAGGGCCGTTTCGTCGAAGTCAATGACGCCCTGGTTCGCATCCTCGGCTACAGCAGCCGCGAGGAAGTCCTGCAGCTCGACATTCCCACCCAGGTTTATTTTTCTCAGCAGCGGCGCGAAGAAATCGCGGAGCGAACCAGGCGCGACGGCGCCATGCACGGCCAGGAAGAAGTCCTCCGCCGCAAGGACGGATCGCCGGTGCATGTGTTCATGAACTACTTCGCGGTGCGCGATCGAGCGGGCAACGTCCTGCAGAATCGTGGCCTCATGCTCGACATTACCGGCCTCCGAAATTCTCAAACCGAGCTTCAGAAAGAGCGCGATTTCTCCAGCAAAATTCTGAATCATACCCAGAGCCTGATTCTGGTCACCGACACCGAAGGCGTGATCAGCTATGCCAACCGCCGATGGGGCGGCCTCGGCTTTCAACAGTCCCAGATCCTCGGCCACCTTCTGCCCGACCTCTGCGCCGCCCCGCGCCGCCCCGCGCTCTGCGAAGCACTCGCGGCCGTGGCCCGCGGACAGCAAGTCGACAACTTCGATCTGTCCCTGGTTCGCGGCGATGGCGCCAGCGGCCAGTTCTCCGTCAACCTCAGCCCCATCAGCGGCGAAGACGGTCGCGTCAGCAGTATCGTCGTCGTCATGACCGACGTCACCGACTCCGCCATGCTGCGCGCCAAGCTCGTGCATGCCGAGAAATTGGCGGCCGTCGGACAGTTGGTTTCCGGAGTGGCCCATGAAGTCAATAATCCCCTGACCGCCATCCTCGGCTTCACCGACCTCCTCATGGAAAACCCCGAAATCCCGGAGAGCGCGCGCCGCGATCTGCGCGTGATTTTGCAGGAAGCCCAGCGCACCAAGCAGATCGTGCAGAACCTACTCAGCTTCGCCCGTCAGAACCCGCCTCAGCGCCAGCCCGTGCAGCTCAACAGCATCCTGCAGCGCACCGTGCACTTGCGCTCTTACGATTTCATCAGCCACGGCATTCAGGTCGTCGAACGCCTCGACGAGGCCCTGCCTTCTGTCATCGGAGACTCGCACCAGCTCCAGCAGGTGTTCCTCAACATCCTCAACAATGCCTACGACGCTGTCCGCGAGACCGCAAGCCCCGCCCGCATCGAGATCATGAGCGCCCGCGCGGGCGCTTTCGTCGAGATTTCATTTCGCGACAATGGCATGGGCATCGTCGATCCGGAGCGCATCTTTGATCCGTTCTTTACCACCAAAGACGTGGGCAAGGGTACCGGACTCGGGCTGAGCATCTGCTACGGCATTATCCATGAACACGGCGGCGAAATTGTCTGTCACAACAACCTCAATTCCGCAGGCGCGACCTTTACCGTCCGCCTCCCGATCGCATCCTCCGAACCGGCGTCGTTTGGAGCAGCAGCAGGAGTAAATCCCCAATGACTCAGTCAGGAACCAGGCCAGCAACTCGACCCGCACATCCCGTCCTTCTCATCGAAGATGAGCCCGCCGTCATGGCTTTAGTCCGCGCCGTTCTCGAGGGCCACGGCTACCAGGTCGTGCCCACCGAGTCCGGCGCCGAAGCCCTGCATTTGCTCGCCAACCGCGATTTTCACGGCGTCGTCTCCGACATGCGCACTCCCGGAGGCGTCGATGGCGCCCAGGTCTATGCCTGGATCGCCATCCATCGCCCCGAATTGACTTCCCGCCTGGTTTTCATCACCGGCGATATCGCCAACGAAGAAACCGCTGCCACCCTCCGCCGCACCGGCGCGCCGTGCGTGGAAAAGCCGTTTCGCGTTCACGAATTTATTTCCGTCGTCGAAGAGACCTTGGGCAGGGCATCATGACTGACAATTTGACCAAGAACGACTTCCGCATCCGCCTCCTGATCGTCGATGACGAGCAGACCATCCGCCGCCTCTGCATGACCGTTGGCGAGTCACTCGGGTTCTGCTGCCTCGAAGCCGAAAGCGGAAACGCCGCCCTCGCCTTGCTCGAGGAACAGCCCGTCCATATGGTCCTCACCGACATGGTCATGCCTCGCATGTCTGGAATTGAATTCCTGGAGCAGGCCAAACGCGCCTACCCCCGCATCGAAGTCGCCGTTATGACCGGTCACGGTTCCGTCGAAACCGCCGTTCAGGCCATGAAACTCGGAGCCTACGACTACATTGCCAAACCCTTCGCCCCCCTCGACGATCTGCGCCATTTCCTTCGCCGCATGGCCGACAAAGTTCGCCTCGTCGAGGAAAATCTCTATCTCCGCGAACGCTCCGACACCGAGACTGCCGTCCATGGCATCATCGGCAATTCCACCGGCATTCAGAATGTCCTCCGCCTCATCTCCCGCCTCAAAGATACCCGCACTCCCGTCTTGATCTCCGGCGAGAGCGGTACCGGCAAAGAACTCGTGGCCCGCGCCCTTCACTTCCGCGGAACCATGGCCAACCTCCCCTTCGTCGCCGTCGACTGCGGCTCGCTCGTACCCACCCTCATCGAAAGCGAATTGTTCGGTTATGAGAAAGGAGCCTTCACCGGAGCTCTCCGTTCCAAGCAGGGCCTGCTGCAATCCGCCGATACCGGAACCATTTTCCTCGACGAAGTCGGCGAGCTCCCCCTGGAGATGCAAGCCAAACTCTTGCGTTTTCTTCAGGAAAAAGAAGTCCGCCCCGTGGGCAGTAATCAAAAAGTGAAGGTCGACGTCCGCATCATGGCCGCCACCAACCGCGATCTCGACACCGAATACCAGAAGGGAACCTTCCGCAAAGACCTCTATTTCCGCCTCAACGTGGTCACCATTTCCCTCCCCCCGTTGCGCGAACGCCGTTCCGACATTCCCATCCTGGCCGCCTTCTTCCTGGAACGACTCGCCCCCGGGCGCGCCCTCCAGGTTTCCAGCAACGCCATGAAGGCTTTGCTCGCTTACAACTGGCCCGGGAATGTCCGCGAACTCGAAAATTGCCTGGAGCGCGCCGTCGCTCTCGGCGCTCAGCGCCTCATCGAAGTCAGCGATCTGCCTCCTTCGATCGCTCAAGCCGAAGTCCATGCCGAGGCCCTCGAAGCGCAAGAACTCCCCGCCACCGGCCTCCACGCCACCGATCTGGAGCATATCGAGCGCGCCACCATCGAACGCGTATTCTCCCAAGTCAAAGGGGACAAAGCTCTAGCAGGCAAAATGCTAGGCATCAGCCGCGCTACCCTCTATCGCAAACTCAAGCGCTACCACATCGTTGCCGGCGAAGAACCCCCGCCGTCGACCACCCTGCAGTGACTTCTCCAAGGCGCCGATCAGGCTCAACCCATTCCCGACGCGAATTGAGACATTCGTACCATTTTGAGACATACTTCCCGCCTCGACCTGTAAGGAGCCTGCACTCGAAACCCAACGCTTCCGCTAACTGCATGTCCCGGTTGCATTTACTCATAGGTGCATGGCCTTCACGGTTTTGGTGGGCTTCGTGCACCATCGATGGTTGACGAGCAGAATGAGCCTTCTTGCATGCTCTTTCAAACCAGAAAGAGAGGGAGACTCGCCTGCTCAGCTTCCCCCCCGAGATTTGAGGATCAAGTGCCTAACCCGGCAACCGCTCGCGCGCTCGAATCAGAATTCGTAAGTCGCCTGGCCAGATTCTTTCCGGAAGCTACACCAGTGCGCATTCCCATCCGATTGAGCCGTAGCACCGGCCCCACGGATGGCGATAGCAATGGAAATAGCAATGGAAATGGAAATGGCAACGGCAGCAGCCCTGAAAACGACTCCGTCTTTCTCCAGAACACCGTCATCGAGTTCGGCACGCCCCGCGAAGTGTTGTTCATGGTCGGCCAGCCCCTGGAATTCGCCGATCGCGTATTGCTCGAAAGCACCGACGGCTCACTGCACGCCGAGGCTTCCGTGGTCGCGGTTCAATATCATCCCGACCGAACCGTGGTTGCGGCTCGTTTCCTGAAGCATGTTCCCAATTGGATTGTGAAATCATGACTGCATTCACCCCGCTTTCATTCCAAGATCAGGGCGCAACGCTCCTCGCCCTGCAGCCCATGTACTCCGCCTTGGTGCGCGAGTTCGTGATCGAGGTTTCCACCTGCCCGATCGATCCGGATAATGCCCACGAACTCTCGGCCTCGCCCGAGTCCGTCGCGCAAGCCGAGGCCTGGTTTCAACAGGTCGACTCCGAGATTCAGGTACATCAATTGCGCCAGTTCCTGCAGACCACGCCCCTGGCGAACGAAGCCTCGCTGCGCCATCTTCTCCTGCATCACATGCACAAACCCGCAAAATCCACCAGCGACCGCGACAAGACCGATTTCCTGCTCGTCCAGTATTTTTCGCTGTGTACGCCCTCGGGCCTCGAAGACGCCGATGTGGACCTTAATTACGTCGCCCAGGTGCTCGAGCCCGTGCTCGGGCCCTTTCAGCCCAAACTCCCGGAATGGCTGACTTCGCTCGACACCATCATGCAGTCGGCGGCCGCTTGCCAACGCCTCAGCGAACTGCTCCACAGCGGCGCCCTGGAGCAAGGCCGCAAACTCAAGACCCAGAGCTCCGCCCGCTACTTCGAACCCTCCGCCATGGCCGCCTTCGCCCGCTTCAGCTTCATGATCCGGCGCATATTTTTCCGTCTCATGCACGACGATCTCAACGCCATCCACGACGGTTTGCGTGAACTTGAACGCCGCGGCATCTCCGCCATCGATTGCCGCCGCGCCCAATTCTCTGCCGAGGAGCCGACTGCCCGCCTGCGCATGATCTGCCAGTCCTGGAAAGTAATGTTCCATGCCGAATACTCGTCTGGACAGCCCCTGCGCATGCTCGTCGATCTTCGCGCCTCCGTCGACGATGCCCTGCAGAACAACGCCCGCAAGCACTCTCTCAGCGCCGGAGCTGCTTCTGGAACACCCTGATCGTCTGCCAGGCCTATCCTTTCGAGCCAGAAAACAACCATGCCCATCCATCGCCCGACCGTACTGATCCTCGCCCGCGACCCCGCCTTCTCCCGCGAGATCACCGCCCATTGGCCCCCGGATCACGCCCCCAATTCCTCTACTCCCCAATCGCGTCCGGATTTCATTGTGCTCGACGAAGGCTTATCCCGCGACCTCCAGGGCAACCACTACGACCTCGCCATTGCCGACGCCTCCTCCTTCGAACCGGAAGAAAACCGGGACAACGCCTATCCAGGGGGAAAAGACAGAAAAGAGAAGCGCGAAGAAGACGATATACGCCACCGCAACAGCACTCTAAACCAATCGCTCGCCGCCGCCGGCAAGCCCGCCATCATCGTGCACTCCGAGATTCACGCTGGCACCGAACCCCCCGATTTCTACCGCCTCCGCGGAGCCGTCCTCGAGATGCACCGCCTGCCTGGCCTTTGGCCCGTGCTCACCGGACTCATCGGCCGCGAAATTCTCCGTCGCGTCCAAGCCGAGTACCGCGCCCGCCAAGCCGAGACAATCTGCGCCGCCGCCCAGGCCGAGGCAACTCTCGGACGCTACATGATCGAGATGCGCACCAACGTCAACAACGCGCTCACCAGCGTCCTCGGCAACGCCGAACTGCTGGTCCTCGAACCCGGACTCCCCGCAACCGTCCTCGCCCAGGCCGACACCATCCGCAACATGGCGCTGCGCCTGCACGAAGTCTTTCAGCGTTTCTCTTCCATCGAAAAAGAACTCAGCGTCGACGCGCGTGAATCCGGCAAGAAAACCGTCCACGCCTCGGTTGGTCGCTGACCACAAAAAAATCACCGGGAATCCCGGCTTCCTCCGTGCCCTTCGCAGCCCTGCTGGTTCAGGATTCTATGGGTCGAATGGCACAACCGTGCCTCTACCGAATTTGGCGGCCCATGACGAATCCAGTAACCCATGCGTACAATATGAAGCGGATGCCTACCGAAGTGATCGCGAAATGTATCACTGATTCAGCGGGCACGGATTCGCAAACGCTGATTACCAAAGGCTGACTTGCAAACAATGCTTCCGAGACAACTCATGATCAGGAGATCGTCCATGTTCTCGCCGTTCCTCCTCCGCCAGACTCCGCTCTCTCGCTTCGCGCTTTTTTCAGTCTCCACAGCCATCGCTGTCGCCCTCGCCTCGGGCCTCTGCCCAATGGCCTTTGCCCAGAAGAAAGCTTCGCCGTCAACCACCGGCGCCGAGTCCAACCTCGCTCGCGGAAAATATATCGTTGAAGGCGTAGCCGTCTGCGGACAGTGCCACACTCCGCGCGACAGCAATGGAAATCTCGATCGCACGCGCTGGCTCCAGGGTTCGCCCGTCCCCTACCTGCCGGCTAAGCCCGACATGGATTGGCCGCTCAACGCCCCGCGCATCGGCGGCACTCCTCCCGCCAGCGATGCCGACATGATCAAACTGCTCACCACCGGCATCTGGACCAACGGCAATCGCCTGCGTCTCCCCATGCCGCAGTTCCGCATGGAGCGCAGCGACGCCGAAGCCGTCGTCTCATATCTGAGGTCGTCCGGTCCGAAACAGTAGCCCGCCGATTGCGCACTAAAATCTCCCTCGATTACGGACTTGGCGCGCCGTGCGAATTATTCAGGTGCATGCGGGATATCCACGAGTGCGGCCCGCTATAGAGAAACTCCAGAGCAATGTTCGCGCCCGCGTACCCCAGCAGGCTGTAGTTGCCCATGCGAAATCCATCCATCGCGTTGTAGCGTCCCGGATACCAGCCGTAGACCGCCGTCATGGTGCCCGCATACGGAGCCACCAGATCGGGAACAGAAAACACACGATGTCCATCGTCGCCGCGCCGCGCGATCAACGTGGAAATCACAGCATGGCCCAGCCGCCGGAATACACCTTTGCACTCACAGCGGTAATACAGCGTGTCTTCGTGGAAAGCTTCCGCCAGCGCGTAGCGAGTCGTCGCTGTGATCGCTATGCCCCCCGCATCGGACCCCAATCGCCTGCTATAACCCTTTACCCCTTGCCTCCACTCCGGCGGAGCGTGGTCAATGAAGTCAATGCCCGCGGCAAGTCCGGCGGCAGCGATAGGATACGGCCCGTAGGCATCGAAGATATAGTTGCGGACTTTCGTCTTCTCGGTTGGACGCGCATAGCTGAACTCCCGCTGAGTCTGCGCCGCGCTGGTTGACAACACTGCAGCTCTGGAAGAACTCTCGGAATCGATGAGCGTTTGTCCCTTGGCTAATGGCAATCGTGACCCAAAGGCGCCGAACGCCAGCAGGAATAAGACAAACCACCGCGCTGTCACATCGAGATTCTCTCGGCTCAAAGTAAGACTCTCCTGGTAAACAATAGCGAAGACCGGTTCCGCGGCCACCCTGGCACTCAAACTCGACTTCCTGGCGTTCAACTGCGGGAACCGTAAGTATGGGACTTCTGGCGCAGCAACACTGGTCAGAATTGATCGTTTTCTGCCAGCACGCAGGATTCTACGCTATGCGCTTCGACGAGACTCGCTCGGGACAGCTTCAGAAAATCTCGAACTGAAATCTTAAACTGAAGCTATCGAAATCAAAAAAAGGCGCGGCTCCCAGAGCCGCGCCCCCTATCAAATCAGCTACACGAGTTGCTTACTTGCGCCGCAACGCCGCGTGCGATCGAGCCACTGGCCGCATCATCGACATGTGCGACTGCACTGCTGCGGCACCCTGCGTCGGAGGACTCTGCAGCTCGAAGGTTCCGAGAGCCACCTGATTAGAATCGCCCTCGACAAAAACAACCGTTGAACCGTCGACGACGTAGTACTCCAGGTTTAATGTGCCAATCGAAGTATTGATGTTGGGGACCGATATCGAGCCGCGTCCGTCCACCGGCGAATCCGGCGTGTACGTGCCCGACAAGGTCACGGGGTTCAACGGAGCAGTGAGGTCATTTTCGTCCAATATACCGGTCATGTTCGGCGATACCGTCGCACCCAGCGCATTAAACTGCGCAATGTCATCGACCTCGTTGCCGTTGGTACCGCTGAGGTTGAATCCGTATCCTTCCGACGCAGCGAATGATGTCGCGCTTTGAGTGTAGGCGGCGCCTTGCGTCAGTCCAAGGCTATCGATCTCCAGCAACTGAATTCCGCCACTGGAGGGATACGCGGCGAATATGAAATTGTTCAAGCTGCCATTGCTGAAACCGCTCAACGACAGTGCGCACCGTCCCGCAGTTAGCACGCACGGACCGGTAACATTGGGCTCCGAGCCGGTATTGCCGGCATCGTTGAAGTCTTCTATCCCGGTCAGGGTGGTGCCACTCACACTGAGGAGTCCCCCCGCGACGAAAGGACCGCCGCCAGAGTCGAAGCCTCCCAAGGTGTACGCCAGCGTACCCGCTGGAATCGAAGTCTGTTGCGTGAAAGCGTCGCCCGCCAGCACCGCCCCGCTGTCGGTTTCGATCAGCTTCAGATGAGTTGAATCTACCACCCAGAAGTCAAAGCCCAGGCTGCCGAACGCGCTGCCCGTCGTCAGTGTAGCCGTCCCTGCAGTCGTGCTTCCCGAGTTCAGCACCACTGACCCCGTAAGCGCAAGATCGGTGAGGTTAGCGGAACTGCCGTTCTCATTGAAATCTTGTGTGCCCGCGGTAATGGTGCCGGAGCCATCCAGCGTCAAACCTCCCACCGAACCAACCGCAAACTGGCTCGTCGCATCCGTGCCCGTAAGCGAGAAAGCGAGCGCACTGAGGGAAGCTTGCGTGGCGCTGCCCTGCGCGTCAATCGTGCCGCTGCCGCTCCCAGAACTGTCAAAGCGAGTAATCAGCCCGTGGCTGGTCGTAGTCAGGACGAAATCAAGGCCAAACGTCCCTTCCGCAGTCTTCAGCGAGCCCGTGCCCCGGCCATCCTTGCCGATGCTGTATGTGCTCGTACTCAAGGCCTGCCCCGTAAACACCCCGCCAATATTGGGGTCGTTGATGTCAACCGTGCCCCCCGTGATGTTGCCGCCGCCGTCCGCCGTAATGGTCCCCACAATCGCAAAAAAGGACGACGTGTTCTGGCTCACATTGGCATCCGTTCCCGAGATCGAGATCACGTAAGTGCCGTTCAAACTGCTGTTGCTGAAACTTCCACCCGGAGGCGGAACGACCGTAGTCGAACTGCCGCCGCAGCCGGCCGCAAAAAGAATACTGGAGATCGCAGCGAAAGCCACCAGCAGGCGTCCGGCACACTTAGTAGAGGCAAGGGGATTCATGAGACACTCCTGTGTTTCTTTCTTAAGATGCGCTAACCCGCATTGTAAGGGAAAGTTTCGCGAAAAATAATTGGCGGCCCGGTTTCCTCATCCAACACGCGGCATCCGGTTTCGCAACTTGAGTCACTCCAATTACCAATTCCCTATCATCTTGCCGCTCAACAGAGTAGAATCTCGTCCGTCGAAAGCGGGAGACGATTTGCCTTCCTTTGGCGAAAAACTGAAGCAGGAACGCGAGCAGCGCAAGATCACACTGGAGCAGATCTCCATCTCCACCAAGATCGGCACCCGCATGCTGCAGGCGCTGGAAGAGGATAGGTTCAACCAGTTGCCCGGCGGCATCTTTAATAAGGGCTTTGTCCGCGCCTATGCCCGCTGCGTCGGCCTCGACGAAGATCAGACCGTTGCCGAATACCTCGAAGCTTCCGGCGATGCCCCGCCCGCTTCCACCGAAATCGCTCCCCGTGAAGACGGAGGACGCGATAGCGCCGCCCGCGAAGATGCCGAGACCATCAGCCGCCTCGAAGCCATTTCCGACTCTCCCCGCCGACAAATGCCTTGGGGCCTGTTCGCCGCGCTCTTGCTCCTCATCGCTCTCGCCCTCTCCCTCTGGAGTCATCGCCGCCGCGAACAAGCTCGAGAAACGGTTCGAGAGTCGGTTCGAACCACCTCCCCTATAGACACAACGACCACCGCGGTTCCACCGCCCGTCTCACCCGCGTCCGATGCCGTGCCGGACAAAGCAGTCTCAGACCGGCCAGCCTTAGATAAGAATGCCAGTCCTTCTGCTCCCACGACTGCCGCGACCACGACCACGACTGCGCCAGCCGCAACTGTTGCCCCCAATCCTCAGAACTTGGCTCCCGCCCCTTCCGCCGCCCCCGGCGAGTTCTCCATCGACGTTCATTGCCGCGAAGAATCCTGGGTTTTGGTCACCATCGATGGCAAAACCCTGCCCTCGGAGATTCTCTACCCCGGCAGCCAGCGTAACCTCCGGGCACAAAGGCAGATCATCGTCAAAACTGGAAACGCTGGCGGCGTCGACTTTCGCTTCAATGGAACGAAAATTGACTCCTCCGGGCAATTGGGAGAGGTCAAGACCCTCACTTTTGGCCCTCAGGGCCTGTTACCCAATGCCCCGACACTACCCGCGACGCCTTAGCTTGCCTCTTTCTTTTCTTCCATTTACCACCTGACTTCCACCATTCACTACCGCTGGCCGCCCACTCAGTGTCAGATCCCTTCGTCACCCGCCAATTCCGTTGCTTTCGGACGGTCATCTCTGATACCGTTTTATGGAACACTAAGCCAAACCCCAGAGCCCTTCGCTTCATTGCCCCCCTTTTATCGGAAGCATAGGCTCGACAGTTACCTTGAGGAGATACCAGCTTGCCAGCAACCAATCGTTTCCTGTTTACCTCGGAGTCCGTAACCGAAGGACATCCCGACAAAATCGCCGACCAGATTTCCGACGCCATCCTCGACGCCTGCCTGCGGGAAGATCCCAACAGCCGCGTCGCCTGCGAAACCTTGACCTGCACCGGCCTGGTCGTTATCGCCGGCGAGATCACCACCAAAGCTTACGTCGACTTTCAGAACCTGGTCCGCGGCGTGGTCCAGTCGATCGGCTACGATAATGCCATCTACGGCTTCGATTCCAACACCTGCGCCGTCATCTCCAGCATCAATAAGCAATCCGGCGACATCGCCATGGGCGTCGATACTGGCGGCGCTGGCGACCAGGGAATGATGTTCGGCTTCGCCTGCAACGAAACTCCCGAACTGATGCCTCTTCCCATTTCCCTCGCCCACAAACTCACTTTGAAGCTTTCTGAAGTCCGCAAGAATGGCACCTGCCCTTACTTGCGGCCCGATGGCAAATCGCAAGTCACCGTCGAATACGACGCCCAACACAAAGTAAAGCGCGTCGATGCCGTTGTCGTATCCACTCAGCATTCTGAAACCGTCGCCAACGATGAATTGCGCTCTGACATCCTCAAGCACGTGATTCAGGCCGTCATTCCCGCTCACCTGCTCGACGAAGACACTAAGTACCACATCAATCCCACCGGCCGTTTCGTCATCGGCGGACCCATGGGCGATTCCGGTCTCACCGGACGCAAGATCATCGTCGATACTTACGGCGGCATGGGACGTCACGGTGGCGGCGCCTTCAGCGGCAAAGATCCGACCAAAGTCGATCGTTCCGCCGCCTACATGGCCCGCTACATCGCCAAGAACATCGTCGCCGCCGGTTTGGCCGATCGCTGCGAAGTCCAGCTCGCTTACGCCATCGGAGTTGCCGATCCCGTCAGCGTCCTGGTCGATACCTTCGGCACCGAGAAGATTGATGCCAGTCTGATTCCAGATCTGGTGCGGGCCAATTTCAAGCTCAAGCCGCGCGAGATCATCGAGACCCTTAACTTGCGCCGTCCCATCTACCGCAAGACGGCTGCCTATGGACACTTCGGCCGCAATGACCCGGATTTCACCTGGGAAGCGACCGACAAAGCCGCCAAACTGGCTTCGGATGCCGGCTTGAAGCGGGAAACGGCGGGCGCAAGAAAATAGCTTTTACACCACCGGGAAAGCGCTGTTCGCCACCCGCGGTTCGCGATTCGCTTTGCGATTCGCCAACCGAGAAAACCGAACAGCGAATCTGCAGCGTACAAGCCGCATGGAGATTCATTCAGCGTCATTATCGTGGGAATTAGGAGAAAAATGGCTACAACATCGATCAGCAGCGACGTGAAAGGTTTTGAACTGGCCGATCTGGGCAAGAAACGCATTGAGTGGGCCAACCAGTCGATGAAGGTTCTACAGATTATCCGCAAGGAATTTATCAAGAACCAGCCCCTCAAAGGCATCCGGGTTTCGGCCTGCCTGCACGTCACCGCCGAGACCGCGAACTTAATGATCGCGCTGCGAGACGGCGGCGCTGACGTGACCTTGTGCGCGTCCAACCCGCTCTCCACCCAGGATGATGTGGCCGCCAGCCTCGTCCGCGACTACAGCATCCCCGTCTTCGCCATCAAAGGCGAAGACAACGAAAGCTACTATTCCCACATCATGGCCGCCGTCGATCATAAGCCGCAGTTCACCATGGACGACGGTGCCGACCTGGTCAACGTCCTCCACACCAAGCGCAAGGCGGAGTTGGGCAACGTAATTGGCGGTACCGAAGAGACCACGACGGGCGTCATTCGCCTCCGCGCCATGGCCAAGGAAGGCGTGCTCGGATATCCCATCATCGCCGTCAACGACGCCGACACCAAACACCTCTTTGACAATCGCTACGGCACCGGACAATCCACAATTGATGGCATCATTCGCGCCACCAATTTCCTGTTGGCGGGTTCGAAATTCGTGGTCGCCGGCTACGGCTGGTGCGGCCGAGGCCTGGCTTCGCGCGCCCGCGGCGCCGGCGCCGAAGTCATCGTCACCGAAATCGATCCTACCAAAGCCCTGGAGGCTGTGATGGACGGCTTCCGCGTCATGAGCATGGAAGAGGCCGCCAAACTCGGCGACGTCTTCTGCACCGTCACCGGCAACAAGAACGTGCTCGCCAAGCAGCACTTCGAACTCATGAAGGACGGCGCCATCATTTCCAACTCCGGCCACTTCAACGTGGAGATCGACATCCCGTCGCTCGAAAAACTGTCCTCCTCGAAGCGCACCACTCGCGACTTTGTCGAGGAATACACCATGAAGGACGGTCGCCGCATCAACCTCCTCGGCGAAGGCCGCCTCATCAACCTGGCCGCCGCCGAAGGTCATCCTGCTTCGGTCATGGATATGAGTTTCGCCGACCAAGCCCTTTCCTGCGAGTACATGGTCAAAAACCACGCCTCGCTCGAAAAGAAGGTCTATACGGTTCCCGTCGACCTCGATAAGCGCGTTGCCAAGCTCAAGCTCGAGTCGCTCGGAATCAAGATCGATCGGCTGACTTCCGAACAGGAAGAGTACTTGGCCAGTTGGAACGAAGGAACCTAGAAGACCGTGAAGACCGTCGTTCAGTCGTCAGCTTTCGACGGTCAGCTTTCACTGGACAATTCTCCAACGGGGCGGCGCAAGCCGCCCCTTGATGTTTCCTATCGTCTCGTCACTTGTAGGGTATTCGCCCGAGTGCCGACGATGTCTTCGGCTCCTCACCGCTCGGACACCCGTTCAGGGGCATGCCTGCCCCCCTTAAAGTTCCCTGCCGCTTGTGCCGATAAGCTCATTGGAGGAATTGCGCGTGCCGGTGAACTCCAAAGTGCTGCTGGTCGAGGATAGCAAGTTTCTGCGCCTGGCCAACGAACGCGCCCTCTCCAAAGTCGGCTACCTCGTGAGCACTGCCGGCGATGGCGAAGAAGCCTTGCAAGTCGCCAGCGACAAGCTACCCGACATCATCCTGCTCGACATGCTGCTGCCGAAACTGAGCGGGCCCGACGTTCTGAAAGCGCTCAAGGCGAATCCCGCCACCGCGAATATTCCGGTCGTCGTGCTCTCCAGCCTCTCCCAGAAAAACGAAGAAAAACTCCTCAACGAAGGCGCTACCGCCTACTTCGAGAAATCCGCACTCGAACTCGACAAAAACTCCGATCGCCTCGCGGCCACCGTCGAAACCGTGCTGCGCCAAGTCAGCCAACAAAGAAAGTCCGCCCACGCCGCTAGCTGACAAACCCCTCGTCCCACCCGGTGTGTCGCGAACACTCCCGTCCGCGAAAAGCCTGCGCCCTCGTGGCACTCTTCGACCAGTTACCGCTGCTCCATCCGAGTGCTGGTTCAGAAGTTGCATGGCCGGGAAACTCGAAATCGATTCCCGGCGCTGCTTTCTCCATGCCGCCGGCCTCTATCGCACTGCGTGGAACGTCCGCGCCGCCTTGGCTCGCCCTTTCTCCCGAGCCACTGCGAAGCACGACGAGGTGGAACCGGTGACTTGAAATGGCACGGCGTAGTAAGTGTTAGGAGAGTTTGTGTTCGTGTCCCCTCCACCGCTGTTGTCGTCGAGAATGCCGGCACACGCACTGTTGGTGATGGTGTTCTGCGTTACCGAGTTTCCGTTTCCGGTAGCCGCAATCCCCGCGTTCACCCCGCAGGACGCGTCCAAATGGATCGCCGATTCGGCCGTATTGAAGATCGTATTCTTGCTGATCGTATTGCCGTTGGTGCAGACATCGATGGCATCGTTGATCGCGCTGCCAAAAATCCGGTTGCCAGTGACCGTAACTCCGTCTCCGTAGTTCGGACTGCTGGCGCCATCCGCCTTCAACGCGATGGGACTTGGGCTGTTCACCACCGTGTTGCCTCCCACCGTGGTTCCGCTGTTCTCCGCCGTATCGTAGAGAAGGATCCCCGCCGAACCTGGATTGGAGTTGTCGATCACAGTATTGCCCGTGAGCGTGCCCTTGGCTCCCAAGCCAAGCTGGATGCCGTTCTGAACCGGCGCGCCGGCAACCAGGCCCGAGCCTTGGATGTAATTCGTAGTAAGCGTCAGCTTCGTGCCCGCATCGTTTCCCGTGACGCCATTGGTGTTGTAGTTGTGCACGGACGTGCCTCCGATGGCGACGGTGGACGAACCCGTCGATGTCTGCACAAAGATCGCCTCCCCGCCCGTCTGACAAACGCCCAGGGTGTCTCCCGGCACCTCGTTTTGCACCGTTACGTGACCTAACGTGCCCGAAGCATTCTGAAACAGTATGCCCCGCAAATCCAGAGCGCACCCGCTGATGCCGTTTCCCGTTCCGTCGACGGTGATATTGCTGATCAGGACCGTGCCGGTAAACGGACCCTGCACTAGTATCTGGGCAGCAATCGGATTTCCCCCATTATCGAAGTCCGTCGCATTTTGCACCAAGCCGCTCGCCGGCGGCTTGATCACGACCGCATTCTGGTTCGAGATTAGAATCCCTTCGAGAATCAACTGTTGGTTAATCACCACCTGTTCGGGATACGTGCCGGGACAGACAAATACAGTCGTGCCGGGGGGAGACGAGTTCACCGCTTGTTGAATCGTGGGAAAATGCGCCAGGTTCTTGTAACTGCAGGTGCCCACGAGAATCTTGTCATATTCCGCAAAGGCCTGTCCCCTGAAGGTTACGAGCGTGGCCAAGGCCAGGCAAAGAAGCGTGAAACGACGATCGATGTTCATTGACATCCCTCCGGTTCCGATGATTTTTTTGCGACTTTCTTGTTGTGTGATTCGCCTTTGAAAATCGCAGCACGTTGTTCGCGCCCACTACCTGCGCCAAAATAACAAGCTGCCTGACTAGTGAGGGAATTCCGCGTTGACCCCAACAGTGTCACGCATTGTGACCCCAATCGCGAATCGCGTCAATGTGAAAGAGTTTTCATCCCATCTCCGGACGCAGCGCCCTCCCGGCTCCATTGGCCTACGTGGAATGAATCGTCGCCGGAGCCCTGAGCGGTCTCATCGACCGTCCCCTGGCGGGAGGCTCAGCCGTTCAACTGTACCCCAAATTCAGCGCTCCATCTCTCCCTGCCCTTTACGCTTTTCCGTTGATCTTCGCCCACCACCAGCGCACCCCTACAAAAAGAAAACGCCAATCCTGAAAAAACTCAGGCGGCTTCCCCTCGAAAGCATGGCCGATGAATTGGAAAATCCATCCCATCAGGAACAGACCCAGCCCATACAACCACAGGCGATGGTAGAAAACGCTCGCTACGAAAACGGCGATCGAAAGCAGGATTGTAGGAATCCCAAGCGTGTGAAACGCCCGGTTGACGGGATGCTGATGACTGGAACTATATTGCGCGATCCACTGCTGGCTAGTGCGTCCGCCCGACACGCCCAGCATCATACCACGCTTGCCCACTCCGACCTGTCAGGCGGAATTGTCACAAATTTGGTGTGATGACTCGCACTTAGCCGACACGGAGTTTCGCCTACACTCTTCCCTAATCGGTCTGCTGCGGTTCATTCGCGGGAAATGTGCATGTTTTTCCCCGGCGTGAAATCGCAATCTGCGGGCGCTCGCCAGTACCGCGGCTTTCACCGCTCGCGTGGCCCCTGCGCTGCGGCCAACTGAAGGTTGAGGAGTCGTGAGGCTATGAACATCGTGACCCAATTTGCGGCAGCGGACGATTACGATCGCGACTTATATTTTCAGGCGATGTTCGAGGGCGCGGCCATCGGCATCGGAATCTGCACCCTCGATGGCCGCATTCTGGAAGCAAATCCGGCCCTCGGCAGAATCCTCGGCTATAGCCCGCCCGAGTTGGCCGGGGCGCACCCCAGAGATCTCTTTGCCGAAACTGATCCAGCCGTTCATGCCCAACTCCTGCCCGACGTTCATCTCCCCTGGAACGTCGAAGCCGACGGCGATTTTTATCCCTACAATTTTTCGCCCGACGAACGCTGGCTGGGCAAGTTGCTCCGCGGCGAGCGCGACTCCATCGAAGTCGAAAAACGCTACCGGCGCAAGGATGGCTCCCAACTCTGGGGACATCTGACCGTTTCGCTGGCGCGGGATGCACGCCGGGAACCCGCCTTTCTGATCGCAATGCTGGCCGACGCCACCGAGCGCAAGCGCGTGGACGAGCATATGCGCGAAGCCGAGAAGATGGAAGTAATCGGACGCCTCGCGGGCGGGATTGCCCACGACTTCAATAATCTGCTCACCGGAATTCTGCTGTATTGCGATCTGTTAAGCGCCGGATTGGAAAAGAAACGGCTGGGGACGCAACGTTCCAACCAGGAACATCCGGAGAATGGATCCGTATCAAGCGCGGACCTTGGGCCCGACGAACTCTGCCAGCACGTTGAAGAAGTGCGCCTGGCGGGCGAGCAGGGCGCGGCGCTCACCCACCAACTGTTGGCCATCGCCCGCAAACAGGCGGCGGAACCGCGCCCGGTCTTGCTCAACGAAGTTGTGACCTCCACCGAAAATCTGTTGCGGCGTTTGCTGGGCGAGCAGATCGAACTGGTGCTCTTGCTGGATCCAGAGCTCGACGGGCCCCACGGCATGGTCCTCGCCGACCCGCCCCAGTTGCGCCAGATTCTCATGAACCTGGCCCTCAACGCGCGTGATGCCATGCCCACAAAAATCACGCTCGGCACTCGGCCGTCCGACTTTCCCGCCGAAGTTCCCCGTAGCACGCGGCGAGCCATCCTGCTGGCCGTAAAGGACAACGGTCATGGGATGGATGCGGCGACCCAGGCGCACCTGTTCGAGCCCTTCTTCACCACCAAAAATCCGGGACAGGGCACCGGACTCGGACTGGCCACCGTGGAGCGCATCGTCAGCTCAGCCGGCGGGACAATCGAAGTTCGCAGCCAGCCCGGACTCGGCACTTCCATTGACGTACTTTTCCCCGCGATCGAAGTCCTCAGCGAAGTTCCCAGCGAGGATCTTAGCGAACTTCATGTCGAAGATCATAACCAGAGTTCCCGCGCCAACGCGCCCTCATGCCCATCCCCGATAGCCGCGTCCGCGCCGGAGATGTGTCCGAACGCAGTCAACGTTGGGTTTGCCGCCAGCCGCAAAACCATTCTGCTCGCGGATGACCATGTCGCGGCCCGCAAGTCCATGCACGACGTCCTCCTCCATGCCGGCCACCATATCCTCGCCGTCGGCACCGGGCAGGAGGCACTGCAGGCTTTCGCGGAACTTGACGGCGCCGTTGATCTGCTCATCACCGACTGTGTCATGCCCGGTATGAACGGACCGGAACTGGCCGAAACCCTGCGTCGCCAGAAACCCGGTCTGAAGGTTCTTCTCATCTCCGGATACGAACAGCGGCCCGTGGGATTCCCCGCGGGTACCCTGGCGCTGATTCGAAAACCATTCTCTCGAAGCACGTTCTTGGAACGCGTCATCGAAATCATGCAAAGCCCCTGACGGCGCTTTCCGATTCTGTTCCGCGCCGTCGCCGCTTGCGGCGTTTCCGAAACAGAGTATCCCGGTCCCCTCACTCGGAATATTTTTCGCCATGGAGATGACTGATGTTTAATGCGTCGACCGCTGTAGTCCTCACTCGCAGTCTTGGCCACACGCCCCAGATTGAAGGCGCTAACTTCCTCAACCTCTTGATTGTCGACGATGACCGCGCCATCCGCGAGTCCTGCCAGGAGGTAGCCCAGTCGCTCGGATTCAACACCCGGGTGGCCGAGTCCGCCGAACACGCCTACCGCCTGCTCGATACCTCGACCGCGGATGCCGTGCTGCTGGACTTGCGGCAACCCGCCGCCGGCGGCATGGAAGCGCTGCATGCCATCCGAAAGCACCGCGCCGACGCCCTCGTGATTGTAGTCACCGGCAATGGAACCGTGCAGTCGGCTGTCCAGGCCATGAAGGATGGTGCCTACGACTACATCACCAAGCCTTTCAGCATGGAAGAACTGCGCTTGCTGCTCGAACGCGTGGCCGGACACCTGCGCCTGAAGACCGAGAGCCGGATGCTACGGGAGTCGATCAAATCACGCCAGGGCTTCGGCAACTTGGTTGGCCGCGCCCCGGAAATGGAAAAGCTCTATCGCATCATCGCCAAAGCCGGCCAGAGCTCCCATCCCGTGTTGATCCTGGGGGAAAGCGGAACCGGCAAGGAACTCGTGGCCAAGTCGATCCACCTCGCCGGCATGTTCCGCGGCAAGCCCTTCATTCCGGTCGACTGCGGTTCGCTGGTCCCAACCCTCATTGAGAGCGAACTCTTCGGTCACGTTCGCGGAGCCTTCACCGGCGCCACCAATCCAAAAGAGGGATTGCTCGCCATCGCCGATGGTGGCACCGTATTTCTCGACGAGATTGGCGAATTGCCCGTCGACTTGCAGGCCAAGCTGCTGCGCGCGATTCAGGAAAAAGAAATACGTCCCGTGGGCAGCGTGAAACGCGTTCCCATCAACGTCCGCATTCTCGCGGCCACCAATCGTGACTTGGAGCGCGCCGTCGCCGAGGGTACCTTCCGCCGCGATCTCTTTTTTCGCCTGAACGTGCTCACTCTGCGCCTTCCCGCATTGCGCGAGCGCAGGCAGGATATCCCGCTTCTGGTGGCGCATATTCTGGAGCGCATTGGCCGCGATGCCGGCATGGAAAAAACGATTTCGGACGAGGCCTTGAAAGCCCTGCTCCGTTACGATTGGCCCGGCAACGTCCGCGAACTCGAAAACTCCCTGGAACGCGCTTGCGCCCTCAGTAGCGCCCACCAGATTCAACTCCGCGATCTTCCCACCCAGATCTACAGCGCGCCCATCGAGTTAATCGGCATCAGTACCCCCGCCAATGGCATCGTGCCCATGGCCGAACTCGAGAAACAGACCATCCTCAGCGCCCTCACCCAGGTCAACGGAGACAAGATGCTGGCGGCGCGGTTGCTGGGCATTGGCAAGACCACCTTATACCGCAAGTTGAAGGAGTACGAGTCCCGAAGCGCCGCGGTTTGAAAACCCATCGCGTCAGGATTCCGTTTTATCAATCTTGTTGAGGGCCTTGTCGAATAACTCGGGAAGAGCCGGGCTACCCGTCGTCGAAATCTCCAGAAGGGCGAATCAGCTCTCGATCGGGCGCGCCTTCGCCAGCGCGAACCCTCGACTGATCTCCCATAACACTTCGTCCCGAAACTGCGCGTCGCCACCGGTGCCCATGCCAGAACGGGAGTTTATGCAAGGAACGGCTCATAACTCGTTGTTTTTCAGCCGGAGAAAGTGGCCCGACAGTTGCGAGAGCATTCAACATGATCCTCTTTGTAACCCCCAGCGAGCGAGCATCAGAGTGTGCCGCGGCGCTGCGAGAGGCTACCGGCGAAACCGTCACCGTGGCGGAAGGTCTGGCCCCGGCCACCCTATGCTTGCGCGCGGAAAACTTCGGGACCGTAGTGCTCGATCAGTATCTGGTTGAAACCGAACCGGATGAAGCCGGGTCCACGCTCCAGCATATGGGCAGCGCCATCTTGGTGCAGGTCAATCTGGCCATCAGTGGAATGGAGCGCTTGGTGCGGGACGTGCAAGCGGCGGTGCAGCGCCGTCAGCGTGACGAAATGAGAGCGCGGCAGGCGGCCATCGACAAGTTGCAGGGCGAACTGAATGGCACCGTCACAGCCCTGCTGTTGTCCAGTGAACTGGCTCTGCAAACTCCGGAATTGCCGGCGGGCGCGATGGAGAAACTGGCATTGGTCTACAAACTGGTTCAGAGATTGCGCAAGCAATTGGAAAACTCCGGAACCATGGAAAAGTGCAGACAGGCCGTTGCGCCTTGACCGCCGGTTTGCCTCAATTCCGTGTCACGTCGGCGCGCGCCTCATTCCGACGCGAGGAACTCGCGCTGATTTCTTTGCAGGCGAATTGCAATGCTGGAATTTCTTAGTCCGTTGTTTTCTTCCGATTTCATGCCCCACGGCTTCTGTTACCTGTGGAATCCGCGTATGGTCTGGCTGCATGTTATTTCGGATGGCCTGATCGCCCTGTCGTATTACTGCATCCCCGTCATTCTCGTCTATTTCACCCGGAAGCATCCCGATCGCCCCTTCAACCGCGTTTTCTGGATGTTTGGGGCCTTCATTCTGGCCTGCGGCACCACCCACTTGCTGGAAGTCTGGAACGTCTGGCATGGCAGCTACCTGCTGGCAGGCGTGGTGAAAGCCTTTACCGCGGCGGTTTCCGTGCTCACGGCGGTAACGCTCGTCGCTTGGGCTCCAAAAGTGATTTCGCTGCCTGGCCGAATTCATCTGCAGGGAAAAAATGTCGAACTGCAGTCGGAGATTGTCGAGCGTAAGCGCGCGGCAGCAGCCTTGAAAGAGAGCCTCGCCGCCACCGAGCGCGCGCTCCAGGATCTGGCCGACATAAAGTTTGCCTTGGATCAGCACGCTATTGTGGCGGTCACCGACCTTCATGGCACGATTACCTATGTCAACCGGAGATTCACTGCCGTCAATCAATATTCCAGCGAGGAAGCGATTGGCCAGAACTACAGAATCATGAATTCTGGCTACCATCCCAAGCAATTCTTCCAGCAGATGTATGAAACCATCGCGCGCGGCCAGGTTTGGCATGGCGAGATCAGGAACCGGGCCAAAGACGGCTCGATTTTCTGGGTCGATGCGACCATCGTTCCCCTGCTCGACGCCGCCCGCCAGCCGCGGCAGTACGTCACCATCCGCACCAACATCACGCAGCGCAAGCGCATGGAGCGTTCCCTGCGATTGTTGAGCGACTGCAACCAGTCGCTGGCGCAAGCCACCGATGAAGCCAGCCTGCTGCGGCAGGTCTGCGACCTGGTCGTGAACGTCGGCGGCTACCGCATGGCCTGGGTCGGGTACGCGGGACACGACCCGAAAATGAAGGTGCCCGTGGTGGCGCACAGCGGATTGGAGACGAGCTACCTCGACGCCGCAAAGCTTACGTGGGCCGACCAGGAGCGTGGACGGGGACCTGCCGGCACTGCCATCCGCACCGGGTTCCCCGCGCTGTGCCGCGATATCACTTCCGATCCCCTGTTTGCTCCATGGCGCGAGCAGGCCCTGCAGCAAGGCTACCGTTCTTGTCTGGCTTTGCCTCTCCACAACGGCGACGAAGTCCTGGGAGCGATTTCGATCTACGCCACCGACACGGGAGCCTTTGACGATACCGAGCAACGCCTTCTGGAAGAGCTCTCCACCAGTCTCAGCTTCGGAATCGTGGCCCTTCGGGCCCTGGCCGAGCGCAGACGAGGCGAGGAAACGCGGGACCGGCTGGCGGCCGTAGTCGAGTCCTCCGATGACGCCATCATCAGCAAGTCCCTCGACGGCAAGGTGACCGCCTGGAATTCCGGCGCGGAGAAGGTATTCGGTTATACCGCGGCTGAGTCGCTGGGCAAGTCGCTCGACCGGCTGTTGCCCCCGGAACATCCGAACGAAGAGTCCGAGATCCTGACGCGTGTCACGCGCGGCGAACGGATCAACCATTTCGAAACCACGCGGCTGCGGAAGGATGGCCAACGCATTCACATTTCGGTCACCATCTCGCCCGTGAAGGACCGCAGCGGCGCGATTGTCGGAGTGGCAAAAATCGCGCGCGACATCACCGAACGCAAGCAGACCGACGAAGCTCGCGAACGGCTGGCCGCCGCGGTGGAATGCTCCGACGATGCCATTATCAGCAAAACAATGGAGGGAATGATCAGTTCCTGGAATCCGGGAGCCGAGAAATTGTTCGGTTACACTGCCGCCGAGGTTATGGGCAAGCCGCTGTTGCTGCTGCTCCCGCCCGATCGCGCCGCTGAGGAAAACGACACTTTGGAGTGCCTGCGCCAAGGCCGGAGTGTCACCAACCTTGAAACCGTCAGGGTTCGGAAAGACGGCCTTCACATTGACGTTTCGGTGACGATCTCGCCCATTCGGGACCGCGCCGGTTCGATTGTCGGCGCTTCCAAGATCGCACGCGACATCACCGAGCGTAAGCGCGTGCTGGAGGCCTTGCGCCAGAGCGAAGAACGGTTTCAGGCCATCGCCAACGGCATCCCTCAACTTGCCTGGATGGCCGAGGCCGATGGATCCGTCTTCTGGTTCAACCAGCGCTGGTACGACTACACCGGAACCACCCTCGAACAGTCCAGGGATTGGTCGTGGCGGAACGTGCACGATCCCAACTTCCTACCCCAGGTACTGGAGCGTTGGCAGGGCGCGATTGACGCCGGGATCCCCTTTGAGATGGAGTTCCCGCTGCGTGGAGGAGACGGACACTTTCGCGTCTTCCTCACCCAGGTTATGCCCGTGAAAGATGCCGAAGGCTCCGTCACCCGCTGGTTCGGCACCAACACCGACATCACCGAATGGAAAGAAGCGGAGAAGCGACTGGCCCTCCAGGCCGAAGAACTGGCGCGCTCGCGGGTTGCCTTGGAATCGCAGACACTCCTGCTCCAGTCCGTGCTTGACAGCATTTCGGAAGGCTTGGTGGTCGCCGACCATCGAGAAAATCTCGTGATCTGGAATCCGGCAGCGGCAAAAATCATCGGCATGGGCGCCACCACTCTCCCCAGCTCCGGCTGGCCTGCGCACTACGGCTTGTTCCTGCCCGATGCCGTGACCCCTTTGGCGCCGGAGCAGGATCCGCTCACCCGTGCCCTCCACGGCGAGGTGTGCACCACGCAGTTGTTTGTGCGTAATCCGAAAATTCCTGCCGGAGTTTGGATCGAGGCCAGCGCCAGCCCATTGAAAGACAAAAGTGGAGCCGAACACGGCGGCGTCTGCGCTTTTCGCGACATCACCGAGCGCAAAAAAATTGAGGCCCAGATTCGGCATATGAATGACGAACTCGAAATCCGAGTGCTGGAGCGCACCGTCCAACTGGAAGCCGCCAACCAGGAACTGGAAGCCTTTAGCTACTCCGTATCGCACGACTTGCGCGCCCCCCTGCGCCATATCAGCGGCTTTTCCCAGATGCTGACCGAGGAATTCGGCCCCACTCTTGACCCCGGCGCCCGTGACTACCTCGATCGCATCCAGGCCGGGACGCTGAGAATGGGGCTGCTGTTGGATGAACTCCTGAACCTGGCCCGCCTCGGCCGTCATGCCCTGCATCCGCAGCCCACTCAGTTGAACTCCGTGGTCGCCGAAGTATTGGCGATCCTGCAGCCGGAAACCGCCGGCCGCCAAGTCGATTGGATCATCGCCGATCTGCCCCTCGTGGATTGCGATGCGGTGCTGGTCCAGCAGGTCTTTCAAAACCTGCTGGTGAACGCCCTCAAGTTCACCCGCCCCCGCCCTCGCGCCGTCATTGAAATCAGCTGCGAATTCGCTCCTCCGGAAGCCCCTGATGGTCCGCTGGTATTCATGGTCCGCGACAACGGCGTCGGTTTCAACATGAAATATGCGGACAAATTATTTGGCGTGTTCCAGAGGTTACACCGCACCAAAGATTTTGAAGGCACCGGCATCGGCTTGGCGACCGTGCAGCGCATCATCCACAAGCACGGAGGCCGGGTGTGGGCGGAAGCGGAACAGGACGTCGGCGCAGCCTTCTATTTCACTCTTGGTGTTGGAAAGCAAACCGCAACCAAAGGCAAAGGCGTCACGGCTGGAGGCCGCTCATGAACACTGAAGCCATCGACATCCTAATGGCGGAAGACGACCAGAACGATATCGACCTGGCGCTGCATACGCTCCGGCGCGAGAAGCTGGCGAATAATATTTTCGTGGCGCGCGATGGCGAGGAGGCTCTGGACTTTATCTTCTGTCGCGAAGCATTCGCGCAGCGCTCCTTCGATCGTCCCCCCAAGGTCGTGCTGCTGGACCTGAAATTGCCCAAAGTCGATGGCATGGAGGTGCTCAAACAGATCAAGGGCGATGCCCGCACAAAAACCATCCCGGTCGTCGTCATGACGTCGTCGAAAGAAGAACGGGATCTGGTAGCCAGCTACCATCTCGGAGCGAACAGTTATATCCAGAAGCCCGTCGACTTTGACAAGTTCCGGGAGACGGTCAAGACCATCGGATTGTATTGGCTCCTCATCAATCAGCCACCCGCGGTGGAGAGTTTCGAGCCTCTGGAGGGCGCGGCCGATGCCCGCAGCTGATTCTCCTCCGCATCAACCCGTCCACCTGCGCGTACTGCACATCGAGGATAACGAGATGGACGCAGAGCTCGTGGCTCAGGCTCTGCGAAAAGGCGAGATCCTCTTCACCGTTACCGTGGTACACACGGAAGCCGCGTTTGAGCGGGAACTGCGCTCGCAGCCCCCCGACGTAGTCCTCGCCGACTACAATTTGCCGCAGTGGAAGGGCATCGAGGCCCTGGATACGCTGCGCCGCGACGGTTTGGATATTCCGTTGATTCTGGTATCAGGTGCGCTCGGCGATGTAACTGCCGTAGAGTGCATCAAGCGCGGCGCCACCGACTACGTGCTCAAGGATGGACTGGCGCGGCTGCCCGAAGCCGTGCGTCGCGCCTTGCGGGAGAAACAGGCGCTTGATTTGCGCCGCCTGGCCGAAGAGGATCTCGCGCGGAAGGTCGTCGAACTGGCTCGCTCCAACGCCGAGCTCGAACAATTCGCCTATATCGCATCGCACGATCTGCAGGAACCCCTGCGCATGGTGGCAGCCTACACCCAATTGCTCGCCGAACGCTATCGCGGCAAACTCGACGAGAATGCCGACAAGTTCATCGCCTACGCTTGCGAGGGAGCACTGCGCATGCAGACCCTCGTCCACGATCTCCTGGCCTTCTCCCGCGTAGGCCGGAATTGTTCCGCCTGCGCTCCCGTCGATTGCAACGCGGTGCTCCAGGATGTGCTGCACACTCTCGGCCCCGCTCTCGCCGAGACCGGCGCGATCGTCAGCCATGATGCTCTGCCGGTCGTGTGGGCGGACCGCTCCCAGATGCTCCAGGTATTCCAGAATCTGATCGGCAACGCCATCAAGTTCCGGGGCACGGAAACACCCGCGATCTCGGTGCGCGCCGAAAAATCGGGGGAACATTGGTCCTTCAGCGTGACCGACAACGGGATTGGCATCGCGCCCCAGGGCCGGGAAAGCATCTTTGTTGTCTTCCAGCGCCTCCACACTCGGTCCGAGTATCCGGGCAACGGAATCGGTCTCGCCATCTGTAAAAAGATCATCGAGCACTGCGGCGGAAAGATCTGGGTCGAGGCCCAGTCTGGCCATGGTTCTATTTTCAAGTTCACCCTGCCCTGCTCCGGTCCTGCGGATAAGCACGCAACCGCTCCTGGCGCCTAGCCTCCGGAGCGAACTGCCGAGTTCGCGACTTCTCACCGCTGGTTTTCACCGTCGGTCAGAAACGGCAATCCTCTTATCCGGCCCGAACAATCTCCGCCTTCATGACCCGCAAGTCATTCCCGATTCGTTTACAAATCTCTGCACTTACGTTTCGCAAGGGTGTTGTCACTCCGCGTTCTTCTCTACAAGGAACGGAGGTTTCCCATGAGGCACCGAACGACACTGTTTTACGTGGATGACAATCCCAAATCCAGCCGGTTATTGACCAGCGTTCTTGAGGAATGCGGATTCCGCGTGATCGCCAGAAACAACCCCATCGAAGCGCTCGCGCAATGCCAGAGTACCTGCTTTGATCTGGCGCTCCTTGATTACGAAATGCCTTTGATGTCGGGTTCACGGTTAGCCCAGGAAATAAAACTTCTCGTGCCCGACGTTCCCGTGGTCCTGATCTCAGGACGCGCGTCGCTGCCCCCTGCGGAACTGGCCTTCGTGGACGCCCACTTCGGGTTTGGAACGGCATTGGACGATCTTCTTTGGACCTTACGGACACTGGGGGAGCCGAAACTGGGGCGGATGCCGGACCAACGTTCCGTCGAACGCCCCCTGGCGCAATGGGCGGACTCGACGTAACCGAGCCGTATCTTGCTGTGGGGACGGGGTTTGCCCCCGTCCCCGCGCTGGCGTGGACCGGTTTCCATGCCCTGAGCCTCACTGATCGCAAGAAAACTCTTTCCCGGGCACCGTCGTACACCCTAAACTACAGCCAGGCAGGACGAGGGTAACTCCCAACCCTCGCATCCCGGGAGTTCTGTGCGCGTTCTGGTGACGGCTGACACCTTCAGCGGAGTCTGGACTTACTCGCGCGAACTCGTCTCCGGCCTGGTTACCCAGGGAGCCCAAGTCACTCTCGTCAGCTTTGGAGAAATTCCACTTCCCCATCAGACTGCCTGGATGGACGGCCTCCACGGACTCGAATATCATCCCACCGCATTTCGTCTCGACTGGATGCAGGAAGGAGAACAGGACTTCCACGCGGCCGAGGATTATCTGTGCGCCGTGGTTCGCGACACGCGTCCTGATTTTCTGCACTTGAATCAACTGAGTTTTGGGGCGCTGCCCGTCGCCACCCCCCGGCTCGTGGTCGCCCACGGCGACGTGATCACCTGGTGGCTAAGCATCCATGGACACGAACCGGCCGCGTCCTCTTGGCTGAAATGGTATCGCCAGACTATCGTCGCCGGTTTGAAGCGTGCCGAGGCCGTAGTTACCACTTCGCGCTGGATGGAAGAAATGCTGTCCCTGGCCTACGGAGACGATTTTGAGTCCTGCGTCATTCCACCCGGACGCAACCCGATCTATTTCAATCCGTTCGTAACCAAGGAAGAATCGGTGCTGGCCATCGGACGGCTTTGGGATTCGGGAAAGCAAGTTGCCCTGCTGACCCAGCACACGCATGGTCTTCCCGTCTGCATCGTCGGAGCCGACAACCCGATTCCCGCCCCGCCCGTGCCTATCCGCGCCGACGTGCGCGTCTCCACCGGCGAGCACGAAATTAAGGTAAAGGGTGCGCAGACCGAAGCGCAATTGCGCTCGCTCTATAGCAGGTCAACGATTTTCGCGGCCACTTCACGCTACGAGCCTACCGGACTGGCGTCGATCGAAGCCGCATTCTCTCGCTGTGCCCTGGTGGCCAACGATATCGACGTCTACCGCGAACTCTGGGGCGACGCCGCCTTGTACTTCGAACGCAACAACGCGGCCAGCCTCAGCGAAGTTCTGTCGCAATTGGAAGAGGATCGCGAACTGGCGCGAATCTACGGCACGCGAGCCTATAATCGCGCCCGCGAACGTTTCACCGCCCGTCGAATGGTGGATGAGTATCTGCGCCTCTATCGCCGGCTGCGGACCTCCAGGACGGCAGTCGCCTAGGCGCCTTCTTCTCAGATGTGTGACCTCAGCCTGTTTTCATGCCACTCTCCGCGGCAGAGACCGTGACCGTAGTGCACACCGTCTGTTACTGAGGAGGGAGATCCGACCTTCGATTCTCACCAGAAAGATGCGTCGGGCCGATAGAGAGTGCAGGCGCCTCTCCGGTTGCCTGAAGAGGCGCCGCTTGCCAGGTCTCCGTAAGCGGGGCGAGCCCCACTTACGGCGGAAGAGACCACAGCAAGGACAAAGTGCGCTCTATATTATGAGGCCTGTGTCTTCTGCACCTGTTCTTTGCAAGACGCGATGCGAATCGCCTTGGCGAAAGGTTGGCTCAATGAATCAGCGCCATTGCTGTGGATACGAGAACCTGGAATCCTGCCTGCAGCAAACCGATACATGCCGCCAAAGCTGGTATTTCCCAGGGACAAAGCACAAAAAACCTTCGCCAGCTTATGTGCCAAAGGCGTAACTGTCAAGGGCAATCAAGCCAAAGGCGGTTGTCTTTTCGGCTAACCCAAACCGGCCGGGTGTGCATTCTCTTACTCATATTTGCTCCTCATCTTTATCATCTTTATCTTTAAGAAGGTGTTCTCCCAATATAGGCGTTCTCTTACAGAAGTGTCCCGGCAGTACAGAACCATACTGACGAACGCTCTGGTTCTCCCGCTAGAGTTCGCCCCCGCAACCGTCCTGCCACGCATGCTATACTTTTGAAGCATCTTTTCTGTGCCTTAAGAGAAGACGGAGGACAGTATCGACAAACGTTTTATCCGCATGAATGAGCGTATCCGGGCGCGGGAAGTTCGCGTTATCGGTGACGAAGGCGAGCAGATTGGCGTCATGCCTCCTTTCGAAGCGCTCAAGATGGCCCGCGAAAGAAACCTCGATCTCGTGGAGATTTCCCCAACCGCGCAACCTCCGGTTTGCCGCATCATGGACTATGGGAAATTCCTCTACCAGAACGAAAAACGCGAGCGCGAAGCCAAGAAAAAGCAGAAGGTCATTACCGTAAAAGAAGTTAAGTTTCGTATCAATGTGGACGATCACGACTACGAAACCAAAAAGAATCACGTGCTGCGCTTCCTCGATGAAGGAGACAAAGTCAAAGCGACGATCTTCTTCCGAGGCCGCGAAATGACCCGCCAAAGCCTGGGTCGACAGATTCTGGAGCGTCTGATCAAGGATATCGCCGACCGGGGACTGGTCGAGTTCAGACCCCGCCAGGAAGGCAATACCCTGCACCTGATACTGGCGCCAAATAAAAAGGAAGGCGGAGCCAAGGAAAAGCCGTCCGCTCCTAAGCAAGCGGCTCCACCCGCCGCCCCGCGAGGCGGCGCGCAAACCGCATAGTAAACTCGTTCAGTTCTCGACTGTCGTTGACTGAGAACCGGGAACTGAGAACTGAGAACCGATCTTTATGCCTAAACTGAAAACTCACAAGGGCGCTGCCAAGCGCTTCAAGAAAACCGGTACGGGAAAAATCAAGCGTCACAAGGCGAACCTGCGCCACATCCTGACTTCCAAGGCGAAGAAGCGCAAAAAGAAGCTGGGCGACTCCGTCTTAGTCAGCGACGCCGATTACAAAAAAGTGATGCGGATGATCCCCTACTAGCGCCACCGATTCGACGGACGCCCTCGTCCGTCCTTAACCAGTCTGCGGATTGAGATTTCCCGCAGCAGCGCGTGAAGAGGTCGGGCTTCGCAAATCCCTTAGGGTAGAAGCCTCCTTACCTCCAGCCGCTAATCGAAGTAGCAACGAAAAAAGGAGATCAGCAATGCCTCGTGTAAAACGCGGAACCAAACGCCGCGCCAAGCGCAAGAAGATTCTTGAACGCGCGAGTGGATATTTCCTAACTAAATCCAAACTTTACCGCTCCGCCAAGGAAGCCGTCGATCGCGCCCTGAAGTTTGCCTACTCCGGCCGCAAGCAGAAGAAGCGCCAGTACCGCTCCATCTGGATCGTCCGCATCGGAGCCGCCGCCCGCCTGCATGGCATCAACTACAACCAGTTCATCAGTGGACTCAAGAAGGCCGGCGTCGAACTCGACCGCAAAATCCTCGCGGATTTAGCCGTCAACGATCCTGCGGGATTTGGCAGTCTGGCGGAGCAGGCAAAGAAGGCAAACGCCGCCGCAACGGCCTAGCTTTCAGCCGTCAGTTCACAGCGCTCAGTCCTAAGGAAAACGTCTGTCCTCCTGAGCGAAGCGAAGGACCTATGTATTTCGACTGCGCCACCAGAATGCACAGGTCCTTCGTTCGCTCAGGAGGACACCTCTTTTGAAAATTACTCGGGAATATGCCCTACACCGTTCCCAAACTAACCGACTTCTCGACGGCCGCGCTCGACGACGCCGCGCGAGAACTTCTGTCTGCGCTCAAACAGGAATCAGAGGCCGTCGCCTCCGAAAACGACTGGAAAGCGTTTCGCGATCGCTGGATGGCCCGTAAGAACGGCATCCTCACCCAACTTAACGATCTTTGGCTGAAAGCCTCACCCGGACCGGGCAAGCGCGAAGTCGGCCAGCGCGTCAACGAACTCAAAACAAAAATCGAGCCGACAGTCGATGCAACTCTCGCCCGTATTCAGAGCGCGGCCTCATCGGGCAAGCTCGCCGGCGAGCGTCTCGACATCACCCTCCCCGGCATTCGCCGCCCCCTCGGTGCCGAGCATCCCGTCATCAAGACCATGAACGAGATCGTTGGCGTTTTCCGCAATCTCGGCTACTCCGTCGAAGAAGGCCCCGAAATCGAAACCGACTACTACAACTTCGAAGCCTTGAACTTTCCCCCCAACCATCCTGCCCGCGACACCCAGGACACGCTCTTCATTGCCGGGCAGGATTCGAAGCCGTCGCGTGACCGCCTGCTGCTTCGCACCCACACGTCGCCCGTCCAGATCCGCACCATGCAGAAGACGAAGCCTCCGGTCCGCGTCGTCTGTCCCGGAAAAGTTCACCGCAACGACGCACCCGACGCCACCCACTCACCCATCTTTCACCAGGTCGAAGGTCTGGCCGTCGACACCAACATCACCTTCTGCGATCTGAAGGGCACGCTCGACCACGCCATGAAGGCGCTCTTCGGATCGAGCGTGAAGACGCGCTTCTACCCGTCGTTCTTTCCGTTTACCGAGCCCAGCGCCGACGTGCAGATCAGTTGCATCTTCTGCGACGGCAAGGGCGTGCGCGACGGCGCTCCCTGCCGCAACTGCAAGGCCAGCGGATGGATCGAACTGCTCGGCTGCGGCATGGTCGATCCCAACGTCTACGGCTTCGTCGATTACGACGCGACCAGAGTCTCCGGCTTCGCCTTCGGCATGGGCGTCGAACGAATCGCAATTCTCAAGTATGGAGTCGATGACATTCAGCTTTTCTTCCAGGGCGATATTAGGTTCCTGGAGCAGTTTGGTTAATGGCGCATCGCTGTTCGCCCTTCGCTGTTCACCCGGCCTACGTGGCGAACTGCGAACCGCGAACCGCCAACGACGAACATGAAACTTTCTCCTCACTGGCTGCGCGACTTCGTTGACCTTCCCGTCGACTACACTCGTCTCGCCGACGAACTCACCCTCGCGGGCGTTGCCGTCGAAGGCATCTCCGGCGAAGGCGACAGTACCGTTTTCGAGATGGAGATCACCACCAACCGTCCCGACGCCATGAACCACTACGGCGTCGCGCGCGAGGCTTCCGCGCTCTACGACTTACCCCTGAAACCAATCGAGCCGAGACTGCCGCTGCCGCAAGGCAAAACCGACGTGACCATCGATATTCAGGAACCCGACCTCTGCCCGCGCTTCACTGCCCGTGAAATTCGCGGCGTCACCATCAAGCCTCCGCCACCACATATCGCCGGTCGTCTCCAGTTGCTCGATCAGCGCCCCATCAGCAACGCCGTCGATGCCACCAACTACGTGCTGTGGGAGACCGGCAAGCCCACCCACGTCTTCGATCTCGATCTGCTCGAAGGTGGCCGTCTCATCATTCGCAAAGCCCGCGCCGGCGAGACCCTCAAGACGCTCGATGGCGTGGAGCGCAAGCTCTCCCCCGATGATCTGGTCGTCGCCGATGCCAAAAAGCCAGTCGGCCTCGCCGGCGTCATGGGCGGGTTCGATAGCATGATTACCGAACACACGAAAAACATCCTGATCGAATCCGCCTGGTGGGATCCGGTCACCGTGCGCCGCATGTCGAAGCGTCACGGCCTCCACACCGATGCCTCGCACCGCTTCGAGCGCGGAGCCGATTTCGAATCCACCATCCCTTCCACCAATCGCGTCGCCGAACTCATTCTCGCTTCCGGCGGCGGCACCCTCATCGGCGAAGTAACCGACGTCGTTGCCCGCCAGCTCGATCTCGCTCCCGTGGAACTCGATCTGCGCGAAGCGCATCGCATCCTCGGCGAAAAGCTCAGCCCGCTCGAGATCAGCCGCATCCTAACCCGTCTCGGATTCACCATGCTTCCCGGCGGCGAAGATACCTACCTCGTCCACATCCCCAGCTGGCGTCTCGACATCGAGCGCGAAATCGACATCATCGAAGAACTCGCGCGCCTCCACGGCTACGATAAATTCCCCAACACCCTTCCCGCCTACAGTGGCGAAGTCCGTGACGTGCCCGATGCCCTGAAAGACGCACGGCTGCGCTCAACGCTCCTCGCGCTCGGCTACAACGAGACTATTTCTCTCACGTTTATTTCGAAAGACGACGCCCGGCGCTTCTCCCCTGCCCCCGAGCTCGACCTCGCCAATCCCTTGAGCGACGAGGCTTCCGCCATGCGCACCTCCATGCTTCCCGGCATGATCAACATGCTCGCCTACAATCTCAATCGCGGCACCGACAACGTCCGCTTGTTCGAAGCCGGAAACGTGTTTGAAGCGGGGCCAGATTCGAAAGCCTTGCAGCTGAAACGCATTGCCCTCGGCGCCACCGGCAATGTCGATCCCGACGTAGTCCGCGGTCTGACCGCGGCAGCAGCCTCGCGTCCGCTTTCATTCTTCGACCTCAAGGGCGACATCGATGCCCTGCTCGCGCCCTTCAGCCAATGGACGCTCTACTACGACGCCCAAACCGCCGGCTACTACCACCCCGGACGCTCCGCCCGCGCCGTGCTCGATGGCGCCACCGTCGCCCAGTTTGGACAGATTCATCCCGACCTGGCCGCCGCCCGCAAACTGCGTCAGGATGTCTTTCTCGCCGAACTCTATCTCGACCGCCTCTTTCAGCACGACCTGCTTCAGGTTCGTTATGAAGCGCTGCCCCGCTTCCCGGCCGTCGAGCGCGACTTCTCCTTCGCATTCGACGACGGCGTGGAGTTCGAGACAATTCACCAGAGCATCAGCGGATTGGGCATCGCCGAGCTGCGCAGTTTCGTCCCAGTAGAAATTTTCCGCGGCGAAAAAGTTGCCGCGGGCAAGTATTCGATCCTGATGCGAGCCAAGCTCCAGTCCAGAGAGCGCACCCTGCGCGACGATGAAGTAGCGAGGTGTTCAGCCCAGATCACGAAGGCGCTGGAGGGGCTCGGCGGAACCCAGCGGACATAGCCTCTCCCTGGCCCACGCCAAGCATAAGCGGACCAGTCAACTTTCGAGTCCGTTTGCCGCGAGCGGAAGTGAAGACGACCGTTTAGCGATTGGCCATGGTTCGGATCGTTCCCAAGCCGAGCAGCCGTGCGTCGGCCGTCACCAGAGTGAGGTCTAGGACCTCGGCGGTCGCAGCGAGAATGCGGTCGGCGGGGTCCTGATGCATGGAGAGCCGCCTTGCGACCAATGCGATCTCGTGGGTAAGCGGAGCTTCGCGCGTGCCGGCAGTGGCCCGCGCCAGCCAATCCGAAAGGTCTCCTTCAATCTCGAATCTGCCTTTGTAGTACAGCGTTAGCGCCTCATAGGTGCTCATAGGCGAGAGCCAAAGTTCGTTATCCTGGTCTTTGAGCTGAACCAAAACTCGTCTCCCAATCCGTCTGGGTTCGCTCAAACTCCACAACCAGATGTGCGTATCGAGTAAGAGTCTCAATCGCGCAAAACCTCCCACTCATCCTCATCGGTTGCTGGAGAGACGATGTCCCCCGTTATCTTCATCGTGTCTTTCATCGATCCGATCCAGGCCTTACGATCCTCGACCGCTGTCGGCGGAACGACTTCGGCCACTGGCTTGCCAAACCGCGTGATTCGAATCGGCCTTTTCGTAGCGCGGACGTGTTCCAGCACAGCCAGACACTTAGCTTTGAATTCCGAAATGGCAATTTCCTGCATATGGTTCCCTACTGGTCATTCTAACATACTATGGTCAGACTATTTGACTGTTCCACGAATCGGCGCAAGATGTAGCGGCAAGAGCGAGACTTAACGCAAAGTTTTCCGGCCCTTGCCTTTTCTCCGTGCCTGCGTGTCTCCGTTGTGAAATCGATTTGTGCTAGCCTTACTTTCAGCTTTACCGACAAAATGACCCAGCTTTCACCTCATCCCAAACATTTTCTCTCCGATAAGGTCGAACATTTCACCGAGTCCGTCATCCGCGAGATGACCCGCCAGGCCATGCAACATAACGCCGTCAATCTGGCGCAGGGATTTCCCGATTTCTCCGCCCCCGCCGAAATCAAACGCGCCGCCCAGGAAGCCATCGCCGCCGACATCAACCAGTACGCCATCACCTGGGGAGCGAAGAGCCTCCGCTCCGCCATCGCCCGCCAGATGCGCGAGTGGCAGGGCATCGAGGTTGATCCGGAAAAAGAAATCGTAGTGTGCTGCGGCTCCACCGAAGCCATGATCGCCACTTTGCTCGCCGTCTGCAATAAAGGCGACGAGGTCGTGGTCTTTGAGCCCTTCTACGAGAACTACGGGCCCGACTCGATTCTCAGCGGAGCCAAGCCGCGTTTCGTCAGCTTGCGTCCTCCGCAGGTTGCCGGAGCCGAGTGGACATTCGACGAGCAGGAACTGCGCGAAGCCTTTCAGCATCAGACCGCCACCCATCACACCAAAGCCATCATCCTCAACACCCCCAACAACCCGACCGGCAAGGTCTTTACCCGAAGAGAGCTCGAACTCATTCGTGACCTCTGCGTCGAATACAACGTACTCGCCATCACCGACGAAATCTACGAGCACATTCTCTACGACGGATCGGAACACATCTCCATGGCTCGGCTCGACGGCATGCGCGATCGCACCATCACCATCAATGGCCTCTCCAAAAGCTACAGCGTCACCGGATGGCGCGTCGGTTGGGCCGTTGCGCCTCCGGCGATCACGAATGCGATCCGCAAGGTGCACGACTTTCTGACCGTGGGTGCGCCCGCGCCCTTGCAGGAAGCGGGAGCGGCGGCATTGAGCCTGCCCGCCAGTTACTACCGCGAACTCGCCGAGCGCTACCGCACCCGGCGCGATCATCTCATCCCGGCACTGGAGAAAGCCGGATTCCGCTGCTATCTGCCGCGAGGCGCATATTACGTGATGACCGATATCAGCGCCTTCGGCTTCGCCAACGACGTGGAGTTCGCCGCCCATCTCGTCAAGGACATCGGCATTGCCTGCGTGCCAGGATCAAGTTTCTACAAGCATCCAAAAGACGGATCCCAACAGGTACGTTTCGCCTTCTGCAAGAAGCCTGAGACACTGGACGAAGCGGCAACACGGTTGGCAAAACTCGCGCTCGGCTAAAACGACCGACTGGAGGACGCACTCATTACCCGATCCTCCAATCCATACCGAAACCGTAACTGACTTCTGGCGAATTCCACAGCCAACTGCGCTATACTTCGCCTCAACGCTCAATTTATTTCCGAAAGCGAGTTCCCATGTCCGTGAAAACCGTGGAAGAGGTATCTGCCGAGGTTCCGGCTGAAGATTTTCAGGCGCTGGAAGCCAAAGTTTATCGCACTATTGAGTTGTACAAGGCCGCCAAAGAAGCGCGAGCGACGGCCGAGCGCGATGCCAAGCGGCTGCGGGAGCAACTCGAGGAGCGCGAGGAAGAAAACGAAGCCATGCGCCGCGAATTGGTCCAACTGCGCAAGGATCGCGAAGACATCCGCGCCCGCGTCGAAAAAATGTTGGGCCAGATGGAAAGCTTGACCCACGAGCAGGCGGCCAGCTGAACCAGCACCCCGCCAACGATGGCTGCGCCCCTTCGTCCGGTGCTTCTTCGTCTGGCAGCAAACTGGCGGAAACTGATCCGCCGAGGAGTGACATGGCCACTGCAAGCAAACAGCTTCCGACTGACACCGCCAACGCCCCTGGCAGCGTGCGCGTCGAAATCTTCGACCAGGTCTATAACCTGCGCGGCTCCGACGCCAGCTATATTCTCAAACTCGCCGAGTATGTAGACAGCAAAATGCGCGCCGTGTCCGAACAGACGGCTACCGTCGATTCCGTGCGACTGGCGGTGCTCGCCGCACTGAATATCGCGGATGAATTTCATTTGCTGAAGCGCCGCCTCGAACTTCCTTCGCCCGAAGCCCAGCAGCGCACCAGCAAGCTGGCCAGTGCACTGGATGAGATCCTCGAAGACACCCGCCGCACCGGCTGAAGCCCAGCCCCAAGCTGGATAGCTTGCGTCGCCGCTGCCACGCTTCGCTACCATGTCAAAGCCTTATCGTCGCCCGGCCAATCGATCGTAACTTCGCGTCCATCTTCGCAAGACCACCACAGCCCCTGTCCTAGCAAACCTTCTGCCAACTATTTTCCATTTTCCTCTTGCGAATCTCCCCGTTGTTTCCTAGCATCCAAGGTGAAGGCCGACCTGCAAGGTTGGTGATGGTGGCAACCGATTTTTGAACCAATGCCGAATGAACGGGGACTCGACTCGCAAAAAGATCCTGTGTGCTACGTTCCGCCATGCGGAAAAGCCTAATGGGTCGCGGCGGGTTCCCACCGTCTGAGACGGGTTCATTCTCGGCCCACCACACGGCACAGCGGGTCGGCCTGCTTTTTAACCTCAGCTCTTAGCTTGCTATCCCGAGCGGAGGACCTGCTTCTTGCCCGCAGCAATTTCACCTTGTTTCGCTGAGTTCGCAGACTGCCGCACTACCCAAGATCCTGGACAGGAATTGCAACGACTGAGGACCAAGGACTGACGACTGACGACTGACGACTGACGGCTGTTCCCTGCTAGACTCTCTCTGGTACTCAACACAGCATTGGAGCATCCAAACTAGCGTGTTCCCACGACTTTTTCACATTGGCAGTTTCTTCCTCCCCACCTACGGCGTCCTGGTCGCCTCCGGCGTCCTCATCGGGCTTTGGATCAGCGTCCGCAATTCCGAGAAGCAGGGCATCAACGGAGACGATGCCTGGAATCTCGGCATTCTCGTCGTTCTCGCCGGCATTATCGGCGCCAAGATCCTCTACATCGTCAACGACTGGAGTTCCTACGCCAACAACTGGCGCGAGATTTTCAGCCTGAACACTCTCCAAGCGGGAGGCGTATTCTCCGGCGGACTGATTGCCGCCCTCGTCATGGCGGCCTGGTACATGCGCCGCCATCACATGCCCGTCCTCCGCACCTGCGACGGCTTCGCTCCCGGATTGGCCTTCGGCCACGTCCTCGGACGCTTCGGTTGTTTCTCGGCGGGCTGCTGTTACGGCAAACCTACGAATCACTTCTGGGGCGTCATCTTCACTAATCCTCTCGCCAATTCCGTCAGTGGCACTCCCCTCGGCGTCAGGATTGAACCAACCCAGCTGATCGAAGCCGCCGCGGAGTTTTTCAACTTCCTGCTCCTGACCTGGCTCCTTGGACGCAAGAAATTTGATGGCCAGGTCTGGGGCAGCTTCATGATCCTGTACGGCATCGAGCGTTACTTCATCGAGTTCCTGCGCGACGATCCCGGACGCGGCGAAGTCTTCTCCGGGCTCATGACTGGAACCCAGTTCATATCGATTTTGCTCGTCGTCGGCGGCGGATTAATCTGGTGGCTCAAAAGCAGCTCGCAGTCTTCAACCGTCACTACATAGAAATTCAGTCTCAACCTCCATCCGCGGATTCTCCTTGCACTTGCCGCCCGGATGCTGAATCCTGAATGCTCCATGCTCGACTACCCCCTCACTCTCGCCGCCTCCCCTGAGGACGCCGACCAGCGCCTTGATCAATATCTCGCCCTGAAGTTGCCCGAAGTCAGCCGCTCTCGCCTTCAGCAACTTATCGCCAAGGGCGAGGTGCTGGTGAATCAGACCGCCGCCAAGGCTTCGCTGCGGCTGAAGGGAGATGAGCGCATCACTGTTACCGGACCGCCCCACGCTCCGCCGCTGCGCGCTATTGCCGAAGAGATTGCGCTCGACATCGTCTACGAAGACGACGATCTCGCGATCGTCAATAAACCCGCCGGCATGATGGTCCATGCCGGTGCCGGAGCCACCGACGACGCGCGCAACCGCGGCACCCTCGTCAATGCCCTGCTCCATCATTTTGGAAAACTCTCCGCCGTCGGCGGCGACCTGCGTCCCGGAATCGTGCATCGCCTCGATCGCGCCACCAGCGGCCTGATGGTGGTGGCCAAGAACGATGAATCCCATCGTCGTCTGGCCAAACAGTTCAGCAGCCGCGAGGTGCACAAGACTTATCTCGCCCTCGTCCACGGCTGGCCAAAACAGGATCGTGGCACCATTCAAAGCGCCATCAGCCGCCATTCCCAGCGCCGCACCCGGATGACCACCAGGGGCTTTGGCGGTCGCGAGGCCGTGACCCATTACGCCGTCCAAAGAAACATCGACTCACCCTATGGCAAGTTTGCCCTCCTCGAACTTAAAATCGAAACTGGCCGCACCCACCAGATTCGCGTCCACATGTCGTCCCTTGGACATCCAGTGGTGGGCGACGCCCTCTACGGCGCGCCCGGTGAACTGCGCTCCCAATCCAACAAACGCCGCTCCGCCGGCATGCCCGCAATCTTGACCCTCGATCGTAATTTCCTGCATTCAGCCGCGCTCGAATTCACCCATCCCCGAACCCGGGAAGCGCTCCGTTTCTCCCGCCCGCTACCCGAGCAACTCGAGACTCTCCTCAACAGCCTCGAAAACGCCCGCCCGGAAGGTCCACGCCACCAACCTGCGTCCCACAAACTCTCCTAGAAACACTCCTTACTCCGGAGATTTCCTTGATGATTCGGATCGGCCGCACCCTCACGCTATAATAAAAGCATCAATTCCGAGCCAATCGTCCTGATGAAATCACGCATTCTCGTGCTTCTGGTCGCCTTCCTCGTGCTGCCTGGCTCGCTCCTCAGCCAGACCGCGCCGCTTGCTTCCGCTCCCTCATCGACACAGAATCCGCCCGCTAAAACGACCGCTCCTCCCGACGACAAAACGCCGCCTGCTGCCCAAACTCCGCCCCCAGCGGCGGCTTCGCCCAACTCGAATTCCGATGAAACCATCCAGACCTTCCGCAACGTCGTCAACGAAGTTCGCGTGGTCTTTACCGTCACCGACCGGCACGGCCGCTACATCAAGGATCTCAAGGGCGATGCCTTCAGGGTGTTTGACAATGCCAAGCTCGCGCAACTCCGAAGCTTCCGCAGCGAGACCGATCTTCCCCTTCAGGTTGGCTTACTGGTCGATGCCAGCAACTCCGTGCGCGACCGCTTCAAATTCGAGCAGGAAGCGGCCATCGAGTTTCTGAATGCCATCATCCGCCCCAAGTATGACAAGGCGTTCGTCGTCGGCTTTGACGCCACTCCTGAAGTCACTCAGGATTTCACCGATAGCACCGAAGGGCTGTCCGCCGGCATCCGGATGCTGCGCGCCGGCGGCGGTACCGCCATGTATGACGCTCTTTACTTCGCCTGCCGCGACAAGCTTCTCAAGCAGGAGCAGGTAGGACCCGTCCGCCGCGCCATCATTCTGCTCAGCGACGGCGAAGACAACCTCAGCCACGTCACCCGCGAAGAAGCCATCGACATGGCCGAACGCGCCGAGGTCATCGTCTACACCATCAGCACCAATATCAGCGGTATGAAGGGCAAAGGCGACAAAGTGCTCGAACGTATCGCCGAAGCGACTGGGGGCCGCGCCTTCTTTCCCTTCCAGATGCGCGACGTGTCGGATGCCTTTCTTTCCATTCAGGAGGAACTCCGCAGCCAGTACGCCATCGCCTACAAGCCAGCCGATTTTGTCGCCGATGGACGCTACCGCACCATCGAAATCCTCACCCTCGATAGAAATCTGAAAGTTCGCACCCGCAAGGGATACTACGCTCCGAAACCGTAACTTCGCATTTCGACTTAGCGCAAACTCATGGCTGGCTACTCCGGAACTCCGCTGGCAAAAAAGCTCGGCATCAAAGATGACTTTCGCGCCGCCCTGCTCCACCTGCCCGGCGAGGTGAAATCCGAACTTCGCGGCGCGCTCGCGAAATGCCGCATCCACCGCATCGGCGACGCGAATCTCGATTTCATTTTCCTTTTTGTCAAATCGCGCGCCGCGCTGGAATCGGAACTGCTTCCCGCAGCCAAAACGCTGGCCCCTGCCGGCATGCTTTGGATCTCGTGGCCCAAAAAAAGCTCGGGCGTCGCCACCGACCTTACCGAAGATCACATTCGCCGCGCCGGTCTCGATGCCGGACTGGTCGACATAAAAGTCTGCGCCGTCACCGACGTCTGGTCGGGACTGAAATTCGTAATCCCACTCAAAAACCGTCCGCGTTAGTTCGCAGCCGGCAGCGGCGTATCCGCATCCACGAACGCCGTGAACACCGCACCCTGCTCAATCTCCGCATTCTTGCCATGCACGAAGATGCCCACCGGAACAACCGGTACCAACATCAATCCCACCGCTTTCCCGACCTTATCCTGTCCCTCCTTAGCGGCACTACCTCGCAGTTTCACCGAGACGTTGCCCGCTTGCAGCGAGTCCACCTGAAAAAATACTTCGCCCGGCGCACCCCCCATCCCCGTCTTGTCAACCTCAGTTACGGTTGCCACCGCAGGCGCTCCCTTCTTGACCAGAACCATGTCCCCGACCTTTAGATCCTCCGCCAGAGCCAGTGAAATCTTGTCACCCACCTCCGCCGTCTTTGAACTCACATCGGACCCGAAAACCAGCGGTACCGCCCGGCCTCGAGTCAGCACTCGCTCTCCGCCCGCTGCCGGTCCCGCCGCCAGACTACTCGCAGACCCCGCCATCGATTGCGCCCCAGGCGCCGCCGCCGACCCTCCATTCAGCGTGTAGACAGCAGAGGCAATCCGGCTGCGCCCTCCATAGGGCGAAATGGCAACGGCTTGCAGCGTGGTCGTTGCGTCAACCGTAATCGGACCGGTGTAACGGGTTGACGCCGCCGTAGGCGTCCAGCCATCCGTCGTGTAGTAAATCACCGCTCCCCGCGTTGCGTCCTTCATCTTTACCGTCACGCCTCCCGCGTAAGTGCCGGGTTTCACCGAAAACTTGGGCTTCGCCGCGTAACAGCGATAGCACTGCGGCGTCAGCGCTGCCTGCTGCGCGTTCTGCATCATCGCCTGGTTCGCCTGCTGCGAAGCCTGCATCATCTGGTCATTCGCCTGTTGCGTAGCCTGCTGCGCCGCCTGTTGCGCCATCTGCGCCGCCTGCATTCCGGCATCCTGCGCCAGCCCACTGGTAATCATCAGCGTTCCCAACCACGTCATCGCCAACCATCTCAAATGACTTCGCATAAGTGTTCTCCCTGTTCCGTTGGATGGCCTTACCCAAAGCCGGGGATGCCCTTATTCTGCCCCCCGGTCAAACCCACCTTATCAAACGCATAAACCCGCCGTTGTAAAGAATTGTGCCGCGACAGCCGCGCAACTTGTTTCCGAAAAACGGGTTTCCATGCAGTAGGCGCGGTCACAGCGCAACCAGATCCGGGGGCGCTGCCCGCTCTAAGTGAAATCGAAAGGGGACAAGGAACATGAAACGCATGATTGCTGGAGTTCTATTACTGATCGGACTGGGCGCGGGAACGATGTTTGCCGAAGATGGTTGGCGCGATCGGCGCGACATCCGCCGCGACGAGTCCAGGATTGCCCGCGACCGCCGCGAACTGCGGCGCGATCTCTACTACGGAAACTACGCGGCTGCCCGCCATGAACGAAAAGAGCTGCGCTACGAGTATCGCGATTTGAATCGCGACCGCCGTGACTTGTATTGGGACCGTCGCTAAGACGAGCCGACCATCCAAGCAAGTAACATAGCAGTCAAGAACTCTGCCACGTTAGTAAGACGTTAGTAACTTGATGGGATGCCGCAAGCCGAGTTCTATTGATCTATTCCTGCGCTCGATTCACAGGTGAAGCGATGACAATACAAGTCAGGGTCCGGCTGGCCGCGCTGGTGGGAATCATGCTTTGCTGGTCGGCACATGCCCAGAACCAGGGCGTTCGAGTAGAAAGAGAACTCTTCGCGTCCGTGAACCAGTCGCGGCGGGCACAGGGTTTGCCTCCCCTGCGATGGGATGAATCTCTGGCCGCCGCCGCCCGCCGCCACGCCGAGGTCATGGCCGAACACGGTTCCGCGCAGCATGGCTTTCCCGGCGAACCCACCCTGTCGGCGCGCGTCAAGCAGACTGGCGCCCGTTTTGGCTGGCTCTCGGAAAACGTGGCTCAGGGCCCATCGCCCGAGTTTATCCACAACCAGTTCATGAAGTCCCCTCCTCATCGCGCCAACATTCTCGACCGCGACATGGATTCAATTGGAATAGGCGTCGTAGAACTCGGCGGACAGTTGTTCGCCGTGGAAGATCTTTCCCAGGCAAGATGATCCCGGGCAAGCGCTCCGCCTTGCTAAAAGCCGCCGATTCGCGTAACCGAGCGCGCCTGCATATCAGGAATGGCCCCGCACAGCCGCTCGCGTAGGCCATTCTCAAGTTGGAAGTCCCGATCTAGTGCTGGTCGTGGTGATCCATATCATGGTGATCCATGTCGTGGTGGTCGCCGCACTGCCGCTTCGCCTCTTCCAGTTCATGACGGCGCTTACGCGCCTGTTTACTGTCCTCGCCGTGACGTTGCACTGCGTCCCGCAACTTGTCTTCCGCCTGGTGAATGCGCCTATCGCATTTGTCGTCCGCGCGCGCCGGGGCTGAAGCGATTCCCAAACCTGTGATTGTCAGCAGTGCGACGCAAAGAATTCTCACTATCCGAGTCATGTTCTCTCCTTAATTTGATCCATTTCCAGCAGGACCCAACTCAAGCGTCGGCTGCATGCGGACGCATTCCCCGAGACTAGTCCCAGTCACACAGATAGCGCAAGCGTCCCCCACCGCTCAGACTCGACGCCCGTCGCTCCGCCAGCTACTGCCCGGTTCCTGTCAGTTTGATGACGGCCGGCCCCAACGGCGCGCTCTCCCCGACCGTCGCTGCTCCGCTGATCGTGCCCTTCACGTTGGGCGTAAAGGTCACGGCGAAGGTGCAACTCGCGGCCGCTGCGACCGTCGCGCCGCAAGGCGTTGTCCCCGAGGGCGCGGCGCTGAAGTCTCCACTCGCGACAATGTTCGAAATCGTCAGCGTCGCCCCTGAATCGTTGGTTAAAGTCACCGTCTGCGGCGCACTCGTCGTACCCACTGTCTGAGCCGCAAAAGTCAGACTGCTCGGCGACAATGCCACCGGTATCTCGCCCGTCCCCGATACTCCAACCACTTGCGGACTTCCAGCCCCCGACGTCACCACCGAGACTGCTCCCTTGATCGATCCCGTATCCGAGGGGCTGAAAGTCACCGACAGCGTGCACTTGGCGGACTTCGCCAGCACTCCTCCGCATGGTGACGGTCCGCTGCCCGCAGCCGTGAAGTTAGCGCTCCCGCTGATCGTATTGATAGTGATCGACCCCGAGCCCTTGTTTGTGACCGTGATCGTCGCGGGTGCGCTCGTCGCGCCAATCCCCGTCGCCGCGAAGGTCAACGAAGCCGGGCTGAAGCTCAGGGGCACTGTCGGGCCGCCCGTGGCCGTTCCCGCCAGTGCAACCACCTGCGGACTGAACGCCCCATTGGTCGTGAGCGCAAGTGCCCCCTTGATTGAGCCCTTGTACTGCGGCGCAAAGCTCACCGTAACCGTGCAACTCCCAGCCCCGCCCAGTGACGCCCCGCAAGTTCCGCCCGTAACCGAATAATCGCCGCTCGCGGCCGGGCTCAGGCTGATTGCCGACGCCTGCTGGTTCTTCACCGTCACCGTCAGGGACGAAGTTTGCCCCACCGCGGTGCTTGGAAAAGTCAGGCTCGTGGGACTCAATAACAGCGGAATCAACCCCGTCCCCGTCAGCTTTACCAGTTGCGGGCTGCTGCTGGCATTGTCGGCAAAAGTAAGTCCACCCGTAATCGCTCCAAGCGCGCTCGGATTGAACGTCACATTCACGGTGCAACTGCTGTTCGCCGCGAGAGAACTCGAACAGTTGTTGGTCTGCGCAAAATCGCCGCTCGCCGTAATCGAACTGATCGCCAGCGCTCCGCTCCCGGAGTTCGTGAGCTTCACCGCCTTTGAAGAGCTGCTCGTCCCAGCGGCCACATTGCCAAAGCTCAGACTCGTCGGACTCACACTGGCCGTCGGAGTTCCACCTCCGGTACCAATCAATACATAAAACGTGGACGGCACGTAGGGGCCGCAACCCGAAGTGTTGAAATTGCCGACCGCAACCTGGAACGCGCCGGCCGTGGCGATGTCACCCGCCGTCAACGGTATCGTGATCTGCGTCGCACTCACAAATGTGCCCACCGCCCGGTACAGGCCGTTGATGTACACGTAGGTGTTGTTCGTAAATCCGGTGCCGTTGATCGTGAGTGTGAATCCGGCGCCGCCGGCCGTAGCGCTCGGCGGACTCAGGCTGGTGATGGTCAGCGGCGTCGAGTTGACGTTGTAGTCCGCGGCCACCAGCACTTCGTCATTCACAGTCAGGTTCTGCGGGTTGGTCGTTCCTGAGAGGTCATAAACCCAGCCCGTTAACACCAGGCCCGCGGCCGGCGTCTCCGAGAAACTCAGCAGACTGCCTGCCGGATAATAACCATTCTCGGTTGATCCCGGCATTACGTTGATTGTCCCGGAACACGAACCTTCCAGCGCGTAATCGGCAACGTAATAGTTGCCCGTGATATTTGCCGTGTACGTGGCCCCGCCGCTCGAGGGCAAAGTCACGGTGTGGCTCTGCGCTCCGCTGTCGCTCCAGCTCGAAAAATCAAAATACGTGTTCGAACTCCACGGATACTGCGGTGAGTTAATGCTCAAACTGTGAGTGCTCGACGGAGTCCATGAAGAATCGTAAGGCAGCGCGAAATTCACCGGGGCGTACCAGAAACAGTAGTTCGGCGGCGCATTGCAGTAATCCACACTGACACCCACGTTCGATTCCACCGGATTCGTCGTCACCGTATAAACCGGAGAGCTGGTGAAGTAGGTCGTCAGATTAATCGTGCTGCCATCGTCCATCACATAAAAAGACTTTGGATTCGCCCCGATCCCGCCCGGCAGGTAGTACGGTGAATTAATGTAGTTGTAAAAATTCTGCCCTGCGCTCGGCACGGCCGTCAACGTCACCGGCTGCCGGATGATGTAGTACTGCCCCGAAAGCGGTGGATACGACAGCGGAGCCGGTGTCGGCGTGACCGTCCCCGTGCCCGCCGGCATAATCTGATTCACGTATGGAACCAGCTGAATGAAGTTCGCCGAATACACCGTGATCGCCGGAGCCGTGTGGGGCTGCGCCACTGTATTGTTACCGGGCGTAACCGTGATGGTGTGCGTTTCCACGCTCGAATCGTTCCAGCGTCCGTAAATGTAATTGACGCCGCCGAGCGTCTGCGGCCCCGATGGAACACTCAGACTGTGGTTCGAGTTCAGTTGCCAGGCGAAGGTTTGCGGCGTCGTAACGGTCGAGCCATCGACGATTACTTGCAGCCCTGGAGGATTGCTGGTCACCGTGACCTGCGTCGGCACCGCCCCATAAAGCCGCAGGATACCGTCAATGTCCCCCGCACTGTAGCCGTTTGGATTCGACAGCGGAATCCCCGCCGGGATCGATTCGATGCAAGGCTCCCCATTGCGCGAGAACGAGAACGCCGGATATTCCATCACCGACGCGTAATCGTAGGGTGTCAACTCCTGGTCGTTGTCCAGAAATTGGTCGAAGTTCGAGCGCGAAGCTTTGATGACCGCGTTGTAGTTGACGTTGACATAAATATTGCGGTCGGGACGCGACTGCTCGTGCCAGACCCCCAACGTGTGCCCCAGTTCATGCAGAATCGTCGCCACCGTGCAACTCGCCGAGCCGCCCACTGTTTGTTCGCCGCCCACCCGCCCTTCATAAGCCTCGCAGACTCCGCTGTAATTGTTGGGATCGAAATAGAAGTTCACGTAATCGGTCTCGCTGCCATGCTGCACCAGTTCGATCACTCCGGCAAACGTGTTGTTAAAGGCGGTAATGGCAGACCCCAGATTCGTCGTATCCCCGGAAGTCGGGTCGATGACATACGGAATCTGATAGACGCTCCCCACCTTCGGCCACAGATAGCTCGAGTAAGCCACTCCCAGGCTGTAATTCCCCGGGGCGTTCGGCGATTCTTCGACATGATCCAGCAGAATATCGCCCTGATACACGGCTTTGCCCTTGCCATGCTTCCCGGGAACCCAGTTGTAGGTGACCTTCAAACCACGCCAAATCCCGGTTCGTAGTTCCGGCTGCGGCGTCTGCCCCCGGAGGCTGGCTGCGATAAACAGAAAAAAAACAACAAACGTAGGCAGGGAAATGCGGCGGATACCGGTCACAGAACCTCCTGAGTCAGAGAAACTCTGGGTCACAGAACCTGCAATCAAAGAACCTCTGGGCTACGCAACCAACAAGGGGGGGCACTGGGTCAACGGACGCGGTGGGGCGTCCAGCGTAGAGACAGTTTGGATTGGAAACAGGCCCCTGTCAAGCGCCTTCACCAGCCTCGAAGATCGCGTTCTGACGGGGCTTTGCCCGGTTCGGCAGCGCGAAAAACAGTGCAAAAGGCGTTGTCAAAACACGAGCCCAGGTTTGGAGGAGGCGCGCCCTTCAGTCGCGCCGCGAAAATCCTTGAAAACCAAGCCTTTAGCCGCGCGGCCCCAGCACTATTCTGGCCAACCCGGACGCTGCTCTTACATCGCCCGCCCACCTGGTGTTCGCCAGCTTGAAGAATTTGCTGCCCACCCACAAAAAACGCCGGGAATCTGAAATCAGATTCCCGGCGCTTCTTTGCTTCTTTCCTGACTTCTCTTGGTCGCACCTATTCTGACGGCCTTACCCTGTGTACCGTCTTAGCGCGTGCCAGTTCTCCTGGAATGGTGCATCCGCCAGCCGAATAAGCAACTGGGAATGGCACCGTGTAGTAAGTTTCACTGGAGTAACTATTGCCGCCCGTGGCGCTCCAATCGTCAAGAACGCCGGCACAAGCGCTTTCCAAAATGGTATTACTCAGGGCGTTATTGTTCTGCCCGGTGCCGCCGCAGGACGCGTCCAGATGCACGCCCGATTCAGCACTATTGAAAATCGTGTTTCCCGTGACTACGTTGCCGTTGCTGCAAACATCGATGGCGTCCAACGTCGGCGTCCCAAAGATTTTATTGCCCGTGACCGTGACCCCGTTGTTAAGTTGTCCGGCTTGGCCGTTGGAGTACAGCCCGATCGGAATCTGACTGTTGCCGAGTATATTTCCCGTCACTGTGATCGACGAGTTCTCCTCCGCACCGTATAGCAAAATACTGGATGCTCCATACGTCGGACCTACATAAGAATTGTCGATCACCGTGTTCGTGGTGATTTTCCCCTTCGCTCCAAAACCCACTTCAATTCCGTTCTGAGCCGCATATCCCAGCCCAAGCGGTCCCGCTCCCTGAACGTAAGTGCCATTGACGTTCAGCGTCGTCCCCGCATACCGTCCCGTGATCCCGTTCCGGTTGTAGTTGTGAACAGAACTGTTCTCCACCGTCACCGTCGAGGTGTACCCGTTTCCGGTCTCGACGTAGATCGGGTCGCCCGTAAGACAACCACCTTGAACGTCGCCCAACAGTTGGTTGCGCACCGCAACGTGATTCACCGTGCCCGAAGCATTCTGAAACAGGATGCCGTCAAAATCGGGCGTACATGTGTTTAACAGCCCGTTCCCGGTTCCGTCTACCGTGAGATTGCTGATCGAAACCGTGGCGAACTGAACTAATATCTGCGCCGCAATGGGATCGCTATTCGACACATCCGTCGCGTTCTGAACTACTCCTCCGGCAGGAGGCAGAATCACGACCGCGTCCGAACTCAGGTTGCCCACGCCTTCGAGAGTCAAGTTCTTGCCGATCGTGACCTGCTCCGGATAAGTGCCCGGACAAATCTCGATGACGGTTCCCGCAGGGGAAGCCGTTACCGCAGCCTGGATCGTAACGTACGTGTGCAAAGGAGGGTTAGGAGGTGTGCATGAACCGACTTGAGCATAATGAGGAACTGCAAACGCTTGCCCGCTAAACGCGGCAAGCACGACGAGAGCGAGACAGGAAAATGCGAAACCACGAGTCAACTTCATTGATCTTCCTCCGGAAGGTATGGGTGATTGTTGAACTTCTCGAACTAGGGCCCATGGGGAAGTAAACCGCGCCAACTATAATCCGATGCAGCCTTCAATGCAACTCTTGTTTTGTACAGCTCAGTTACACGAACCCAATTCTTCCCAAGTCTCGCAGCACCTTCTCCCCATCCTGCTTCGAGTTACTAAGTGCCCGCCGAGTATGCACTAGCCCCAAGGAAGTAATCCGTATAAACGCAACAACGCCGGAAATCCAAAGTCCGATTTCCGGCGTTCTTAACTCTCGCACCCGACTCGTCGCGCTTTATCGCTTCGGGCTGAACTTGTTACCCGCCTTCACCCGCGCCGGTCCCAAAGGAATCGTGCAAGATGCAGTCGTGCTGGTGATCGTGAAAGGCATCGTGTAGTAAGTGTCACCCGTGGTCGTGTTGCCGCTGGTTCCCGGATCGGCCAGAATCCCGGCGCATGCGCTTTCCAGAATCGTGTTTCCGGTCGCCGTGTTGCTGTTGCCCGTCCCTCCGCACGATCCATCCAGGTGGATCGCCGACTCCGCGCTATTGGAAACTACGTTGCCCGTCACCGAATTGCCGTTGCTGCAAACATCGATGGCGTCAAAAACATCCGACCCAAAGATGTGATTGCCCGTGATCGTCACTCCGTCGCCATAGGTTCCCGGCGTGTCCGTACCCACGTAGAGCGGAATCTGGCTGTTGCCGAAGGTGTTGCTCACGATCGCCACTCCGCTATTCTCCGCCGTATCGAAGAGCAGTACGTCAGCCGAAACATAGCTCGTCGGATCCCCATAAAGATTGTCGATCACCGTATTGCTGGTCATCTTTCCGGTCGCGCCATACGCGATCTGGACCCCGTTCTGCGCCGCCAGTCCTACCGGATTCAGCCCAGATCCCTGGACCACATCATCAATCAGCACCAGCGTCGTCCCCGTATCATTGCCCGTGATTCCATTCTTGTTGTAATTGTGCACCGAACTATTCTCGATCGTCACTTTCGAGGTTTGGCCAGTTGCCGTCTGCGCCCAGATCGACTCCCCCGCCTGGCAACCACTCAGCACGTCGCCGAGTAACTGGTTGCGCACCGCCACGTGATTCACAATCCCCGAGCCATTTTGGAAAAGAATGCCCACCAGATCCGGAGCGCAGCCCCCAATCTGGTTCCCCGTTCCGTCGATCGTCAGGTTGTTCAGGCTTACTAATGCGGAGAATGTATTTTCCACTAACACCTGGGCGGCGATCGCGTGCGCATCGTCCACGTCATATGCATTCACCGACATGCCTGCCACCGGCGGCACAATCGCCGCGTAATTCACCGTCGGCGCCGTAGGATCGATCACTCCTTGCAGCGTCATTTTCTTAGAGATCTTAACTTGTTCCGGATAAGTGCCGGGGCAAATCTGGATCGTCGTTCCTGGAGCCGAACCCGTCACCGCCGCTTGGATAGTCGTGAAAGTGTGCGCCGGAGTTACCGCAGTCGGAGGAGTGCACGTGCCCACTGCCGCATAGCCCGCGAATGCCTGCCCGCCCAATGCGGCCATCGCCATCAAAATCAGGAAGAGTCCAGAAAACCTGGAGATACCACTGGGATGCATTGATGTTCCTCCGTAGGTGGGTCCATAACGCCTGGCGTTGCAAGGCGCGAGGCTGTGCGGAAGTCACAACCGGTCTTTAACTATATCGTTAAGAACTGGTCAGCGCAATTGGAAGTTGCAGTTCCCGCAAATGAAATACACGGCCCGATGCTGCAGAAATGTTGCAGAGATGTTGCAGAATCTTGCGTCACAACCCGTTAGCCAACGCTTTGATTCGAACTCTACCTCTTTCGACAGGATAACCCATGTGGCCCATTCAAACCTCGCCTCAGTCCTCGTGGCGCCCCGTGGCGTAATATCCGCTGCGAGTCTGAATCTTGTAGTCCGACTGGTTGGGCTTGATCTCCACTCTGCGGAATGATCCGTCGCGAACCGTGTTCGTCGGCACATAGCCAATGTTGTATTGGCTCCGAAGCTCCTGCGAAATCTGGTCGAAAGCCTGGCGCAGTTTTTCAATCTTGTTGCCGACTTCGATCACCCGCCCTCCGGTCTCCTGCGTCAACTTCTTCATTTCGGAGTCGCCGGAGTAACCGCCGAATCCATAGAAACCCCGGTCCGCGATCAGCAGCACATAACAAATGGCATCGGCTTTCTGCGCCGCTTCGATGGCGTCTTTGATCTTCAGCTTGCTGCCTTCGTCTTCCCCGTCCGTCAGCAGGATCATCGCCTTACGCCCAACCTCGTGGCTGAATTCGTCGTGCGACGCCAGATACACCGCGTCATACAGTGCCGTGCCCCGCGGCCCGGTGGAAGAGCACGGAATCGGACCCTGCGGCCCAATCGGTCCGCCCGAGCAACTCACTCCTCCAGTATTGATCCGGGCCACGTTGAGCGCGTGTTTGAGCCGGCTCACGGAATTGGTGAAATCCTGCAGCAGGTTAATATCGACATCAAAGCTGATCACAAAAGCCTCGTCCTTCGGCCGCAGCGTGCTCTCCAGAAAAGAGCCTCCCACTGTCTTTTCCATATCCAGGACGCGCATCTGGCTGCCGCTGGAATCGATGAGGATGCCGAGCGTCAACGGTAGATCCGATTCCGCCTTGAAATACTTGATGGTCTGGGGCTTGCCATCCTCGAAAATTTCGAAGTTGTCCTTGTTCAGATTGGGAATCAGCGCCCCGTGCTTGTCCTTCACGTTGAAAAATAGTTGCACTACTTCCACGCTGACCTTCAAGGTCTCGACCGATTGGTCGAGCGACTGGTCTCCCGAATTGGGGTTAGGCGACTGCGCGGAGTCACTATTCGAGGTCGGTCCGGTTGAGGACGCGGCTGGTGGTGGCGGAGCCGGAACCGGACGGTTCTGCGCCACGGCCGCAATGGACAGCGCCGCCAGCGCAACCGTCGCCAGACCGAAGTTCACCGCATGCTTGTTGAAGAAGGCCACCGCCCACTCGCCTGTAGCCGGGCACCATTTGCAATGTACGTTAAGCATCAGCTTTTTATCCCGAGACTTTGCTAGTCTATCCTGTAAGCGTCCGCCCTGGTTAGACGCACGGTGGGTAAACGCACCAGGTTAGACGCTCCAACGGTTAGATGCACCAAAAGTGCGCTGCCGGGCATCTGACTAGCAAAAAGCTTCCGGCGTGATTTCGGAAATATTAGATAATAATGAAGCAGGATAAAAGAGGATTCCGGATGGCCACAAGAACTAGCGCGGTATTGATTCTCGGTCTGGCATTGTTGCTGGTGGGCACTCTGGCGGCACAACAGAAGCCGGAGGATATCCCGGACGCTCCCTCGGCCACCCGTCCCATACCACCGCCCGAAACCCCTAGTCCGCGGCAGGAAGCCGACGACAACGTTCAACCCGATACGCCCCCGATGGATAATTCCGGGGAGGGCGTGACCACCGGGTCAAAAGAGCTCCCGCATAGCGCTCCCGATATCGTGTACGACAAGTCGGCAACACCACCGCCGATGCCTCCCGTAAAGACCGTGCCCGCCGGCAGCGTGCCTAAGGATCTCGACACCGGCGAAGAGCTCTACAAATACCGGGCCACTACCACCTTGGTGCTGGTTCCGGTTACGGTAAAAGACAGCAATGGACACTTGGTCGGGGGCTTGCTCCCCAAGGATTTCTCGGTCCTGGAAAATGGACAGAGGCAGACCCTGAAATTCTTCACCAGCGATCCCTTTGCTTTGTCGGCAGCAATAATTTTCGATACCGGCATCCCGGACGTCGCTTTGAAAAAGGTTCAGGAAACTCTGCCCGCGTTGCAGGGAGCATTCAGCCAGTTCGATGAAGTCTCGATTTACACCTACAGCAGTACCGTGGGCCGGGTAGCGGACTTCACCAGCGTGGGCAAGCAGTTGACGGTTGCTCTGAATCAGGTCAAGGCTTACAGCGGAGCCAATAATGGCCCTCCCATCACCAGCGGTCCGCTGGGCCCGCAGGGCCCCTACATCAACGGAATTCCCATCAACTCTCCGGTAAACCCGGTGAGCACACCGCCGAAGGAATCGCGCGTGATGAACGACGCCATCCTGCAAGCCGCGCGCGATTTGTCCAAGCGCGATCGCACCCGCCGCAAGATCATCTTCATCATCAGCGACGGACGCGAACAGGGTTCGGTCGCCAGCTACAAAGACACTTTGAAAGTTCTGCTCACCCAGAACATCACCGTCTACGCCGTGGGCGTCGAAGGCGCCGCCATCCCCATCTACGACAAGTTGGAGCGCATCCACCTGCCCAAGACACGGGCGGCCATCGGCTACAGCGACATTCTGCCTAAATACGTCAGCGCCACAGGCGGCGGCACCGTTTACAATGAATTGTCGCAGGCCAATATCGAGCGCGCCTACGCCAACGCCATCGGAGAAGCCCGCAATCAATACACTCTCGGGTATTCCCCCAAATCCACCATTGGAGGCTATCGCGACATCAATGTGCAGGTGCGTCGGGCTGACATGAAAGTGTATGCCAAAGCCGGATACTATCCTCTGCCCACGCCACGGTAGCGCAGCGCAGACGCTAAGCAGTTGAGCCCGTGATGGTTTAGTAACGTGAGTAACCTGCGCCGGAACCGCCCGGTGTGGTATAAAAATCAGCAGTAACCGACACGGCAGTCAGATGGATGTGCGGCTGGGCTCGCGACACTGCAGCCGCGCGCAAGCGCCTTTTTCGCTAGAGTTTCTGAGGAAACCTCTTGAGTTTCATCAACTTCGCAGCACGCGAGATCAACTGCAAAATCGTCTACTACGGCGCCGGGTTGGGCGGCAAAACGACGAATCTCCAGTTCATCTTCCAGAAAACAGCAGAACAGCAGAAGGGCAAGATGATCTCGCTCGCCACCGAGACCGATCGAACCTTGTTCTTCGACTTCCTGCCCCTCGATCTGGGCACCGTCCGCGGCTTCAAGACCCGCATTCACCTCTACACCGTCCCCGGACAGGTCTTCTATGACGCCAGCCGCAAGCTCATTCTGCGCGGCGTCGACGGCGTCGTCTTCGTTGCCGACTCCCAGCAGGAGCGCCAGGACGCCAACGTCGAAGCCCTCGACAACCTGATGACCAACCTCAAAGAACACGGCTACGACTTCAACAAGATTCCCTACGTCCTGCAGTTAAACAAACGCGACCTCCCCAACATCCTCCCGGTGGACGCACTCTCCCGGGAACTGCGCAAGAAGAACGAGCCCGTCGTCGAGGCTGTCGCCTTCCAGGGCATAGGCGTGTTCGAAACCCTCAAAGAAATCGCCAAGCAAGTACTCACCGAATTGAAGCAAGGCGGCTAGCTGCTTCGAGTGAAAGGTTCCGTGTAGCGACGGGCGCCCTCGCCCCTCCCAGCCGACCGCAGTTCGGCAGCCGCCCCACTCTCCCCTGTGGCCGCGCTCATCTTGCCAATCACCGCTCGTGCAACCTATACACGACCGCAAGAGCATCCCGAAGCTTCCAGTTCTCGCACCCCGCCCGACCGCCCGTAACCCCAGCGGTTTGTTCAATCTGCCATCATTGCATGTACATAATAATAAGTATATTACGGTACGTTCAACGTTCCACGTGGAACACTTCGTCGATTTGCAGGTTTCGACGCCCCGCCCCTAACCGCCAACCTCCAGCGCCCCCGAAACTTCCTCCCACTCCGTCATCAGACTCTGCAGCTCCTGCTTCCTCTTCGCCAGTTCCTGCGTCCGCCGCTGCGTCTCCTCCACGCTGACGAAGCTCTGCAGCGCCGTCTCGCACAGCCCGATCGCCGCTTCGGCCCGGGCAATCTCTTCCTCGATCTCGTGCAGACGGTCCTCCATCTGCTGGCGCTTGATCGGGTTCATGCGCTTGCCCTTTGGTTCGGCCGCCTCGGCCGCCAGGCCGCCGGCCCCGTTCACGGGAATGGCGGGGGGCGGAGACGATAGGGGGGATGGCTTTGGCTCTTCTTTGGCAACCGCCGCTCTCCCCTGCTTCCGCCACAGATAATCCTCATAATTTCCCGGGTAGATTTCCACTCGGCCGTCGCCAATCTCGAACACTCGCGTGGCCAGCTTGTCTATGAAGTAGCGGTCGTGCGAAACAAAGACCACCGTGCCCGTGTACTTCATCAGCGCCTCGAGCAAAACGTCTTTGGCGCGCAGGTCGAGATGGTTCGTGGGCTCATCGAGCAGCAAAAAGTTGGCAGGATGCAGCAGCATCTTCAGCAGAGCGTAGCGGTTGCGCTCGCCTCCGGAAAGAACGCCGATGCGCTTGAACACGTCGTCGCCCGAGAACAGGAAACACCCCAGCAGACCGCGCAACTCGGTTTGCGGGGATGCGCCTGAAAGCTCGCCGAGGTCGTCGAGAATGCGGGCCTCGGGATCGAGCTCTTTGTATTGGTCCTGCGCGAAGTAGTCGAGATGCACCTCGTGGCCCAGTCTGTATTCACCCGCAGTCAGCTTTTCCTGCTGCGCCAGCAACTTGATCAAGGTCGACTTCCCTGCCCCGTTGACGCCGACCAGCGCGATGCGTTCGCCGCGCTCGATCATGAAATTTACATTCCCAAAAACTTTGTGTTCATTGGTCCCGCGATCGCCGTAACTCTTGGCGACGTTGGCAAACTCGGCAACGATGCGTCCGCTGGGCTTCGGCTGAGGAAAAGAAAAGTGGACCGTCTTCTCTTCTTCTGGAATCTGGATCCGCTCCATTTTTTCCAGTTCTTTAATGCGGCTCTGCACCTGCTTGGCCTTGGTCGCCGTGTAGCGGAAGCGGTTGATAAATACTTCAAGCTGTTCGATGCGGTCGCGCTGCGTCTTGTAAGCGTTTTCAATTTGTTCTTTCCGCGCCGTCTTGCCAGCCAGGTATTGATCGTAGTTGCCAGCGTAGAAATGCATCTGCTTGTTCCATATCTCGACGATGCGCTTCACAGTGATGTCGAGAAAGTAGCGGTCATGCGAAATGATGACGTACGCGTAAGGATAGGTGGTCAGGTACTCCTCCAGCCAGTTGCGGGCCTCCAGGTCAAGGTGGTTGGTGGGTTCGTCGAGCAGCAGCAGGTTGGGTTTCTGGAGCAGAAGTTTGGCGAGCGCGATGCGCATCTGCCAGCCGCCGGAAAATTCTTCCGTGCGGCGCGTCCAGTCGTCGCGGTGGAAGCCAAGGCCGGTGAGCACTTGACCGACTTGCGCTTCGAGGGTGTAGCCGTCGCGGGCTACGAATTCATGTTCAAGTTTCTGATAACGGTCGGCGACGTCCGAATACTCGACGCTCTGATGGTCAAGTTCGGACATGCTGCGGGTGAGCGACTCCATTTCCTTTTCGATGGCGTGCAGTTCGGAGAACACGGACAGGCACTCGGCAAAAATGGTTTGGCCAGTGAGAGTAAGGCCGTCTTGGGGAAGGTAGCCGGTGGAGATGCCCTTGGCGCGCGAGATGTTCCCATAGTCGAGCGTCTCGCTCCCGGCAAGGATCTTCATGATAGTCGACTTGCCGGTGCCGTTTGCTCCCACCAGGCCGATGCGCGATTCGGGCGTGATCAACCAGTCGGCGTTTTCGAACAGCAGTTTGTGGCCGTAGCGCTTCCCGGCACCGGAGAGTTGGATCATGGGTGTCTCTTCTAAATATAGCGGAGGAAGATCGGCGAACAGCGGTCAGGCGTCAGCTTTTGGCAAAAAGTCCGGTGTTTGACAATGTGGATCGCGACCGGTTCTTCATCGAGCGCTTGCGGTCATACGCGTGATGCCCATGTGCTCCAATGCGCGGTCGATCACGGTCTGGAGTTCGTGGGCGTATTTGACTTCGCGGCCTTTGGCCAGGATGACGCGGGCTCTTTCGGGATCGAACCAGGTTGGATTGCGATTGTCTTCGTCGGGAGTGCGGGTCTGGCGAACATCCATCAGAAACGCCTTGACCACGTATTCCTGCACGCCGCCCGGTTGCCAGAACACGCCCTTGGAATGAAGGTAGATATGGAAATGTCGGGGCTCGATGGTGCCGATGGCGCCCGCTTCTTCCCGGGCTTCGCGTTCAGCGGCCTGGCTGTGCGAGAGACGAGGCTCCGGGGCTCCCTTGGGAAACGTCCATTTGTTGCCACCGTTGGTGTGGACGAGCAGGAACTCGGCATGAGAATTCACCCGCCGGTAACAGACGGCAGCGACCTGCAAGGGCAAGGCGTAGCGAGAGACCCGAGGCGAGCTCATCAACTGCAGTTTACTGGAAAGATATTTCAGGAATGTTAAATGCAGCGAAAATGGTGCATACCTTTGGTACCCGGTCCTTTGGACTTTGAGCCCCTTCGCAGGCGCTAAGGCGCAACATATTTTCAATGATTTACGGCCACGACGGAAGGTCTCGGACGACCTTTTGCAACCGCGCGCCCGATGGAAGCAATTCGAACTGACAGACTACGCTATTGATGGGTGGCTTGACCGTTGCCGGCAGGTTGCTTCCTGGACTGGGCAATCATCGTGTCAGTTTCTTTCAACAGGGTTTGCTTCACCGAATCCGAGTACTTGAGAATGACCGGCATTGCATTTTGCATCGACTCCGCCATGATCGCAGGCATCTCCCGCAACAGCTTCTCACCGGTTGGCGAAGAATAAAACGCCACCAGGTTATCGATATCCCCTTTGGTGAGGTGCTTCTGGTAGACCGGAGCCATGGCTTGCAACATATCATCCCAAGGCATGTTATCGAACAGGTCGTTCATCCGAGCGGTCATCTTCGATTCGTAGTCGGCGGGGAGGTTGTCTTTGTCCTTCAGATATTGCTCATGCAACAACTGACGCATACTCTGCGACATGGAGGCCGCCATCTTCTTCATCATGTCGTGAGAATGGATGGCCTGGAGATATTTTTCGACATCTTCTTTGGTGGCCGGAGAATCATCAACGCTGGTCTGGGCAAGACAAGTCCAACCCAACACCAAGACCGTCGCGACAAGCAAGAGTAGGCGCTTCATCGGTAACCTCCACACTGCGCAAAGTATAACTTTCTCGACTTACGCAAACAAGGGATTTTTGAGGCGGTGATTTTTGCAGAGGGCGATCAGCGAGTTACTAAGATCCACCGCCAAAGCTCAAGCCGCTGAGGGTGGCGATCTGAGCGGGATCCACGTCCCGGCTGGCCATCAGCACCTGAAACTCCTCTCCCATGCCATCGGGCGTGACTAAGTGTTTGAGTTGGAGAGCGACTTTGGCGCGTTCCTGGGGGATGCGGCAGTCTTCGAAGGCATCGGCAAACTGATTTATCTCGCCTATCCCCATGAGGAACTGCGCCTGGGTGCGGAGTTTTTCGCAGCGCATTCCGGCCAGTTCGCAGGCAGAGGCGAGGGCACTGAAGTTGACGTGAGCGGTCAGGTCCTGTTCGCCGGGAGCCTGGTAGGGATCAGAAGTGACGGAGTGCTGGCGATAGGCCATGAGTGTGCCACGGTGGCGACCAGCGACTTGTTCGCGCCGCGTGTAGCCGTAGTCAATGACGAGCAGCACGCCACGTGCGATGACAGCGGCGATCCTGTTGGCCCACTCCCGGGCAACGACTGGCACTTCGATGCGCTCGTTGGCTTCGGGAAGAACACCGTAGCGGTCGAGGAACTCCAGTTCATCAGCGAGCGGCGGGAGCCAGACTTCGTGCAGGCGACTGCTTTCAAGCGTGATGTGGAGTTTACCGGCGGGGCTGAGAATTTCCACGGGGAGCGCGTCAAAGAATTCGTTGGCAAAGACGATCAGTGGAGTCGCTGCGGCGAGACGACGCTTCGGTTGATCCTCCGAAACTGCGGCCGGGATGTTTACCTTCTGAGTATCGACATGTTCGCGCAAAGTCTCTGGCAGTTTCGCTCGCAGCGCAGGCGACGATTCCTGCAACGTGTAGGTGATGGCGGCGAAGAAGTCGGGAAATTTCTTCCGCGACCAATCCAGCACATCGCGAGCGAAAAGTCCCCGGCCGGGGCCGAGTTCGAGAATCTCGATCCGCGGGGGACGATCGAGCGCCCGCCAAATCTCATCGAACTGGCGCGCCAGGAGCCGTCCAAAAACGGCATGGATGTCGCTCGAAGTATAGAAGTCTCCCGCTTTGCCGAATTGACCGGCATGGGAGGCATAGTACCCATGGACAGGATCGAAGAGGCAGAGCCGCATGTAGCGCGAAAATGGGATGGGGCCGTGCTGGCGGATCTCCTGCTCGATCTGTTGGCGAAGAGACACGGTGCTAGCTTTCCTGGCGCGCATTCTTGGCAGGCGTCGGACTGTTCCGATCCTGAGGTGTGCGGGTAAACATCTCGATGAAATAGTCGTGCAGGGCGTCGTAGAGCTGATGCTGAAGATGCCAGGCAAACTGAGGATGATCGAGATCGCGGGGATGGATGGGAAAGACGTAGGTATGCACTGGAACGGAGGAGTTTTTCAAATCGATCAGAACTTCAACGGCGCCGTCATGGTCACGGGCGGAAAAGGAGAGCAGGGGGTGATCGTAGAGTCGCAGGTGATCGGTGACTTTTTGAAGAGGGCTGGAATCGGGCACGGGTTCCATTGTACTCAGGAGGAGAGGACATTTTTGAACGGGGTAAAAAGCGTCGTGACCACACGAGTTTTTCCTCACCTCTTCAGAGCCAGAGCGCACTCCTCAAAAACAAGTGGACGGTTCCACCTGCTTCAGGTTACGCGGCCATGCGCAAAGTCTTGCCTTCAGCCTGGAAGGCGCGCTTGATCGGAGGCATCGCGAGGTAGATGATGCAGGCGGCGTTAATGGCTCCAAAGAACAAAGAGAAGACATGGGCGTGAATCATGCCGGGCAGAACGAGCACGAGGCCAACAGCGGAAAACAGGACGGTGAGGAGACGTCCCCAGTTCTGCATCTGGAGGACACCATAGCCGGCAATCATGTGCACGATGGCAAAGACGACAATACCCAAGCCGGCGACGTGTCCGAAGTCCCGCAGCAGACGTTCGACGGCGTTGCCTTCGGCCGCCATGGAAGCGAGTTTGGCGGCCAGTCCGGCAAAGAGCAGGACAGAGAGCCCGAATAACAGGGAAAGCACACCGCGCAGAATCTGATAGAAACCAACCAGGGTGACACCGAGTGGGCGCATAAAACCTCCTCTGTAAATGTGGTCAGAAATATAACACACGGGAGGAACGCGGTTGCCGACCTTCTGGCGGCGACCGACTTTGCGGACGGGCGAGGAGACTGTCGCGGCGCGACCTATTCGTAGCGCAGGGCTTCGATGGGATCGAGGCGCGAGGCTTTGATGGCGGGAATCATCCCGCTGATAATCCCGACAAATGCAAGAATCATTGTGGAGGCCATGAGGATGGTGGAATCGATGGTGAGGTGAATGTCGCCTTCGGTGCCATTTTCGACAAACGCGCTCCACAGGGTGAGCGATCCGACCGACCACGAGACGAGGTAGGCGAGGGCGACGCCGGCGAGTCCGCCGAGCAGGGTGATGACGAGGGCTTCGGCGAGAAACTGGATGAGTATGTGCCAACCGCGTGCGCCCAGGGCTTTCTCGACGCCGATTTCACGGGTGCGCTGGGTGACGGAGACGAGCATGATATTCATCAGACCGACGCCACCGATGCCGAGTGTAAGCAAGCCGATGAAGCCGAGCAAAATCTTGATGCCGGTGGTGATGACACGGAGATCGAGAAGGTCGGCAAAGACGTCGAAGACAAAGACGGCGCGCTCGTCTTTGGGATCGAATTCGTGGTGGAAGGCCATGGAGCGGCGCACGGCGGCAGCAACCTTTTCGTGGTCGCCTTCGTATTCCATGGCGATGGCGTTGAGATAATACGTGTTGGTGAGGTCGTTCATGGCGCTAAACGGGATGTAGACTTTGCCATTCATATTGTCGTCGCCATTCTGAATGACGTGCTTGAGGACCCCGATGACCTCATAGGAAATGCCATCGATACGGACTTTTTCACCGAGAGCGTTCTCGCCGGAGAACAATTTTTTCTTGACGTCGGCGCCGAGGACAGCTACGCGGCTGTGCGTGTTCTCATCGAGATCGGTGAAGAAGGTGCCGTTCTCGACCTCGATGCGGCGCATGTGCTGATAGTAGGGATAGACTCCGCTGATCCCGTAACTGCCACTGCGGGTGGCGTAGGCGACGGAGCTCTGTTTGAAGGCTTCGGGCGAGATACGCTTGAGCAGCGGCACCTCCGCCTGAAGGTAATCGAGATCGTTGACGGTGAGTTTGATTTCGCTGCCGGCTTTGGTGCCGCCGGCTTGCAGGGATGTGCGTCCGGGGAACACGAAGACCAGGTTCGTGCCCCAGGAGCGGAAGGCAACCCAGAGGCCTCGCTCGAAGCCGGAACCGTAGGCAAGCAGCAATACAACAGTGGCGATTCCCCAAGCCATCCCGAGCATGGTGAGGATGCTGCGGCGGCGGTTGTGCTTCAGCGCGTTGTAGGCCTGACGAGCGAGTTCGAGAATCATAGTTAGTCCTTAGTCGCTGCGGTGCCTACTCCTGGCGCAGCGCCTCCACCGGGGGCAGCAGTGCGGCCTGACGCGCGGGATAGAGTCCGGCAACGATGCCGGCTAGCGCCAGCGAGAAAATGGCAATGGCCGCGGACGACGGAACGATGCGGGGAGTGTCGAATCCTTCAGGCGCGGGCAGGGCGGCGAGTGCGGCGACCAAGGCAGTGGTGATGGCCAGGCCGATGCCTCCGCTGAGAGCGGTCAGGAAGGCGCCTTCGACAAAGAACTGGGTCATGATGGCGCGATGGGTTGCGCCCAGGGCCTTACGCAGTCCGATCTCCCGGGTACGTTCGGTGACGGAGACGAGCATGATGTTGATGATGCCGATGGCGCCCAGGGCCAGCGTGATCACGCCGACGACGCCGAGAAAATAATCCATGCCGTCGAAGATCTTTTCCACGCGCTTGTTGTCCTCGATGGTGTCCCAGTCTTCAAATGATTCCTCGAGTTTGGCATCGAAGCCATGGCGGCGGGCAATGATATCGTGGACTTCCTGCTTCGCGACCAGATTCGCGCTGGGAATGAGCGGGCGGTAGTTGAGGAAAGAGATAGCGTCTTCGCTGTTCTGATCTTTCAATCGAAACAGGTTGCGCATAGTTTCGATGGGAATAAAGATGCGAGCATTGGTGCCGTTGTTGCCCTCTTGTCCCACTTTACTGAGCACGCCGATGATTTCGAAGCGGACGCCATTGAGCAGGATGGGAGAGCCCACGGCCGGACGACCGGGAAAAATGTTCTTCAACAGTTCCCAGCCGACGACGGCCACACGCCGGGTTTCGGAATTGTCCTCATCGTTAAGCCAGCGGCCCGGGCCGACGGGAATATTCCGGATGTGGTTATACTCGGGCGCAATGCCAAAGACCTGGCCGTTCGTCGAACCATAATCGCTGACGGCGCGAATGTCTTCGCGATTGAGCACCGGCGAAAGATATTTGAGCGAACGGGCATCGCTGCGAATGGCGAGGTAATCCTCATAGGTGAAGTGGTAGGTGCGGCCGGACTGGGTGCTGCCTTCGACGGCGGGGATGCGGCCGGGGAAGGTGAACATAATATCCTGGCCTAGATTTTTCAGTTGCTTGGCCTGTCCGCTGCGAAAGCCTTCGCCCAAGCCCACCAGCAGAAGCAGCGATCCGACGCCCCATGCGATGCCAAACATGGTGAGGAACGAGCGCAGTTTGTGGGCCCAGAGGGTGGCCAGCGACTGGCGAACGATTTCGATCAGCATCCGCATAGTTGGTGCGCAGCGCACTCGCCGGTGGGCGCAGATATCGCTGCCATGTGTTACTTAATACGGGAAAAGATAGGAATGGGTTCCGTGAAAAGAAACACTCCTCCCGGAGAGTTAGACGTTGAAGATGACGATGAGGTTAGCCGCTATTCCGCGCAAATTGCCGACACCGGAGTCCGCAGCTTTGTCTGCCTGCGGGAGCAGGGGTCGGTGGTTCTGAGTTTGAGTCGCGTCAGAGGAAGCTGAGGTCCGGTAAGAGCCTACGGGACTGTGCCGAGCACATCGCCGTCGACCAGGGCCGTCGGCGTTCCAGACCTGTGTGGACGGGCTGGTGAAGAAACTGGAGGGAGGGAGGACATTAACCCGATACTCGGTTTACAGAAACTCAGGAGAGGCGCGTAATGCCAGGGAATCCGTCAAATCCGGCATCGAAAGACAGGATCTGTTCGACCCCGTGATCTTTCCATGACGGCAAGGTGAATGGCGCCTCGATCCGAGAGTTGCCGGTGGCCGAGAACAATTTCTTTGGCACGCTCCGCAATGGACTGGTCGACAGCTAGCTTCGCGACGGTTAATCGCGACGTAGCGATGCAGGATTTCCTGAAGCACTTCAGCGTCCGTAACCAGGCGTTGGCGATCACTCACCTGGGCAGGGGTCCTTTGACGGCGCAGGAACCTCCCTTCGTGCAGTTCCTCCTCCGCTCACGATGACTGAGTAGTAGCAGGTTTCAGGTCCGGGTACTCAAACACTCCGCGCCCCGACTTGCGGCCGAGCCGCCCAGCTTTCACATATTGCGCCAGGAGGGGGCAGGGACGGAATTTTTCGCCGAGGGTTTTGTGCAGGTATTCAAGGATATGGAGCCGCGTGTCGAGGCCGACCAGATCCACGAGTTCGAAAGGACCCATGGGGTGATTGAGGCCGAGTTTGAGAGCTTTGTCGATATCCTGGGCGCTGGCGATGCCTTCCTGCAGCATGTAGAACGCTTCGTTGCCGATCATTGCGTTGATGCGGCTCGTGATGAAACCCGGTGCTTCTTTGATGACGACAACTTCCTTGCGCATGCGCTTGCCGACTTCGACGACGGCGGCCAGCGTATCGGCATCGGTTTCGAGAGCGCGCACGACTTCGAGCAGCTTCATCTTGTGCACGGGGTTGAAGAAATGCATGCCGACACACTTCTTCGCCCGATACGTGACGCTGGCGATTTCGGTGACGCTGAGCGAGGAAGTGTTCGAGGCAAGAATCGTCGTCGGACGGCAGATCTTGTCGAGCATGGTGAAGATTTCGATCTTCGATTCGAGTTCTTCAGGGACGGCTTCGATGACGAGATCGGCCTCGCGCGCGGCTTCATCGACGGAACCGGCGTACTCCAGCCGCGAAAAAGCGGCATCGGCATCGGCGGCATCGACCTTCCCGAGTTCAACTGCCTGGTCGAGGTTGGCACGGATTTCGGTCTCGGCCTTGCGCAGGGCATTGGGAAGCAGGTCTTCGAGAATGGTGCGGTAGCCGCCGAGAGCGGCAGCATGGGCAATGCCCCGGCCCATGATGCCGGCGCCGATCACCGCGATCGTGCGGACTTCGGCCACTACTTGCCCGCCTGCTCTTTTTCTTTCTCTTTGCCGGCCAAGTCTTTGCCAGCCGATTCGAGGTGTTGCACCACGCTCTCATAGCTGGGCTCGGATTTGCGGATGTATTCGCCGAGACGGGCGCATTCTTCCTGGGTCATCGCGGGGATGCTGGCGCTGATGCGGCGCAGCGTGGTCGCGATGTCGTCGATGTAATTCATGAGGCGTATTAATTCTCCAGTTGCAGGCATGAAGGCTCCTTGCGTGATTGCTGGCGCGGGGCGGAATCGAAAGTGTCCGGCGCAGCCAGGGACAACTCGTCAACTCTTCATTGTTCAACATGCGGCCAGATTTAGCAAAGAGAGATCTTTGAATTTCCGGAGGAGTGGGCGCTTAGGGACAGCCCATTCCGCAGGAACGGGATGCCGTTGGCTAAAATGGGTCAGCCAAGCGGGTGGGCGCGGCGAAAGTTACGGCAACCTTCCTTGCCCATATAGCGCTCAAGGACCGCGGCATCGGTCTGGCGCAGGTCTACAATCACCAGACCATCGACCACATCGGAAAATTTTCGGTCGAGATTGAAGCCCACCAGCCTGCCTCCGACCTTGTCGTATTGCTTGATGAGGATGGGCAATCCCTTGCCATCTTCCTCCACATCTGAGATGGGCTCGGCGAGTTGGTCGAGATCGCGCAAGGCGCTACAAACGGCGGCGCAATCCCAGCGGCGAAGTCTGGGGGCGCGGAAGGGGGTGCGGGCGTGAATGAGGTCGGCAAACTCGCGGCCATCGTTACGCTGTTGGAAATAGCGAACGATCATTTCGCGCGACAAGCTACTGTACTCGTTGCTGATGCTGACGGCTCCGAACAACACCGGGGTCTCGGGATGGGCGGCCACGAAGCGGGCAATGCCCTTCCAGAGCAGCAGCAGGGGCGCGTACTGACGTTGATACTGGAGACAAACGAAGGAGCGGCCGAGTTCCAGGGCGGAGCCAATCTTGAGGAACAGCTGTTCGTCATAACGAAACACGGTATTGGTGTATAGGCCCTTAATGCCGTGGGCGCGAATGATTTCATCGGTATTGCCCGCACGATAAGCTCCGGCTAACTCCTGCTTCTGTTTGTTCCAAAGCAGCAAATGCCAGTAATAGGCGTCGAACTGATCGAGGTCGGCGCTGCGTCCGGTGCCTTCGCCAGCGGCACGAAAGGTGATTTCGCGGAGCCGTCCGAGCTCATCGAGTAAATGCGGCAGTTCGCAAGCCCGCGCGGCATAGACGGCGAATTCTGCATTTTCGACGAGCAATCGTTCTTCAGGCAAGGCGGCGATATCGGCGCTAACGAAGCGCGACGGCACTTCGGGAGCGATTGGCTCAGACGGCTTGCGCGGCAACGCGGCGCGCATCTTGTGGGATATAGAAATCGATTTCCTGCCGCGATACGACAGGAGATAAGTTCGCTGGCGAAGATACTCCGTCGCTTCTGCGTCGTTGACCAGGTTCGAAATCACCTCGGACGGAATCGCTTTGCCAATGCGAACATGCACATTTTTCTCGCGCTGCTGCAGAAATTCCTGGAGCAAGAAAAGCGTCCGCAGGCGCGGATGGATCAGACCAAGCAATTGGAAGGTCACGCTATTGTGACCGCGGAAATATACCGGCAGCGCGCTGGCCCCGGTCTTACGGACCAAACGAGCGGCCACCGTGCTCCATGCCGGATCGGTGACTTGGGCTTCGCGCAGATTCCACTGCGAAACTTCGCCAGCCGGAAAGACGGCCAGAGCGCCGCCTCGCCGTACCCATTCCAGCGCTTGCCGCAGCGGCTTGACATTTCTTTCCGCCGAAGAAGGAGTGTGAAATGGGTCCACGAAGATGCAATGCTCGTGGAGCTCGGGAATGCCCTCAAGCAACGAGTTGGTCAGGATCTTGACATCCGGACGCGCGCGCAGCAGGAGCACCGCAAGGGCCGCGCCGTCGAGAACTCCAAAAGGATGGTTAGCCACCGCGACCAGCGGTCCTTGGACCGGAATGCACTCAAGGTCGGCCGGTTGAACATCGAGCTTGACCTTCATCTCCGTAAGCAGAGCCGACAGGCGAAAGCCGGGGGGCGCCAAACGCACACGCTGATAGAGCTCACGAGCCTGATCCATGGGAATGAATTTCCCGGCGAATCCCGGGAGCCCGGCAAGAAGGGGTGGTTCGGCCAGAACGCCGCAGCCTTCATCTCGCTTAGTGATTAACGTGGGCATGAAATGATTGTGGCCATGCCTTCGTTGCAGGTTTGTGAAGAGACGGTTAAAGGTTTGTGAATGAGTATTCCTAAAGTAACTCCCGAAGGAGCGAGTAAGTGCGCTTGAGGACAGTTACTTGCTGGCTAACTGGGATGACAGACTGGGCAGGATGCAAATGAGGCGAGTCTCAGCCTTCGAGTTTGAAGCGCGTTTCAGCGAGACGGTAAAGGCGGCGCCAGAGCAGGCGGTTGGTCGTGACCACCACGGCGGCTAAAGCGATTGTACTGGCAAGCAGGAGGTCGAAATTCTTGGCATCGGTAGCCGCGGAAATCATGGCGCCGATCCCCACGGTGGAATACGTCTGGCCTTTGAAGTGGAAATATTCGGCCACGATGCTGGCGTTCCAGGCGCCGCCGGAGGCCGTAATCATGCCGGTGACGAGGAACGGAAAGATGCCGGGCAGAATCAGCTTGCGCCAACGCTCCCATCCCTTGATGCCGAAAACATCGGCAGCTTCTTTCAAGTCGGTAGGAATGGCGATGGCGCCAGCGATCACGTTGAACAGGATGTACCACTGCGTGCCGAGGAGCAGCAAAACGATGGAGCCCACCCCGAGCCCTCCGCCGAGGCGAATCAGGACGAGCAGCACGACCGGAAACAAAGCCGTGGCTGGAACCGACGCGGCGATCTGTGCCAGGGGTTGCGCGATGCGCGCCAGACGCGGGTTGAATCCGATGGCGACGCCAACCGGGATCGTCCACAGAGCGCCCAGCACCAGGGTGAGATTGACGCGCAGGAAGGTCGCGGCCAGACCGACGCCGATCTGGCGGAAATCCGAAGAGTGAAGTCCAGTTAAGATCATCACGACCTGCACGACGGCGTAGCCGATGGCGCCGAGAACGGCGATTCCGAACACTCGCCAGAGCCACAGGACTGCGCTGTTCTGCTGGGATGATTCGGCACGGACTTCCCGGCGGGGCGCAAAGTAGTGAATCATCTCCTCTCGAAGTGGCCGAACCGCCCGCTTACGGAAAAGAGCGATGCCTCGGGAACGGCGGAGAAGATCGAACACCCAGGAAGTTGGGGCGCTCGTGCTCTCGACCTGCTCCATCTTGAATTTTTCGGCCCAGGCGATGACGGGACGCCATACCAGCTGATCAATCAGCACAATCACGGCCACCATGGTCAGGATGCCGAGAAGAATGGATCGGGTATCGCCGTTGTCTGCGGCGTCTTGCAGGTAGGAGCCGAGGCCGGGCAGGCGGAAGTCGCCAAACTGTTCGCACGCCATGAGGAAGAACCAAGCTCCGGCAACCGACATCATGGAATTCCACACCAGTCCGATGGTGGCGAAGGGGAGTTCGATCTGCAGAAAGCGTTGCCACCAGTTGAAGCGATAGATGGTTGCCGCTTCGCGCATCTCGCGAGGAATGCTCTTCAGCGATGCATAGAAACTGAAGGCCATGTTCCAGACCTGGCCGGTAAAAATAAGCAGGACGGCTCCCAATTCAACGCCCAGTTGGCGTCCGGGAAAGAGCGCGGCCATGGCCAGCATGACGCCGGGAAGAAAGCTCAGTACGGGAATGGACTGAAGCACGTCGAGCAGCGGAATCATAAAACGCTCGGCGCGTGGACGGTAAGCGGCGACGTATCCGTAGGTGACAGCAAAGAGGAGGCTCAGGACATAGGCCAGCGCGATGCGGAGCAGCGAGTATCCGGCATAGACCGGGAGGGCGCCGAGACTGCGGCTGATCTCCACGTGTGGAGTGAAGGCGCCCAGCCAGTTGCGCCCGACTTGCACGATGCCATAGAAAAGCGCCAGACCGCCGGAAAACATAATGAGGTCGGGCAGGCTGGCGACGCTGGCGCGCGGCAATACCGACCAGATGCGGACCAGGGGCTGAAAATCGATTCGTTGCGGACGCTTCACGACGGCACCGGAGCGGTGGTTGGCGGATGTGGCTCTCCGACGGGCTCGGCGAGGGTCAGCCGATGAGATTCACGATCGAAGTCGAATATTTCAGCGTAACGGCCCCAGTTCATGGCGGTTTCGAACTGGCGCTGCACTTCATCTTCGCTGAAGTGTTCGTCGAGGATGTCGTAGAAAAATTCTTCAGAAATGGAGTGGTCCGTCTTGGCGTGGAGAATGCTGTCGATCTGCTGCAGGATGACGATGTGGGTGAGCGCGGCCTGGCGGAAAAGAATTTTGCGGTTGAGGATGTCGGCTTCGGCGAACCGGGTTCCGTCAGCGGTGATTTCGACGTCGCCTTCGTTCAAGGTAGCGAAACCGAGTAACACCGAGGCGTCGAGAATGGGCAGAAGGTCCTCCGCGTCCATGATGAGAACCTCGGCGAGACGGTACAGGTCCTCTTTGCCGCCGCGGTCCTGCAGCAATTCCAGCAAACCGGCGATGCCCCCGACGCGGGCGTGGGGAATCATCTGGTATTTCTGACGGGCCGGCTTTTGCACGGCTGCAGCGTCGGGCGCAGCCAGCGCGAGATCGGGCTGGGTCATGATCTTATAGATGTAGTCGACCAGTTCGACAAAGCGCGGAGACTTGCGATCGCGGGGCTGAGCGAGTTCGATCGGAAAATCGGCGCGCACCCGCGCCGGATTTCTTCCCAGCACAATCACGCGATCGGCTAGCAACACCGCCTCCTCGATATTGTGAGTAACGATGAAAATGGCTTTGGTCGGCATCTTCTTGCTGAGCCAAAGTTCGAGCAATTCGTTGCGCAGGCTTTCCGCGGTGAGCACATCGAGCGCGGAAAAAGGCTCATCCATGAAAAGGACTTCGGGCTCCACCACCAGGGCACGAGCGAAACCGACGCGCTGTTTCATGCCGCCCGAAAGTTCTTTGGGGTAGGCGCTCTCGAAGCCATCGAGGCCGACCGTATCAAGAATTCGAAGCGCGCGTTTGTGACGCTCGAGGGCGGGCACGCCGCGCGCTTCCAGCGGGGCTTCGACGTTGTCGAGCACGGTGAGCCAGGGAAACAGGGCGAAGCTCTGAAACACGATGGCCACGCCGGCGTTCTGAGAAGTGATGGGCGCCCCATGCCAGAGAACTTCGCCGGAGGAAGGCTGGCTGAGTCCGGTGAGAATCCGCAGCAGCGTGGACTTGCCGCAACCAGAGGGACCGAGCAGGGTGATGATTTTTCCCGGTTGCACGTCGAGATCGACGGGCGCAATGACTTCAATGCGGTTGCCATCGGGTTGCGTGTAGAACTTTTCGACCGCTCGGGCTTGGATAATGGGCTCGGCCACGAAATCGTACTCCAGAAAAAATGCGGTAATTTTCTTCGACAGCGAGAATACACTACTCAGGCGACCCACTCTTCAGGAGCAACCGCCGGCAAAGGCTGCGGGAGTCGATCGGAGACCTCAGCGAGCGCAGCGAGTTTGGTGGCCAGATCCGGGCGCAGCAGTTCGGCGCTAAAACGCCAGCGCCAGTTCCCTTCCGCGTGGCTGGGAACATTCATGCGCGCATCGCTTCCCAACCCCAACGCATCCTGCAGCGGCACCACGCAGAGGCTGGCAACGGAATCGGAGGCAGCACGAACCATCGCCCAGTGGATGCCATCCTCGCATCGACCCAGGTAGGCCTCCACTTGCTGGCGTTCGTATCCGGTTGCGCCTGATTTCCACCAGCCCAGCAGCGTATCGTTGTCATGCGTGCCGGTGTAGACGACCTTGTCGGGGGTGAACATATGCGGGAGATGAGCGTGCGCGCCGGGATCGCCAAAACCAAATTGCAACACGGCCATGCCGGGAATCCTAAGGCGGTCGCGCAAGGCATTTACGTCGGGTGTAATGTATCCGAGATCCTCCGCGAAGAACGGAAGGCCGCCTAAAGCCTCGCGCAGTTTCACGAATAAATCGTCGCTCGGACCGTCGACCCAGCGGCCATGAATCGCGGTGGGTTCGCTCGCTTGAATCTCCCAGAACTGCGCAAACCCGCGAAAATGATCGAGACGGATGTAATCAAAATTGTGGGTAACCCAGCGCATGCGGTCAATCCACCAGGAATATCCCTGCTCCTTCATCACGTCCCAGCGATAGAGTGGATTGCCCCAGCGCTGGCCGTCTTTACTGAAGAAATCCGGAGGGACGCCGGCCACGACTTCGGGATCGAGTTCGGAGTTGAGGCGAAACAGATCGGGATGAGTCCAGACATCGGCGCTATCGAAATTCACGAAAATCGCGATATCGCCCACCATGCGGATCGAGCGTTGCGCACAATAGGAACGCAGCGCATCCCACTGTTCGAAGAAAAAGAACTGGAGGACACGCCGGATGTCGAGTTCGTCAATCATCTCCGCGTGCGCTTTTTCCATGGCCGCCGAATTGCGATGAGTCAATTCACGGGGCCAGCGGTTCCAACTTTCCAGTTTGAAGCGGGCACGCAAACTATCGAAGAGAACAAAGTCGTCAAGCCACCACTGATTTTGGAGACAGAAACCTTCGAATCGGGCGCGCGCATTAGCTGGCGCGCTAACCAGAAAGCTGCGCGCAGCTTCAAAAAGCAGGGGGAGCTTCTGGCGGAAAACCGCCGGGTAATTCACAGTCTCGACATCGATGGGGAGAGCGTCGACTCGAGCCCGGTCAACCCAGCCGCGATCGGCCAGGCGGTCAAGGCTGATCAGTAGAGGATTTCCGGCGAAAGCAGAAGTGGAGGAATAGGGCGAGTTGCCGTAACCGAGCGGGCCGAGCGGCAAGACCTGCCACAAACCCTGTCGCGCGGACGCGAGGAAATCGGCGAAGGCGTAGGCCGCAGGACCAAAGTCGCCGATCCCGCCGCGCGCAGGCAACGAGGTGGGATGAAGCAGAATTCCGCTGGCACGCGGGAATGACATGCAAAATCAGTTCTCGGTTGTCGCTTGTCAATTGTCATTTCTCAGTGGGAGGCTCCCAGCTCGCAGCATCGACTGAGAACTGGAAACTGGGAACTGAGAACTGCCTTGCTACGAACCTTCTTGTCCACTTTGCCGCGTCAGGTTTTTCATTTCTTCCTGATTGACCTTAAGCCGATGGGAGTTTTCCATATCCTTGCGCAGATTGGCAACGAACAGCCCAAACAAATCGTTCTGCTTGTCCTCGACGAGCTTCTGCCGAATTTCGTCTTTCTTGGCGGCAAAGTCCTGATCTGTTGGAGCCTCTTTGTCAAGCAACTGTGCGACCACTCCATTGCCGCCGGCAGTGATCGGTCCGCTGATCTCGCCGGGCTTGAGCGCAAAAATCGCGCTCGCGTTGGCCATCGAGCCGATGTCTGGAACCTGCCCGTCGGGCGCAACCAGATCGCTGGTCTTAATGGTCGCGCCCAGATCTTTTGCGGCCTTCTTTAAATCGTGCCCCGCTTTGGCGCGGTCGGAGAGTTCCTGCGTTTTTTGTTGCAGCAAAAATCCGGCGCGCTCGTTCTTGAATTCACTCTCCACCCGCGGACGAATCTCCTCGAAGGTTGGAGTCGCCGGGGGCTTTACGGCGACCAACTGGAACACCACGTAGCCTTGCGGGACCTGCACCATGTCGGGTGGGGCTTTTTCCGCTTCGTTGAAGACGGCGTCCATAAACTGTGGATTCGCAGCCAATCCGGGCAAGTTATCCGTTCGACTAAAGAACTCCGTCGTGATGGCCGTCTGGCCTTTGGCAGCTGTCGCTTTGTCGAAACCGTCATTGCGCGCCTGGCCGAGCAGGGCATTGGCAGCCGCTTCCGTGGCGTGCGCCGTTTTCTGCTGCTTCACCTTCTCTTCAATCTCGCTTTTCACCTCGGCGAGGGTTTTGAGATGGGCTGACTGTTTGTCTTCAACGCGAATGATATGGAACCCGTAATTACTCTTGACCAGGTCGCTGGTCTGCCCTTTGCCGAGCGAGAATGCAGCCTTCTCGAACTCGGGCACGGTGCGGCCGCGGCCGATCCACCCCAGATCGCCCCCATTCTTCGCGCTGCCGGGGTCGTCCGAATTCCTCTCCGCCAGCTTGGCAAAGTCCCCACCCGCCTTCACTTCCTTCAATACCTCTTCGGCTTTCGCCCGCGCGTCGGCGATTGCTTTATCGTCTTGCTTGGCGCCGGGCGCTGGCAGCGGAGTTTTGATCAGAATATGGCTGACCTTCACCTGCTCCGGCACGCGATACTCTTCGCGGTGTTGGTCGTAGTAGGCCTGCAGATCCTGATCGGTAACCGTCGTCGCAGCCGCCATTTTGGAGCTGTCGATGACGACGTATTTGATCTGCCGCTTTTCCGGAATGGAATTGTTATAGTTCGCCTTGCTGCGCTCGTAAAAAGCTTTGAGTTCTTCGTCGGTGGGATGCAGTCCCTTCAGGATGTCGGACTGGGTGAAGACTGCATATTCGAACTTCACCTTAGTGTTGCGGTGGTTGAACTCATCGCGCACCTGGGCGTCCCCGACAAAGGCGCTGGTTGAAACCAAGGCGCGCAGTTTACGAATCAGAATGAAATTCTTTTCCAGCTCTTCAAACTGAGGCACGGTCAAGTCATTGCGCTGAACGAAATTTTCATACTCTTCCTGCCCTACGAACTTACCGTCGGGAAAGAGCATGGCGCCGAGTTGCCCATGCTGGAGTTCCTCGCGCAGTTCTTCGTCGCTGACCCGGAGTCCGATGCGGTGCGCTTCGGCAACCAGAGCCTTCTCATTGATCAGTTGCTGGGCGGCCTGGGTGGAAAAATAGGGCAACAACATGCTGGCCTGCGGCCCGCCGCGAGGGAACTGCTGGCGGATCATGTTCCGGGCCTCGCGTTGGACTTCGGGCACGGTCACAGTCTGGTCGCCAATAGTGGCCAGAACGCCCGCGGGAGGCGCGCCGATGCCAAGACTGGAACTAATCCCGCCGGGAATGAGCGTGATCGCCATTGAGGCACAGATGATGACGAGCATCGCGCCCAGGATTATTTTCAGGGTGGGCCCTGCGTTTTGCAGCTGTCGGATCATATTTTAGATAACTCCATCACGATTGCTTCGCGCTCAAAAGCGGGAATTTATGATTATAAACTAGTGCCGTATCCAGCAATTTCGTGCGAGCACACATGAAAATCAGGCGCCGGAACTGGACTGCATGCGCCCTGTCATGCGGCCCCGGTCAAGAGGCGTTTCGTGTCTGGAAGAGGCGGCGCTGAAATCCTCTATTGAATCGAATTAATAAAGGTGTTATGAAGATTTGGACGGCGGCGGCGAAGTTGGCCGGCTGTCTCCATTGTTCGTCGCGATTCCGAATGGTTGCTTGTCAGGTTAAGCCGAGGACACTTTTATGAAGAGATTAATGTTCCTGATCCAGTTCTTTTCGCTCGCGTTCGCAGCCGCGCAACCCAGTTTCCAGCCCGCTCCCGCTCTGACTCTTCCGCTGCGCGCCGGATGGGCGCTGCAGTCCTCTACGAAGGTCACGGCGCCGGGCGAGACCATCTCCAGCACGTCATTCAAGCCCAGCAATTGGATTGAGGCGGAAGTTCCGACCACGGTGGTGGGCGCACAGGTAAAGAGCGGCCTGCTGCCAGATCCATTTTTCGGCATGAACTTGCGCCAGTACCCGGGCGTGAGCTATCCCATCGGTTCCAATTTTTCAAATGTTGCCATGCCACCCGATAGTCCGTACGCAGTTTCCTGGTGGTACCGCAACGAATTCACGCTACCCAAGGTTTACGACGGAAAGACGCTATGGCTGAACTTTCGGGGCATCAACTATCGGGCCAACATTTTTCTCAACGGGAAGCAGATCGCCAACTCGGACCAAGTCGCCGGCGCGTGGCGTACCTATGAGTTCAAGGTGACTTCCGAGGTCAAGCCGGGCGCAAATGTAATTGCGGTGCAAGTGTGGGCGCCGACTGAAAACAGCCTGGCGATCACGTTCGTGGACTGGAATCCTGCGCCTCCGGACAAGGACATGGGGCTCTGGCGTGAAGTCTATTTGACGACCAGTGGACCGGTCGCCCTGCGGCATCCGGCAGTGCTTTCAAAAGTAGATTCGCCTTCGAATGACGCAGCCCACCTGACGGTAACGGCGGTGGTTAAGAATGCCAGCGACCACGCTGTGAAAGGGACACTGAAGGGACGGATCGAGAAAGTGGAATTTGCGCAAGCGGTGGAACTGGCGGCGGGTGAGTCGAAAGACGTGACTTTTCTGCCCGATCAGTATCCCCAACTCAACTTCAGTAATCCGCGGTTGTGGTGGCCAGCACAGATGGGGACACCGAACCTGTACGAACTCAACCTCGCGTTCGTGGTCGATGCTGAGTCAGGCAAGGGAAGCAAGGGTGAGATTTCCGACGTCTCTCATACGAAATTTGGCATTCGCGAGATCACCTCCGAAGTGGCCGAGCAGGCGCCGGATCGTCTGAAACGCCTGTTCAAGATTAACGGCAAGAACATTCTGATTCGCGGCGGCGGCTGGACTCCCGACATGATGCTGAGACAGAACCCGGAGCGCCTGGCCGAAGAATTCCGCTATGTACGCGACCTGGGACTGAACACGGTTCGGCTTGAAGGCAAACTCGAGAGCGATGAATTCTTTGAGATGGCGGACCAGCAAGGCGTTCTGGTAATGGCGGGATGGTGCTGCTGCGATTTCTGGGAACATTGGGGAAGCTGGAAGGATGAAGACTTCGAGATCGCCAAGGCTTCTCTGCGCGACCAGATGTACCGGATGAGAAGTCATCCGAGTCTGGTGATGTGGCTGAATGGGAGCGACAATCCTCCACCGCCCGACGTGGAAGACATGTATTTGAAGGTTGAAAGCGACTTGCGCTGGCCGAATCCGATTGTATCTTCGGCGACCGCGAAACCAACGACCGTGACGGGCGGCAGCGGGGTGAAGATGAGCGGGCCCTATGAGTATGTCGCGCCTTCCTACTGGGCATCGGACCCTCATCTGCATACGAACGAGAAGTCCTGCAACGAGGGCGGGTGCGGCGGGGCTTATGGCTTTAATACGGAAACCAGCATGGGGCCCGCGGTTCCGCCTATTGAAAGTGTGGAGCGCATGGTTCCGAAAGATCATCTGTGGACGGCGGACGGTCCGCTCGATGAGTACTGGAACTTCCACGCGGGCGGCGGAGCTTTCAAAACCGTAAAGGTTTTTGCCGACGCGCTCAATGCGCGCTATGGTAAGGCAGACAGCGCGAAAAATTTCACCTACAAGTCTCAGCTCATGGCCTACGAGGGCGTGCGCGCCATGTACGAGGCTTACAGCCGGAACAAGTACACCTCAACCGGCGTGATCCAGTGGATGCTGAATAACGGTTGGCCCTCGATGATCTGGCATCTCTACGATTATTATTTGCGGCCGGGGGGCGGATACTTTGGGGCGAAGAAAGCGCTGCAGGCGCTCGACCCAATTTACGGATACGACGATCACTCGGTATGGCTGGTGAGCAGTCAATACGAGGAGGGCAAGGGATTGAAGCTGGCGGCTCGAGTCTTCAATCTGGATGGAACCGAGAAGTTTTCCAAAGAGACGGCGCTCGATGCGGCTGCCGACAGCACGGCGAAAGTGTTTGAACTGCCGCAGATCGAAGGATTATCGCCGGCATACTTTCTGGACCTTCGGGTCAGCGACAGGGCGGGCAAGCTAGTTGGTTCGAACTTCTACTGGCTGTCGACGAAACCGGAGACTTTAGACTGGTCGAAATCGACCTGGTATACGACTCCGACGGATTCGTATGCCGACTACACTGCGCTGGCGCAGTTGCCCAAGGTGAAGCTGAACGTAGCGAACCGCAGCGAACGCAAAGGCAATAGCGAGGAGGAAGTGAGCCGAGTCACCGTGGAAAATCCCAGCAAGACCGTGGCGTTTTTCGTGCGCCTGAAGATTGCAAAAGGCAAAGGCGGCGAGGAGATTCTGCCGGTGGTGTGGCAAGACAATTACATTTCGCTGCTGCCCGGGGAAAAGCGGGAGATCACCGCAACCTATCGCACCAGCAGCCTGGGCGCGGCGAAACCAGAACTCGAAGTGAGCGGCTGGAACGTGGAGTAGATTGCCCTTGATATTGTCATCTTGAGCGCAGCGAAGCATCTCTGCACTTTTCCTGCGCACGGAGAATGGGAAGGTCCTTCACTTCGCTCAGGATGACACGGTGACTTGCCTCAATCGTCCGCGGGCAGATCGAAATTGACCAGGTCCCCGCGGAAACCACGCGTTTTCCATGCGCCGAACGCGATACCCGCTGCCATCCAGATGGAGCCGGCGATTTTGGCGGGAGTGCTGAGGCTCAGCCAGAGCAGCAAGCAGATCACGAAGCCGAGGACGGGTGGTGCGACAAACGACACCGTCCATTTCCTGTCGCGCACCACATAGCGCATGAACGCCGCAGCGTTGACTCCCATAAAGGCGATCAGCGCGCCGAAATTGAGCATCTCGGCTCCCAGACCAAAGCTCATCACGAACGCTCCAATCAGCGCGACTACTCCGACAAACAAAACGTTGTTCCTCGGCACTCGATGCTTGGCGTCGACCACTCCGAAAAAAGATTTCGGCAGCGCGTTGCTTCTCCCCATACCGTAAAGCAGGCGGGCGGCGCCGATCTGCGCGCCCATGCCCGATCCGAAGTTGGCAACCAGCAGGGTGAATCCGATAATGCCAAACATCGGCCCCCATGCACGGCCGGCAACGTGAACGAAAGCCGTGTCGACGTCCGGGAAAGGCTGCGACGCAGGCCAGATCAATTGCGCCACGTAGACCTCAACGGCAGAGAGAATGCCAATCACGAGGCACGTCATCACGGTGGCCAGCAGGATATTGCGGCGTGGGTTTTCCGCTTCTTCCGAGAGGGTGGAGATGCCGTCGAAACCGATGTAGGTGAGCACGGCAATCGAGGTCCCGCCCAGCACCGCCTTGGTATTCCATAGGCTCGGATCGTAGAAGGGGTGAGTATAGAAGCCTGCACTGTCATGCGGATGCCCGAAGATGTAGCGCGCCGCGACCACAAAGAAAATTGCGATCACCACGCCCATCCCGGCCGCCAGCGCGGAGTTCACACGAGCCGAGGTTTTTACACCCTGAATGTTGAGCAGCGTAAACACGCCCGCAAAGAAGACAGCCCACGCCGCATAGGGCACGCCCGGGGCAAATACGTGCGCCTGCTGGCTGCACCAGATGGTGCAGATGATCGGATTGAGCATGTAATCCATCACCATACTCCAGCCCGTGACGTAACCAAGAGCGGGATTGATTTCCTGGCCGACATAGGTGAAGGCCGACCCGGCGCTCGGATAGACCCGCGCCATGCGGCCATAGCTGATGGCGGTGAACAGCATCGCGACCATCGCGATCAGGATGGTGGTGACGACGTGCCCATGTCCGCGGTCGCTGAGCACCCCGAAGACCGACATGGGGGCGACCGGCTGAATCACGATGATGCCGTACAGAATCAAGTCCCACAGGGTGAGCGAACGCTTCAGGCGTGGGGCATTCGCAGGCGGGTTGGCAATCGAACTCATCCGCGGACTCGTGGCGCTCCGAGAACAAAACCCCCATTATCCTGCGAGATAACGGGGTTTGGGGAAGGGGCAACCATCTCGGCGAGATTCGAAGTCAAGGATAGCCTGCCAGAGCTCGACGAAATTCTCTCGAATTCTATATGCAGGGAAATTTATGTCAATGAAAAACTCTTATTAAAACGATTCTTGCCTCGTATTGGCGCAGGTGCCGCCTCAGCGTGAAATCCGACTTCAGCATGAGCTGCGGTCATGGAATTCAGGCCATGATGCGAAATCCTGCGCCTTTTTTGCCAGTGGAATCAATCTAAAAAGAAATCGATCCGGGCGCCGGCAAAGCAGCGATGGCCTTGATTCCCCGCCCTTCGGTGATGGCGTAAATTTTGTCCGCGGCCACGTCTTTGAAACTCTCTGTCTTGCCGGTTGGCCAACGCACTTCGAGCAAGTCGATTTGGGTCGCCGATGCGAGGCCAAAATGAAGTCGAAGGTCGTTCTGCGAAAGATAACTGCCGCCGCCGCGCACTTCGTCGAACTGGGTCATACCACCGGCATGCATCGTGACCCGCGCGCCGATGGCGGCGCGATTGCTTTTGGTTCCCGCCAGTTGCAGCAGCACGCGATGATTGGCCGCTTGGTTCGTGTTGAGCAACAGTGAGGGCGGCTCCCCGACATTGAGCACGGCGATATCGACATTGCCGTGGTTGGCGATGTCGCCGAAGGCCGCGCCGCGGCGGGATCGCAGCGGCATGTCAGCCAGACCCGCAGCCTTCGAGACTTCGTCGAACGTTCCGTTGTGCAGGTTGCGGTGCAGCAGCATGGGCTCGGCGTAGGCAGCGCTTCCCGGCACGCTGTCCATCTGTGGATAGACGTGGCCGCACGCCACGAACAGATCGAGCCAGCCGTCGTTGTCCATGTCGAAAAACGTCGTGCCCCATCCGAGAAATGGCAGACTGGGCGGGCCGAGATGCGATGACATGGCGACATCTTCAAATCCGCGCGAGCCCTGATTGCGATAAAGCGTGTTGGGCTGATCGGCGAATTCGGTGACGAACATCGAGAGACGGTCGCTGTGATCGTAGTCGCCCCAGGCCACGCCCATCGAGCCGAGCGCCTGCCCCTCACCATTCATGGCTACGCCAGCGACCAGAGCCTCGTCGCTGAACGTGCCGTTGTGATTGTTGCGATACAAGTGGTTGGGAGTGGTGTCATCGGCAACGAACAGATCGGGCCAGCCATCGTTATCGTAGTCACCCCAGCTCACACCCAAGCCGTAGTATTTTTCGGGATTGTCAACCCCGGCTTTTTTCGAAACTTCTTCGAAGGTGCCGTCGCCACGGTTGTGGTAGAGCAGATCGGTTTCTCCCTCCATGCCCCAAGGGCCACACTGCACCGGAACCCCTTTGAACTGGCAGAACTTGGTCGAACCGAAAACGGGGAGGTTATCCATATCGACATGGACATAGCGCGAGACAAACAGGTCGACGTTGCCGTCGCGGTCGTAGTCTGCCCAGGCGGCGCCGGTGGAGAAGCCGCCGCCACGGACTCCCGCCTTGTCGGTTACGTCTTCGAAAGTGCAGTTGCCCTTGTTGCGGTAGAGCGCATTGCCGCCATAGCTGGTGACGAAGAGATCAAGGTTGCCATCGTTGTCGAAGTCGGCGACGGCGACGCCCATGCCCCAACCTTTGCGCGTGAGTCCAGCCTTCTCGGTGATGTCGGTGAACTTCAGGTCGGCGTCCTGGTGCCAGAGCGTGACCAGAAGATCACCGCCCTGCTGATAGCGATCGACGGTCGAACCATTCACCATGACGATATCGAGTTTGCCGTCATTGTCGCAGTCGAAGAGGCCGATGCCGCCGCTCATGGATTCGATCACGTAATGTTTGTCGGGCGAAGAGATGTGGGAGCGGGTAAGGCCCGCCTGAGCCGCGACGTCGCGAAAGATGGGGATGGAGGTTGTGAGTTTCGGCGGCGGCGGCTTTTTCTCAGCGCGCGCGGGAGGAAGTTTCGCGGCAGGCCCCATCGGACCCGGCGGCCCGGTCTGCGCCGAGAGCGCTCCGGCGATGGCGACTAACAGAATCGTGATCAGACCAGCCCGCATGCAGAGTGATTGTAAGCGATGTCGTCACTTGGGATACTGGAACGAGTATGCGCTCGCTTCATTTCCCGACATGAACCGGGTGTTGTATTCCAGCAAGTAATTCAGGTGCTCGGCGTCCGCGGGAAAGGACTGCCCGGGATAGGGATACGCGCGCATATCGCGGAATGGTAGAGGCTCGACGGTATCGCCGCGGTAGGCGTAGAAGTCCATATCTTTCTCGTATCCGTTGGCAACAAAGAAATAGTCGCGCGCCCAGCCGCTCGGCAAGGCGGGTAGCGTCGCGGGATCGAAATCAAGGGCAATTTCATCGCCCGATCCGAAGACGACAAACTCATCGTCAATAGACTGCAGCAACGGCCGCACATCGCCGTAGCGCGTGTAGGCGCCTGCGGGCCGCGTGTAAGGCCCGGTGGCGCTGGTCTTTTCGTAAATGTATTTCACGTTGCCCGGGGGTTGGTCCTCGATTTTCAGCGGGAAGCCATGGAAATTTAGCTCGGCGCGCACCAGCGGTACAAGAGTCGGGCGGAGCCTTCGATCCCGGCTATCGGGCTGGCTGGTTCGGCTGATCAGGATGTTGTCCCAGTAAATCTGCAGATTGGTCGTGATGCGAATGCGCTGGGTGCCGGGAGGAAGCTTGCCCGTGAGATCGGCGGTCATGGTGCGCGCTCCGCCGGCGGGAAATCCCATGTCATCGACGACGCGAACCCATCTGGCTTTGCCATCGCTTGCCGTCGAATTGCCAGAGGAGACCAGCGCTTCGACAAACGGTGCAAACGGCCGCAGGTGGGCTTGGTCGGCAGCGTACATGCTGGTCGCCGAGTAATATTCGATCTCGCCATGCAGCAGCAGCCATAACGGACCACCGCGATAGGGCTCGCCGAGATCAAGCTCAAGGCTGTGGGGCTCGGCGAATCCCATGAACGAAAGCACTTTGAAGTCGCCAAAATAACGATGAGCCAGCAAATCAGGAAGCACGTTGTGGCCGTGCTCATCCCACGCTCCCGCGGGCGGACGCGCGTCACTCTTATTGCTGTACACCACCTTGAACGGTGGATACGGTGGATTGCTGGCGAAATATTCGTTGGGATAAACATCAACATCGGCGGGATGATCGACGGCGAGAAGTTGCACCTGATCGAGGTAAACCGATTCTTCGAGCGGCTCCATAAAGCGGAAGCTCAGCTTGCCATCCTTTTCACGGAGCGAGCTGCGGTCGAGCTTGATGGCTTCGGTGGGACGAGCGATGTTGCGTTCGATGTTGTTTTTGTCGGAAGCAATCCAGTGTCCTACCACTCCCGCGCCGAGCATGTCGCCGACTAACTGATATTCGCGACCATCCCAGGCAAAAAGCGTTGGACAGGAACTGCCGCGCCGGTCGAGCTCGCCGATATTCTGCACTTTGTTGGCGGCAACCTCGATTTCATCCTGCAGAACACCGGTGGGCCACAACATGCGGACAACGTCAGCAACCTTCGCTTGTCCGAGGCCTATGGTCAGGTAGGGCGAGTTCTGCCCAAGGTAACCAGACGACCCATAAACTTCAAACTTCTGGCGCAGTCCAGCGGAGAAGACTTCAATTTTTGTGCCGATGGCGCTCTTGTTGTCGTTGAGGCCCTTGAGCGCGAGGCGCAGAGAGTTGTTCTTGTTGCCGCCTTCGTTGCGGAGGAGCACGGCCGGGCCGTGATTCTGAGTGATCAGAAGATCGACGGCTCCGTCATTGTCGTAGTCGCCGACGATGATGGCGCGCGGAGCTTTAAGCTGAACTTTGTCGAGTCCGACATCGGCGGTAACGTCTTTGAAGCCATCGGGGCCGAGATTGCGGAAGAGGCGGACTTCGCTCTTGCCTTCTTTTGTCTCGCCAACCGCGACGAGATCGACCCAGCCGTCGTTATCGTAGTCGATGGCGGCGACGCCGTAGGCGCGGGCCCAGTTTGTTTCGGGCAGTTTCACCTCTTCGAAGCTCTTGCCATGCTCATTTCGCCAGACAGTAAGGCCGGGTGCACCAAATTTAGTAAAGGCCAAATCCATCCATCCATCGTGATCGAAATCGAACACGGCGACCCCGTGTGTTGGCGCTGAGAACTGCGGTGCCCAGGGTTGTTGCGGAAATTTGCCCTCTCTGGGGTTGGTGAAAAGAGATGGTATGCGTCCACCAGTAACAACAAGATCGATGGCGCGGTCATTATTAAAATCGGTTCCGATTGCGCCCAAGCTGCTCTCAGGGGACGTCAGGCCAACTATCTCCGTGACGTTTGTAAATGTTCCGTTGCCGTTGTTTCTCAACATTAAGTTTGCGCCAGGTAACCCGCCAAAACGCCTTGCGTCGGAGTAATAGCGGCTGACGTAAAGGTCGAGGTCCCCGTCGTGATCGTAGTCAATAAAGGCGAGTCCAGCGTTCTCCCCGTCAATTTTGACTACTGCCGATTGATTGATCCCGGCGGCCTCGGTCACATCCTTAAACGTTCCGTTTTTCTCGTTATGAAGAAGAGCGACACCGTGCTGATAAAGGCTTAGCGCAAGATCCTCGAAACCATCATTGTCATAATCTCCCGCGGTACACGCCACCGCTCGAAGAGACGCATCGAGTCCCGCACTCACCGTCACGTCTTCAAACTTGCCACCGAGATTGTGGTAAAGCGCTAGACCATGTTGTGGGCCGGTGTCTGTAACCAGGAGATCGATCCGACCGTCCCCGTCGTAATCAAGAAAGCACGCGCCGGGCCCGTACAACGAAGCAACTTCGTTGTTTTGGAAGATCTCACTTCTAGGCTTGGATATAATGCCCGCCTCCTCCGTCACATCTACAAACCGCACCGGGATCGCCGCCCCTACTTTCTCCACCACCATCGGCGAATCTTCCGCACGGGAATATTTTCCCTGTTCGCCGTAGGACAGGCTGATGGGCGCGCCTAGCTTGTTCTGCGTGATGTACTGGAATTTCTTCATCGCCTCGTGAGCGGGATCGGCTTGGCCGGACTGCTGGTAGGCGCGCGCCAGTCCGAACTGGGCAGAGGCGTGGTGGGGATCGAGCTTTAGCGCTTGCTCAAAAGCGGAGACCGCTTCCGGAAATTGCTTGAGTTGCGAATACGTCGATCCCAGAAAGTACCAGGCATCGGCGTCGTTCGCGTCAATCTCAGTAACGCGGCGGAAGGCATCGACGGCAGAGCCGGCCTCCGAGGAATTTTTATAATAGAGACCGAGGTTGTACCAGGCGTGGGCATCTTTGGGATTCGTTTTGGAGGCTATTTCGAGCAGCGCCTTGGCTTCTTCTCCGCGCTGCAGGTTGAGCAGCGCCACTCCGCGATTCACGGTCACTACCTCTAGCGCAGGGTCGTTTACCGCCGCCGCTTCGAACGACTTCAGAGCTTTTTCGAAGAGTTGCTGGTTCATGTAAGCGACGCCGATGTTATTGAGGCGCGCCGCTTCCATGGGGTTCGGGGCGGAGCCGCTCGCTGCGAGGATTGCGATCAACAGTACAAAAAGCAAAGTGGAGACGAGGGCGATGGCGAATATCTTGAACTTTGACGCGAACTTAAACATGGCCATTGGGTTCAGGGAATAATTCTATCTGAGCGCCGAACGGCGCGGGTTCACGGTTTACCTCCTCCCATAGGGTCGCGCGGCGATCTGGCCCTGCGCTTCCTGGATGGTTACTGTCTGCCCGGTGACGATGTTAGAGAGTTTGTCCACCTGCCCGCTGGGCCAGTCGATCTCGACCGTGTCGGCTCTGGTTTTCGATCCCATGCCGAAGGTCAGCACCAGTTCGTTCTGCGAGAGATAGCTGGAACCGCTCTTCATGGTGAGCCACTGCTTGTCACTTCCAGCACTCACGCGGACGACAGCGCCGATACCATCGCGATTGGATTTCGCGCCCACGAGTTTGATGCGCAGGCTCTGGTTCGTACCGCCCTGGTTGAGGTAGAGATGGGCTGGGCCGCCGTTGGTCGTGAGCAGGACATCTAACGCTCCATCATTGTTGATGTCGGCATAAGCCGCGCCCCGCGCCACTTTGGGGGTGGCGAATGAATTGCCCACTCTATTCGTGACTTCCTCGAATTTGCCGTTCGCAAGATTGCGGAAAAGATGCGGCGGCTCGGCATAGCTGACGCGCTTCTGCACGCTCTCGATCTGGTCTTCAATGTGGCCGTCGGCAACCAGGATGTCCTGCCAACCGTCGTTATCGTAGTCGAAGAAGAAGCAGCCAAAGCCGAGCGTCAGGAGCGTAGCCCTGCCGACTTCCGACCGCGGAGCTTCATCGACAAAGAGGCCGTTACCTTCGTTGTGATAGAGCGAGAGCATCTGGTTGGAAAAATTTGTAATCACCAGGCTGGCGCTGCCGGAGCGATCATAGTCCGCGGCGTCGACGCCCATGCCGGCGCGCGCAATGCCATCTTCGCTGAAAGCGATGCCGGCGGAAACGGCGCGCTCTTCGAAGGCTCCGTTCTTTTTATTCAGGTAGAGCTTATTGGGCTGAGTGTCGTTGGCGATCAGAATGTCGGGCCAACCGTCGTTGTTGTAGTCGAGAATGGCTACCCCGAGACCCTTCGAAGTGGGGTCGAAGAGGCCGGCTTTCCGGGTAGCGTCTTCGAACTGGCCGTTGCCAAGGTTATGCCAGAGGCGGGCGGAAGTTCCCTTGTACGATTCGGGAGTGCAGTAAGACTTATGCGAACCATCAAGCGTGCAGAAGAGGTCGCCCGGTTCGGACCATTGCACATAGTTGGCGACGACGAGGTCGAGTTTGCCATCGCGATCGTAATCGATCCAGGCGGCGCCGGTGGAAAACTCGCTCGGGCCCCACAGGCCCGCTGCCTTGGTCACGTCGGCGAAAGTGCCGTTGCCGTTGTTGTGGAAGAGATGGCTTTGGCCGACGGCGGTAATGAAAATGTCGTCGAAGCCGTCGTTATCGTAATCGCCCACGGCGACGCCCATACCGACCAGCGAAATTCCGAGGCCGGATCTTCGGGTAACGTCGGTGAAAGTGCCATCATGATTGTTGTGGTAAAGCTTGAGCGTGGTCGGACCGCTCTTGGGGTGGCCGGGCCAGTCTTGTCCGTTCACGAGCAGGATGTCGGGAAAACCGTCGTTGTCGTAATCGAGGAAGGCGCAACCCGGGCCCATGGTTTCGGGCAGCCATTTTTTCCCAAAAGCTCCGTTGTTGTGGGTGAAGTGGATTCCGGCCTCGGCGGTGATCTCGCGGAAAGTGACAGTTTGCGCTTCAACGATCACGGTGGCCGCGACCAGCAATAGAGGCAAAATCCACCACTGAGAAACTTTGGGGCGTTGGATTGCATTCGCCAGCGGATCGGAATTTTCTGGTCTGCGTTGTGATTCTTGGTTGGACGTTACTTTGAACGATTGCATTATCTTTGGGCCCCCGGAATCGCAGCCGCGCGGATGGCCGCCGGGCTTTGCCTGACTGGACGGACGAGGGCGTTCGTCGCTGCGCGATTCCGCGTCCCGACGTGAGTCTCGGTGAGGATGGGCAGGGGGACGGATACGTGCTCGTGGATGTTCTGGCGTTCATTGTTGTCTTCGGGATGGAGTAGGCGATAGGGTCCGGTGATGGCTTGCGCGGCCTCGTCGGCTTTGAAACGCAGGTAGCGCGCCTGATGTTCCTTCGACATTTTGTCGTCGCCGAGCCCGTTGTAGCAGAGCATCAGATTGTAATGCGCCTGCAGGTCTTCGGGATCGACGGCGAGCACCCTCTGCAGAACTTTCACCGCATCGGAATACTTGCGTTCGAGAAAAAGAACGCGCCCCAGGTTGTTCAGCGCCACGCGGTCGCGCGGATACTGCGCCAGCACAATCTGCAAATGCGCGGCGGCTTGATCGTAGTCTCCCGTGGACTTCATCAGCGATCCGTAAAAGAAATTGGCGCGAGCCAGGTTGGGGTTGATCGCCAACGCTTTTTCAAGAACAACGCGAGCGCGAGCAGTGTCGCCCTCCTGCAGGGCAGCCCGGCCGATATTGACCCAACCATCGGGATTCTGCGGATCGACTGCGGTAATTTTTTCGAAAGCCGCCTGCGCCGCCTTCAGATCGCCTTGCAACAAAAGGCCAATGCCGTAGTCGTTCCAGCGCTGCCAGTCTTCTTTCGCCAGCTGGATCCTGGGCTTGGGCAGGGGAGCATTCGCGGGCAAAACATCGAGCGCTACTTCGTTCTCCGCCACCGCAACGATGGGCAGATCCGGAATTTTCTCAGACTTCGCGGAAACTCCGTGAAGCGACTTGGTGAATGCGACCTTTGAATCATCGTAGTCGGGCGTGACCAGGGATGCCGTGGCCGAGTCTGGCGTGGAACTGGTGTCGCGCTCGCCGGCAAACGCAAAGTGCGTGTTAAACCAAGAGAACTTGCGATAGCACAAGCGCGCGGTCAAAGTGATTTTGCCGCCCGTTTTCTCAGGCACCTTCATGCGGAAGTGCACGGTGTCGGCCGCTCCGGGCGGTATCAGCCGTACATACACGACGGCGCGCGTGGCCCACGCGTTACGCTTGTTGATGGGATTGCCGTGTCCGTCCACTTGCAGCGAACGATAGAAGTGCGCTCCTTTTTCCACTGGACCTTTGCCATCGTCCTCGACCTTGCCGCTCCAGAAAACGGTCTGGCCTTTATCGTCCACGCCTTTAAGTTCGAGCCAGGTATCGTAAGCGTCGACGGTGCCACCGGGGAAGAAGTGCCCGATGCGCTTGGTGCGCACCACGACATCGACGCGAACCGTGTCGCCGCGACGCACGGCGGGCTGCACGCGGTTCAAAGGCGCGGTAACGGGCGAGGCCTCGGCATTGGAAGTAGAACCAGCGGTGATCGCGGCTTCCGCTTCTTCTCCCACCGCGAAGGTGGTTGAGAGTTCGTGTTCCGCGGTAGCGCCCGCTTTCACGGGGGTTGCCTTGAGTGGGACGCTGGCCGGTGAAAGCGCGAAGACATCGACGGTAATGGCTCCGCTGGTCAGGAAATTTTCGGTGGCCTTCAACTGCGCCGCATCTTCGTTGGCGGTGGGCAACGCGGTGTTGGCTGCCGGGAAGCGATGGGAGTGAACCTTGCCTGCAATGTTCCCCAAATCATTGGATCGTTCCAGCGGCATGTGACAATCCGCGCATTGCTGCGACTTCGCGGGATAATAGAAAGAGCGCGCTCCTTCTCCGGAAACTCCGCTGGCCTGCCAGTTATCGTATTCATTGAAACCGCGAAACCAGCGGTAACTATTGACCGGCACGTCGAGATGCACTTTGTGGCAGGAGGAGCAGAACTCCGCCGTCTGGTTCTTCATGAAAGGCTTCAGAAACACGCGCCGATGCGGCTCCGGATTGAGCTTGACCATGAAGTCGTGGAAGCTGCGAACCAGCGGATTCTTGCTCGCCGCAAGCTCGTGCAACCTGGGATACTCGAGGTAAAAGTCAGCCTGTCCCATGGTGCTTTTTACGTCGGCGATGGAATGGCACATCATGCAGCCGAGTCCAGCCTGGGCTTCGGGCGTATGCACGATCTGTTTGATCGGAGTATCCATCTTGCCGGCGTAAAGAACGGCCGGATCATGGCATCCGCCGCACCATTTTGAAGGCCTGGTGCCGATGGTGTCCTGCATGTACTCGATCGACTTGCGATACCACTGATTGTTAAACGATGAAAAATGGTGGGCCGAGCTGTTCCACTGGTTGTAGATATCCTGATGGCAGCGCTTGCAGGAATCGGATTCCATGAAGAACTTGCTGGGAATTTTTTCTCCACCGTAGACCTGGGCGGAGCTGGGGAAAAATGGGCCGGTGGGGCCGTCGCCTTCGTTCGCCATGGTCAGTGGCGGGAGAGCTGGGTTTTGAATGCGGCCGTGCTGGTTCCAACGGGCTTCACGCAGATAGCGAGCGGCGGGCGCGAGCACGGCCAGAACCACGAGAACAATGGCGACGCGAAGCGCGGCGTGGCGGGACAGCCAGCCAAGCCTTGAGGCTGCGATCAAACCGGCGCCCAGAAAGGTCAGTCCGAGGTGGAAGTAGACGAGGGTCCACTCGGTCCGTAACGCTCCGGTGTAGATCAGGGCCAAACCTAAGATTGCGCCACCGAACAGGAAGACCATTCCGGCCCGGACCAACGGCTCACCCTGACGCCACGAACGCACCAGCCAAAGCACCAGCAGCACGGCCGCCACGACACCGCCGACAGCGTGCAGCAATACGACTCCGGCATAGAAAACATTCGCCTGCGGGAACGCGTAGAGATAAATTGCGGACACGACCAGAAAGCCGATCAGCAGCGTTAAAGCTCGATTCACAGAACTCCCGGTAGCAGACATGACAGACCCCACAGAAGCAACACTCAACCCAGAGTTGCGCCATATTATCGGCAGGGGTGAAGTGGTGTCTCTAGTTGAAATAGATTAGAAGCCGGCATCGATCGGCTGCAGGCCTGCGTGTTGGTGGCGTTTCAACTCTTCGTTATTGCTTATGAAGAACCGGCACTGCAACGGCAGTTTGGGAAAGAATACGATCGCTATCGTGGGCGCGTGCCGCGGTGGATTCCTGGATTGCGGCGCGGGGGTCGGCCAATTTAGGGGTCGACTACCACTCGACTCGGTTGGCTTCACTGGCGCTTCCCTGTAAGATTTCCTCCGACCCATGCCCGCCTTCTACCAGCAATTTCAGGAATCGGCTCGGAAGTTCCCCGACAACGTCGCGCTTGAAATTCAACGGCAGCAGACGGTAGAGCGAGTCACGTTCGCGGAATTGGTCCAGATGTCGGAGAGCGTGGCGAACTGGCTTTCGACGAGGGTTCCGCGGGACGCGCGCGTTGCCATTCTGGCCGCGAATCATCCTCGATGGGTGGCGGCCTACTTAGGCATCATCGCCGCTGGTCGGACGGCGGTCCCACTCGACACGGCCTTCCACGCCGAGCAGGTGAAAAAGCTGCTGCTCGATAGCGGGGCGTCATTGTTGTTCTGCGATTCGAAGCACCTTCCCGTGGCGCGGGAAGCGGTCGCAAATTCGAGCGTTAGTCTGGTCCTAACCTCAGCGGCAGGGGAGCGGATCGTTGCCCCAACAGCTTCGACCGCTTCGCTCGGGATCTCGGAGTTGGCTGGCGATCTTGATTCGATCTTTGCCGCTGGCCCGGCGGGCTTTGAGGCCGTCGTCCCGGCTGAGAGCGACTTGGCCGCGCTGCTCTACACTTCAGGCACCACGGCTGATCCCAAGGGCGTGATGCTGACTCACGCCAACCTGGTTGGCGAGGCCAACTCCGTGCTCTCCGTGGTCCAGGTAGGTGCTGACGATGCCCTGCTCGGAATTCTGCCGATGTTTCATGTACTCGCGCAGATGGCAAATCTCTTTCTGCCCCTGTTCAATGGCGCGCGCGTGGTTTACCTGGAGACACTCAACACGACCGAATTACTGCGCGCTCTGCAGGAACGCAATATCACCGTGTTCTGCGTGGTGCCCCAATTTTTCTATCTGATTCACGAAAAGATTTTCAAAGAACTGAATAAGCGCGGCAGGATCACGCTGCGACTGGTACGTGCGCTGATGGCATTCAACCGGGCCCTCCGCCGACTCGGAGTGAACGCCGGCAAGTTGTTCTTTTCTAAGATTCACGCGACGTTTGGCGCCCGAATGAGGTATCTCGTGACTGGAGGTTCGCGATTCGATCCGGCCATTGCCCGCGATTTCTATTCCTTTGGCATCGACGTACACAACGCCTACGGATTGACGGAGACCACGGGCGGCGCTTTCATGAACCCTCCCGGCGAGATCGTTTTTGGATCAGTGGGCAAACCTTTCCCTGGCGTCGAAGTCACGATCGTCGATCCGAAGCCAATTGAAGACGGCGGCCAACCGGCCGGCGAGGTAGCGCTGCGCGGCGCGATCGTGATGAAGGGATACTGGAATCGGCCCCAGGCGACCGCCGAAGTGCTTCGCCACGGCTGGTTCTACACTGGCGATCTGGGCTATTTGGATTCCGCCGGCAATCTTTACATCACCGGGCGGCGCAAGGAAGTCATCGTGCTCGCTAACGGGAAGAATGTCTATCCCGAGGAGATCGAAACCCACTACCAGCAGTCTGCTTACGTGAAAGAGATTTGCGTGATGGCTCTCGAGGCGCGCCCCGGGGACCCCACGTCGGAGCGGCTTCACGCCGTGGTTGTACCCAACTTTGAACTGCTGCGCGAACGCAGGATCGTCAACTCAAAAGAAGTAATTCGCCTCGACATCGAAGCACTTTCTCACAAGATCGCTTCGACGAAACGACTCGGGAGCTATGACATCTGGCAGGAAGACCTGCCGCGCACCACTACCCGCAAATTGAAGCGCTTCCAGATTGAAAAGAGAGTTCGGGAGCTAAAGCAAAGCGGCGGCGGGGATTCCGAGATTGGCGGAAAGAACGAAAAGCCGCTAACCGACGACGAAAAATCCTGGCTAGCGCGGGAAGATGTGAAACGCGCCCTTGCGATCGTTCGCGAGTCCTCGCGTAATCAGCTCGACGCGATTATTCCCGCGCATAATCTCGAACTGGACCTTGGCCTCGACTCTATGCAAAGGATCGAACTGCTGACTGCGCTCGAGCAGCAAGTGGGCGGAGGAGTGCCCGAGTCAGAACTGGCGGATATTTACTCGGTGCGCGACCTGGTCGATGCCGTCCTATCCAGCGCTGCGCGTGGCGAAGGCAAAGGCCAAGTCCGGCCGGTGACAGCGGCATGGTCGACAATCTTGACCGAGCCGATCTCAGATCCTGAGGTACTTGCACTGGCGCAGCACAATATTTTCGCGGAAGTCTTTTTCTTTCTGCTGGGACGGCTGGTCTATCTTTTCGCGCTCGACCGCTTCCACCTCAAGGTTCGGGGACTGGAACACTTGCCTGACAAAGGTCCCTACCTGGTCTGCTCGAATCATCAGAGCTATATCGATCCGCTGGTGATGGTGGGCGCCTTTCCCTGGCGCTTATTTCGCGACACGTATGCTTTAGGCACAAGCGACATCTTCGGCAAGGGGTTCATGCGCCGTTTAGCGGGTTGGCTGCGTGTGGTGGTGCTTGATCCCGATGCGAACCTGGTGCCGGCTATGCGCGCCGGATTTTTCGGTCTTAGCCATGGACACATCCTGATTCTTTATCCGGAGGGCGAACGCACCGACGACGGCAGACCCAGAGTATTCCGCAAGGGTGCAGCGATTCTTTCGATCCACGCCCAGGCCCCGATTGTCCCGGTTGCGATCGAGGGCTTCTACGAAGCCTGGCCCCGGCACCAGAAATTTCCGAGGTTCAGCGAACTGCAACTGGTCTTCGGGAAGCCGATCCAACCGCCGCCGGTGGGCGAAGCGAGCGAGGCGGAGTACGAGCACCTGACCGCCGAACTGAAATCCGCGGTCGTCGGAATGTGGCAGGAATTACGAAGCAAGAGGTCGAATGAAATAGATTCGCACGGACCGGAGGAAACTTCGAAGACTTCAACGCCAGTCGAATTCACGGCTTCGACCTGATGGTTAGGCCGAGGCGCCTGCGCCCTTAGCTCGAATGCCCATGGCTTTCGCGAAGGCCTCGACGACGCCGGCATGGAATCTCTGGCCCGCACCCGCCATAATCTCCGCTTCCGCCTGGTCGGGCGACAGAGCCTTGCCATTCGCCCCGCTGATCAGTTTCTGGTAGGCATCGGCCACCGCCAGAATGTGGGCCTCGATGGGAACATTGACGGAACGCGCCCCCTGATCCTGCAAAATCTGTTGCGCTACGATGATCGGAATCACCCTACGCATGGAATTCCCAACGGCCTGAGTGCGCGCATCGGCTTTGTAAGGCTTGCGGAAACTTGCTACTACCTCGTCGCGGCTCATATCCGCTGCTTTGTAGAGAATGTCGTTGCTTATTCCGACCCTGCTTAGATCCCGCAGCAGCACGGCAGAGCGCAACAACTCAGTGCGCTCCGAACCCAGGGCCATCGCTTCCGCGATTCTGGTCGACGCCTCCACGACCCGCTGGTTTTCACCTACTCCTAGTTTCTCGTTGACCATGAAGTGTTGCAGCACCAGCAGCAACCCGTTGAAGCTTTCGCGAATGTCGTTGGTCATCGCTTCCTTGCGTTCGTAAAGCGTGCCCATTACATAGCCAACCACCGCCAATATCCCCGCCCATATAGCAAAGTTGAACAATCGCTCCCCGGGCAGCGACAGCACCCGGTGCGCGGGCATCAGGTTATTCAGAAAGTCCAAAAGAACGACCAAGAAGACGCAGGCGAAAGCGGTGAGAGTCGCGTGCCGGCGTCCGAAGTTATAAGCCGAATACAAAGTCGGAAGGAAATAAAAACAGAGCGCCATGGGCAGCGACTGAGCGAAGAATTGCACCATCGCCGCAATCAGGAAGAGCGAAAGCAGCAGGACAGTTTCCTTGGCAATTTTGCTCATTTTTATATCTCGGTCCACCGCTCCACTTGCCGGAGCGAGGAAGCCCTGTTGCCATGGTCCAGCAAAAGCGGCCCCGCACCAAGTTACATTGGTAACCAGCATTGAGGATCAAAGGGGGCGAGTTACTTCCGCTGCATGGACTCCAGATACTTGGTTAGGTTTTCCATCCGGACATTGCCCAAGTCCTGATCAAACTCGATTTCGTGGAAAATCGGGCCCCAGATCGGCATCTCCTTGGAACCGTGGGCGGGCAGGAGGTTGTCGCCGCCAAACATGATTGTGGTGCGGACATGAATGGCCGGAAACTTGCCGTCATTCCGCTGCGAGAGTCTCGTCAAGTCGGGAACGTCGCGTTTCAGCGCCTTCGAAGCGGGGCCGTTGCCCCGCCCTTCGAGGCCATGGCAAGCAGCACAATAGTTTCGAAAGATGCTGGCCCCGTCCACTGGACGGCTGGGTTGTTCCTGTTGGCTATTGCTCTGTGCGGAGCTGAAAACGACCGCTAAAACCAATAAGACCAAAACCAACATCGGTGCTCGTCGCTGCACTAAGGCCTCCGGCGAAGAACTGCATGGGCAGAATACGACTCCCATCCACTATACAGCTTGCGTGCCCAGGTCGCTGACAGACCCAGCGGGGGGACCGGCGCAATGCCATCGGATCGTTGCCGTGGATGCTAGGCCGTTTCGCCGGTCAGGATGAACAGTGGCTTCTTCTCGAAACTCTTATAGTGCGGTCGCAGGCGCTCGATATTGTAATGCTCGTTTACGTCGACAATCTTTTTCGAAGCGGTAACGGTGTCAATGGGAATGCTGTCGTAACAACCATTCCTGAGCACCACCAGTCGGCCATGGATGTTCCCGAGAAGTAAGTCGAGAGCGATGTTCCCATACGCCATCGGGACGATGGAATCAATGGCATCGGGGTCGCCGCAGCGAACCAGGTAGCCGAGTTTCTGATTAATGATGTCGATCGCTTTACCACGATTGTACTTGGGAGAGAGCTCCTTAAGTTTCTCCGAAACCATGTCCCCGATACCGCCGAGTTTCTTGTGGCCGAAGGCATCCACGGTTTCACCCTCAAAAACCATATCCCCGCCTTCGAACGTAGCGCCCTCGGAAACCAGGACGATGGAATAGCGGTTCGGGTTTTTCTGGCGGTCGGAGACCAGTAACTCCGTAAGCCGCTCGATGTCGAATTTGTGTTCCGGGATGACGCAACGGTTCGCAGCTCCGGCCATGGTGGGCAGCATGGCGCTGAACCCGGCGTAACGGCCAAAGACCTCGAGAACCATGAAGCGCTCGTGCGAACCGGCGCTGGTGCGCAGGCTGTTGGTCATCGAAATCGTGCGCGTCACGCAGGTGCTGAAGCCGATGCAGTAGTCGGTGCCGGGAACGTCGTTGTCCATGGTCTTGGGAATGGCGACTACCTTGACTCCCTCCTTATGAAGTCGCACGCCATAGCTCAGCGTGTCATCGCCACCGATCGGAATGAGGTAGTCGATGCCGAGCCAATCGAGGTTCTTCAGTACTTCCGCAGTCAGGTCGTTCTTCTCCGCGTTATAAGCGGACTGCAGGCGAGCCGGAACGCTGGACTTCTTCACCCGGCTGGGATTGGTGCGCGAAGTGTGCAGAAACGTACCGCCGGTCCGGCCGGCGCGGTTGACCAAATCCTCCGACAAAGTCTGGAAATTCTCGCTATTGTCGTAGTCTCTTTCCCGGACCATGTCGACCAGTCCGGCCCATCCCCGCCGGATACCGATCACCTGGCAGCCCTCGCGCAGGGCGCGAATGGTAACAGCTCGAATAGCCGGGTTCAACCCGGGGACGTCGCCGCCACCGGTCAGAATTCCGATTACACCTTTTTTTGTGGACACGCGTGCCGCCTTCCATTAGGACTTTTCAGGTCGTGATTCCCATCTTAACGTTTCCTTGTCGCTCGCAGAAAAGTTATTGACGCACGATTGGGCGCGGCTTCCTGAGCCGGGTGATCGGCTCTCAGCGCGATCGATTCTGAATGGATTTCGTGCGGGTTCTACTCGCGCGGCCATTCACTGGCGAACACTGACCGAGGTCGTGTTTTAAGGTCGTGTTTTGCCGGGACGGCATCGAGGCCCCCCGGGCGAACCGCCGGCCGCTGCGGCCTCGGAGAGTTGCAAGAGTGTGTCGGGTTACGGCTATGCCGTCCAGTTCATGGAGGCGACTTCACCCGCACCGGCCGCTGCGGCCATTGACTTTCCTGCTCCTGGGACGGAGGCGACCGGTTCAGCCGTCGCGTAGGCCGGACCAAGGTTTGGCTTGTCAACCTGCTGCCAGGCCTGTCGAACCTCGAGCACCAGCTCAATTTGCTGCCGCAGGATCTCCGGACTCGCCTTAATTTGCGCTTCGAGAATCTTGCTGCGCAGAACCGAGTAAAACGCGGAGAGATGTTTTGCCGCCTCCCCGCCATTTTCCATGTCCAGCGATCCTTCGAGTTGCTGCAGCACGAGAAAGGAATGTTTTATCTCCGCGGTCCGCTCCTCGATGTCCGCTTTCGCGAAGGCGGCGATCGCCTGCTCCAGATCGTGGACCAGAAGATCGTAGAGGACAATGACGAGCCCGGCCGCAGTCGCACTCTGCGCGGCCGCTCTCATGTAAGTGAGTTCGGTTTGGCTTTTCTTCATAAGATTGCGCTATGAGCTTTTCGTAGTTGGCGAATAACCAAGTTCGGCATTGATTTGCGCCTGTTCCTGAGGAATTTCCTGTAAGGCTATGTCAGCCTGGTTATATTCGGCCGTTAAGAGCGTCCGCTGGTTGTTAATGTAAGTCTGAAAAGTGTTGATCTGCTGTTGCAAGTCGGTGTTTTCGCTGGTGATGCTCTGAAGGTCGACGGTGAACGCACCGCTAGCCGAATCGGTGAGCGCATTCAACTGGTTATTGAGAGTAGAAGCAAAGCCGTTCGAGGACGCCCCTTGCATGAAACTCTGGACCGCAGAAAAGCTGTTTTGCACGGCATTAGCGAGTGTCGCGGTATCCAGGGTCAAAGTTCCGTCTTTGTTCATGGTGATGCCCAGATCGCCAAGAGTCGAGACCCCGTTCCCGCCTCCGGAATAGCTGCCTGCCGCCAATAGCGCATCCTGCAGCATTCGTACGGTGCTGTCGCCCGCCAACGGCCCTTCTTGATTACTGGTATTGACCGTGTATTGTGCGTTGACGTCGCCGATGGCCGTGTTGTAGGCCCCCACGAAGCTGGCAATAGCTTTTTCGGCTGAGGCGGAATCCGGTGCAACACTGACCGTGACTTGGCCCCCCGGGGAAGCGCTCAGCAGATTCAAAGTCAAACCACTGACGGCTCCAGAAACCGTATTCGAGGCACTGTCAATCGGAATTCCATCGACGGTAAGAGATGCATCCGCTCCCGCCGAGGCCTCGGTGAAGGTCAGGCCCGAAGCATTGCTTATCGTAAAGCCAGCGGCGCTGCCGGAACTGTTGCTGGCGATGGCCAGGCGCGCCCCGGATGAATCGTTGACCACGCTGGCCGTGACACCAAGATTCTGCCCGTTGATGGAAGCAGCCAACTGGTCGAGTGTGTCCACGCTGCCGCCAATCGGGATCTGCGTCGCGGTGCCGGACCCGACCGTCAGGGTAAAGCTACCCGACGCCAGGGGTGCACTGCTGCTGGCGACGGAATCTGAATACCAGGATGCCGTGGTGGCAATGTTATTGACGACGATGACATGACTGCCTGCAGTAGTGCCGGGTGCGGCCGATGCAGTCACGACGTTCGCGTCCGAAGAGGTCGTCGTCATGGAGGCCAGCGCGCCGGCAGGATCTGTGAGTGCGGTCAGACTGGTCTCAAGCGCGCCCACATCGGTCTGGATCTGGTTGATCGCGCTGGTCTGAGTTTGCAGGGTCTGCTGCTGCGATTCCCACTGCAGTTCCGGAGTGGAAAGAGCCGAAATGGCCGCCGCTACCGCAGAAGAGACGTCAATACCTGAAGAGGAAGATCCTAACGCGGACAACAGAGAACTTAAGTTGATCCCAGAAGTACTCATAGGTTCACAACACCCCGCTCCTTCTTTCAGAGCTTCAAAAAACTAAGGGATGGTGGGTCTGTTGTCCCACCATCCCATCTTGTTTACTGGAGCAGTTTCAATACGCCCTGCTGCATCTGGTTCGACTGTTGCAGTGCCGCGATGCCGGTCTGCTGCAGGATGGTGTACTTCGAGAGGTTGGCAGTCGTCTTCCCGATGTCCGCATCCATGATTCCGCTTTCCGCGTTCTGCACGTTGGAGATCTGGTTGTTCATAACGTTGGTAGCCGCCTGGAGCTGGTTGGAACTCGCTCCAAGGGTGCCGCGCAAGGCAGCGACGTCTGCGATCGCGCTGTTGATGTCGGTCAACGCCGAAGTGGCAGCCGCGGCCGTGGTCAGCGCGTCGGCAGTCAGAGAGACACCGTTCAGGTGACCGGCGTCCACGGTAACCACGCCCACCGTGACACTCGCGGTGCCGGCGCTGCTCGAATCGCTCATGAAAATGGTCAGCGTGCCTGCACCAAAAACGGCGGCGCCGTTGTAAGTGGTGGTCTGGCCGATGGTGGTGATTTCGGTCTTGATCGATTGGAATTCGTTGTCCAGCGAGGTGCGCTGCGAGGAGCTCACTGTGCCCGATGCAGCTTCCGTAGCCACCGATACCGCCTGGTTCAACAGCGTCGTGATCTGCGACAGGGCGCCATCAGCGACCTGCAGGTAGCCTACGCCGTCGCTGGCATTCTGCACCGACTGCGTGAGCGCGGTTACGTTCGCCTGCAACCCGTTGGCAATGGCCAGTCCGGCAGGATCGTCCGCACCGGAGTTGATACGCTGACCGGTGGAGAGTTGCTGCAGGGTATTGTTGAGGTTCATCTGCGTCGTGTTTAACGCGTTTTCCGCTTGCAGTGAAGAGATATTATTCAGAATACTGAGCGACATTTGTAAAGTCTCCTTGGTTCGAATTCCGCCTGCGTCAAGGGTTACGGCCCCGTATCTGACTCCTCGAAGGTTGAGCACCGGCCATTCGAGCAGGAGGTTTGTTTTTGCAGCCTATCTATCGGCACTTCCCTCCTTTGGAACAGCCCTGAAAGATCACGACGGTAACTTTCTCTTTGGTTACTCGCAACCAAATCCACATCGACAATTTGGAACTTGAGTCGCATGAGCGTTGATATGGACAGCATGGGGTGAAATGCCCGCGAAACCAGTACTTGCAGCAGTCTGGAAGCCATCGCAGGCCGCCCCTCTAACCCACGTTAGTGTTGGGAACGGCTTCCGGCTGCCGCCGCTGCCATCGCGGGCTCAGCGATGGCGTCATCAAGAGCCGCCTGTCTCTTGCTTCCAACTTCCGCGCGCGCTGACCGCAAATCCTCAGATTCCGGAAACAATTGCAAGCCTCGCGACAGAATTTCCTCCGCCTGGCCCCATTGCTTGAGCTGAGCACGAATGCTCGCGGCGCGCAGAAACAGTTTGGGATGACCCATAACCAGAGTAAACTTTTCCGCCGCCTCTGCGGCCTCCTCTAGTTTGCCTGCCATGATGCAGCCTTTCATCAGACGGTCATTGACCGCGTGGATGTCTGGAACCTCCATCGCGGCATGGCGTAACCTCTCCAGACCCGTCTTTTTGTGACCTAACTTCACCTCGGTAAACCCCAATTTGCTCTCGAGTAGAGGGTTGTTTCCAGATAGTTTCAGAGCCCGCCTGTAGGCAGCCATCGCTTCCTTGTGTCGACCGACTCCGTACAAGGCATCCCCCCTGAGATCTTCATGCAGAGCCAGGCTGCTCCCATCCCGGCGATCGTGGCGCAATGCGTTCAGAGCCTCCTGGTATCGCTCCAACTTGAGATACACCATTCCCACAAAAAGCCAGGTCTCGGGCGCAAGTGGTTGCAGGCTCAGGGCCCGCTCGAAGCAGCGCAAGGCCTCCTCCGGCCGATCAAAACACTCAAACTCGTGCAGGCCCAATTGCGTCCAGGCCACAGCGTCGTCAGGCTTTTCCTCGACTTTTGCCCGCAGCAGATCAAGGTAAAACACCCTCTTCTTCTCTCTCGCCTCCTGGTCGACCAACTGTCCAAAATGATGGATGAAGAAGTTCGCCGGGAGCAGTTTGAGCCCCAGCTTTCTGATCTGCGGTTCCACTAACTCGTGGATGCGGTTGGTGAAGTAAATCTCCTGATGCTTTCTGAACAAACGACAGTTTTCGTGTTCGATATATGACGGTGAGTCCTTGGCCCGCGCATGGCAGTAATCATTGGGTACTCCAATCCGGTCCCATCCGCGGTTGAACCGGCTCAACATATAATTGCGAATCGGAGTTACATATCCACCTACATCCTGCGCGCCGAGCAGGGCTGGGATGCGCGACCCGGCGTCGCGATCCAGTTCCTCATCCGCATCCAGCATCAGAACCCAGTCCGTAATCATGGACGCCAGCGCAAAGTTGCGAGCCTTGGCAAAGTCGTTTTCCCAGGGAAACGAGACTACGGTCGCGCCAAACTCGCGGGCTATGTCGCAAGTGTTATCGGTGCAGCCAGTGTCGGCGATCACGATTTGGCTCACGATCTTGTGGGCACTTTCGAGACAGGGACGGATGGTCTCCGCCGCATTCTTAACAATCATCGAGAGCCCTACAGTTGGCACGCGCTTCCTCGCTTGAAAATTAATATTTGATTTGAAAAGTGCATAATTCCGGATGCCTATGCCGGATTGGCTGCATGTCCATTACCAACATGGCGGCGTAGGCTCGCGGATCGACTGTCCTGACCAATCCGCACTTATCCAACAATCACTGGAGATAGAGAGATCGCATGACACTTTCGCTGGTCTAGACGTCTTCGTGAGTTAGAGAGAGATGAGGCGACTCGATTGCATGGTTAGAGCAGTCCTTCCGCGGATAAGGGCCGAGTTGTGCAGCCCACTGAGAGTGGGTACTTGAATGAGCAGATTTCAGATCACGCTAGTGCGACCGGGAAACTTCCTCCATACCGAGGCCTTCCGTGAAGTTGCGGAGACGCTTCAATTCGGGCTGCGAAGCATCGGCCACAGCGCCCGGATTCAGGAGAACGCTTTTGATCCCAACGCAACTAACATCCTGCTGGGAGCCCACTTGCTCTCGCCCCAACACGCGTTGCTCGTCCCCTACGGGTCAATCCTGTACAACCTGGAGCAACTCGGTGGACCAGTGCTTTCGGCCCAGTTCTACGAACTGGCGCGCCAACATCAAGTGTGGGACTACAGTCTGCAGAACATTGAGAAGTGGCAAGCGCTGAGTTGTGCTCATCAACCCGTCCACGTTCCATTAGGTTATGTACCTGAGTTGAGCCGCATCGAAGCTGCGCCAAACCAGGACATCGACGTGCTCTTCTATGGCTCGCTGAATGAGCGCAGGAATCTCATTGTCAAAACTTTGAAAGAAGCCGGCGCTAAAGTGCATGTGTTGTTTGGAGTGTATGGCGCCGAACGAGACAAACTGATCGCGCGGTCGAAGATCGTGCTGAACGTGCACTTTTACGACGCCAAAATCTTTGAAATTGTCCGCGTGTCGTATCTCCTCGCAAATTCGAAAGCAGTAGTAGCCGAATGTAGCCCCGGCACAGAAATAGAGCCCGAACTTGCCACTTCCGTCCTGGGCGTTCCGTATGACTCGCTGGTCGACAAGTGCATGTCGCTCTTGGAGGACGAGAGAGAGCGCCGACAGTTAGAAACGCGAGGCTTCCAGCGGTTCTCGCAACGAAAGGAGTCCGACATTTTGAGCAAAGCACTGCAGGAATCTGCGAATAAATCCGCCAGCACCGACCCGGTGCGCATTCCCACTAAACTTAACTTGGGCAGCGGAAAAGACTGGCGTGAAGACTACTTCAACGTCGATTTCGATCCCTACTGGGAACCGGACGCCGTGCTGGATTTCAGCCAACCTCTGCCTATCGGGAAGCCGCTGCAAACCCAGCGTTTCGGTACTATCACTCTGGGTAATAATTCCTTCGACGAGATCACTGCCAACGACTCACTCGAGCATATTCCCAGCCTGATGACCGCGATGAACTCGTGTTTGAACCTGCTCAAGGTCGGCGGCCTATTTCGTATCAGCGTGCCTTACGACCTCTCCTGGGGCGCATGGCAGGACCCTACCCACGTGCGAGCCTTTAATGAGCGCAGCTGGTTGTATTACACGGATTGGTTCTGGTACATGGGCTGGACCGAAGCACGTTTCGACCTGGTTCAGTTCGACTTAAGCTTGAGCCCAATCGGCGAACAATTGAAGAAGCAGCAAATAAAGGGCGAGGATCTCGTCCGCCACCCTCGCGCAGTCGATCAGATGCGGGTGGTGCTCCGCAAACGTTTGTTGACGGAAGCGGAAAAACAACAGGTAGCGGTCTATCTGAAGCGCCCAAGTCGCAAAGCGGCCACCGCAGGGACGGAAGCGAAGTGAAAGACCGACCGATCGTACAAACAGAGTACCCGGCATGACGTTACTCCAGTAATTCAAAACTGGGCTGTTTCTTTGGGAACAGCCGAACTAATGCCGATTAATGGCCGGCAAACGAGGTTCTAGGACGGCTCCAGACTAGTCAGAGGTACGCTTTGATTCAACTTACCCGCTTAAACAGTCAACAGATCACCGTCAACTCCGATCTGATCAAGTTCGTAGAAAGCAATCCCGATACGGTGATTACCTTGGTAAACGGAGAAAAGATCCTGGTTCACGAGACTGCTGACCAGGTGCTGGCGCGAGTTATCGATTTCCGACGCGCCGTTCTCGCCGGCCTCTTGAACAACAGCAGCGATGCCACCACTATGGTTGCTGCCGGATGTGTACAGCCCCAGGAGCGCAGCATGGTGCCGCGTTCAGAAGCGCGCCCGGAAGGAAGATCGCGTGGATAAGAGCACGATTGGCGGAATATTCCTCGCGGTAGGGGGAATTCTGTTGGGCTTGCTGCTGGAGGGAGGACGGGTTAGTCAGATCCTTCAACCTACGGCCGCAATGATCGTGCTCGGCGGAACCATGGGCGCTGTGATGGTTCAGTTTCCGCTCGCCACCGTGGTGCAGGCATTCAAGAAACTAGCGTGGGTTTTTCTGGACAAAGCTGAAGACCCCAGCCGCCTGGTTGAGACCCTTGTAGGCTTTGCCCAAAGAGCCCGCAAAAACGGAATCGTTTCTCTCGACGCTGAACTGACTAACATCAAAGATCCTTTCTTGAAACGAGCTTTAACGCTCGCTGTGGACGGCATTGAGCCTGAAGAACTCCGCAAAATGATGGAATCAGAGCTCGACAGTCAGGCCGAGCACTCGGAAAAGATCGCTCAGGTATTCGAGTCCGCAGGCGGTTTCGCACCCACCATCGGCATCATCGGCGCCGTTCTCGGTCTGATCCAAGTCATGCAACACCTGGCGAACATTGATGAGGTGGGGAAAGGCATTGCCGTCGCTTTCGTAGCCACGATTTATGGTGTGGGATCCGCCAATCTGTTCTTCCTGCCTTCCTCCGGCAAACTGAAGATCAAAGGACGCGAGGAGCAGGTCTTGCGGGAAATGACGATGGAAGGGGTCATCTCGATTCTCGAAGGCATGAACCCGCGCATCCTGGAGACGAAACTTGAGGGCTATCTGTTCGAACAGGAGCAAGAGGAGCCACAAAAGGCATGAGCCGCCGTCGTCAGAAGCAAGCAGGTGTGAACCATGATCGTTGGCTGGTTTCCTACGCCGACTTCATCACTCTGCTCTTCGCGTTCTTCGTCGTGCTTTACGCCACGTCCCAGATGGATAACAAGAAGGTTGTTCAGGTATCCGCCGCGATTCATGGAGCTTTCCAGGAATTGGGAGTCTTCTCCGGGAGCGCTCAAGGCTCGCCTCTTCGCGTCGAAGCCGCTCCTCCCGGAGCGGTACAACCGGTCCGAGATCCGAATCAATTGGCGGGCGTGCTGGGCGAAACCGGGACAGGGCATGGCGGCGCAGGCGTGGACGTCGACCGATTGAAGCGCGAACTGGAGGAGGCTCTGGGAGACGAGATCAACCGTCACGAAATTGAAATGCGAGTAACTCCCGAAGGACTGGTTGTAAGTCTGCACGAATTGGGTTTCTTCAACAGCGGGAGTGCGGAACTGTTGCAGGAGGGACAAGCTCCACTGGGTCGCATCGCTCACATTCTCAACGTGAGCGGATTTCAGATTCGAGTGGAAGGTCATACCGATAACGTGCCCATACATACTGCTCAATTCAAATCGAACTGGGAGTTGTCCACCGCTCGCGCCACCGAAGTGGTCACTTTACTCGCGGAACGTTACGGACTCGATCCGCAGCAAATATCGGTCGCGGGATATTCCCAGTATCGTCCCGTGGCCAGCAACGAAACTGAAGAAGGCCGAAAGCTTAACCGGCGCGTCGATCTAGTGGTTGTTTCCAAGACGGAACCGGCAAGTAAGGATCCTTTGGGGCAGGTCGGTCCCCAGGCCAAGAGGGGGGATTAGAACCGCATGTTTTCAATCATCGGAATCGTAGTCGTAATCGGCGCGATCATGGGCGGGTACCTGATGGAGCATGGCAACGTCAAGGTCCTGATCCAGCCCGCTGAACTCGTCATCATCGGAGGCGCGGCGATAGGGACCGTGCTCGTCGCCAATCCTCTCCATATCCTCAAGAAGATTGCGTCTGGCTTAGCCGCGGTGTTCGGCGGATCCAAGTTAACCAAAGAGCGCTACATCGAGTCCTTGAAGATGATGTATGACCTTTTTAACAAGGCGCGTAAGGAGGGACTGATGGGGATTGAATCTGACGTAGAGGAGCCGTCCAAGAGCCAGATTTTTTCCAAGCATCCCAAGTTCCTGAAAGACCATCATGTGCGAGACTTTGTCTGCGACACTCTTAGGATGGCGGTTACTGGTGCGGAGCCTTTTGATTTAGACCAACTCCTGGATCTTGACATGGAAGTTCACCACCACGATGCCGCGCAACCAATTGCGGCCTTGAGCAGCATGGCTGATTCTCTGCCGGGCCTGGGGATCGTGGCCGCAGTGCTGGGCGTAGTCATGACGATGAGCGCTTTGGGCGGTCCCCCGGAGGAGATTGGACGCAAGGTAGCGGCTGCGCTGGTCGGTACGTTTCTGGGTATTCTGCTGTGCTACGGTTTCGTCGGCCCGATTGCGGCGAATATGGCCAAGACCGCGGAGGATGAACGGGCTTACCTTTATGTTCTTCGCGTGGTCATGATCTCTTTTCTGAAGGGGACGGCTCCGATCATGGCAGTCGAAGCAGCCAGGCGCGCGATTCCCGGGCATGTGCGTCCCTCTTTCCACGAAGTCGAGAAAGCGTGCCGAACTGGTGGCAGCAGCGCCGGCGAATCCGCCGCAGCCGCTTCGGCCGGATAAAGGCAGATTTGAAATGGCAGATAGCCGTCCCATCATCATTATCAAGAAAAAGGCGGGTCATGGCGGCCACCATGGCGGCGCCTGGAAGGTCGCTTATGCTGACTTCGTAACCGCCATGATGGCCTTGTTCATCGTCCTCTGGCTGATGAATTCCAGCAAACAAATGCAGGAGGCGGTAGGAGGATACTTCAAAGATCCATCCGGCACTTCCAAGCTGGTCGGCACCGACCAGCGCGGCGCGGGTGAGAACTTCATGCTCACCAAAGACGACATGCCCAAACTGAAGGAACAACTGCAAAAGGCAGTCCGCAAGATGACCGATTTTGACAAGCTCAAGAATCAAATCCAGATGACGATCACGGGAGAAGGTTTGCGCATTGAGCTTCTCGAATCCGCCTCCGGAACTTTCTTCGAAAGTGGCAGTTCTCAACCCAATAAGGATGGTAAGGACTTGCTGATATTGCTGGCCGCGGAACTGGGCAAACTTCCCAACAAACTTTCCATCGAAGGGCACACCGATTCCAAGCCCTATGCCGGCGAGAGGGGCTATGGAAACTGGGAACTTTCCGCGGACCGCGCCAATGCCGCACGACGCCTCATGCAACAGACCGGGATACGTCAGGATCAGGTGTCACAGGTTCGAGGATACGCCGACCAGATGTTGCGCGCTCCCAAGGACCCGCTAGACCCCTCGAACCGGCGCATTTCGCTGATCGTTCAATATATAGTGACCACCCCAGACGGTCCGGATAAAACCTCCGCTCCAGGCGCACCTGGAAAGCAAGAAAGCGCGGAGGCAAAACAATGACCAACTTTGATTAGTGACTTGTCCGGGCATGCTGAGGTCGACTTTTTGGTGATATGCAGAACTCAATCAACGTACTGCTGAAAACTTACTGCTGAACACTGCAACAGTTTTGAGGGCTCTTTAGCTGGGTGTCCGCCCAGGTTGAAACGTGTTCTTTCGCGGAACCGGAACCAATCACAATCTCATCTTCCTGCCGTGCTGTTCCCATTCCGGGACTGCTTTTCGGAATCATCGTCCAGATTCTGTACACCTTTCCAGCTATTGTTCACCGACAAGGTCATGGCCCTTCATGAGTTCCGGAAGTAAGCACTTTTTTTTCATCAAGATCCGCTCTCCCGATTATTAAGGCGCTCTAATTGCCTTAGTCCTATACGAAGGATCAAGATCAACACCGGCAAGTCTTGGTCGCTTCGAGCGCACGAGAGAGCTCGACTTTTGAGCGCATTCTCTCAACAGGTAATGACAACGATGAGCACAGCGAAGAGAGCAGTGCCAGGATGTTCACAACCACAAGCTTCCCTGAAGTCGAACACTTCGGACGAGCTTACTCTCAATCAATTCGGGCACAATGACAGAACCCATGGACTCTGCGATTGTGGTGCCAACGTCGCATCCGCCGATTGTGAGTTACTATCTCGCAAAATTGGTTTGAACAGATTCAGCGCACTTTCTGACGAAAGTAATCCGACAACAATAACTGGAGTGCCTTTCATCAGTCCTTAATCGTATTTTATAGTTCCATTAGAATCTCCCCGAGTCAAACACTAAGCACAGCATACAAACGACAACGCAACAATTATAAATCTGTTTCATACGGACTCAAGGAATCCATGACAGACGAAGTGATTAAGACTGAAAGTCCGGCGGAGCGCAAGGTCCCCGCTAGAGGATCGGACGCACTGCGAGTGCTGATTGCCGAGGATGACATTCCGCTGGCTAATTTTCTGCGACGCGGATTTCAAACGCAAAGCTATTCCGTGGACATGGTTCACGATGGCGAGGCCGCCGCCGGCGCAATTTCGGAAACCAAGTACCAACTTGTGCTCCTGGACTTGAACTTGCCGAAACTCGACGGGCTTCTTGTTTTGAAGAAAGTCAGGCCCCTCTTCCCAACTTTACCGATTATGGTCCTAACCGCGAGAAACAATCTTGAGGATAAGATCACGGCTTTGGACAGCGGCGCTGATGATTGCGTGATCAAGCCATTTTCTTTTCAAGAGTTGACGGCCCGTACCCGCGCGCTGCTGCGCCGAACCAGTTCCCGATCAGGAGGCACTCTGCAGGTCGCTGACCTGGTGCTGAATCGCGATGAGTTCAGAGTAGAACGGGCGGGCAAGAAAATTGACCTGACGGCTAAGGAATTCGCACTGCTGGAGTATTTTATGGTCAACGCCCGGCGTCCCGTGACTCGCGAGATGATCATGGAGAACGTCTGGAAGTCAACCTATGACGGCAGCACGAACCTGGTTGACGTCTACTCGAAATATGTTCGCGATAAAGTGGACGCGGGCTTCCCGCTCAAACTGATCCGCACCATACGTGGCATTGGATATGTTCTCACTGACGACTAGGAGCAAGATGCCTTTAGAATCCCACGACGACCGGGCTGCGGCCTTTAAGCAGACAATCGCGGGTGCGATGTCACGCGAACTGCATAAGACCGCGCAGCCATTGACGATCCTTCAGGGACTGATCGAGCTTATGATGGCACGAACTTCCAGCGGCGATTCATGCGGCAAGTTCCACAAACACGGTGGGCAAGAAGCGCTCCGAATGGCTGGGTGCGACGAATGCCGGCTCTTCCTCGAACGCGCAGGCGAAGAAGTGCCCCGGTTGGCGAGTTCCTTTGAAAGCGTCCGCAACCTCGCCGCGCTCCAGCGACCGGCACAGGACGTGGCGGTTTTCCCACTGGCACCGCTCGTGACCGATGTCGTTCAGGACCTAGGGCGCGATTTCGAACTCGCCGGCATTACGGTCACCGTCGATCGGTTCGATGATCGACCAGGTGATTCCCAGGATGCTAGCCGAAATGGCTTGCTGGTGAACGCTTCTTCCAGCAGGGTGTCTACTGCCGTCCGTTTGGTTCTGAGCATGCTCGTCGATTGTCTCCGCGCCGGGGATCAAGTCTGGATCTCGATCGAAACGGATGGTGGAAACGCCGCAATTAAGTTCCAGCTATCAAGACCTTCTCAGGTGCCTATTTCGCAACACGATCTTCTGCCGATCGCACTTACTTCACAATTGGAGTTTGCGAGCCTTCTGTTCGCCAGTGTTGGAGGAGTATTAAGTATCGGCGAAAGCCCGGATCTCGTGGTCCTGTCCATGCCGACAGTAGCGTCCCCCTCGGCTGCTCAAGACATGCACCGGAGAGAGACCCATGTCTAGCATTCTGGCGTATCCTCACGATACGAGTCGGGACCGCGCAGTCCCGGAAACAATAAGCCTCTTGATCGTAAGTCCGAATGCGAAACTGCGCGGCGATCTCCTCTCGAATCTGGATTCGAATCGCTGGCTTATCACCGCAGCGGCCAGCGGTGCCGAAGCCCTTGAGACCTTGGAGTCTGGGCAGGTGTCGCTGCTGCTGCTGGACCCCGGGCTGCCCGATCTTAGAACCGACGACTTCAAGGACCTCGTTCACTCGCAATATCCCGATGTAACCATCGTCCCCATCAATCCGCACACAGGACGTCCGGTCGTAACTGCGCCTTCTCCGGATTCGACAATTTTTGAGATCCTGCGAAAACTGGAAGGTAGCGCGCCTTCGCGAGCGGGCAATGCTGGTTCGCCCCTGCGATTCCAAGACGACACGTCGGCGCTCGGCGGCATCCCGGGCTTCATCGGCGCGGCACCTTCGGTACAACGACTCTGTGCCATGCTCCGATTGGTAGCTCCTCGCGATACGACGGTCCTGGTGACTGGTGAAAGCGGCACGGGTAAAGACATTGTGGCGCGTGCGCTTCATCAACTCGGCACTCGGCGGCTGAAACCGTTCGTGGTGATTAACTGCGCTGCCATTCCCGAGGCGCTCCTGGAAGCGGAATTATTCGGATATGTAAAAGGAGCCTTCACCGGAGCGTTGCAGTCTCGCATCGGCCGGATCCATTCCGCTCAAGGCGGGACTTTGTTTCTGGACGAAATTGGCGACCTGCCTCTCGGACTGCAATCGAAGCTGTTGCGCTTTCTCGAGCAGGGCGAAGTGCAGAGGTTGGGTTGCACCGACACGCTCCGGGTTGATGTGCGGGTGATTGCAGCCACCAACTCCAACCTGCGGAAACTGGTACAGGACGGCGGGTTTCGCGCCGATTTGTTCTACCGCCTCTCTATTTTCCCGGTGGAAGTGGCGCCGTTGCGCGAGCGCATGGAAGATCTGGGATTGCTGGCGAGCAGCTTTCTGGCAAAATATTGCCCTCATCATGTAACGTTGAGCCTTGAGGCTATTGAGCTTCTTAAGCAACACAATTGGCCAGGAAATGTCAGAGAACTCCGCAACGTCATGGAGCGGGCCAGCATAATGTTGGGCAACGAAAAGGAAATTCGCGCGCACCACATCCTTCTTTAGCGTTGACCCTGGCGGCTTCCATGCTGGGAGGCCTGCCCCGACTTAACCGCTGACGTGCCGTCGAGTTCAGCCACTGTCATGGTGGCTAGGCCAAGCCCGCGTGTTTCCCACTCGCCCGCTGCTGCCCCACGAACTGCTGCGCCGCTTTGGCCTCCAGCGGCCGAGAGAACAAATGCCCTTGACCTAGATCACATCCTAGTTCCCGAAGGCGCTCAAGTTGGTTGGCTGTTTCAACCCCTTCCGCAACAGCCTTCACACCCAACTTATGCGCCAGGGTGATGATCAACTCCACCAGATCCCCGCGGCCACGGTTGGCAAGGAGTTCATTTACCAACGAACGGTCGATCTTCAATGCCTCGACTGAAAGTTGTCGCAACTGGCGCAGCGACGAGGGTCCTGTTCCAAATCCGTCGAGAATGACTCCCACGCCGAGTTGCCGCACTTGGGAAATGACGTTCGCGGTTAAGGACGCATTTGTCATGGCTACGCTCTCATTCAGTTCCAATCGCAGCCCCGCCGGTTGCATCCCCGTCTCCTGCAAAACTGAGCGCAGGTTGCCGACCAGCCCACTGTCGGCAAGCTGCCGGGAAGAGAGATTCACCGAAACATAAAGCGAACCCATGGCTGAGTCCATCGACTGCCAGCTCCGCATTTGCCGACACACCTCGGCAAACAGCCACTGGCCTATTGAAACCAGCAGCCCGGCGTCCTCGGCGCATTCCAGAAATTTTGCCGGCGAGATCAGACCGCGCTCTGGGTGTTGCCACCGCAGCAGAGCCTCAAAGCCCAGCACCCGTTTGCTCTCGAGATCGACGACGGGCTGGTAGTGGACGCGAAACTGACTATTTTCGACTGCGTCCTTCAACTCGCCTTCCAGCCGCAGCCGACGCAGCGCGCTGGTGTGCATGGCCTCGTCGAATACCTCGCAGCGGGCGCCGCCCAATCCCTTCGCCCGGCGCATGGCAACATCGGCCTCCTGCAACAGATCTTCCACCCGCTCGTGCGCGTTCGTGCTCACGGCGATCCCCACGCTCGCCGTGGCCAGCACTTCGCGGCCGTTCACAACGAATGGTTTTGCAACCGAGGCCTGAAATCGTTGGGCTACGCGCATGGCGTCGCTCGCGTCCGAGAGCCCATCCAGCAGAACTGCAAATTCGTTTCCTCCCAATCTGGACACCGCGTGGTCCGGCTGGAGTCCACTACCGGGACGCGCTACCGTGTCGTCCTGCCGGAGACAGGTCGACAATCGCCGCCCAAATTCAACGATCAGCTGGTCTCCGGCCGCATTTCCCATGCTGTCGTTAAAAGCCTTGAAACGGTCGATGTCCAGCAGTAAAACCGCGTATTGGTAGTCAGGATAACGTTGCGCACGCGCGAACATCTGCTGCAGACGATCCAGAAACAGGCGCCGGTTGGGCAAGCTGGTCAAGGCATCGTGGAAAGAATTGTGCTCGAGTTGCTCCTCCGCCCGCTTGCGTTCGGTGATATCGCGATTCACGATAACCAGCTTCGCCACCTCGCCCTTGTCATCCCGGATCGTGCTTGCAATCGACTCCAATACACGCCAGGTTCCATCCTTATGCCGGATGCGATACTCGAGTCGTTTTCCGACCCCGCTCTCGCGTGCTTCACGGGCCGCCTCGAGAACCCTCAAACGATCGTCGGGGTGAATCTGCTCGAAGGCGGAAGTCTCTCCCAGTTCCGGCGCCGAGTAGCCCAGGATTCTCTTATACGCAGGACTGTTGTAGAGGCGGTGGCCCTTCATATCCACCAGGGCGATCATATCCGCCGCATTCTCGGTGACGATCTGAAACAGTTCCTCACGCTGTTTGGCGGCTCGCTGAATGTAAAACATGCGGAACGCCATCAGGACGGTCAGCGCGGCGAGAATTCCGCAAATTACGGTTTCGATCATGTTAAGTCGCTCAGTCGCGAGGACGCGCAGACAGCCGATCCTGCAGAATATTATCGGCGCGTGGTGCCGGAGAGCTTAGTCAAATCGAGTTGCAGTGAGTACCTCGGTGCCAGGAAGCCCAGCATGCCCCAATCGCTGCGATAGGGCAGAAACATCGCGAGTCCCATCGGCAATTCTTGCCTAAGCCAGATCGGCAAGTCTTGCCCAGCCCTCGCGGCCAGCCCAAGCTCCCGGGACGAACTTCCTCGCATCTCACTGTTGTTACTGCTACTTACCTTATGCCTTGTGCCTTTCGCCCAATGGAATCGGGCGTGCTCCATAACCACGTGTTCCCCTGGAGCTTTGCGCGGTCATTCTCAACTGTCCGCCCAGAAGTTGCCGACGAACGCAAACAAAAATTAGATCGAGGTAGTTCAATGTCGATTTCCGGAGTTACAAGTAGCACCCTCAGTCAGTACCCGCTCGGTGACGCCAGTTCTGGCCCCGCTTTCAGGTCCGGCAATCTCTCGGCCTCTCAGGCTGATCTCAACGCCCAGTCGGCCAGTTCGAGTCAGAGCCCCGGCTCCTTGCCTATCTTCAAGGTTTCACCTCCGGCCGTCCCCGACAAACAAATCTTCAAGGTCTCGCCACCTTCCATCCCCGACAAACAGATCTTCAAGGTCTCGCCACCGGCCGTCCCCGACAAACAGATCTTTAAGGTCTCGCCACCTTCCGTCCCCGACAAACAGATCTTCAAGGTCTCGCCACCGGCCGTCCCCGACAAACAGGTCTTTAAGGTCTCGCCACCTTCCGTCCCCGACAAACAGGTCTTTAAGGTCTCGCCACCTTCCGTCCCCGAGCAGCAGGTCTTCAGAGTCCAGGGGAATCCTTCGACCAACCACTTCCACAACCACGCTGGTATCGGCAGCGAAAGCGATGAGTCGAATCCCCTGCTCCAAGATTTCAACGAGGCCGCGCAGAACTCCACCGCGGGCGCTCTATCCCCCGTGCAACAGGCCTACGCTACATTGCAGCAGGATTTGCAGCCTTTTGCTCTCGGGAGCAACTTCACTTCGGGGTCGAGCGCCCTGTTGACGCCACCCGTTTCCCTGGAAGCCTGATCCACCTGTGTGGCGCGGACAATCTGTCCGCGCCTCTCACTCTGCCGATGTCCAAAAGTTGGTTCTTCGCTGCAAAACATCCTTGCCCTTGTGCCCGCCGGATATCCGACTCGGATTGTTGACTTTTCGTTTATTGATTGGCACTGAGGTCGATTCGCGATAATTTCAGGAAGGGTCCGAGTGACTCGCGCGGTTAAGAGTTGAAAATTGTGCTCTTTTCACGCCTCCGGTGAGCGCTTAGCAGGCGCGACGGCTTTTCCACAGGCTGAAAGCAACGCGAGTTCTTGGCCTGGATGCGTGTTTTACGCCAACTGCTTGCGTAGTGAACTACTTCAGATAGTTCAGTAAGCTCTGAGGTATCACTTGCGCAAGTGCTGCCAGCGTCGCGCTCCGCTGCGTCTCCGCCTGTGACAAGTCGGTCGCCGCGGTGGCGAGGTCGGCCCCCACCAGAGTGCTCTCTTGCGACTGTAGATTGACTTGCTCTGTTTGGAGCGACGACTGGTTGGAATTGAGCTGATCGACTGCATTGCCGTAATAAACCCGCTGCTGCGACAGATAACTGAGCGCCGTGCCCACTTGGGTCGTGGCTGCGCCAATGCTGGATGAGTTGCCGCTTTGCAAGGCGGTAACCAGCTGCTGCAGAGAACCCATCACGCTCGCCGTTGTGCTCATGAAGAGCTGGCTTCCGGGTACATTTGTTTGTATGCTTCTTCCCTGTGCAATCTCGACGCTGTTGACCCCGGTGTTTCCGTTATAAGCGACTCCCGAGGGCTGCGTTGAGTCAAGCGCAAACGGAGCCGACTGTGTCGCTGTCCCGCCAAACAGGTAACTCCCTTGATAAGAAGTGTTGGCTAACTGGACGATCTGACTCTGGATGGCCTGCACTTGTTGCGCAATCGCCTGCTGCGCGGACGCGGACACGCCACCATTCGCTCCCTGAGTTCCCAGGGAAACTGCCTGGTTGAGCGCAGTTACGACCAGGCTGAGTGCGGAATCGGCGGTCTGGAACATACCCTCCAGACTGCTAGTGTTCTGGAGATACTGATCATTCTGACTCTGGAGCGCCTGGTTTTGCACGTCCGCAGCCGCGGCTGACGGGTCATCGGAGGGCAGGTTTACCCGTCTCCCCGTCGCGAGTTGCTCAATATAAGTCTGCTCGAGTGTCTGCGACTGCGACAGATCGTTGAGAATGTCTGGTGTGAAATTTGGATTTACGCGCATAAGTTTACGGCGCACCCGTTACGCCTGATCCCATATCCAAAACGGACTGGGTTAGTTCGTCCACCGTGGTTACCACGCGCGCGGCCGCTTCATACGCGCGCTGGTAGTTCATAAGGTTGGTCGTCTCCTCATCTAGATTGACTCCAGAGACCGCGCCTAATTGGTTGTTGAGCTGATTCAGACTGCCCGTGCTGGCAGTTACTTCGGCTTGAGCCTGAGCCGTGAGGCTTCCGCTTTGAGCCACCAGATTCGAATATGTGTTGAGCGGAGTGTCACCGGATGGCAACTTCTGGTTCTGCACCGCCAGCAGATTCGCGACATTGCCGTTGCTCCCCGCGGTTCCGTCAGAGCTGGCCGCGATCAGGCTCGGGTCGGTGATGGCAACCGTCAGATTGCTGGCGGCTCCGGCTCCGGAGGTATCGGTGAAAAGCGGTTGTCCAGCATTCCCGTTCAGGTCGTATCCGGATGCCTGCGCGGCGTTGATACTGCTCGAGAACTGGCTGGCGAGGTTATCGATCTGACTGAGCAGGCCGGGAATCACATTATCTCGAATCTGGAGGTTGCCTCCCAATTGGCCGCCCTTGAGTGTACTGGTGATGTCCTGGCCTTGCGAAGACACATTCGTCATCCCCGAAGGCCCGGTCGTGGTCTGGAGCGCGAAGCTCTGACCCCCAACTACCAGCGGCGCCCCATTCCCAGTGGTCAGCGTCAGGCCGTTTTCGGTCTGGATCTGGTTCACGGTGGTCAACTGCGAGAGCTGCTGAATGAGCTGGGTTTCCTGGTCCCCAAGGCTGCCCGGATCCTGCCCCAACTTCTGCATCTCTCCAACCTGAACGTTGAGCTGCGCGATCTGCTGCGTCAACGTGTTGATCTGGGTCACGTTCTGCTGCACCGACTGATTCAGGCCAGACTGAACCGTGTCCAGACTCTGTTCGGTAGAATGGAAATCACTGGCCAGGTTCTGAGCCGCGGTAAGCACCGCCTGACGATCCGGGACACTTGCCGGGTCAGTCGAGAGCTGGCTGATACTGTTGAAAAATGCCGTAAAGTCCGCCCCAATACCTTGTGTGGGATTGGAGAACAGACTCTGCACCTGTTGCAAAGCCGTGTATTGCGCCTGCGAACTGCCTTGCTGCTGATTCTGATCCGAAATTTGAATTTGCAGTACCTGGTCGCGCACACTCTGGATCTGCTGCAACTCCACGCCGTTGCCATAGGTCACGCTTCCGTCCACCGAAGGTGTCGCTTCCGTAAGGACGGCTACCTCCCGGCTGTAGCCCGGAGTGTTCTGATTGGCGATGTTGTTGGACGTCGCATCGATCGCGCCCTGATCGGCCCCCAGAGCCTGCGATGCCATAAACAATATGGAGGATAACGATCCCATGCTGCTATACCTCGATGCTTACTTGGCCGGGCCAAGATTGACGTTGTGACAGAGCGGAAGAACCCCGGTCGTAACCTGCTCCCTGGCTGCGATAGAGAGCAGCAATCAATGCGGCGGACTTGCGCACACGCTTCAGCAACGCGGCATAGGCGCGGTTGACCTGCGCGAGCCCCGTGTAGGCCTGGCGAATTTCCTGCAGCAATTGTCGATCCGAGCTATCGTCTGCTACCGTGTTTGGTCTGGCCGTTGAATTCGTTGTTGCGTGTAGCGCGGCCTTGGAACCTGCAAGCAGCGTGCAAGTCGCTTCCTGCAAGTACAAATTGGTCTCTAACTGCTGCAGATCGTTCTTCTCGATCGCCGAGATCGCGGACGCAATCGCCCGCGACAAGGCATGCACCTGAGCAAGATGCTCAAGTTGCGCCCCTCTGCGGGTTGCATCTGATTTCGCCATGGTCGAGCTCAGTCGATCCCTGTACTGTTGCTCTTTCGACTACCGGCCGAGGATCGCGTCGGCGATCTCGCTGGGATCGAGTTTGTACTGTCCACTGCCGATGCTCTCCCGCAAGCTGTCTACCTGACTCTGGCGCACTTCCGGCTGCGCAAGCGCTTGCGTCGCCAGACTGCTCAGGGTGACGGTGTCCTGCGTCAAACTCGTCTTATCGCCGGCCGCCGCCGACCCGGTCTGCCCCACCGGAGTCGTAGAGGACTTCGACGCCTGTTCGGCTGAGATGGACTGCGGATCTGGTGTGTTGAGTTGTATTCTCATATCGAACTCTCCAATTCACTGGCCCACTCTTATCGGCTCTTCAGGCGATAAACTTCAGTCGCCCTTGACCCGTTTCACGTTACCCATGTAACTACTTATTATTCTCAAACTTAGCGGCAGTAGTCGATGACAATTTGGTCGCGTCTACCTTCGAAGCGCCGTCCGAGGGCTGATTTGCTTCCGTGGCCGTCAGGTGCTTGGTAATCATCGCGGCAATGCCGAAACCGCCGTTCTTGCTTAGCCCCTGCGCCATGTATTGACAAGCGATGCTCTGAAACTGATCATGACCCGAATCGTTGCTCTGGTCAGGGTCGGTGCCGGGAACCGTCGCAAACGACTTCTCCGCTTTTTCCAGCCACTGGCCTACCAGGATGCTCTCAAAATCATGAGCCGCCTTGTCAATCTTCGCCTTTCGGTCCTTGGCGGTGTTGTTCCGCAGTTGCTGAACGGCCAGGTCCCCCTGCGCTTGGGTGAGGCTCGAAACACTGGTGCCGGGATTGGCGATACGCAAATCACCCATGACTTAGAGAACCTCCAACTCAGCCTGCAACCCGCCCGCAGCTTTGATCGCCTGCAAGATGGCAACGATGTCCCGGGCGGTCGCTCCCATGGCGTGCAGGCCGTTAATCAACTCCTCGACGTTCGCTCCTTCTTTCAACTGGAACGAACGCGCCGGCTTGTCGCTTGCCTTTACTTCGGTTTCGGGTACCACTTCCGTCTTTCCCTTGGACAGCGGCCCTGGCTGAGAGACATCGAATGTCGTGGTAACCTCAACTGTGAGATCGCCGTGCAGCACCGAAACGGGAGAGAGTTTCACGTCGCCTCCCATCACGATCGTCCCGGTCCGCTCGTTCATGACTACCTTCGCTGGAGGATGAATGGCAATACTCAAATTCTGAACTTGTGCGATCAAGGTTGGGACCGTGGCGACTCCCGCCTGGTCAATATTGATGTCCACGCGGCGACTGTCCAGCGCTGATGCCAGTTCCTTCCCAAACTCCTTATTGATGGCGTCGGCAACGTCGCGAGCAGCCGTAAAATCCGGTTCACGCAAGGCAAGCGACAAAGTCTTGAGATGCTTTAAGTCGATCGAGGTATCGCGTTCCACAATTCCGCCCGATGGCACTCGCCCGACCGTCACATGGTTCACTTCTTTGGAGTTACCGCCGCCGCCAACTGTGTAGCCACCCAGAGTAAGTGGGCCCTGGGCCTGCGCATACACCTGTCCATCCGCGCCATGCAACGAAGTGAGCAGCAGCACACCTCCCTCCAGGCTTTTGGCGTCACCAAGCGAAGATACGGTTACGTCGAGTGCAGTCCCGGGCCGCGCAAACGGAGGCAGGGAGGCAGTGACCATCACGGCGGCGACGTTCCGAACTTGAATCGATGCCGCGGTAATCTGGGCACCCAGTCGTTGCAGCACATTGGCCAGAGCCTGGGTGGTGAATTGAGTTTGCTGGCTGTCCCCAGTGCGCTTCAGGCCCACTACAATGCTGTAGCCGATCAGGGGATTGTCCCGTATGCCTTCGATGGTCGTGATATCTCGCAGCAAAACACGACGACTGTCCTGCGCCGCCGCCGGACGCTGCCCGGCGACAATTAGAAAAGTAAGAAACACACCGACGACAAGCCACGGAGACGGCAGGCGCAGCCACAACCAGAGCCAGAGCAATCGGTGTCTCGCATCTACCAGGTGAGTAGCCATAGCAACCCCCTGATGATCGGATTTTGCCGGCCAATATAATCGTTCACGACCCCTTTTCCCTTGAGTTCGATTTCCAGGTCGGCCAGGGCCGTGGCAGGAGCAGAGTTGTTGGGGCCAACATCGCCGGGACGCAGCACGCCGCGCACGATCAGGTCTTCATGCTGGCTATTGATCTGGATTTTCCGCTCCGCCTCCACAATCATGCTTCCGTCAGTCAACAGCGCAATCACGCGAGCGGACACGGTCGCCGTCACACTGGAACCCGCCGACGTTTCTCCTTGCCCCTTTAACGTCTTCGACGATGTCATGCCCAGCAGTGGGTTGGCCGGGTTTGACTGGAATCCGGGCAGGCTGGTGATGGCCGAGCTTGCCTGGAATGTTCTTGAGTTATTCACATCGCCGGTGGATGACGCAGCCGTCGTCTCGGACACCAACAGAGTAACGACATCGCCTACACGGCGCGCCTTATAGTCCGCGCTCATGTCAGTGTAAGCGCCATTCGGAATATAAAGGCTGCCTAACGTCGTGGCGCCCGGTGCGGCGGGCTGCAACTGCATTCGAGCGATATAATCGGAACGCAGCTTTTGCGAATCTTGTTTTGATTTCGCATTGGCCAGCGCGCAAGGCAGGGCAGGCAGCAGGCCGAGGGCGACTGACAAGATAACTGCCCACCTGCTTCCATGTCGCACTCTCATAGGCTTCAGATGACTCAAAGGGTACCCTTCAGTATTCCAGCCGCAACTACTTCCGCATCGTAGAATCGCTTCCGATCCAGGCTGGTTACACGGATCCTTTGCCCGCGACCTCCACTGTGCAAGCAAATCACGGGAAAACTCATTCGAGAATCCTTGGTTTCAACAATCAACATTGCATGATCGCCGTCACGAACCACGTTCTCGATCGTACTAGTCGTAACTGCCGGCGCCGGGCGCATTGCGAGTTCGCTCCCGGTCAACCCATCGAAGCCGTGCACCAGGACGTAGAACGGTAAGCACTCGCGATTATCGCGGCACCGCAACTTCGCTTTAACCGTCCCTGCCGTCCCCTTGCTCACGCTCACCACGCGCATGGTCGCACTTGGGCTGATATTGTCGAGGCTGGAGAGTATCTCTATCTGATCCGGACCCGCGACAATGCCCGCAAAACCCATGGCATCAGCGATGCGCTGATTCGAGATGTCGCTTCGAGACACGGCCGCGTGGCTTACGGCGAACGGCATGGCCGTTACAATTAGAACCGACACGACGAATTTGCGGGCGCCATTTAGCATTGCTGTGCCGTCTTACCGGCCGATGCTGGCAAGATCTTGCAACATCTGATCTGCTGATGTAACAACTCGTGAATTCGCTTCGTACGAACGCTGCGCCACGATCATGTTGACAAACTCCGCCACCACATCCACGTTCGACTGTTCCAACATCCCCTGCTGCAGGGTCCCCATTCCTTCGGCTGATCCAGGAGCGCCTACGATAGGATCGCCCGATGCCGTGGTCGCGAGATACAAATTGTTGCCGATGCTGTTCAACCCGCCAGGATTCGGGAACATCGCCAACTGAATGCTCCCCACCTGCTGCGCGGCGGTCTGCCCCGCCTGGGTTACGGAGATCGTGCCATCGGAGCCGATCGTGACCGTAGTCGAGTTCGCTGGGACAGTGATGCTCGGTTGCAGTGGAGTCCCGTTGGCAGTGACGATGTTCCCCGTCGAGTCCAGATGGAACGAACCGGCTCTCGTATACGCGATAGAACCGTCCGGCAAGGTTACTTGAAAGAAACCGAGCCCCTGAATCGCGATATCCAAAGGATTGCCGGTCGAACTGAAGTTGCCCTGCGTCTGCATAATCTCTGAGGCGGCGCCCATCGTACCCAGTCCGACCTGGAGTCCCGCGGCGATGGTAGTCTGTTGTGTCGCCGCGGCGCCTGGCATGATCACATTCTGGTATACCAGATCGGAAAATTGCAGGCGGCGTGAGTAAAAGCCGGCGGTGCTAGAGTTAGCAAGGTTGTTGGCGATGTTATCGAGGTTCAATTGCTGCGCCGACATCCCGCTGGCCGCTGTATAGAGTGCACGAAGCATTTCTCGCTCCTTTAAGAATTATTGGGAACTCGTGGCAGGTCTTGAGTCGCAACCTGGTTCATCTCCGTATGGAACATGGTCAGCGCCCGCTGCATCAGTTCCGCGTATCGTTGTACCGTAATCAATTCGATAGAACTGGCAACGGCGTTTACATTGGAACTTTCCAGCATTCCCTGCTGGATGCTGGCCTGGGTCGCCGGGACGGCGCTCTTGTCGGGCGCTGAGTAATAGTTCTTCCCAACGCTTTCCAAAGGTGTTCCGGCCGGGAAATCGACCATCTTCACTTGGCCCGCCAAGGCTCCATTGACCGAAATCGTCCCGTCCGCACTCACCGACACCGGCGCTCCCACGATCGGTATGGGACGGTTGTCGCCTCCAAGAACCAAGTCGCCTTCGGACGTTACCAATTCGCCCTTTGCCGACACGTGGAAATTTCCATCGCGGGTATAGAGCTGACCGTTCGCTGTCTTTATCGCAAAAAAGCCGCTGCCCTGTATGCCCAGATCGAGATCGTTGCCCGTCTTCTCCAGATTTCCTTGCGAAAGGTCGAGTTGGCCGCCGCCCTGAACCGAATAGTCGTTTACCGCCTGATTTAAGCCTGAAAGAGCTGCGCCGGCGGACGTGGCCAACACGGAACGAAATGAATCGTGCCGCGCCCGATATCCCGGTGTACTTACGTTGGCGAGGTTGTTGGCAACCAGATCCAGTGTCTCGCTGCGCGCCATCAATGCCGTGCAAGCCGCGTAGAACCCGCTATCCATGGAGACTCCCGTAGGAGAACAAGCACGGGTGGGGCCACACTAACCTTGCGGGGTCGGTTGCAAGTGATTGACGATTCGTGGATGGCCGGTGGACCAAATGAGAGGACGATTAAATGGAACCGCTATAAGATAGCGCCGAACTCGGCTGCATTGGTATCTCTAACCAACCCCGCGCGCTCTTACATCACGGAGGTCTCAGACTTCATCGCGCCACGAGCCGACAGCAATTCGAAGCGTGAGGCCCAATTGTCGGCGGACTCCGCTAGTTCGAGCAGCTTGCGCGAATCGTCAGTGCGGCCAATTTCGCCATAACCACCGATCACATCTGCCAGACCACGAGGGAATTCCCATGCCTTTGCCATTTGATAGCCGATATGGTGGAAATCCGTGCCGCCTGAACCTGTGGTGGTCCATCCCAGCACTGAGGGAAGGTCGCCGACACGGTATAAGAGGCCCGCCACGTATGCCTCTTCCGGGCTGACCTCCCAGGACCGGCTGGCGAGTTCTTCAGCAATCAGGGCCGACAACCTGGCGTGCGTCCAAAACCGCACGCATCGACTCGCTCCCACCTGGCCTCTGAAATAGTCCGGCAGAGGCTTGGTTTGGGTTGCCAGTTCTCCCAGTCGAACCACTCCAAGCTGGATCGCGATCTCGCTAACAGCGTGGATCTTTCCCGTCGGACTCTCTGCCTCCCGGGCCGCGAGTCGCAATATCTGCACCATGAGTCCGACGTCGCTTCGTATGATGTTAGTAATATCTTGCAGATCAACTACGTATGCGGACAAGCACAATTCCAGCTGCAGTAGCGCATGGGGCATGGCTGGAGGGCCGGGAAACTGTGCTTCGCCCGGCAGGGGATATGGCGCGGGGCGTCCGCTTCCAACCGGAGATTGTTGGCCGACGGCCACTAGCTGGAGTTTTGGATTTGTCCGGTTCGGAAACATCGAGACCACCCTGCCTGCTATCTATCGGCAGTGGATGGTCCGAGCATTAGCACGCTCACAATCTCCTAATCGCTTCCCACCCTGAACAGCAAATCCATTTCCTGCTTCTTTCCCCAGATCCGCGTCCACACATAGTCGCGACACTTCCCAATCCGCATCCGTTCTGCCCCAAGCTGAACCACGTAGTTGGTCGTGAGACGCGCCATCTCGGCGCTCTCGAGAATCTCGTCGACAGCCAGCTCGTAGTCACGAGGACATGGGGTAAGTGAAGACTTCAACTGTGACTCGTATTCGCGCATAGTTATGAAACACGGTACGACAGTACACGACGTTATGTGCCCGATCGTAGAAAGAATCTGATGCTGGACACCGCTAACAAAACCGATTAGAAGCCGCCGCTCATTCTCGGTATAGTGAACGGGGAGCATTTTATACAAATTCAGTAGTTGCCGCGGAATTCGGATCTTAACATCCAGCGGACGGTCTCCCAACGGAAAGACAGGACAAGCCCATTGCGCGGCCACCGCTGCGGTCACCTGCTCCTGGGTGGCAAAACCAAGCTGTTGCACGGCATCCCCAAAGTTCACCGCGTTCAAGCGCTGGTAATCGAGTGCCGCCTTAAGTTGCTCCGAGGTCAGAATTCCTCGCGACAGGAGCAGCAATCCCATGGGAACCCGCGAACCGCGCGCTTTTGCCGGCGGGTTCTGAGAAGCCAGCAATTCCTCGATCTTCCCCTTGACCACCTGCTCAAAGCAATTCGTGTCACAATACCATTCGCCTTCGACTCTCATTCCGCGGTGGCTATGAGTAAAAGCTTGCAGCCAGGACTTCTTCGAGCATGTCGGATTGCCGCACTTCGCCACCCAGTCTCTCCAGACCGATTGGACCTTCGCGCCGGAGTGCCTGAAGAGCACGTTCGTTCCTGCCCCAGACCTTTTCACGCCAACGCTTCCTGCAGAGCCGGGTCCGGGAAAGTAGCCCGAAGCTTAGATAGAGCCAGGCTGTGGATTTGAGAGATGCGCGACTCGCCAAGTTGCATCACCTCGGCGATCTCCTTCATCGTCAGCTCTTCTTTGTAATACAGAGAGATCACCATTTGCTCTTTTTCGGACAGCGTCGCGATAGCCTTCGCGAGCTTCTCCTTGACTTCCGACTTCATGCACAAATCAAATGGATTCGCATCGCGGCTTGGCGCTGACTCAATAAGGTCGTGCTGGCCTGAACGGTCGTATACAGAACTAACCTGTTGGCCGACCAGAATCGCTCCGTCGATGCTGTGGGCGATGGCATACAATTCGTCCAGGGGAATGCCCATTTCGGCGGCAATTTCCTGTTCCTCTGGCTGCCGGCCCAGCTTCTTTGACAGCTGTGACACTACCTCGTCAATCTGCCGTCCTTTATGACGAAGCCGTCGCGAGCCCCAGTCAAGTTCCCGTATGCTGTCGAGTATGGCTCCGCGAATACGGAACTTGGCGTACGACTTCAATGGAACTGACTTCGTTGGGTCGTAGCTCCCAAATGCCTCAATTAGTCCGATGACCCCAGCGTTTACCAGGTCCTCGAAGGGCACCTGCTGAGGCAAACGCTCATGAATCCGCCGGGCAATGTAATAGACTTGCGGCAGGTTGCTCATGATAAGTTTGTCGCGGTCTTCTTTTTCGTCTACCTGCTGTTCTTTATATGCGGTTTGTGCCTGTAGCATGGGGCCCTCAACTTGTCTATCCTGCAACTGATTTACAGCTACCTTAAAGCTCCAATCGATTGAACCGACGTAAACGGGGGAATCTCCGCCGGCGCAAGTACGATTACTTTGGGCAGAAACGGCTCGAGCAAGCGCCGCAGTTGGAAGCGTGCCGGAGATTGACACAGCAAAATTGGTGGCGCCGTTACTACCTGTTCGCCAAAGAGCGCCCGCAAGCCATCGCACACCCGCCTCGCGGTATTTGGCTGTAATGCTCCCTGGCTGGCGGTGGCTGGCTGCGGATTCAAGCTGCGTGCGCATTCTTCTTCAATGCTGCGATCCACCGTAACCACCTTGAGATCTCCATGCTCATCCAGTAACGGTCGGACTAACGCCCGCCCGAGGGTCTGTCGTACCGCTTCGACCAGAATGACTGGGTTTTTATTAATCGGCGCACTTTCCACCAGCGTCTCCAGGATCGATCCCAGATCGCGGATCGAGACTTGCTCGCGCAGTAACTGTTGGAGCACTTTTTGCACCTCGCCCAAGGTCATCAGCTTCGGAACAAGCTCCTCCACCAGTTTGGGATGAGAATCGGCCATGCGGTCCACGAGGCGCTTGGTTTCGTGGCGGGTCAGCAGTAGGTGCGCGTTCTGCTTCACCACTTCGCTCAAGTGCGTGGCGAGCGCCGAGGTATGATCGACGACCACATAGCCGGCGGCTACCGCCTGGGGTTGTAAGTCGGGCGTGATCCACTTCGCCGCAGCATTGAATGCCGGCTCACGAGTGTCCTGACCCGGCAACGATGGCGGCGAGGATTGGGAACTGATCGCGAGGAGGCAATCACGCCGCATCTCCCAGCGTGCAATTTCGACTCCGCGCAGATAGATGACGTACTCCCGTTCCTTCAATGTAAGGTTGTCGGTAATGTGGATTGATGGCACCAGGAATCCAAGTTGCTGCGCCAGTTGCTTGCGTAACGAGCGCACCTTGCCGAGCAACTGCCCGCCCTGTTTGCTGTCGACCAGTGGCACCAGCCCCAATCCAACTTCCAGCATGAGTTCATCCAGTTTGAGAACCGAGTCCAGGGGCTCGGACGCCGGCGCAACCGCCGACTGCGGCTTGGCCGCGTCGGTCGTCGCCAACGCGTCCGCCACTTCCGGTCCGGCCCGGCGCGCCAGGTAGATGAGCAGCGATGCCATCAGAACAAACGAAAACTTTGGCAAACCCGGAATGATTGCGAGTCCACCCATGACACATGCGGCGATCCACAGCGGGCGACTCTTGCGAAACAATTGCCGGCCTAAGTCCGTCCCCAGCGTGCTATCGGAAGACGCTCTGGTAAGAACGATCGCTCCCGCAACCGAAACCAGCAGAGACGGAATCATGGTTACTAAGCCGTCCCCCACGGTCAGCACAGTGTAGGTTTTCAAAGCCTCCATGAAAGGAATGCCGTGCTGAAACACGCCAATCAGGAAGCCAGCGATGATGTTGATGGCGGTGATCAGAATGGTTGCCAGGGAGTCGCGCTGGCTGAATCGCGCGGCGCCGTCCATGGCTCCGTAAAATTCCGCCTCCCGCGCAATCTGCTCCCGGCGGGCGCGGGCCTGTTTTTCGTCAATCAACCCGGCATTCATGTCCGCGTCGATTGCCATTTGCTTGCCTGGCATTGCGTCCAAAGTGAAGCGCGCCGTAACCTCAGCCGTGCGCACCGCACCGTGGCTGACCACCATGTACTGAATCGCGATCAATGCCAGAAACAGGACAAAGCCGACGACATAATTACCGCCAACGACGAACTGTCCAAAAGACTCGATAACTCGACCCGCCGCTGACGCACCTTCGCTACCGTGTAACAGGATCCGGCGGCTGCTAGCCAGGCCAAGCGACAGACGAAATAAAGTTAATAAGAGTAACAAGCTTGGAAACACTGAAAACTGCACCGGCTTAAGAATCTGAATGGCGACAAGCATTACCAGGACGGATGCAGTAATACTCACCGCGAGCAACAAGTCAACCACCAATGCGGACAACGGAATCAGCATGACGAAGACCATGCTCACCGCCAGCGCCGGAACAATCCAGTCCCCGGCGCTTCCAGCAACGGAATTCAGGAGTTTTGGCTTAGCTGCCATTTGTGATCCACCGCCCTGCCTGCGTTTTCATAAGGCCGGGCCTGTCCTTGCCTGCTGCCGGGCTTGAGCTTGCGCGCGGAACACAAACGCGAGGATCTCGGCTACTGCAGCATAGAGTGCCCCCGGAATGGGATGTCCAACCTCGACCGTGCGGTACAGCGCTTGCGCCAGAGGCGGATTCTCGAGAATCGGGATGTCATGCCAACGCGCCACTTCCTTAATTTCCTGCGCTAGAAAGTCTCGCCCTTTCGCGATCACAATGGGGGCGTCCATCGTGACTTCATAGCGCAGCGCGACCGCAAAGTGCGTGGGGTTCGTTATCACAACACTGGCCTTCTGCGTGTCGCGAAGCATCTGGCGTCTTCGCAGGCTGCGCTGCAGGCGTCGAATTCTGCCCTTGTTCGTGGGGTTACCTTCCGTTTGCTTCGCCTCATCTCGCAGGTCCTGACGACTCATCTTGAGGTCGCCTTCAAGTTTCTGCCGCACCAGCAGATAATCGATGCCGGACCAGGCCACCATCACCAACCCGGACTTCCAAACCAGTTCCCCGATCACTCCGATCAGGAAACCTGCATAGGCCCGCACTCCCAGTTCAGAGGCGCGAACCACCGTTTGCCAATGCTTGGTAATGGTCGAGATGCCAATCCACACAATCACGCTGAAGGGCAGCAGCGACTTAAGCAATCCGCTGAGCCCAGCCAGGGAAAACATCTGTTTGAGTTTCGCCGCTGGACTCATCCTTTCCGGTTTGAGGGACAAGGCCTCGGGAGCAAATACCAATCCGCCCTGCGCCACGCCCGCCGACACCGAAAGCATCCAAGCGGTCGCTACCACGGGTACAATCCAACGCATCACGCTGCCTGCCATCCAGAATAAAATCGGCCCCCCTGGCCGGAGCGGTTCGCGGATCGAAAGATCCAAGGCGTTCTGAAACAGACCTCGCCATAGTCGCGGCACATCGGAAACCTGCCATGCGATCACTGCCAGCGCGCCGCCCCACGCCAAAGAACTGGAGAGTTCCCTGGTCCGCGCAACTTGCCCTTGTTCGCGGGCTTTCTTGCGTCTTTGCGGTGTCGCTTTTTCCGATTTGCTCGAATCAGCCATGTTCTTCTAGCGCGCCAGGTGCAACAAATGCTCGGTATAAACAATCGATTCGGAAAAGTATTTTTCGAATAAGTGGGGCCAGTAACGCATCGTCCCCGCCAGAACCATGACTCCCAACATGCTTTTCACGGCGGGTCCCATCAGCATGAGTGGCATTTGCGGCGACGCTTTCCCCAACAAGCCCAACACCATGTCCGTCAGCAGCGTTGCGGATAACACCGGTGCGGCGATCTGAATTCCAAGCTCCATCACGATTGCGCCCTCATGCAGCAATGCTTGGACAAACATCGGGTTCAGAGTGGCGGAGCCGGGGGGAAGATATTCAAAACTATGCGCGACCGCGCGTAAGATCCAGTGGTGAACATCCAGTCCGAGAAAGATCAGCAAAGCCAGACTCTGGTGCAGGAAAGCAACCACCGTGCTGTCGACCTGCGTATTGGGGTCGAGGATGTTCACCAGCGAATATCCCATTTGCACGCTCAACACCTGACCCGCCATTTGTGCCGCCTCAAACACGATATTGGTTGCCACTCCCAGGGCCACCCCGACTACGGTTTCGCTGGCCACCAACAAAGGCCAATTGGATATGGCCACCGCCGGCAAATGGGGCGAATAAACCGGATACAAAACCGTCGTAATCGCGATCACCAGCACCGCCTTGATTCTCGGCGGAATCGAGGCATTGCTGAAGAAGGGAGCAAACAACATCAGCCCCGAGACCCGCAGTCCAATTACCAGGATCGAACTTATAATGTGCGCGAATGATATTTCCATGTCGTATCAACGCAAGTACGGGTGCAAATCACCCAGAAGTTGCACCGTGAACTGGCTCAGTTGTCGCCACATCCAGGGCATCAGAAAAAACACGGCGGAGGAAACGGCCAGCAGCCGCGGCACCGCCGAGATGGTTGTCTCCTGCAACGACGTCAGCACCTGAATGATGTTGATCGTCAAACTGACTACAACCGCGATCACCAGAATCGGACTGGCCAGTAGAAATACTTCCTTCATGGTCATGCGGCCTAGGTCGGTCACTAACTCGACGGGCATCAACTGAAACTCCTCATCAGAGATCCGACTACAAGATTCCAGCCATCCACCATTACGAACAACATCAGCTTCAGGGGTGTTGAAATAACGACGGGCGGCAACTGCAGCATTCCGACCGATGTAGTAATCGAAGCAACAACCATATCGATCACCAGAAACGGCAGAAACAAGACGGTACCAATCTGAAATCCCATTCGCAGCTCGGAAAGCACGTAGGCCGGAGCGATCACTCGAAGCGACAGATCATCCGAATTTCGAGGCCGTGGTTCTTTGGATAACTCGACAAAGAGAGCAACATCCTTTTCGCGCACAAAGTGCAACATAAACTTTCGCACGGGAACCGAACCTCGAGCGAGCGCGTCCATGGCGTTGATTCGTCCTTCTTCCAGGGGCAGCACCGAGGTCTGATAGATGTTGGCGCCTACAGGTTGCATCAGGAAGAAAGTAAGCACCAGGGACAGGCCAATCAAGGTCTGGTTAGTTGGAGTGGTTTGCAGTCCAAGCGCCTGGCGCAGGAAGTGGAACACAATCAGCAAGCGCGCGAACGGCGTCATGCACAGCAACAGTGAAGGGATCAGCGTCAGGAACGTTAACAAAACGATGATCGTCCACGAAGTCGATCCTTTTCCAACCCCCGTGATGCGAATTTCGTTGGGATCGATTTGCGCGGGAGCGTTCGTCTGCGCTAGCGACGAGGATTGTGCGGAACTCGACTGCGACGCGCCGCCCGAAGGCTGATAAGGCACTGCGGCCCGCAGCAAGGGCACGTTCATCATCAATACGAGCAGCGCTACGATCGTGCTTACGATGCTCACGCCTCGAAATGAAAATGGATTGGCCATCATGCCTGAACTGGATCCTGCGACCATCTCCGTTTCAACACTTCCGCGAATTGCCTAGCAGGTTCGAGACGGGCCAGCGTCGCCACGGAACTGGAGGCTCCGCCGACGAGAAACTGCTCTCCGTCAACTTCGATGACTGCCACAAAGCGCTTTTCTCCCAGCGAAACGCTTTCGCATACCCGCAGCCGCTTTCTGGTCTGGCTCGATCGCAGCTGTTTACAAACCCAATTCCATACTCCCGCGAGCCAATGCACGGAGGTTTTCCTCCGCGCACTTGTCGATTGTCCCGTCTCATCCAGTTCCGGCGAGGCAGTCGTCTCTTGCGCGGGGCCACCGATCGCTTCGACTCCGAAGGTGGTAGGGGGCAACATTTCCGATGGGCAAGCAGTGTCGCTGGTTGAGCTCGGCCACACCTTTCGACTTACTTCCACAGCTGCACTTATGTCTTCATTGGTTACGACCTTGTCAGCGAACTTACTCTCCTTTCTTGTCTCCTTCGGTTTAACCAGCTGGCAATTGTCCACCGCTCTAGTCCTCGCCTGCGCCTTGCTTGTTTTCTTGGACTTGGTTGTACGGGCCATGCCTCTGGCATTCGCGCTGAACGGCGTCTCTTTGCGTGCGGCTCTTTTGGTTAGCCGCTTGCTCTTTTTCGTATCGCTGTGCTTCTTGTTGACGACCGCTGCGGCGGCTACAGATGCGGCGGGATCGCTTCCGAGTGCGATTGCGTTTTCCAAGTCTATCTCCTCTGTCTTCTTGCTCAAGCGAGCTCCGTGATGCGCAGCGCCAGGCGGTTGCCGATGACTTCGAACTCGCTCCAGGCGACCAGCAGTCCGTTTACTCTGACTGGAATATCACTTGTGGAAGGGCAACCGGTTTCCACGATCGAATCCTTGCCCAGACGGATTAAGTCTCCGACGGTAAAATCAACAATTGGGATCTGCAGCGACAAATGGCAAGGAAGCCAGCCGAATCGTTCTGCCAGATCGTTCCCCACCTCGACTGCGGGTGGGGACTGCGGCTCCCGGGCGACCTGTACAGCTGCATCCATGCAAACGTAGCTAGACCTCAAGCCCACAGGTGCAAGTGGCGTACCAAGCAGGCACCGCAGTTCCTCTCCTTCGCTTCGGAGGCCTAGTCGACAAAGAATGTGCGTTGACAATAACTTGGAAGCCGCGAACACGGGAGTACATGTACGCCCACGGCCCGAACCAATTAGAGATGGAGTAGAAGAAAAGGATGCGCGGCGCGGCCTGAGCAGCCGCGCCTTCGCGCCCTCTAATTACGCGTTAATTCCCCGGGCTAGCCTGTAGGTTAATCGTCTGACTGCTGACGGAATCGAACGTCGTCACCACGCGAGAGTCCGCCTCAAAGGCGCGCTGCACCACAATCAGGTTCGTGAACTCTGTGGAGATGTCTACGTTCGACAACTCCACCGATCCTCCCGTGAGGGTTCCTCGTCCCCCGCTGCCCGCAGTCCCGACCACCGCTGCTCCCGAGGCCAGCGTGGCCTGGTAGCTGTTGCCCCCGGCCAACTGCAAGCCCTGGTTATTCGCGAAACTCGCCAGGGCGATCTGCCCGATTGGCTGCGTCTCGCCATTGCTGAACTGGCCCTGGATAGTCCCGTCCTGCATGATCGAATAACCCTGCAGAGTGCCAGCGGCATAGCCGTTCTGGTTGGTGGTGGCGGTTGTGCTCGGCGATGCCACTTGCGTGATCAGCGAGTTGCCGGTGGGACCGGTAAGGTTCCACGCGACACTCATGTTCGCCGCACCGTCCGCCAGTCCCGTAATGTTTACCGCGATCGGGCCGGTCGGCGATGTCAAATTGCCACTGCTGTCGAAATTCATGGTGCCACTGGCGAGCACGGTCGGAGCGCCCGTACCTCCCGTATCGGCGGCGGGCAACGTGACCTGGTAAGTCCACGTATTGGGAGCGGTCATCGTGTAGTCGAAAGTCAGCACATGAGGTTCGCCCAGCGAATCATTGGTCGCAAGTGTCGTGGAGTAGCTTGTGCCTACGGTTGCCGCCGCGTCTAAGTTGGTCTGTTGTTGCATAGTTGTGGTTGCCGACGGAGGGTTGGTTTCTCCCGGCCCAACTTGGAGGGGCGATAAGGCTGCTCCCGCGTTGATGACACCGTTCACCGCAGGGTAGCCCATGACCAGCTGGCCGTTCGAGGCTACCAAATCTCCTGCGGAGTTAACCGTAAAGTCTCCGGCGCGCGTGTATTCAATGGCGCCGTTGGCCTGTTCTGTAATGAAGAAGCCGTTGCCGGTTATCGCCGCGTTTGAACTCACTCCCGTACTCTGCAGGGTTCCATTGCTCTGGTTGGTAGCGACCGAGCCTACCGATGATCCCGCGCCGACTTGAATCGGATCGCCAGCACCATCGCTGCCATAGTTCTGATAGAACAGATCCTGAAAATTGGCCGTCTGATCCTTGTAGCCGACCGTATTCATGTTGGCAAGGTTATTCGAAATGATATCCAGCGCCTCAGTACTGGCCGCCAGACCGGAAAGGGGAATCGAAAATGAAGCCATTAGTTTACTCCTGTCAGTAATTGCTGCGCATACGAAACCGAAGCCTGCGTGGGTTTGGTTGCGGCGTTTGCCAGCGTAGCGCCGAGGACGGTTGGCGCCGCTGTCGCCGATGAAGCGCTGCTGCTGGAGGAGGAGGAGGGGGCTCCGCCCAAGGCATTTGAGAGCGTCTGATTGATGTCAATCAACTGCTGCAGTTGATTCATGGAGAACATTTGTCCCACCATGGTCGTCGGATCCATTGGCGAAGTGGGATCCTGGGATTGCAGTTCGGTCACCAACAACTGAATGAAGGTCTGCTCCGCGCTGTTTGAGTTTAGTGTTGCCCCTCCGCTGGTTGAAGTGTTGGCACTCACGGAACTCGTGGGGGCGGTAGCCAATCCCGTGCTCGGTAGTCCTTGGATGTTCATTGCTTTTCCTCCTTGCTGCTGGTCGATCAACTCTGCTTTCGATAACCACTTACATGTGAATATCAAGTCGTGATGCCGGCTCGGTTACTTCTAAAGCGGCGAACGCGGGTATCACGCTTTCGTCGCGCCCGCTTGCGGGAGTCGTTGCGTAAACCTGTCGTCCGTCGTTCGATTTCTGTTGCTCGGATGCAGTAGAGTGGCTGTCACTGTGATTTTGCAGGGTAATATTCGCCACTGCTACCCGTTGTTCCGTGAGGCGGCTCTGCAAGCTGGGAAGTTCCGCCGCCAAGGCCCGTCCGAGTTCTCCGTGCTCAGTGGAGATCTCGGCGGTGAACTGGCTGTGAATCATCGATGTCCTTATATCAACACTGCCGAATTCACCAGCCCGGATTCCGAGCCGCAATTCGGACTCTCCCATGCGCTCGACCAGCCTTGCTGAGTTGACTAACGATGTGGGATAGGCGACTGGACTCTCCACTTGTGCCTGACTCTGCGTAGCGCCCATCGAATCCTGGCTCAGGTGGCTGGCTTGCCGGTCACTGGCGTCCGAGGACGAGCCGAGGCTCACGTTCTTGCCGTCAGCGCCTGTCGCTGACGGTTGCGTCCCTGCCAGAGAAAAGGCCGCGGCAAAAGATGGAGAAGCATCGGTGGGTTTTGCTGGAGCAATGCCGCCACCCTGGTCCGCAGCCGAAGAACTCGTCGACGAGGTCGAGTCATCCCTGCGAGACTGAGCCTTTGCTCCCGCGCTGGCATCCACATTTTTCCGCGTCGTTCCCGTCACGTCGTCTGTCGAGTTACCTCGCGGTGCGTCCAATCCAGGCTTTCCCTGGGTTCCTTGTGCATTGCCGATTTCCAGGTTCCAGGGAGTCGGAACCAGGGGAGCTGGCGCCGGGGAAAGCAGTGTCGCGGCAACACCACTGAGTGGCACGGCCAGCGGATCGGAATCAACCTTTGCCCCGGACTGAGCCTCGCGATCGTCGCTGATATCGGCGCGACCGTGCGAACTGTCATGCGGTTGTGTCGCACCACCGGGCTGTGGTTTCGAATCGGAGGTCGGCAGTTCCGTCAATGCGGAACTGGAAACGGCACTCTTGGTTACGGTGGGCAAGGTTGAATCTTCAACACCATCCCGTTGGGCTGTTCCGTCTGCCGCAGTTGGACCTGTGGACCCGGTCGAATCGACCTGAAAAGCATTCTCCTGCTGCGTAGCCCCTGCCAAAGAACCTGCGGCTTCGACCCCGCTGGTTGAATCGATCGCTGCATTGGCCGAGGAGGTTGTATCACCCTTCAGATCTTTGCCCGCATTCCAAGAGAGAGCTGGCGGCGCTATCGCTACCGGAACAATCTTGTCCGATGCGACCGGGCTGGGTAAGGGCTTTTCGCCCGAGATGCTGGATCGACCCTTGCCATCGCTGGCTCTGGAGTCTGAGGACTTCGCTTCGCGCCTGGTCGTCCCATGAACCGCAGGGCCATCTCCTCTCGAGGTTCCCTGACTCTCGTCCGCCTGAATTCCCGCTGACTGTCGCGGCGATGAAGCTTTCTCCAGCGCGGCCGAAAATGTCTGCACGCCCTCGGGGTTCGCGGTCGAGGCTGAGGCCACGGGAGGCGCTGCGGGCATCGGACTAGGAGCGGCTTGGGGCATGATTGCGATCACAATACTAGTTATCTCGTACAGAACAATTGCAAATTGGAGTCCAACAATTCCGCATTAGAGACTGATTCCGGATGTGGCACCGGGCCTTAGGGAAACTAAAGAGTTTCAGGGATTATGCCGATTAGAGTTGAACGAGGTTTGTCGGGAAACCGATGAACTGGGTAACGATTGCCTAGACCGCGCTAGGCAAAGTCTGCCTACTTGCCGCGTCCACGCCGCGACAGAAAGATGTCATCGATCACAGCCTGTTCCCGCTTGGCTTGCTCCCGAGTGTACGCATCGAGTTGCTTTTCGCGGAGTTTTCCCAGAGTCTCGCGGTTGCGTCGAGCCCGCTCGTAGGACAAAAGTTGCTCCCGCCACTTCACCTTTAGCTCCAGCAACAGAGCTTGCAGCGCCTCGATCTGTTGTTCGAGAGCTTTCTGGTATTCATATGCGGATTGCACCGACGCGGCGCGCATGCCGCGGGCAAGTTCCTCGCTTCGATGTTGGCTGGCCAGAGAAACTTCGCTTTCGATTTGAGCAATCGTCAGTTCAACGCGAACAATGTCCTGCTGGATCTTTTCCAGAGCAAAATACTCGCGCTGCTCGATGCTTTCCCGGTATCGCAGGACCGCCGCCAAAGGAAAGTGAAAAGCCATAACTAACTGGGAAGAGCAAGCAATTGTTCTATGTTCGCAGCCAACGCAGCCGGTTCATCGGGCTTCTGCTGCAGATACTTCTCGATTTGCGGCAAGGCTGCCAGCGCTTTGTCGAGTGTTGCATCCGTGCCCCTCTGGTAGGCCCCAATGCGAACCAGGTCTTCGGCCCGGGCGTAGGCTGCCAGCAACATGCGCAAGGCACCCGCTTTCTGCATGTGCTCGGGCGAGCTAACGCTCGGCATCAACCGGCTCAGGCTGTCTAACACTGAAATTGGAGGATAGTGATTGCGCAGCGCCATTCGGCGATCGAGAACGATGTGGCCATCCAACAAAGAACGAACTGTATCGACAATCGGATCCTGCTGATCGTCGCCTTCCATCAGCACCGTGTAGAACGCCGTGATACTGCCCTGGGAAAAGCGCCCCACTCTTTCCACCAGCCGCGCCAGCATGGAAAGCACGGACGGAGTGTAGCCCTTGGCGGTCGGAGGTTCTCCGGCCGCCAAGCCAATTTCTCTTTGCGCCATGGCGAATCGAGTCAGGGAATCCACCACCAGCAAAACATTCTTTCCGTGGGCGCAGAAATACTCGGCAATCGCTGTGGCCGCTAATGCAGCCCGTATCCTCAGCAACGGCGATTGGTCGGACGTCGATACCACAACTACCGAACGCCTGCGACCCTCGGGCCCCAGAGTCTCCAGAAACTCTCCTACTTCCCGGCCCCGTTCTCCAATCAGCGCCAGCACGGTCATATCCGCCGCGGTGCCCCGCGCCATCATGCCGATCAGCGTGCTCTTGCCAACTCCGCTGCCGCCAAAGATTCCCATCCGTTGGCCGCGCCCGCAAGTCAGAAAACCATCTACGGCCCGCACTCCGCAACCAATTGGTTCACTGATCAGCGTCCGGTCCAGCGCTTGCGGCGCCGCCCCGTCGATCAGGCGCGATCTCGTAGCGCGATACTCCCCAAGTGAGTCCAATGGCTGGCCAGCCGCATCGATCACTCTGCCCAGCATTTCCGGCCCCACCCGAAGCGACGGCCGCGCACCCCAGGTAACAATCTGGTCCCCAAACCGAATTCCTTGCGGCGTCTCCAGGATCATCGAGAGCACCTTGGAACCTCGGAATCCAACAATCTCACCCGGAAATCTCAGGCCCGCCGAATCGATGATTTCGCACGATTCGCCCACCGAACAAAACGGGCCGGAAGATTCGACCAGATTGCCTACGACCTCGGTCACACGCCCCGTCCAGCGGATGGTCGAACTACTCCGCAGCCAGTTCACGTAAGGATCAAGGGCAGGATTCATTTGGGATCTGGTCTTTGCGCCAGAAGGTCGAAAAAGCCCTGTTCGACCTCTTTCAGTTGGGCGTCCAACGCCATATTGGCAACTCCCAGATCGGTCTCAAGCAGGCACGCTTTCGGTTCCAGCGCGGGGTCGGTTACCACTTGCACGTTGCTTTGATCGCGGAAGTAAATCGTCCAGCGTTCCCCATCTTCCGGTCGCACTCGTACGACTACTTTTGTGTTTTGTTGAAATCTCTCCAACATCACCTTTACCAGTCCCGCGACTACCATGCCATCCACTTGCGACTCGCGATGCAGAATCTTGGCGGCAATCGCCAGCGCGAGGTGAACTAACTCGATCTCGACTTTGGAGTAGTAATCGGCTCGCTCGCGCTGAAACTCGCGCACCAGTTCGGTCACGCGTTTGCGCTCCTGCGCCAACTCCTCCTCAAAACGGGCAGCCGATTGGCGGGCCCCTTCGGCTCGAGCTTCCGCTAATAGGCGCGTCATTTCTTCCGGCGCAACACGCGACGAGTTGTCCGGACGCGCGCCTTCTCCACTGGCTTGCTCTCCCGACCCCGGTTCGCCCGGATTCCCTGACGGAGTGTCCGAGTCCGATCGCGGTCCGAATGTATCGTGGTAGCGGAATGCTTCCACCACCGGGATCAGGCTTTCGGCAGTTTGGTCATACAACGAACTCATCGTCTCCCTCAGCAGTTAAGGTCACTTTGCCTTCGGCTTCCAGCTTGCGCAATAGTGCCACCGACTCCTGCTGCGCCTTGGTTACATCCTTGGCGCGCACCGGACCCAGCGCTTCCATATCTTCTTTCAGCATTTCAACCGCGCGTGACGACATGGCTCTGAAAATGTGGTCTTTCAGATCCGCACTCGCGCCCTTAAGTGCCAGCGCCAGTGTCTTCTTGTCCATCGACCCTTGCCACTCGCGGACCGAAACATCGGCGACTCCCAGTAGATCCTCGAACGTGAACATCAAGTTGCGGATGCTGATGGCAGCTTTGGGATCCTCTTGTTCGATAGTTTCGAGAATTGTCTTGGCGGCAGCCGGATCGAGCCGGTTCATCACCTCGGCAACGCCTTTAAAGCCGGCATAGGTTTTCCGGCTTTGCTCGCCCAACGAAAGCAACCGCCGGTTCAGAACCACCGAGACTTTCTCGGCAATCTCCGGCGAAAACTGCCGCAATTGCGCCAGGCGCTTGACCGACTCGGCTCGAACCTGCTCGGGCAGTTTCATCAGTAGCGCTGACGCCTGCTTGCCGTCGAAGTGTGCCAGAATAAGCGCGATGGTTTGAGGATGCTCGCCTTCCAGAAATTTCGCCAGCTGCTGCGGATCAGCTTTTTGCAGAGAGTCTAACTGAGCGGAGCTGAGTTGCTGTAGCCGCACCACTTTTTGCAGCAAGTTGTTCGCAGTATCTTTCCCAAAGGCCTTCACCAGCAGGCGAGTGGCAATTTCGAGCCCGCCTTCCGTCAAGTAATCCTGGGTTAGAGCCAGCTGGCTGTATTCCTCCAAAACCCCGTGCACAACCTCGGGCGGCACTTTGCCCAACTCCGCTAGTTCTTTGGTGACCGCCTCGACCTCTTTCTCCGCAAGAGTCCGATATACCGCACTGGCCGCTTCTTCTCCCATCACTGCCAATAGAATCGCTGCCTTGCGGGCACCGTTTATATGCGTAGGGGCGCTGCTCGTCATTGCGCTCCCTCATTCAGCCAGGATTGTATGAGTTTTCCCGTCGCCGCCGGTTCACTCTTCACTTTTTCGACAAGCTGCTTCTTGATGGCAGCGGCACGCTGCTGCTCCTCCGACAACACTCCCTGATTTTGCCCGGGACTAAGTTCCGCGCCAGCGCCCGACTTCTGGTTGGCGAGGCGCGCCGGCAGCTCTTTGAAGGTGGTTAGCAACTGTTTTTTCATCGGCCGGAGCAGCAGGACATACGCCAGCAAGAACAACAGGATCAATGCCGCATACCGAACCATGCTCGACCAGTCGTTCAGAGTGACTCGTATGCGCTCAGCCGCGCTAGGCTTAGCCGGTGTCTCCACCGGCGTTTGTTCAAAAGAAAGATTCTCGATGGTCAGGCTGTCTCCGCGACTGACATCGACTCCGATCGCCGCTTTGGCCAGATCTTCAATTTGCTTCAGTTCATCCGGCGTGCGCTTGCGGCGGGACTCGGTTCGTTTCCCGTTCTCCTGCTTTACGTCGATCGCATCGTCCACCAGCAATGCGGCTGAGATCTTCCGGATTCGACCGGCAGGTTCCACCGTATGCCGGACCACCTTGTTAACCGCGAAGGTATTGCTCTCGCTGCTGGAAAGTTGCGCCCCGTCTCCACCATCAACCGTCGCCGTTTTGGCGCCGCCGTTCCCGCCCGGGACATTACTGGATGTCCCCGGAACGCCGCCGGCCATGCTGCCGCCGACCTGTTCTTCCGATTTTTGGGTAGCCACGGCAACCGCGCTTTTCGGATCGTACGTCTCTTGACTCTCCTCGCTGCTGCTGGGGTCATACTCTACATTTACGCTCGCCCGCACATGCTGTGGACCCACCACCGGCTCGAGCGTCTGCAGCAGTCTGGCGGTGTATTCCTCTTCCAGGCTGCCATCCGCCGAAAACGAGCCGTGCCTCGGGCCGCCCAAAGGCCGGTTTGTATCGGAATCGATCACCGTGACGTTCTCCGGACTGAGCTTGTCGACCGCCCCGGAAACCAGTCGCGCAATTCCAATCTGCGTCTCCTGCGAAAGCCGCCCGGAACGCAACTTGAGAATGACCGACGCTTTGGCTGGACGCTCCCGGTCCAGAAACACGGAATCCGTGGACATGACAAGGTGGACGCGCGCACTTTCGACATCTCTGAGCGTCTGAATCGAACGCTCCAACTCGCCTTCCAAAGCGCGTTGGTAGTTCACCTTCTCGTCGAACTCGGTTTGCCCCCAGTTGAGCTTGTCGAACAACTCAAATCCCAGTCGACCGCTGTGCGGCATCCCGTCCGAAGCGACTTCCATGCGACTCGAATCAAGTTTGTCGCTCGGCACGTTGACACCTTTGCCATCCGTCGAAATCTGGTAAGCGATATTTTTTGCCGCCAGCTTCGCGCCCAGAGCTTGAGCATCGGCTGGCTCCATGCCCGTCATCAGAGGAACATAGTCCGGTGTGGAGATCAGATGCGCAAAGGCAGCCAGGATCCCAATCGTCAGCACCACGGCGCCAGCCAGCAACAATCGCTGCTTACCAGTGAGTCCGACGACAAAATCGGTCAGTTGCTTCTGTACCTGGTTCAGTGACGGCATACTTTCAATTTCGACACACTAGAATGCAACTAGAACTGCAACTTGGACACTTCCTGGTACGCGTTCACGATCTTGTTGCGTACCTGCATCATGAGTTGAAAAGCGATGTCCGCTTTCTCTACCGCAATCATGACATTGTGAACATCCTGCCGGTCGCCCTGTACTAATTCCGTGACTTTCTGATCTGAGTTATCGCTGAGGTCGTTCACCTGACGGATTGCGTCTTTCAATGTGTCCCCAAAGCCGCCGCCAGTTCCCGAACTCGACGGTGTCGTTGGGTTAGTCGGCGAAGTTCCTGGAAAAGCCGGCAGACCGGGAGTAATTGTGTTGTTCATTCGCGTTATCCTTGAAGAACCCTATTTCAACAATTCGATCGATTGCTGGATCATCTGCTTGGACGCCGTGATGGCGGAAGCATTAAGCTGGTAGGAGCGCACCGCTCCCATCAAGTCCACCATCTCCTGAATCGGGTTGATCGCCGGGTACGCCACATATCCCTCTTTGTTAGCATCCGGATGTCCAGGGTCATACCGCATCAACGACGGTGTAGGATCGTCCACGACGCGTTGCACTCGCACGGCGGGCTGAGCGTTGCCAAGCGTCGGATGGAACCCAGCCAGCATCATCCGGAAAGGCAGATTCCCCGAGGTTGAGAATACGACCTCTTTCCGGCGGTAGGGACCGCCCGCTGGAGTGTGCGTGGTTTCCGCATTGGCCATGTTCGCAGCCACGACCTCGGCCCGCTGCCTTTCCGCAGCTAATGCCGATCCACTGATCTCAAGCGTCGAAAACATGCTCATACCTTGCCTCCCTCATTGATCGCACTTAGTAGGTTGTGAAACTCATGCTGCAGTAGCTGAATACCTAGGCCAAACTGCATCTGCGTTTCCGCCAGCAGTAACCCTTCGCGGTCCAGGCTGACGTTATTTCCGTCCGGCCGTTCCAGAAGCCCGGGAACCGAGCGCGCCACGGGCAGGAAAGTGTCGTCGCCGCCTGCCGACGCCGCCCGTTTCAACTCGCTGCGAAAATCCAGATCCTTGGCGTGGTATCCCGGAGTGTCGATATTCGCCATATTTGCAATCACCAGTTTGTGGCGCTGCGAAGTTACATCCAGCGCCTTCTCCAGCAGGTTCATCATGGGAGTCGATACGTCGTTCATGCATACCTCCTCGGTGGCAGACCATGTTCGCGAATCTTGTTGCGGATCGTCCGCAGACTTACACCCAGCATCTCGGCGGTGCGCGTACGGTTGCCGCCGGTAGACTGCAGAGTTGCTTCCAACAAACGGCGCTCGACTTCGCGCATCGAAGATCCGGGCGGAGGCAGTGCCGCCGAAACCAGGGGCTTGGTCCGCGAACCCGCCACACCCGGGAGTTCGCTCTCCAGATATTCCGGGCCAATCTCACGACTGTCGCTTAAGGTGATCACCCGGCGCACGAAGTTTCCCAACTCCCGCACGTTTCCGGGCCAGTTGTGCGCTTGCAGGCCGGCTACGAACTCAGGATGCAAGAGCGGCACAGGCCGTCCGGCTTCGCGGGCGAACTTTCGCGCGAAGAAATCCGCCAGCTCAGGTATATCCTCCCGGCGCTCGCGCAGCGGCGGCAACGACAGTGGAATTACGTTCAGGCGATAGTAAAGATCGGCGCGAAATTTTCCCTGTTCGATCATGCCTGGCAGCGATACATTGGTCGTGGCGACGATGCGGATGTTCACATGCGTGGTACGCGTATCTCCAAGCCGTTCAAACTCGCGCTCCTGCAGGGCCCGCAGCAACTTCGGCTGCAGCTGAAGTGGCATTTCGCCGATCTCATCCAGCAGCAAGGTCCCGCCGTCGGCTAACTCGAATTTGCCCGCCTTGGAAGCCGTGGCACCGGTGAACGCCCCGCGCATGTGGCCGAAGAGTTCGCTTTCAAGGAGATGCTCCGGCACCGCAGCACAATTCACCGCGATGAACGGCCGGTCCCGCCGGTCGCTATTCTCGCAGATATAGCGCGCAAAGAGCTCTTTCCCCGTGCCGCTCTCAGCCTCGATCAGAACGTCGGCGTCGGTTCGAGCAGCGTGGCGTGCGCGCTCCAATGCCCTTAACAGGTTGGCGGAACTCCCGATAATCGCTCCCGACGGAATCGCTCCGTCTGTTTGCCCCCCCGAGTAACTGACTGCGCGCCGCATAACTCGTTCAACAGCCGACTCCAACTCTTCAAACGAAATTGGCTTGGTCAAGTAATCGCAAGCGCCGCCGCGCATCGCTTGCACTGCTTCCGGAACACTGCCAAAGGCGGTTAGTACGATGACGGCAGTCGATGGGCTGGAAGACTGCAGCGAGCGCATCAACTGTAAGCCATCCCCATCCGGCATGCGTACGTCTGTGACCACCAGCGGAAAGCGCCGAGATTCCAGCTTGCGCAAGGCCTCTGTACTTCCCCCGGCAACCTCCACATCCCAACCCGCGCGCTGGAAATTTGTGCGCAGCGCCATGCGCATGCCGGGCTCATCGTCCACCACCAAGACGGACTTCGCGGTTTGGCCGATCCCTTGCCTGTTCACCAGTTCCGTCATAGGACCGGAAACTCCATACGGAACGTCGTGCCGCGTCCCAATCGGCTTTGCACTTTGATAGTGCCGCGGTGTTGCTCCACAATTCGCTGGCAGACCGCAAGACCCAGTCCGGGAGTCTGCCCGGTGGTAGTGAATCCCATCTCGAAAATATGCGGCAGATTCTTCGGCTCAATCCCACAGCCTGTGTCAGCAAACTCGATCACGGCGCTTCGCCCGATCTCCCCTACTTCGATCCCAGCCGAAATGTCTATTTGGCCACCCAGCGGTGTATGTCGTAACGCATTGCAAGCCAGGTTGAGTAAGATTTGTCTCAAGCCACTGAAATTGCCGGCAATCTGCGCGTCCTGCAGAGTTTCTCGTAAGCGGAGCTGCACCCCTTTTTGCTGGGCCAAAGGAAGGATAAATTCCACCGCGCCCCGAAGCGCCGAGCCAAGTTCCAAAGGTCCCATTTCCTGGGCCGCAGGATTGTGGAAGCACAGTACGTTATTCACAGTGGCGGAAAGCGACCGCACTCCGGCTCTAAGGTGCTGCACGCACCGCTTCGAATCGTCACCCAGCCCCGGATCGCCCGCCAGGCAACCGGTCAACAACTCCAGGCTTCCCAACGGATTGCGGATCTCATGGGCGAGAACAGTTGCCATTTCAGCGAGCGCCACTACGTTCCGTGAGTTTTCGCGCTGCCGCTCCATGTCTTTCTGCGCCGTCACATCACCGATGATCAGAACCAGACACGAAGACTCGGCCTTACTGTTTCTTCTCCCAGAGTCCCTGACGGGGCTCGTCATTCTGCTATAGCGAATCGACAGACACAGTCTTCGTCCGTCGTTCTCGACCATGACTTCCTGTTCATAGTGCTCCCACGGTTCGCGACAGATATTCTTCACCGCGGCTTGCACGCACCCGGGAAGGCTGCCCCATTCGGCCGGTTCCGCGGCATTGAACAAGCGTCGCGCCTCCGGATTCAACAGAATCACTTCCTCGTTTTCGGTCTCAAGTACGGCCACGCCACAAGGCGAGGCATCCAGAATTTGTCGCAGCATAGCCCGCATGCGTTCGGTTTCCGCTACGCTGGAGGCAAGTGCGCGATTCCGCTCCTCGAGTTGCCGGCGCAACTCCGCCACCTCTTCGTGTAACTGCCGATGAGAATCCTCCAGCCGGTTCGCCGCCCCAATGAACGCGGTAAACGCATCCGCGAGCTGACTCTCCTCGATTTGTGGCGTCTGCCTCGTGACTTGCATTGGATTCTCGTGAGAACTAGGCAACATCTGCCTAGTCGATATGCAACAGCTCTGCCAAAACACTGCAACTGCCGCAGGGCAATGTCGAACGTAACGCGAGGCGTGAGAAAAACCCGCCAGTGGAAGTGAGGATAACCCTTCTAAATGCCGATGGTAGCCAGGACATGTCGTCAGAGATCGTTAGAGGTCGTTAGAGATCGTTGAGCTGACCCATTGCTTGTTAGTTGGAAATGAGAGCGCCGACGTGGTTCCTGTTTGGAAATAGTCGTGCTACTAAGATGAATCTACTTATGGAGAGCAAACCACGAGTGACGGACAAAATATACAACTACGGTTACAGGACGCCGCGTTTCCCCATGGATTTCAGCCTACTGCTGCAGACTAACGATCGGCTTCCTGCGCTCTTGGAAGCGCACTGCTCAGATCTTAGCGAGGATGGGTTGGCAGCTGAGATCGCGGCTCCTCTCGAGATCGGCGCTAAGGTGACACTCATACTGACGTTGCCTGGAAATCCTACTGCTATCAGACTCAGCGCGACCGTGACCAATCAGAACCCCGGCGGATACGGCTTCGCTTTCATCTTCTCTTCTCCAAGCCAGCGTAACTATATTTCTGACTATCTCGCAGCCGAGCGCTAGCGCTTGTTTGTTCAGCGGAAGCGTCTCAAGGCCACCGTCCGAAATGAGCCGGTTACCCAATCTTCCCTTCCACTTTGGCAAGTCCCGTGCATCGCAGCTAGGCAGATGTTGCCTAGCGCTCATGCTGGTCTAATGAAAATCCTAGGGATGAGGTATCGGGTGCCACCGTTCAACGCCACCCAACTCGGAACGGCAATGACTCTCCCCGGCCAACAAAGGAAGCAATAACATGGCCACCATTACTCCGGGAACGCCGCCGTACATTCTGGTGGAATCTCTTCGGCAGGCAACCAGCGACCGATTCTCCCAGACTATGGGCGCGAATTGGACCGTCGAGATCGATGCCAGCGCTGTTCTCCCACCTGGGGAGGATACCGTTCTATGCTTTCAGCTGTCGACCTCCGGAGAACTTGAAGGCAATGCCTTTATCAAGATTGGAACCACGGACGCAATCTACTTGGCTCAAAAATTACTTGCGGAACCGGTCGATCCGTCTGCGGAATTGAATCAGGATCGAAAAGAAGCGCTTCGGAAACTGCTGGGGCAGGTCGCAAACCAGGCCGCTAACAGCCTGGGTATTCGGTTCGGTGAGGCCAAGATAGAAGTAGAAGTAAGCGCGATCGAGCCTCCCCTGTCACAGGGTACGAGCATCGCAATGCTGGCCGCGGAAGCCTCGTCCAAGGTGACCATGTACTTGGAGCTGAGTCCGGAACTCCTAGCCAGCCTGGCATCCGCAGAGACCGCGGCGCCGGCACCGGTGGCAAGCGCCAAGGAGTACATTGACGTGGCGCCTCATGAACCGAACCTCGGCCTCTTGCTTGGAGTCAATCTGAGTCTCACCCTTCGTTTCGGGCAACGCGTTCTGCCGCTGCGAGAGGTACTGGACTTAAATGCCGGCGCCATCGTTGAGCTTGATCGCGAAGTACGGGAACCGGCCGATCTTCTTTTGGGCGATAAGGTCATCGCTAGAGGAGAAGTGGTCCTCGTCGATGGGAATTACGGTCTTCGAATCACCGAGGTAGCGGACGCGCGCCAGCGAATCGGAACGCTATAGATTGACACTGACCATCCCCAACCGATCCGTCCGTCCATGTACGTACAGCTTAAGGGTCGCACTCTTGGGACATCTTCGTCGTTGACCCTTGGTAACTCTACTTTCATTAAGCCAATCTCTGGTACTGCCGATAAGGTTACCGCAGGATCTGAGTCCAGATTATGAGTCAGGCGCAAGGGCGCCTCGGGAGAAAGCCATGTCGACAACCGCAGTTTCCAGTTCATCGATTTTTCAGGAGCTTCAAAGCTTCTACCAGAGCCGCCAGACCGATTTGAACCAGCTTGGCAGCGCTCTCCAGAGCGGCGATTTGAAAACCGCCCAGTCAGCCTTCAGCGCTCTGACCACACTCGGACAGGACGGCCCCTTCGCCAATTCCGAACCGTTTGCCAAGTCCAGCCGCGCCCAGGCGTTTGACACACTCGGACAGGCTCTGCAATCCGGCGACTTGGCGGGAGCGCAGGCCGCCTTTGCTACGCTTACCGCCCAGCAAAGCAAGTCTTCAAGTTCAACGCAGGAGACTCCGGCCACGGTCGTGAGTCTCACCAGCGCACAGCCGACCGGCACCGCCGCAACAGGTCCGACCGCGAGTGCTTCCGCCTCAACCCAGCCGACTCAGGCCGATGCCACATCTTCGATCTACCAGCAGATCAAATCCTTCGATCATCAGCGTAAGGCGGACCTGGACCAACTGGGAAAGGACCTGCAGGCGGGCGACCTGACGGCGGCGCAGCAGGATTTCACTAACCTGACCACACTCGGCCAGACCGGCCCGTTCAAGAATGGGCAAACATTCCAGCGGGCCGATCGCGCGCAGGATTTCCAGGCGATCGGTTCGGCGCTGCAATCGGGCGACCTCGCCACGGCCCAGTCAGCCTTCGCAACTCTTTCCGCGACCTTCGGCGCTCAAGGCCCGGCGAACGGTGGCCCGGTACCTGCCTCGACGCCGCTACCCGTTGACAAAGTCACGCCGCCTTCCGTCCCCGCTCAACAGGTTCAAAACGTCACACCGCCTTCCGTCCCTGACCAACAGGTCCAAAAGGTCACGCCACCCTCCGTTCCTGACCAACAGGTTCAAAAGGTCACGCCGCCTTCCGTCCCCGCTCAACAGGTTCAAAACGTCACGCCGCCATCCGTCCCTGACCAACAGGTCCAAAAGGTCACGCCGCCCTCCGTCCCTAACCAACAGGTCTTCAAAGTTCCGGTGCCAATTGTGCCCGACACTACCGTGCTCAAAGCGCAAGGGGGTCCTTCACCGAACCACTTCCACCATCACATCCATCGTGGCAGTGCCCACCAAGCTTATGCTACCGGGCAGCAGGATCCGCGAAGGATCGCGTCCGAGTCGAGCACTGCGGCAAAGCCATCTCCCGTCTCCGTGCAAGCCTGATACGCTCCGGTGGCGTGGACATTCTTGCCCACGCCACTGGAGCTTCTTTCTCAATACCGCTCGGGGAACAATTCCCTCGAATCACGCGAATAACCAATCAAGTAAGTAATCGGCACTCGCCCCGTGGAGTGCTCACCGACATCCCACTGATATCCACTCGCCGCAAGTCCTGCGATGAACACCCGCAGTTCCTCTGGCCGATAGGTTCGAAGGCAAGACACCACGCCATCGAATAACAGCACCAGAGGAATGATTGGCACAACACAGGTCCAGAGCAACCGTGACCAGCGGAACGGACGTATCCAGGGAGTGCAGGCCAACAGTAAAAGAACCCAAGCGAACATGAGAGCGATGGTTGAAGGCGAGCGCCTCGTGAGTTCAAATATGCCAATGCCTTCGCCAGCGGTGACCGCGTCCTGCAGTATGGCTCGAGCCTTTTCCGGCGAGAAATGATGAAACGAAGTGAACATGGTGCGAAACCCCCGCAACTCCCGAGGGACCTTCATCGCGTCCACCGAACTCGGATAGTAAGCAAACTGATTCTCCGAATCCGCCACAACCTTCTGGAACGCACCGAGGTTCGGGTATTTGTCGGTGAGCCAAATTCGAAGCCCGGGCTGGACACCGGCAACCGCCGACGAAGTGAGCCTTCGCGAGAGATCCAACCACGGACCGCCGCCGCCTGAACACAGATCGACCACCGATCGGCACCGAGTAGCGTCAAACGCTCTTTGGAGCAACGGAGCGACGGGCCCATAGGCATTCAAAAGATGAAACCCGAACTGCAAGGCTTCGGTGATTTGGTCTCGAATCGACGGCGGGAACCACGCTTGTTCGTGGATTTCGATAAACTGGATGCGACGCATGCAATGTGGCCTTGATAATGAGTGTCACCGTAATGAATATCAATGTCATGAGTATCAATGGCGCGAACCTCCCCGTCCATTTGCCCAAATCCGCCGGCACAACGGTAAACTAATCAAGGCCACAATCTGTGTTTAGAGACGGGGCATGTCCCGCCTCATTCCGCATAGCGAGCAGCGAACAGCGAACGACCAGATGATTAAATCTCCCCGAGGCACTCGCGACCTTCTCCCGCCCGACACCGCTCTCTGGAACTTCGTCGAGACTGCGGTCCGCGACGTCTTCCGCGCCTATAATTTCCACGAAATCCGCACTCCGATTTTCGAGTCCACCGAGCTTTTCGCCCGAGGCGTAGGCGAGGAGACCGATGTGGTAATGAAAGAGATGTTTACGTGGGAAGACCGCGGTCGCGCCGAAAGCGACCGAGGACAATCGCTCACCCTCCGCCCCGAAAACACAGCCGGCGTGGTTCGCGCCTACATCGAGCACAAACTCTGGGACCGCGGCCTCAACAAGCTTTTTTACATCGGTCCGCAATTTCGCCGCGAGCGCCCGCAAAAAGGTCGCTACCGCCAGTTCTATCAAATCGGAGCCGAAGTCATCGGTCCCGCCGCCGCTGGCAGCCAGTCTCCCGCCAGAGACGCGGAGATCCTCGAACTCCTCGCCACCCTGCTCGACCGCGTAGGCATCACCCAATGGACCCTTGAACTGAACTCGGTGGGCTCGCCTGCCGATCGCGCAAAATTCAACGACGCCCTGCGTCAGGCGCTTGCACCGGCGGTAGAAAAAATGTGCGCCGACTGCCAGCGCCGCGCCATCACCAATCCGCTACGAGTCTTCGACTGCAAGGTTCCGGAGGACCAGCCCATCATCGAAACTCTCCCTACGATCACGCAATTTCTGAACGACGATAGCCGCGCCCACTTCGAAGCGGTAAAGCAAATCCTGAACGCCGTGAGCATCCCTTACGTCGAAAACCCTCGCCTCGTGCGGGGATTGGATTATTACACTCACACCGCATTTGAATTTACCCATGGCGCGCTCGGGGCTCAGAATGCGATTCTTGGCGGAGGCCGATACGACGGTTTGTCGGAAGCCCTCGGCGGGCCCCCGGCCCCAGGGATTGGTTTTGCCATCGGAGAAGATCGGCTGGTGCTTTCGCTCACCGCGTCGGCTGAGTCGGTGCTGCGCAAACCCGACGCTTATATTGCTCCGCTAGGGGCGGGCATGAATCGCGAAGCGGCACGCTTGGCTCGCGAGTTGCGGCGCCACGATTTGGTGATCGACCTGGGCGACGAATCGTTCCGCTTGAAAAAGTCTTTTGAGACAGCTGACAAAATGCGAGCGCGCTACATCCTCATCGTCGGCGAAAACGAAGTCGCGGCCAATGCGTTCTCCCTCAAGCATCTGGCCTCCGGCGAACAAGTGACGGTTCCACGCGCGGAGCTCGCGCAACAAATATTACGCAAGTAGCGAGAGCAATAGAAGGATTGTTAATCTCAGCAAACGGTTTTCAGCTTTCTTGAATTTGCACTTCCGTTGACGGTACAGGAAATAAGACATAGTTCGGAGGCGATCATGCGAAGCGTTCTTCTATGGTTGGTGGCGGTTCTGATCAGCTCGACCCTGATTCATTCTCAATCTCCCACGGCAAATCCGGCCTCCACCTTCGACCAGCAACTCATTGATCAGGAGAAGCAGTTCCTTGAAGCCAGTCTCACCAGGAACCCGGCTGCCGTCGAGCGCGCCATCGCCGATGATTTCCAGGGCATCGCCGTCAATGGCGACCTTTACGACAGGGGCGAAGTCCTCGAAACAGCGCACGAGGGAATGCCCAAGGACACGCGCGCCTACGATTTTCGCGTTGTCAAACTGAACAATGATTCCGCCATTGTTGCCTACAATTTCATCGTTCCCGGAGACCACCCGCGCTATAGCCACATGGCCGACACGTGGGCGAGAATTAATGGCCGTTGGAAGCTAAAATTCCGCCAGATCACGCCCAACCTGTGGAGTGCCAACGATCTGGACTAATTTCGCGCCACCACCCTCGCGCTCCGAACTGGCACGCCGAACTCGTTGACATTTACCGCCGCGCGGGGTAGAGTTCCGCCCGCAAACCAATACATTGATCTCGTGGAGGAAGTGACAATGCAGAAACAAGTGTGGGGTAGTCTGGCGGGTATGTGCACACTCGCCCTGATTTTCGTCTGCAGCACGGCGGCAAGCGCGCAAGACGAACCAAAAGAGAAGCCACCAATGTACAGTTACGTCTCCAATTGGAGCATTCCCCGCGCCCAGTGGGCGGAGATGGCCAAAGCTGACGCTGCGGATCAATCCATTCTCGAGAAAGCGCTGGCCGACGGAACGATTATCGGCTACGGCAGCGACACCAACCTGGTGCATCAGGCGGACGGCCCCACCCACGACGACTGGTGGTCCGCGATGTCCATGGCCGGAGTCTTGAACGTGCTCGACAAATTTTACAAATCCGGCGCCTCCACTTCACCCGCACTCGAAAGCGCCACCAAGCATTGGGACAATATTTGGGTCAGCCATTATTACAACTGGCATTCGGGCTCGATCAAGGGCGCTTATACTCGCGTGGCAACGTACAAACTGAAGGCCGATGCGCCCGAAGACGCGGTTGAAAAACTCAGCCAGCATCTCTTGGTGCCGCTGATGGAGAAGTTGCTGGCCGACGGCACGATCGTCGAGTATGAAGTCGACACCCAAGCGATCCACAGCGACGCTCCCGGAACTTTTGCTGTCGTCTTCATCACGCCAGCCGCGGATGGCCTGGACAAATTCAATGCCGCTCTGCGAGCCGCTGGTAAACTGAACCCGATGAATGGTCCGGCGTTCGATTCCATGGTGGACTTCACGCCCCACCGCGATTATCTGGCTCGAACAACCGCAACTTACAAATAGTCCGCCCACCTCTGATCGTTCGATCTGCTCGCATCAGGGGCGCCCCATTTTTCGCATTGTGAAAAGGGCGCCCTCCGATGCCATCACCTAGCCGGCTGTTTCCGTCCCATCCACTCCCAGAACATCGGGGAATCGCCCTTCGCCGCGGATTCGCGCCCGTCATCGGCATCGCGTGCAACTCTAGCCACTTTATTGCCGGTGGAAAATGCGGTAGCGTATCATCGTGGCTCAGAATCGGATCCCTCTCCTTTTGCCAGCGCAAATCGCTGCTGGTGCAGGAAAGGATCCCCATGGGGCACTCGATGTCTGAATCGACCGCCACCCTGTCCGCGGGAGATCTGGTCGGAAACTACAAGATCCTCGGCATGGCTGGAGCCGGGGGAATGGGCGTCGTTTATCGCGCACTCGACATGAAACTGGAGCGCACGGTCGCGCTCAAATTCCTTCCCGAACACGTTGCGTCAAGCAACGAAGACAAGGAACGGTTTCTGCGCGAAGCGCGGACGGCCTCTTCGCTCGACCACCCCAACATTGGCGCTATCCACGGACTCGAGGAGACCAGCAACGGCCGCACCTTCATCGTGATGGCTTATTACCCCGGGGAAACACTGGCGCGGAAGGTCCTCGGCGGCCCGCTGCCGCTGGCCGACGCGGTCGATATCGCCATTCAGATGGGCGAGGGGCTGGCGGCCGCCCACGCGGGCACGGTGGTGCATCGGGATGTCAAGCCTTCCAATGTAATCCTGACCCAGAGCGGAGTCGCAAAGATCGTGGACTTCGGCCTGGCGCGGCTGACCTCCACCACAGGCAGCACTCAAAGCGTCAGCACCGCCGGGACTATCGGCTATATGTCTCCGGAACAGACCATCGGCAAACTGGTCGACCAGCGTACCGATATCTGGTCCTTGGGGATCGTCTTGGCGGAGATGGTGACGGGTAAAAACCCCTTTCAGCGGGAAACCGCGGCGGCGACGATCTTCGCCATTCTGAACGAGCCGCCGCGAGCTTTGGGCGAACCGGACGAGGCCACGGGCCATATCCCAATCGCCCTGCTGCGCGTCATCTACCGCGCCCTGTCAAAAGAGCCAGCCACGCGCTACCAGAGCTGCCGCGAGATGGTAGCCGACTTGAAGGAGGTTCGCGGTCAGCTTGCCCCGGCGGCAACCGAGCCCCAAACTGGCAGCCGCACAAGTTCGCGATCGTCAACTTCATCGCGATTGTCAGCATCCTCCAGGTCCCACCCCTCGTCGCTGCGGGAGCAGATTGAACAAGCGTCGCGGCCAGTATGGAACACGGGAGTTGTCCCGGCACCCAGGTGGCACCGCTGGGTAACCGGTATCGGCGTGGCTGCGGGTTTGCTGGCATTGCTCTCATTTATTCCGCCGTTGCGTGAACGCGTGACAGTTTGGTTCGGCGGCCCGGAGGAACACATCGCGGTCTTGCCGTTTGAGAATGTCGGCAATGACCCGGCAAACGAGGAGGTCTCCGCCGGACTGATGGACAACCTCGCCAGCCGTCTGACCAACCTCGAGGCCGGCAAACAGTCGTTGTGGGTGATACCGTCCAGCGAGGTTCGGCAGCACAAAGTCGCCGATGCGGGTTCGGCGCGGCGCGAACTCGGGGCTACCGTTGCGGTGGAAGGGAGCTTGCGGCGTGAGGGACAGTCCATCCATCTGACGGTGAACCTGGTCAACACCAAGACCCTCCGCCAGATCGGGTCGGTAGCGTTGGAAGATCGCGCCGGGGACTTCTCGTCGCTCGAAGACGAGGTGGTGGCCCGCCTCGCCAAACTGTTGCACATCGAAGTCACGCCCGAGATGCTGCGCGCCACCGGCGGTGCCGTGAATGCCGGCGCCTACGAGTTGTATCTTAAGGCGCTCGGCTATACCCAGCGCTATGACAAGCCGGGGAATCTCGACTTGGCCATTGCGGCGCTCGACAATGCGGTGAAAACAGACCCGCGCTTTGCTTTGGGATTTGCACAACTGGGCGACGCCTACCGCTTGAAGTACCAGTTGGATAAAGACAAAAAGTGGATCGACGAAGCGCTGGCAAATTGCCAAAAGGCGCAGCAATTGGACGATCGCTTGCCCGCGGTTTATGTCACCCTGGGAAGTCTCCACCGCTACACGGGGAAATACGATCTCGCCTTGCAGGAGTACCAGCGTGCGCTGGAACTGGACCCCCGCAACGCCGACGCGATCATCGGCCTGGCCCGCTCCTACGAAAGCGCTGGCCGCGCCGCCGATGCCGAGGCTGCCTTCCGCAAGGCGATTGCCCTTCGTCCCGATTCCTGGGACGGCTACAACTCTTTCGGCGCCTTCCTCGACGACCATAGGCGCTACGACGAAGCCGTTGCGGAGTATCGGCACGCCGTCGAACTCACTCCCGACAACGCGGCCCTTTACTTGAATCTGGGTGCCGCTTACAGCGACATGGGAGACAAGCACTTCCCTGACGCCGAACAGATGCTCCGGAAATCGATCGAACTCGAGCCCAGCTACCCCGCCTATGCCAACCTCGGCTATCTCTATAACCAGGAACGGAGGTTTACCGAAGCCGCCGCCGCGACCGAGAAAGCCTTGCAACTGAACGACAAGGATTACCCCGTCTGGGGCAACCTGGCAATCGCATACGAGGGCCTTCACGATAAAGAAAAAGCAGGAAAAGCATGGGACCACGAGACCCTTCTGCTCGAACAGGTCGCCCATGACACTCCCCGCGACGCCAACGTTCAGGCCGTGCTGGGACTGCTCTACGCCAAGAAAAAGCTTCGCGAAAAAGCCATTCCGCGCCTACAATCAGCACTCGCGCTTTCGCCCGACGACTCCGACGTTCTGGAGAACGTCGGCGAAGCCTACGAAGACCTGGGTGATCGCGCTCAGGCGCTGCAGTACATCGAAAAGAGCCTGCAAAAAGGCCACGTCCTTGCAGAGTTGAAAAATATCGAAGACCTGCAAGGCTTGCTCTCGGATCCAAGTTTTCGGCCCAGCGGTAAGTAAGTGAATTCAAATTGAAAAGGAGCCAGCCATGGCCGCACGCGTCATTCCATTTGAGAACAATGCCGCCGATCTAGGCATCAGTATCGACTCGACCTTAACCCCGTCGCACCAGGCTTGTATCATCACTCCTCCCACAACCGGTGTCACCTTCACCAACAATTCCGGGGCCCCGATCAACATTACCTTTGAACCCAGTCCCCTCACCCCCCCGACCCCGCCCGCGTTCAACAACGTAGCCAATCTCGACTACACGCCGGGCAACAACTCCATTACTCTGCCCGCGCTGGTCACCAGCGGATTCGGTCTCTACAACATTTCGTCTGGGGCGGCGACCAACGGGCCTTTTGCCATCCAGGTAGGCCAAACCGGCTACCTCACGGTGCAGGTTGTCTATAACTCCGCACTGGGTATGCCCCAGGCCACTCCCGGCACGGTGGCGATGCCGATCGATGGCAATCTGCAGATGGTTTCCGGCGACGGCAACACCTATAGCGTCTCGTGGCCAGATGGCGATCCGTTTTCGCCAGCCATCTCACAGATCAACCCCACGGGCAATACGCCCTCGCAGGAGGATTTGTCCGCCCTGGTGAGCTACAGATACTTTGTCCAAAAGGTCTCACCCTTGGCAAACACGACTAATGGCGGGGGTAAGGTAATCGTCAGGAACGGCTAGCGTTCCGGACGCGCCAAATCACGCCGCAAGTGCCACGCCCAAGCCCTGCTTGGGCGTGGATTTTAGTCGGCGAGAACTCCTGTCTTTTCGCTCCTCTCTTGAACACTCCTCTCTGACTGGTCAACGCTTTCATTCCATTTATAATCTTCAGTTCAGCTCACAAGCGTACTTTCAGCAACCCAAGGCGAAAACGTGCTCGATTTCTTAGGCGATCTCAAACGGACTCACATGTGCGGAGCGCTTCGGCTCTCCGACGCGGGCAAGAAAGTCGTGCTCATGGGATGGTGCAACCGCCGCCGCGACCTGGGCCAGATCATCTTTGTGGATCTGCGCGACCGCACCGGCGTGACCCAAGTGGTCTTCAATCACGAACTGAATGCCAGCGTGCACCAGAAAGCGGAAGCCTTGCGCAACGAGTTCGTGATCGCCGCCATCGGCACGGTGAAGCGCCGCGATTCCGACACGATTAATCCCAACATTCCCACCGGCGAAGTCGAACTGGTTGTCGAAGAGTTGCGCATTCTGAACGTTTCGAAACCGCTGCCCTTTCTGCCTTCGGACACCGTTCTCGCCAATGAAGAAATGCGCCTGAAGTATCGCTATATCGACCTGCGCCGCGACGCCATGCAGTTCAACATCGAACTCCGGCACAAAGTAGCGCTCGCCATTCGCGAGAGCCTGGCGTCGCAGGGCTTTTTCGAAATCGAAACCCCGTTCATGACCCGTTCCACCCCCGAAGGCGCGCGCGATTATCTCGTTCCCAGCCGCGTACAGCCCGGCTCGTTCTATGCGCTGCCGCAATCGCCGCAACTCTTCAAGCAGATATTGATGATCTCCGGCTTCGACAAGTATTTCCAGATCGTACGCTGCTTCCGTGACGAAGATCTGCGCGCCGACCGCCAGCCCGAATTCACCCAGATCGATCTGGAAATGTCTTACCCGCAGCCGGAGCGAGTTTGGGAAGTGGTGGAGGGCTTTCTGACTGCGGCCTTCAAAGCCGCCGGGCACGATATCAAGACGCCTTTCCCGCGCATGGATTTCGACGATGCCATCCGCCAATACGGCATCGACAAACCCGATCTGCGCCTGCCTGCCTTTACCGATGTGGCCGATTGTTTTGCCCCCGCCGATCTGGAGTCGCTGGCGATCAACCGGAATCTCCCGGTGGTAGCCATCCGCATCCCGCACGTTGGCGAACTTTCACGCAAGGAGCGCGACGACATCAAGCCGCTCTTCGTTTCCAAGGGTGGAGCGCGCGTCTTCGAAGATTTCAAACGAATCGAGACAAAGTTCCCGGAGGCGGGCAAGAAGGTACGAGACAAGGCGGGCGCCGCAGCCGATGATCTGCTGGTGCTGGTCGTGGGTTCCGCGCAAGCGGCAACCGCTGCGCATCCCGCCAGCAAGCAGAGGGTTACGCCCGCGGAAATGGCCATCTATGCCTCGGCCGGCTTGCTGCGTATCGCGTTGGCGCAGAAATATTCCGACCGCCACAAGCTTTTCCAGAAAGGTGATTACCGCTTCTTGTGGGTGACAAACTTCCCCATGTTCGAGTGGGACGAGGGCGAGAAACGCTGGAACGCCGCCCACCATCCCTTCACCTCGCCGCACGATGAAGACATGGACAAACTGGAAAGCGATCCGGCCATGGTGCGCGCTCTCGCCTACGACATAGTGCTGAACGGCACGGAGCTCGGCTCGGGCTCCATCCGTATTCACCGCCAGGACGTGCAAAGCCGAATCTTCCACGCCCTGGGCATGACGGAAGAAGAAGCTCGTGCGCGCTTCGGCTTCTTCCTGGAGGCGTTGGAGTACGGCACCCCTCCGCACGGCGGAATCGCGCTGGGACTCGATCGCATCGTCATGATCTTAGCCGGAGCGGACAGCTTGCGCGAAGTCATTCCCTTCCCCAAGACCGCTGCCGCAAAAGACTTGATGATGGAATCGCCCACACCAGTAGCGGAAACGCAGTTGCGAGAGCTGGGAATTGGGATCGTAAAGAAGTAGGCGCAGCGAGCCGGACTGAAAACTGAATGGACGCGCCTTGGCCGGTGTCCGTGTCACAACCTCGTCCGTCTCCTCCCACATCGACTCCCGGCAGCATCGGCGAACGGAAAGCCGTCCGTTGCGCGCCGACATACTGGCCTTTACCGAATTTCATGGATTGAGGTGTACCAAACTCCAACTCCCAGAATTGGCTGTAGTCCGGCGTCTTGAAAGAAATGCTGACTGTGCTGGAGGCGCTCGAGACCGTGAACGTGCCTTCGGCGGGAGTCAGAGTCTGGGTCACTCCGCCTCCAACATAATCGCCGGGTTGACTATTCAGATAGAGATAGGTCGCGGCGTTGGATGCTGAGGCGACGCAATAAAGCGAGCTCACAAGTGCGACCGCCCAGAAGAGACGGCGAGCATACGAGGACATACCGATACTCCTTGCAAGCGGACAGTCCAGCACCGTTTTGTTGGAACATGCCCGATCCGCGAGTTGCAATCTGTAGGAATTACACTCACTGGATCGCAATCAGTGGATGACGACGGTCGGTTGGTTTCCCGCGTTCCAGGCGTCTCCCGGTGGTGTCAACGAAGCGGGCAAAGCTCCGCCCTGGGATGCCCCGGCCGGCGCGCTGACCGCATAGCTGACATAAGTAGTGCCAGCCGCGAACACCGCACAAGTTTTCGAGCAATTCGTCGTAATCGCGAGATAGTATCGGCCCGCCGGCAAAGCAGTAGCTCCTTGCACCCACGACAGAGTTTGAAAGCCCTTCGCCGCTGCCAACGTGGTTCCCGGAGTTGGTCCCAAATCGACCACGATATTCCCCGAGTTGTTGAAAATGCCGATGTCGTAGTTATTCGCAGTGTTGTCCGCCGTCGTCACATCGTAGGTGATCTGCGTAGTGGTAACGTTATACGGCAAAAGGAAGCCCCAAAGCTTGTTGACATTTGCAGTCACAGCTTGTGTGCCCCCTGTGCGCTCGCCGCCGGTAACAAAGAACGGCAAAGTCGTGGAACCGCCGCCGCCCGCCGCCGAAATTGTCACTGACCCTGGCCCGTTCGTAATCGTGACGTTCGGGCCCGCCGTGAGTGTTCCGAGCACCGGAGCGTTGCCTGTCGAACCGATCAGGATTTGCCCGTTAGTCGGAGCCGGAGTCGAGACTACATTCGAGGGGCTTGAGAAATAGGCGATGCCATCCGTCGTGCCCGACAAATTACTGGCCAGCGTAACCGTGCCGCCCAAAGCGACGCTGCCGCCACCCGACAAGCCCGGTCCAGCCTGAACTGTGATCGAAGGATTCGCCAGCATGCTGTTGAGCACTCCCCCAGTGGGAATACTGATCGTCCCAGTTGTCGTAATCGGTCCACCCGTCAGTCCCGCGCCCGTGGATACGCTCGTAACCGTGCCTCCCGAAGCCGTATTCGTAAGCGTCACCGTCCCGCCTAATGCCACCGTTCCCCCGCCCGACAAACCCGAGCCGGCCTGCACCGTGATCGTCGAATTCGCCAGCATGCTGTTAAGCACTCCACCTGAGGGAATGCTGATGGTGCCGCTTGAAGTGATCGGACCACCCGTCAGCCCAGCTCCAGTCCCCACGCTGGTGACGGTTCCTCCCCCGCTGCCACCGGGAAAGGTCTGTCCCGGCGCGAATGTCAACAGCCCGTTGCTCGCAATCGAGAATCCCGTCTCCGTGGGCGCGTTTCCACCCGAGCCAAACAACAAGTTCAATGAGCCTGAAGGGCTGGCGGAATCATTGCCAGTCGGTTCCGTCTGCCAACGGAAGTCTTGCGTGACCGCCGATGAACTCGTGCTGCTAAACGAGGATGCCTGCAGATCCAGTGGGTTTGAGATGAAGCCTTGTGTCGCCGTCGCCGTGCCCGTCTTGGGCAGAACCGCACCTTGCGCCGTCAACGTGCCGCTAAACGTGCCGTTCGACGCACCGAGCGCGCCCGTAAAAGTCGCCGCGGTCCCTTTCAGAGCTCCCGTCAGCGTGCCTCCTGCGAGTTGTAGATAACGGGCATCCGTAAAACTCGTGTCCAGAGTAAGGGTCCCGCTCGATGTAATCGGTCCACCGAGAATTCCTGATCCCGTCCCAACGCTCGTAACCGTTCCTCCCAAGCCCGGAGACGAGTTTGTAATCGTCACCGTGCCGCCCAACGCCACCGTACCGCCGCCCGACAAGCCTGATCCGGCCGTGACCGTAATCGAAGGGTTGGCCAACATGCTGTTGGTCACTCCCGCCGCTGGAATACTGATCGTGCCCGTCTTCGTGATGGGACCTCCCGTGAGACCCGCTCCCGTAGCCACACTAGTGACCGTCCCGCCGCCCGCGCCTGGGAAGGTCTGCCCCGAAGCAAAGTTGATCAACCCATTGCTCGCGATCGAAAGCCCCGTCTCCGCCGGCGAATTTCCTCCCGAACCAAACAGCAGGTTCAGCGAACCTGACGGGTTGGACGAGTCATTTCCCGTCGGCTCCGCCTGCCAGCGGAAATCCTGAGCCACTGCGGCTGAGTTCGCGCTATTGAACGCGGACGCTTGCAGATCCAGCGGATTCGAGTTGAAGCCTTGTGCCGCCGTTGCACTGCCGGTCTTGGGCAACAATGCACCCGCTGCGGAAAGCGTGCCGCTGAAAGTGCCACTATTGAAGTTGGCCGCAGTTCCGCTCAGTGCTCCCGTCAGAGTGCCTCCGCTAAGCTGTAAATAACGCGCATCGGTGAAACTGGTATTCAGGCTAAGGGTTCCGCTCGAAGTGATCGGTCCACCCGTCAAACCCGCCCCGCTCCCTACGCTTGTGACCGTTCCTCCCAGCCCTGGAGACGAATTCGTAATCGTCACCGTGCCTCCCAAAGCCACCGTACCGCCGCCCGACAAGCCCGATCCGGCCGTGACCGTGATCGAGGGATTCGCCAGCATGCTGTTCGTGACCCCGGCGGCAGGAATGCTGATCGTGCCACTCCCCGTGATCGGCCCACCCGTCAACCCTGCGCCCGTTCCTACGCTCGTAACCGTTCCTGTTCCGGCGCCGGGGAAAGTCTGCCCCGCCGCAAAACTGAGAATTCCCTTGTTGTTGACGGACAGCCCCGTCTCGCTGATCGATCCCGCCACGCCATACAGCAGGTTGAGCGTTGAACTGGTGCTCGCCGAATTATTACCCACTGGCTCCGCCTGCCATTGCCATATATAGTTCGCCGCTCTCCCCAGGGTCGTGTTATACAGCGAAGCCTCGATGTCCAACGGGTTTGAAACAAAGCCCTGCGCCGTTGTGGCTGTGCCCGTCGGGGCAACAACGATACCACCCAGAGCGTTCAGTGAACCCCTGACCAACGCCGTCCCCGATACGTCCAGCATGCCGGCGGGGCTGGTATTGCCGATTCCGACGTTGCCACCCGATTCGAAGATGGCCGAATTTTCCAGGTTGCAGGCGGTAGTGAATTTGGCGACCTGGTTGGCGGTCGCAGTGCCATCGCTGGTCAGGGATGCGCAGGATGGAGGCGGAGTCAGCAACGGGGCCGCTCCCGGACTCCAATTTAGGATTTGCGGGCCGGACGGCGAATTCGCACCGCCCGCCAGCGTGCCCGAAAAAGCCTGAGCCGCCGAATGTTGACTGCCTGCCAGCACATACGCCGATGCCGGTTTGCCCCCCAACATTTCAGCATCTGCGGCTTTCAGCGCATACGCAACGCTCAACAACAGAATCCGAGGTTGCTCCGCCTGTCCATCGGGCCGGATGCCCAGCCAGCGCGCTTCGCCCGCCGAGAAAATCTCCAGCGGCAGCCCTCCGTCGTTGGTCGCTCCGAGCAACACGCTGTAGCGGCCCGCAGAGTCCAATTGCAGGTTCTGGGTTTCTTGCCAGACTGGCTCTTGGCTGAACTGATCCTTGTACAGCGTGAACGTGATCCCAAGGCTCCCGCCGAGTGGCTTGCCGCCCGTATCACGCACCGCTCCCCGCATCTGAATCAGCCGAGGCACGGTCGCAATCGAGGTATCAACTGGGGCCAAATCCTGTCCGTTCCCCTGCGCCAACGCCAGGGCAGCGAGGATCAAACAGACGGTAAGCTCACCGAATAGAACGCGACCAAGCCTCACAACCACCTCCTGCTATCTAAGTTTGGGGGAGTGAGCTATGTGGCCTAAGGAGCGCGACGATGAAATCGTTGAATCCCCTTGGACCGAAAAAACCGCCCGATTGAGAGCAGTCTAGAAAGTGACGACTAGCGGCCGCGGGGGAGAACTGGCCTACTCGAGTGAAAATACCTGCATAACTGGTGCACGCCAATACCTACGTCCTACTAAACAAAACTCGCGCTTTTAAGGGATACTTCCTAGAGACTCGCCCTTCAATCCTCCAAGTGGACTAGCCGAATAGATTAGCCCAAAGGATTAGTCCAAGCCACGCCGCGCCCTCTCTTCCAATCGTGACCATCGTAACCAGAAGTGGAATTGACGCTTTTCCGCATCTGAGTTTAGATGTTGTCTGGAACGATCGGCCCAAGGGCCGATCCGCTGCATACTTCGCTTTTCGATCTTAAGCCACACCAACTGGACGACCAGACTGAAAGCTGCCGGACCACCGGACTGAAAGAGATGGGAAACACTATGAAAAATTTGATTGTTGTAATTTGCTTGATGGGCTTCTCAGTGCTCGCCTTAGCCCAGGAGAAGACTCCGCCCAAGGTAGCCCCTGCGGATGCAAAGAACCATGTCGGCGAGATGGCAACCGTTTGCGGAAAGGTTGTCGACAACAAGGTTGGCAAGTATGGAATTGCGGGCCACGGCAAGCCGGTGACCTTCCACCTCGATCAGCCCGAGCCGAATACGGTTTTTTATTTCGTTACCTTCGGGGGGGAACAACCCGGCGGTCCCGATGAAGTGGTCTCTGCCTACAAGGACAAGCGCGTATGCGTGACCGGCAAGATTACAACGACATCTACCGGGCCCTTCATCATGGCGGCTGATCGAACCCAGATTAAAACTCAGCCGGAAGACAAGTAGCAGCGGTCGCGATTTTGCGATCGGCGCCGGTCGCCAGCTGGCGTCGACCTCAGGCGCTTTGTCTTTTAACGGCCGTTCGAGCTCAAATACTTCGGGGACGGTAAACCGGTTGCCTAACCATGGGAGGGGACAGGATATGAAGGGAACAATTCTGCTTCTACTGGTGTTGTCGGGAGGCCTTCAGTTATCGGCTCAAACCGTAGTTCAACAGTTTGCGGCTGTCAGCAGCGGAGCTGGTGTGGTTTCAGATATGGATCTACCTGATCCCACAGCGGAGGGCAGCGTTCTCATCGCCATGCCTGAGCTTCTTACCCCTGACGTCAAGGTATTAAGCGTCACCGACAATGCTCCTGCTGGAGGGAATACCTACAAACAAGTTTCAGGGGCAGTTTCGTCTTGCGCGAAGGCGCCTATCGACATCTGGTACTGTGAGCGCTGCAACCCAGGCGTAACCGAGCTTAAATTCCATCTTTCGGGTCACGTCAGGGCCAGCATTAATTCCTTTCTGGAAGTTTCTAACCTGGCTTTGCCGGCTGCGCTCGACGGAAGCGGCGCCCAGATAAGCGATGGCAAGGTCACCAGTTCGGGATTGGAGGTAGGGCCGAGCATTAAGACCACGGCAACAGATTTCGTCATTGCCGCCTATTCTTCGATCAATCCCCGGCCCACCGGTGTAACTCCAGTAGCCTGGACGTTCAAGCCGACCTATGTTTACCAACTGAACGCGGCGCCCGGAACCTATCAGCCGACTCTGACCGGATCGAAAGCTGGGGGTAATTTCTGCATCAGCATCGCAGCCTTTAAAACGAAACCTGCTCCAGTGGCCCACTAGCAAAGGTAATCGCAGCGAAGGATCCTTCAGCGCGTCACACTTCTCTTGCATTCGCTTCCAAAAAAAGCCCGCGACCTGGCTTAAAAACCATTCCAGACCAGGTCTGCGGGGAAGGCGGGGAGGACCGCCGATTCTACTTCTTTTCAACATCGTTTGGCGCGAGCACAGCGCTTTGCTTCTTGGCGGTAGTCACAGCACCCAGTTCTTGCAGCACCGTGTCGCGCAATTTCATGTATCCGATCGCCCCGCTCATGAAATGGCCATTGATGAAGAAACTTGGCGTACCTTGCAATCCCAGCCTCTTGCCTTCATTGGCGTCTTTCTTCACGGAAGCAACCTGTTCTCCGCTTTCCAGACATTGATCGAACTTGGCGAGATCGAGTTTCAATGCGGTCGCCTGCTGTTTCAGATCGGACGTTTGTAATCGCTTGGTTTGAAAAAGCGAATCATGATACTCCCAGAATTTCCCTTGTGCGCCCGCACAGTGCGCTGCTTCCGACGCTTTGGCAGCCAGCGGGTGCATGGGAAGCGGAAAGTCCTTGTAAACCACGGAGACCTGACTCCCGAACTGATCCCGCAGCCGCGCCAGATCCTCGTTCACCTTTTGGCAGTAGGGGCACTCATAATCCGCGAATTCGATAATCTGCACCGGTGCGTTCTCCGGGCCCAGCCGCGGAGCGTTGGCAACCTCGACATGGGCGCTGGGCTGGTTCAACTCAACCACCACTCCATACTGCCCTCGAAGATCTGCGATATACGCGTCCCGTGCTTTTTTCGTGCGCAGCTGTTTTACCGTTTCGATGATATTGGGTCGTGCCGACTCGTAAGTCTCGTCGGTTTGTACACCTTCGTAGTAAAAGCGAAGCTGGTCCTCGGTCGGTTCCGGGACGTGGACGGCCACATGGCGCTTGAATAGCTCATCCAGCGTCACGCCTTCTTTCTTTGCCTGCATCTCCAATAGTTGATCGTCGATATATTGATCGAGAGCATCCCGCTCCGCCAAGTAGTATTTGTATTTCGCTTGCAGCAGCTTGCCTGCTTCCTTATCCTCCAGCTCATCGGCCGTAACTTTGCGACCGGCAATTTCGGCGACCACGCCAGACTCACTCTGGCCTAGGGCTGGCATGGAAAAAGCGCTCAGGGCCATGCCTAACCCAAGCGCAATCAGAGAACATTTGGTCAGCATTGTGGAAATTTCCTCTCTTCAAGAATCGGGATTTGGAGAATCAAGAGGGGAGGGCCCGGACGCCGAGCGTAAGACCCCTGCGTCCGGGATGTCTCTACTTGGCTCGGTCCGAACAGCTCCTCGTCGAAGCTCTCCGAACCTTGCCTTATAGCCCTTCACGTCAGAAGATTAAAAGTCGTGATCTTCCAGCGTGCAGGCGCAGGGCAATCCGCTCAGCAACGAGTCATAGTAGCACAGGTTGCCCAACAGTGCCTGTTCGCCAGCCGACAGGTTCGAGTCGGCAAACGCGGTTTCCGTCTGGGAATAAGGTGCCGGCCCATACGGAGTCTTGTTGGCCGCGCTCTGGATGTGGGTCGCCCAGCCGCGCAGACCAGCTGCCGGAACGGGAGCCGTCGGGTCATTGCTCGAAGACGAGATAACCTTGATGACGCCACGGGTCGGCACTTTGCCGGTGATCGGATTGATCGTGAGTTCCGTCTTCACGGATTCCGAGAGCACACCGTCTGGCGTGATGACGCAAGCGCAGCACTGGGTCAGTTCCTGGCTGTCGTCGAACACGTAGAAGGCCGCCCACAGGTTTCCGCCGGTGTCGCCATCGTTGATGAAGCGTACCGTCGCATCTGGCGCGGCGGCCACGTTGTTGGCGTAATAGGTGGTGAAATAAACGCTGTTGTCACCTTGCGCGAAGGCATTTCCCCCCAGCATTAGGGCGAACGCCAAAAGCAGCAGCGAAATTCCGAGCTTCTTCATTGGTTTGGATCCTCCTTGGTTTTTGGCGCCTTTGCTGGGGGAGGATCAGCTACCGGCGCTGGAGGAACTCTAACTCTTTGACAGCCCTTTACAAGACTCCACCTAGTCTAGCCGAAACCACTAACGTATCGAAGCTAATACCTATGGGTTACTTCTACGGAGACACAACAGTCTTCGCGGGCTCGGCCGATTTGGACGACCTGACTTGCCGCCTTGGCGGTTCTCTTAGGATTGGGGATGGCGGGGAACTTCTGGGGGAGGGCCCAGACGCCGGGAGTACGCCCCGGCGTCCGGGAGTTTCTGTTTAAGCCAGTGGAACAGCTCCCTGATCGAAGATCGAAGCTGCTCGAACACTTGCCTTGCCGCCCTTCACGCAAGAAGATTAAAAGTCGTGATCTTCCGGTGTGCAGGAGCAGGGTGAGCCGCTGAGCAGAGCATCGTAGTAGCACAGGTTCTGCAACAACGCTTGCTCACCAGAGGACAGGTTCGAATCGGCAAAAGCGGTTTCCGTCTGGGTGTAAGGTGCGGGCCCATACGGAGTCTTGTTGGCCGCGCTCTGAATGTGAGTCGCCCAGCCGCGCAGTCCAGCCGCCGGAACTGTAGCCGTCGGGTCATTCGAAGACGACGAGATGACCTTGATAACGCCGCGGGTTGGTACCCGGCCCGTCAACGGATTCGCAGTCAGTTCCGTCTTCACGGATTCCGAAAGCAGCCCGTCTGGAGTGATGACGCAGGCGCAGCATTCCGTCAGTTCCTGGCTGTCATCGAACACGTAAATGGCGGCCCACAGGTTGCCGTTCGTGTCGCCATCGTTGATGAAACGCACAGTGGCATCTGGCGCCGCGGCGGTATTGTTGGCATAGTACGTGGTGAAATAAACGCTATTGTCACCTTGCGCGAAGGCAGTTCCCCCCAACATCAGGGCGATTGCCAAAATTAGCAGCGAAAGTCCGAGCTTTTTCATTTCTTTGGATCCTCCTTGTTGCTTGTGGCGCCTTGTGCTGGGGGAGGATCAGCTACGGGCGCTGGCGAAACTCTCAACCTTTTGAGCTTTCTTTACAAGTACCCACGTGGCCTAGTCTCGAATTTCAACTTTCAAGCTACTACTAACGGCGTAGTTCAACGCGGCCAGCCAACACGCCCGTGGAGGGAGAACGATCCGAAGGACCTATCCCCAAACCTGCTCAGATATTGTTGGAATTGGAATTAGAAATGTGAATCGATGCGGTGCTTTTCGTCGAGGGCAAGAGTGGTTCCGGTTCCGGTTACGATCACCGTCGCCGGTCGGCTGACGTCATTGTTGCGGCTGCAGTTGCTCCCGGAGTTGTTGCGCTCGCTCTCTCATCCTCTTCCCAAGCTCTTCTGGGGATAACTGCTCCTTCGGAGGCTCCATGTTTCTGCTGTCGAGCTCCGCAGGGATGGCCGCTGCGGGCGCAGCCGGCTCCGGCTGTGTCCAAAGCACAGAGGACCCCGGAATCTTCGGCTGCACCTCAGCCTGGGCCACGGCCGTCGGCACAGGCGATCCGCTCGCCGGTGTGTGGAGCGACAGCAAAACCTGCGCAGGATCGTGTGGGCGCTGTGGTGAACCGACAATGATGAAATCATAGGACGAGCCATTCAGCAGTCGCGACAGGACATCATCCGCTTGCCCTGGCCCATTGTGTTCGAAAATGCGCTCCAACCCACTCCCAGGCGGCACATCAATCTTAGCGCCGGTCCTTTCCGCAACTAACCGCAGCACTTCAGCCATGGTCACGTTCTCGGCGTCAATCGTGAGTTGTCCATCCCGATAGGTAACCACAGGAGAACGCTGCCCGGAGACGGCCCTCCCCGCCGGCGTTCCCGCCGCTTCCGGCATCGGCAGCAACATCGAGCCCGGGACCGCGCTTGCTTTTTTCGCGGCAGAGTCTGGGAGTTGCGGCGATTTTCCCAAGGAGGCCTGAACGGAGACAGGAGCAGGACTCACTGGGACCAAAGTGCTCGGCAACGGCGGCAATTCCCCGCGACTGCCAACGATCTGCGGCGCTGCCACCACCCCCGGCAGCGGCAGGCCAGTACTGCGGGCGATCTTACCTTGCCCTCCCGCGGGCGCGGCACCGACTGCCCCCTGCAGCGGTATCTCCACGCTTCGAACCGCTCTCTGTGCTCCGACGCCTGGCGGCGCTCCCACCACCCCCGGCAGCGGTAGATCAGAACTGCGCGCAATCTTCCCTTGCACTCCAACCGCGGGCGCGGCACCGACTGCCCCCTGCAGCGGTATTTCCACGCTGCGAACCGCTTTCTCTACTCCGACGCCTGGCGGCGCTGCCACCACCCCCGGCAGCGGCAGGGCAGCACTGCGCGCAATCTTCCCTTGCACTCCCACCGCGGGCGTGGCAGCGACTGCTCCCTGCAGCGGTATCTCCACGCTTCGAACCGCTCTCTGTGCTCCTACGCCTGGCGGCGCTCCCACCACCCCTGGCAGCGGTAGATCAGCACTGCGCGCAATCTTCCCTTGCACTCCCACCGCGGGCGCGGCACCGACTGCTCCCTGCAGCGGTATCTCCACGCTTCGAACCGCTCTCTGTGCTCCGACGCCTGGCGGCGCTGCCACCACCCCCGGCAGCGGCAGGGCAGCACTGCGGGCAATCTTCCCTTCCACTCCAACTGCGGGCGCAGCAGCGACTGCTCCCTGCAGCGGTATTTCCACGCTGCGAACCGCTCTCTGCACTCCGATCCCCGGCGGTGCCGCAACCACCCCCGACAGAGGCGGCAACTCGGTGTTCCGCGACGAGAGCTGGCCTCCAACTGTTGGGGCGGCAGCCACTGTATTTGGCGGCGTCGTAAGTTTCGCGGTGGCGACCGGATTTTGTCTCTCTTCTGGGGCTGGGGCGACCGCAACCGTCGGAGCACTCGGGTCAAGCGGGACTGCATCCTCAAGCCGCACTTCCGTCAACACCGAATAATTCGGGTCCGAAACCAGAACGCCTTCCAAAATTACTACTCGCGGCTCTGGAAGTGTGGAAGGTGTGTGGTAAACACCGTGACTATCGACCGTCCCGCAGGCCATGCCCGAGCAACCGATCCCCGAGACATTCCAACTCACGGCAACAGGCCTTCCTTGAGCGTCGGTAACTTCGAAGCGCTGCGTTTGGTTGGCTGCAACGCTCGCTCCGTTCGGATGAACCGTGAATCGGTGCGGAATCGCGCGCGTCGATCGCTGAACCGTGGTTGACGCGGCCCAGACTCCTTGGCATCCAAAGCACAGTAAAACGGCGGCAAATACTATGTGGGCGTAGCTTCGAACGCGAGCCAGCATTACGAGAAGCGCCTTACCTCGCCAACAGTTCGCGGCGCGGTAGCACTTTGCTGGAGGATCATCCTTGCGCATAAAGCCTCACTTCCGCATGCCACCGTCAGCCGCCCTGCGCGGCCACTACCGTCGTTTTGTTCCCCGGCAAGGTGACTCCGGACGGGATGCTAGAGAGTCAACGCCAGAATCATCAGAAAGAGCTCAGAACTTCGCCCTGCTCAGCATCTACTGTATACGGGCTCGCGTTCGAACGCCAGATCCAGTTCCAAAGGGCAGGACCAAAGTGCGTCGCACGCTGTTACATCAACCTGGGGGGAGAGATTACTGGGCATAGCCAGTTAACTACGCTGACTTCCAGACAGCAATCCCACGATTGGGTTAGCCACTATGCTTAAGCTATCGATTTAGTTCGTTTGGACTACGCCAATTGCAGCGGTTCAGACGATGGATTGCCAGTTGGACAAGTTGTTGCGCAAAATGGGTAATTTCCCGAGCGCCCTGGCAAGCAAAACCTGTTGACAAGGTGCGCCGCTATGAAAGATACTTACCGGGCAGATTCCGGGCCATTAGTTTTGATGGCTGCAATTCGCCACTCCCCCACCTAAAGCCGGAATTCAACTAAGTTTGGCTCAACGTACGATTGGTCTTTTGAATAGGGGCGTTTTCCGACCCGAGTCCAGTCACGCTCAGAGTTGTGCAGGCGTGACAACGACAAAGCCGGTCTGAAAAAAGGGGAGAATATAGTGGCGATGGCTCCAAGCAATAACGGCTTTCTGCTGCTGGATGCTGGTCTGAATCTGTTGGCGTCGAACGATCCAGCCCTGCAGATCCTCTGTTTCCCCAGCGAGGCCGAACGCATCAAGCAGCCCAAAGTATTTCTTGCGGATCGCGTGCGCAACGCGCTCCTCGATCACCGGAGTCCCGACCGTCCCGCTTTTGTCAAAGAGTTCCAGTCCGGTAAGCGCCGATATATTTGCAAGAGCTTTCAGGTCGACGGCAACAGTCGTTCTCCGCTCCAGCCCGCTTTCGCCGTGCTGCTCGAGCGCGATGCTGCCGCCAGTACTGGGCTTTCCGAAATCTCCGAACAGTTCGATCTGACCCAGCGCGAGCGCGAGACGGTAGAGTTCCTGCTGCAAGGTCTTACCAGCAAAGAGATCGCGACCCGCATGAATATCAGTCCCAACACGGTGAAGGCGTTTCTTCGGTTGGTGATGGTCAAAATGAAGGTTTCCACCCGCTCTGGAATTGCCGGGAAGATCGCCGGATCGACTCGGACCAACAGTTAGGCTTTCAGCACTTTAGGGTTAGTCCCGAATTAGTTCGATTGCAGAATTTACCTGATCGTTGACTTCGGGCATCATCCGATGCTGTGAAGCAACTCTCCGATCAAGAACGGCGTCAGCACGAGCGCTTCCCCCAGGTGCTTGAAGTGCGCGCGCGCACACTGCTGTCGGGCGAGTCGCCAAGTGACACACCCAGAGAATTTGACGGCCGCATTCATAATTTGAGCGATGGCGGCGTTTGCATCCTCAGTTCGTGCCCTCTCCAGGCTTCAACTTTCGTGTGTTGCAGTTTCCCGGTTTCCGACGCGCCGGTTTCAATACCCACGCTTATGCAGGTCCGCTGGACAGTCAAACGCGGACAAAAGTCCCCGAGTTACGTAAGCGGCCTTCAGTTCGTAGTTTAAAAATAACGACTTGGCTCGCGGCAAAAAACTACCAGCTTTGTCGTTTCGGGCCCCACTAACGTGCTACATCAAATGGGTTAATCCGGAGGTAGGATTGGTATGGCATAGCCCAACGGATATAGTCCAAAGTGGTTAGTTCGTTCTGCCCTCCCCTCGAGCTGCCCAGGCGTCCATCATGAGACCTTGTTCAGCGGCTCGCTCCCACACCGTCCTCAGCATCCTGTTGCTCTGCGGACTATTCGTGAGCTGCGGCAGCCCCAGCAGGCCCATGCAAATCGCCATCGTTCCCGTGAACCCAGCCCTTATCAAAGGCGCGCATATGCGGCTTCGCGCTACTGGCATTTACCAAGGAGAAATCACTCGTGACTTGAGCGAAGTCGTGACTTGGGCAGCGGACCAGCCGTTTGTGGCCAGGATTGACGCTAACGGAGAAGTGACCGGCGTCGGTGAGGGCGTCGCGCAAGTCTCTGCCTCTTACGAGGGTGTGAAAGGCAACACGGCCGTCACCGTCCACCCGCCTGCATTGTTGACGATCACAGTAAGCCCAAACCCGTCGTCCTTGCCCGCAGGAGAGTCAGAGCCGTTCACCGCAAAAGCGACTTTCTCCGACGGCAGCTCCGCAGATCTCACCCCGTCCGCCACGTGGACTTCGTCCGAGTCAACCATCGCTAGCATAAGCTCGTCCGGGACCGCCACTGCGCTCGCCATCGGGACCACTACCATCACGGCCACTTCCGGATCCGTCAGCGGGTCCGCCAGCCTCACCGTGATTCCCGCAGTCATGGTCGCCATGAGTATCATGCCGTCCAGCTTATCCATACCCCTGGGAACCAGCAGCCAACTCCAGGCGGTTGCCACCATGAGCGACGGAACCCAGCAATCCATTACTGGCCCCGTAGCGTGGCAAGCCAGCCCGCCTGCCGTGGCTACGATCACCGTACAAGGGACCGTGACTGGAGTCGGCAAGGGCGTCGCACAGGTATCTGCCAGCTATCAGACGTTCGCCGCCGGCATCACAGTCACTGTTGGCCCCCCGGCACTGGTGTCGATCGCGGTCAGCCCCAACCCGTTCTCCCTGCCTTTAGGCGAATCTCAGCAGTTCACCGCCACCGGAACATTCTCCGATAAAAGTGTCCAGGATCTGACTCACGCCGCGACGTGGGCTTCCTCCGCACCCACCATCGCCACGGTGAACCCCGCTGGCACGGCCATTGCCGGCGAGATTGGAACCACCAGCATCAGCGCCACTCTGGGTTCCGTCAGCGGTTATGCCAGCCTCACCGTAAACCCCGCTGCCGTGACCGGATTGAACATCGTCCCGGCTACCCTATCTGTGGTTCTGGGGAGTAGCCGACAGCTCCAGGCGATTGCCACTATGAGCGATGGATCCACCAAGAACATGACTGCGACCGCAACCTGGGGCGTGGCCCAGCCAGAAATTGCCCGCATCAGCAGTCACGGAATGGCCACGGCCATGCAGATTGGCTCCACGACAATCTTCGCGCAGAACAGTGGCGTCACCGCCTCAGCTGGTCTTACCGTCATACCACTGATGGCCCTCAACTACTTTGATCGTGCCAGCGCTACCCAGACTGGCATCGATGCCAAAATACGGCTGGTGAATCCCGGAGTCTCCGCGGGAGACATCTGCGCGATGGTGTACGTATTCGACCAGAGTCAGGAATTGAATGAGTGCTGCGGATGCAGGATTTCGGACAGTGGCTTGCGGACGCTCTCGTTGCTCCGCGATCTCACGGCCAATCCGTTGACCGGGAAAAAACCGAACGGGGGATCGATCAAGGTCGTGCCCTCTGATCCCGCTCAGAATCCACAGTGTGATCCCGGTTCCCTGGCTCCGACCGGCGAAATCGTCGGCTGGGAGACTCACCCCCAAGTCTCTGGCGGAACCTCCCAAATTACCGAAACCAGCTTCGATGAAGTACCTCTGGGTAGCATTGAAGCGGCTGTCCTGGTTAACGAATGCGGGTTCGTCGAGAAGCTCGGGAGCGGCAAAGGAATCTGTTCTTGCGGAACGGGCGACTAGACTAGCAGGGCGTCGACTTCCCGCGAAAGGTAGCCGGCTTCGTCGAGTCAAGTCGGGCGTTGCATTTCGGCGCTCTTTACTGCACCGCTGCCAAAACGTAGTCCGTCAGCATCTTCTCAGTCTGCTCGTGCATTCCCGAGGTACCGTAATTCGTGCTGGTGATGACCACGGCCATATCAAGCGCGGGAATTGCAACGACCTTGTTTCCTCCATTCCCCGACATGAAGAACGCCGGATAACTCTTCTCGCCGCACTTAAACGACTTGAGCCACCACAGATAGCCGTATTCGGTCTCGTCATCAATTCGCGCCTGAGGACGTGTCGAGGCCTGCACCCAGGCTTTACTCACGATGCGCTTGCCCTGCCACTCGCCGCCTCCAAGATAAAGCTGGGCGATCTTGAGCAGGTCGCGGCTGCTCAGCCGCAGGCCCCCGCCGGTCTGAGGAACATTCATCGGCGAATACACCCATTCCTCATTCTTGATGCCAAGCGGGTGAAAAAGTTTTTCGCGCGCATAGCGGTCGGCGCGGGCGCCGGTTGCTTTCTCCAACACCTCGCTCAGCGTGAAAACACCTCCCGTGCAATAGCTGAAGTTGCGTCCGTAGGGCACCGCCTCCGCCCGCTCGCCCACATGCATCCGGCCGCGAATCGGCAAGTCCAGAATGAACTGCGCCCAATCCTCCACCAGATACATGCGCTCCTCGTTGCCGCGGGAAGCATCGTTCCAGTCGTCGCACTCCAGCGGAGAACTCATGGTCAGAAAATCCTCCACCGTAATCGCGGCCTTGCGCGGATCGGGATTCTGAATCCTCCGAGCGCGCTCCGGCAGTAGAGCCAGAACCTTGGCATCAACTCCAATGAGCTTGTGCTCGTCGATCGCAATGCCGATCAGTACATCGGTGATGCTCTTGGTGGCCGACCGCGTGTCGCGCAACGTTGCGGCATCGCCATCGAAGTAAGCCTCATAGGCCAGTTTGCCGTGCCGTGCAATCAACACGCTTCCGATTTTCTTAAATTCTCCGGAACGAATAGCAGTATCGAGCGCCCCCAGGCGGGCGTCGGAAATCCCGCTCTCGGCAGTCGACGCGGCAGCCCAACCATCGGCGGCCAATGCAGGAGTGGATCGCGACGAGGGCAGCGACTGCGAGTTTGCCGCGGCCGAAAAGAAAAACACCAGCACTGCCCAGCGGGCAAAAACCATAGCGGAGATCTCTCCTATTCGACGAGCCCTGGGTGGCGGAGCAAGCACGCCAGCCATCTCACTCACAATCCCCGGGCGCAGCCACCATTCGCTGCTCTACTAACTCCTCGATCCGGTCCAGCACCTCGTCCTCGCTCATACTCGTAGAATCGATCACCACCGAATCCTCCGCCGCCTCCAGAGGAGACGTAGTCCGCGTCCGGTCCCGCCGGTCGCGTTCCCTGAGTTCGGCAGCGATCGCCTCCGCCGGTGCGCCCTTCACCTTCTGCTGATCCAACCGCCGCTGCTCGCGAATCACGGGATCCGCGTCAAGAAAGATCTTTAGGTCGGCATCGGGGAAAACCTTGGTCCCGATATCCCGCCCCTCCATCACCACACCGCCGCCGATGCCCATCTCGCGCTGCCGCGCCACCATCCACTCCCGCACCCTGGGATGAACCGACACCTTAGACGCCGCCTCCGTTACATCGCGCTCGCGGATACGCGCAGAAATGTCCATTCCGTTCAGCAGGACGCGATTGCCTCCCACTGCGCGCTCCAGTTTGATCGTCGACTCCTGCGCCAATTTCAGCAGCACAGCTTCGTCGTCAAACGACGCATCCCACCGGATCGCCTCCAGCGCCAGCGCCCGGTACATCGCTCCACTCTCCAGGTTCACGTAGCCGAGTTTGCGCGCCAGACGGGATGCTATCGTGCTCTTGCCCGCTCCGGCCGGGCCGTCAATGGCGATGATGAGCTGGCGTGGGGATGGATCGGTCATCGTAGAAGGAAAAAGTACAAGGAAAAGGCGTCGCGAGAAGAATTGTACACGGAGCGCCAAAGTCCTTCACCAACCGGGCAGAGAGGCAGGTTGACAGGCAGTCATCGACTTTCAGCTCACGCGCTGGGGTCGCGGCTTGGGAACGTACGCCTGCTTTGGCGGCGTCACCTGCAGCAATGACTTGCTCCCCACCTGGACGAAGCTCAATTCGCGTGCCGAGAGCAAGGCATGGATCGCCTCTTTCACGCGCGTCCGCGGCACGAAGTTCGCCAGGAAATTTTCGACGTCGCCCTCATCCACAGCGATCACGCAATCCAGATATCTCGAAACCAGCGCCGAAAGCGCCTCTGGAACCGAAAGGCCCACACCTTCGCGCACTACTTCCGGCGCCCAGCGCGACAATTCGTCCCACACCGAGCCCTCTTCCACCGTATAGTCCACCCGCGTGATCCGCAGTTTGCCCCACAATTCGCTCAGGCCACGATCCAGTCCGGCATTGGAAACCGACCCGCCCAGCACTTCGCCGAGCTTGGTTTTCGAAATCGGCCCCTGCCGGCGAATAATTTCGAAGGCGTCACAGGCCAGCGGCGAATACGGAGACCGCGGTCCCTTGACTGGCGCCTGCTTCGGGTTGCGCTCCCCCACCAGCGAATAGAAATAAGGAAACACGGACGCCGCCAACAGAAACGCATTATTCTCGTCCATTAGGGGAGCCTCATAGGCCGCCCGGTCGCGCAGCGCGCGCACCATCAGTTCGGTCGCGTCTTTCGCTCGGGGATCGTTATAAGCGTGCTGCCGCATCGGCAGCTTGTCATCCGCACCCACCCAGGCCCCTATGAAAGTCGGCAGCAAAAGCGCAGGCCGCATGGGATACATCAAACAAAACCCTACCGATTCGAGAAAAGCGCATGCCTCCTCCAAGGTGCGCACCGGCTGGCCGCTGAGGCGCCACTTTTCCATGCGAGCCTGCAGAAGCTCCAGATCGGTCATTTCCTGATTAGACCACAAGCGCCGGAACCTCTGTGGATTCCGTGGTTAAGCTCTTTGCCATCTAGCGCAATCCACTCGCGCGCGTAAACCTGCTACTTTGCGCTGCGCCTGCTCTAATTTCCTTGACCTGAGCGCACTGGCTTGTCAGGATAGATGAATCCAAACCACGCAAGTGAATGCGAGGATCTCAATGAAATTTGGCGTCATTATTTTTCCCGGATCCAACTGCGATCACGATGCCTTCTGGACCGTTCAGCAAGTCGCAAAACAGCCCGTCGCTTTTCTCTGGCACGACTCGCCCGATCTCCAGAATTGCGACGCCATCATCGTTCCCGGAGGCTTCGCCTATGGCGACTACCTGCGCACCGGCGCGATCGCCAGGTTTTCGCCCGTGATGGCATCCGTCCGCAAGTTCGCCGATAACGGAGGCTTGGTCTTGGGCATTTGTAACGGCTTCCAGATCTTATGCGAGTCGGGATTGCTGCCTGGAGCGCTGATGCGCAACATCGGCTTGAAATACGTCTGCAAGCCCGTCCAGGTCAGAGTCGAAAACAATGACACTCCATTTACCAACACATGCCACCAGGGCGAGGTGCTGACCATCCCCATCGGACACATGGAAGGAAACTATTTTTGCGATGACGCCACGCTCGCGGAACTGAAACGCGCCAACCGAATCGTGTTTCGCTACTCCAACCCGCAAGGCGAAATCACGCCCGAATCAAATCCCAACGGCTCCCTGGAAAATATAGCCGGCATCTGCAACCCCGGACGCAACGTTCTCGGAATGATGCCCCATCCCGAGCGCGCCGCCGAACCTGAGCTTGGCGGTGTCGATGGATTTAAGATCTTTGAATCCTTAATGGCAGCGGTGGTAACGAAATAAGCAGTAGAGGCGGAGACTGCCGCGCCCCCGGTTCGAGCTAGTAAGCCCAGCGCAGGAGCGTCGCGCCCACCGTAAACCCCGCGCCCACCGCCGCCAGCAGCACCAGGCTTCCTTTTTTGAGTTTGCCTTCCTGCCGGGCCGTCTCCATGGCCAGTGGAATTGTCGCCCCAGTCGTATTTCCGTAGCGATCGATATTGATCACAATGCTTTCCGGCCTCATCTTCAGCCGGTCGGCGGTGGCGTTGATAATACGCAGGTTCGCCTGATGGGGTATGAAGAGATCGATGTCGCTTCCGCTCAGGCCGTTGCGTTTCAAAATCTCGTCGCACACTTCCGCCATTTTCCGCACCGCAAATTTGAATACCGCCGCGCCGTCCTGATGCACGTAGTGCATTTTCTTGTCCACGGTTTCGTGCGAGGGCGGATTCAGGCTGCCGCCTCCCGGCATGTACAGCGAGACCCCACCGGAGCCATCCACTTCGTGCAGAAAGTCGATGAGACCGAGGGCACCGCCACTTGATGTGCCGGTGGCTTCATCGCTCGCTTCCAGAATCACCGCGCCCGCGCCGTCTCCGAAGATGACGCAGGTGGCGCGATCGGTGTAGTCGATGATCGACGACATGACGTCGGCGCCGATGACCATCACTTTCTTGTGGGCGCCGGTCTGCACAAACTGTGCCCCTACCTGCAATGCGTATACGAACTGCGAGCATCCGGCGGAAAGATCGAAGCCCCAGACCTTCTCCGCGCCCAGTTTGTGCTGCACCAGGCAGGCTGTGGCGGGAAACAACATGTCGGGCGTCACCGTCGCCACGATGATCGCGTCCAGGTCGCTGGCCGGAATACCACGTTCGGCAAGCGCCCTCTTTGCCGCCTCGGTCGCCAGATCGCTGGTCGCAACTCCTTTATCCACAAGATGGCGTTCCCGGATGCCGACGCGGCTCATGATCCATTCGTTGTTGGTATCGACCATCTTCTCCAGGTCGGCATTGGTCAAAAGGCGGGGCGGAACATAAGTACCGAGAGCGCTGATCTTAACGCGCTGAAGCTGGGTCAATGAGGTCTCCTGAAAGAAAAATGCGATGCCTGGTGAATTTATTATTTTCAACGATGCGGACTGGAATGTCTAACGATCGAAACTTCCAAAATGGCGCATTACCCCGCAGTCGCTACGGGAGTCTCTCCGCCAGATCGCCAAACAGCGGCAATTCGAAGCGTTCGCCTTGCCATGCTTTGAGCGTCAGTACGATCCACAAAAACAACATCGCCAACGCCGCCAAAATTCCGAAGAGAAGAAACACCATCGCGGCAGCGACATTCGAAAGGACCAGAGCCACCGCGCTCAGAACCAGAAACACTGCCCAGAGCAAGACGCTTTGCCAGGCATGGAAGCGGACAAAGCGATTCTTGCGAAATGCCGGCAAAAACAAGATCACCGTGCCCGCGACGATGGTAAGATACGCGACCGCGGCCGCCGCCCGTTCCCCGGGAGCCAGCGGCGTCATCGACCATCCGCATCCCGGACAGAACTCGGCGCTCTCGGGCATCACGGTTCCGCAGTGCGGGCACTTCACCAAAACAGGCGCAGACGTCGCTGGGCTATGCGCTGGGCTATTTATCGGACTATTCGTGGGGCTAGGCAAGGCGGCGTCCATTCGTCTTCTTGGTGTTGCGGCATTCTTCGCAGACGCCGTAGATCTGGAACGTGTGGCGCGTGGTGACGTAGCGGTGCTTGCGCCCAATCTCCTGCTCGATCTCTCCAACTTTCTCCGAGAAAAATTCGACCGAAGCGCCGCACTCGGTGCAGACCATGTGGTGATGGTTGCGCCGGTTGTACTGATGTTCGTAGCGGGCGATGCCATCGTGAAAGGCAACTTCGCTGGCCAGGCCGCAACCCGCCAGCAGTTTCAGAGTGCGGTACACGGTGGTGAAACCGATGCGCGGGTCGGTCTTTTTGACCAGTCGATGCAGTTCGTCGATCGAAAGATGTTCGCGGGTTTCGAGGAAGGTCCGCAGAATTGCGTTGCGCTGTTCCGTCTGCTTGAGGCCGACGCGCTTGAGATGGCGCAGGAAAATCCCTTCCGCCTCGCGGATACTCTCGCGCGAGATGGTCGGCTGATCGTCAATTCGTTTCTGCAGCATGTCGGGCCGCGCGGACAATCCCGATGATAATGCCCGCCAAGAGATTCCAAACATGATACTGAGCAAATGCGGGTTGCGCCATCCGGCTGGCGGGTTAAGGTCTGATATTGATCCTGCTGCCTCTGGTGACGACTAACTGGTACCCAACTCGCTGCCGCCTATTTTGTCGATCTATTAGAATGATGGGGTTAGCGGGACAACCCTCACGAATAAGAATGTCAAAGACCGCTGAAAATGGATCTGGGGCAGCTTCGAGGTTGTCTTGGTCAACAGACATGCCTCGGGGCTGCCCCAATGAGATTCCACTCTTAGGGTCTCCGGGATGGGCCTGCGTTTACGTTGAGTATCTCGCGTATGACGATCATCAAAATTCCACTTCTTATTTCGCCTGCACCAGCCCCGCAATAACCGCAGCAACTTTATCGAGTATCTGGTTCCAGCCCTCCATTTGACCGCTGTTTTTCGCGCTCTCCATGGGTTCATTTCCGATGAAGGTGAGTTTCGTCTGGCCGTTTCCGAGATCCTCAAAGATGGTCACGTCGTACGCACCGTCTATGGCCTCATGTTCTATTTCTAATTCCGCAGGCTCGATCTTGTTTCCCTTCGAGTCGGCAAAGTACATCAAGGAAACGATCTTCTCGTGCAGAACAATCTCGTGGTATTCAACCGCATTCCAGAACTCCTGCCCATCCGGCGTCTTCATGCAGAAGAGAGACTTTCCGCCAACGCGAAAATCCATCTGGCAAACCGGCGAAGTAAAACCCTTCGGCCCCCACCACTGCATCACGTACTTCGGGTCTGTCCACGCCTTCCAAACCAGTTCGCGTGGGGCATCAAAAACTCTTGTGACGACCATCCGCTCTGTCTCGTTCACCGTGCTTTTTGTCATCTCTGACCTCCTCTTTCTTCATTTGATTTACAACTGCATCCAGTTTGTCGAAACTCTCTTCCCAGAATCGGCGATAATAAGCCGCCCAGTCGCTGACTGTCTTTATCGCCTCTGGCCTCAGCGTGCACACACTCTCCCGTCCACGCTTCGTCTTGATCACAATTCGCGCCCGCACCAGGTAGGCAATATGCTTTGAAATCATCTGCTGCGAGAGTGCAAACCGTTCCGTCAATCCATGCACAGAGGCAGGACCATGTGAGAGTCGTTCGATCATCCCCCGCCGGGTTGGATCAGACAAAGCAGCAAATGTTGTACCCAATTTATCCACAACCGTATGGTAGTTGATTTTAGGTCAATGTCAAGTGTGAAATTTTTCGTACTCATGAGGATTGCCGCCCGCCTCCGCTAACGCGCACCCCGGCCGCTTTGCCCGCCTGAGACGGGAAGGGGTGAACTTTCCCGTTAACATAGCTAACCCCGGCATGCTGTTGTCAGGTGCAGCGGGCGCCCCTACAATCTTTCAATAATGTCTTCCCCTGCTTTCCTGCCCGAAATCTCACCCCCCGAGGTTCGCCGTCGCCATCCCGCGCTCCGCATCGTGAGCTACGTCACAGGCGTACTGTTGGTGGCTCTCGTCGCCGCACTCGGCTGGCTCTACTGGACGGCCCATTCCGCGCTGCCGCAACTGGATGGGAGGGTCGCGGTGCCGGGGATTTCTGCCAAAGTGCGGGTGGTGCGCGATGAGCACGGGGTGCCGACGATCGAGGCGGCCACGCTCGAAGACCTTTTTTTTGCGCAGGGATACGTGACCGCCCAGGACCGGCTGTGGCAGATGGATATCATGCGGCGCGCCGCCGCCGGTGAGCTTTCGGAGGTGGTCGGCGAAGAAACGCTCAAAAGAGACCGCGAGGAGCGAATTCTGGGACTGCGGGTCGCGGCCGAAGCGCAGGTGAAGAATATCTCTCCGGGCGAACGGGCTTACTTCGAGGCGTACGCTCGCGGCGTCAATGCTTTCATCGAATCGCATCGCGACCGGCTCTCGCTCGAATTCCGCTTGATGCGCTACTCGCCGCGGCCCTGGACGGTGACGGACTCCCTGCTGGTGGGCGCGGGCATGGTGCAGGACTTAAACCACTACAGTTACTCGAATGCGCTGACGCGAGAGAAAATTCTGGCTAAGCTGGGGCCGGAGCTGACCGCCGACCTCTATGCAAATTCCTCGTGGCGAGACCGTCCGCCGACGGCAGTGCGGCGGCTGGAAGACGATCCCGCAGCGAGCAGCGCCGATGACGATGACGATGACGACGAAGAAGTGGATCCGGACGGTGGAAACAGCCGGTTGACATCAGGGCTGCCCGCGCTGACAGTGCCGCAGGCGCTGAAGCGCAACACATTTTCAGCGACCGACGGCACGGTTGAAGTCGCGAACTTCCTTCGGGATGGCGCGCTGGAGGATTCCTCTTATGCGTTCCGTCCGGGCTCGAACAACTGGGTGGTCTCCGGACAACATACGGTTTCGGAGAAGCCTCTGCTCTCGAACGATATGCATCTCGGCCTCTCGATGCCGAATCTGTGGTTCGCGGCGCACCTCAAAACTACTTCCGGCAATTTTGACGTGGTGGGGGTTACGCTCCCCGGAGTTCCCTTCGTCATCGTCGGCCACAATCAGAGGATCGGATGGGGATTCACCAACGTTGGGCCGACGGTGGAAGACGATTTCATCGAAGAATTCAATGCGCAGGGGCAGTATAGGACTCCGGCGGGATGGGTAGAACCGCAGCGGCGGCAGGAGACGATTCACGTCAAAGGCAAGCCGGACGTGACGTTCGACGTGCTCACTACGCGGCACGGCCCGATCATTACCGACATCATCCCCGGCGAGACGCGCCAGATCGCCCTGCGCTGGACCTTGCAGGATGGCATGGGGCAGGTGTTCTTCGACGTGGACTCGGCGCAAAACTGGGATGAGTTTCGCAAGGCGTTCTCGAATTTTGTCGCGCCGGGACAAAACGTAATGTATGCCGACGTCGACGGTCATATCGGATACCAGGCGACGGGACGGGTGCCGATCCGGACGGCGGGCGACGGCAGCCTGCCGGTCAGCGGCAGCGATGATGCGCACGAGTGGACGGGCTGGATTCCCTTCGACGAGATGCCGCATGTCTACGATCCGCCCGGGGGGATTCTGGCGACTGCGAATGGCCGCATCACCCCCGATGGCTACAAATATTCGATCAGCACGAATTGGGATGCGCCGTGGCGCACCGATCGTATTTATCGCGTGCTGGAATCGGGAAGGAGGTTTTCGCCCGCCGACATGCTGGCGCTGCAGATGGATGTGTCATCGACCTATGACCGGTTCTGCGCCGACAAGTTTGTGTATGCGATCGATCACGCTCCGACCGCTTCTGACCGGGCGAAGCGCGCCGCGGAAATTCTCCGGGACTGGGATGGGCGGATGTCGGCCGATTCAGCGGCGCCTACGATTGAAAACAACGCGCGTCAGGAACTGGTGCGGCTTCTGCTGGAACCGAAGCTTGGCCCGGTGCCCGATGGCCCCGATCGCGGCGGACTGAACTGGGAGAGTTATCGATGGGCGATGTCGTCGGTTTGGCTGGAGAACGTGCTGACTCGGCAACCGGCGCGCTGGCTTCCGGCTGGATACTCAGACTACGGATCACTGCTGACGGCCGCGCTTGAGAACGTGGTCAAGACGACGCGTCTTGCGGTGGACCATCCTGCAAAGGCCGAATTAGCAGCTCCTTCCGACCTGGCGCAGTGGAAGTGGGGGGCGAATTATCAGGTTGAAATCGATCACCTGGTACTCAGCCACCTGCCGCTGATAGGCCGCTTCACGGGACCGGGGCGGCATCCGTTGAGCGGAAGCAACTTCACGGTGAAGGCAGTGGACCCGCGGCACGGACCTTCGGAACGGGCGACGTGGAACTTTGCCAACCTCGACGAGAGCACGCTGAACCTGGTGACGGGAGAGAGCGGAATATTTTTAAGTCCCTATTACATGGATCAGTGGACAGCGTGGTACGGAGGCTCGACGTTTGTCCTTCCGTTTTCGGAGGCGGCAGTGGAGCGCAAGCGAGCGCACGAGATGACGTTGGAGCCGCGGTAGAGTCGGCCCGCTGGCAGCGGCATCAGTGCGCCGCACGTGATCAGAGACGAACCAGGAAGAGCAGCCTTAAAAATCGGGCGTGATGACGTCGACGAAATCGCCTACGAGATTGGAAATTTGGCCGGGGTTATTGGGATCGTTGGGGTTGTACTCCAGAGCATCGATCGTGGTGTCGTAGATGTAGAGCGACCCCCCTTGCACGTTTTGCCCTTGGACGACGTACACGACGTTGCGCGTGGCGATGGGCTGGATACCGGTCACGTCCCCGTTCTCGGGAGGAATCCCGACGGAGTAGGGTTGAATGCTTCCCACCGCCGTCGGCAGCGTGTTGTAAATCGAAAGACAGCCCCGAGTCTCGGCTCCCTGCGGCGGTGAAAGGGGCGGAATAATCTCGGTACAAGTGCGGGCTCCGATGAAAAGCTGTCCGTTAGAACCGAGCGCCATGCGCGTGTGATAACCGTCTGTGATGACGATCGGACATTGCTGACCGGCGGCACAATTTGGGGGCTGGACAACGCTCATGCTGCTGAGGTCGAAGATGGTAAGAAGTCCGCAGTTGGTTGCCAGCGTACCACTCGGGCAAGGCTGGGCGGGCGTGGGAGTTCCGGCGAGATAGAGAGTTGAATTGTTGACCAAAGCTACGGTTGCGGCGGGAACGGGTACGGGTACGCCTGGGGTCGGAGGAGTGGTCGTCAAATCCAGGGTTTGAATGCTCGCCTGCGTTCCGCCGCATTCCGCGCCACAATTTAACACGTAGGCCAGAGTGTCGTTGCTGTTGAAAACAGCCCATATGGGATGGTCAAAGGCAGTAGGACCAGAGCCCGAGGCAAAGGTGATGACCGGATTCGTGGTTCCGGCGTTCGACGGAGTGATGACCGCGACGGCATTGGCGACGGCGTCCGAGCCCTCGCTGAAAGCCAGGAGGCGAGTGCCGGTGTTTCCCATCGACAAGAAATGGTAGGGCGGGTTGAATCCTCCACACAGGTATGGCGTTGCATCGCAGACGCTCGGCGGCGGCTGGGGCACAGGGTACGGGAGGCAGACAGGGTTGGTCACAGTGGGGTTATAGGCCGGGCAGTAGATCTCAGCGGCCAGAGTACCGGCACCAAGATTCGCAATGTCAACCACGCCCGAAGACTGTCCTGCCACTGAGGCGGCTGGAATGGCGATGTAGGCTGTGGTGCTGTCCGGAGAAACGACGAAGCTCTCGGTGTAGCCGGGCAAAGTAGCGTGGGCCGAAACGGCTTCGGTGGAGTTGTTGATGATGCTGAACTGGTTGTCCGGGAAGGGAGTGCCGAAGCCGCTGAAAACCAGAGTCTGGCTTCGGTTGGGCGTGAGGGCCATCAGTCCGGGAGTGTTGCCGGTGGAAATTGGCGGCACCAGGGCACGCACATCCGTCTGCGCATTGACGATATAAACTCCCGCCGCTCCCGTGTTGGCCGAGACACTGTTGGTGAGGAAAGCGCGGTACTTTATGCCGCTGGTTTGTGAACCCCCAGCCGAACCGGTGCCGCCGCCGCAACTGAGCAACGCCAGACTGGCGGGCAGCAGGAATAATAGAAAAATCAGGGCTCTTCTCAAACCTGGGACTCCAGCACTATGCGGATATTCACTTGGATGCAAGAACTAAGGATGCAAGAATAAGGATTATAGCAAAGGAATAACCTGCGTTTGCGCGCCGGGATTGTCGGGGCGGCAAGGCGGGAGGCAAGTCCTTGCATTGAGCCGTCATCCGAGGAAAAACTGCTGCAGCAGTTCCATTCTGACCTGCTCCTTGGCGACGGCTTGGCCGATGCGCTGAAAATTTGGAATCTGATCGACCGCATCCATGGCGCTCACTCTTGCCGGGTCAATGTCGCCGAGGTTGAGCCCGTCCAGGCGTTCGCGCGTCAGGCTGATCGTAATGCGCTGGTAGGTCAGGGCCTTCTCCGACCCTGGCGTCGGTTTGATGAAATCAAGGGCATCGTCGCTGGGCGCGCCCGAGGCTCGAGCCGCGTTCGCTTCCGCCATGGGAATTGGAGCCCGGCCCACGGGCGTCTGGCCGATCAAGTGCATCAGCACATTCTGCTGCAGGTTGGCATCGTCCATGAGTTCGGTGACCGCGTATCGAGCCCAGTCCAGCAGGTTGTAACACCCAGCCTTGCCGGCGGGCACCGTCATCGTGCTGAAGCCGGTACCGAGCGACAGCAACAGAAGCTGGTCGGTTCCAATCGGCCATCCGAACTGATAAGACGGATTGGTGGCCTCAAGAAAAACCTGCAGCGACGGATTGTTGTAGCTACTGACTCCACCATCGATGAACTCGTACTCCTGGGGCTGTCCGGAGTCGTCCGGAACGAGAATGGTCCGCGGCGGAAAGTAAGTGGGAGCGGCACTGCTGGCGCGCACAATCTGCCATAGCGGAAGTTCACGGTTGTTGGGGAAGTACTTGCCCTTCGGGTTGTTGGTGAAGAACCAGGTTGTGCCCTGGGTAACATTCTTAGACACGATGAGAATGCTGGTGCGTAGTTTGGGGCTTCCCAGCGTAGTGTCTTCGCCAAAAACATCCTTCAGGTGCTGTTCGAGTGGACCGCTGGGATAACTGTGCCAGAGGCGTTCGGGCAAAAAAACCTTGGTGAAGATCTGCTTTCCGAACTTGAGGTAGAAGTCGCGCAGTTCCGCCGCCTTCAGGCCAAGCGCGAGCCCGACGGCGAGGATGGCGCCGGTGCTGGTGCCACCGATCAAGTCGAAGCGGTCGGAGAGCGGCAGGCCGCGGCCGGTAAGGGCGTCGAGTTGAGCTTCAATGGCAATCAGAGCTTCCGCGGGGATCAGCCCTTTCAGACCGCCGCCATCGATCGAAAGCAGACGCATGGGACGCGTCGAGGAAGTCGAGGTGCTGGGCGCCATGGTGTCCTCCGCGCACAGTGCAATCCGATAATACATCGGTTCCTGCAAGGGCAGGACTGCTGCAGTCGTGGGATTCCTGGAGAAATGTCAAGGAGGGATCGTGGCATCAGGAGCGAGCAGCCCGCACGAGGGCGGAGCGCTTCAATTTCCGTCGGGCGACGTGGCCCGTTGTAAGAACCAACACAGCTTGCCGATCCTCATCGAGCTCATAAACAGGTGTCGTAAGAATGCACGATCCCGGCGAAACCTAAAACGCTCGGCAAACGACGATTACGCGGTTCAGACGCGGCAACATTACCGACTACCGTGTTTCCCACTGAAAGCACAGGTTATACCCGTCCGGATCGCGAACGTACAATTGCTTCATGCCATAGGGCGCGACTTTCGGCTCTTGCACATTCTGGCCACGCGAGCGCAAGTAAGCGTACGCCGCATCTACATCGGGACAACCGAAGAACATCGCCGTATCGTCGTGGGCGGCGATCCGCGCGGGATCAGGTTGAGGAGGCCGGGAGTCCTGTTCGTAAGCCGTGTTCAGCATCAACTCCATGCCATTCAGCCGGAGCAGCGCCCAATCGAAGTGCTCTCCCCTGGGAGTGGACGTGCTCACCACCTCGAACCCCAGCACGTCCCGGTAAAATGCAATGGAGGTTGGCATATCGAACACTTGCAGCAGCGGCACCATCCCACGAATTGCAATGCCCATGAGATCACCTTTTGAGGCACATTGAATCATTAAAACGACATTGAGACATCTTGAAAACCCAAGGGCCTTTGACTTTCAATGATTCAATTATCTCGCTCCTTCTTGTATTCTCAAGTAGATGCCGCAGAATTTTCTTGAACGTCTGAAGCAATCGCCCGTGCTCTGCGATGGAGCCATGGGCACGCTGCTCTATGCCAAGGGCATCTTCATCAACCGTTGTTATGACGAACTGAACCTGTCGCAGCCGGAACTGATCCGCGCGGTTCACCACGATTATCTGCAAGCGGGCGCGGAGATCGTCGAGACCAACACTTTCGGAGCGAACAGCTTTCGCCTGGCGCGACACAGCCTGGCCGACCGGGTGCGCGACATCAATCTTGCGGGCGCGCAGGTGGCCCGCGAAGCGGTCAAGAGCTTCGATGTATGGGTTGCCGGATCGATCGGTCCCCTTGGTGTTCGCATCGAGCCGCTGGGCAAGACTTCGTTTGAAGAAGCTCGGACGGCATTTCGCCAACAGATCGCCGCCCTGGTGGAAGGCGGCGTCGATCTGCTGATGCTGGAAACCTTCGGCTATCTCGAAGAACTGCATCAGGCGGTGCTGGCTTGCCGCGACGTGAATCCCCGGATTCCCATCGTCGCCCAGGTCACCATTGACGAGGACGGCAACTGCCTCGACGGCGCCGATCCCGAGGCTTTCGCCGCCCGGCTCACGGAATGGAACGTGGACGTGCTGGGAATCAATTGCAGCGTGGGACCCGTCGCAATGTTGGACGCCATCGAGCGGGTGCGGGCGGCGACATCCCTGCCCCTGGCAGCACAGCCCAATGCCGGCATGCCGCGCTCCGTCGAAGGCCGGAATATCTATCTCTGTTCGCCGGAGTACATGGCGAGCTATACCCGGAAATTCGTGGCCGCCGGCGTGCAATTGATCGGCGGCTGTTGCGGCACCACTCCCGACCACATTCGCGCCATGAAATCGGCTTTGCGAGTGGGCGAAGCGCGGGGCAAGACCGCGATTTCGGAGGCGATTCATTCCGGAGTAGCGCCCGCGGCCCCGGCCAGCGTCCCGATGGCGGAGCGCTCCCGCCTCGGCGCCAAGCTGGCCGCCGGCGAATTCATCACCATGGTCGAGATCGTGCCTCCCAAGGGCATCGATATTCGCAAAGAAATCGACGGCGCAAGATTCGTCAAATCGGTCGGTGTCGACGCGGTCAACATTCCCGACAGCCCCCGCGCCTCGGCCCGCATGAGCAATCAGGCCTTGTCCCTGCTGATGCAGCGCGATGTCGGCATTGAAGCCATCCTGCACTACACCTGCCGCGATCGCAATGTGCTGGGCATTCAATCCGACCTGCTCGGAGCCGCAGCCACCGGAATCCACAATCTCATCTGCATCACCGGCGACCCTCCGAAGATGGGCAACTATCCCGATGCCACGGCAGTCTTTGACGTGGATTCGATCGGGCTGGTGAATATCGTCCACAATCTGAATCGCGGATTGGACCTGGGCGGGAACCCCATCGGCGTGGGCACAAGTTTCGTCATTGGAGTGGGTGCGAATCCCGGACTGCCCAACCTTGACGAAGAGATCAGGCGCTTCGAATATAAGGTGCAAGCCGGCGCGGAATACGTGGTAACTCAGCCTGTCTTCGACCTGAGTTTATTAGAGGGATTTCTTAAGCGGATCGAACACTGCCGAATTCCCGTCGTGGCCGGAATCTGGCCCTTGGTGAGCGCCCGCAACGCTGAATTCATGAAAAACGAACTGCGGGTCTCCGTACCTGATGAAATTCTCAACAGGATGACCAGGGCCGCCAACCCGGAAGCAGCTCGCGCCGAAGGCGTGGCCATCGCCCGCGAAATGCTGGCGGCTGTCCGCGAACGCGTCCAGGGCGCCCAGATCAGCGCGCCCCAGGGAAGATACAGCTCCGCCGTGGATGTCCTTGAGGCTCTGGGATCGAAGTGACATGCCTGGTTTAGTTTTGGGAACAGCATGCCCGACAAATTACAATTCAAGACATTTTTCACTGGACATTTCTCACCAGAAACGGCATTACAATAGTGGTAGGAGCAACTCGATTGGTGAAGTTTGAAGATTGCCTCGGACGTCTGGAGAAGATAGTTCAGGAACTGGAAAAAGGTGAAGTTCCTCTGGAAAAATCTCTGACGCTCTTTGAAGAGGGCATGCAACTTTCCGCCACCTGCCGGAAGCAACTGGAGGAAGCGGAAGGTAAAGTTGAGATTCTGCTGAAGCAGAACGGAAGGCTGCAAACCGAACCATTCGAGCCCCCGGCCGAGAAAGCGTTGCGCAAGTAACGCTGTCGCGCTCGGAACTATAACGCCTGTGCTAGCAGTTTGCTGTCGCAGCCAAGGCCGCCGCGAATCTGCGGTGTAGTCAGGGGGAAGGTATGGAAGCACTCAGCGTAGTTCTCTATCAGAATGACCCCGGAACGGCGCATAGTCTGGCCGTCGGACTCTCTCAACATTTTGAATCGGTTTATTTGGCGCGCAATCCCGAAGACGTCCGCCCGGTGCTGGCCAAGCATCGCGCGGAAGCGCTGGTCCTGGATCTGGAAACTTCGGGACCGGACGAAGTTGAACGTCTGCATCGCGACTTCCCTTCCCTTTGCATCGTTGGCACCCACCGCCTGGCGGACGATAAGCTTTGGGCCGAGGCGATGAGTCTGGGCGCATCCGATATCTGCGAACCGCGGAATGATGACATCGTGCGCTCGCTGTTGCACCGGTTCGCACCCCAGGCCGTCGCTTGAAGAATCGGGGTCGGTACCGGGTCCAGGTCGCAGGTCTCAGAGAGCTCTCAGAAAGAATACGAATCAGCCAGGTCTTCTGAGGTCTGCGACTGGGGACTGCGGCCTGACACCCTGCCTTGTTATACTGCGGAGCCATGCTGAAACAAGTTCTGGAGCAGGGACGAGCAGCCGCGGACGCGGCACTTGATCGACTCTTGCCTGCCGCCACACAGCACCCAACTTCAATCCACCAGGCTATGCGGCACAGCGTATTCGCTGGCGGTAAACGCCTGCGCCCCATCCTGTGCATGGAGGCGGGACGCATGATCGCGGCTGCATCAAACGCCTCGTCAGCCTCATCATCCGCCGCTGCCGGAGCGCTGCCCCGAGGCATTGAAGACTTGGGCGCCGCGCTGGAGATGCTGCACACCTACTCGCTGATCCACGACGATCTGCCGGCGCTCGATAACGACGACTTACGACGCGGGCGGCCAACTTGCCACAAAGCCTTCGGCGAAGCCACCGCCATCCTCGCCGGAGACGCTTTGCAGACCCAGGCCTACGAGGTGCTCGCGCAGATCGCGTGCCCCACCGAGTCGCGCGTGGCCATCATCCGTGAAATCGCCCACGCCACCGGAACCATCGAGGGCATGATTGGCGGCCAGGTGGTTGACCTGGAAGCCGAACACAAAAAACCCGACCTCACCACCCTCGAATATATCCACCGCTCAAAGACGGCCGCGCTCATCACCGCCAGCGTGGTTAGCGGAGGCTTATATGCCGGAGCAACTTCCAGGATGAATCCCGGTCCCGGAACCGCCTCCGATCTCAACCGCCTTCGCACCTATGGCCAGTCCATCGGATTGGCGTTCCAGATCGTGGATGACGTGCTCGACCTCACCCAGACCTCCGAACAACTGGGAAAAACCGCCGGGAAAGATACGGCGGCCGAAAAAACGACCTATCCGGCGTTGTTCGGGATCGAGGAATCGATCCGGAGGGCCGACGCCCTGGTCGCTCAGGCCGGCGCCGAACTGAACGAATATGGTGCCGCGGCATCGACTCTTATAGAGTTGGCGCACTACCTTGCAGACCGCAAGAAATAGCGTACGTTCCGCCTTCGTCGAGGCGGCTCGTGGCATCCATGATCATGACCTCAGGCTGATTGATGGGAAGCACCATTGAGCAAAACGAAAAACTTGGCGCGAATGATAATCCAAAGTGATCTGAAAGATTTTCCTAGGTGGAATCTATTTAACAGTGCACTCCACGTAAGGGGAATTTCAAAGCGAGGTTTGATGGCCCACACCTTGAGGGTAGAAACGCAATAACTGCCCGTTGCAGGTCCCCATCCAAAAGACTTTCGAAACTCGCGGAGGGACCGCCCCCTTCCCCAGTTTGCAAAGCTGCGTTAATCTTGGAAAACTCGAATAAAGAGAACCGGAAGAAAAAAGATCGCAAAAGACAAAAGAGAGGAGCTGAACCTATGGCGACTCATAAGCTTAACTCCAAGGTGGACGGGTACATCGCGAAGGCGCGCCCGTTCGCGCAACCGATCATGGCCCACTTGCGGGAACTCGTCCACAAGGGCTGCCCCGGCGTCGAGGAGACCATCAAGTGGAGCCGGCCTTTTTTCGAATACCGCGGCGCGATTCTCTGCAACATGTCGGCGTTCAAGGAGCACTGCAGCTTCGGTTTCTGGGGGGTCGAGATCGGAGCCGTGCTGCGCGAGGCCAAGGTTCTGCGCGGGGATGGAATGGGTTCGCTCGGTCGCATTACCAGCCTGGATGATCTACCCTCCGACAAACAGATGCTCGGGTGGATCCGGGAAGCCGCCGAGTTCGTCGACAGTGGCCAGTACACCAGCCCGATCGCGGCGCGACGACAGGTAGTGAAGCCGAAGAAAGCGGCACCCAAGAAGTCTGCGCAATTCACTGCGGCGCTGCAGAAAAACAAGAAAGCTGTCGCCGCGTTTGCAGCCTTCAGCCCCAGTTGCAAAAGTGAATATGTCGAATGGATCGCCGAGGCGAAGCGTCCCGAGACGCGGGATAAACGAATCGCGAGCGCGGTGCAGTGGATCTCCGAGGGCAAGCAGCGCAACTGGAAGTATCAAAACTGCTAGACATCATCCGAGAAACAACCAGACAACTCGGGAACAGCGAACCCTGCCGAGGGCAAGTTTTTGGGGTGGGAGACGGGAATTGAACCCGCAACCGTCGGAGCCACAGTCCGATGCTCTACCGATTGAGCTACTCCCACCGCAAGTGAGAGCATTATACCCAACCCATTCACGAGAAGGCCAATTAGGCTCCCAAGACCGTCAAGGCAACTCCCGCGGTAAGCGCGAGAGACTACACCTGTGGCCGCCTGCATGAAGCAGAGAGTCTTGATGAAGTCAGGGCTGCAGGTGCTGGGAGGGCGGATGCGGCGACCACTGGGGATCTTCGTCGGGGGCTACGATTTCGCCGTCGCGCATGTGGACGATGCGGTCGCCATACTCGGCGGCTTCGGGATTGTGGGTAATCATGAGTACAGTCTGACCTAAATCCTTGTTCGACTGGCGCAGCATGTTGAGGACGATGGCCGAGCTTTTTGAATCGAGATTGCCGGTGGGCTCGTCGGCGAGCACGATGGCAGGACGGTTGATGAGAGCGCGGGCGAGCGCAACTCTCTGTTGTTCACCGCCGGAAAGCTCGTTCGGACGGTGCTCTAGACGCTGAGCGATGCCCAGCATTCCGGTGATTTTCTTCAAGAACTCGGGATCGGGTCTGCCCAGTCCCGCAATGTCAGCGGCAATTTCGATATTGGAGCGCGCGCTGAGCGTGGGCAGAAGGTTGAATTTCTGGAAGACGAATCCAATTTTACTCTTGCGCAGCCGGGTGCGCTCACTATCGGAGAGCGTGGCGAAATCGACGCCATCGATGGTGACACTTCCCGAATCAGCGCGAGTGAGTCCGCCGAGCAGATAAAAAAGAGTGGACTTGCCGCTGCCGGAGGGGCCGACGACGGTGACGAACTCCCCTTTTTGTACGCTGAAAGAGACGCCGCGCAGGGCAGGCACATCCACTTTACCAACCCGGTAGGTCTTGCGCAGTTCCCTGGCTTCGATGAAGGCCGACATCCACTGAAAACCATATCACATGGATGAATGCGGCATCGCAACATGGAGACAATGAGACGCAATGAAAATTAGTAAAAAACACTGAGACGCTGAATCATCGGACCCGCGAGCCAATCCTACACGAGCCCATCACTCAATGTCTCAGTCTCACTCCAGCTGTCAATGGTGCATCCCTCGCGCCACTTATGCCACCGTGGCCTGCCGCACGTCTTCCGCGCGGGACCGGAATTCTGCCGGGCGCCTGGGACCGCGCCTGCGCACCAGCAGGAGGCGGATACGTTCCAGTAGATCGGCGGGTTCGTACATGCCCTTGGAGAGAAAAACGTCGGCCAGGGTCTCCCGCTCGTAGACCTTGGTTCGACCGGAAATCAGCACGGCCGGAGTCTGCGGTGAGAGGCTTTTTATTTCTTCGATCAGCCGCGAACCATCCACCCCGGGCATGATCAGATCGGTCAGCACCAGATCGACGCCGCCGCGGCGAAAAGCTTCGAGCGCGAGTTCACCGGTATTGCACGCGAGCACGCGATAGCCTCGCGTTTCCAGCATGATTTTGCGGATGGAGAGCGACTGTTCGTTATCGTCGACGCAAAGAATGGTTTTTTTGGGCTTCATTGAATCAACCAAAAGACTGTCGTCAAAAATATTTTGTGAATTCGATACCTGATTTCTATTTTGGGAATCGTGAGCGAGGTGAATCCTAAATAGAATCACAGCATCCGTAAAGTGGCGCGCTCGCCAATGGCAATCTGGCGTTTGGCAGAATCGAGCACAGAGCTGTGAACCGCGACTGTCGCAGGTTTTCGAAGCACTGGATAGAAACTGAAACTTCACCGCGACAAACTTCTACACAATTTCCACCGACGCGCACATTGACCACATGGTAATCACGCGCGCCTCGCAGCCTGCCCGCACGAACAAGAATGCCGCTGGGACGGTGCACTTGGGTGCATGGTTCAATGACAACTTGTTCCTCGGAGGCAGCCACCCGCATGTAAACCTCACAACGAATCCCCATCTCGACCCGACCAACACCCACCCAAGACGACCAGGCCTGGTCTTCAATCCTGAAACGCCTTTGAGTGACCTTTGCCTTGGTGTAGCAGATTGCGCGGCCCGCCGGGTGACCTCCATCGAACGGATGGCATCTCTTCAGAGGTCGCCCCGAAGTCGCCTCTATCCGACCTATGTGCGCGGAGAGGCATACTTAGCCGCGGGACAGGGCAGCGCCGCCGCCGAATTTCAGGAGGTTCTCGACCCTAGCGGCATCGTGTGGAACTGCTGGACAGAGGCGTTAGCCCATCTGGGAGTGGCTCGCCCCAATGGGTTGGAGTCGAGAACTGCGCCGGTCCGAAGCGCGGATGCAGATGCCGCCCGCACTCGAGCGCTCGCCGCCTACGGAGAGCGGAGTACGCCAAGCTGCGTTTGCTATTTCAGCAAGGTCGTCCCACGCCCATGTATTGGAATCCCATGGCGCGCAGTCGCGATGAGTCGAGCAGGTTCTTCGTGTCAATGATGATCGGTCGTTTTACCAGGTGGCGGATCTTGGCGAAATCCAGCGTGCGGAATTCCGGCCAGCCCGTAGCCACGATCAGTGCGTCCACTCCTTCAGCGACCCCGTAGGCGGATTCGCAATATTTGACCATGCCATTCAATTGCAGACGAGCGTCCGGCATCGCCGCGGGATCGTACGTTCTTACCCGCGCACCCCCGGCCAGCAGGTTCTGCGCCAGTTGAATGGAAGCCGAACCCGCCACCGAGTTAGTGTTCGGCTTGAAAGCCAGGCCCAGGATACCCACGTCTTTGTTCTTCACCGAGTCGATCGCGTTTGCAACTTTCTGCATCAGACGATCGGCCAGGTCCAGATTGACTTCGCGCGCCGCATTCAGAACTCTCAGATCGACATGATTCTCCCGCGCCAGTCCTGTCAGCGACTCCATATCGCTTTCGGCGAAGATTCCACCCATGCCCGCTCCCGGTTGCAGGCAGCGCGGCGCGATTTTTTTATCCAGCCCCAGAGCCAGCGACAGGCTGACCGCATCGGCGTTGACGTGTTCGCACAGGCTCGCAATTTCGTTGATGAAGGAAATCTTGGTGGCGACAAACGCCGTCGTCGCCTCCCGCGCCAGTTCGGCCGTTTCGTAGTTTGTCACCAGCACCGGAACCCCGCGCATCACCAGCGGGTGAAAAATCTGTTTCAGCGAAGACACCGCTTCGCTCGATTGTGTTCCCAGTATGATCCGGTCGGGCCAGTTGAAATCCTCCACCGCGCAGCCGTTCGTGAAGAACATCGGTTGACACACCAGCAGGCTCTTCAGCCCCTTTTCTTTCAACGCCTTTTCAATCTTCGTGGTCGAACCCACCCGGCCCGGCGTAACAATCGACAGCACCTGGAAGCGTCCCCCTGCCCGGGCCAGCCGAACCACCAGTTCGTCCAACCCTTGCGCCGAATCTTCCGCTAGAAAAATTACCTGCGCTTTGCGCGCCAGCTCTTCCGGATCGGCGGAATACACCAGCCGTCCCGAGCGCACGTTGCGCCGAATCACTTCCTGTAAATTCTTTTCGAAGAAGGGAATGTTGCCTTTGGCAACTTCCATCAATTGCGTGCCGTCGGCATGACAGCAGCAAACCGGTGTGCCGAAATCGGCGAGGCAAGCAGAAATTACGGTTGCGAGGTAGCCGGACCCATAGACCCCAATTTGCATATTCTCTTTCGATTCAGATCGATTCAACCGCGATCTCTTTCCGCAACCGCGCTTCCACCGATCAAACCCGCAGCCTGGGATCCGGCGCTTGGTTTCTAGCCCGTTGAATCCATAGTAATCCTGCCCATAGACTTGGCAACGGCCAGAAGGTACATGTCCCGTGGAGCGGCGAAAGTGCCCGCTGGCTGCGCGTTTCTTGGGGGTATTGGAGGGTAATGCTGGCGGACGCGAAAGCGGGATAAGGACAGCGAAGATTAAGACTTGGACGACAATTGGCCGCGTCCTAACGGGAGCGGCGCCACGTCCTGCCAGCAGCCGTCATGTTCCCGCACGAACATCAGCTCTTCCACCTGCACCTGGCGCTTACCGGGAAACTTCGCCCAGCGTTCCCGCGCCACCACGCTGGCCACCCGCGCCTCTTCATCCGTTTCCGTCTTCAAAATCGTCAGATGCGGAATATATGGCCAGTTCTCCTGGCACTGCAACCCCCGGCCGCAGAGTTGATCATGCAGTTCCCGCATCCGGTACGCCGCCCGTTTGACCTGGATAAACACCGTTGGGGTCGTGGGCAGAAACGTTTCGACGTCTCCCAGCTCAACGTCGAAGGGAACGATATGCCCGCAAGCCTCTTCCAGAAACTCCCGTGCCGCTGCTTCCGGTCCCGACAGTTCCCGCGGTGGCAGAATAGTGAGATGGGCAGCCATGTGAGCCGTAGGCGGATGGAGCTCGCGGCGCAGTTGTTCCACGAACTCGCCCACCGGATTGCGTACGTACGTTACCAACGCGTAGCGTGAACTTGCCATGTCTTCCGAAGTTAAAATTATAGCCCGAGTGCCCCACCCTCAGGCATGGCACCTTCCGGCGGGTGTCACCAAGGTCACCGCCACCCCATCATTATATAATCCAAGCAGTCGGGGCGTAGCGCAGCCTGGTAGCGCACCTGCCTTGGGCGCAGGGGGTCCGCGGTTCAAATCCGCGCGCCCCGACCAGTTAGACCTAGCCCAGCGGCGGGGTTCCGGGTTGGAGTTCCCACTCCTCGCCATGGCCAGGCTAGTAGGCATAGCGATCTAACTTTCGTAACTCTGCGTCCGTTTCCTTGCAGGCTAGAATCGGTAAAGTGGCAGGGGAATCGTCGCGCGGCAATGAACCAGCAGTCATTTCAAGAAGTGAGCCAGAACAGTCCCGAAGTGATTCCGGCGCAGATGCGGCGGATCGAAGGGCGGGAATGGTGGCTATGGGCAATCGCCATTGTTATCACGATGGCTTTGACCGCGGGGATTATCTCGTTTACGTTTCCCTGGTTTAACCGGGAGGCGGACTTTGCGTACTGGTTTGATCTCCGGGAATGGGTGCGAGGGCTGACCGCCCTGGTTTTGCTTTTCGATTTTTATGCGATTTATCAGCACTTGCAACTGCACCGCATCCGACGCCAGTTGGCGGAGCGCGATCAGCTTTTTCACCTGATCAGCGAAAACGCCGCCGACATGATCGCGCTGGTTGACAGCGCCGGCCAGCGCCTCTACAACAGCCCCTCCTATCTGAAGGTTCTGGGATATTCGTCCGAGGACTTGAAGACCAGTTCAGCGTTCGACCAGATTCATCCCGACGACCTGCCGCGGGTCTTAAAGGCAGCGGAAAAAGCGCGCCGCAGCGGGCAAGGCGAAAGAATCGAATATCGGGTGCGCCACAAGGACGGCTCCTGGCGCACTTTGGAATCGACGTCGAGTCCGATTCGAAACGCAAGAGGCCAGACCGACAAATTGGTAATTGTCAACCGCGACATCTCCGAACGTAAGCGGGCCGAAGAAATGCTGGCCCATAATGCTTTTCATGACGGTCTCACCAACCTGCCCAACCGCGCTCTGTTTCTCGACCGTTTGCAACACGCTCTCACTCTCTCGAAGCGGCACTCCAACTACAAGTTCGCAGTGCTCCTGATCGACATCGATGAGTTCAAGATCGTCAATGACAGTCTGGGACACTCGGCCGGGGACGAACTCCTGATTCAGATTGGCTACCGATTACGGGACTCGGTGCGCCGGGCCGACATGGTCTCACGCCCCCGCGTCCTGCCAGACCGGCCTCCCAATGACGAGACTGTGGCCCGGCTCGGGGGGGACGAGTTTACCATCCTTCTGGACGACATCCGGGACCCCATTGAAGCGGTGCGGGTTGCGGAACGAGTACAAGCAGAACTGGCAATTCCTTTCTCGCTCAACCAGCAGGAGATCGTAATCTCAGCAAGCATCGGAATCGCCGCCAGCACCAGTCCCCACACCCGGGCGGAAGATCTGCTGCGAGACGCGGATATTGCCATGTACCGCGCCAAGCGGGCGGGTAAGGCGCGTTGTGAAGTATCGGACCCCGCCATGCATGCCAGCGCGGTAAAGCGGTTGAGCCTGGAAACGGACTTGCGCAAGGCTGTCGACCAAGGCGAATTCCGCGTGTACTACCAGCCGGTTATGTCATTGCAGAGCGGCAGGATTATGGGTTTTGAGGCGCTGACGCGTTGGCAACGGCCGCAGGGGGTACTTCCACCAGGCGAGTTCATTGCGGTGGCGGAAGAGACCGGACTGATTATCCCGATGAATCGCCAACTGCGGCGCGAAGCCTGTGAGCACCTGCGATTGTGGCAAGCTGAATTTCCCTGCAGTCCTCCTCTCACCATGAGCGTGAACATCACCCCCAAGGAGTTCGCGCAACCCGACCTCGCCCCTGAGATTGGCAAGTGCTTGGAGCAGACCGGCGTCGATCCCGCCTGCCTGCAACTGGAAATCGTAGAAACGATCGCCATGGGAGATGCGGAAAAATCCGGCCAGGTTCTGGCGCAGTTGAAAGCGCTGGGCGTACGCTTGAGCATCGACGATTTTGGCACCGGTTATTCCTCCCTCAGTCGCTTGCGCCGTATTCCGGTGGATACGTTGAAGATCGACCGAACATTTATTTCGAACATGGACACTGACCCCGAAAATCGCGAGATTGTGCGGGCTATCATCGTCCTTGCCCACAATCTGGGTTTGAAGGTCGTCGCCGAAGGCACGGAAACCATCAAACACATTGAATTGCTCAAGCAATTCAATTGCGAGATGGCCCAGGGTTATTTTTTTTCCCGGCCAGTTGACGACCAGGCCATGTTGAAACTGCTGGGAGCCAACTCTGGCTCCCGCGCTGCCAAAGCTGGTCTTTAGAAGCGGTCGTCATTTTATATAGCGGAATCGCGAGGCACTATCCCTGAGGCCGGCTGCGATCTCATCGGTCTTGCTTGATTTCGCTCAACCACCTTTCGCTCTGGTACCCTGCATGTATCTATGCGCCCTCTCCACCGCCTGTTTTTTATCATTGCGGCGACCGGTCTTGCCCTTGGCCAGAATCCCATGCAGGTTGCCGAACGCCTTGCCGCCCAGAACGCCCTTTTCGAAGAGCAGTACGAGTCCGATCTCCGCAACTTCCCGGAGCGGGCTACCGCCTTTGGCGACTATCGTTACAACGACAGGCTTGCCGAGTATTCCCTGGACGCGATCTTCCAGCGCCACAAGACCGACGAGGCATTCCTGGCGCGGCTTGAGGCCATCCCGACTACGGGCTTCTCCGACCAGGACCGACTTTCTCACGATCTCCTGATCCGCGTCCTCCAGCAGCGCATCTCCGACTTTGATTTCAAAGAGTACGAGATGCCAATCAACCAGCAGAACGGCGTTCATACCGGCCTTGCCGATCTGCCGCTTTCTGTTCCATTCGACTCGGTCAAGCACTACGAGGATTACATCGCTCGTTTGCACCAGATTCCTCGCGTGCTCCGCCAGACCACCGAAGTCCTGCACGCGGGTATGAAAAACAAGCTGATGCCCGTCCGCTTTTTGATCGAGAAACTCCCTGTCCAATGTCAAGGCATCATCGACGCTAACCCCTTTCTGAGTCCGACAAAGAAATATCCTGACAGCATCTCCGCCGAAGACCGGACGCGCCTGACACAACAGATCACCGATGCTATCAATGTCGACGTGATCCCCGCCTACAAGTCGTTCGCGGACTTCCTTCGCCTGGAATACGCGCCCCAGGGCCGGACCATTCTCGCCATCACATCTCTACCAGGAGGCCAGAAGCGCTACGAAAACAACATCTATGCCCGGACCACCACGCACATGACGCCGGAGGAGATCCATCAACTCGGCCTCCGCGAGATCGACCGCATCCAGGCCGAGATGACGACGATCGCGAAGAAGCAGGGCTTCGCCGATCTGGCCGCCTTCCGTGCCTCCCTCAAAGCGAATCCCAAGTACATTCCGGCATCTTCGGAACAGATACTCGAGGATTTCCGCCACTATATCGCCCAGATGGAGCCAAAGCTTCCAGAGCTCTTCACCTTGCTTCCGAAGTCGCCGGTCACAGTTGAAGCGATACCCCCCTTCCAGTCGGCCGCCGCGACTCACTACGTTACTGGCACACCGGACGGAAAGCGCCCTGGCCGCGTGGTCGTGGCCACTTCCGATTTCGCCGAGCGCTCGCTCGTCGACGACGAGGCGATCGCCTACCACGAAGGCATCCCCGGACATCACATGCAATTATCCGTGCAGCAGCAACTCACGGGGATGCCCAAGTTCCGTTTGCATAGCCTCGGCTTTAACGCTTACGTCGAAGGCTGGGCCCTGTATGCCGAGCAACTCGGCAAAGAGGTCGGCTTCTACCAGGATCCGGTCTCCGACTACGGCCGCCTGTCCTCCGAGCTTTTTCGCGCAGTGCGCCTGGTCGTCGATACCGGGATTCACTCGCAAGGGTGGACGCGCGACCAGGTCGTGGACTTCTTCCGCAAGTCCGGCGCGGTCGATGAACCCACGATTCAGTCCGAAACCGACCGCTACATCGCCTGGCCCGCCCAAGCGCTGAGTTACAAACTGGGCCAACTCAAGTTCCGCGAACTCCGCGACCGCGCTCAGAAAGCATTGGGCCCCAAGTTTGACATTCGAAAATTTCATGACCAGATGCTCGACGGCGGGACCCTCCCCCTCGATCTCCTCGACGCCCGCACAAATCAATGGATCGCGCAGCAGAAATCAAATTGACCTTATTCGGTATGCAGAGGCACATGACAAACTCTAAAGTTGTAAAGACGCTTCAATCGGGGCTAGGCGGCTGCCATCAGCTTTTGGGTGCCGGTGACACTGGACCAACCTCCCGTCGGCGGTTCATGGCTGGGATCGGCGGCGCGGCGGTAACCCTCTGCGCTTACCCCGGCCTGGTCCATGCGCTGAGCTTCATGTCTGCTCAAGAGCGGCAAGAAGCGCATCGGTCCGAAGCCCCGGTTCGCCATATCTCGTCTATGTTTCGGGTGGGTGTCATCAGCGACGAGATTTCCCAGGATTTTGGCCGCGCTTGTGAAGTAGCGGCGCTCGAATTTGGAATGGGTTGGGTCGAGCTCCGCGACTTGTGGAATAAGAATGTCTTGAATCTCGATTCCACCGAACTCGCGGAGGCGCGCAGAATTCTGCAAAAGTATCAATTGCGCGTGACGGACATTGCCAGCCCGCTTTTTAAGGTGGATTGGCCGGGAGCCCCGCAATCGAAGTACAGCCAGCACGACGAGTTTAAAGCCGGCTTTACTTTCAACCAGCAGGATGAAGTGTTGGAGCGGGCGCTCCACGCGGCCGCGGCGTTTGAGACCGATCGCGTGCGTTGCTTCGATTTCTGGCGCTTGCAGGATCAAAAGCCGCATCGCGCGGCCATCAACGACCGCCTGCGGCAGGCGGTGGACAAGGCTGGGAAGAAGAATGTCATTCTGCTGCTCGAAAATGAGAGCGCCTGCAACACCGCGACGGGAGCGGAAGCGGCGAAAGTCCTGGAGGCAGTCAAGTCGCCCTACTTGATGTTGAATTGGGACCCGGGGAACGCTGCCGCCAGTGGCGAGAAGCCCTATCCCGACGGATATGATCGGCTGCCCAAGGAACGGATCGGTCACTGCCACTGCAAGGACGCGGTCAAGCGGGGCAACGAATATGAATGGGAAGCGATGGGGCGCGGAATCATCGATTGGGAGGGCCAGTTCAAGGCACTCCGGCGCGACGGCTATCGCTATGCGGTAAGTCTCGAGACGCACTGGGATGGCGGCGGCTCTCCGGAAGAATCGTCGCGCCAGAGCTGGTTGGGAATGAAGAAACTTCTGCAGGCAGCAGACGCTCTGTAACCTGAGGCGAGTTTGAGCCTCGCCCTGCGATATCTCAAGAGGACTCGATATGAATGTCAAAACTAGACGCGATTTCCTGCAGCAGGCGGCATTGGGCGCAGCTGCGTTCCTCGCCTACCCGCCCGCGACCGTGCTGGGCGCCAATGATCGCATACGGGTCGGAATGATTGGAGTAGGGAATCGCGGGCAAGATCTTCTGCAGGAAGTCATGTCGGTGCACGGAACCCAACTGGTGGCGATCGCCGACATCTATAGCCGGCGACGGGACGAAGCTAGGAAGCTGGCGCCCGGGATCGAGACCTTGGACGATCACCGCCGGTTGCTCGATCGAAAAGACCTCGACGCCATCATTGTCGCCAGTCCATTGCACACGCATGCCCGGCATTTTCTGGATGTAGTTTCTGTCGGCAAAGACCTTTATGCGGAGAAGACCATGACCTGGTCGATCCCTGAGGCGGAACAGTGTTTGGCCGCAGCGAAGGATTCCGACCGGGTCGTGCAAATCGGACTGCAGTTTCAAAGTTCCGGGGCGCTCGCCGACGCACGCTCGTGGGTTCGAGGCGGGCTGTTGGGAAAAGTTACGCAGGTGGAATCGTGGATGAGCCGTAATACACCGCATGGGCACGGACAGTGGGTTCGGCCGGTGCCTGCGGACTGCAATCCGCAGAATGTGAATTGGAGCGCCTTTCTGAATGGCCGTCCAGATCGCCCCTTCGACCCTTATCGATTGATTAACTGGCGATTGTTCTGGGAGTTCTCCGGCGGGAATGTCACGGAGAACATGGTGCACCAGATCGCGTGGATCATGACTGCGCTGGAGTTGCCGCTACCGTCGGCGGCTTATATGTCGGGCGGCATCTTTTCAGAAAAAGACGGGCGCGAGGTTCCAGACACGATCGCAGTGACGCTCGATTTTCCCGGCGACGCCGTGGTGACCTGGCAGTCAACTTTCAGCAACAGCCATTTCGGATTGGGCGAGCGCATCCTGGGTAGCGATGGGACGATTGAACATGGGTGGGAGAAGTCCGACATGGTGAATGGAGAGGAAGGAGAGTTTGTGCGCTATTCTCCTGAAAAAATCAATCATCCTCAGGCGGCGGCGCTCACTGGCAAGACGAAAGATCAGGATCACATGACGAATTGGATTGAGTGCATTCGAACCCGCAAAACGCCGAACGCCTCGGTGGAAATTGGATATCGCTCGGCGATTGCGGCGCACATGGCCAACTTGGCATACCGGCGGAGACAGCGCATCACGCTCGAGGATGCGAAGGCAGTCTCCCCGCAGTTCTAACTCTGTTCCGAATTCGAATGACCCCTCGCCCGCAATCGATGGGCAGTGTCCAACTTGCGCTTTCGGGGGGCAGCGGTCGACTGGCGAACAACTAAACCCGTTTCTAGATAATCGTCGTTCCCTTTGCGGCGTTTTAGCTGCAGCATTTTGTCAAGCGCTTGAAAGGCGATCCGGCCCAGACGCTCTCGTGGAACTCGGATGGTAGTCAAAGGCGGGTGCGCCAGGAAGGCGAACGAGATGTCGTCAATGCCGATGACCGAGACATCCTCAGGAATTCTGATTCCGGCCTCCTGGAGGGCGTTCATTGCTCCCATCGCAATCAAGTCGCTGCCACAAAAAATGATGGTCGGCAGTTCCGGAGCAGCAAGCAGAGAGCGCACCGCCGAGGCGCCCGCATCCACCCGGTAGTTGCTGTTGACTACGGAGGAAAGACGGAGTTTCTGCTGTTTCAGTCCGGCAACCAGGGTCTGCTTGATAATCACCGCGGTGCGATTGTCCTCCGGGCCTGCGATGACTGCGGAATGACGATGGCCGAGTTGCACAATATGGTCGATCGCCTGGGCGATTCCCCGCTGGTAGTCGATGGAAATGTTACCGACCAATTTTTCGGCGGGACCCAGGTTGCAGAACACGACTCCAATTCCAGCCGCGGTTAATTCCGCGGTTCCGCTCTTATCGAACGATGAGGTCATGATCGCAACTCCGCGAACATCGCTCTCGATGAGTTTCTGAATCACCGATACGCTCCGTTGCGGGTCATATTCGGTATTGCATAGCACCACGTCGAATCCGCGATCCCACGCTTCCGCCTGAAAACCGCGAATGATCTCGGGAAAATACGGGTTGATGATCTCCGAGATGACTAGGCCGAACAGATCGCTGCGCCCGGTGGCCAAACGGCGGGCATGAACATTTTTGTGATACTTCAATTGCCGAACTACTTCGAGGACCCGGCGCTCGGTTTCGGGCGCAATGACATGAGTGCGGTTCAGCACCCGCGAGACCGTTGCCTTGGAAACTCCCGCGCGCGACGCCACCTCGCTCATGGTGTGGCTCATCGCAGGCATTCCCCGGTGGAGATCCCAACTTCGATCTGGAGGAGAGTTCCCGCCCCGTGGTCGCGGGAAACAACTGCGGCATGGGGTCGCGATCGCGGCATGGATGGAACCGGTTTCCGAAACCGATTACATAAACACCTGAAACTACCACGGATTTTAAGCAAAGACCACATGGAGATGACCTGGCATAAAGTCGATCCATGGGCGGGGAAATAAGCTTGACAAGGCGCAGAGGCGAGTATACAAGGTTTGTGGAAACCGGTTTCAGAAACCGGTTTCCATCACGGGAAAACTTATGATTTCGAGGCAATTGCAAACCCTGCTTTATGCCATCCTGCTGGCCACTTTCATGGGATCGGTTTCCGCCACTTTTGCCGGCGCACGCGTCACGCTCGACGCGCCTGCTCCAAATGCCGACGCCGCCAAGCCCTTTCTCGGCCGTTGGGATTTAACGCTCAAGGCTCCCGACCGCGAGTATCCCTCGTGGCTGGAAATTCGCATGGATGATGGCAAACTGACGGCCCAGATGACCGGCCGTTGGGGAAATGCCCGACCCCTTCCCAAGGTAGAAGTTTCGGGCGACCAAGTGACCTTTGTTTCGCCCAAGGAAGAAGAGGATTCTCCGTCCGATTGGGTCTTTGTCGGAAACCTCGTCGGAAAGACGCTCTCCGGCTCTGTCACCGGACCCAAAGGAGGCCCGTGGACTTGGACCGGCGAACCCGCCCCCTTGCTCCACAGAAAAGGCGCGCCGAAATGGGGGAAGCCAATCTCGTTGTTCAACGGAAAAGACTTGACGGGATGGAAAATGAGCGATCCCAATGCTGCAACCGCCTGGAAGGTGGAGAACGGGACGCTCATCAGTCCAGGACATGGGCCGGAGATTATTAATGAGCGAAAGTTCGGAGATTTCAAACTGCACGTCGAGTTTAACTGCGGCGTGAACGCCAATAGCGGAGTCTATGTCCGGGGCCGCTATGAAGTCCAGATCGAGGACAATTCCATTCAGGAACCCCCCAGTCATCACACCGGAGGCGTGTACGGGTTCATCGCACCCTCGCCCGAACTGCCGCGCAAGCCGGGAGAATGGCAAACCTTCGACATCACTCTCATTGGGCGAATGATCACGGTTGTGCAGAATGGCCAGACGATCATCGACAATCGGGAAATCCCCGGTATTACAGGCGGCGCTCTTGATAGCCATGAGGAATTACCCGGGCCCATCTACCTGCAGGGCAGCGAAGACAACCACGTTGCTTTTCGGAACATCGTGATCACGCCGGCCAAATAGCGTGGATGGCCAATACCACGACTGAACTCAGAGATTGGATTCAGACAGCGTCTTGGGCAAGGCAGCAGATGACACATTTTCTCCAGGACATACTCCGGCAGCCGCGAGAACTGGAGCGAACCCTCGGCTACCTTTCCGGGGCTGGCAACCATGATCTGCAGGCGGCCGCCGATGCGATTCGCAGAGCTCGCCATGTTTATCTGACTGGGATCGGCAGCAGTTGGCATGCGGCGTTCGGAGCGGGAGTCGTCTTTTTCAGTGCCGGAAAACCAATCTACATGCAAGACGCCGGAGAACTGGTACAGTTTGCCAAGTTTCCACCGGAGTCGCTCATTATCGCCATATCCCGCAGTGGGCGCAGCGTGGAGATTGTGAACCTGCTGGCAAAAGCTCGCGCGAGCGGCGCTACGGTCATTGGCATCACCAGCACGGCCGACGGCATACTGGCGCAGGAAGCGCAGCGCTCTATGTTGATTCCGACCGCTCGCGATCATGCCATCTCGGTGAATACTTATTCCACTCTCGCGGTTGCGGCGGCGGCTCTCGCGCAAGCGACAGTCGACTCTTTTGACGGAAAGCTCGCCGCCACGCTTCGGTGTTCAGTGGCCGAGGCCGAGCGCAGGATCCCAAACTGGCAGGCCCAGATTGCAGGCAGCAACTGGCTGGCTCCAGGTAAGCTTGTCCATTTTCTGGCTCGCGGCAGCAGTCTGGGAAGCTGTCATGAAGCCAGACTCTTGTGGGAGGAAGGCGCGAAATCCGAAGCGACCGCTTTAGCTACCGGCAGCTTCCGGCACGGGCCACAAGAAATGGTGGCAGAGGCGTCCCGCTTCGCGATGTGGATCGACGGACAACGATGCCGCGAGCAAGATTTGTCCGTAGCCCGCGACTTAAGGCGTCTGGGAGCGTCGGTCATGGTGATCGGCCAGAGTATCCCGCCCGACGCCGGCGATCTTGTTCTTCAACTCCCTCCGGTGCCGGAAGAATGGCAGTTCATGGTCGACATTCTACCCGCGCAACTGGCGGCGGAAAATCTGGCCCGGCTTTCGGGAGTGGATTGTGATTCGTTCCGCGTCTGTTCGTATATTGTCGAGGACGAGTATGGACTGATCGGAGCGGAGGCCACTGCTCCTAAGACGGCTAAGTAACAGTATGGATTGCAAAGTGAAGTTTACCGAGTCGATAGAATACGGTGTTATCTACAAAGACTAGCAGCCCCAGGAGGCTATTCATGAAGAGAAGTTTTTTTTCGCGCCGTGAATTTCTAGGCTTGGGCGCAGCCGCCGCCGGCGCTTCGCTGGCCGGGAAAACGATCTTGCTCGGTCCTGAACCGCTGTTCGCATCGGAGGTTCCCGTAGCGCCGAGCGATCGCCTTCGTTTCGGAATCATTGGAATTGGCATGCAGGGAAACTGGCTGCTGAGCAGCGCCATCGAACTGCCGGGTGTGGAGTGCGTAAAGGCCTGCGATTTATACGACGGTCGTCACACGCTGGCTCGCGAAATCACCGACAAGCCGAATTTGCCTGTGACTCGACGCTACCACGAACTCCTGGAAGACAAAGACATCGACTGCCTCATTGCCGCGGTACCCGATCACTGGCACAAGCAGATCGTCGTGGATGCGGTTTCGGCGGGCAAGGACATTTACTGCGAGAAGCCCATGTCACACACCGCCGCCGAAGGAGTTGAGATGTCCGAGGCGCAAAAGCGCACCGGTCGCATTATCCAGATTGGCTCGCAACGCGTCAGTTCGCTGATCTGCAAAAAAGCGAAAGAGATGGTCGATCAGGGCATGCTCGGCGACTTGATGATGGTGGAAGGATGGCTGGGTCGTAACGATCCAACCGGGGCCTGGGAATATCCGCCGCCCTTCGATCTTTCGCCGGAGAACCTGGATTGGGATACGTGGCAGGGCACGGTGCCGAAACGGCCGTTCAACCCTGAGATTTTTGCGCGGTGGCGATGCTGGAAAGAATATGGCACCGGTGTGGCCGGCGATCTGCTCGTGCATCTGGTGAGCGGCATGATGTTTGTGCTCGGCTGGAACGAGGCTCCGAAGCGCGCGATGGCGATGGGCGGAATCTTGCGCTGGAAAGACGGCCGCAACATGCCGGATGTTCACGGAACCCTGTTTCAATACGGCGATATCCCCGTCTATATGCGATTGAACCTGGGCACCGAGATGCCGGAAACTTACCGCTTCCAGGGATCGAAGGGGATCCTGGAAATGACGGAGTTTGGGCTAAGCTTCACCCCGCAGACCGGTAAAGATTCTGGCCCCAGCTACTACGACGGCAGTTTTCCGCACGCCATGCGCGATGCTTACGAGAAAAGATGGCATGAGGAAAACACTCCCAGGCTCGGTCATGAGCCGATGCCGGAAACAATCTCGTTCAAGGGTCCGGATTACGACGACGTGAAGCCCCATCTGTGGGCTTTCTTCGAAGCAGTACGCTCGCGCAAGCCGGTCGTAGAGGACGCCGTCTTCGGCCATCACGCCGCCTTGGCTTGCCACATGGCGAACGAGTCGTATTTTCGCCAGCAGGCGGTGCATTGGGATGCAGTCACCAGAATGATCAAGAGTTGATCTGGAGTTGAGGCGGCTCCGAATGCGTTGACAGTCTGGCGCCGCCCGCTTCAATCGCTCGTATTTCTTGGGTCTCTGTTTTGGGGAAATGCCATGACGCGTTGCCTGGAGAGGATTGCCGTTCTTGTGTTGCTCCTGTTTCTCGGACATTTAGCCGCCGCGCAAGACACGGCAACGCTCACGGGGACAGTGCGCGATGCAACCGGAGCCCTGTTGCCCAAGGCGAGCGTTGTCATAAAAAATATCGCTCAGGGAACGACTCGGAACCTGGTCAGCAACTCGGACGGCGAATACGTGGCTGCGGGTCTGCCTCCGGGACAGTACAACATCACGGTCACCGCCCCCGGATTTCGCCGATACCAGGCGGAACATGTGACCTTGCGGGTGGCACAGAATGCCCGCATCGACGTTGCCATGCAAGTTGGCAACGTGCAGGAAGAAGTGACGGTGAAGGGCGAAGGACTGGCGCAAGTTAATACGCAATCGTCCGAGTTAGGAGGTACGATCACCGGCAAAGAGGCGCTGCAGTTGCAATTGAATGGTCGGAATTTCACTCAGTTGATCACGCTGGTGCCGGGCGTAAGCAATCAGACTGGCCAGGATGAGGGCGTTGTGGGGGCGCAGGGCAATGTCAACTACAGCGTCAACGGGGGCCGTACGGAATACAACAACTGGGAGGTGGACGGCGGCGACATGCTCGACAACGGCAGCAACTTTTCGCTCAACGTCTATCCCAGCGTCGAGGCAATTGGCGAAGTCCAGGTCCTGACTTCAAACTATGGAGCACAATACGGGCGCAACGGCTCGGGCACGGTCGAGGTAGAAACCAAGTCGGGAACCAACGCATTTCACGGCTCGTTATGGGAGTTTTTGCGCAACGAGATGTTCAACGCGCACAATTATTTTGACCCTCCCGGGACGCCCGTGGCCGGATATCACAAGCATGATTTTGGCTACAGCGTGGGCGGTCCGATCTGGAAGAACCACACTTTCTTTTTCTGGCTGCAGAACTGGCGACGCGAAGTCGTTCCTTCCAACTTCTTCAATTTCGTACCTTCCGTGGCGAATCGTCAGGGTAATTTCACCGACGTTTGTACCGTTCCGAATCCAACCGACTGTCCCGTGGACCCAAATACGGGGAACCCTTATCCTAACGACCAGATTCCCTTCATCGACCCCAACGCCCAGATCCTGTTGCCCATGATTCCCTTACCCACCACCACTACAAACACAACCAATGGAACTGTGCCCACTTACTCGGCATCGGTGGGCGTACCCACGCGTTGGCTGGAAAACCTGGTGCGCATCGACCACGATTTCAATCCTAAATTGCGCGCCACCTTCCGCTTTATCCACGATTCCTGGGACACGACTAACTCTACCGTCACCTGGGGCGGCGAAAGCTTTCCCACGATTCGAACCCATTTCATAGGACCGGGCGTGGAAATCGTCGCCAGGTTGACGGGTACGGTTTCGCCCACGTTGCTCAACGAATTTGTCGCCAGCTATACCACCGACCACATCCAGCAGATCAACACCAATCCTTCGGTCTGGACGCGCGGCAGCAACTTCACCATGCCCGGACTCTTCCCGAACTACGGCGACAAACTGCCCGGTTTCTGCCTGAGTACATCGGGAGCCTATGGCGGCGGGTTCTGCGAGGGTCCGACGGCCTTCCCGTGGGCAAACTCGAACCCCACATTTACCTATCGAGACAATGTCACCAAGAGTCTGGGGAAACACAAGCTGGAATTCGGCGGCTACTTCGTCAACGCCGAGAAAAATGAACCCGCTTATACAGACCTGGGCGGCGACCTGGGGTTCGACAGCACAGTGCCCGTTTCCACCGGCAACGCTTTCGCCGATATGCTGATGGGAAACATTGCCAACTTCACGCAGGCCAACGCGCAGCCGAAGTATCACATCAACTACAAGATATTCGAGCCGTTTTTTCAGGACGACTATCACATCTTCAAAAATCTGACGCTGAACCTGGGAGTCCGAATCAGTCTGTTCGGTACATTCTGGGAAAAGAACCACATGGTCTATAACTGGGACCCGATGTCTTATAACCCGGCTGTGGCTCCCAAGATTGATGTGACCGGCAACAAGACCGGGCAACAGGGTGCGCTCATTCTCACGCCGGCGACCACTCCATTCGACGGCATGCTGCAGTGCGGCGTGGGAGTCGTACCGCGTGGCTGCCTGAATGGGCATTTGTTTAACCCGGCGCCGCGTCTTGGATTCTCCTGGGACCCGTTTGGGAACGGGAAGATGGCGGTGCGCGGCGGTTACGGAGTATTCTTCGAGCACACCAACGGAATGGAAGGCAACGCGGAGAATCTGGAAGGCACTCCACCGCTGGTGCAGGAACCAACTCAATTCAATATCGTTGGTTACAACAATGTGGGCGGGCTCGGACTCTTGTTTCCACTATCAACGATTTCGATTCCCGACTCCGTGCAATGGCCCTATGTTCAACAATGGCACCTCGACGTACAGCGCGACCTGATCAAGCACGCGGTTGCGACCCTAGCTTACGTTGGCGCCAAAGGAACCCATCTCACTCTGCAGCACGAAGATAATGCGCTGCATCCAACCCCGCCCTCCGAAAACCCCTTCCTGCCCGGTCAACCCATCACCAACGATATTTGCAACTCCCAATACGGGGGCCCTCTAACCCCGATTTTTAAGGTGAATCACCAGAAAGTTACAGGGCAACCTGCGATCAACCTGGCTGTTGCCTGCGGAAACGATCCCGATCCGTTCCGGCCGTATTACAGCCTCGATTCGCTGCAACGCGTGGAACCGGAAGCAAATTCTAATTATAATGCAATGCAGTTTTCACTGCGAAAAACCGATGGTCCACTTACTCTGGACGTAGCCTACACTTATAGCCATTCGCTCGATGACTCGTCCGATAACGTAGACGGGAACTATGTGAATGCTTACAACGTGCACAGCAACTATGCCAGTTCCAACTACGATCAACGGCACATTCTAACGGTGGCCTGGGTCTATGAAGAGCCGTACTTCGCGGGAAGAGGCGTCTCTCACACCTTGCTCGGAGGGTGGCAGTTTGCCGGAATCATGACCTCGCAGAGCGGCGATCCTTTTTCCGTGGTTGATGGTATCTATGGCGACAGCGCCGGAGTAGCCGACGGAATCACGAATAATGGATCGTATGCCGACCGAGTTGGCGATCCGCACGCGCACCTCGACCCCAGCTGTGTTGTTCCTGGCACCAAGGGCGCCCCCCTCTTCAACTGTATCGCTTACCAGCAGCCGCAGGGTCTGACCTTTGGCAACTCAGGCCGTAACAGCCTGAATTTGCCCCACCGCACCAACTTCGATATGTCGGTGTATAAGATTTTTAAGCCCGCCGAAAGACTTCAAATGCAGTTTCGCGCCGAAGCTTTCAACATCTTCAACCACACGCAATGGTCGTCTGTAAACAACTACGTGGGCACCCAGAATTTCCTCTACTCTACCGGAGCGCACATGCCTCGGGTGCTGCAGTTTGCTCTGAGAATCACGTTCTGACCCGTTGTTCATGTCTATTTCACACTTCCAGGGAGAATGCCGATGGCGGGACAGAACATTGAGCGCCGCGAAATTCTACGCATCCTGGCCGTCGCCGCGGCTGCCGCTGGCTTCCCGGGTTTCCAGAAGTGGGCATTCGCCGGCGCCCATTCTCACAGTTCTCTTGCCCAGATCAAACCCACCGCTTATCGGCCCGTGTTCTTTCGCGAGCAGGAGTACGCCTTGGTCGAGCGACTGACCGACATCATTATTCCGTCGGATGAAACTCCCGGCGCTCGCGAGGCTGGCGTTTCTGAGTTCATCGATCTCATGGCGTCCCGGGATACATCCCTGCAAAACAGATTTCGCGCCGGATTGATGTGGTTGAACAATCATAGCCGCAAGCGAAGAGGAAAACTGTTCCTCGCGCTCGCAGCGGAAGAACAAGTCGCATTACTGGAACCGCTGGCATACAAGGCGAAGTATCGCGCTGGAGAAGAGCGCGGGCGCGATTTTTTTGACCTCATTCGCGAGTACACGGTGATGGGTTTCTACACTACCGAAATTGGCCTCAAGGAATTGGACTTTCCCGGGCTCCGGTTCTATTCGGAGTCACCGGCGTGTCCGCACCAGAACGATCCAGAGCATCGCCATCTTCCCTCGCCGAACTTGTAGAACTCATGCCCCATCGGATCTATGACGTCATTGTGATTGGGACCGGCGCCGGCGGCGGCATGGCCATCAAGACATTATGTGAAGCCGGATTGAAAGTCTGTGCTCTGAACTCCGGGCGCAGGCTGGATCCCCACAAAGATTTTCGCAGCCACCGCATGCCCTGGGATTTGAAGTATCGAGGTTTTGGCGACCCACAAACTCACTCTGCGTCGGAGCCCGATTTTCCCGGTCCATCCGAGTACGTGCATGGAGCCTGGGAGACAGAGCACGTCCACACCACTGCGCCGGGCACGGATTGGGTCTGGCCACGCTGCTCCGCAGTCGGAGGCAAGACAAATTTCTGGGGACGCAGCTCCGCTATTTTCGGCGACATCGACTTCCGTGCGGCATCGCTCGATGGCTACGACGTCGATTGGCCGGTCACGTACGCGGAGATGGCGCCCTACTATCGACGCGTTGAACAAATGGTGGGTGTCGCCAGCACAGTCCAGAACCGTCCCAGCAATCCTGATGGCATCTACCTGCCGCCGATGAATTTCCGTTGTCTCGATATGATCCTGCAGAAAGGAGCCGAGAAGGTTGGCGTGCCTTATCTGCCCGATCGAATTTCCCAACTTACCGTTCCGCTCGGCACCCATCCCGCGTGCCACTATTGTGGGAATTGCACCAGTGGGTGCGACGTGGGCGCGTTTTTTTCTGCACCTTATTTTCTGCTGCCCGCGGCCGAGGCGAGCGGCAATCTCGAATTGCGAACCAATGCGCTAGCCCGGAACATCGTGGTGGATGAAAGCGGACAAGCGCAGGGGGTCGCTTACATTGATCGCCAAAGCAGGCGGGAATTCGAGGTCTATGGCCGCGCCATCGTGATTGCGGCATCGTGTCTTGAGACGACGCGAATCATGCTGAATTCAAAATCACGGCATTGGCCCACGGGTATTGCGAATTCCAGTGGACAACTCGGGCGCAACCTCTGCGACCATCTTTACGGGATTGCCGCGTCTGGATACCTTCCACAACTCGTGGGCCAGCCCAGCTTTCCCGACAATGTTTCGGACAGTTCGATCGCCTGGATGCCCCGCTGGCAGAACCTGCTTCATCCCCGCGAAGAGAAGTTTATTCGCGGCTACTCCGTCTATCCCGATGGCGGATGCTGGGAATTTCCCTCATACCAGGATGAGATCGAAGGCTTCGGATCCTCATTCAAGCGCGAGATCAAGCGCCGATACCCCGCGCCCATCAGCATGATGACACAAATACCAACTCTAACCTCGCCCCAGAACTTTGTGGATATCGATCCCCAGGCCGTCGATTCCTACGGCGTACCAACACTCCGCGTCCATTTTCAGTGGGGCGCCAACGAACTAGCCATGTGGGAGCATAGCAAGACAATGTGCGGTGAGGTCATGCGAGCGGCGGGCGGGATAGTGGATTTCGTTGCCGACCACCCCGAAAGTCCGGGTTACAGCCAGCATGAAATCGGAACTTGCCGGATGGGCAACGATCCCAGAAAGTTTGTCACGAATCGTTTTGGTCAAACCCACGATGTTGCTAACCTATATGTCGCCGACGCTAGCCTATTTGTTAATGTAACCGACAAGCCACCGGCATTTTCCATCCTGACCTTCTCGCTCCGCACCAGTGAGCACATCGTACAACAATTCCGCGATCACACACATTAGAAGCCCCAGCTTACTTTCGGGCTATATCGCTCGCAAATAGGTTGAATACTGCTCTTCTTCAATATCAGTAAATGGCTTCATTTTCACCACGCCACCAGCTGCCTTCACCTCCCAGGTCCGGTTGTTCATCCGCTTAGCGGCGAGTAAGTCGGCCCGGGTCAGCTGCGGTTGCGTATCCGTAATCGGAAACAACACAAGCGGCCCAAACACTAATGCGACAGTCTGCGGATGCTGCGGATCCACTGCTTCCAACCCGAGCCTCATCGGTAGATCCAGTTCAATGCGATCACCCGTCCTCCACTGGCGGTGGATGGCGGCAAAACTCCCCGGGGTCGCCAATTGTCTCTCGCGTCGGCCGTTAATCGAAATCGAAACTCCAGTCGCCCAGACCGGAATCCGCACATTCACGGTAAACTCCCTCGTCTGCGAAGAAGTCACTTCCAATTGCACGACGCTGTCAAAAGGGTACTGACTCTTCTGTGTCAGCGCGACAACAGCGCCATCCTGGTTCCAGCGAAGCGTCGATGGAATGTATAAGTTGACATACACACCTTGCGCATCTCGAAAGTACGCGTTGATACGATAATCGGCGGCGACTTGCGGCAGCGTTCCTGAACAGCAAGCCCACCGTTGGGTGGGCCGGTATACCTTGTGCCCGTGGAAATTGTAGTCGGAGTAATAAAACGTCCGGCCGTCCGCCATTAACGGTTTCGCACCCAGCACCGTGTTGTACATCATACGTTCCATGCTATCTCCGTACTTAGAGTCACGGGTCACGCGCAACAGGTAACGTGTCAACTTGAAGTGCGCGTAGCCTCCACAAGGCGTTTCAAAACTACTATGGCTACCGGTCAAGCTGGCGTGAACGTCTCCGCTGCCGGGTGCCCGAAGGGTCTCATCGGGCCCCCAGCCTCCGGTGGCAAAACTTTGCTTCAAGAGCATTTCGAACGCGTTGGTCGCGGCACGAAGATGTTTCTCGCTGCCCAAAGTGAGATACGCCTGCATCGCCGAACTCAGAGAGTTTACATAACTATAGGCGTGCCTTCCCGCTAAAACATCGCGGCCCTCAGATAGCGGATCGTAATACTCGTCGTCAAGATACTGCCGCCCCAACTCGCGGTATCTGTCGCCAGCGCCGCGCTGATATGCCAGAAACAGATTTTCCGACATTGTGTACGATTCGTCCCATGTCCAACTCTGATCCTTGTTTGGCCGCCAGTCCCTGCCGTGTTCGACCGCATGCTTGGGAAAGTGGGGCAATGCAGTGTTTGTAGTGTGTTCGAGAATCGAGAACGCGTCCGGATCACCAACGTATCTGTGGGAATCGATCAACCCAAGCACGATCTTGTCGTAGCAATATGTTGGGAAACGGTTATTTTCGTAGTAATCGCCAGAAATCGTCTGCGCGTACAGCCGGTTCAAGCGCAATACTTTGTCACGAGTCGGCTGGTCTCGACGGATGGCGTACATGCGGGCGAGGGCCGAAACCCATTGCCCAAAAGTACAACTGGGAGCAAAACCGTCATCATCCTTGCCCCACTGGTAGTCGGGACTATAGTGATACCAGCCGCCCAGGTCTTCGCCCGGCGCTGGCTGCCCGCTCATCTGGCGCAGCGGCTTCAGCAGACTGTCGTCGCTCAAGCCCATCAGAACAGCATGTGTCTGGTCCAGTTGCTTCTCATGGAGGTCGCTTGTGAGTACCACATCACCATAATCAAACTGATCGAGGGGCGAGTTAGCGGCGAGCATATGTGGGAGCCAGCAACCAGGAATTGCAATCCCTGCGGTAATCAGTGAAGCCGACTGCATGAACTGTCGGCGCGAAAGCTTGGCACAAGTGGACATGTCGGCAGCCCGTCCCTTTCACATTCACCGTTCAATATCTCGCCGCTGGCGCGCCGCGAGCGAATGAGTTCTGTCTACTTCCATTCAAAGGTCGCAACCGATTGCGAAGGCAGTGCATAATTGAAGTAACTGCCTTTCCAACTCACCGAAAATGTTTGAGGCGCGCTCCCCGCGTTCAGGACAAACAGGACAATCGATCCATCAGGATTCTGAAACGCAACATCCTCAATTCCACCAGGATTCGTAGGATCTGAATCGATGCGGTGGGCTCCCGGCAAAACAAACTTGGCCAGGTGACCGAGCACGTAATATTCGACGTTGTAGTCAACGGTCGCGGGAGAGGTACTGCTGTCAATCGTGACTACACCACGGCAATTCATGCAGCCGCCATTGGTTGGTCCCGAGTTCTCATCGAGTGCCAGGTTCCACAATGAGATACTGCGCGCCCAGTTACGAGTCGCTCCTATCAGCAGGTTCTCAGAGTTCCACACCAGGTCACCAGCAAAATTAGATCCTACAGTTCCACTACATTCCGTAAACCAGATGCCTTTGCCCGGATAAGCGGCTTCCACCGCAGATTGCGCACTTACATCACCGTTGTAACAATGGAAAGAACTGCCCGCCACATATGTGGACGCGGAACTGCCGAGGACAGACTCTGGATAGCTCGTGTTGTCCCAGTTATGTTCGTAAGCGAAAATCTTCACCGCGCCCAGCCCGTTACTGCTCAACGCCGGTCCAAGGTAGTTAGCGATAAAAGTGGATTCATCGGTTGGATCCAGGTACTCGCTTGGGTAAGAACTGGTCGAATTGAGCGGTTCGTTCTGCACGGAAATGGCATAAATGGGAATCCCGGCCTGCTGATAGGCCTGCAGAAATAAGACAAAGTACTGCGCCATGCTTGAAAAGTAGGCGGTGTTCATATTGCCGCCATTCATGGTGCCACTCGTCTTCATCCATGCCGGTGGACTCCACGGAAGTGCGACCACATGGGCAGAGGGGTTGATCGAGAGCGCCTGCTGCAACAAAGGGAGAATATAAGCCGTGTCATGCGCGATTGAAAATTGAGCGAGTTGTGGATCATTTTGCCCCGAGGCAACATCATCGTAACTGTAGTTGCCATTCACCGCAAAATCCGTGGCTCCCATCGGCTGGCGCAGAAAGCTCAGGCCGATCCCCGCTGTCGGACTGAATAGCTGTTGCATTAGCGCTGCTTGTTGCGTTGAGTCCAGATCATTCGAGATGACCCACGCCGACGAATCGGTCAACGAGGCGCCGAAGCCGTCAATTTCCTGATACTGATTGTTGTCGCTCACAGTGATCACCGGCGAACTCTGGTTGCCCCCGGTTCCGAAAGAGACCGCGGACTGAGGCTGCAGCAACATGGTTTGGTCGCCAGTAGTCACGACCGCTTGCACATTTGGACCTGTCGTTGCGACGGTCATAGTCTGGTTGCCGCCGCAAGCTACCAGCCCCAGAGCCAGAAAGAGAGTAAGCGAAATAACAACAGTCTTCCGATCAACCCGGATATTCGACATGCAATCGGCCAATCTCATGCTTCCTTCGACCACACCCATGTCGTGATCGAATCCTCTTCCAGAACAGCGTCGGCCTGCATCGATCCGATTTGCACGGTTGTTTTCTGGGCGGCTCCGAAGTTAGTCATGACTAACACCTTGGTTCCGTCAGGATTCGCGAAGGCCGCGTGACTGACCTTAGTCAATGCGCTTTCAGAATCAAAGCGGCGCGCACCTCGACGAATAGCGCGCGAAAAGTGCGCCAACCCCCAGTATTGCCCGCTGCGGGTAATTTCCCGAGTCCGGGAGTCGATTGTCACCAGACCTCCACATTTAAATGGCCCAATATTCGGACGGCCTAGTTCATCCAGCGCCAGATTCCAGCCGGTGATCGAGGCGCACCAGTTACGCAAAACTGCGGTAAAATCACGCCCCCATTGCGCCCAGTCGGTCAGGTAGTCGGTGCTCACATAGTCCGGACCACCTTCGGTCCAGTGCATATCGGCTCCAGGATGAGCATCGTGAGCCCTCGTCATCATTTCCGGAATGCCGACGTAACCATGCCAGGCAATCGCGTCGCAGTATTTCCGCAGGTTCGGGTCATCGAGCTCCGCAACCGCTCGGCCCCACAGATTGTAATTGTGATCGAGAATCCAGATCTTAGTCGAGAGACCCTGGTTTTCCAGCAACGGCCCGAGGTGTTTGCCTACGAACTCGATTTCATACTCCTGTGGCCAAATACAGGCGGGCATACGCGCGTCCTGGTCGGTGTCCACTTCATTTTGGGGCGTGACCGCCTGAATCTGAATTCCTTCTTGCGCATACGCCTGCAGAAACTTCAGAAAGTAGTTTGCGTAGACGTCCAGGTACCGGTGTCGCATCGAGCCCCCCAGGATCGATCCTCCCGATTTCATCCAGCCCGGCGGACTCCACGGCGACGAAAAAAGAAAGATCTCGGAATTCACCTTCCGAGCCTCGCGCAACATCGGCAGAATGTAATGGCGGTCCTGCTCGATCGAAAAACGCTCCAGTTCCGGATCAACTTCCCCTTCGTCGTAGCTGTAGGGCTTGACCGAATAATCGCTCGATCCGATGCAGGTACGGCAAACGTTGAGCGCCATTTCGTCGGGATGAAATAATTCGTGGAAAAGGACTTGGCGGGCCGGCGCCGAGAGTTGGTTGAACATGTAGCAGGCGGCATCCGTAAACGCCGCGCCAAAACCCAGAATCGTCTGAAATTGTTTCGCCGCGTTCAGCACAATCGCCGGCGCGGCGGGATCGGCGCTCGCGGACCGCCATTGCTGCCCGTCTTTACGGGCAAAGCGCTTCATCCCACTCGTGATCCAGACCGAAATCTCTCCCGGTGGCCGCGCCGAATCGATGCCGAACCGGGGTAGGGCCCCGGCGGTTGCGGTGGCTACCAGTCCTGCGGCCGAGGATCTTAGAAACTCTCGTCTGGTTTTTCTGATCGTCATCGCAGCCCCCTACCCTTAGATTATTCTCGAAGTCCCAAGCCAAAAAGAAAAAAGATGCTCTGAAAAGATGATGAACCCTGGGCTCGCACACCCGGAATTCCTTCTCGGAGCATCCATCGCTTGCTACCGAAGTGTTTTACCACAGCTGAGCTTCTCCTTCTACGGTCATCAACCCATCCGCTCCGACTCTTCTGTGCGACAAGGTCGAAGACGCACGGTGGTTCGGATGGAAGGGGCGGGCTGACCAGTGTGGCTTAGGCTTTGAATTGCCCTCAGTTGTACCGAATGTACCGAAAAAAGAGGATCAATCGGAAGCCGCTAAAGCCTCGTAACCGACTGAATGGGCGAGAGAAATAATTGGTCGGGGAGAGAGGATTTGAACCTCCGACCCCCT